>Ga0302349_1000014_pt1 | contig 564930 bp, 516 predicted proteins | sample PhyAR1_FD_202176 | JGI IMG/M metagenome (GOLD analysis project Ga0302349, IMG submission 202176) | Leaf surface microbial communities from alfalfa plants in UC Gill Tract Community Farm, Albany, California, United States - DLSL A.R1... | ecosystem: Host-associated > Plants > Phyllosphere >... | reverse complement strand
CTGCTGCCTCCACCAACGGTCATCATCCCGACACCGGCAGCGGATAAAAATAACCGTCGCCGGTGGCGTAATAGTTCATCCAGCGCTGTGAGCGTTCCGCCAGGATATACAGATAGCCCTGCCGCATTAGCCGGGCGGCGTAGTCGGCCTCGCCTTCCACCGCCACAGTGATGCTGCCTGGCGGCGTCGGCAGCCTGTCGCCTTTTTCCATGACTGCCGGACGAACCGGTAAGACGGGTAAACCGTAGCGCCGGCAGAATTGGCATCCCTTCGCGTTGCTCATGATGAGTCAGTTCCTTTTCCTGTCAGCAGAGGCTGACCGGCTGACCGGAAACTATGCCCCTGTTTTTATGGTGGTTATCTCCTCATCATACACCACGCATGACATAAGCGAAATTTACTGGATACCTGAAGGCACACGATGAGAGGCAAAGGACTGACGACCTCCGGAAAAGAGAAACGGACAAAATTCTTTTCGCAAAGGCACCTGCGGTGCATCCAGCGACAGGTGCGGGACAGAGCGCGAAGGTGACGCTTACAGCGGCCGGGTGAACGAACCCATCGTTCAGTCCGACTGCTGCGCCCGTTCCGGTAACTATCATCTTGAGTTCAACCCGGAAAGGCACGACAAAGCGCCAGTAGCAGCAGCCATTGGTAACAGGGGTGTCCAACTAAGGAGTACTAAAGAGGTCCTGAAGTTGTGGCTGGAGTACAGCTGCACCGGAAGAGCAGTTTTGGTAATTGCGGCCTGGTACACCCAGTTACTTCGGTTAGAAAATCTGCCCGGATTTTCTGTCCATCGGAAAAATCACCTGCCAGTTTTTTTCGTTTACAGAGCAGGAGGTTACGCACTAAGAAAAAGGATCTCGAAGAGATCCTTTTCGGTTCGTGACCGGGAAACCTTTCAGTCTGCGCTCTCCTGCCCACCATATTTGGCTCTCAGGCGGGCGGTAATCCGGTCCATCGCCTCGCGCTCCCGGGCAAAGCTTTGTGCATAGCGCGTTTTACCCTGTAGCCCCAGCATCGGCCGCCAGACCTGCGGCGGGTTATTCTCCGCCCCCTTATTCACCGGATCGTCTGCAGCCGGCTGACAGGCCGCAACCACCTCCGCCGGCCATGCCGGAATTTTACTGGTCGCCATCACCAGCCAGCGCGGAAAGCTGATCACGAAGAAAATGGGCAGCTGCAGCGCATTCACAATCAGACCGAGCCGCCCGAACAACTGCTTGCTGAGGTAGAGCAGACCGAACAGCCAGCCTTCCTTCTGTTTTTCCACCGGCGGGCACCAGGGAATGGTGTCCACCAGGTCCGGGAGGTACTCATCGCCCTCCTCCATATAGCAGCGGATAAACTCCCAGTACATGGTCAGGTCTTCGGGATCCAAGTTTAAATTGACTGGAAGAGGGATCGCCTCCGCTACCGTATCTCCGTCGTCCTCCGTAACACATCCGATAATGGTCCATTCAGTGGTGGTAGGGGATACCTTTCCACTGGTCAGAACAAAGTGAATATCTCGCCATGGCACCGACAAAACCGCCCCACCGGACTGGTAGACATACACCATGCCGTTTTTACGGTTAAAGCGGATCGGATAGTAGGTGCTGAAAAACATCTCAGAGGTCATCATCCGGTATGCCCCCCATGATAGCAGTGACATAATCCCCATGCTAATTACGGCAACTATCCAGATTACAACACCGTGAACGCTAGCGTGTAACAGTGTGATTAGTGGCTGAAAAAACGCCCCCAGGAACAAACAAAAAAAGAAGGTCCCTGCCAACGTCTTCGTACCGCGCCAGTTGTAATAACGGTCAACCAGCTCCAGATAAGTCGAGTTCAGCCGGACCACGCTGTCGAACCCGTAAATCCCTTTCACATCCGGGTCGCCTGTCTGCTGCGAATAAACTCGAGAGACGCCTTTATCACTCAGCCGGAGAAACCCGGTGTAAAACCGCGTTGACGGGTCGGCAGGGAATCGTTTAAAGGGATTAAACATGTGCCGCTCCCTGTGCGTTCAGGGCCATATAGCCATCCTTTTCCATAAGTGCGTCCGGATAAATAGCCGGAATATCGTTCTCACCCGGCGGCACCCGCCGCCACTGCGTGCTGAGAAGCCAGTTCTGTATATTATTGCGGCTGTGAATTAACAGCCAGGCTCCCGACCCCAGAGCCAGCAGCATCCCGACAAAAATCCCCGCGGGTCCCAGCAGAAACGCAGCCAGTTGAGAGCCGGCCAGAGTGGCCCGCGATACGCCAAACAATGAGGTGAGGAGCGCAACGGATATTCTGCTGCCTCCACCAACGGTCATCATCCCGACACCGGCAGCGGATAAAAATAACCGTCGCCGGTGGCGTAATAGTTCATCCAGCGCTGTGAGCGTTCCGCCAGGATATACAGATAGCCCTGCCGCATTAGCCGGGCGGCGTAGTCGGCCTCGCCTTCCACCGCCACAGTGATGCTGCCTGGCGGCGTCGGCAGCCTGTCGCCTTTTTCCATGACTGCCGGACGAACCGGTAAGACGGGTAAACCGTAGCGCCGGCAGAATTGGCATCCCTTCGCGTTGCTCATGATGAGTCAGTTCCTTTTCCTGTCAGGAGAGGCTGACCGGCTGACCGGAAACCATGCCCCTGTTTTTATGGTGGTTATCTCCTCATCATACACCACGCATGACATAAGCGAAATTTACTGAATACCTGACTGTCCCTGAGGCACACGATGAGAGGCAAAGGACTGACGACCTCCGGAAAAAGAGAAACGGACAAAATCCTTTTCGCAAAGGCACCTGCGGTGCATCCAGCGACAGGTGCGGGACAGAGCGCGAAGGTGACGCTTACAGCGACCGGGTGAACGAACCCATCGTTCAGTCCGACTGCTGCGCCCGTTCCGGTAACTATCATCTTGAGTCCAACCCGGTAAGGCACGACAACGCGCAAGTGGCAGCAGCCATTGGTAACAGGGGTGTGCAACTAAGGAGTACTAAAGAGGTCCTGAAGTTGTGGCTTGAGTACAGCTACACCGGGAGAGCAGATTTGGTAATTGCGGCCTTGTACACCCAGTTACCTCGGCTAGAGAATCTGCCCGGATTTTCTGTCCATCGGAAAAATCATCTGCCAGTTTTTTTCGTTTACAGAGCAGGAGATTACGCACAAAGAAAAAGGATCTCGAGGAGATCCTTTTCGGTTCGTGACCTGGTATGCCGTCAGTCTGCGCTCTCCTGCCCACCATATTTGACTCTCAGGCGGGCGGTAATCCGGTCCATCGCCTCGCGCTCCCGGGCAAAGCTTTGCGCGTAGCGAGCTTTCCCCTGAAGCCCCAGCATCGGCCGCCAGACCTGCGGCGGGTTATTCTCCGCCCCCTTATTCACCGGATCGTCTGCAGCCGGCTGACAGGCCGCAACCACCTCCGCCGGCCATGCCGGAATTTTACTGGTCGCCATCACCAGCCAGCGCGGAAAGCTGATCACGAAGAAAATGGGCAGCTGCAGCGCATTCACAATCAGACCGAGCCGCCCGAACAACTGCTTGCTGAGGTAGAGCAGACCGAACAGCCAGCCTTCCTTCTGTTTTTCCACCGGCGGGCACCAGGGAATGGTGTCCACCAGGTCCGGGAGGTACTCATCGCCCTCCTCCATATAGCAGCGGATAAACTCCCAGTACATGGTCAGGTCTTCGGGATCCAAGTTTAAATTGACTGGAAGAGGGATCGCCTCCGCTACCGTATCTCCGTCGTCCTCCGTAACACATCCGATAATGGTCCATTCAGTGGTGGTAGGGGATACCTTTCCACTGGTCAGAACAAAGTGAATATCTCTCCACGGCACAGACAAAACCGTCCCACAGGATCGGTAGACATACACCATCCCGTTTTTACGGTTAAAGCGGATCGGATAGTAGGTGCTTAACAACGCCTCAGAAGTCATCATTCGGTATGTGAGTAGAGAGAGCGGCAATGTAATAACCCACGTTAAAATAGCCGCAAACCAGATGCCAAAACTGTATCCCCCCCATCCCAGCACAGCTCCGATGGTGCCGTAACAAAACAAACCAAAGAACATGCAAAAAAAGAAGGTCCCTGCCAAAGTCTTCGTACCGCGCCAGTTGTAATAACGGTCAACCAGCTCCAGATAAGTCGAGTTCAGCCGGACCACGCTGTCGAACCCATAAATCCCTTTCACATCCGGATCGCCTGTCTGCTGCGAATAAACTCGAGAGACGCCTTTATCACTCAGCCGGAGAAACCCGGTGTAAAACCGCGTTGACGGGTCGGCAGGGAATCGTTTAAAGGGATTAAACATGTGCCGCTCCCTGTGCGTTCAGGACCATATAGCCATCCTTTTCCATACGTGCATCCGGATAGATAGCCGGAATATCGCTCTCGCCCGGCGGCACCCGCCGCCACTGCGTGCTGAGCGGCCAGCTCTGTATATTATTGCGGCTGTGGATTAACAGCCAGGCTCCGGCCCCCAGAGCCAGCAGCATCCTGACAAAAATCCCCGCAGGTCCCAGCAGAAACGCCGCCAGTTGGGAACCGGCCAGAGTGGCTTCTGATATGCCAAGAAAAGAGGTGAGGAGCGCAACGGATATTCTGCTGCCTCCACCAACGGTCATCATCCCGACACCGGCAGCGGATAAAAATAACCGCCGCCGGTGGCGTAACAGTTCATCCAGCGCTGTGAGCGTTCCGCCAGGATATACAGATAGCCCTGCCGCATCAGCCGGGCGGTGTAGTCGGCCTCGCCTTCCACCGCCACAGTGATGCTGCCTGGCGGCGTCGGCAGCCTGTCGCCTTTTTCCATGACTGCCGGACGAACAGGCAAGACGGGTAAACCGTAGCGCCGGCAGAATTTGCATCCCTTCGCGTTGCTCATGATGAGTCAGTTCCTTTTCCTGTCAGGGAGGCTGACCGGCTGACCGGAAACTATGCCCCTGTTTTTATGGTGGTTATCTCCTCATCATACACCACGCATGACATAAGCGAAATTTACTGGATACCTGAAGGCACACGATGAGAGGCAAAGGACTGACGACCTCCGGAAAAGAGAAACGGACAAAATTCTTTTCGCAAAGGCACCTGAAGTGCATCCAGCCACAGGTGCGGGACAGAGCGCGAAGGTGACGCTTACAGCGGCCGGGTGAACGACCCTATCGTTCAGTCCGACTGCTGCGCCCGTTCCGGTAACTATCATCTTGAGTCCAACCCGGTAAGGCACGACAACGCGCCAGTGGCAGCAGCCATTGGTAACAGGGGTGTGCAACAAGGAGTACTAAAGAGGTCCTGAAGTTGTGGCTTGAGTACAGCTACACCGGGAGAGCAGATTTGGTAATTGCGGCCTTGTACACCCAGTTACCTCGGCTAGAGAATCTGCCTGGATTTTCTGTCCATCGGAAAAACCACCTGCCAGTTTTTTTCGTTTACAGAGCAGGAGATTACGCACAAAGAAAAAGGATCTCGAGGAGATCCTTTTTCGGTTCGTGACCGGGAAACCTTTCAGTCTGCGCTCTCCTGCCCACCATATTTGGCTCTCAGGCGGGCGGTAATCCGGTCCATCGCCTCGCGCTCCCGGGCAAAGCTTTGTGCATAGCGCGTTTTACCCTGTAGCCCCAGCATCGGCCGCCAGACCTGCGGCGGGTTATTCTCCGCCCCCTTATTCACCGGATCGTCTGCAGCCGGCTGACAGGCCGCAACCACCTCCGCCGGCCATGCCGGAATTTTACTGGTCGCCATCACCAGCCAGCGCGGAAAGCTGATCACGAAGAAAATGGGCAGCTGCAGCGCATTCACAATCAGACCGAGCCGCCCGAACAACTGCTTGCTGAGGTAGAGCAGCCCGAACAGCCAGCCTTCCTTCTGTTTTTCCACCGGCGGGCACCAGGGAATGGTGTCCACCAGGTCCGGGAGGTACTCATCCCCCTCTTCCATATAACAGCGGATAAATTCCCAGTACATGAGTATGACCTCAGGGCCCTGGCTCAAATCAATCGGAAGGGGAATAGTTTCCGCTACCGTGTCCCCGTCTTCTTCCGTAGTACACCCCACAATGGTCCACTGCGTTGATAATGGCATTTTTGCTGAACACAGAACAAAGTGGATATCCCGCCACGGAACGGACAACACCGTTCCACCTGACTGATACACATACATCATCCCGTTTTTACGGTTAAAACGGATCGGATAGTAGGTGCTGAAAAATATCTCAGAGGTCATTAATCGATATGTCACCCAAGAGAGCGGAAGTGATATTAAGCACCAGACCACTATCAAATATATCCAAGTCTGAAGCGGATACCCGCCCTCCCAGAGCATAGGGACTATCAATGAGAGAAAGGTGCCTATAAATATCAGACAAAAAAAGAAAGCCCCGGCCAGCGTCCACGTTCCGCGCCAGTTGTAAGAACGGTCAACCAGCTCCAGATAGGTCGAGTTCAGCCGCACCACGCTGTCGAACCCGTAAATCCCTTTCACATCCGGGTCGCCTGTCTGCTGCGAATAAATCCGGGATATACTATTATCACTCAGATTTAAAAAAGGCGCATTGAACCGTTTTGACGGGTCTCCAGGCAGCCGCTTAAAAGGATTAAACATGTGCGCCTCCCTTTGGGATCAGGCTCATATAGCCCTCTTTTTCCATGCGGGCGTCCGGATAAATAGCCGGAATATCGTTCTCACCCGGCGGCACCCGCCGCCATTGCGTGCTGAGCAGCCAGCTCTGTATATTATTGCGGCTGTGAGTTAACAGCCAGGCTCCCGCTCCCAGAGCCAGCAGCATCCCGACAAAAATCCCCGCGGGTCCCAGCAAAAACGCCGCCAGTTGGAAGCCGGCCAGAGTGGCCCGCGATACGCCAAACAATGAGGTGAGGAGCGCAACGGATATTCTGCTGCCTCCACCAACGGTCATCATCCCGACACCGGCAGCGGATAAAAATAACCGTCGCCGGTGGCGTAATAGTTCATCCAGCGCTGTGAGCGTTCCGCCAGGATATACAGATAGCCCTGCCGCATTAGCCGGGCGGCGTAGTCGGCCTCGCCTTCCACCGCCACAGTGATGCTGCCTGGCGGCGTCGGCAGCCTGTCGCCTTTTTCCATGACTGCCGGACGAACCGGTAAGACGGGTAAACCGTAGCGCCGGCAGAATTGGCATCCCTTCGCGTTGCTCATGATGAGTCAGTTCCTTTTCCTGTCAGCAGAGGCTGACCGGCTGACCGGAAACTATGCCCCTGTTTTTATGGTGGTTATCTCCTCATCATACACCACGCATGACATAAGCGAAATTTACTGGATACCTGAAGGCACACGATGAGAGGCAAAGGACTGACGACCTCCGGAAAAGAGAAACGGACAAAATTCTTTTCGCAAAGGCACCTGCGGTGCATCCAGCGACAGGTGCGGGACAGAGCGCGAAGGTGACGCTTACAGCGGCCGGGTGAACGAACCCATCGTTCAGTCCGACTGCTGCGCCCTTTCCGGTAACTATCATCTTGAGTTCAACCCGGAAAGGCACGACAACGCGCCAGTGGCAGCAGCCATTGGTAACAGGGGTGTGCAACAAGGAGTACTAAAGAGGTTCTGAAGTTGTGGCTTGAGTACAGCTACACCGGGAGAGCAGATTTGGTAATTGCGGCCTTGTACACCCAGTTACCTCGGCTAGAGAATCTGCCTGGATTTTCTGTCCATCGGAAAAACCACCTGCCAGTTTTTTTCGTTTACAGAGCAGGAGATTACGCACAAAGAAAAAGGATCTCGAGGAGATCCTTTTTCGGTTCGTGACCGGGAAACCTTTCAGTCTGCGCTCTCCTGCCCACCATATTTGGCTCTCAGGCGGGCGGTAATCCGGTCCATCGCCTCGCGCTCCCGGGCAAAGCTTTGTGCATAGCGCGTTTTACCCTGTAGCCCCAGCATCGGCCGCCAGACCTGCGGCGGGTTATTCTCCGCCCCCTTATTCACCGGATCGTCTGCAGCCGGCTGACAGGCCGCAACCACCTCCGCCGGCCATGCCGGAATTTTACTGGTCGCCATCACCAGCCAGCGCGGAAAGCTGATCACGAAGAAAATGGGCAGCTGCAGCGCATTCACAATCAGACCGAGCCGCCCGAACAACTGCTTGCTGAGGTAGAGCAGCCCGAACAGCCAGCCTTCCTTCTGTTTTTCCACCGGCGGGCACCAGGGAATGGTGTCCACCAGGTCCGGGAGGTACTCATCCCCCTCTTCCATATAACAGCGGATAAATTCCCAGTACATGAGTATGACCTCAGGGCCCTGGCTCAAATCAATCGGAAGGGGAATAGTTTCCGCTACCGTGTCCCCGTCTTCTTCCGTAGTACACCCCACAATGGTCCACTGCGTTGATAATGGCATTTTTGCTGAACACAGAACAAAGTGGATATCCCGCCACGGAACGGACAACACCGTTCCACCTGACTGATACACATACATCATCCCGTTTTTACGGTTAAAACGGATCGGATAGTAGGTGCTGAAAAATATCTCAGAGGTCATTAATCGATATGTCACCCAAGAGAGCGGAAGTGATATTAAGCACCAGACCACTATCAAATATATCCAAGTCTGAAGCGGATACCCGCCCTCCCAGAGCATAGGGACTATCAATGAGAGAAAGGTGCCTATAAATATCAGACAAAAAAAGAAAGCCCCGGCCAGCGTCCACGTTCCGCGCCAGTTGTAAGAACGGTCAACCAGCTCCAGATAGGTCGAGTTCAGCCGCACCACGCTGTCGAACCCGTAAATCCCTTTCACATCCGGGTCGCCTGTCTGCTGCGAATAAATCCGGGATATACTATTATCACTCAGATTTAAAAAAGGCGCATTGAACCGTTTTGACGGGTCTCCAGGCAGCCGCTTAAAAGGATTAAACATGTGCGCCTCCCTTTGGGATCAGGCTCATATAGCCCTCTTTTTCCATGCGGGCGTCCGGATAAATAGCCGGAATATCGTTCTCACCCGGCGGCACCCGCCGCCATTGCGTGCTGAGCAGCCAGCTCTGTATATTATTGCGGCTGTGAGTTAACAGCCAGGCTCCCGCTCCCAGAGCCAGCAGCATCCCGACAAAAATCCCCGCGGGTCCCAGCAAAAACGCCGCCAGTTGGAAGCCGGCCAGAGTGGCCCGCGATACGCCAAACAATGAGGTGAGGAGCGCAACGGATATTCTGCTGCCTCCACCAACGGTCATCATCCCGACACCGGCAGCGGATAAAAATAACCGTCGCCGGTGGCGTAATAGTTCATCCAGCGCTGTGAGCGTTCCGCCAGGATATACAGATAGCCCTGCCGCATTAGCCGGGCGGCGTAGTCGGCCTCGCCTTCCACCGCCACAGTGATGCTGCCTGGCGGCGTCGGCAGCCTGTCGCCTTTTTCCATGACTGCCGGACGAACCGGTAAGACGGGTAAACCGTAGCGCCGGCAGAATTGGCATCCCTTCGCGTTGCTCATGATGAGTCAGTTCCTTTTCCTGTCAGCAGAGGCTGACCGGCTGACCGGAAACTATGCCCCTGTTTTTATGGTGGTTATCTCCTCATCATACACCACGCATGACATAAGCGAAATTTACTGGATACCTGAAGGCACACGATGAGAGGCAAAGGACTGACGACCTCCGGAAAAGAGAAACGGACAAAATTCTTTTCGCAAAGGCACCTGCGGTGCATCCAGCGACAGGTGCGGGACAGAGCGCGAAGGTGACGCTTACAGCGGCCGGGTGAACGAACCCATCGTTCAGTCCGACTGCTGCGCCCGTTCCGGTAACTATCATCTTGAGTTCAACCCGGAAAGGCACGACAAAGCGCCAGTAGCAGCAGCCATTGGTAACAGGGGTGTCCAACTAAGGAGTACTAAAGAGGTCCTGAAGTTGTGGCTGGAGTACAGCTGCACCGGAAGAGCAGTTTTGGTAATTGCGGCCTGGTACACCCAGTTACTTCGGTTAGAAAATCTGCCCGGATTTTCTGTCCATCGGAAAAATCACCTGCCAGTTTTTTTCGTTTACAGAGCAGGAGGTTACGCACTAAGAAAAAGGATCTCGAAGAGATCCTTTTCGGTTCGTGACCGGGAAACCTTTCAGTCTGCGCTCTCCTGCCCACCATATTTGGCTCTCAGGCGGGCGGTAATCCGGTCCATCGCCTCGCGCTCCCGGGCAAAGCTTTGTGCATAGCGCGTTTTACCCTGTAGCCCCAGCATCGGCCGCCAGACCTGCGGCGGGTTATTCTCCGCCCCCTTATTCACCGGATCGTCTGCAGCCGGCTGACAGGCCGCAACCACCTCCGCCGGCCATGCCGGAATTTTACTGGTCGCCATCACCAGCCAGCGCGGAAAGCTGATCACGAAGAAAATGGGCAGCTGCAGCGCATTCACAATCAGACCGAGCCGCCCGAACAACTGCTTGCTGAGGTAGAGCAGACCGAACAGCCAGCCTTCCTTCTGTTTTTCCACCGGCGGGCACCAGGGAATGGTGTCCACCAGGTCCGGGAGGTACTCATCGCCCTCCTCCATATAGCAGCGGATAAACTCCCAGTACATGGTCAGGTCTTCGGGATCCAAGTTTAAATTGACTGGAAGAGGGATCGCCTCCGCTACCGTATCTCCGTCGTCCTCCGTAACACATCCGATAATGGTCCATTCAGTGGTGGTAGGGGATACCTTTCCACTGGTCAGAACAAAGTGAATATCTCGCCATGGCACCGACAAAACCGCCCCACCGGACTGGTAGACATACACCATGCCGTTTTTACGGTTAAAGCGGATCGGATAGTAGGTGCTGAAAAACATCTCAGAGGTCATCATCCGGTATGCCCCCCATGATAGCAGTGACATAATCCCCATGCTAATTACGGCAACTATCCAGATTACAACACCGTGAACGCTAGCGTGTAACAGTGTGATTAGTGGCTGAAAAAACGCCCCCAGGAACAAACAAAAAAAGAAGGTCCCTGCCAACGTCTTCGTACCGCGCCAGTTGTAATAACGGTCAACCAGCTCCAGATAAGTCGAGTTCAGCCGGACCACGCTGTCGAACCCGTAAATCCCTTTCACATCCGGGTCGCCTGTCTGCTGCGAATAAACTCGAGAGACGCCTTTATCACTCAGCCGGAGAAACCCGGTGTAAAACCGCGTTGACGGGTCGGCAGGGAATCGTTTAAAGGGATTAAACATGTGCCGCTCCCTGTGCGTTCAGGGCCATATAGCCATCCTTTTCCATAAGTGCGTCCGGATAAATAGCCGGAATATCGTTCTCACCCGGCGGCACCCGCCGCCACTGCGTGCTGAGAAGCCAGTTCTGTATATTATTGCGGCTGTGAATTAACAGCCAGGCTCCCGACCCCAGAGCCAGCAGCATCCCGACAAAAATCCCCGCGGGTCCCAGCAGAAACGCAGCCAGTTGAGAGCCGGCCAGAGTGGCCCGCGATACGCCAAACAATGAGGTGAGGAGCGCAACGGATATTCTGCTGCCTCCACCAACGGTCATCATCCCGACACCGGCAGCGGATAAAAATAACCGTCGCCGGTGGCGTAATAGTTCATCCAGCGCTGTGAGCGTTCCGCCAGGATATACAGATAGCCCTGCCGCATTAGCCGGGCGGCGTAGTCGGCCTCGCCTTCCACCGCCACAGTGATGCTGCCTGGCGGCGTCGGCAGCCTGTCGCCTTTTTCCATGACTGCCGGACGAACCGGTAAGACGGGTAAACCGTAGCGCCGGCAGAATTGGCATCCCTTCGCGTTGCTCATGATGAGTCAGTTCCTTTTCCTGTCAGGAGAGGCTGACCGGCTGACCGGAAACCATGCCCCTGTTTTTATGGTGGTTATCTCCTCATCATACACCACGCATGACATAAGCGAAATTTACTGAATACCTGACTGTCCCTGAGGCACACGATGAGAGGCAAAGGACTGACGACCTCCGGAAAAAGAGAAACGGACAAAATCCTTTTCGCAAAGGCACCTGCGGTGCATCCAGCGACAGGTGCGGGACAGAGCGCGAAGGTGACGCTTACAGCGACCGGGTGAACGAACCCATCGTTCAGTCCGACTGCTGCGCCCGTTCCGGTAACTATCATCTTGAGTCCAACCCGGTAAGGCACGACAACGCGCAAGTGGCAGCAGCCATTGGTAACAGGGGTGTGCAACTAAGGAGTACTAAAGAGGTCCTGAAGTTGTGGCTTGAGTACAGCTACACCGGGAGAGCAGATTTGGTAATTGCGGCCTTGTACACCCAGTTACCTCGGCTAGAGAATCTGCCCGGATTTTCTGTCCATCGGAAAAATCATCTGCCAGTTTTTTTCGTTTACAGAGCAGGAGATTACGCACAAAGAAAAAGGATCTCGAGGAGATCCTTTTCGGTTCGTGACCTGGTATGCCGTCAGTCTGCGCTCTCCTGCCCACCATATTTGACTCTCAGGCGGGCGGTAATCCGGTCCATCGCCTCGCGCTCCCGGGCAAAGCTTTGCGCGTAGCGAGCTTTCCCCTGAAGCCCCAGCATCGGCCGCCAGACCTGCGGCGGGTTATTCTCCGCCCCCTTATTCACCGGATCGTCTGCAGCCGGCTGACAGGCCGCAACCACCTCCGCCGGCCATGCCGGAATTTTACTGGTCGCCATCACCAGCCAGCGCGGAAAGCTGATCACGAAGAAAATGGGCAGCTGCAGCGCATTCACAATCAGACCGAGCCGCCCGAACAACTGCTTGCTGAGGTAGAGCAGACCGAACAGCCAGCCTTCCTTCTGTTTTTCCACCGGCGGGCACCAGGGAATGGTGTCCACCAGGTCCGGGAGGTACTCATCGCCCTCCTCCATATAGCAGCGGATAAACTCCCAGTACATGGTCAGGTCTTCGGGATCCAAGTTTAAATTGACTGGAAGAGGGATCGCCTCCGCTACCGTATCTCCGTCGTCCTCCGTAACACATCCGATAATGGTCCATTCAGTGGTGGTAGGGGATACCTTTCCACTGGTCAGAACAAAGTGAATATCTCTCCACGGCACAGACAAAACCGTCCCACAGGATCGGTAGACATACACCATCCCGTTTTTACGGTTAAAGCGGATCGGATAGTAGGTGCTTAACAACGCCTCAGAAGTCATCATTCGGTATGTGAGTAGAGAGAGCGGCAATGTAATAACCCACGTTAAAATAGCCGCAAACCAGATGCCAAAACTGTATCCCCCCCATCCCAGCACAGCTCCGATGGTGCCGTAACAAAACAAACCAAAGAACATGCAAAAAAAGAAGGTCCCTGCCAAAGTCTTCGTACCGCGCCAGTTGTAATAACGGTCAACCAGCTCCAGATAAGTCGAGTTCAGCCGGACCACGCTGTCGAACCCATAAATCCCTTTCACATCCGGATCGCCTGTCTGCTGCGAATAAACTCGAGAGACGCCTTTATCACTCAGCCGGAGAAACCCGGTGTAAAACCGCGTTGACGGGTCGGCAGGGAATCGTTTAAAGGGATTAAACATGTGCCGCTCCCTGTGCGTTCAGGACCATATAGCCATCCTTTTCCATACGTGCATCCGGATAGATAGCCGGAATATCGCTCTCGCCCGGCGGCACCCGCCGCCACTGCGTGCTGAGCGGCCAGCTCTGTATATTATTGCGGCTGTGGATTAACAGCCAGGCTCCGGCCCCCAGAGCCAGCAGCATCCTGACAAAAATCCCCGCAGGTCCCAGCAGAAACGCCGCCAGTTGGGAACCGGCCAGAGTGGCTTCTGATATGCCAAGAAAAGAGGTGAGGAGCGCAACGGATATTCTGCTGCCTCCACCAACGGTCATCATCCCGACACCGGCAGCGGATAAAAATAACCGCCGCCGGTGGCGTAACAGTTCATCCAGCGCTGTGAGCGTTCCGCCAGGATATACAGATAGCCCTGCCGCATCAGCCGGGCGGTGTAGTCGGCCTCGCCTTCCACCGCCACAGTGATGCTGCCTGGCGGCGTCGGCAGCCTGTCGCCTTTTTCCATGACTGCCGGACGAACAGGCAAGACGGGTAAACCGTAGCGCCGGCAGAATTTGCATCCCTTCGCGTTGCTCATGATGAGTCAGTTCCTTTTCCTGTCAGGGAGGCTGACCGGCTGACCGGAAACTATGCCCCTGTTTTTATGGTGGTTATCTCCTCATCATACACCACGCATGACATAAGCGAAATTTACTGGATACCTGAAGGCACACGATGAGAGGCAAAGGACTGACGACCTCCGGAAAAGAGAAACGGACAAAATTCTTTTCGCAAAGGCACCTGAAGTGCATCCAGCCACAGGTGCGGGACAGAGCGCGAAGGTGACGCTTACAGCGGCCGGGTGAACGACCCTATCGTTCAGTCCGACTGCTGCGCCCGTTCCGGTAACTATCATCTTGAGTCCAACCCGGTAAGGCACGACAACGCGCCAGTGGCAGCAGCCATTGGTAACAGGGGTGTGCAACAAGGAGTACTAAAGAGGTCCTGAAGTTGTGGCTTGAGTACAGCTACACCGGGAGAGCAGATTTGGTAATTGCGGCCTTGTACACCCAGTTACCTCGGCTAGAGAATCTGCCTGGATTTTCTGTCCATCGGAAAAACCACCTGCCAGTTTTTTTCGTTTACAGAGCAGGAGATTACGCACAAAGAAAAAGGATCTCGAGGAGATCCTTTTTCGGTTCGTGACCGGGAAACCTTTCAGTCTGCGCTCTCCTGCCCACCATATTTGGCTCTCAGGCGGGCGGTAATCCGGTCCATCGCCTCGCGCTCCCGGGCAAAGCTTTGTGCATAGCGCGTTTTACCCTGTAGCCCCAGCATCGGCCGCCAGACCTGCGGCGGGTTATTCTCCGCCCCCTTATTCACCGGATCGTCTGCAGCCGGCTGACAGGCCGCAACCACCTCCGCCGGCCATGCCGGAATTTTACTGGTCGCCATCACCAGCCAGCGCGGAAAGCTGATCACGAAGAAAATGGGCAGCTGCAGCGCATTCACAATCAGACCGAGCCGCCCGAACAACTGCTTGCTGAGGTAGAGCAGCCCGAACAGCCAGCCTTCCTTCTGTTTTTCCACCGGCGGGCACCAGGGAATGGTGTCCACCAGGTCCGGGAGGTACTCATCCCCCTCTTCCATATAACAGCGGATAAATTCCCAGTACATGAGTATGACCTCAGGGCCCTGGCTCAAATCAATCGGAAGGGGAATAGTTTCCGCTACCGTGTCCCCGTCTTCTTCCGTAGTACACCCCACAATGGTCCACTGCGTTGATAATGGCATTTTTGCTGAACACAGAACAAAGTGGATATCCCGCCACGGAACGGACAACACCGTTCCACCTGACTGATACACATACATCATCCCGTTTTTACGGTTAAAACGGATCGGATAGTAGGTGCTGAAAAATATCTCAGAGGTCATTAATCGATATGTCACCCAAGAGAGCGGAAGTGATATTAAGCACCAGACCACTATCAAATATATCCAAGTCTGAAGCGGATACCCGCCCTCCCAGAGCATAGGGACTATCAATGAGAGAAAGGTGCCTATAAATATCAGACAAAAAAAGAAAGCCCCGGCCAGCGTCCACGTTCCGCGCCAGTTGTAAGAACGGTCAACCAGCTCCAGATAGGTCGAGTTCAGCCGCACCACGCTGTCGAACCCGTAAATCCCTTTCACATCCGGGTCGCCTGTCTGCTGCGAATAAATCCGGGATATACTATTATCACTCAGATTTAAAAAAGGCGCATTGAACCGTTTTGACGGGTCTCCAGGCAGCCGCTTAAAAGGATTAAACATGTGCGCCTCCCTTTGGGATCAGGCTCATATAGCCCTCTTTTTCCATGCGGGCGTCCGGATAAATAGCCGGAATATCGTTCTCACCCGGCGGCACCCGCCGCCATTGCGTGCTGAGCAGCCAGCTCTGTATATTATTGCGGCTGTGAGTTAACAGCCAGGCTCCCGCTCCCAGAGCCAGCAGCATCCCGACAAAAATCCCCGCGGGTCCCAGCAAAAACGCCGCCAGTTGGAAGCCGGCCAGAGTGGCCCGCGATACGCCAAACAATGAGGTGAGGAGCGCAACGGATATTCTGCTGCCTCCACCAACGGTCATCATCCCGACACCGGCAGCGGATAAAAATAACCGTCGCCGGTGGCGTAATAGTTCATCCAGCGCTGTGAGCGTTCCGCCAGGATATACAGATAGCCCTGCCGCATTAGCCGGGCGGCGTAGTCGGCCTCGCCTTCCACCGCCACAGTGATGCTGCCTGGCGGCGTCGGCAGCCTGTCGCCTTTTTCCATGACTGCCGGACGAACCGGTAAGACGGGTAAACCGTAGCGCCGGCAGAATTGGCATCCCTTCGCGTTGCTCATGATGAGTCAGTTCCTTTTCCTGTCAGCAGAGGCTGACCGGCTGACCGGAAACTATGCCCCTGTTTTTATGGTGGTTATCTCCTCATCATACACCACGCATGACATAAGCGAAATTTACTGGATACCTGAAGGCACACGATGAGAGGCAAAGGACTGACGACCTCCGGAAAAGAGAAACGGACAAAATTCTTTTCGCAAAGGCACCTGCGGTGCATCCAGCGACAGGTGCGGGACAGAGCGCGAAGGTGACGCTTACAGCGGCCGGGTGAACGAACCCATCGTTCAGTCCGACTGCTGCGCCCGTTCCGGTAACTATCATCTTGAGTTCAACCCGGAAAGGCACGACAAAGCGCCAGTAGCAGCAGCCATTGGTAACAGGGGTGTCCAACTAAGGAGTACTAAAGAGGTCCTGAAGTTGTGGCTGGAGTACAGCTGCACCGGAAGAGCAGTTTTGGTAATTGCGGCCTGGTACACCCAGTTACTTCGGTTAGAAAATCTGCCCGGATTTTCTGTCCATCGGAAAAATCACCTGCCAGTTTTTTTCGTTTACAGAGCAGGAGGTTACGCACTAAGAAAAAGGATCTCGAAGAGATCCTTTTCGGTTCGTGACCGGGAAACCTTTCAGTCTGCGCTCTCCTGCCCACCATATTTGGCTCTCAGGCGGGCGGTAATCCGGTCCATCGCCTCGCGCTCCCGGGCAAAGCTTTGTGCATAGCGCGTTTTACCCTGTAGCCCCAGCATCGGCCGCCAGACCTGCGGCGGGTTATTCTCCGCCCCCTTATTCACCGGATCGTCTGCAGCCGGCTGACAGGCCGCAACCACCTCCGCCGGCCATGCCGGAATTTTACTGGTCGCCATCACCAGCCAGCGCGGAAAGCTGATCACGAAGAAAATGGGCAGCTGCAGCGCATTCACAATCAGACCGAGCCGCCCGAACAACTGCTTGCTGAGGTAGAGCAGCCCGAACAGCCAGCCTTCCTTCTGTTTTTCCACCGGCGGGCACCAGGGAATGGTGTCCACCAGGTCCGGGAGGTACTCATCCCCCTCTTCCATATAACAGCGGATAAATTCCCAGTACATGAGTATGACCTCAGGGCCCTGGCTCAAATCAATCGGAAGGGGAATAGTTTCCGCTACCGTGTCCCCGTCTTCTTCCGTGGTACACCCCACAATGGTCCACTGCGTTGAGAATCGCATTTTTGCTGAAGTCAGGACAAAGTGGATATCCCGCCACGGAACAGACAACACCGTTCCGCCGGACTGATACACATACACCATCCCGTTTTTACGGTTAAAGCGGATCGGATAATAGGTACTGAAAAACACCTCAGAGGTCATCATTCGGTATGTGAGTAAAGAAACCGGTAATGTAATAACCCACGTTAAAATAGCCGCAAACCAGATGCCAAAACTGTACCCCCCCCATCCCAGCACCACTCCGATAGTGCCGTAACAAAACAAACCAAAGAACATACAAAAAAAGATTACCCCGGCCAGCGTCCACGTTCCGCGCCAGTTGTAGGACTGGTCAACCAGCTCCAGATAGGTCGAGTTCAGCCGGACCACGCTGTCAAACCCAGAAATACCTTTCACATTCGGGTCGCCTTTTTCCTGCGAATAAATCCGGGAAACGCCTTTATATCCAAACTGCCCCCCTTTATCACTCAGACGAAGAAACCCCTTATAGAACCGCCCTGAGGATGGGTCGACAGGGAATCGCTTAAAAGGATTAAACATGTGCCGCTCCCTGTGCGTTCAGGGCCATATAGCCGTCCTTTTCCATACGTGCATCCGGATAGATAGCCGGGATATCACTCTCCCCCGGCGGCAGCCGCCGCCACTGCGTGCTGAGCGGCCAGCTCTGTATATTATTGCGGCTGTGGATTAACAGCCAGGCTCCCGCTCCCAGAGCCAGCAGCATCCCGACCAAAATCCCCGCAGCTCCCAGCAGAAACGCCGCCAGTTGAGAGCCGGCCAGAGTGGCCCGCGATACGCCAAACAATGAGGTGAGGAGCGCAACGGATATTCTGCTGCCTCCACCAACGGTCATCATCCCGACACCGGCAGCGGATAAAAATAACCGTCGCCGGTGGCGTAATAGTTCATCCAGCGCTGTGAGCGTTCCGCCAGGATATACAGATAGCCCTGCCGCATTAGCCGGGCGGCGTAGTCGGCCTCGCCTTCCACCGCCACAGTGATGCTGCCTGGCGGCGTCGGCAGCCTGTCGCCTTTTTCCATGACTGCCGGACGAACCGGTAAGACGGGTAAACCGTAGCGCCGGCAGAATTGGCATCCCTTCGCGTTGCTCATGATGAGTCAGTTCCTTTTCCTGTCAGCAGAGGCTGACCGGCTGACCGGAAACTATGCCCCTGTTTTTATGGTGGTTATCTCCTCATCATACACCACGCATGACATAAGCGAAATTTACTGGATACCTGAAGGCACACGATGAGAGGCAAAGGACTGACGACCTCCGGAAAAGAGAAACGGACAAAATTCTTTTCGCAAAGGCACCTGAAGTGCATCCAGCGACAGGTGCGGGACAGAGCGCGAAGGTGACGCTTACAGCGGCCGGGTGAACGACCCTATCGTTCAGTCCGACTGCTGCGCCCTTTCCGGTAACTATCATCTTGAGTTCAACCCGGAAAGGCACGACAACGCGCCAGTGGCAGCAGCCATTGGTAACAGGGGTGTGCAACTAAGGAGTACTAAAGAGGTCCTGAAGTTGTGGCTGGAGTACAGCTGCACCGGAAAAGCAGTTTTGGTAATTGCGGCCTGGTACACCCAGTTACCTCGGCTAGAAAATCTGCCTGAATTTTTTATCCATCGGAAAAACCACCTGCCAGTTTTTTTCGTTTACAGAGCAGGAGATTACGCACAAAGAAAAAGGATCTCGAGGAGATCCTTTTTCGGCTCGTGACCTGGTATGCCGTCAGTCTGCGCTCTCCTGCCCACCATATTTGGCTCTCAGGCGGGCGGTAATCCGGTCCATCGCCTCGCGCTCCCGGGCAAAGCTTTGCGCGTAGCGAGCTTTCCCCTGAAGCCCCAGCATCGGCCGCCAGACCTGCGGCGGGTTATTCTCCGCCCCCTTATTCACCGGATCGTCTGCAGCCGGCTGACAGGCCGCAACCACCTCCGCCGGCCATGCCGGAATTTTACTGGTCGCCATCACCAGCCAGCGCGGAAAGCTGATCACGAAGAAAATGGGCAGCTGCAGCGCATTCACAATCAGACCGAGCCGCCCGAACAACTGCTTGCTGAGGTAGAGCAGACCGAACAGCCAGCCTTCCTTCTGTTTTTCCACCGGCGGGCACCAGGGAATGGTGTCCACCAGGTCCGGGAGGTACTCATCGCCCTCCTCCATATAGCAGCGGATAAACTCCCAGTACATGGTCAGGTCTTCGGGATCCAAGTTTAAATTGACTGGAAGAGGGATCGCCTCCGCTACCGTATCTCCGTCGTCCTCCGTAACACATCCGATAATGGTCCATTCAGTGGTGGTAGGGGATACCTTTCCACTGGTCAGAACAAAGTGAATATCTCTCCACGGCACAGACAAAACCGTCCCACAGGATCGGTAGACATACACCATCCCGTTTTTACGGTTAAAGCGGATCGGATAGTAGGTGCTTAACAACGCCTCAGAAGTCATCATTCGGTATGTGAGTAGAGAGAACGGCAATGTGACAGCCCAGATTAAAGCGGTTCCAAACCAGATGCCAAAACTATACCCCCCCCATCCCATCATCACCGCAATGAAGCTGTAGCAAAACAAACTAAAGCTCATGCAAAAAAAGAAAGCTCCTGCCAACGTCTTCGTACCGCGCCAGTTGTAATAACGATCAACCAGCTCCAGATAAGTCGAGTTCAGCCGGACCACGCTGTCGAACCCATAAATCCCTTTTACATCCGGGTCGCCTGCTTTGTGAGAATATATCCGGCTAACATTTTCATCACTAAGCCGGATAAACCCGGTGTAAAACCGCGTTGACGGGTCGGCAGGGAATCGTTTAAAGGGATTAAACATGTGCCGCTCCCTGTGCGTTCAGGACCATATAGCCCTCTTTTTCCATGCGGGCGTCCGGATAGATAGCCGGAATATCACTCTCGCCCGGCGGCACCCGCCGCCACTGCGTGCTGAGAAGCCAGTTCTGTATATTATTGCGGCTGTGAATTAACAGCCAGGCTCCCGCCCCCAGAGCCAGCAGCATCCCGACAAAAATCCCCGCGGGTCCCAGCAGAAACGCCGCCAGTTGAGAGCCGGCCAGAGTGGCCCGCGATACGCCAAACAATGAGGTGAGGAGCGCAATGGATATTTTGCTGCCCCCCCCTACCGTCATCATCCCGACACCTAAGGCATTAATCAGATGCGCAATGCCTGTGCCCATTTCTCCGCGGTAAAGATCATTTCCCCCATTCCAGAACTCAACAAAGGCATAAGTCAGTCCGCCGCCATACCCTGTCCAGCCCCAGATACCCGCCCCCACAACCCTCATCGCGCCGTTCCTGACCAGCGATATGACCGAAGGCAGCTCCAGCCTCATCAGCGGCGTCATCGCCAGTTTCAGCGCCTCCGCCGTTGACGCCACCGCCATGCCGGCATTGGCCCCGAACACCGTCGCAGCCTTCCCTTCAACCGGCAGGCCGCTATTTTTCAGACCATAGCTCAGCACCATCCACTGGAAGTACGCCGAGAACACCGTCCCGCCAAACGTCATGCCTTGCGCCGCCATCTCCGTCGCCAGCGTGCCGGCCGTCATCCCGCCAAGCTTCGCCACCGATGAATTCAGTGAGGTCGGGAACAGCATCCGCACCAGCTGGTCCTCCGTGTGCATCGCCGTACTGAGCTTCGCCAGCCGCTCTTTAGCAGGCAGTGCCGCCAGCGCCTTCGCCGCCGACACGTCCACAATGCGCGGCAGCGTTATCTGCCCGCCCGCATTCTCCGGAAGCTCCTTCACCAGCCGCTCGGCCAGCTTACGCATCGCGGTATACAGCTGGCCGCCGCTTTTTCCGCTCATCTCCAGCATCCCGGCCATTCCCCGGGTCATGGCCCCGACAAAGTTTTTTGTCCCCGGCATCACGCTGACCGCCGAGAACGCCTTGCCCTGCATCGCCAGCATCCCGATGGCAAAGCGCACCGGCGTACCCTTCACCATCAGGTCCACCGATTTCATCATCGCCTCAGACCACAGCAGGCTGAGCTTTTCCAGCCCCGTCAGAATGGCACCGGCATAGCTGCCGCTGTATCCCTTGGCCCCGTCTGCCAGGCGATCCCAGCTCATCCCCAGCCACCAGTCCGGCCCGCCGGTTTTCAGTTGTGCATCTACCTGCGCTATCCACCCGTCATGATTAAAGAATGCCGCCCGCTGCAGGAAGTTTTCCGGGGTCAGCGGGGCCTGATTCAGCTGCTGGTCGATGTGGGTGATTACCCCACCTTTGTCACTCATCCCCGCCAGCACTTTCGCCACCGTCTGGATATAGCGCCCGCCGCTGTGCGCACAGGTCGGGTCAAAATGCTGCACAAAGTAATCGGCCATCGCCGGCCCCTGCAGCCAGGCCAGGTACATCCGGGTAACGGGAATGACTGAACTATTGTCGTACGCTGTCAGCCAGTCTTCCAGGGTCTGGCTGAACGCCTGCTCCTGCGTCCGGTCGATGTATTTTTCGTAACCGCTCTGCCACGCCTCGTCCACCCGGTCATCCCGGCTGACATCGTTCAGCGCGTGCATCCTGTCGGCCACGGCCGGGGCCGGAAAATGCGGTCCCGCCGGGCTGTCCCAGCCGTAGCGCATCTGCTGCTCAAAATGCGCGTCGCCGGTCTCTGCAGACAGATAAAAATGATTGCGCATCGCCAGCTCAACGCTGCCGAGCATCGTCTGCAGCGCAATACCCCGGCTCAGCGCCGGGTTAGTGGCAATGGCCTGCTGCATCCGGTAGCGCGCCAGCGCCGAAATCTCCGTCGCCACCCCGACCGGATCGGAAAGCACCAGAATCGCGCCGTTGCCGGCGCTCAGGCTCTCGGCGGCCTGCTGCAGGTCGGTTGCTGAATGCCGGCTAACGGCCCTGAGGGGTGACGGTGTCCAGTGTTTAAGGGTGCTGCGGCTCAGCCCCGGGCTGTACTCCGCCACGCTGCTGAGCTGGCTGAACGGCAGCGCCTGCTGTCCGCTGTGCCTGGCAAGCCACGCATCCATATCAAATGGCTGCATGTACCGGCGGCGGAAAGTCGCCTCCTCATGCTGCCGGCGCACTGCAGGCGTCCACTGCTCTTCTGACCAGGCAAACCAGTACACCCCGTTCAGCATACCCGGCGGTTTTACCGGCAGCGTCACCAGCGACGCGGTGGCCAGCTCTGCCGGCTGGGTAATACAGGGTTTCATCTCCCCGCTTTCCACGCGCGGCGGTACGCTGCCGTCTTCCGGCAGCGGGTAAAAATAACCGTCGCCGGTGGCGTAATAGTTCATCCAGCGCTGTGAGCGTTCCGCCAGGATATACAGATAGCCCTGCCGCATCAGCCGGGCGGTGTAGTCGGCCTCGCCTTCCGCCGCCACCGGCACAGTGATGCTGCCAGGCAGCGTCGGCAGCCTGTCGCCTTTTTCCATGACTGCCGGACGAACAGGCAAGACGGGTAAACCGTAGCGCCGGCAGAATTTGCATCCCTTCGCGTTGCTCATGATGAGTCAGTTCCTTTTCCTGTCAGGAGAGGCTGACCGGCTGACCGGAAACCATGCCCCTGTTTTTATGGTGGTTATCTCCCCATCATACACCACGCATGACATAACCGAAATCAGCTACCGGACAGGCAAGGATCAACACGGTGAGTTTGAAACCAGTGAACTGATACGGATCAACGGTGATCTCAATACGAGTGCGACACCGCGGCGGCACAGAAAGGGACCGTCAAAAGGTGATATTTCGGCGGAAAATTCGCAGCTCGCGGCGATTCAGAAGCAACTGGACTCCCTGTAGCAGACTATCACCCTGATAGCAGCTTGAGCTGATGCGCAGTACCTTCCGGGTTATCAGCACGGTGCGGGCGCGAGTGCTGCCGGGCTGGATGAGCGCCTGCTGCTGCCTGATGGCCCCGGTGGAGGAGGCGCTGGCGTATTAAAGCGGGGACGGCTGGGCAGAGCCAGACAACAATATCGCAGAAAACGCTCTGCAGATGGTGAGCCTGGCGCGGAAAAACTGGCTATTCTTCGGCTCAGATCACGGCGGCGATCGCGTTGCGCTGATGTACAGCAAACTGAATGGCGTAGATTTTGAGAGCTATATGCGGCATCTGATGACAGTTATCGCCGACTGGCCGGTCATCCGCGTACCTAACTTCTGCTGTGGAATATCATTATCCGTTCTGAAGTAGAATCAATACGGTTCAGGTTGGACGCTGACCGGCGAGAAATAATTCCGGCGATTTAATGGGATATTTGAGTGGGGGCGTTTGCAACTCCCTTTCTCATGCCACCCAGGGAACCGGCAATGAAAACATCACCGCCACTACAATGGCATCAGAAACGAAAAAAGCACCCATTGGGTGCTTTTTCCTGAATTTGGTGGGTCGTGCAGGATTCGAACCTGCGACCAATTGATTAAAAGTCAACTGCTCTACCAACTGAGCTAACGACCCGCTGTGCGGTTTAAACTATTACTCTTCGAAGTGGTGGGTCGTGCAGGATGACTCGGCCTGTGGCCTCGCCCTTCGGGCCGTTGCCGGAGGCAACGTTGTCTCGCTTTCGCTCGACCCGAACCTTTACGGTTCTCATCCTTTCCGATTTGACACCGGGTACAACTTTTAAATTGGTGGGTCGTGCAGGATTCGAACCTGCGACCAATTGATTAAAAGTCAACTGCTCTACCAACTGAGCTAACGACCCGCTGTGCGGTTTAAACTTTTACTCTTCGAAGTGGTGGGTCGTGCAGGATGACTCGGCCTGTGGCCTCGCCCTTCGGGCCGTTGCCGGAGGCAACGTTGTCTCGCTTTCGCTCGACCCGAACCTTTACGGTTCTCATCCTTTCCGATTTGACACCGGGTACAATTTTAAAATTGGTGGGTCGTGCAGGATTCGAACCTGCGACCAATTGATTAAAAGTCAACTGCTCTACCAACTGAGCTAACGACCCACTTTTATGCTGTCAGCGCGCTTTCACTTATGCCCTGTCAACGGCGGCATATATTACTGATTTGAATTTTCAGCGCAACCACTATTTTCCAATAAGTGGTTCAACTGCTTGCCTTTCGTGCGGCAAGACCAGAAATCACTCGATATCTGGTCAAACCGCGACGATTACAGGCTCGCAGCGCGTTTTTGCGCCTGCTTTGCTGATTCAGTATTTGGATACTGTTTGATGACCTGCTGATAAACCGCTTTGGCTTTCGCATTGTCACCTTTGTCCTGCATGATCACCCCCACCTTATACAGCGCTTCCGAGCTTTTCGGTGATTTAGGGTAATTTTTGACAACAGTAGCGAAATAATAAGCAGCGTCGTCTTTCTTACCTTTGTTGTAATTCAACTGACCGAGCCAGTAATTGGCATTCGGCTGGTAAGTAGAGTCCGGGTATTTCTTAATGAATGCCTGAAAAGCCGCAATCGCTTGATCGTATTGCTTCTTCTCCAGCACCAGCGATACCGCAGCATTGTAATCCGTGTTGGCATCACCGCTCTGCGTTGGGGCAGCAGTGCTGCTGTCGCCGCCTGTAGACGCCCCGGTAGCCGCTGCCGCAGCACCCGCACCAGCAGAAGCTGCATCGCCACCTGACGCGGCCTGTGCGCCACCGTTGCTGCTGATACTGTCGATTTGTTGATAGATCTGTTTCTGCCGCTCAACAACCTGATTCAGTTGGTAAGTACTTTCCTGAATCTGACCACGCAATGAGTCGATATCGCGCTGATTATCATTGAGCTGCTGCTGAAGTTGTTGAAGGAGTTGCCCCTGAGCATTAGAAATACGCTCAAGTGTAGTGACACGGTCTTCTACCGAGCCAGAGCCAACGCTACTGATTGACGCCTGGGCATTAGCGGCCCAGGGGGCCGCTACGCCAATCAGTAACGACAGACTCAACAGGTGAGTTCTGAAGCTACTAATCATGTGATTCTCTTAGTATACCAGTACGGCACGACGGTTTTTGGCATAAGCCGCTTCGTCATGACCCAGTACAGCTGGTTTTTCTTTACCGTAAGAAACGATAGAGATCTGGTCAGCAGAAACGCCTTTACCCTGCAGGTACATTTTCACCGAGTTAGCACGACGCTCGCCCAGGGAAATGTTGTACTCAGGAGTACCGCGCTCATCCGCATGGCCTTCAACGGTGACTTTATAAGACGGGTTGCTACGCAGGAATGCTGCGTGTGCATCCAGCATCTGAGAGAAGTCAGAACCGATGTCGTATTTGTCCAGACCGAAGTAGACAATGTTGTTTCTCTGCAGTTCTTGCATCTGCAGACGTGCTTGTTCTTCAGAAGACATGTTACCGTTGTTCATGCCGCTGTTAGAACCATTACCATCAGCACCCATACCGGTCTGATCGTTGTTGTTGTTTTTATGTGAGCTACATGCAGCCACAGCAATCACTGGCAGTGCCAGCAGTAAACCCTTCAGCACTTTGTTCAGTTGCATTTCTAAAATCCTATTATTGTTTGCTATACACATTTACACATGCATCACAGATACGGCGACCAGGCAGGAGATTTGACCTGTCCATCAGTTGCCGGAAGACGCGCTTTGAAACGCCCATCGGTCGAAACCAACTGCAACACGGAACCCATACCCTGAGTAGAGCTGTAGATCACCATCGTGCCGTTAGGTGCGAGACTTGGCGTCTCATCCAGGAACGTGTCCGTTAATGTTTGAACGGCTCCCGTTTCCAGATCTTGTCTGGCGATATGCTGCGCACCGCCATTGGTGCTTACCATCACCAAAGATTTACCGTCGGAGCTGACATCAGAGTTCTGATTCTGAGAACCTTCCCAGGTCAGACGCTGTGGCGCGCCGCCGTTAATATTTACTTTATAAATCTGAGGGCGACCTGCCTGATCCGAGGTATAGGCCAGGTTCTGGCTATCCGGGAACCAGGTCGGCTCAGTATTGTTGCTGCGACCATCGGTTATCTGACGCATCTGACCAGAAGCAAGGTCGGTGACATAAATATTCAGGCTACCGCTTTTAGACAGCGCGAATGCCAGCTTGCTGCCGTCCGGTGAGAACGCTGGCGCACCGTTGTGACGCGGGAACGAAGCAATTTGTTTCGTTGCTCCGGTTGCCAGTGTCTGCACCACCAGCGCTGAACGACCGCTTTCAAACGTCACGTAAGCCAGTTTGCTGGCATCCGGTGACCATGACGGTGACATCAGCGGCTGTGGAGAACGGTGAACCACGGCCTGATTGTAGCCATCGTAGTCAGAGACGCGCAGCTCATACGGGAACTGACCGCCGTTGGTGGTGACCACGTAAGCAATACGGGTACGGAACGCGCCCTTAATCCCGGTCAGCTTCTCAAACGCTTCATCACTGGCAGTGTGGGCAGCAAAACGCAGCCACTGCTTAGTCACCTTGAATGAGTTCTGTGCCAGTACAGTACCCGGAGAACCGGCAGTATCGACCAGTTGATAAGAGACCGTGTAGCTGCCATCGGCGCCAGGCTGTACCTGACCGACCACAACAGCGTCAATGCCCAGTGCGCTCCACGCGGCAGGCTGAACTTCAGATGGTGAAGTCGGCTGCTGTGGTAAACGCGCGCGATCCAGTGGGTTAAATTTACCACTGTTGCGCAAATCGGCAGCGACAATACCGCCAATATCTTCTGGTGCCGCACCCGGGCCTTCCCATTTAAACGGCACAACGCCGATAGGACGCGCGGAGTTAACACCCTGGGTAATCTCAATACGGACTTCAGCATGCAGCACGGCTGCCCACAGAAGTAAAAAGCTTAACGCTACACGAAGTGCCTGCTTCATCATTTCTCCCTTATCTGAACGCGTAGTTCTCGATAATTAGCAGTGTTTCAACGAACCATTAATGCAAAGCAATTTAGAGTACGGCATGTTTAACATAGTTCAACATGCCGAATGTTACTGCGTTACTGAGGTTTAAAAGTCATCGGTGCATTTTTAAACACTTCATACACTGCCTGGCTTGGTGGCTTAGGAATGCGGGCCTGTCTGGCTGCTGCAATCGCTGCACGACAAAGTGCCGGGTCGCCACCTTCCGCTTTCACATCTATCAACAAACCATCCGGTGCCAGTTTAATGCGTAAATCACAGCTTTTGCCACGGTATAAATCCGCATCATAGAACTTGCTTTGAATCGCGCCGACGATCTGGCCTAAATATCCATTAATCTCAGCACCTGACGCACCGGCTGTTTTCTGATTTCCCTGCCCTGCCGCCCCGCTTTTACCTTCTTTCGGGGCATTCTTACCGGAAGTCAGCCCGCCGAGAAGATCGTCGACGTCACTGGACGCCGCAGCATCAGCAGCCGCCTTCTTCTTCGCATCGGCAGCCGCTTTGGCTTTCGCCGCAGCATCCGCTTTTTTCTTCGCGTCAGCAGCGGCTTTCTCTTTAGCTGCTTCAGCCGCTTTCTCTTTCGCTTCCTGAGCCGCTTTCTCCTGCGCCTCTTTAGCATCTGCTGCCGCTTTGGCTTTCGCATCGGCTGCTGCCTTCGCTTTAGCATCGGCTTTCGCTTTCGCGTCTTCCGCCGCCTTCACTTTAGCCGCTTCTGCCGCAGCCTCTTTTGCCGCGGCCTCTTTCGCCTGCTCTTCCGCTTTTTTCTTCGCATCAGCAGCCGCTTTCTTCACTTCTTCGTCAGCCTTCTTCTTCGCCTCAGCAGCGGCTTTGGCCTGAGCATCCGCTTCCACTTTAGCATCGGCTTTCGCCTTCGCTGCTGCCGCTTCCGCCTGTTTCTGCTGCTCCTGCGCTTCTTTAGCGGCTGCCTGCGCTTGTTTCTGCTGCTCGGCCTGATCCTTAGCCTGCTGTTTCGCTTCTTCCTGAGCCTGCAAACGCTCTTTCTCCAGCTCTTTCAACCGCTGTTGTTCCGCAGCCTGCTTCTGCTGAAGCTCCTCTGCCTGCTGTTCAGCCTGCTTTTTACGCTGCTGCTCAGCCCGCTTGCTGTCATTTTGTTGATTCTGCTGACGATTATACTGTTCAACCATCGCGCCAGAATCGACCATCACGGCATCTATATCGCTCCCGCCACCGCCAGCGCTGGCGTCGATTTTTTCGTCAAACGAGCTCCAGATCAGCAATGCAATCAGAATGATATGCAGTATCACTGAGATGATAATGGCGCGTTTTAACTTATCGTTCTGCTCGGTTGCCTTCGACACTCTCGGTTCCCAAAAAACGGTTCGAATGAATTAGATCGGCTGCGTCATTAATCCGACGGACTTCACGCCCGCCTGGTGCAGCAGATTCAGCGCTTTGATGATTTCGTCATAAGGCACGTCTTTTGCGCCGCCAATCAGGAACACCGTTTTCGGGTTCTCCTGAAGTCGACGCTGCGCTTCAGCCACCACCTGCTCGGAAGGCAGCTGCTCCATACGATCGTGATCCACCACCAGGCTGTACTGACCGACACCTGACACTTCAACGATCACCGGTGGATTATCATCACTGGAGACCGTTTTTGAATCTGTCGCATCCGGCAGATCAACTTCCACGCTCTGAGTAATGATCGGTGCTGTAGCCATAAAAATCAGCAGCAGCACCAGTAGCACGTCGAGCAGCGGAACAATGTTGATCTCGGACTTGAGATCGCGGCGACCGCGACCACGCGTTCTGGCCATGGGTAACCTCCGATTACTTGCTGTTCTCGCTGGAGAACGCCTGACGATGCAGGATAGCCGTGAACTCTTCCATAAAGTTGTCGTAGTTCTGCTCAAGCTTGTTGACGCGCAGGGTAAGGCGGTTGAAGGCCATAACCGCCGGAATTGCGGCAAACAGGCCGATTGCGGTAGCGATCAGTGCTTCGGCAATACCCGGTGCAACCATCTGCAAGGTGGCCTGCTTCACCGCGCCCAGCGCGATAAAGGCATGCATAATCCCCCAGACAGTACCAAACAGACCGATATACGGGCTGATGGAACCGACGGTGCCAAGAAACGGAATATGGTTTTCCAGCGTTTCCAGCTCACGGTTCATAGAAATACGCATTGCACGGCTGGCACCTTCCACCACCGCTTCTGGCGCATGGTTATTGGCACGATGCAGTCGCGCAAACTCTTTAAAGCCGGCATAGAAAATTTGCTCAGAGCCGCCAAGCTCATCACGACGTGCCTGGCTCTCCTGATACAGACGAGACAGTTCAATACCGGACCAAAATTTATCTTCGAAAGCCTCAGCATCACGCCCTGCGGCGTTGAGTATACGGGTACGCTGGATAATGATTGCCCATGAGGCAATAGAAAATCCAATCAAAATCAACATGATAAGTTTGACCAGAAGGCTTGCCTTCAGGAACAAATCAAGAACGTTCATGTCAGCCACTGCTTGAACTCCGCGACAATAGACTTGGGAAGCGCTATCGGCTTCATTAGATGTGGGTTGATGCAGGCGATCAGAACTTCCGCTTCGTTCAGAACCTTGCCTTCAGCATTAACGATACGTTGTGCGAATGTCATAGTTGTCCTGCGCATGGCTACTATCTCGCTTTGCACTTCCAGCAAATCATCAAGGCGCGCTGGCGCAAGGTAGTCAACTGTGATTCGACGCACCACAAAAGCAAGCTGCTGTTCCAGCAGTGCTTGTTGGTTGAAATGTTGCTGGCGCAGCATTTCAGTACGTGCTCGTTCATAAAAAGCGACATAGCTGGCATGGTAAACCACGCCGCCGGCATCCGTATCTTCGTAATAGACGCGAACCGGCCATCTAAACAGCGTTGTACTCACTCTACATCCCGGTAATGCTCTTAAACGTTGCTACTATACGCAAGAGCGATCGGCTTTGGAATGGATTGCCAGAGGGTTACGAAAATAATTATCTGCAGGAAACAACTGGAAGGATTTTCGGGATGAATCTTAGACAAGTCCTGACAAAAAAAGAGATTTATCTACTTTTTAAATGGCCGTCAGTCGCCCGGCCATTGAAATCAGTCTTACAGGAAGAAGAAAGCCAGCCCCAGCACCAGGATAATCTGTGCCAGTAACGGTGAAAACAGTGTACGCCAAAGCAGGCGACGCTGGCGAAAACCAACGCCGTGAATAACGCCGGTACACACTGCCCACATCATCAGCAATCCCTGCCAGATGTAAAGTGGACTGGTTTTAGCGGCAAAGCGTGACGGTTCCCAGAACATGCAACCCGCCAACAACAGTGCCAGCACCAGAGAAAGAGCCCGTAACGGGCTCTTATCCATCACGTCATACAAGCGTGCAATCAGCTTCGCCATCACTTCTGCTCTTTCGCCTCAGCACTCTCTTCGATGTGCTCAAGCGCCAGCGCGGTGATGATGCCAAATGAACAGGCCAGCAGCGTGCCGAGAATCCAGGCAAAATACCACATTGTTCTGCTCCTTAATTAATAGAGAGAATGTTTATTGTTTTCGATCTGCTCTTTAGTGATGCGACCGAACATTTTGTAGTAACACCAGCTGGTGTACGCCAGGATAATTGGCACGAAAACTATCGCCACGAAGGTCATCAGTTTCAGCGTCAGCAAGCTGGACGTCGCATCCCACATCGTCAGGCTGACGTTGGGCACGGTGCTGGACGGCATAATAAACGGGAACATCGCCACGCCCGCCGTCAGGATCACACAGGCCACCGTCAGTGAAGAGAAGATAAACGCCCAGGCGCCCTTCTCCAGTCGGGAACAGAGGATAGTCAGCAACGGCAATGCCACGCCCAGCGCCGGGATCAGCCACAGAATCGGTGTCTGGTTAAAGTTAACCAGCCAGGCGCCGGCTTCACGCGCCACCTCTTTCGTCAGCGGATTGGATGGTGCTGCATGGTCGAGGGCTGAGGTCACGACATAGCCGTCAATACCATAAATTACCCAGATACCTGCCACTGCAAAGCCAACCATCATGACCAGCGCGGAGATTTGCGCCGCAATGCGCGCGCGCAGATGCACTTCACCAGTGGTACGCATTTGCAGGTAAGTTGCGCCCTGCGTCAGAATCATAGTCAGGCTGACAATACCGGCCAGCAGGCCAAACGGATTCAGCAGCTGGAAGAAATTGCCGGTGTAGAACAGACGCAGATATTCATCAGCATGGAACGGTACGCCCTGCAGCAGGTTACCGAACGCCACCCCAATCACTAACGGCGGCACAAAGCTGCCGATGAAAATGCCCCAGTCCCACATGCCGCGCCAGCGCATATCTTCAATCTTCGAGCGGTAGTCAAAACCGACCGGCCGGAAGAACAGCGACGCCAGCACCAGAATCATCGCCACATAGAAACCGGAGAAGGCAGCGGCATACACCATCGGCCAGGCGGCAAACAGCGCGCCACCTGCGGTGATCAGCCACACCTGGTTTCCATCCCAGTGCGGTGCAATCGAGTTAATCATGACCCGGCGTTCGGTGTCCGTGCGGCCGATAACGCGTGACAGCATGCCGACGCCCATATCGAAACCATCGGTGACGGCAAAGCCAATCAGCAAGATGCCAATCAACAGCCACCAGATAAAACGCAATACTTCGTAATCTAACATTTACCGACTCCTGTTTATCACAGCGGCTTTGACGAAAGCGTTGACTGTTCGAAGTGATAACGACCCGTTTTCAGGCTGCTTGGGCCGAGGCGCGCATATTTGAACATCAGATACATTTCAGCCACCAGGAACAGCGTATACAGACCGCAAATCAGCCCCATCGAGAACAGCAGGTCACCAACGGTCAGCGAGGAGTTCGCTACCGCAGTCGGCAACACTTCACCGATTGCCCACGGCTGACGGCCATACTCCGCAACAAACCAGCCGGCTTCGATGGCAATCCACGGTAATGGAATGCCGTACAGCGCCGCTTTCAGCAACAGACGGTTTTTGCCAATACGATTACGAATGACGCTCCAGAACGACAGGCCGATAATGATCAGCATCAGCACACCACAGCCAACCATAATGCGGAAGGAGAAGTAGAGTGGCGCAACGCGTGGAATCGAATCTTTGGTTGCCTGCTGAATCTGCGCTTCAGACGCGTCAGCGACGTTCGGCGTATAGCGTTTCAGCAACAGACCATAGCCCAGATCCTGTTTATGCTGATTGAATGCGTCGCGTACGGCGGGATCCTGATTACCTGAGCGCAGCTCTTCCAGCAGCTGGTAGGCTTTCATACCGTTACGGATGCGCACTTCATGCTGCACCATCAGTTCTTTCAGGCCGACAACTGGCTTATCAACAGATCGGGTAGCGATCAGCCCAAGCAGGTAGGGGATCTGAATGGCGTACTTATTCTCCTGAGTTTCCTGGTCAGGCAGGGCAAACAGCGTAAATGCCGCCGGAGCCGGTTGGGTTTCCCATTCCGCTTCGATTGCCGCCAGTTTGGTTTTCTGCACGTCACCCATTTCGTAACCAGATTCATCACCCAGCACGATGACAGACAGGATGGCTGCCATACCAAAGCTGGCAGCGATTGCGAAGGAGCGCTTGGCAAAGGCCACATCGCGACCACGCAATAAGTAGTAGGAGCTGATACCGAGCACGAACATCGCACCACAGGTATAACCCGCCGCAACGGTATGCACAAACTTCACCTGCGCAACCGGGTTGAACACCAGTTCAGAGAAGCTGACCATCTCCATACGCATGGTTTCAAAATTAAAATCAGAGGCGATAGGGTTTTGCATCCAGCCGTTTGCCACCAGGATCCACAATGCCGAGAGATTGGAACCGAGTGCCACCAGCCAGGTGACGGCCATATGTTGAACTTTGCTGAGACGATCCCAGCCAAAGAAGAATAAACCTACGAAGGTGGATTCAAGGAAGAACGCCATCAATCCTTCGATCGCCAGCGGTGCTCCGAAGATGTCACCGACATAGTGCGAAAAGTATGACCAGTTAGTTCCGAACTGGAACTCCATGGTCAAGCCTGTGGCCACGCCCAGCGCAAAGTTTATTGCAAACAACTTGCCCCAGAACTTGGTCATATCCTTATAAATTTGTTTACCCGACAGCACATATACGGTTTCCATGATCGCCAGCAAAAACGCCAGACCCAGCGTTAGCGGTACGAACAGGAAATGATACATTGCCGTCAGAGCAAACTGTAAGCGCGACAGTTCGACGATATCAAACATCTTGACCCCTTGCTCCTCGCAGGAAGACTCCAACATATGGCAAAAATAACCGACCAGTGCCAGTTATCAGTCGCCACTGTGAATGCCCAATAAAAAACGGGTGATATTGATCCAGTAAGACTGCGTAATTCCGCCCAGAACAGGCAGAGTCAGTGCAGCGGATAAATAAAGTAAAATTTACGGCTAAATGAGACATGAATATCATACGCCGCTTTATGCCAACGACAAATAATTATTAGCGTGATGCTTATCCAATTTTGGCCGTTATCCCGAATTTCGCCTGAATGCCAGATCCACGCGAAATTGACGCAACGCAATTTATACGAAAAGTAAGACGATGATCCAGTCCTAAACCTTGATATCAATTGTTTTTTTTAATCTATGTTAATGAGGGATGGGCAGAATCAGCATCGGGTAAATTCAGTGTTAAATAATTGAGTCTGTTGCGTGACAAGACATCAGTATTAATGAAAGTAACTGACATTTTTTTAACGTCACTGTAGCAATGTTCTGAAGAAACTTCTGTATTAAACAGCGAATGTTCTGAGCATTAATATAACCACTGTTATTCTTTTTAGTGGTAGATACTCTTAATTAATTCACAAAACGTTCACGCTTAATATAATGATATTTAACCTTTTAAGTAAGCATAGCTGACTTCTGCTGATTTGCAGAAAAAAAGCAGGATGCAATCGGCTGACATCCTTCACTGAAGCCCGTCACGGCGCACTCCCGGCGGGAAAATCAATAAAAAAGGCCACCTGTAGGTGGCCAATAGTCGAGATTTTAAACCTGCCAGGCAGGTTTCAGACACAGCTTTTTATTGAGGTAATACCGCTTTAACCGCGTCGCCGATATCTGCCAGGCTACGCACAGTTTTCACGCCTGCGGCTTCGAGCGCAGCAAATTTCTCATCTGCGGTGCCTTTACCGCCAGCGATAATCGCACCGGCGTGGCCCATACGCTTGCCTTTCGGCGCAGTCACACCCGCGATATAACCCACTACCGGTTTGGTGACGTGATCTTTGATAAACGCCGCAGCTTCTTCTTCCGCGCTGCCACCGATTTCACCGATCATCACGATCGCTTCAGTCTGTGGATCGTCCTGGAACAGCTTCAGAATATCGATAAAGTTAGAGCCTGGAATTGGATCGCCGCCGATACCGACACAGGTAGACTGACCGTAACCGATATCGGTGGTCTGCTTAACCGCTTCATAAGTCAGGGTGCCGGAGCGTGAAACGATACCGATACGACCTGGCTGATGGATATGGCCTGGCATAATGCCAATTTTGCATTCACCTGGGGTGATCACGCCCGGGCAGTTTGGCCCGATCATGCGCACGCCGGCTTCGTCCAGCTTCACTTTCACCGCCAGCATATCGAGGGTAGGAATACCTTCGGTGATGGTGATGATCAGTTTGATACCTGCTTCAATCGCTTCAAGAATACCGTCTTTGCAGAAAGGGGCTGGAACGTAAATCACCGAAGCCGTTGCGCCAGTCGCTTCCACCGCTTCACGCACGGTGTTAAACACTGGCAGACCCAGATGCTCAGTACCGCCTTTACCTGGCGTCACACCGCCAACCAGCTGCGTGCCATAAGCCAGCGCCTGCTCGGAGTGGAAAGTGCCCTGGCCGCCGGTGAAACCCTGGCAGATAACTTTGGTGTTTTTGTCGATCAAAATGGACATTATTTACCCTCCGCTGCAGCTACAACGCGCTGCGCTGCGTCACTCAGGCTGGTTGCTGCAATAATATTCAGACCGCTGTCTGCCAGTTTTTTGGCACCCAGCTCGGCATTGTTACCTTCCAGACGCACCACCACCGGTACGTTGACACCCACTTCGGCGACTGCGCCGATAATGCCGTCTGCAATGAGGTCACAGCGCACGATGCCACCGAAGATGTTAACAAATACCGCTTTAACCGCATCATCGGACAGAATGATTTTAAACGCTTCGGTCACGCGCTCTTTGGTCGCGCCGCCGCCCACGTCAAGGAAGTTTGCTGGTTGGCCACCGCTCAGTTTAACGATGTCCATGGTGCCCATTGCCAGACCGGCACCGTTCACCATACAGCCGATGTTCCCTTCCAGTGCCACATAGTTCAGCTCCCACTGTGCAGCGTGTGCTTCACGGGAGTCTTCCTGGCTCGGATCGCGCATTTCGCGCAGTTCGGGCTGGCGGAACAGCGCATTGCCGTCGGCAGTCAGTTTGCCATCCAGACAAACCAGATCGCCCTGCTTAGTGATCACCAGCGGGTTAATCTCAACCAGTGCCAAATCGCGCTCAAGGAACAGCGTCGCCAGACCCATAAAGATTTTGGTGAACTGGTTAACTTGCTTACCGGTCAGACCCAGCTTAAATGCCAGCTCGCGGCCCTGGTAAGGCTGTGGACCGGTTAACGGATCCAGCGCCATTTTATGAATCAGGTGCGGGGTCTCTTCCGCCACCTTCTCAATTTCCACGCCGCCTTCGGTCGAGGCCATAAACACCACACGACGGGTGCCACGGTCGACGACAGCGCCGAGGTACAGTTCTTTATCAATGTCAGTGGCCGCTTCAACCAGAATCTGGTTTACCGGCTGACCATGAGCATCAGTCTGATAGGTCACCAGACGTTTACCCAGCCAGTTTTCAGCGAAAGTACGAATGTCTTCCTTGCTGTTCACTACCTTCACACCGCCCGCTTTACCACGGCCACCGGCATGAACCTGACATTTTACCACCCACGGGCCTGCGCCGATTTTAGAGGCTGCTTCTTCCGCTTCACGTGGCGTGGTGCAGGCGTAACCGGTAGGAGCCGGCAGGCCATACCGTGCAAACAGCTGTTTCGCCTGGTATTCGTGTAAGTTCATGATGTTCTATCCATTCAGATCTGAAAAGATTTGGCCGACTTCACTTTGTCACGCTGCCGCCAGCGGCAGATAACAGAGTGAGCGATCGACCACACATAGGGTTGGGCACGGCTAAAAACCGTGCCCGACGAGGTTAAACGTCCAGCAGCAGGCGTGCCGGATCTTCCAGCATCTCTTTAACCGCCACCAGATAACCAACGGATTCGCGTCCGTCAATCAGGCGGTGATCGTAAGAGAGTGCCAGATACATCATCGGCAGGATCTCAACCTGGCCGTTGACCGCCATCGGACGATCTTTGATGGCGTGCATACCAAGAATCGCGCTCTGCGGCGGGTTGATAATTGGTGTCGACATCAGTGAACCAAATACTCCACCATTAGTAATGGTGAAGTTACCGCCGGTCAGTTCGTCTACGGTCAGTTTACCGTCACGACCTTTAACCGCCAGTTCCTTGATTTTCTTCTCGATATCCGCCATACCCAGCGCATCAACATCACGCAGTACCGGCGTGACCAGGCCACGTGGGGTAGACACCGCGATGCTGACATCGAAGTAGTTGTGGTAAACCACATCTTCACCATCGATTGACGCATTCACTTCCGGGAAACGCTTCAGCGCTTCAACCACTGCTTTGATGTAGAAGGACATAAAGCCCAGACGAACACCGTGACGCTTCTCGAAGGCTTCGCCATACTGCTTACGCAGCTGCATGATTGGCTTCATGTTCACTTCGTTGAAGGTGGTCAACATCGCCGTGCTGTTTTTCGCTTCCAGCAGACGCTCTGCCACGCGTTTGCGCAGACGAGTCATCGGCACGCGTTTTTCACTGCGACCGGCCAGAGATGGGGCTGCTGCTGGTGCCGCTGCTGGTTTCGCTTCCGCTTTTTTATCAGCTGGTTTGCTGTTCGCCAGGTGCTTCTCAACATCTTCACGGGTAATACGACCGCCAACACCACTGCCTTTAATTGCAGCAGCATCAAGATCGTGCTCAGCGATCAGACGACGGATCGCCGGGCTGAGCGCATCGTTGCTCTCTTCGTCCAGTGCCGCAGTATGGCGCTGAGACGGAGTCGACTCTTTCGTGTCTGATTTAGCAGAGGTCTCTTTGCCGCCGCTGTTACCTTCTTTCAGACGACCCAGCGCCTGACGGGAGGTTACGGTTGCACCCTCGTCTTCCAGAATGGCTTCAAGAATGCCATCAGCAGAAGCAGGCACTTCCAGCACAACTTTATCCGTTTCAATTTCTACCAGCACTTCGTCGCGGGTTACCGCATCGCCTGGTTTTTTGTGCCAGGTTGCCACGGTGGCATCGGCAACGGATTCAGGCAGGTCGGGAACGAGAATATCTACGCTACTCATTATCTATCCTTTATTTAATCAACGTTCAGCGCGTCATTAACCAGGTCTTGTTGCTGCTTCTGGTGAACGGACATGTAGCCAACTGCCGGCGAAGCGGATGCTGGGCGACCGGCGTAACGTAATGAAGCACCAAATGGCACAACCTCACGGAAATGGTGCTGACTGCAATACCAGGCACCCTGGTTTAGCGGCTCTTCCTGACACCAGACGAAATCATGTACGTGTGAATACGGCTGCAATGCATCCTGTACCGCTTTATGCGGGAAAGGATACAGCTGTTCGATACGCACAATGGCAACGTCAGTTTGTTCATTTTTGCGACGCTGCTCTAACAGGTCATAGTAAACTTTGCCTGAGCAGAGCACGACGCGTTTAACACCTTGCGGATCAAGGTCATCAATTTCGCCGATAGCCGGTTTAAAGCCACCGGTAGCCAAATCTTCCAGGCTGGAAATGGCCAGCGGATGACGCAGCAGCGATTTCGGTGACATCACCACCAGCGGACGACGCATCCCGCGCAGCGCCTGACGACGCAGCATGTGGTAAACCTGTGCCGGGGTGGAAGGTACGCAAACCTGCATATTCTGCTCTGCGCAAAGTTGCAGGTAACGCTCCAGACGCGCAGAGGAGTGCTCTGGACCCTGGCCTTCGTAACCGTGTGGCAGCAGCATCACCAGGCCGCACATCCGGCCCCACTTCTGCTCACCAGAACTGATGAACTGATCGATAACCACCTGCGCACCGTTGGCGAAATCGCCAAACTGCGCTTCCCAGATGGTCAGGGTACGGGGTTCAGCAGTGGCATAACCATATTCAAATGCCAGTACCGCTTCTTCAGACAGCACGGAGTCCCAGACTTTAAACACGCCCTGCCCGCTGTGAACATGCTGCAGTGGGGTGTAGGTGGAACCGTTAGCCTGGTTATGAATCACCGCATGGCGATGGAAGAAGGTGCCGCGGCCCATATCTTCACCGGAAAGACGGCACGGAATGCCTTCATCTACCAGCGTGGCATAAGCGAGGTTTTCAGCTGCGCCCCAGTCAAACGGCTTGTTACCCGCCGCCATTTGCGCACGATCGTTGTAAATCTTCGCTACGCGCGACTGCATCTCAACGTTTTCCGGCACCTGACTGATACGTTTAGCCAGATCCTGCAAACGCTTAAGATCGAGGGATTCCGGATACGCTTCATCCCAGTCGTGGTTCAGATACGGTGACCAGGTGAAAGAGTGCAGGCTCATTGGACGCCATTCAGGCACCACACATTCGCCGGCATCCAGCGCATCACGGTACAGGTTGACCATTTCCGTGGCATCTTCAAGGCTGGCAACTTTTTCGGCTTCCAGCTTGTCAGCATACAACTTGCGCGGCGTCGGGTGCTTCTTGATCTTCTGGTACATAATCGGCTGCGTCGCACTTGGCTCATCAGCTTCGTTATGACCATGACGGCGATAGCACACCAGGTCGATAAACACGTCACGTTTGAAGGTGTTACGGAAATCCAACGCCAGACGGGTAACAAACGCCACCGCTTCAGGATCGTCAGCATTAACGTGGAAAATCGGTGCCAGCACCATTTTACCGATATCGGTACAGTACTGGGTCGAGCGCGCATCTTTTGGATTGGAGGTGGTGAAGCCAATCTGATTGTTAATCACGATGCGAACGGTACCGCCAACTTCATAACCGCGCGCCTGCGACATGTTCAGCGTTTCCTGAACCACGCCCTGACCGGTTACGGCGGCATCACCGTGAATCGTGATCGGTAAGACTTTATTGCTGCTCGGCTCGTCGAGACGATCCAGACGCGCGCGCACAGATCCCATCACCACCGGGCTAACGATCTCAAGGTGAGACGGGTTAAACGCCAGCGCCAGGTGAACCATGCCGCCTTCGGTTTCAACATCAGACGAGAAGCCCATGTGGTACTTCACGTCACCGGTGCCGAGATGCTCTTTATGCTTACCGGAGAATTCGTCGAACAGATCCTGCGGCTTTTTACCCAGCACGTTGATCAGAACGTTCAGACGACCGCGGTGCGCCATACCCAGCACCACTTCACGGGTTCCGCTTTTACCGGCGTGACGAATCATTTCGTTCAGCATCGGCACCAGCGCATCGCCACCTTCCAGTGAGAAGCGTTTTGCACCCGGGAATTTCGCCCCAAGATAACGCTCCAGACCTTCGGCCGCCGTCAGCTGTTTCAGGAAACCTTTTTTCTCATCGGTAGTGAAGTTTGCATGGCCGACTACCGATTCGATGCGCTGCTGAATCCAGCGTTTCTCTTCGGTGTTGGTGATATGCATATACTCCGCACCGATCGATCCACAGTAGGTTTGCTTCAGCGCCGCATACAGATCGGCGAGCTTCATGGTCTCTTTGCCGATGGCAAACGAGCCTACGTTAAAGCTTTCCTGGAAATCTGCGTCGTTCAGATCGTGGAAGGCAGGATCGAGATCCGGCACATTTTCCTGCTGCCACAGACCAAGTGGATCAAGGCTGGCATGCTGATGGCCGCGAAAACGAAACGCGTTGATCAGTTGCAGGACTTTGACCTGTTTGCTGTTGGTATCAGGATCGGTGACAGAAGAGGTGTAACGCGAAGCGTCTTTCGCCAGACGACGAAAATACTCGCGCGTTGAGGAGTGGAACTGCTCAGGTCTAACCCCAGTGCCAGGAAGCTGCTGGAACATCTCACGCCATGCAGCATCTACAGAGTCAGGATCGGTTAGAAAATCTTCATAGAGCTGCTCTATGTAAGACTGGTTCGCGCCGGCCAGCCAGGAAGAGTCCAGCCAGGGCTTCATCGCGCTGTTCTGCATTGTGATCCCTTAAGCATTTTATGCTTTTTTTCGAGGTTTCATTTTTTGCCGGGTTAACGGCTTGCCGTAGTACAAATACAGTTCAACGATACGAGCATTGTGCGCTATCGGCGCCCGGCCCGTAAGGGAACCTTTAAAAACGGTCGCGTATCACGCAAGCGTTTTTAACGGCTTCCTGTTTCTCCGGGAACCCCGAGGTTCCCGGAGGCTGTGCGGTTATGCGCTTCTCTGCAACAGCATCGACTTAATATGGCCGATGGCGCGCGTTGGGTTAAGCCCTTTCGGACATACGCTCACACAGTTCATAATGCTGTGACAGCGGAATACGCTGAAAGCATCATTTAAATCATCCAGTCGCGCATTGGTTTCGGTATCGCGACTGTCGATCAGGAAACGATAGGCAGCCAGTAAGCCAGCCGGACCGATAAACTTGTCCGGATTCCACCAGAATGACGGACAAGAGGTCGAGCAGCAGGCACACAGAATACATTCGTACAGGCCATCGAGTTTTTCACGCTGTTCCGGCTGTTGCAAATGTTCACGTGCTGGCGGATTCTCTCCATTATTCAACAGGTAAGGCTTAATCTTCTCATACTGAGCGTAGAACTGGCTCATGTCTACTACCAGATCGCGTATTACCGGTAATCCAGGCAGTGGGCGGATAACAATTTTCTGTTTGCCATTGCCAAGCGCCGACACCGGCGTGATGCACGCCAGGCCGTTTTTACCGTTCATATTGAGGCCGTCAGAACCACACACCCCCTCACGACAGGAGCGACGGAATGCCAGCGTCGGGTCCTTCTCTTTCAGACGCATCAGTGCGTCCAGCAACATCATGTCGCGCCCTTCTTCACTTTCCAGTGTGTACTCCTGCATACGCGGAGCATCGTCAACATCCGGGTTGTAACGATAAATAGAAAATTCGAGTCTCATCTTCTTATCTCCGCAAATTTAGTAAGTACGCGCTTTCGGCGGGAAAGCCTCGCGCAGCTTCGGCTGCATGTTCACCTCACGGCGCGTCATGCTTTCGCTTTGCGGCAGATACAAGCTGTGACATAACCAGTTCGCATCATCACGGTCCGGGAAGTCAAAGCGGCTGTGTGCGCCACGACTTTCGGTGCGGAAGTTAGCGGATACCGCAGTGGCGTAGGCGGTTTCCATCAGGTTATCCAGTTCCAGACACTCAACACGCTGGGTGTTGAAGTCGCTGGAGCGGTCATCCAGACGTGCGTTTTTCAGACGTTCGCGCAGCGCTTTCAGCTCTTCCAGACCTTTCGCCATTGCATCACCTTCACGGAATACCGAGAAGTTATGCTGCATGCAGGACTGCAGTGCTTTGCGCAGTTCCGCCGGGTCTTCACCGGTGGTGTTATTGTTCCAGCGATTCATACGCGCCAGTGACGCTTCAATCTCTTCTTCGGTCGCATCACGCAGTTCGCCCTGTTGCTCGATAGATTCCTGCAGATGCAGACCGGCAGAACGGCCAAACACCACCAGATCGAGCAGCGAGTTCCCCCCCAGACGGTTAGCACCGTGTACCGATACGCAGGCAATTTCACCGACCGCAAACAGGCCCGGGATCACCACATCTTCACCCTGCTCGTTTACCGTCAGCGCCTGACCGGTCACTTTGGTTGGAATGCCGCCCATCATATAGTGGCAGGTTGGAATCACCGGAATCGGCTCTTTCACCGGGTCGACGTGAGCAAAGGTACGTGACAGCTCCAGAATGCCCGGCAGACGGGATTCGAGCACATCTTTACCCAGGTGATCCAGTTTCAGTTTGGCGTGCGGCCCCCACGGACCATCACAGCCACGGCCTTCACGAATTTCGATCATAATCGAACGCGCAACCACATCACGGCCGGCGAGGTCTTTGGCATTTGGCGCGTAACGCTCCATAAAGCGCTCGCCGTGTTTGTTCAGCAGATATCCGCCTTCACCACGACAGCCTTCGGTGACCAGCACCCCGGCACCAGCGATGCCGGTTGGATGGAACTGCCACATTTCCATATCCTGCACCGGCACACCGGCGCGCAGCGCCATGCCGACGCCGTCGCCGGTATTGATATGGGCGTTAGTGGTGGACTGATAGATACGGCCTGCCCCCCCGGTCGCCAGCACCGTGGCGCGGGCTTTAAAGTAAACCACTTCGCCATCTTCAATATTCAGCGCGGTACAGCCGACAATGGCACCATCGGCGTTTTTCACCAGATCCAGCGCATACCATTCGGAGAAAATGGTGGTTTTGTTTTTCAGGTTCTGCTGATACAGCGTATGCAGCAAGGCGTGACCGGTGCGGTCAGCCGCCGCGGCAGTACGTGCCGCCTGCTCGCCACCGAAGTTCAGTGACTGGCCGCCGAATGGACGCTGATAGATGCGGCCATCGTCCAGACGGGAGAACGGCAGGCCCATATGTTCCAGTTCCAGAATCGCTTCCGGACCGGTTTTACACATATATTCGATCGCGTCCTGGTCGCCGATATAGTCGGAGCCTTTAACGGTGTCATACATGTGCCATTCCCAGTTGTCCTCGTGGCTGTTACCCAGCGCAACGGTGATACCGCCCTGAGCAGACACGGTATGGGAACGGGTTGGAAAAACTTTCGACAACAGGGCACAGCTCTGGCCCGATTGGGAAATCTGTAGCGCGGCACGCATGCCTGCACCACCAGCGCCGATTACGACGGCGTTAAATTCTCTGACTGGCAATTTCATTAAGCACCCCAAACCACAACAGTTCCATAAATTGCATAGACCAACAGTGCAACCACTACCACCAGTTGCAACATTAAGCGCAGCGCAACCGGCTTAACGTAGTCAGTCAGCACCTGCCACATACCAATCCAGCCATGCACCAGAATGGATAACAGCGTCAGGAGCGTGAACACCTTGGTGAAGGAGGAGGCAAAAAATCCACGCCAGATGTCGTAGGTCAGCGTATCTGACACCACCAGGAAACCGAGGATATAGAGCACATAAAGGGTAATAACCATGGCAGCGGCACGTAACAGCAGCCAGTCATGTACGCCGTTGCGCCCCAGTGCAGAAGCATTGCTTACCATACGAGGACTCCAGCCAGAATTGAAAGCACGACGGTGATACCAAAAGTCACCTGGGCAGAACGCGTACCAATTTGTAAGGTTTCGCCGAGGTAACCAAAATCCATCAGCATATGGCGGATGCCACCGGCAATGTGATATGCCAGCGCGGTAAGAATGCCCCATACGATGAATTTAACGATAAAGCTGTCCATGACGGCGGATGCCTGCAGGAAGCCTTCGGGTGATGAGAGAGAGAGACCAAGTAGCCATAGCAGAATACCGACCGCCACGAAGGTGATCACGCCGGAGACGCGGTGGAGAATGGACGCTATTGCAGTAACGGGAAACCGGATCGTAGTGAGATCCAAGTTGACAGGTCTTTGTTTTTTCACGGTTTTGCCCACACAGCTTTTCTTATTTTGCTTCCTCCGGTCCTGAAGGGGGGTCAGACAGCGTTAACAATAAAGCACTGCGCCAGGCACTTAAACTACAACGTCCAGTGTCAAAACGACGCGTATGAAACGCTGGGTGGCTCCTACTGCAGGGTGTTCCGGAGACCTGGCCGAAGTATAGGGGGATCACATTCTGATTACAATTCCCCTACAATCTCTTTGGTATAATTTAGGTCGAACAGTGATCAACCTCACGGTTTTCACAATTTATACAAATTTAATTATCTGATTTGACAAAAGTTCAACATTCCTGTTACAAACGAGGGATTGAAAACCCTATGATGCACAAAAGTTATGGGGATACACTTTCCCCTAAGCACAAGTTATGTAACAGTGATTGAGTGAGCTACTCAAAAGCATCAGATAAAGGTTACGAGAAAATAATGACCAGACCGGATCTTTAACAACCGTGTAACGCAGCATTTCATGCCTGCCGGACCCTCGCTTGTACGCGCCCATCGCTCTGTACCCTGCAAGATAAAATATGTCACAGAGGCGATAGACTGCATTTCTTCGCAGGCAGCCCAAGGTATGATGGCCAATCAGGTGTCAAAGATCCCTACAAATAAGGCGCTAAGGAGACTGTAAATGGCTGATAAAAAAGCGACACTAACCCTGGAAGGCGAAGCTCCGATTGAGCTGGACGTACTTAAAGGTACGCTTGGCGAAGACGAAATCGATATCCGAAGCCTGGGTTCAAAAGGCCTGTTCACGTTTGACCCTGGCTTTACGTCTACTGCATCCTGTGAATCCAAAATCACCTATATCGATGGTGAAGAAGGCATTCTGCTGCATCGCGGTTTCCCGATTGACCAGTTAGCTCTGCACTCTAACTACCTCGAAGTCTGCTATATCCTGCTGAACGGTGAAGCGCCAACTCAGGCGGAATTTGATGAATTCCGCACGACCGTAACCCGCCATACGATGATTCATGAGCAGATTAATCGTCTGTTTATGGGCTTCCGCCGTGATTCTCATCCGATGGCAGTGATGTGCGGTGTTACCGGTGCACTGGCGGCGTTTTATCATGACTCCTTAGACGTTAACATCGAGCGCCACCGTGAAATCGCCGCCTTCCGCCTGCTGTCGAAAATGCCGACCGTCGCAGCGATGTGCTACAAATATTCTATCGGCCAGCCGTTTGTCTATCCACGTAATGACCTCTCTTACGCGGGTAACTTCCTGAACATGATGTTCTCTACCCCGTGCGAAGAGTACAAGGTTAATCCGGTGCTGGAACGCGCAATGGATCGTATTCTGGTACTGCATGCCGATCACGAGCAGAATGCCTCTACTTCAACGGTGCGTACCGCAGGCTCCTCCGGAGCGAATCCCTTTGCCTGTATCGCGGCAGGCATCGCCTCACTGTGGGGACCGGCTCACGGTGGAGCCAATGAAGCCTGCCTGCGCATGCTGGAAGAGATCAGCAACGTTGACCATATTCCTGAGTTTGTTAAACGTGCGAAAGACAAAAATGACTCTTTCCGCCTGATGGGCTTTGGCCATCGCGTTTACAAAAATTACGATCCGCGTGCGACCGTGATGCGTGAAACCTGTCACGAAGTGCTGAACGAGCTGGGTATGAAAGATGACCTGCTGGAAGTAGCGATGGAGCTGGAACATATTGCGCTGAACGACCCGTACTTTATTGAGCGTAAACTCTATCCAAACGTCGATTTCTATTCTGGCATTATTCTGAAAGCGATGGGTATTCCTTCTTCGATGTTTACCGTGATCTTTGCGATGGCGCGTACCGTAGGCTGGATTGCTCACTGGAAAGAGATGCACGATGACGGCATTAAAATTGCCCGTCCACGTCAGCTGTATACCGGTTACGATAAGCGTGATTTCTCTTCACAGCTGAAGAAAAAATAACCTCAGCGTTATCGTTATCAACAGAAATCCGTAATCCCGTTGGATTACGGATTTTTTTTTGCTGTTGCGTATTGAGTGCTGGCTCATTGCAGTCAGCCAGGCTGGCATCATTACCACCAGGCCAGATCCAGATAATCAAGCCGACGTGGGAAAACTGGCGTGATTTTATCGGGGGTGATTGGCCCCTGAATCTGAACCTCACGCACCCAAACAAATGAGTCGGGTATTTTGTAACGCAGGCTTTTATAGGTGAGATCCGAAAAATTCAAATGGCCGTAAATATGCATATCACTATTTCTGGCGATTTCTTTAATAAATCTTTTCCCTTTTACCAGGTACTCGCTGGAGAAATCAACGAAGTTCCTGCCTTGCGGGTTAATCTTATACAGTAAAAAATATCGGTTGGGATTATGGGTGAACTCTCTGAATCCCTGAGAATATAATTCATCCTGGATAATACTGTGAAATTCATTCACACCGGCTAGCGTCCGACTGGAAAATACCGTTTCTTGCTGGAAAGCAGCATAAACATGTCGCGTAAAATGGGTTCTGGTTCCCTGAAAACCCGAACTCATGATTTCCCTGGGTGAGCGCTGATCATAGCGGTATAGCGTATTAAAATCGGTCAGAGAGCTGGAGCGGATCAGAGCGGAACCGCCAGCTGCCCCACGTCCGCTCAGCCCGACTTCCCGGATATTTCCCAGCCGCTGCCTTAATTCGCTGCTGGCCTCATTGAGCATACGGTATCCACCCGCGCCCAGCGCAACGCCACAACTGAGCATTCCGCCGGCAAAAGAGAGCCAGCCCAGAACTGCTGATGCTTGCGGGCGACTCTGCTCAATGGCGGAACTGACGACTCCGGTCACATCGGCTACAAAGGCTGAGGTGCCGATGGCTAATGTCATCGTTTCAGCGCCAGCAAGTGCTGCGCTAAGGCTCCCTGCTGCCGCAATCGAAGCGCCGCCGGTAAAAATTGCCGCGATAATACCAAGAATTCCCAGCCCCATTCCCAGCCCGGCCTGCCAGCTGAAATGACCTGACGGATCGGCCCGATTAACCGGGTCGCCGGCACAATATGCATACGGATTAATGCCGCCCGCGCCAAACGGGCTCCAGCTGTCCGGGCAGTTAAAACGCATCGTTGCTGGATTATACGCGCGGTAGCCATTGCCCAAATGATAATTCTGACTGACGGCATCGCGCCGTTCTCCGTTAAATCTCAGACCGTTGTTAGCCATAGATAAACTCCTGATAATCAAAGCTCCAAGTCTTTTGATCATATAGAGTTCTGGAGAAAGGAAAAAATCAATTAAATCAGATGGTAACTGATATCACACAATGAGGTTTGCCTGAACTGAGCGATCAGGCAAATATTACACACTTACGGCAACTCTTAATGCTGGCATCCCGGACACCAATAAAATGGCCGCGATGACAGCGTGCTCTTTTCAATGGTGGTGCCGCAACGCTCACAGGGTTTACCGGTGCGGTGAAATACCTTAAAGCGGAAGGCCGCACCGTGATGAACATTTTCATCCATGGTGCCGCGCATCTGATAAGAGTGACGAGGGATGGCCAGCAGTGCATCAGCATAAGCCGCCAGCTGTTCCGGCGCTAAATCCTGCGCTTTATGTTGCGGCAACAACTGCGCCTGCCAGAGAATCTCAGCGCGCAGGTAATTGCCCAGTCCGGCAAGAAATGCCTGATCCAGTAACAGACCACTGAACTGCCGTCGACGAAAACGTGTCGACAGCAGTCGCTGCTCGACCTGCTGGGTGGTGAGGCTCATATCCAGCACGTCCGGCCCAACGCGTTGTAAAAACGGATGCGTCGCCAGCGTTTCGCTATTCAGCAGCTCAATATCCGAGGCGCTGTACAACAAAATAGCCTGATCCTTACTGGCCAGCCGCACGCGTAACACGCGATTGGTCTCTGGCTCAGCGCCACTCTTCACCACCCGCCAGACGCCATACAGTTGATTATGGCTGTACAGCGTCAGGCCATTAGAGAAGTGGGTCAGCAGCGCTTTACCGCGCGTTTCAATCGCCGTCACCTTCTCTCCCAGTAGTGCAGGCTCGTAGGTTTTCAGTTGCGGATAAGCAAACCAGACCTCAGTCAGCTTTTTCCCCAGAATGGCGCGCTCCAGTTTATCAGCCGCCCGTCGAATTTCCGGACCTTCTGGCATAACAACTCCCTGCTTTAATGCGTAGCTCCGCCCACCAGGCGGATATCCTGTTCGGTTCTTAATGCGACAGAGATCGCCATTTCCAGCGCCAGAATCACCGTCGCCGCTGCCATACTCGGCATTCCGGGCAGTTTTGCCGCCTGTTCCGGCAGATATGGAATATGAATAAAGCCACCGCGCACACCGTCGCCCTGCTCTGCCAGCCGGTGCAACAGGCCATACATCACATGGTTACAGACATAGGTTCCGGCAGTTTGTGACACCGAAGCCGGAATACCCGCTTCGCGTATCCCCTCCACCAGCGCTTTAATCGGTAGCGTTGAGAAGTAGGCCGCTGGCCCCCCGGCCACAATCGGCTCATCAATCGGCTGGTTTTGCTGGTTATCCGGGATTCGCGCATCATCGACATTGATTGCCACACGTTCGATGCTGATATCACTGCGCCCGCCCGCCTGGCCCACGGCAATCACCAGAGCCGGTTGCAGCTCATCCATCTCCTTGTACAGCGCGTTCAGCGCTTCGCCAAACACACAAGGTAGCTGGCGGGCGACAATTTTCGCCCCGCCGAGCAATTGCTCATTAAGCTGACGCACCGCTTCCCAGGACGGGTTGATCTGTTCGCCACCAAATGGCTCAAATGCGGTAATCAGTACCGTTTTCATTACACCCTCACAGGAACATCAGGAAATAGAGCAGGAATACGTTAACTATTAACAATAGCACGCCGGTTGGCACCTGAGCTTTGATCACCGCGTTGCGATCGGGCAGTTCCAGCAGCGCCACCGGGACAATATTAAAGTTAGCCGCCATCGGCGTCATCAGCGTGCCGCAATAACCGGAGAACATACCGATAGCCGCCATCACCGCCGGATTGCCGCCGTGTTGCAAAATCAGAATCGGAATACCTATCCCGGCGGTCACAATCGGGAAGGCGGCAAAAGCGTTACCCATCACCATCGTCAGTAACGCCATGCCGATAACGTAGGTCGCCACCGCCACAAAGCGGTTATCGACCGCCAGATAGCTTTCAGTCAGGTGAGAAATCGCCACGCCAACGCCAGCGGTAGTAAACAGCAGGCCAAGAGTGGCGAGGATTTGCGGCAGAATAAATGCCCAGCCAATGGAGTCGAGCAGGCGGCGCGCTTCCTGTAGTGACTGAGCCGGCGCTTCGCGCGTCAGTTTCATCGCCACCAGCCAGCCGACAATACAGCCAACGGCCATCGAGAACAGTGTAATCAGCGTTGAGTGATTACCTTCCCCAAAAAACGCCTCTTTTAAACCGGGAATGTAGTTAAACGACAGCACGCCCACCACAGTGACTATCGGAATAGAGAGTGCCGGCAGAAACAGTTTATTGCCGAGGCGGCTGGCGCTCTCTTTACGCTGTTCATCCGTTCGTTGGTGATAGCGCCCAAGTTTAACGCCGCCCAGACCAGCAACCAGCGCCATAATCACCACCAGCACGCCAACGGTGATATTCAGCCAGCGCTGGCCTTCCGCAGCGGAACCGGCAAACTGATTCATCAGCGAATAGGCCCAGTCACCGATCAAAAATACCAGGCCATACAGCCCCCAGAACAGTCCGGTTGTCAGGCGACGTGGATTCGCCTTGTCGCGCCAGGACATGATCGCCACGATCAGCAGGATCACCCCTGCCAGCCAGAAAAGATATTGTTGCTGGAACATTAGCGATCTCCTTTCGCTTGCTGCGCTTGTGCATTCAGCGACGCCAGTTCAGCGGCGAGGGTTTTATCCAGCCGGTGTAAGCGGACGGCATGAATGATAAACGCACAGATGGCGGTCGGAATGCCCCACAGTGCAATATGCAGCGGCTCGGTTTGAATCCCGCCGGACTCCAGCATAAAGTTATGCATAAAGATGATGGCACCAAAAGCTACAAAGATATCCTCGCCAAAGAACAGGCCGACGTTATCGGTCGCCGCCGACATGGCACGCAAACGGTAGCGCACCTGCGGCGGTAACTCGCCATAGCGGCTTTGAGCTGCGCCTTCGGCCATCGGTGCCAGCAGCGGACGCACCATTTGTGGATGGCCGCCAAGGCTGGTTAAGCCCAGCGCCGCAGTGGCTTCACGTACAAACAGGTAGACAATCAGCAGGCGACCGGCGGTAGCGCTTTTGATATGGGCAATCCAGCCTTGCGCCCGCTCTTTCAGGCCATGACGCTCGACCAGACCAATTACCGCCAGCGGCAGCAGCAGGATTAACGCCAGATTACGGGTGTTAAGAAAGCCGGATCCCAACTTTTCCAGAATGGTATCAATTGGCATATTGGCGGCAATACCGGTAATAAGACCGGAAGCAATCACCACCAATACCGGGTTAAAGCGTAATAAGAAGCCGATAATGATCGCCGCGATACCAATCAACGGCCAGAGATTAACAGCAGTTTCCATGACGACTCTCCAGGGAGTAATAAAACTCTCCGGCCTGATAGCCGGAGAAAATACAGCAGAATAATTATTGTTGGCTGGTTACGCTGATGTGCTGTTCAGCAAAGGCTGCGCGCAGCCGACGAGCGAAGGCCAGCGCATGGGCACCGTCACCATGCAGGCAAACGCTGTCTGCCCGCACCGCCACCTCCTCACCGCTGATGCTCAACACTTTTCCGTGCTGTACCATGTTCAGCGTCTGCTCAATGGCCTGCTGCTCGCTTTCAATTATCGCGCCGGGCTGGCTGCGCGGCACCAGCGTGCCGTCGGCCTGGTAGCCACGGTCGGCGAACACTTCCTGACGCGCCACCAGCCCCAGTCGCTCAGCGGCACCGATCAGTTCGCTGTTTGCCAGCCCGACCAGAATCAGTGAAGGATCGACCGCTTGAACCGCGCGGGCAATGGCGTCCGCCAGTTGGCTATCGACTGCCGCCTGGTTATACAGCATACCGTGCGGCTTGACGTGAACCAGCTTGCCGCCTTCACTCTCAACTATCGCTTTCAGTGCCCCAATCTGGTACACCACCTGGGCGTATACCGTCTCTGGCGGCAGCTGCATCGCGGTGCGACCAAAGTTTTCCCGATCGGGAAAGCTTGGGTGTGCGCCAATCGCTACTCCAGACTCCAGCGCCCAACGAACTGACTGCAACATGGTTTGCGCATCGCCGGCATGAAAACCGCAGGCGATATTAGCGGAGGTGACCAGCTGCAACAGCTGTTGGTCGCTGCCGCTGCCCTCGCCCAGATCGGCGTTAAGATCAATTTTCATCTTCTAATCCCCACACCATCTGGTCGATTGCCCGCTGCTGCTGCTGTTTGGCTTTCAGCGCTTCATCCAGCGTGCAGTGCACAAAATGGATCGGCTCACCGAGGCGAATTTGCGCCAGATGATAGAGATCGGCTTCGATAACGCAGGCAATGCGCGGGTAGCCCCCGGTGGTTTGCGCGTCAGACATCAGCACAATCGGCTGACCATTTGGTGGAACCTGAATCACCCCCGGTAGCAGGCCGTGCGACAGCAGCTCACGATCGCTGTCACGCGCCAGGATACGCCCCTGCAAGCGGTAACCCATACGGTTACTTTGCGGGCTTAGCTTCCATGAGGTGCGCCAGAAGGCTTCCTGAGATTCACGGCTGAATTCGTGATACTCAGGTCCTGGCAACGCGCGCAGGCGATTGCCCCACAGCAGCTGACGCACGCCGGCCGCTTTGCGAAAGCGGTCAGTAGGCTGACCCAGCGGCAACTGATCACCATCTTCAACCCGACGCCCGTGCTGACCGCCAAAACCGGCTTTCAGATCGGTACTGACTGAGCCAAGCAGCGGCGGGATATCAAAGCCACCGTCCAGCGCCAGATAACTGCGCATGCCGTGTACCGGCTTCGCCAGCGTCAGCGTTTGCCCGGCTTTAACCGCCGTACGCCAGCCGGTCCACACCGGCTTGCCATCAATACTGGCGTGACATCCGGCACCGGTCAGCGCAATCCAGCCGTCACGGCCAAATTCGGCGCTGAACTGCCCCAGCGTAATCTCCAGTACCGCACTATCCTGCGCGTTGCCCACCAGCAGATTGGCGGTTTTCATCGCCGGAATATCCAGCGCACCGTTGAGGGCAATGCCATACTGACGCCAGCCGGTACGGCCCGCGTCCTGGATTGAGGTGCTGATTCCGGCACGAAGAATGGTCAGCATATGCCCTCCTTCTGAGGCACAAAGCGAATGCTGTCGCCAGGACGCAGCACGGTTGGCGGCTGATGCTGTGGATTAAACAGCTGCAGATTACTGCGGCCTATCAGCTGCCAGCCACCCGGTGAGGCCAGTGGATAAATACCGGTCTGGCTGCCGCCAATTCCTACCGACCCGGCTGGCACGACCACCCTGGGTTCGGCACGACGCGGGGTGTGCAGCCGTTTGTCCAGCCCTCCCAGATACGGGAAACCCGGCTGAAAACCGATAAAATAGACCACATAATCCGCTGAAGCGTGTAACTCCACCACTTGCCGCGTGGTTAACTGATGATGACGCGCCACTTCTTCAAGATCGGGACCAGCCTCACCGCCATAAATCACCGGAATTTCTATCTGGCGCGACTCAGGCAGCACCGCCTCACTCTCTTCCCACCAGCTTTGCAGACGCTCTATCGCATCCAGCGCGGTCTGCTGCGGGTTATGCAACACCACGGTCAAATTGTTCATTCCCGGAATGGATTCCACCACATCCGGATGACTCTTCAGGCGCTCGCTCAGCCCCCAAATCCGTTGCTGGCTGGCAAGGGACACCGGGGGATCCAGTTCAAGCACTACCGCGCGTTCCCCTAACAGGTAACAGCGTGCTCGTTGCAATATGCACCTCCTGACAGACTAAAAACACATCCTTAACGCCTGAAATTGCAGCAATATCAGACCCTTTGGGTATTAGCTTATTCATTTAAGGCAAACAGTTATGCTTAACAAGTATATGGGTGTCAATCATTTTACTCCTTCAGCTCCGGCAGAAGTGAAGGAGTAACAGACGAGAATCAGGCAGGATTGTCGATATCGATGAAGGTAACGTCGAGGCCGTAGCTTTCCGCCAGCCACTCGCCCAGCGCTTTAATCCCTGCGCGCTCGGTAGCGTGGTGACCGGCGGCAAAAAAGTGCAGACCGTTTTCGCGCGCGCTGTGAATGGTCTTTTCCGAGACTTCACCGGTGATAAATGCATCCACACCAAACTCCGCCGCGTCATCAATAAAACCCTGCCCACCGCCGCTGCACCAGGCGATGCGACGGATATGCTGAGGAGCATTATCACCACAGTGCAGTGGCGTGCGGCCGAGAACCTCAGTAATGCGCTGCGCCAGCTGCTCACCGGTCAGCGTTTCTTTCAGTTCGCCCCATGGCACCAATGGCATAATCTCACCGCGCACCTCTATTTGCAGCAGTTTCGCCAATTGGGCGTTATTGCCCAGCTGCGGGTGGGCATCCAGCGGCAAATGCCAGCCATAAAGGTTGATGTCATTTGCCAGCAGCGCTTTCAGGCGATTGCGCTTCATCCCCTTGATCACCGGGGCTTCGTTTTTCCAGAAATAACCATGGTGAACCAGTACCGCGTCGGCCTGCAGACGCACGGCCTCATCCAGCAATGCCTGACAAGCGGTGACGCCGGTAATAATCTTCTTCACCTCGCAGCGACCTTCCACCTGCAGCCCATTCGGTGCGTAATCGCTAAAGGCCGCGGTGTTGAGCTGCTGGTTGACGATCTGTTCCAGTTCGGAATTGCGCATTGTTTTACCTGCCTATTTTCTTGCTGCCTCAAAGGCTTCCAGTGTTCTTTTACGTGCTTCCTTATGGTCTACCAAAGGCTCAGGATAATCGAGTTTTTGCTGATTTTTCTTTGCCCACAGCTGCGGCTGATGAATTGCGTCGTCTGGCACCTGCTGGAGTTCCGGCAGCCAGTGGCGAATAAATTCGCCTTTACTATCAAAGCGTTCACCCTGAGTAATCGGGTTGAAAATACGAAAATAGGGTGCCGCATCGGTGCCGGTAGACGCCGCCCACTGCCAGCCACCGTTATTAGCCGCCAGATCGCCGTCGATCAGCTGTGACATAAAGTAGCGCTCGCCTTCGCGCCAGTCGATCAGCAGATCCTTAACCAGAAAACTGGCGGTGATCATCCGCAAACGGTTATGCATCCAGCCCAGTGTATTCAACTGACGCATGGCAGCATCAACTATCGGATAGCCGGTTTTACCCTGCTGCCAGGCCTTCAGCTGACTGTCATCATGACGCCATTTGACCTTTTTAGTCCAGACGGTGAAGGGCTGATGGCGGCACAGTGACGGATAGGCAACCAGCAAATGGCGATAAAACTCGCGCCAGATCAGCTCATTCAGCCAGATAAAGCTGTCGTCACCTTCCAGCGCCTTCGGATGTTGCTTCAGCAATCGATGCAGGCACTGACGCGGCGATAACACACCGGTGGTCAGATACACCGACAGTCGGCTGGTGCCATCTGTCGCCGGAATATCGCGCTGGCTGGGATAGTCAGTCACCGCTTGCTGGCAGAAATGACGCAATTGTTTAATTGCCGCCTGCTCGCCGGCAGCAAAAAGCTGCTGATCGTAAGACTGTCGTGGGTAGTCGAACGGCTCCAGCCGGGGGAGTTTTTTCAGCGGTGCGCCCTCACGCGCTTGCGGTGCGGGCACGCACTCCGGCAAGCCCTGGTGCAGGCGTTTAACAAAAGCTTTGCTGAAGGGCGTAAACACCTTGTACATTTCCCGATTACCCGTCTGCACGCTGCCCGGCGGCAACAGCAGGCTGTCATCAAATCCCTGAGCAATAATATCCTGATCGAACAATAATTTTTCCGCCGCCGCATCGCGTTGCCGTTCGTTAACCTCATACTGATAGTTATAGAACAGGCGATCGACCTGATGTTGCTGGCAAAATTCAGCCAGCTGCTCTACCGACGCCGCAAAATCATCGCACTGTAAATAGTGCAGCGGGATACCACGCCCGGCCAGCTCCTGCTGCATCAACTGCAGATTGTCATAAATAAACGCCGCCTGACGCGGCGCCATCTGATGTTGCTGCCACTGTACCGGGGTGGCAATAAACAGGGCGATAACTTTCGCCTTAGTGTCGCGGCACGCGGCGTACAGCGCGGTATTATCATTGACGCGCAAATCATTACGCAGCCAGACCAGATGGGTGGTCATAAAACTCCTGCCGTATCAGTGACCGTAGCGCAAACGCAGCGCTTCCGGATAGGGTTCGAAATAGCGCTGCTGAGCCAGATAAGCATCCGGAAATTCCGCCATGTAGTGTTTAAGTAAGGTAATTGGCGCCAGCAGCGGCTGGATCCCCTGCCGATAGCGGTCAATCAGCGTCGCCAGCTCCTGCCGTTGTGGCGAAGTCAGCTGCTTACGGAAATAACCTTGAACATGCATCAGCACATTAGTGTGATTACTGCGCGTCGCTTGCTGTGCCAGCAGGCTCATCAGACGATTACGATACTCAACCGCATACTCCTCCAGCGACTCCCATTGCTCCATCGCGGCAACAAAACGGCCCAGTTCGCGATATTGTGGTTGAGAATGCGCCAACAGCAAAAGCTTGTAACGGCTGTGAAATTCCATCAGGCCGTGGCGGGTCAGGCCTGACTTACACAGCTGATTAAACTCATACAGCGCGTAAACCCGCTCGACAAAATTTTCCCGGATGGCATCGTCATGCAGCCGCCCATCTTCCTCTACCGGTAGCCAGGGAATTTCGCGCATCAGCTCGCGGGTGAAAATCCCTGTCCCGGCTTTTCGATTGTTATTCGTGTCGGATTCATAAATCCGCACCCGCTCCATCCCGCAGCTGGGCGATTTAGCACAGACGATATAGCCGCACAGATGGTGTAGATGCGCCACCTTTTCCCTGGAGAATGCCTGCATCTTATCGGTGATATCGTCACCACCCTGCTTGCTGTAGCAGAGCGCCACCTCATCCTGTTGCGCTTTCACCAGCCGCAGCGCCGGACGCGGCGTCTGTAAACCGATGGCGACTTCAGGGCAAACCGGTTCAAAGCGCACAAAAGGAGCGAGTTCATCAGTGGCAAAAGCAAAACGTTTGTGGCCGCCGTCAAAACGGACGCTGTCACCAAGCAGACAAGCACTGATGCCAATTGGAATTTTATCGCTCATAGTTGTACAGCCCCTTAAATCTTGTAGAGGTTTAAGTGTAGCTGAAACTTAAGACGGTGGCACGGGAAGGTTGAAGACAGGGGGAAGATTCAATTAAAAATTTTGCATATCAGCTCAGGCAACCCATGACGGTAGTTGTGCCGAACCAATCTATCAATATTGAGGAAAGGTTGTCAGATTCTGCCCAGGTCAAGTCGGCTGAAGCTAAAAAATCGAAAGAATCGCTTCCCACTTATTTTATATGATTATGATAATATTTTGATGCTTTGCTGAGCTTGCAAAATCTGAGTTATGTCGTCACCAAAGTTATCATTATATTCTTCCATCAGGTTAATCGTATGTATGATGAAATTGAATGAGCATTCTGATTTATCAATATTTACCAGTAATGACATTTCCTGAAGAGAGACTAAATCACTATCGTCATTTCCCTGTCATAAATCCACTTAACTTCTCTCACATCCAGGCTATTGGCTGCCATTCATCTTAATAGTCAATTTAAGTTATGTGAGCATTCTTAAATATGTACTCGCCCAAGCTAGCCATTTTAAAGTCTCCTTAGTAAATAAGGGGGGACCATCATGAATTGAGCCATCCTGGTTTGATGCCGGATGTTTACCTTTTTCAGGCTTTGTCTGATGAGCATAACATTGACACCGAGGAACACTTTGTTCTGGCTCATCAATGCGGTTGATATCTTTAGGTCCCTGACCTCTATTAACGTTCTTTAGTGCATCCTTTGGTGTTCCTGCACATATAACTTTTGCTAACCCCAGCGGGTTCACCCACTCCAGCGGATTCGGCGCATACTGATACAGTTTCAGCCCGCCCGCCAGCCCAATCGAATCTTGTTACGTAAACCGCCCGATTTGCGGATCGCACTGCCTATTGGGGTCGTAATGGGTCAGGTATTTTGTATCATAGTTCATATGCTATCGCCCTACCAAGATAGTTTTTATCTGTATAAAATTATTTTAAATCAGATAGTAAATTAAGCACAGACTTATTGAGTACAGAAATATCACTCAACTCAATGCGGACTGGGTGCGGGATAGCGGTGAGCTGTATCTGGCGGGGGACTGACTGACGCAAATCGACCTGACCGGGCATCACTGGAGATTAGCGAGATCCCCGACCTGGTGGTTATTAAAACTGACAGCAATATTAAATGGATGTAAAAACATGAGAGAGCAACTCTATACTTACCCTCTCTTTTTTGTTACAATATCATAATAATGTTATTCACTCAGACTTAAATGGATGAAGACACTCTTTAAACACTTCTTGCAATGTGTCTTCACTCATTTTATTAATAGATTCATCTTCGTGTGCTTTGATTTTACTCATTACAACATCTTCATTATCTAAATTTCTTTTACTATAAAATTTCTTTTCATACTCACCAAGATAGTCAGCCTCAATAAGCTTATCAAAGAAGTTATTGATCGCATAACTTCCGGCATATTGTAATGACTCGACATCATCACAAGAGAACTTAATATACATAATGAGTTTTTTGAGCGCACTAATCTCATCTTGTGTAATATTTATTTTTTTCTCATTCTCAGCCACTACACTTACCTCTTGCATTCATCTGATTCATAGTTAGTTTATTACGAGTTTCATACTCCATTTTGGATGTTAACGAGTAAGGGTTGCTCCCTGAGTAGAGTACGTCATTCAATTTTATTCTGCCTGAATGTATGTATTCAAGGGCTGATGAGGCTTTTATGTTGCCCATTTGAACAGGGTCTGCTTTAAAGATAATCGCATAATCTCCTCTTCCTACGTGCTTAGGATCATTGATAATGAATATCCCTCATAACATCCTTTGGAGACATTAATATATCCGTTATATAAACCTTGCCCTTAGCATTCGCTTCAAGAACACCCGTTTTCATTGTACTCTCGAAACCAGCCTTGTCGGTATAATGTATAAATACATTATCACCACTCAACCCAAGCGGATCGATCCAGCTCAATGGGTTTGGAGCGTAGGCGTATGTGTTTAACCCACCTCCCAGCCCAATCGGACCATAGGGATGATTCCGGTGCCATCGTACTTTTTAATCTCTGAGGGTCGAATTCTCCGCCCCTTGGGGCGTTCAACTCTCGCTGTTGACTGTGGTTTTGATACCCCGCTGCTTGCGGCGGGGTTGTTCATTGCACTTAACTTACTGATGGGGATAGCTTTTCAGGGGCGGTTTTTCACGTAAGGAGCCGCTGCTTAACCCGGCAGCCCCGACGTACACTTTCGCCCCGGACATGCTATCGCCATAACGGGCAGCTAAAAAAAGCCGGGAAGATCTTTTCAGATATTATTTGAAACATATCTAATTATTTATCTCATTAATTTTTGGCTTCCATACATTCATCCAATTTTTTTCTATTTCTGATGAATAGTTCTTAATAGTGTAAAGATCACCTTCATCTTTATGTGATAAAAAACACTGATCAACACAATTAACCACCCAGGATAAAAAATCATTTACCTCTGTATCACTTCCGTTCTCCTTTATAAATAGCATAGAGTTATCAATCAAGTAATCCAATAAAGAAGGATAGAACAATGCTTCCTCAAACAATGAGAAACAAAAAGTACCCTCAATAAGATCATTTCTGTTTTTAAGGATTTCTTCTTTAAGAACAATATTCATCTAACACCCCGGCCCTTTTCTTTTAGCTGCTTTTCCGGATTTTCTCTCATTATAAGAGCCATCTAAATTAAAGACACCCTTAGACTTACCCAATGAAGAAAATGTTTCATAATGATCTTTATGCAAATTATCCAAATAGAAATAATCTCCGTTTTTAAAGGTAACATCACCAACTTTAACTTTGGATGTGATTTTATAAATCTCAGCCCCTTGATATTTTTTCCCAGTTGTCTGAGCTGCATCGCCAATAATATCTATAAAACTTAAACCCAGTGGATCGATCCAACTGAGTGGGTTTGGAGCGTAGGCGTAGAGGTTTAATCCCCCCGCCAGCCCCACAGGGTCATGTTGAGTAAAGCGTCCGCCGTTCGGATCGTATTATCGGCACCATTTCAAACTCTTCTCAAGTCTACCGAAATCAACTTAAAGCCCGTATACTGCGGTTTCTGGCCCGTATCTTATCTCCTGTTATCAACTGGACTCAACCGGAATCAAGGTACAGTTGGGGGCATAAGTGGGGGCATTCTGTGTTCGGTCCAGGGAGATGCCCCCAATGAAGCTAAATGCACGGCAGGTAGACGCCGCTAAACCCAGAGAGAAGGCATACAAGCTGGCAGATGGTGCTGGCTTGTATCTTGAAGTCGTTCCCTCAGGTTCCCGATACTGGCGGATGAAATATCGCTTCAATGGAAAAGAGAAGCGTATGGCTTTTGGGGTCTATCCGGCAGTGTCCCTTGCACAAGCGAGAGCACTGCGTGATGAAGCCAAGAAAAAACTGGCCGAGGGTATCGATCCATCGTTTGCCAAGAAAGAAGAAAAGCTGGTTCGCGATGTGCAGCTCAATAACACGTTCCAGTCTGTGGCGCTTGAGTGGCACGGTACGAAGGTGAGCAGATGGTCAGAAGGCTATGCCTCCGACATCATCGAAGCCTTCAATAAAGATATTTTCCCCTATATCGGCCAACTGCCGGTGAATGAAATCAAACCACTGGTTCTGCTGAATGTGCTGCGTCGTATGGAAAGCCGTGGCGCGACAGAGAAGGCTAAGAAGGTTCGCCAGCGCTGCAGTGAAGTCTTTCGCTACGCCATAGTTACCGGTCGTGCGGAATACAATCCTGCAGCGGATCTAACCAGCGCGATGTCAGGGCATGAATCGAAGCATTATCCCTTCCTGACGGTTGAAGAGTTACCAGACTTCTTTAAAGCCCTATCCAGCTATACTGGAAGCCCGTTAGTTGTTCTTGCCGCTCGGCTGCTGATACTCACGGGGGTTCGTACTGGCGAGCTCCGAGGTGCTTTCTGGAGTGAATTTGATCTTGAGAAAGCAGTGTGGGAAATCCCTGCAGAGCGTATGAAGATGAAACGGCCTCATCTGGTACCCCTCTCTACCCAAGCGCAGGAAATCGTACAGCAACTCAAAGTGATGTCTGGTCAATATCCACTGGTGTTTCCTGGAAGGAATGACCCCCGTAAAACGATGAGCGAAGCGAGTATAAATCAGGTGTTTAAGCGGATTGGATATACGGGGAAGGTTACTGGACATGGTTTTAGGCACACGATGAGTACAATTTTGCATGAGGAAGGGTTTAATACGGCATGGATTGAAACCCAGCTTGCGCATGTCGATAAGAATGCGATCCGTGGGACGTACAACCATGCTTTGTATCTGGAAGGACGGAGGGAGATGATGCAGTGGTATGCGGATTGCATTGATAACATTAGTAAATTTAATCTAATCATAGCATCATAAATTCACCTACAAACTTAGCTACTTATTCGTTAGATAGAATGAAAACACAAGCTGAACTCCTCCAAACGGAGGGGTTCAATAACAGAAAATTTCTTTTTTTTACTGAGTTGCATTTACTCTTGCTTCAGAAAAGTTAGATCTGCGTATTACGGTACTGCTTGGTACCAGAAGCGAAGGTTACCCATACCACATTGTATTAATTAATGTGGGGCAGGTTACCGCTAAACTAAGAGTTTACTGACTATGGCTGGTTGTGTAAGGGCGACATATCAGAGGCCAGATGCAGCGTGGGCAGAAAGAGAAAACATCTTCAATGTCTTACTCTGTACGAGGGCAAGATGGAACACTTTTCCGCTGAGCAATTTAGACGAACTCTTTTATAGTTATGAGTAAGTTATGCACCTTTTAGTGGCACACTATGTGTGTGAATTGTACAATGTATGTTCACATGTATAGACGTCGAGATAAGAAATGCAAGAATTTTGGAAACTCTTTGGCAGCGAACCTTTCGTAGCTATCGCTTGGATCTGTACCGTTGCCAGTTGCATATATGCCTTTGTACAAAAAAGCAACGTGACCAAGATTGAACAGAAATTCAGGGACCTACACATTACACATAGTGACCTAAAAATTCAAAATAATACTCTTAAACAGAAAGTTGAGACTCTAGAAATCTCTAACAATGAATTAAATGTTCAGAATACAATTCTGCAACAGAAAATAATAAATACCGAAAAAAATGATATTCATGATAATTATCAAGAAGTACATCAACACGGAAAAAATAACTTTAACCAAGGTGTAATTAAAGGCGACTTTATTTACAATAAATAATTTTCCTGGGCTTACCTATGTATGAAACACGATTTGACATTCATAACATTGAAGGTGACTTCTACAATGTGGAAGCTCCAGAAAATAATGTTGATTCTATTATCAATGTTATAATTGGCGATATTGTATCAGCTAAAGTTAATATCGACCGCAGTGATCGCTCTTTCCCTGCTAATGTTGCTAAAAAAATAGAACACAATATGCTTAATAGCAAGCGCCGTATAGTCTTGCAATACAAATCATACTCCTCTCATATTGAAAGAGCCTACACTCTTGCAGAAAAAAATATAATAAATGGTAAACAATCAGCTATGGAGTTATTAAATGGAATGTACTGTAATTCATTAGATAAGTATGAGATCGATTCTTTTGAACCAGACATAAAAAAAGTACGACAGCATGCTGACGACATAATCAGTGATGTAATTAAACAACTGAGGAAATTCGTTTATAGTTCAGCAAATGTCACTCAATACAAAGAGCAAGTGGAAATTGGCTTAAATGTTGTCGTTGCACATGCCTTTGTAGAGTGCTGTGTCTTGGAGAATCCAAATAATGCTACCAACTAAAGGATCTCATCCAGAGATGAACGTGCTCTACATCGGTGGATTCATTCTGAAGCAGCTACAAGAGTGCAAAAGAGGGCGTATAAAGATCACTCAACTAATGAAAACTGGGGAAAAAGAGCTTTCTGTTTCTGTAGACCATATAATTTTAGCGCTGGACTGGCTGTATATAATTTCAGCTATTAGCTACGATCGGAATGAGGTTTTTATTAATGAAGTTACTTAGATTTTTATTGGAGATAGATGGAAAAGAAATACGCTCGATACCGTTTTTCGAGAATTTAAATATAATAACAAGTAAAAAGGAGTCTGATGATCCTGGTAATAGTGTTGGTAAGTCTACGTTGGGAAGGGTTCTGGACTATTTGTTTGATGGCTCAATTAAGCCTATCTATATTGATGAAGAGTTTCAAACACCTAAAAAAGAAATTGAACAACTTTTCACTAGAAATGAAGTGCACGTATCATTGGAATATTTAGGTTTAGACAACCAGTATAGTATTATTAAGCGTAGGCTCTCTACTAATGTAGACTTGCAAAGTTATATTTTAAATGGGAGAGAAGTAACAAGTAAAGAATATATTCATCATATCATGGGTAGTGTTTTTAATGTTAGCTCTGCGAAACCAACGCTTAGAAAACTCGCTCCAAAATTCTTTAGAACAACGCAACATCGTATGACAAAAACAGTTAACTTTGACAATGGCAGGAACGTTTCCAAGTCAGATGTTAGTACTGTTTTTCTATATTTGTTCAACTTTAATGACACTGAAATACTTACCAAAATACATAAGCTAAAGACTGCTATCAAAGGTTATGAAAGAAACCTAAAAGCGTTTAATAGTGTTATTTCTCAAGATAAGATTGTTAGTTCGATAACCCATATGAGACGAGAAATTTCTAAGTTGGAGAGGTCTCTTTTATCGTCTGAAAAAGGAATCGATAAGCTAGAAATAGTCTCTAAAATTAATAGGGTAGATGATGAGCAGAATGTCTTGTCTGATGAAATATTGTCGTTAGATTTAAAGATAAAAAACATCTTAGAAACTAATGAAATACTTAAGAGTAATGAACAAGTTCATTTGTTAGATGAATTACAGGCAATTTATGAATACGCATCAGTTAAGATAGAATCTACCCTTCAGGATTACCAGCAAGCACTTGCGTTCCACGCCCATCTTCTAAGTACTAAGCGTGAATTTGTTTCTCATGGGTTGGATAAGCTTCAAGCTGAACATGAAAAAGCAACGGTTAAGTTCGGTCAGTTAAAAAATCAGAAGCAAAGTCTTTTCGACGAGCTTAAATCTAAAAAGAAAATAGAAGAGATTTCTGATGCAATGAAGGAAATTGGTAAACTAGATAAAGAATTAGCCAAGCTGACAGCCATAATTGACAAAAAAGATGATATTGATTCAAAGTTGGCTATAGAAAGGCAAAGCTTAACTGAATTATCAGGGCTGCTGGAAGCTGAACTTACTAGCGTAACCTCTTTCGAAGATAAATTCATAGATAATTTCAAAGAATACACTCGTAGTTTTTATGGTGTTGAGTACAAATTCAGTCTCAATTTAGATCAAGAAAAGGGCGAATGTACCCCACATGTAGATGATGTGGAGTCAAATAACGAAGGTGGGTTAAAGAGACTTGAGGTTGTTACCTTCGATCTAGCATATATCAAGACCGTTTGTGATAAAAAAGCTTTGAGACCTAACTTTGTACTACACGATTCTATTGATGAAATCGATATTCAACACGTTCGCAAAATTTTTGATGAGTCGATTAAATTGTCAGGGCAACATATTGTATCTATGCTGTCTGATAAATTAATAAAAGAAGATTACCAGAAATATAATCGTTATATTATTCTTGAATTATCTCAAGATAATAAATTTTTTAAGCTTTAATTCTGTAGGCTGCTAAGTTAGCAGCCGTTCTTCTGGAATGTTGCTACTTATAAAACCAATTGCGAAAATTAATAATCGGCATGTTGGTATTCATGTTTTTACACTTAGTGTGTTGAGTGTTAAAATTAAAGGAGGTTTTTTTGAATTATCCCTCCTATGTAAATGATTACAAAGTTCAACTATACAGGTTATTTAACTGCGGTAATTTGAAGAAATATGATTCATCTGTGTTTTTAAAGGCCCCAGATGCATTTTCTCTGAGAGATGAGTTAATAAGGATGCAACAATTCTCAGCTCTGGTTATACCAACGTAGTGGAGGTTAAGTTCTTGTTGAAGCGTCGGGTATAGAGGTGTGTATCTGTCTTCGCTGTTATATTCTCTAAATGGGAAAGACCATTCATCTAAATCTAGGTGAAATACTAATTTGAATTCCAGTCCTTTAGATTTATGAAGGGTCATTACTTGTATCTCATTATCATCTAGTGGTTTGAATTGTTTGACTAAAATATCGTCAGAGATTGTTCTTATTACAGCTCCATCAGTATGTTCTGTTGAATTTATCCCTAAAATATATGCAATGTCATGAAACTTGTGTATTAAATCTTCATTTTTTAATTCATTTCTAATTGTTTTTATTTTTTTTCTTAGTAAGAGCAGAGTGTTATCATCTACTATAACCCCATCAAAAACTTTGTTAATAAACTCTTGTGCTGTACTTATAGAGCCGTACTTGTATGCTAACAGATCTTTGTATAGATCTGAGCAATCAGTACCAATTTTATCTAGAGGTGTGTCAACATAAAGCCTGAAGTTTAAGTTTAATCCAGAGCAGAATAATGTTAGTGATTTTTCTTTTCTTGCTAAAATGGCTATTTGATTTGCTTTTTCTAACTTCCATGTGCCACTACTCAGCCATCCTGAAATCCAAGAGGAAATCGTAACAGCAGCATCTTTAAGATTTCCATTAAGTCGTCTCCTAAATACTCTTATCTCATCCGCAGGTAGTAGAATATAGGATGGCTCAAGCAATCTTGAAGCATAATTGCTTATTGATGGGTGGCATCTATGATTGAAATTTATCTCAAAATGCTTAAAGCATTCTGTATTACTTACCAATTCTAAAAGAAGCTCCGAATTCCCTCCTCTAAATTCATAGATTGATTGCCAAACATCACCAACAGCAATGGAGCATAAGCCAAGTTCGTTTATTTTTAGAAATAGCTCATGCTGAGATAAAGATGAATCTTGATACTCATCTATGAATATATGGCTATATCTTGCTTTGATATACCGCTTCGCAGCAGATGATTCATTAATTATTTTTAATGCTAAAGCCGAGAATGACCCCATCCAAAGTATTCCCTCATCGTATAGTTTTTTATATCCAGGGTCCTCATTGATATTAATAACTGATGGTGTGCCAGAAAAATTTCTTTCTATGAAATGGTTATATGGAGATTCCAATTTCTTTAAGACTTTGCATTCTGTTGGTGTTCCTCCCCATACCCTTGAAAGAAATGGAATAATTATTTCCTTTAAGCAAAAACTATCAATAGTACCAAAGAAACTATGTTTTACATTGTGCCCTTCAGCGTTGCATCTACGTTCCAGTTCGGAACTTGCTTTCTTTGTGAATGTAATTGCAATGACCCCTTTATGCTCTGGAAGGCAGTCGGTAATATTTCTGATTTTTTCTTTTATAACCGTAGTCTTACCGCTTCCCGGACATGCTGTTATTACCATGCTTCCAGTGTAGTCTATGGCTAATGTTTGCTGAGGTGTTGGTGAGAAAGTACTCATTTCATTCACCTCTAATTATTTTTACAAGATGGTTTAACGGTCTAACTAATTCACCGGCATTAAGTTTGTGAAGGTCTTTTTTTATATCTTTAAGAAGTTCACGCATTCTTAATGCTTTTTTCTTTTGTAAGTACTCTATCGCACCTTGGTCATTTTTCTTACCTAAAGCGTTTAAAATTGGTGCGCTTAATTCTCCTACCAGATCAGTTTCTAAATCAACTTTGGATAAATATACCCCGCGTTTATTTATTTCTTCAGAAACTGTTTGCCAATCACCGCTGGTCAGAGTATCTATAGATACTATTTGTATGTCGCTATGTTCAAACTTTTCCAAACCGGCTATATCTAAACATCGGTTTATACCTGAATATTGCCACTTGTCTTGATCTTTAAGTTTAGATATATCGTTATCCGTTCGCATTACCCATGGGATCTCTAAAGCATCTAGTATAGCTACGTAAATTTTAAATGATATTCCGTCCACTGAAACCAATGAAATATTTAAATAATCAAGATCAATGTTTAAATTTTCGGCTAAAGAATGGTAGAATAAAACTTCTGATGGTCCTTCGATTAAGAAAACTCCATTTGAAAAAAACGATTCTGCTGGCAATATACTCATCCGATAGCTCATTCCTTCCCAGCCATCTGAAATATCTTTAGAACACCCTTCGCTTGCGGCTACTGTGTGTCCAGCACGGTCAAGCAACCTTATTACTGAGCCTGGTTCAAAGTTTACAGCTATTTGTGGTGAGTGGGATGAAATGATCGTTTGACCTGGAAGTTCTGATATCAAATATTCAGCCAGTTTTCTTTGTTGGTGAGGATGTAGGTGTGCTTCAGGTTCTTCGATAACATAGAAGATAACCTCGTTCTCGATATCATGTTCCTTAATACTTTTCGCTTTCCATAATGCTAATAATATTTGATTGTTTCGCCCGTCTCCTCCAAGCATAACATTAGAACCATTTGTATTAGCTCCAAGTTGTAGGTTGTCAATAAAGTCATTTATTCCAATCGCCCCAGTATCTAGTTGCACAGAATACTCTGAGTAATGATGCGCAAGTTTTTTTAGCTCATCGTTGACATCTTTTGTAGCTCTTTCTACATATATAAGTTGAGATATTTTATCATTAATAGAATGTAAATCTATACTTATCTCTCCTAACAAATCGTCATCTTCTTCTCTTTCTTCTGAGCTCAATGATTGCTGTGCGATTTTTAATAGTTGTCTTTTTTCTTTACGAATAAACCTCTCTAAATCTCGTTGTGATTGAATATATTTTAAATTAACGAATTTAAGATAATAGCGAGAGTTGATTTCTTGTAAAGACTCTAAAGATTCACCAATAAAAAGTTTATAGCTGAGATCGGATTTTTGTGCAATATACTTAATGAATGATTCCCCTGAGTCACTGACATTCCCTTTCAAAATTGAAAGTACTGCATCTTCATTGATATCTTTAAAATGAATGATAATTTCAATTTCTTCACATGACTTCCCATTTTCTAAATGAAAGTCAAGTTCATTTGGTTCAATTTCTGAATCTGATACACTTTTATCTAATAGCATTCTTAGCGAATGCAACATATTACTTTTGCCAACATCATTAGCACCGATGACCAGAGTATTTGAGTTAAAATTTATGTGTGCATCTTTAAAGTTTCTAAAACCTTTAAGTCTCAGAGATGATATTTCCAACTTAAAATCCCTCTTTAAAGTAAAAAATCTTTTTCATGATGAGGTATCACGTAAACTATGCAACCGAATTTTGCTCATTTTTTGCGGAAGATCTATTAGTTGATTTGGTTAAACGAAGAGCCTACTATGATGTTAAATATATGATTTGCCATATGCAATGCATCAGTTCTTTAAGCAACACAATTTCAAGGATTCGTTAAATTTGATGAAAATCATAGCATTACAACTCTTTAAAAATCTCTCCGATGAAACTCGTTTAGGCATCGTGTTACTGCTCAGGGAGATGGGAGAGCTATGCGTGTGCGATCTTTGCACAGCGTTGGATCAGTCACAGCCCAAGATCTCCCGCCACCTGGCAATGCTCCGGGAAAGTGGTCTATTGCTTGATCGCAAGCAGGGGAAATGGGTTCACTACCGCTTATCCCCGCATATTCCTTCCTGGGCTGCTCAGGTGATTGAGCAGGCCTGGTTAAGCCAACAGGACGATGTACAGGCCATCGCCCGTAAGCTGGCATCGGCAAACTGCTCTGGTAGCGGTAAGGCTGTTTGCATCTAAAAAATTTGCCTGAACATATATGATTTTACGAATGTGAGGTATTCAGAATGAAGACGTTAACGGTGTTTGACCCGGCAATGTGCTGCAGTACCGGCGTATGTGGTTCAGATGTCGATCAGGTTCTGGTTGATTTTTCTGCTGATGTGCAGTGGCTGAAAGGACGTGGTGTACAGGTTGAACGTTACAACCTGGCGCAGCAGCCCATGAGCTTTGTTCAGAATGAGAAAGCGAAAGCATTCCTCGAAGCATCTGGAGCAGAAGGGCTTCCGCTTCTGCTGTTGGACGGTGAAACGGTGATGGCAGGGCGATACCCAAAACGTGCTGAGCTGGCTCGCTGGTTCGGTATTCCGCTGGAGAAGGTAGGGTTAGCTCCCACCGGCTGCTGTGGTGGTAATACTTCCTGTTGCTGAATATGTCAGGAGGACATATGAAATTCTTACAGAATATCCCGCCTTACCTGTTTTTTACCGGTAAGGGAGGTGTAGGAAAAACGTCTATTTCCTGCGCGACGGCAATCCGCCTTGCTGAACAGGGTAAGCGGGTTTTGCTGGTCAGTACCGATCCGGCCTCCAATGTCGGCCAGGTATTCGATCAGGCTATCGGTAACACCATTCGCCCTGTGGCAGCAGTTCCTGGACTTTCCGCTCTGGAAATTGACCCGCAGGAAGCCGCCCAGCAATACCGCGCCAGAATCGTTGATCCTATCAAAGGTCTTCTGCCTGATGACGTTGTTAACAGTATCAGCGAGCAGCTTTCAGGAGCCTGTACGACTGAGATTGCGGCGTTCGATGAATTCACTGGCTTATTGACAGACGCCTCCCTGCTGAACCGCTTCGATCACATCATTTTCGATACAGCGCCGACGGGCCACACGATTCGCCTTCTCCAGCTTCCCGGAGCCTGGAGCAGCTTCATTGAAAGTAACCCGGATGGTGCTTCCTGTCTTGGCCCAATGGCCGGGCTGGAAAAGCAGCGTGAGCAGTATGCTCATGCGGTAGAGGCGTTGTCCGATCCTGAACGTACCCGCCTGGTTCTGGTTGCACGACTGCAAAAATCTACGCTGCAGGAAGTCGCCCGCACCCATGAAGAACTGTATGCAATTGGCCTGAAAAACCAGTACCTGGTTATTAATGGTGTGCTGCCCACAACTGAAGCTGAACATGACGCCCTTGCCACTGCGATATGGAAACGTGAGCAGGAGGCACTGGCAAATCTTCCTGCTGGTTTATCTGAGCTACCGACAGATACCTTATTACTCCAGCCAGTCAATATGGTTGGTGTGTCCGCATTGAAGGGACTGCTGGATACCCGTTCTGAGGCATTACCGCTCCCGGTAACGAACGTCCTGGACACGCCTGAAAATTTATCACTCTCTGGCCTGGTCAATGATATCGCTCGCAGTGAACACGGCCTGATTATGCTGATGGGCAAAGGTGGTGTAGGGAAAACCACAATGGCTGCTGCCATCGCCGTAAGGCTGGCGGATATGGGATTTGATGTCCATCTCACCACCTCAGATCCCGCTGCACATCTCAGTACAACGCTGAACGGCAGCCTCAAAAACCTGCAGGTCAGCCGCATCAACCCTCACGATGAAACCGAACGCTATCGCCAGCATGTTCTTGAGACGAAGGGAAGAGATCTGGACGAAGCAGGGAAACGGCTACTGGAAGAGGATTTACGCTCTCCCTGTACTGAAGAAATTGCCGTGTTTCAGGCCTTCTCCCGCGTGATTCGTGAAGCGGGTAAGCGCTTTGTTGTTATGGATACCGCCCCTACCGGACACACGCTGTTGCTGCTGGATGCAACCGGGGCTTACCACCGAGAGATTGCCAAAAAAATGGGGAGTAAAGGTCATTTTACTACCCCCATGATGCAGCTTCAGGACCCGGAACGAACCAAAGTTCTGCTGGTTACGCTTCCTGAAACCACACCGGTGCTGGAAGCGGCAAACCTGCAGGCTGATCTTGAAAGAGCGGGAATTCATCCGTGGGGCTGGATTATCAATAACAGCCTTTCCATTGCGGATACGCGTTCTCCGTTGCTTTGCCAGCGCGCTCATCAGGAGCAGCCTCAGATTGAGGCTGTTAAGAATCAGTACGCTAACCGTATAGCGCTTGTTCCGGTGCTGGCGTCAGAGCCCGCTGGTATTGAAAAGCTCAGAGAGTTGATGAGTTAATTTTTTTGCATATACAGGGCGGCAAAGTCGCCCTGTCAGGAGGTTTTATGTTACTGGCAGGCGCTATTTTTGTCCTGACCATTGTTTTGGTTATCTGGCAACCAAAGGGATTAGGGATCGGCTGGAGTGCAATGCTGGGCGCGGGCCTGGCTCTGATATCTGGCGTTGTGCATGTGGGCGATATTCCGGTGGTGTGGAATATCGTCTGGAACGCGACGGCGACCTTTATTGCCGTAATTATTATCAGCCTGCTGCTTGATGAGTCCGGCTTTTTCGAATGGGCAGCGCTGCACGTTTCCCGCTGGGGTAACGGTCGTGGACGTTTGCTCTTTACGTATATCGTTCTGCTCGGTGCGGCGGTGGCGGCACTGTTTGCCAACGATGGTGCGGCACTTATTCTGACGCCGATAGTCATCGCCATGCTGCTGGCATTAGGGTTCAGCAAAGGCACCACGCTGGCATTCGTCATGGCTGCCGGTTTTATTGCCGATACGGCCAGCCTGCCGCTTATCGTGTCGAACCTGGTGAATATAGTCTCGGCGGACTTCTTTGGACTGGGCTTCACTGAGTATGCGTCGGTAATGGTGCCGGTGGATATTGCCGCTATTATCGCCACGCTGGTGATGCTGCATCTGTTCTTCCGCAAAGATATTCCACCGACTTACGACCTGGCTCTCCTGAAAGCACCGGCAAAGGCGATTAAAGATCTGGCAACCTTCAGAACCGGCTGGATAGTTTTAATTCTTCTGCTGGTTGGGTTCTTTGTCCTTGAGCCGCTCGGTATTCCCGTTAGCGCGATTGCCGCGGTAGGGGCGGTAATACTGTTTACCGTGGCAAAACGAGGCCATGCCATTAATACCGGTAAAGTGCTGCGTGGGGCACCCTGGCAGATCGTTATTTTCTCGCTGGGGATGTATCTGGTGGTCTACGGTCTGCGCAACGCCGGGCTAACCGAATACCTTTCTGGTGTGCTGAATGTACTGGCGGATAAAGGACTCTGGGCCGCGACGCTCGGTACTGGCTTCCTGACGGCTTTCCTGTCTTCCATCATGAACAACATGCCTACCGTGCTGGTTGGCGCTCTCTCTATTGATGGCAGCACCGCAACAGGCGTTATCAAAGAAGCGATGATTTATGCCAACGTGATTGGCTGCGATCTGGGACCTAAAATTACACCTATTGGTAGCCTGGCAACGCTGCTTTGGCTGCATGTCCTTTCACAGAAGAATATGACCATCACCTGGGGATACTATTTCCGCACCGGGATCGTCATGACTCTGCCTGTGCTGTTTGTAACGCTGGCAGCGCTGGCGCTACGTCTCTCTTTCACTTTGTAATGAGATACTGATATGAGCAACATCACCATTTATCACAACCCGGCCTGCGGCACGTCGCGTAATACGCTGGAGATGATCCGCAACAGCGGTAATGAACCGACCGTTATTCATTACCTTGAAAATCCACCGTCACGCGATGAGTTGGTCAAACTTATCGCAGATATGGGGATTACAGTACGGGCGCTGCTGCGTAAAAATGTCGAGCCTTATGAAGAACTGGGGCTTGCCGAAGACAAGTTTACTGACGATCAGTTAATCGATTTTATGCTTCAGCATCCGATCCTGATTAACCGCCCGATTGTGGTAACACCGTTGGGAACGCGCCTTTGCCGCCCTTCCGAAGTGGTACTGGATATTCTTCCGGATGCGCAAAAAGGCGCATTTGCTAAGGAAGACGGCGAGAAAGTCGTTGATGAAACAGGTAAGCGATTGAAATAAAGATAAAGGGGGCAGACGCCCCCTTATTCCTGCCTCAGAGCATAAGATCTGAATCTTCTGGCAGAGTACTATTCCCTTCACCAAGTTTCATTTGCAGCAAAACCGTGTCAAGCCAGCGGCCATGCTTGAAACCAATGTCCTTTAATGTGCCTATTTCAGTAAATCCTGCGCGGATATGAAGCGCTACAGAAGCGACGTTAGCGCTGTCACCCACAACAGCAATCATCTGGCGATAGCCTTCGGACTCGGCCCATTTTAATGCATGATCGAGCAGTGCTTTTCCGACGCCCTGTCGCTGATAAGCCGAATCAATATATATCGAATTTTCGACCGTATACCGATAGGCATGGCGTTCGCGGTAACGGGAAATATAACAGTAGCCGATGACCGTATCACCATGCAGAGCGACATACCAAGGGAATCCCCGAGACTGAATGCTCCTCAGTCGGTTAAGCATTTCCTGCGTATCCGGAGGTTCGGTTTCGAAGCTACCTGTACCATGCAGAACATGGTGAGCATAGATATTGCGTATCGCGGTAATGTGCTGTTCTTCAGCATTAATAATGTGCATCGTGTTACTCCAGTAATGGTGTTTTACAAACTACCGGAATTCGCGACAGCAGGTTAAGTACTTAAACTTATAACCTGTATAAGCAAAAGTTTGGCTACAGAAGATGGGGCCGCAGCCCCATCTGTTAGCCTGCCATTTTTGCCAGCAGAGCCGTACCTACGGGTTCTTCATTTTGCAGTGCCGCTAATGCAATGCGCTTTGCATACTGCTCTGTAACGTCATTTATCAGCGGCAGTTCGCGACTGGCTCGGGTTACGAGGAACGGTGAGGACGGTTTTGCAGCAGCCAGACTGCTATTAATTACCCATGCCCATGGTTCAATTTCAGCCCGACGCAAATCCTGCTGCAGGTTTGCTGCTTCCAGTACCGGTGTCGTTTCGGCAAGCGTCACGATAATCACCTTCGTCTTTTCCGGGTCCTGCAATTGCATCATTGGCGTCATCACATGGTCATGTGTTTGCCCCATCTGACGCACCATTTCCCGGTGATAGGCTCCTGTTGCATCCAGTAGCAGAAGTGTGTGACCCGTTGGCGCGGTGTCCATAATAACAAAATGATCGTCTGCCTCTTTGATGATCCGCGAGAATGCCTGGAAGACGGCGATCTCTTCAGTACATGGCGAGCGGAGATCTTCCTCCAGCACTGCTAGTCCCTCAGCGTCTAATCCTTTGCCCTGATTTTCCAGCACAAAGCGGCGATAGCGCTCTGTCTCCACCTTCGGATCGATACGGCTGACCAGAAGATTTGGCAGTGAGCCATCCAGGGTGTAAGACAGATGTGCAGCCGGATCGGATGTGGTCAGGTGGACCTTGTGACCACGCTTAGCCAGCGATACCGCTACCGCTGCCGCTACGGTCGTTTTGCCCACGCCGCCTTTACCCATAGTCATGACCAGCCCTTTGCCTGTCTGGCTGAGTTCATCCACCAGCGAGGCAAGTTTCGGTAAATCCAGAGTGTTCAGCGTGGTAGTCGGGGGAGACATCGAAGCTTCGCTCTCTGTAAATAACTCACGCAAGGCTTCGAGACCGACCAGATTAAATGGCTTCAGATACAGCTGCGAGCGGGGTAGGTTCGCCAGATTCTCTGGCATAGCAAGTAGCGCTTTGTCCTCCCGAGCCAAAATACTTTGCGCCAGCGGATCATTTTCACCCACAAATGTCGGCAACACACCATTAATGGCAAGGTGTTGATGCTGCAAACCGATAGCGGACAGCTCATCGTGCGTATGAGAAACCTCTTTCAGCGTTGAGGCCTGGGCACGGGCAACTAGCACTAAGCGCGTAAGAGCTGCATCAGACAGCGCTTTAACCGCATCGGAGTACTGGTGCTGTTGCTTCTCCAGCCCTACCAGAGGCCCAAGGTTTGCAGCGGCATCGGGATTCGCTTCCAGATAACCGCTCCAGGCTCCCGGCAATTCAAGCATGCGGATGGTGTGACCGGTTGGCGCGGTATCAAATACGATATGGTCATATTTTTCCCGCAGCTCATGATTTGTCAACAGACCGGTAAACTCATCAAATGCCGCGATTTCCGTAGTGCATGAACCGGAGAGCTGTTCTTCAATGCTGCTGACCACATCGGCTGGCATCAGCCCGCGAACCGGGTCGAGTACTCGGTCACGATAAGCCTGTGCTGCAGCCATCGGATCAACTTCCATCGCGGCAAGATTTTCTACGGTTCTGATATCTGTGATTCGGTGGCCGATAGTCTGGCTAAAGACTTGGCCGACATTGGAAGCCGGATCGGTACTCACCAGAAGCGTTCTCTTACCCTGATCGGCCAGCCATACCGCAGTAGCACAGGCCAGGGATGTTTTACCCACGCCACCTTTGCCAGTGAAGAAGATGAACGGGGGAATGTCTTTCAAAAATGGCATATTCATCAGTGATTGCTCCTCTGGAATTAAGGCATACGTGGAATGCTGCAGCAGCGTGGTTGCGTGCTGTCTTCACTCCAGTCCTGACTAAGCGGAATACCTGCCCAACGGGCGATATCTTCACGAGTCGGGAGTTTGCCTGCCATCACGAGTTTGCCATCGAGCAAGGTGACAGGGAGAGACTCCATCCCTGATGTGTTCAGAAACTCTTTAATGACCGGCGAATTCAGGAACTGCTGCGGGTTCTTCGCAAGGCTGTAGCGCTGTATATCAACGCCATTCTTTTTCGCCCATTCGGCGCTGGCGTTCCATTTGACGGCTTCGTCACTGACTACAACGCTGCTGGTTGCACAGCAGCCTGCTGCTTCAAAGATCTCAATTTTTGACATGGACTGTTTACCTCAGTGTTTAGTCATTTGGCTTTACACTGAGGTAAACGAAGGTGGTGGGGAAAAGATGCGCGATTAATTCATTTTTTTGTGGCAGCAGACGGAAGACGTGTCATCCGCCTCAATCTGACAAAGTTCTGTCATCGTCTCTTTCAGGTGTTTTCTGGCCCGAAGTAGTCGGGATTTAAACGCCGTAAGCGTGATTCCCAGTTCATCGGCCAGAGACTGCTGGGGACGCCGGTTAAGGTCGGATTCTTCAATCAACCACCGCTCATCTTCAGGCAATGCCTGCAATGTTTCAGGCAGGCAAATATCCAGCGTTGAGATTGCATCAGGGGATGGATCAGTTAATGGGGCATCATCTTCCAGCTCAACGAATTCCCTGGTGGTGCGGTACTCATCAATCAGCAGATTCCTCGCCGCCCGATACAGCCAGGCTCGCGGATTCTCCATTTCGCAGAAACTGTCTGAATGAGCGCGGGCACGCAGGAATAGCTCTTGTAGAAGGTCTGCTGCTTTTTCGCTATCACCTGTCTTCGATGTCAGAAAGCGAGAGAGTTCGGCTTCATGTTGCCGCCAGAACACGCTCATGCAGTTGTTGAATGCCGTTACATCACTCATACCAGCCCTCAAATTTTGCTCTGATTAACCCGCCGTGAAAGTTCTTCTGCAGACTCTTTTCGTTCGCTGTAGCGATCAACGAGATAGGCTGAGTTACCTCGGGTCAGCAGAGTAAATTTCACCAGTTCTTCCATCACATCCACGATCCGGTCGTAATAAGACGACGGTTTCATTCGTCCATCTTCATCAAATTCCTGCCAGGCTTTTGCCACAGAGGACTGATTCGGGATGGTGATCATCCGCATCCAGCGGCCAAGAATTCGCATCTGGTTTACGGCATTGAAAGACTGAGAGCCACCGCAGACCTGCATAACGGCCAGTGTCTTACCCTGCGAAGGGCGAACAGCGCCTTCTGATAACGGTATCCAATCAATCTGGGCTTTCATGATGCCGGTCATCGCACCATGGCGTTCAGGGGAACACCACACCATCCCTTCGGACCAACGAACCAGCTCGCGCAGTTCCATGACTTTAGGATGTGAGTCAGGCGCATCATCAGGAAGAGGCAAGCCTGAGGGATTGAAGATCCGAACCTCTGCGCCCATGGCTGTCAGCAATCTTGCCGCTTCTTCCGTTGCCAATCGGCTGTAAGAGCGTTCACGTACAGAGCCGTATAGCATGAGGATTCGCGGCGGATGAGGAACGGCAGGAACACCGAATCTTGCTTCTGTGATTGAGGTGTCGAACAAATCCGAATCAACATTCTTAAGATCACCTGTCATTTTACTTCTCCGTCTTCTGGGACATGGTGAGGCAGTCGTCAGTCCCTGAGCAGCATTCTTCTGTCAGGAAGGCAATCAGAGCCTCAAGGTTTTCATATCGAGCATGGCAAAAGAGCGTTCTACCCTGACGTTCCTGCCTTATCAGAGAAACTGATATCAACGAGGAAAGATGATGGCTCAGCGTAGACGCTGGGATTTCGAGCCGCTTCTGCAGCTCGCCAACCGGTAGCCCTTCATGCCCGGCTTTAACCAGCTCTCTATACAAGCTCAGGCGCGTAGGATGACCGAGCTCTTTCAGGGTTTCTGCTGCTTTCGAAAGCTCCATTTGCATCTCATTTCTATATTTCCGGAATTATGGAAATAATAACTTGTTTTCCCAGGAAACCATAGTCAACATGCCTGAGAGTCGAGCTGGAGAAACGACTTAATCTGCAACGGAGGTCCCAGTGGTTACTATGTTTAGCCAGAGTTGAAGGGCTGTTCCACTGCTGGTAGGGCATCACACATAGCATGATTCTGCTCTCAGCTTGAGGCTAAAAACGCCCTGTTTGCCAGCTAAGGCAGTAACGTTCTGGCACCTGTCAGACGACCATTACCGTCGAGAGTGAGAAAGGATTTGGCGAACATATTCTAGGCTCCAGCCAACCAACACGCAGGCATAAGCCGTCCCTGAAGGGCAGACAAAAGCCATGCGGTTGGAAGGTTTAAAGATGTTGCGAGGGATATTGTGGTGTGGTTCTCACACGATGAGATGCTGGCGTAAATAAATCGCCACCAGCAAAACGGATGTAGGGAATATCAACCCTGGCTGCAGCCGAATGAGCGTTCGGTACTGCTATAGCGCTTGGTGCGATGTTTTGCCATGTAGCTCAGACGGAAAGTCAGTGCCTCCAGTTTTTTTCTGAAATCCTGCTTATTGAGATCCAGGAAAGCCAGAGGGTTATCCGGAAAATGGACTAACGTAAGATATTCAGACCAGTCTCGTTTCTTCATTGCACTCAGCCAGGCGTTCTGAATCAGGGATGCCAAACCTTTCCCCTGTTCATCGTAGCTTCCCAGAGCATTGAATGTGTCGGTGTTGACGAGGAGAGCCAGGTGGTAATGCTTCTTGCCATCAAGTTCAGGCTGCTCCAACACCCAGACATAGCGAACTGAAGTGCGATGGCAGCGTTTACCTTCTCTGGCTTTTTGGTGTCGGTAAGCGACTATTTGAGCTTTCAGTGAGTCGATAAAACGGGACATTAGCCCCTGGCTTAAATCAGCATCGCTGATAATACTGTCGCCCACATCCCTGTCTTCCGGTAAGTGCAGATCTACCCTGATAACTGTGGTTTGCGGATGGTCCTGCAGTGCGTTATAGAGCACTTGTGCAATGCGTTGCAGATAAGCCACGTTGAAAGGTGCATGGCTTGGGTCAAGCTTCATAGGGTTAGTATCATCGAATAAAAGCATAGCGGTTTCCCTCGCCTGTCGCGGAACAGCAGGCACGATGCTGCCCCGTGAGACAGGCTGACATAGTGGTTTAAATGGGGGATTCAGGGAGATAATGCCGATGGTCATGCAGAACACAGGTGCTCTTGGCTGATTGACCAGTGACTGTTATGACTACAGAACATTACTCATATCTGAGGTGTTATTAAGTGGTTGTATTAAAAGTATATATTACCTATCCGACGCAGGCTAACGCCGGTAAGCCTTGCTGTGTATGGCTTGGGCGGCTGTTTTTTGGACTAACATCACTCCGAAGTTAGTTGTCTCATAAAATAAAGAATTTCGATGGAGTCAGGTGGGCTACAATGTATCTGAGGGGATTAGCCCAGTGGTTCGGAAGTTGTCCTCCAGGCAAAGCAGACATACTCGTCCATCATACTGGTAAGCGCAGGGTTTTCAGCCTGCCGGTCATTGATCCAGATATCCATCTCTTTGTCTTTTTTGAATCTGAGATTGTCGGTCCAGTCATCAAGACAATTACCCAGCATCAAGTCGTACCAGCACAGCCAGACCAGCTTCAGACGCAACTCACTACCGCTGAACTGCCGGAACAAACTGATGAGCTTGTTTGCCAGAGGGCGCTGTTTTAAACGCACGCACTCAGACAGTAAAATCCCCTCCAGCATGGGATGGTGAGCCAGCAAGTGTTCCTGGGTAAATAAACTGACGCTCAGGTCATCATTAACAGTCAGTGGGGCTGCTGCTCTGCCATAAATAATTCGGTGCAAACATTGAGGAACAACAGCAATAACCTCTTCCTCACCCGGAAACTTAAGGCTGCCAACCGTCAGGGTATGATGGTGGTAGATATTCTGGTGGCACATACCCGATCTGACCGTCAGCTTCGTAAAATCGGTCAACCAGACCTGATAATATTTATAAAGCTCTTCGTAACGAGGCTTGTAATCTTTCATAGTTCATATTCCTTCTGGCTTAAATGACAGACAGCAGAAAACCTCCGGAGCAACCGGATAGTTATTATTCTGCTGAGGGGTTAGTCTGGCGGGAGGTTATTTACGGGACTGGTCGATTCGCTCCTGTAGCCAGTTTTCGACTTCGCTTTTTAACCATCGGGAGCTTCGCCCCAGCTTGATTGGTTTGGGAAAGATTCCGTCCTTAATGAGCTTATAAATCCACTTATCTGTCATTTGCAGCAGACTAGTGATAAATGCCATGTCAACGAACTGGTCTTCGGTCAGTGAAGGGCGGGTAGTCATGATTTGTATCTCCGGTTAAGAAAGGTCAGCCGGATTAGTGATGTTTGATAACGACCACTGCTCCGACATATCTACCGGGCTGATACGTAAAAAAAACGAGGTACATTGACCTTTGATCTGCTCCCCGTATTCACATAGGTATTTATTTACCGGGAAGTCGACGCATTATTAATGCTTTTATCGCCTGGAAATGAATCATTGCCGGGGATCAACGGCTGTTGTTAATTAACCATAAAGAAGGGGGGAGCCCAACCAGATGCGCAAAGCGTTAGGCGTAGTCTCTGGTGAACACGATTCTCAGCATTGACAGTGAACGCAGTGACATAAAAAAGTGACCACCACCCTGTTAACAGAGACAAAAAGACAATGTAATTCACATCACAAAAATCCGATTTCCCCCGAGTTCATGTACGTGAAATGGATTGAAATTCGTACTGAAACCATGCTAAAACTTCTTTAATTTACGTGAAATCACGTAGTGATTTATGGGTGGAGGTAGTATGGTTAAGTTAACGGGCAATGACCGGAGTAGGATACAGCATCTGGAGAAACGACTACGGGAGGCATTAGATAAGAATTTTTATCATCCTCCTGCCGGGGCAAGTGAAAACGACTATCGTTCATATCAGCAAAAAGTCATTATTTATCTTCGGAGTATTAACACACACGAAAATAATATTAACGCCTTTCTTTCTGAAACAGATCGCCTTTATTCAGGGATATTTCCATCTGAAATTGATACAGAGTGGTATCGAAATGATCCACGGGCGAGCTTATGGCTGGTTTGTGAACTCTATGAGGAACTGAAGAAAAATAAAGTTGAGCATAATGCCGATTTTTTATCACCGGAATTATTACAGCCAAGCCATAATGTAAGAGTTGATGCCATGCGTAGATGTATTAATGACTGGCCTTTGTTTTTCACCACACAAAATGATTTCATCAAAGACAGAGGCATTGAATGGGCTAACCTTCTGGATGGTCATGATTTATTCAGAGATGTAAGATCAAGTAAAGTAGATGTTGGTTCATGGCTGAAAGATTATCTTAAAAATAATACATCAATAGGTTTAAATCGAATTTGCGGTGAGTCTCCAGAAGAAGTCATGGCCTGGTGCTATACCAGTTATTTCATTTGGAGAAAAAACAACCTGCACTTACCTGATTCAGTTGAGTTGTTTGACAGGAAATTTAAGGGCGCGTGGGCAACCCAGAAAAACAGAAACAAGAAGAAAGTTGAGCTAAACCTGATAGCTCTGAATGTAAATATAACTCAAAAATCACGCGATATTTTAGCTGATTACTGCACATGCAAAGGTGTATCAAGAGACTCGGCTATTGAGCATGCAATTAAAACGGCACTCAGTAAATTTAAATAGACAACAGGTTTATTCTAACAGATTTCAGACAGATATTATCTCCGTGAATCCCCCGCCTCCTTTACTGGAACGCGGGGTTTTTAATTCTTCACGCTGAGACTACTGTATGAATAAACCTGACGGCCTTCAAGCCCTTGAACAACCGCTCGCGTCGCTTCCGCACACGCTTCGCCAGCTTATTCTTGAACGTATCCAGAACCTGACCCATTACGAGCCGGTGATTGGCATCATGGGCAAAAGTGGTGCTGGTAAATCCTCTCTCTGCAACGAACTTTTCCAGGGCGAGGTGTCCCCGGTGAGTGATGTGAACGCCTGTACTCGCGACGTACTGCGCTTCCGGTTGCGCAGCGGTCGTCACAGTCTGGTGATTGTCGATTTACCGGGTGTAGGTGAAAACGGGCGACGGGATCATGAGTACCGGGCCCTGTACCGTCAAATGCTGCCGGAGCTGGACCTAGTGCTGTGGGTCATTAAGGCCGATGATCGGGCACTGACCGTGGACGAGCAGTTCTGGCTCGGTGTGATGCAACCTTACAGGCAAGAGGTACTGTTTGTGATTAACCAGGCCGATAAAATCGAACCCTGTTATGAATGGGATACCCTCACCAGCAAACCTTCAACACACCAACAGGGAAATCTTAAAGCGAAGCAGGCTGCGATTATGGCGATGTTTAAACCGCATCATCCGGTCTGTGCGGTGTCCGCCAGCACTGGATGGGGCATTGAGGATATGGTGGCAACCATGATGCGCTGTCTGCCTGACCGCGCCACCAGCCCGGTGGTGACACAACTGCACGGGAGACTCTGCACAGAGCCGGTAAAGTCGCAGGCCCGTGACAGTTTCGGTGACGCTGTGGGCCGGGTTTTCGATACCGCAGAATCATCTTCGTTTCTGCCTGCATCGCTGAAAACGGTGATTCGTAGCGTGCGTGATGCGGTGGCGTCGGTCGCACGGGCCGTCTGGGACTGGATATTCTTCTGATATCGCAATTTTCTCTGCGAATGATGAATTGGTTGTTAATGATGTGTTGATTGTGGACACGTCCTTTCCACTGCGTTTTATCATCAATTAAATCAGGCGAAGCATCATTATCTGTCAGACGAGCGCCCACAAGGCTGGATTGCTCATAAAAAATAGTTCCGATGTTGTCCATACCCTGTCCACTCCTTCCTTTAAAGTAATCATTATTAATTCATAGAGTTAACTTCTCAGGAGAAATCTTTCATGACGCTTCAGGAGCGGCGACATGACCGGCTTGCCGTCAGGTTGTCGTTGATTATCAGCCGTCTGGTGTCCGGTGAAACTCTGTTTATTCGCAAACTGGCAACTGAATTCGGGGTGTCAGAGCGCACGTTACGTCGTGACTTTCGGGAACGTCTGATGTATCTCGACCTGGATTATTACCAGGGACAGTGCAGTCTGCGCTCAGATATTCACAGTACGCGGCAGGAAATAGATATTCTGACCTTTGCTCACCGCACGGGGCTGGCCGGGGTTTTCCCGGGCTTTGACCGGCGACTGGTCAGCAGCCTGCTGGACTGTGATGAGCGACCTTGTCTGGTATGGCATCAGGACAGACCTCATCCCCCGGCAGGAAAGCTCTGCTTCTACAGGCTGGTCAGAGCTATTTCGGGATGTCAGCGCATCACCATTCTGACTGAAGGGGAGCGTCATGAGGCCGTTGCACCTTACCGGCTAATCGCCCTGGATGGTTACTGGTATCTGGTCGCTGAACATAACAGGCAATTACGTGTCTTCCGGTTGGATGAGATTCATCTGGTAAGGCCATTCCGGGAAACATTTATTCGCAGTGAGCTTCTCCATCAGCTGTCGGAGGACAAACATTTTATCTTAGCCTTACCTCATTTCCGTTTTATTCAACAGTTGCTGAATTCATTTTCTCCATCAGAAAGTCGGGGGCAATCCAGACAAACTGATTAGAGATGGTCTCCATAATTAAATGTAAGGTTAATGCAATGAAAAAATTGAACTTATTGTCTTTACTACCAGTCATGTTGTTCCCCTTACTTATCGCAGGTAATGCTCATGCAGCACGTCCTTATAGCGGGTTCCTGCCTGCGGCAGTGAATAATAAGAGTGGGAATATATTCTGGTGTGATGCCCACCGACAGGTCAGAAAACTGTGTACAGCGACGGAAGTGGATTCAATGGGATGGTTTATTGTTGTTCGCTCGAAACCTTCCAGAGATTGTCCGGGTGGCATATGGGGGTGGATCACTCCCAGTAAAGACGGTGTAGCAACAGGCTATACGATTACGCCAGGTAAAGAATTCAATCTCACCATGAAGGATATGTGCAGTCCGGATATGAAGGTAACATTCCGCACGAATAAAAAGGACCCTCGTTATGACGATCTCGTTGGGATTTATGCCGGGAAAGAAGCGTTTCGCTACAAACAAATAAGATAATCCAACTGTTTTTTCATTACTTTATTGTTTCAAACAACAAAAGCTTTATTACATGATTTGAGGACAACATTATGCGACTGCCTTACGTAATAGTTACATTAGCTATGCTGGCTTCTGTATCAACAGCACAGGCTATTCCCAATATGTGGACGAGTGGTTTTGGGATGGGCGTGACCGAATATATCATTACCAGCCCGGATAAGGTGGTGTTTAATCTGAACTGTACTGGCAATCCGGATGCGCAGAATATTCTGCAACACGGTGTTGATCTCACCCTGCCTGATGGGACATCAATAAGCTCTCATGACGACGGGACAGAAATAACGGTAGTCATGGATAGCAGCCAGTATCCGTTACCTTCATCCCTCGGCTGGCGAAATGGTGATAATGCCTGGGTGTCATTTATTGACGCGCTGGGGCAGGCAGCAAATTTCGATGTTTATGTCAGCGATAAAAAAGTAGGCACTTTCAGTCCGGGTCTGAAGAATACGCAAAAAGAGCTGTCTGACCTCAGTGAGTGCCGGACCACACACTACAGCGATTAGTTACTTACATTTCAGTCCTCTCCACCTCGCAACACACCAGCACCAGATAGCAACAGGCCATGCTCCTTCGGGAGCATGGCCTTTTTGTTTTTATTTCATTATCAGATAAGGAGTTAGCTATGCGATTAGCCAGCCGCTTTGGTCGTATAAACCAGATACGCCGTGACCGGCCTCTGACCCATGAAGAGCTGATGAGTCATGTACCCAGCGTGTTCGGGAGTGACAAGCATGAATCTCGTTCAGACCGTTATACCTACATCCCGACCATCACCATTCTCGAAAGCCTGCAGCGTGAAGGCTTTGAGCCGTTCTTTGCCTGCCAGACGAAGGTCCGCGACCAGAGCAAGCGGGAGCACACCAAACACATGCTTCGCCTGCGTCGTGCCAGTCAACTGACCGGGCATCAGGTACCGGAAATCATTTTGCTCAACAGTCATGACGGCACCTCGAGCTATCAGATGCTTCCGGGACTGTTTCGTGGCGTCTGTACCAACGGACTGGTCTGCGGACAGTCATTCGGCGAAGTGCGGGTACCACATAAAGGGAATGTTGTTGAGAAGGTGATTGAAGGGGCTTACGAAGTGCTCGGTGTGTTTGACCGGGTGGAGGAGAAGCGCGATGCAATGCAGTCACTGGCGCTGCCAGCCCCGGCCCGTAACGCCCTGGCGAATGCCGCGCTGAAGTATCGCTTTGGTGAAGACCACCAGCCGGTCACGGTATCGCAGTTGCTGACCCCACGTCGCCGGGAGGACTACAGCGATGACCTGTGGACCGTCTACCAGCGCGTGCAGGAGAACCTGATGAAAGGTGGATTGTCAGGGCGAACCGCTCAGGGGAAAAGCAGCCGCACCCGTGCTGTTACCGGTATTGATGGCGATGTGAAGCTCAATCGCGCCCTGTGGGTGATGGCAGAAAACATGCTCGAGTTTTTCGGGCGTGAAACAACAACACCAACATAAGGAGATAGTTTAATGGATACACAAAACCTTGAGTTCGCTGAGCAGACAGCAATTACTGCATCACCGGTTTCTGACGAACTACGCATCGGCTTCTGGCCGCAGCACTTTGGCTCCATCCCACAATGGATAACCCTTGAGCCCCGAATCTTTGGCTGGATGGGCCGTCTGTGTGCCGATTACCATGGTGGTATCTGGAACTTTTCGACGCTCAGCAACGGCGGTGCTTTCATGGCTCCTGAGTCAGAGCACGATAAGACGTGGGCATTGTTCAACAGCATGAACGGCAACGGCGCGGAACTTACTGGCGAAGCGGCAGGGTTAGTCGCCTGTCTGATGGCTTACAGCCACCACGCCTGTCGTACCGAATGTGATGCGATGATTGAGCACTATTATCGCTTACGTGACTTCGCGCTACACCATCCAGAGTGCAGCGCCATTATGCATCTCATCGACTGAGGAATGCCTGACATGAATACCTCATTATCCCCGCTGTCATCTCAGCCTGAACTCTTTCCGCTGACGTTTATGACCCAGCGTGGTTGCCTGCTCCCAGCGACATCAGGATTGACACCTTATGCCCAACGGACCATCCGCCGGGCTATCAACCTGCTGGATAAATATCTGCGCCAGCCTGGAATAGCCTTTACCTCAAGTACTGCTGCCCGTGACTGGCTTCGGTTACAGCTGGCCGGACAGGAGCGGGAAGTGTTTATGGTGCTCTATCTCGATAACCAGCACTGTTTACTGGAGAGCGAAACGCTGTTTGCCGGTTCGATTAACCATGTCCAGGTCCATCCCCGTGAGGTAGTGAAGTCAGCGCTTCGCTTCAATGCTGCAGCTGTCGTACTGGCGCATAACCATCCATCCGGCGATCCGGAGCCCAGTCAATGCGATCGCAACATTACGGGCAGGCTTAAAGAAGCGCTGGCACTGGTTGATGTGAACACGCTCGATCATCTGGTCATCGGTTCAGAGAGCATTGTGTCGTTCGCAGAGCGAGGCTGGATATGAAAATCATCAGCAAATGCCAGGCAATGACCCTGTACCGGCAACAACCTGGCTCCCGACTGTTTCGCTTCAGTACGGGCAAATATAAATGGTCAGGCAGTATCTGCCATTATGCTGGCCGCGAGGTGGAGGACATACGCGGCGTTCTGGCCGCGAGGTGGAGGACATACGCGGCGTTCTGGCCGTGTTTGCTGAACGTCGTCAGGACCGCAATGGTCCCTATGTCATTCTTCGAAGCGTTACTCTCAATTAATCCTTTACTTTAATCAGGAACAATAATGAACAATCACTCAGAATCTGGTGACAAGCCGGAGAATCCAGCCTGCCAACAGTGGGGGCTAAAGAGTACGATCACACCCTGTTTTGGAGCTCGTCTGGTGCAGGAAGGCAACCGGGTGCATTTTCTCGCTGACCGGGCCGGATTCAACGGTGCTTTCAGCGACGATGACGCGCTGCACCTGGATCAGGTCTTTCCGTTGATACTCAAACAACTGGAGCTGATGCTCACCAGCGGAGAACTCTCTTCCCGGCATCAGCACTGCGTCACGCTATATCACAACGGACTCACGTGCGAAGCCGATACCCTTGGTAGTTGCGGCTACGTATACATCGCCATTTATCCCACTCAACGCTAACAAATTTCACGAGAGCAAACATGAAAAATCTACCTGCTACAATTTCGCGGGCGGCGAAGCCCTGTCTGTCGCCCGTTGCAGTCTGGCAAATGTTACTTACTCGTCTGCTTGAGCAGCACTATGGCCTAATGCTAAGCGACACACCTTTTAGCGATGAAACCGTTATAAAGGAGCATATCGATGCCGGTATCACTCTGGCTAATGCCGTTAACTTTCTGGTAGAGAAATATGAGTTAGTTCGTATCGATCGCAATGGATTTACCTCTCCGGTACAAGCACCATATTTGACTACGACAGACATTCTTCAAGCCAGGAAAGCGTGCGGGCTGATGAGCCGGTGTTCTTACAGGGAGGTAAGTAATATTGTTCTTAGCCGATCACGGCTGTGAGGGGATGGAGACCAGCGAAGGTTTCCACGATACGTGAAGAATTTGATGAGATTAACGACTCGATGAAAGTCTCATCGAGTCGCATGAAAAACAAGATGGGGGCACAAAAGGGGGCACTTATAAAGATGAAACAAGAAAAAACACATATTTATCAATGGTTATTTGCGGTGTGTTATGTTCCTACTATCGCGTCGGTTGTAATTCACCATCATTTTTGTATCGCAGTTCATAGAATCTGGTTCTTTTGGCTTATCTTTGAAGTTATTTCATTCGTTTATCATATCTAGACTTTGCTTCAGTTCTTACAAATTCGCTTGGGTCGTTTTTAGCCATATCCTTTAGAATAAAGAGTGGCAAACCTTTATTGTAAGTTAATTTTGCTCTAATTCCCTCGTCTGCATCTTTAGAAAATAATTGATAAATCTCAATATCCATAGGGTATTTTGAGGATATAGCATCCCTAATTACAGGATCGTTATCCAGAGAAAGAATATTAATTACCTCCATAGGGATTGACTTATTTCTTGCAACCCAAACTTTCATGTCTGGATGGTTTTCAATCAGTTCCATCCAAACATCAATGGGTGCTTCTTCTATACCAGTCCTGTTATATTCAGCAGGGATGTCACTATTTCTCAACTTTATGAATTCAGATGTTGTATTTATCATGTCTTTGGCTCATTTAATAGTAATACTACTGCAACTTTTCTTAGGAATACTTTTTCCTGTATTACCTTTATGTTTATCAGGTATGAACTGACCATGTTTATCAGCGTCAGCAATCCATTCTAAGGATGTTGATGTTTCTCTAAATACTTTATAGACAGATCCGCCATGACCGGTAGAATCTTTAGACCACCACAATCCAGTTTGTCCATCCCTATAATATTTCTCTTTAAAAGTACCACCTTGCAAAATAGCAGTTGTTCTATAACCATCTATTTGCCAACCTGTTAGACCAAGCGGATCAATCCAGCTTAGCGGATTCGGCGCATACTGATACAGATTCAGCCCGCCCGCCAGCCCAATCGGATCCGGCTGGGTAAACCGCGCGCAGTCGGGATCGTAGTAGCGGAATAGATTGTAGTGAAGCCCGGTTTCCCTGTCGAGGTACTGCCCCTGCATTCGCAGGCTCTGCGCAAAGTCCGGCGCGTCCTGCCGCGTCTCACGCAGCAGCTTGCCCCACGCGCCGTTTCCCGCACGCCAGCGCACCGCGCCCGCCTCGTCGGTCAGCGCCTCCGGCGTGCCGTCCGGGCGGCAGTGGTACCAGTAAACCGCCGGGTTTTCCGCCCCGTCAATCCGCGCCAGCGGCTCGTAGCTTCCCGGCCCGGCCCAGACGTAAGTCAGCGGTACCCCGTCCTCAATTTCCTGCAGCAGCCGCAGCCCCTCCCAGACGAAGCGCGTGGTCTGCGGCTCCCCGCAGACTTCTCCCGACGCATCCTGCCGCCAGCGGGTTTTGCTGACGCGCCGCCCCAGCGGGTCGTAGCGGAAGCCGACGTGAAGCCGCAACCCCCGGTCGTCGCGGGTGTCGTGCACCACCTCTGCCAGCCGCTGCTCCCCGTCGTAGCGGTAGCGCCAGCGCTCGCGCCCGCTGACCTTCTCCGCCACCCGCCCGTACGCGTCATACCGCCAGCGCACGCCGTTCAGCTGCGTGACCCGGTTGCCGGCAACCGCCGCCGCGCCGGGCTCGACCGGGTTGGACGCCGCGTCCCACCGCCAGCGCTCGTGGTCCGCCAGCCCGCCGCCCTGGGCCAGCAGCCGCCCCGCGCCGTCGTATTGCCAGCTGCGCCACGCGTGCGGGTTGTCGTCATGCTCCTCGCGCACCGGCCGGTGCGCGTTGTCATACTGCCAGCTGCGCGACCATTGGCGCGGCGCCGGCCGCACCTGCCCGCCGCGGAACAGCTCGCGGCTGCGCAGCCGCCCGTGCCGGTCGTACGCCGTGCGGCTGGTCAGCGCCCCCTGGCTGCGGCTCACCTCGCGGTGCAGCGGGTCGCGGCGAAAGTCGCTTATCGCCAGGCCGTCCAGCGCGATGCCGAGCAGGTGCCCGCCGCCGTAGTACAGGTTTTTCAGCCGCCGCCCGTCCGGCAGCGTCACCGCCGTGCGGCTGCCCGCGGCATCGTGGGCGTACTCCACCCGGCCGTTCTCCCCACACTCCGCGACCGTGCGGCCGCAGCGGTCGTACTCCAGCCCCAACGCCTGCGGCCCGCCGCCGTGCGGGTGCGTGACGGCGCGCAGCAGCCGCCCGCCCGGCGAGTGCTCAAAGCGGGTGACGCCGTCCGCGGTGTGCCGCGCGGCCAGCAGCCCGCGCGCATCGTACTCATACTCCTCGGCGAGCGGCGCCGCGCCCTCCGCCGACAGCGCTCGCGAAACCAGCCGCCCGGCGTCGTCGTGGCGGTACGCGGTGGTGACGCCGTCCGGCGCGGTTTCGCTCTCCGGCAGGCCGCCCGGCCGCCAGCGGAAAAGGTGCCGCGCGCCGTTCTCATTCACCAGCGCCGCCAGCCGCCCCTGCGCGTCGTACTCGCGCCGCACCTCGCCCCCCTCCGGATTGCGGGTGGCCACCAGCCTGCCGCAGGCGTCGTGGCGGAAGTGGTGGCGCTTCCCGGTGGCGTCGGTGAGCGTTTTCAGCAGGCCGCGCGCGTCGTACTCCCGGCTTTCCTGCCACCCCTCCGCCCGGCTCACCCGCAGCGGGCGGCCCGCCGCGTCGTACTCCAGCCGGGTCTCCTCGCCGTCGGCGAGCATTTCAGCCTGCAGCCAGCCCCGCGAATGATATCGCCAGCGCGTGCTGCTGCCGGTGCAGTCGGTGGCGCGCGTCAGCTGCCCTGCGTCATCGTAGTCCCGGCGGCTGATCCCGCCGTTGGCGTCCGTCACCGCCACCACTTGCCCGTACTCGTCGCGCTCAAGGCGCGTGGTCTGCCCGCAGGCGTCAGTCACCGCCGCCAGCCCGTGGTGCGCGTCGTACGCCAGCCGGGTGACGCCGCCGTCGGCGTCGGTGATGCTGGCCGGCAGCGCGCGGTGCGCCAGCCACTCCGTCGCCCGCACGTGACCGGCGGGATCCTCCTCCTCCACCAGGTTGCCCGCGTCGTCATAGCGGTACAGCGTGGCGTGGCCGGCGGGGTCGATGAGCCGAGTCAGCAGCCCGTCGTCGTCGCGGGTGAACAGCCAGCTTTCGCCGCGTGCGTCGGTATAGTGGGTGACCTGCTGCTGCCGATCCCACCTGTGCCGGCGCACCGCGCCGTCACCGCCGGTGACGGTGGTCAGCCCGGCGGGCAGGTCGTAGCTGATTTCGCAGGCCGCGCCGCCGCTGCTGCGGGCGGCGACCACCCGCCAGTGGTCGTGCCGCCGCCAGCGGTATTCGCACTCGCGCCCGCCGGGCAGCCGCTGCCAGACCATCAGGCCCGCCCCGTCGTAGCGAAACCCGCGGGTGGCCACCCCGGCGGCGTCGGTCACCGAGGCCAGCCGGCCGCCCGCGTCGTAGCCATAGCGCACCAGCGGCCACCGCCGCCCGCCGTCGTGATGGCTGAGGGCGGTGACGCGCGCCGGGAAGTCCGGGCTATCGTAGTGCAGGGTGAGGTTAACCGCCCCCGGCTCGTCGCGGATGCGCACCGGCCGTTCGTCGTCGTCGTATTCGCACTCCAGCCGGTTGCCGTACTCGTCGCTGAGCGAGGCCAGCCGCAGCCGCGCCGGGTTGCCGCGCAGTGGCCGGTACAGCCGCCACAGGCCGCCGTCGTCGGCCACCGCCAGTGCGCCGCCCGGTCCGGCGCGAAAAATTAGCCCATCGCCGCGGCTGAACAGCGGCTCATCAGGCGGCGGCAGCGTGAAGCGCAGCCCGCGCCCGGTTTCGTCCAGCCACAGCGCGTCGTCGCCGCGCAGCTCGATGCGGCTGTCGAAGGCGGTCATCCAGCCGCGGCCGAAAATGCCGGCCGTCCGCGAGCGGCTGTTGTAGCAGCGCTGCCAGCGCAGCGGCAGGCGGCCAGGCAGCACGAAGTCGAGGTCGTCGTCGCCATTAAGTACCTTGGCGCCGCTGGCGGCGTGCACCGGGTCCGGACTGGCGAAGGCGGCGTTTATCAGCAGGTCCGCCGCCATGCCGCCGCCGGCGCGGTACAGCATGCAGGGCAGGTTTTTCAGCACCGCGCCGGGGCGCCCGCGCATCAGGGGCAGCAGCATCGCGGCCGGCAGTAGCCACGGGGTGGTGCCGCTGCGGATTTGCCGCACCACCCGGGCGCGGCCGCCGATAATCACGTCGGGCGAGGCGCCGGCGGCCACGGTCGCACCGCAGGTGGTGCGGTCGCCGCTGCGCACCGCCGGCTGTCCGTTGATAAACACCGAGTCCGAGCCCTCGGCGAGCCAGTCCGGCCCGCGGTGGCGGTCGCAGCCGATAGTGTCCTGATGGGCCGGGTCGGCGGCCTCCGCTTCGGCCTCAACCGGCCGCCAGAAGCCGCTGAGCGTCTGCCCGGCGGCGCCGAGCAGCGCCGCGCCGTAGTCAAAAAAGTCCTGCGGCTGCTGCACAACCGCCTGCGGGCTGCCGGACGGACGCGGTTTGCCGGCGGCACGCGCGGCGGGCAGGCCGTTGATAAAGACGTCGGGAGAGCCGCTGGTGATGCGCCCGCAGGGGCGCGGCGGAAAGAGGAAACTGCTGATGCCGTCGGCGGCGCGGGAGATGTCACAGGTCACCCCGGCGAGGTTGGCCAGCAGGCCGCCGATAATGCCGCTGAGCACGCAGCCGGAGCCGACCGCCGCCAGCCCGGCGGCCAGCGCACCGGCCCCGGCCAGCGGGGCGGTAACCGCGGCGGCGGCGGCCACGGCGGCACCGGCTGCGGCGTACGCCGCGCCTTCGACCAGCAGGCTGGTGATTTCGGCAAACATGCTGGTGTGCACCAGCGCGTCGTTCTGGCGGGCGGCAAAATAATCACTCATAGTTCAGACGTCCTGTCCGGGTTGTTTTATCTCGTCACGACATCCGCGTGCAGAGGGGAGGCATCAGTTTTACTGATTAATTTCACACAGTGATTAGTTTTTTACCGTGACGGCGATCGCGAAGGCGATTCAACGGAAATCAGCAGAGCGTTGACGCGGGAAGCTAAAAATAAAAAATCCCGCAAATGCGGGATTTAAGATCGGGAATCTGTTTTCAGTTCCCGTTGACGTGCAGGGTGTAAACCCTCAGCGCCGGCGTTGAAATCACCGCCTGGGAGGTAACTTAATAGAAATCGCAGGCCGCAGCTTCTGACTGAGCCAACCAGACCGGCTTGGTGCTGGTTTTGCTCCAGAATCGGTGCAGATAGCTGTAGAAACGAGCACGATCCTCACGGAATAACATCACCGGCAGCGCCAGCACACCAATGATGACAGCCGCTACGCGACGCAGAATAACTTTATACAGTGAATAGTTCTGATACATGGCCACGCCTCCGAAATTGAAATAAATGCTGTATGTAATCTGTCCAATTAATATACGCTGCCTGATGTAATTTTACTACTGATCCGACCACTTTTTTGGCAAAAAATACGCTGTTTTTAGCTATCGCTGTAATTAAGTTACAGAATTGTTATCAAATAACGACAAAGTGTTAACTCAGCGGCGATTTTTATACTTTTTTTATATCCTGCCCTGCTTTCTATACACCTTCTTTGCACGCCGATGATTACTCTGCGCTTATCTGAATCACACCCCGGAGGTGTACTGTGAGTGTTGAGATTATCGCTGGCGTGCTGCTGGTTGCATTACTGACCGGCTACCTGATTTACGCCCTGATTAATGCGGAGGCGTTCTGATGGCCGCCTCCGCAAGTCTGTTACTGTTTAGCTTTGTGGCGCTGTTGCTGATACTGGCGCAACCACTGGGTAAAAGCATGGTGAAATTGGTTGATGGCCACGCGGGTCCGTGGCGGGCTGGCTTTGAACGCCGCCTGTGGTGGCTGTGTGGTATCCGCCAGAAAGAGATGGGCTGGATTCGCTATTTTTGGGCGATTATCGCGATCAATCTGCTCGGCGTACTGGTGCTGTTCGCCATCCTGATGTTGCAGGATCGCCTGCCGCTTAATCCGCAACACTTTCCGGCGATGAGCTGGCATCTGGCGCTTAACACGGCGATAAGTTTTGTCACTAATACCAACTGGCAGGCCTACAGTGGCGAAAATACCCTGAGCTACTTTAGTCAGATGGTTGGCCTGACGGTGCAGAACTTCCTTTCAGCCGCCAGCGGTATTGCGGTCGCGCTGGTGCTGATTCGGGCTTTCTCACGGCAAAGCGTGGATACCCTTGGTAACGCCTGGCAGGATCTGTTACGCATTACTCTTTATCTGCTGCTGCCGCTGTCATTAATCCTTGCGCTGTTTTTTGTCAGCCAGGGCGTACTGCAAAACCTTAGCGCTTATCAGACTCTTCATACACTGGCCGGATCGAGCCAGACTTTACCGATGGGGCCGATCGCTTCGCAGGAGTCGATTAAGCTGCTGGGCACTAACGGCGGCGGTTTCCTTGGCGCTAACTCAGCTCATCCGTTTGAAAACCCCAATGCCCTGACCAACATTGTGCAGATGCTGGCGATTCTGCTGATTCCGGCAGCGCTTTGTTTCACCTTTGGCGAAGCGGTGCGTGACCGCCGCCAGGGCCATGCGCTGCTGGCCACCATGACGCTGCTGTTTATTATCGCCGCCAGCGTGGTGATGTGGGCCGAGCTAAAAGGCAATCCTCACCTGCTTACGGCTGGCGCTTCCTCGCCGTTTAATATGGAAGGCAAAGAGGCGCGCTTTGGCATCCTCAGTTCCGCACTGTATGCGGTAGTGACTACCGCCGCCTCCTGTGGTGCGGTTAATGCCATGCATGACTCCTTTACCGCACTCGGCGGTATGGTGCCAATGCTGCTGATGCAGATTGGTGAAGTGATTTTTGGCGGCGTCGGCTCTGGCCTGTACGGCATGATGCTGTTTGTTTTGCTGGCGGTATTTATTGCCGGGCTGATGATTGGTCGATCGCCGGAGTACCTCGGTAAAAAAATCGATACCAAAGAGATCAAAATGACCGCGCTGGCGATTCTGGTTACACCCACGCTGGTGCTAATCGGCAGCGCACTGGCGATTGCCACCGACGCCGGACGCGCAGGCATCCTTAATCCTGGACCGCACGGTTTTAGCGAAGTGCTGTATGCGCTCTCGTCGGCTGCCAATAACAACGGCAGCGCCTTTGCCGGGCTCAGTGCCAATACTCCGTTCTACAACCTGTTGCTGGCGTTTGCCATGTTTGTTGGCCGCTTCGGCATTATTCTGCCGGTGCTGGCGATTGCTGGTTCACTGGTAGCGAAAAAAGCGCAGCCGGCCGGAACCGGCACTCTGCCGAGCCACGGCGCACTGTTTATCGGATTGCTGACCGGCACCGTTCTGCTGGTTGCCGCGCTGACGTTTGTCCCGGTGCTGGCAATTGGCCCGGTGGCTGAACATCTTCAATTGACTCATTAAGTACCGGAGCAGTTTATGACTCGCAAGCAACAACCTCTATTTGATGCGGCAATGACGCGTCAGGCGCTGGTCGATGCGCTGAAAAAATGCGATCCCCGCGTGCAGTGGCGGAATCCGGTGATGTTTATCGTCTATCTCGGCTCGATTATTACCAGCCTGATCGCCCTGTCGATTGTGTCAGGTTACGCCAGCGGCAACGCCGGGTTTACCGCCGTCATCGCCATCTGGCTGTGGTTTACCGTGCTGTTTGCCAACTTTGCGGAAGCGATAGCTGAAGGCCGCAGTAAAGCGCAAGCTAACGCGCTTAAGGGAATGAAGAAAACCAGCTGGGCCAATAAATTGTCAGCCGCACGCCACGACGCACCAGCCGAACGCGTTACGGCAGAATCGCTGCGTAAAGGCGATATCGTGCTGGCCGCAGCGGGCGATACTATTCCCTGCGACGGTGAAGTACTTGAAGGCGGCGCTTCGGTAGACGAAAGCGCGATTACCGGCGAGTCCGCGCCGGTGATTCGAGAATCAGGCGGTGACTTTGCCTCGGTAACCGGCGGCACGCGGGTGTTATCTGACTGGCTGGTTATTCAGTGCAGCGTTAACCCAGGAGAAACCTTCCTCGACCGGATGATTGCCATGGTTGAAGGAGCAAAACGCCGCAAAACGCCAAGCGAAATCTCCCTGACTATTCTGCTGGTAGCACTGACGCTGGTGTTTCTGTTTGCCACCGCCACGCTCTGGCCTTTCAGCTGGTTTGCCGGTCAGCCGATCAGTATTACGGTGCTGATTGCACTGCTGGTCTGTCTGATTCCGACCACCATTGGCGGATTATTATCGGCAATTGGTGTCGCCGGGATGAGCCGGATGCTGGCCGCTAACGTTATTGCCACCAGCGGCCGCGCGGTGGAAGCCGCTGGTGATATTAATGTGCTGCTGCTGGATAAAACCGGCACCATCACGCTGGGTAACCGCCAGGCCTCTGCATTTTTAACCGCGCCTGGCGTCAGCGAACAACAGCTGGCGGATGCCGCGCAGCTGGCTTCACTGGCCGATGAAACCCCGGAAGGCCGCAGTATCGTGGTGCTGGCAAAACAGCGCTTTAACCTGCGCGAGCGCGATCTGCACGCACTGAACGCGACCTTTGTGCCCTTCTCTGCCCAGACCCGCATGAGCGGCGTCAATATTCAGCAGCGCATGATTCGCAAAGGTGCGGTGGATGCGATTAAACGCCACGTCGAGGCTAACGGCGGTCAGTTCCAGCCTGAAGTGATGACGCTGGTTGAACAGGTGGCACGCACCGGCGGTACGCCGCTGGTGGTTGCCGAAGGCAATGTGGCGCTGGGGGTGGTAGCGTTAAAAGATATTGTGAAGGGTGGGATAAAAGAGCGCTTTGCCGAACTGCGCACCATGGGGATTAAAACCGTGATGATCACCGGTGATAACCCGTTAACCGCCGCCGCGATTGCCGCAGAAGCCGGTGTCGATGACTTTTTGTCAGAAGCTACGCCGGAAGCCAAACTGGCACTGATTCGTCAGTATCAGTCCGAAGGCCGGCTGGTGGCGATGACCGGTGACGGCACCAATGATGCGCCCGCGCTGGCACAAGCCGATGTGGCGGTGGCGATGAACTCAGGTACGCAGGCGGCAAAAGAAGCGGGCAATATGGTCGACCTCGATTCCAACCCCACCAAACTGATTGAAGTGGTGCATATTGGCAAACAGATGCTGATGACACGCGGTTCACTGACCACTTTCAGTATTGCCAATGACGTAGCAAAATATTTTGCCATTATTCCGGCGGCGTTCGCCGTCAGCTGGCCACAGCTGAATGCACTGAACATTATGCATCTGCACTCTCCGGCCTCGGCGATTTTGTCAGCAGTGATGTTTAATGCGCTGATTATCGTCTTTCTCATCCCACTGGCATTAAAAGGGGTCAGCTATCGGCCGCTGGGTGCGGCTGCACTGCTGCGACGCAATCTGTGGATTTATGGCGCTGGCGGTATTCTGGTGCCGTTTGTCGGTATCAAAGCTATCGATCTGCTGTTAACCATGACCGGTCTGGTTTAAGGAAACGTTATGTCCATTTTACGTCCGGCACTGCTGGTGTTTATTCTGCTTTCACTGATTACCGGTGCTGCTTACCCGCTGTTGGTTACCGGGCTGGCGCAGGCGATTTTCCCGTGGCAGGCCAATGGCTCGTTGATTGAGGTGTCAGGCCAGCCGCGCGGTTCTGAGTTAATCGGTCAGGCATTTACCCGGCCGGCAGATTTCCAGGGCCGTCCATCCGCCACCGCCGACGCGCCTTATAATGCACTGGCGTCAGCGGGTAGCAATCTGGCAGCCAGTAATCCAGCGCTCGATCGCTTGTTTGCCGAACGCATTGCGGTACTGCGCGCGGCTAATCCGCAGGCCAGCCGCGAGGTGCCGTCAGATTTGGTGACGGCTTCCGCCAGCGGCCTTGATCCCGAAATCTCAGCGGCTGCGGCATACTGGCAGGCTGCGCGCGTAGCACAGGCGCGTAACATCCCGCTGGCAGAGGTCGATGCGCTGATTGCACAGCACATCAAACAGCCGCTTTTGAAATTTACTGGCGAAGCAACGGTAAATGTCTTTATGCTGAATCTGGCGTTAGAACAAAAGAACGCGCAGTCGACCCGACAATAAGGAACCTTCATGAACCAGGAGCTACAGCGTCCGTCACCGGAAAAGCTGTTGCAGCAGCACAGCACCCCGCCGCGCGGTAAACTAAAGATCTTTTTTGGTGCCTGCGCCGGTGTCGGCAAAACCTTCGCCATGTTGCAGGAGGGGCGTCGGCTGCGCGAGCAGGGTCTTGATGTGCTGATTGGTGTGGTAGAGACCCACGGGCGGCGTGAAACGGCCGCCTTACTGGATGGACTCAGCGTATTGCCGCTGAAAATATCCACACAGCAGGGCCGCCAGTATCCGGAGTTCGACCTCGACGCCGCACTTGCCCGTGCGCCAGCGATTATTTTGATCGATGAGCTGGCACACAGCAATATTGCCGGATCACGCCATCCGAAACGCTGGCAGGACGTTGAAGAACTGCTGAACGCCGGGATCGACGTGTTTACCACGGTCAATGTGCAGCACCTGGAAAGCCTGAATGATGTGGTCGGCAGCATTACCGGCATTCTGGTGCGCGAAACCGTACCGGACCCGATTTTCGATCTGGCCGATGAGATTGTGCTGGTTGATCTGACGCCGGACGATTTAAGACAGCGGCTGGCCGAAGGTAAAGTGTATATCGCCGGGCAAGCCGAACGCGCTATCGAGCATTTCTTCCGTAAAGGCAATCTTATCGCGCTGCGTGAACTGGCGCTGCGCCGCACCGCCGATCGCGTCGATGATCAGATGCGTGCCTGGCGCGATCATAAAGGGCGTGAGCAAGTCTGGCATACCCGCGATGCGGTATTGGTGTGTATCGGCGAAGGCGCCGGCAACGAAAAACTGGTGCGCACCGCTGCGCGTCTGGCGGCAAAGCTGGATGCGCCGTGGCACGCGGTGTATGTAGAAACGCCACGCCTGCATAAGTTGCCTGGCGATCAGCGACGCCGCATTTTGCAGGCGCTGAAACTGGCACAGGATCTTGGCGCAGAAACCGCCACTCTTTCCGACACTCACGAAGAGCTCTCGGTGCTGCGCTATGCACGTGAACACGATCTCGGCAAAATAGTGATTGGCCGCCGATCCTCACAGCGCTGGAAACGCGATGGTTTTGCTAACCGACTGGGCAAACTGGGGCCGGATCTCGATCTGCTGATCGTTGCGCGTGATGAACCCGACTCCGCGCTGTCAACGCGCCCGGTCAGTAGTAAAAGTCCCGCAGAAAAATGGCGTAAGCCGCTGGAAGGCTGCGCGCTGGCAGTCGCATGGTGCGCGACGCTTACCGTCGGCGCCAGCTGGCTGTTTCCGCAGGTAGCCGATGCCAATCTGGTGATGCTGTATCTGCTCGGCGTGGTGATCGTCGCGCTGCTGTATGGTCGCTGGCCATCGGTGGTGGCATCGCTGATTAACGTCGCCAGCTTTGATCTGTTTTTTATCGCGCCGCGCGGCACCCTGGCAGTATCGGATCTCGAGTATTTACTGACCTTCGCCATTATGCTGGCGGTAGGGATAATTATCGGTAATCTGACCGCCAGTATGCGCTATCAGGCGCGGGTGGCGCGCTATCGTGAAGCGCGCGTGCGTCAGCTGTATGAGGTTTCGCGCGCGCTTAGCCGCACCCGTAGTCAACAGGATATTATTGCAGTCAGTCAGCATTTTATTGATAACACCTTTCGTGCCAGCAGCGAGCTATTGATTCCGGACGCCCACGGACAGCTACCGCAGCCGCGCCAGGCCGATGCCGCTATTGCGCGCTGGAGTTTTGACAATAATCAGCCGGCCGGTGCCGGGACCGCTACCCTGCCCGGGCTGCCCTGCCTGATTCTGCCATTAACCATGCAGGAAAAATGCTGGGGACTGCTGGTGATCGAACCGTCCAGCCTGCGGCAACTGATGATCCCGGAACAGCAGCGGCTGATTGAAACGGTAATTGTGCTGATCGCCAGCGCGCTGGAACGTCTGGCGCTGACCCACTCTGAAGAACAGGCGCGCTTCTCCGCTGAAAGTGAGCAGTTACGAAACTCTCTGCTGGCGGCGCTTTCTCACGATTTACGCACTCCGCTAACGGTGCTGTTTGGCATGTCCGAAATCCTGACGCTGGATTTATCCGCAGTGAACTCACCTTACGCGCCGCAGGCAAATCAGATTCGCCAGCATATTATTAATACAACCAGGCTGGTGAATAATCTGCTGGATATGGCGCGCATCCAGTCCGGCGGTTTTGTGCTGCGTAAAGAGTGGCTGACGCTGGAGGAGATTATTGGCAGCACCCTTAATGCCATCGCGCCGCTGCTGAATGGACGCCGTATTCAAACCGACCTGCCGGCTGAGCTGTTACTGGTTGAGGTTGATGGCCCGCTGATTGAGCGGCTGCTGACCAATTTACTGGAGAATGCGATAAAATATGCCGGTCATGCAGCGCAAATTGGTATTCGTGCGCGCCGCACGGATAATCTGCTGGATATCGAAGTGTGGGATGACGGGCCAGGCATTTTGCACGGGCAGGAAAAGCAGATCTTTGATAAGTTTACCCGTGGCAATAAAGAGTCGGCGATCCCCGGCGTTGGTCTGGGGCTGGCTATTTGCCAGGCGATTGTTACCCTGCATCAGGGTGAAATTAGCGCTGAAAATCGCCCGTCCGGTGGTGCCAGTTTTCACCTGCGTCTGCCACAGGATAAGCCGCCAGAATTAGCCCCCGAAGAGCCAGAGGAAATGTGACCACAGTTCTGATTGTCGAAGATGAAAAAGAGATTCGTCGCTTTCTGCGCATCGCGCTGGAAGGCGAATCGTTGCGGGTATTTGACAGCGAAACGCTTCAGCGCGGATTAATTGAGGCCGCCACCCGTAAACCGGATCTGGTGATTTTGGATCTTGGGCTGCCTGACGGCGACGGCATTGAATTTATCCGCGATGTGCGCCAGTGGAGCGCCGTGCCGATTGTGGTGCTGTCGGCGCGCAGTGATGAACAGGATAAAATTGCGGCGCTGGATGCCGGTGCCGATGACTTTCTGTCGAAACCCTTTGGCGTCGGTGAGCTGCTGGCGCGGGTGCGCGTAGCCTTACGCCGCCAGGCCTCCACCAGTCCGCAGGCGACGGTTGCCTTTTCTGCCGTGACGGTGGATATTGCCGCCCGGCGCGTGACGCGTGACGGCCAGGAGTTGCACCTGACACCGATTGAATTTCGTCTGCTGGTAACATTACTGAATAACGCCGGAAAGGTGCTGACCCAGCGCCAGTTGCTGACACAGGTGTGGGGGCCGAATGCGGTCGAGCACAGCCACTATCTGCGCATCTATATGGGGCATTTACGGCAAAAACTGGAAGCCGATCCGGCACAGCCCAAACATCTGCTGACCGAAACCGGCATTGGTTATCGGTTTATGCCTTAGGAGCCGTTTTCGGCTCCCGGCATAATGATAAATTGCTGCTAACCGATTAAAGTTAAGCGTTTTTCAGCACTTCACTGACAATCTCTACCGCTTCTTTTTCAATCTTTTCGCGATGCTCAGCACCGAGGAAGCTTTCACAGTAGATTTTGTAGGCGTCTTCAGTGCCGGATGGACGCGCGGCAAACCAGCCGTTATCGGTCATCACTTTCAGGCCACCAATTGATGCGCCATTACCCGGAGCCGCGGTCAGACGTGCGGTAATCGGGTCGCCGGCCAGCGTATCTGCGCTGACCATTTCCGGTGACAGCTTAGACAGCGCGGCTTTCTGCGCCGAAGTGGCAGAGGCCTGCAGACGGTTATAGCTCGGTGCACCAAAACGCTCTGCCAGCTCATCGTAATGCTGCTGTGGATTTTTACCGGTCACCGCAGTGATTTCCGCCGCCAGCAGACACATAATGATGCCGTCTTTATCGGTTGACCATGGGGTGCCGTCAAAGCGCAGGAAAGAAGCCCCGGCACTCTCTTCACCGCCGAAACCGAAGCTGCCATCAAACAGACCATCAACGAACCATTTAAAGCCAACCGGCACTTCCACCAGCTTACGGCCAATGTCGTTGACTACACGGTCAATCATTGCACTGGAAACCAGTGTTTTACCCACCGCGACATCCTTGCCCCACTGCGGACGATGCTGGAACAAATAGTTGATCGCCACCGCCAGATAGTGGTTCGGATTCATCAGGCCAGCAGGCGTAACGATGCCGTGACGGTCGTAGTCCGGATCGTTAGCAAACGCCAGATCGAACTTATCACGCAGCGCCAGCAGGCCCGCCATCGCTGACTCAGACGAGCAATCCATGCGGATAGCGCCATCTTTATCAAGATGCATAAAGCGGAAAGTCTGATCAACCGCGTCGTTAACAATCGTCAGGTCAAGATCGTAGAACTCAGCAATGCGCTGCCAGTAAGCGATGCCGGAACCACCGAGTGGATCGACACCGATTTTCAGCCCCGCTTGCTTAATCGCCGCAATATCCACCACCTCTGCCAGACCTTCAATGTAAGGCTGGATCAGATCCTGCTGCTGAATATGACCGCTCGCCCAGGCTTGATCCAGCGTCAGGCGTTTAACCCCTTTCAGACCGTCGTGGATCAGCTGGTTAGCGCGATCTTCCACCACTTTGGTGACGTTAGTATCTGCCGGACCGCCATTCGGTGGATTATATTTAATGCCACCGTCGTCTGGCGGGTTGTGTGATGGTGTAATCACGATGCCGTCGGCCAGCGTAGCTGCGAGCTTGTTGTGTTGCAGAATAGCGTTAGAGATAGCAGGCGTTGGCGTGTAACCATTATCCTGCTGTACGATCACGTCCACACCGTTAGCGGCCAGCACTTCCAGCACCGAGATAATCGCCGGCTCAGAGAGTGCGTGCGTGTCTTTACCGACATAGCACGGCCCGGTGATACCATTTTTTTTGCGTTCTTCCGCAATGGCCTGCGCGATTGCCAGAATATGTGGCTCGTTAAAGCTGTGGCGTGCTGCGCTACCGCGATGGCCAGAAGTACCAAATTTCACCGCGTGTTCTGCATTGGCCAGATCCGGCTGCAACACGTAATACTGGGACGTTAATTGTGCAACGTTAATCAAATCGCTTTGCTGGGCGGGTTGCCCGGCACGGGGGTGATTGGCCATTGGCGCTGCTCCCTGACGCTTCAGTTAGATGGTGCCGCAAACCTTCTCTGTCAGCTCCGCCGGGAACTGCATCGACAACATGATGTGTTCAATCATGCTGCATTTGCGACCTGTATTAGTATTGGTAATCACCCAGTATGGCGTGCCGGGAACGTGCTTCGGCTTAGTGTGCGTGCCGTTCTGGATGAGAACTTGTTGATTGCCCGCAAAATAGACGCGAGTGCGACCGTGAAGTGACTCCGTCGCCTCGGCAAACGCTTTCGGATCCAGTGAATAGAGGGTCGACAAAATCAGCATAAAGCGATTAACCGCTCGCTTCTGCTCGGCATATTCATCGGACAGCAGCAGTTCACGCACGGCACGGACACGGTCCTGCGGGCGAGGTTCGGTTTTCACCACTGCGGCATCTTTCACCGGCAAGGTTTGCGGTGCTACTGCCGCTGGCGCGCTTTGACCAGCGGTAAACTTCAGCATACGCCGTAAAATATCAGATGCGCTCTCGCCAATGTGTTGAGTGTGGCTGGCAATATAGCGGTATAGCTCTTCGTCGACTTCAATCGTTTTCATCTTTATCCGTACGGTTATTGCGTTTTGCAGAACCGGTCCGATCTGGCCGCAGCCGTCAGCATAAACGTCTGCACAAATTGTGACCCGGCTCTAACATAAGGATTATAAAGTTAAATCTTGTGGCAGTGTAGCGCCAGCGCCCTTTGCAGGCAAAAGTCAGATAATGCCGCAAAAAGTTCGTTAACCGCGTTGCGCTTTCACCCGGCAAGAAACCTGAAATCCATGATAACCTAAGCTTTCGTTTCCACTGTAAGAACTTTGCCATGAATTTGAATGCTCGCCTGCAAACTGAACAATCTGTCGCTTCCTCCACGCCAATTCTGCTGATCCATGGGCTGTTTGGCAGCCTCGATAATTTGGGGGGGCTGGCACGCGGTCTGAAAACCGATCGTCCGATTTTGCAGGTTGACGTGCGTAATCATGGCTTGTCGCCGCGCAGTGAGCAGATGAATTATCGGCTGATGGCGCAGGATATGATCGATACGCTGGATGCACAGGGCATTGATAAGGTCGCGGTTATCGGCCATTCAATGGGTGGAAAAATTGCCATGACGCTCAGTGCGCTGGCACCGGAACGCATCGAGCAACTGGTGATGATCGATATCGCGCCGGTGGATTACCAGACGCGTCGCCATGACGCCATCTTTGCCGGGGTAAATGCGGTAACCGAAGCCGGTGTCACGTTACGCTCGCAGGCAGCTGACGTAATGCGCAGCCAGATTGATGAAGAAGGCGTGATTCAGTTTCTGTTGAAATCCTTTCATGAGGGCCAGTGGCGCTTTAACGTGCCGGCACTCTGGGACAATTACACCACGATTTCTGGCTGGGAAACCGTACCGGCCTGGCCACATCCGGCGCTGTTTATTCGCGGCGAACTCTCTCCTTATCTTGATGATATTCATCGTGATGCACTGCTCAGCCAATTCCCGCAGGCGCGTGCCCACGTGATTGCCGGAGCCGGACATTGGGTACATGCCGAAAAACCTGATGCTGTTTTACGCGCAATTCGCCGTTTTTTTGCGCTTTAAAAGCAAATAGTTGCTGACACAGTGAAATGATTGTCGCGACGACTTTCACTGGGGTATGATGGCGCGCTAAAATTTTGCCGCTGTACGCAATATCGACTCTCGGCAGTAGCGGGCCAGAAAAACGTTGCGAATATCCGGCGGCAAACCGGCTCATTTAGTCAAAACCCTTGGCGTTTTCAGACGCCGACGCTCATTCAGTATCACGATTCTATGGCAAAAGAGAATACGGACCGCACGACGATCGATCTGTTTGCAGATGAACGCCGCCCGGGCCGACCAAAAACCAATCCGCTTACGCGTGATGAACAGCTGCGCATCAATAAACGCAATCAGCTAAAACGCGACAAAGTTCGTGGGCTGCGCCGCGTCGAGCTGAAAATGAACAGCGACGCGGTTGATGCGCTCAATCAGCTGGCTGAAGAGCGCAATATGAGCCGCAGCGAGCTGATTGAAGAGATGATTTTGTTGCAGCTTAACGCCACTACGCTCTGACTCAGGCGAGGTCAGCTGCGGCTTTGAACGCACAATGCGACAAATCCGGCGGCATTTGAAGTTCCGCGCCCCGAGACTGTCTGCTATCATTGCCAGTAACTGACTATCTTTAGTATTCACTATATCATTAAGTTTCAAGAGGTTATTAGACTCATGGCAATCACAGGCATTTTCTTTGGCAGCGACACTGGCAATACGGAAAACATTGCAAAGATGATCCAAAAGCAACTGGGCAAAGATGTTGCAGATGTTCATGACATTGCCAAGAGCGCTAAAGAGGATCTTGAAGCTTATGATATCTTACTGCTCGGCATCCCAACCTGGTACTACGGTGAAGCGCAGTGCGACTGGGATGACTTCTTCCCAACGCTGGAAGAGATCGACTTCAATGGCAAGCTGGTCGCGCTGTTTGGCTGCGGCGATCAGGAAGATTATGCTGAATACTTCTGTGATGCGATGGGCACCATTCGCGATATTATCGAGCCAAATGGCGCGGTTATCGTCGGCCACTGGCCGACCGAAGGTTATCATTTTGAGGCATCAAAAGGCCTGGCCGATGATAAACACTTCCTCGGACTGGCGATTGACGAAGATCGCCAGCCAGAACTCACCAACGAGCGTGTTGAAAAGTGGGTTAAACAAATTTTTGATGAACTTCATTTAAAAGAAATCATCGAAGCTTAAGCTGTCTGGCTTATTGTGGGCGCTGGCTCACAATGAGCCAGTGGTTTTTCCTATAGAAATGATAGATACATATTTGTAACTTCTGACTGTAAATCTGTACAATACCCCCCCATCGGTCAGCCCGCTATTGACTCTTTTTTGAGAGTACAGGGTTTAGCAAAGTAGCCATAATGGGATAGGCTATGAGGCATGAACTTCTCACGGACGTAACTCCTTACATCCATCGGTAAGTTTAACGCCCTCCCTGCGGTTTTCATTTCGAAGCATGAGTTCTATAATGAGACGCAATTAGATTTAGCGTCGACCGATGTTCAGGGCTTTTCAGCCACATTGTGACTAGCAAAGTAACAGGACAATATCCGCATGACTGACAACAACACCGCATTAAAGAAGGCCGGCCTGAAAGTCACGCTTCCCCGACTGAAAATTCTGGAAGTGCTTCAGGAACCAGAGGGCCATCACGTCAGTGCGGAAGACTTGTACAAGCGCCTGATTGATTTGGGCGAAGAAATTGGTCTGGCGACGGTATATCGCGTTCTTAACCAGTTTGATGACGCGGGTATCGTTACCCGTCATAACTTTGAAGGCGGCAAGTCCGTTTTCGAACTTACGCAGCAGCATCATCACGATCATCTGATCTGCCTTGATTGTGGCAAAGTGATTGAGTTCAGTGATGAATCAATTGAAACGCGTCAGCGTGAAATCGCAACGCGTCACGGCATTAAGCTGACTAACCACAGCCTGTACCTTTATGGTCACTGCTCAACGGGTGACTGCCGCGAAGACGAAACGCTGCACGACAAATAAATTCTGCCTCGCAGAGTTTTAAACAAAACCGGTGACCCGTCACCGGTTTTTTTATGCCCAAATTTAGCGTGCGTAAACCGGCAACAAATCGGCGTAAGACAGTAAACTGACCACGATATTGATACCGCCAAACAGCAGCACCAGCATAATCGTCAGATGCCCGCCGGCCACCCGATAGGCGGCAGGCCCAAAACGCTGCCTGGCTTTAAATGCCAGCAGTGCCGGAGTGATTACCGCCCACAGCGTCGCCGCCAGCCCGGCATAGCCAATCGCATGCAGGAATCCATTTGGATAGATCAGGCTGGCTGTTAACGGAACCGCAAACGTCATCAGCGTGGTTTTCAGACGTCCCACGGCATTATTTGCCATGCCAAACAGATCGGCAAGGTAGTCAAACAGTCCGAGACTGACGCCCAAAAATGAGCTGGCAACGGCAAAATTGGAAAACAGTAGCAGCAGCACACTTAACCACGGGCTGCTAATCAGATCGCCAAAGGTCGCCACCAGCGCATCAATGTTGCCACCCGCCTGGGCTATATCGATAAATTTCGCGCGCTGAATATTGCCCATCGCACTGATTAACCAGACAAAGTAGATTGCCAGCGCGATCAGCGTGCCGTAAATCAGGCACTTTCTCACCTTAGCGGCATCCTGGCGGTAATAGCTGACCAGCCCGGAAATATTGCCATGATAACCAAACGATGCCAGACAGAATGGCAGCACCATAAAGATATAGGGAAAATAGCTTGCCCCACTCTGCTGGGTATTGAGCAGATTATCGACCTGCACATGCCACAGTAAACCGCCAAATGTCAGCAGAAAAGCGGCCAGTTTGGCGAACAGAAAGATAAAGGTCATTCTGCTGACCACTGCGGTGCCCAGCCAGATAAATACCGCTAACAGCAGAGTAAACAGAAATCCTGCCATCCGCTGTGATAACCACGGCAGCGCGCTGGCAAAAGTATGATGCAGGATTGAACCGCTGGCAGAGATATAGGCGTAGGTCAAAATCCCCAGCACAAACGCGATGGTAATGCCGTTAATCACATTCCACTTACTGCCCAGCAGATCGCGGGTTACCGTTGAAAAATTCGCGCCTTCCGGATAATGCTGGCTCGACTCCAGATACAGCAGCCCGGATAACAGCATGCAAAACCACGAGAACAGCAAAATCAACGTGGACCAGGAAAACCATGCGCCAGACATCACGATCGGCAGAGAAAACATGCCTGCGCCAATAATTGTGCCGCTGATGATCATGGTTCCCCACATCACCGACGGTGCTTTTCGTCCTGAAATTATTTCAGCCATAAAAGAATTGTCGTCCATTGCAAATAAAAAAAACGCAGCTTTCAGGCTGCGTTTTTTACTGTCACGGCGAGATTTATCCGCCGATTTTCGCCCAGGTGTCGCGCAGGCCAACGGTACGGTTAAATACCAGCTTTGACCGGCTGGAGTAGCGACTGTCGGCACAGAAGTAGCCTTCACGTTCAAACTGATAAGGGCTGCTGGCTTCTGCCGCTTGCAGGCTCGGCTCAACAAAGCCCTGCTGAATCACCAGGGATTCCGGGTTGATGGTCGCGAGGAAATCTTCCGCGCCAGCCGGATTTGGCACGCTGAACAGGCGATCGTACAAGCGAAACTCCGCCGGTAACGCATGCACAGCAGACACCCAGTGGATCACCCCTTTCACCTTGCGGCCATCAGCCGGATCTTTGCTGAGGGTGTCGGTGTCGCAGGTGCAATACAGGCAAGTGATATTGCCCGCTTCATCTTTGGCCACGCGCTCGGCTTTAATCACGTAAGCATTACGCAGTCGCACTTCTTTGCCCAGCACCAGACGCTTGTACTGCTTGTTGGCTTCTTCGCGGAAGTCAGCACGATCGATGTAGATCTCGCGGCTGAACGGCACTTCGCGGCTGCCCATTTCCGGCTTATTCGGATGAGCAGGCATCGTCAGCAGCTCTTCATGACCGGCCGGCAAGTTTTCGATAACCACTTTCACCGGATCCAGCACCGCCATCGCACGCGGCGCATTTTCATTCAGATCGTCACGAATACAGGATTCCAGCGACGCCATCTCAACAATGTTATCCTGCTTAGTGATACCGATACGGCGGCAGAACTCACGAATCGAAGCGGCAGTGTAGCCACGACGACGCAGGCCAGAAACCGTCAGCATGCGCGGATCATCCCAGCCTTCCACCACGTTTTCGGTCACCAGCAGATTCAACTTACGCTTGGACATGATCGCGTATTCGAGATTCAGGCGTGAGAACTCGTACTGGCGCGGATGTACCGGAATGCTGATGTTATCCAGCACCCAGTCATACAGACGACGATTGTCCTGGAACTCCAGCGTACACAGCGAGTGGGTAATGCCTTCCAGCGCATCGGAAATGCAGTGGGTAAAGTCATACATCGGATAGATGCACCACTTATTGCCGGTCTGATGGTGTTCCGCAAATTTAATGCGATACAGTACCGGATCGCGCATCACGATAAAGTTAGACGCCATATCGATTTTGGCACGCAGACAGGCGCTACCTTCGGCAAATTCACCGTTACGCATTTTTTCAAACAGCGCCAGGTTTTCCTGCGGCGTACGGTCACGATACGGGCTGTTTTTGCCCGGCGAAGTCAGGGTGCCGCGATATTCACGGATCTGTTCTGGCGTCAGTTCATCAACATAGGCCAGGCCTTTATTGATCAGCTCAATCGCGTAGTTATGCAGTTGATCGAAATAGTCAGAGGAATAGCAAATTTCGCCGCTCCACTGGAAACCGAGCCATTGCACGTCATGCTTGATAGATTCAACAAACTCCAGGTCTTCTTTGACCGGGTTGGTGTCGTCGAAACGCAAGTTACATTGACCCTGATAATCTTGCGCGATGCCAAAGTTCAGGCAGATCGACTTTGCATGACCAATGTGCAGGTAGCCATTCGGCTCCGGCGGAAAACGGGTATGCACGCTGGCGTGCTTACCGGTCGCCAAATCTTCGTCAATAATCTGACGAATAAAGTTAGTTGGGCGGGCTTCTGCCTCACTCATCTCAATTTCCTCAACACAATATATGTCTGGTGATTTGTATCACGAAATAACGGAGTATGATCCACAAAGCAGAGAAGGGAAACAACCGTTAGTTTACGAATAACGTAAAAAAGGGCGGGAATTGCTTCCCGCCCTGCTCAGCCGCGATAACTCAGGCGGCGAATGCCCTGACGGCATTCGCCACCGAATCAGCTTTTAATTTCGAACAGTTTGGTTTCACCCGCCACCACGGAGCCGCTGGCTAACAGATTCACGCCGGCGAAGTCATCAATATTGCTGACTACTACCGGGCTGATCATTGAGCGTGCGTTGGCGTTGAGGAACTCCAGGTCCATCTCCAGCACCGGCTGACCGGCCGTGACGGTTGCCCCCTCTTCCACCAGACGGGTAAAGCCTTTACCGCCCAGCGCCACGGTGTCCAGCCCCATGTGCACCACGATCTCCACGCCATTGTCGGTTTCGAGACAGAAGGCATGATTGGTGTTAAAGATTTTAACGATCGTACCGGCAATCGGTGCCACCACGGTTTTGTCAGTCGGCTTAATCGCCAAACCGTCACCGACCGCTTTGCTGGCAAAGGCTTCGTCAGGCACCTGTTCAATCGCCACCACTTCACCGCTTACCGGCGCGACCAGCGTGGCAATAATGCCTTTTGCTGCGTTAGGTACCGCTTGTGGCTGTGCAGTTGGCATCACCGCTGCGCCTGATACTGCCGGAGCAGAAGCCGCAACCGGGCCTTTGGCTAATACGGTTTTCATCGCAGAGGCGATGCTTTCCGCACGCGTACCAACAATAATCTGCACGCTCTGTTTATTCAGACGAATCACACCCGAGGCGCCAAGGCGTTTGGCAACCGCATCGTTCACTTCAGCAGAATCTTTTACATTCAGACGTAAACGGGTAATACAGGCATCAATCCCAGTCAGGTTGTCAGAACCGCCCACTGAGCTGATGTAACGACGTGCCAGTGATTCAGTCTCTGATTCACCGTTATCACTGTGATCGACGTTAGTGTCATAACCATCCGTTTCATCTCCGGCCACTGACAGTTCACGGCCTGGGGTTAACAGATTGAATTTTTTGATGGTGAAACGAAACACCACATAGTAGATAACGAAGAACACCAGACCTTGTGGAATCAGCATATACCACTGGTTAGCCAGCGGGTTACGCGTTGACAGCACCATATCCACCAGGCCGGCGCTGAAGCCGAAGCCGGCAATCCAGTGCATGCTGGCGGCGATAAATACCGATATACCGGTCAGCACTGCGTGGAGGAAATACAGCACCGGAGCCACAAACATAAAGGAGAACTCAAGCGGCTCGGTAATACCGGTAAAGAAGGCAGCAAAGGCGGCGGCCATCATGATACCGGCAACTTTCGCGCGATTTTCCGGACGTGAACAGTGATAAATTGCCAGCGCCGCACCCGGCAGACCGAACATCATAATCGGGAAGAAGCCCGCCTGATAACGGCCGGTAATACCGACGATACCTTTACCGCTTTCAATCGACTGCGCACCGCCAAGGAAGTTAGGAATATCGTTGATACCGGCAACGTCAAACCAGAACACCGAGTTCAGCGCATGATGCAGACCTACAGGAATCAAAATACGGTTAAAGAAGGCATAAATGCCCGCACCGGCAGATCCCAGCTTCTGAATGTGCTCACCAAAGTTGACCAGACCACCGAAAATGACCGGCCAGACATACATCAGGATAAATGCCACGAGGATCATCAGGAAGGAGACCAGAATCGGCACCAGACGACGTCCGCTGAAGAAAGAGAGAGCTTTTGGCAGTTCAACATGGCTGAAGCGGTTATACACTTCCGCCGAGATCACGCCGACCAGAATACCAATAAACTGGTTATCAATTTTGCCAAATGCCGCTGGCACCTGTTCAACCGGGATCTTTTGGATCATCGCCACTGCGGCGGGTGAACAGAGGGTGGTAACCACCAGGAAACCAATAAAGCCGGTCAATGCCGCCGCCCCGTCTTTATCTTTCGACATGCCGTACGCCACACCAATGGCGAACAGTACCGGCATGTTATCTATAATTGCTGAACCTGATTTAATGAACAGGGCAGCCAACGCGTTACCTGCTCCCCAGCTATTTGGATCGATCCAGTATCCTACACCCATTAAAATTGCTGCAGCAGGTAGTGTGGCTACCGGCACCATCAGCGCCCGGCCTATTTTCTGCAAGTAACTTAAAATATTCACCTTTTCCCCCTCCGAGAGCCGACAAGGTCGCTAAAACTGTTTGGTATTATTATCACAATTCTCAGCTAACCTGATGACAGTACACATCACGATGCGAAGTGTAAAAAAAAATTAATTCGCTGCGCAAATTAAAACCGCTGTATATGTGATATTTATCACCAAATACCGCATATTTTCCTCAATGCGGCTGGCTATGGCCGCAAACTTATTTTATGATCCGAATTATCAAGGCGGTTTTTTTCCTCTGCCGTTATCGCTAAGTCGCGTTACGATTAGTGTTATCAGCTGAAAGGCCGTCTTCAATCTGATTCAATTCTGCTTAAATGAGGTGAAACATGAGACTGATTCCACTGGCAACCGCTGGGCAAGTAGGCAAATGGGCCGCGCGTCATATCGTCAACCGCATCAATGCATTCAAACCTACGGCAGATCGCCCGTTTGTTTTAGGTCTTCCTACCGGCGGCACCCCGCTGGAAGCCTATAAACATTTAATCGAGATGCATAAAGCGGGCCAGGTTAGCTTTAAACATGTTGTCACCTTTAACATGGACGAATACGTCGGCCTGCCAAAAGAGCATCCGGAAAGCTACCACAGTTTTATGTTTCGTAATTTCTTTGATCACGTTGATATCCCTCATGAAAATATCAACCTGCTCAATGGTAATGCCGAGGATATTGACGCAGAATGTCGCCAGTATGAAGAAAAGATTCGCGCTTATGGCAAAATTCACCTGTTTATGGGTGGCGTAGGCAACGATGGTCACATCGCGTTTAACGAACCCGCGTCTTCGCTGGCATCCCGCACCCGCATTAAAACGCTGACGCATGAAACGCGCCTGGCGAATTCCCGCTTCTTCGATGGCGATGTTGATCAGGTGCCTAAATATGCGCTGACAGTGGGCGTTGGTACGCTGCTGGATGCAGAAGAAGTGATGATTCTGGTTATCGGCCACGTCAAAGCGCAGGCATTGCAGGCCGCGGTGGAAGGTAACGTTAATCATATGTGGACCATCAGCTGCCTGCAGCTGCATGCGAAATCCGTGGTGGTTTGTGATGAACCTTCGACCATGGAACTGAAAGTGAAAACCGTGAAATATTTCCGCGAAATGGAAGCGGAAAATATGAAAGGTCTGTAGTCGCTCTCTGACGTTTATCATCAACAGAGTAAGGCGCGGAAAGGCTCCGCGCCGGAAATAACCAGTTATTTAGTCAGCATAATGCCGGGAGATAATTATGTACGCATTAACCCAGGGCCGCATTTATACCGGCCATGAAATCCTTGACGATCATGCAGTAGTCATTGCTGATGGCCTGATTGAGCGTGTCTGCCCGCTGGCGGAACTCCCTGCCGGCATTGCCACGCGCGACGTCAAGGGCGCGATTATTGCCCCCGGCTTTATTGACGTGCAGCTTAACGGCTGTGGCGGCGTACAGTTTAATGACGACATCAATGCTATCAGTGTTGAAACGCTGAATATTATGCAGCGCGCCAATGAAAAATCAGGCTGCACCAGCTTTTTACCTACCTTGATCACCAGCAGCGACGAGTTGATGACGCGTGCGGTGGAAGTCATGCGCGCTTATCTGGCGCAGAATGCCCATCAGGCACTGGGCCTGCACCTGGAAGGCCCGTGGCTAAGTGTCGCAAAAAAAGGCACCCACGATCCGGCACTAATTCGCCAGCCCGATCCAGCACTGGTTAATTTCCTCTGTGAAAATGCCGATGTAATAACTAAAGTTACGCTGGCACCGGAAGTGGCAGGCAGCGAGGTTATTCGTCAGCTGCAAGCAGCTGGCATTATTGTTTCTGCCGGTCACTCGCATGCCACTTATCAGGAAGCAAAAAACGGCATTACCGCTGGCATCAGCTTTGCCACCCATCTGTACAACGCCATGCCAACTCTGACTGGCCGTGAGCCTGGCCTGATTGGCGCACTGTTTGATTCACCGGATGTTTACTGCGGTATAATTGCCGATGGTTTACATGTTCATTACGCTAATGTACGCAATGCCAAACGCATTAAAGGCGACAAGCTGGTGCTGGTCACCGACGCTACCGCGCCAGCGGGTGCGACCATTGATCAGTTCATTTTTGCAGGCAAAACAATATACTATCGTAACGGGCTGTGTGTTGATGAAAACGGTACGCTCAGTGGTTCTGCATTAACTATGATTGAAGCAGTCGAGAACTGCGTCGAACATGCCGGTATTTCACTGGATGAAACCCTGAGAATGGCAACGCTCTATCCAGCCCGGGCAATGGGCGTGGACAAGCAGTTAGGTTCTGTTGAAGCAGGAAAAGTAGCAAACCTGACTGTTTTCACCCGCGATTATAAAATTATCCAGACTATCGTTAATGGTGACGAAGTCCTAAGCGAGTAATCACTGAATGACCACTGGCGGCCAGGCACAAATAGGAAATGTCGATCTCGTAAAGCAACTGAACAGCGCAGCCGTCTACCGGCTGATTGACCAGCAGGGTCCAATCTCGCGCATCAAGATCGCCGAACTCAGCCAGCTTGCTCCCGCCAGCGTCACTAAAATTACCCGCCAGCTTATTGAGCGCGGGTTGATTAAAGAGGTCGACCAACAGGCCTCTACCGGTGGTCGTCGCGCCATCTCCATAGTCACGGAAACCCGGGGCTTTAATACCATCGGCGTGCGGCTTGGCCGCAATGATGCCACCCTGACGCTGTACGATTTAAGCGGCAAATCCCTTGCTGAAGAGCACTATCCGTTACCGGAACGCACCCAAGAAACGCTGGAAAACGCGCTGTTTACCGCCATCGAAAACTTCTGTGAGCAGCATCAGCGTAAACTGCGCGAGCTGATTGCCATTTCGGTGATTTTGCCCGGGCTGGTCGATCCGAATAACGGTGTTATTCGCTATATGCCGCATATCAATGTCAGTAACTGGCAGCTGGTTGTGCAACTGGAAAAACGTTTCAACGTCACCAGTTTTGTCGGCCACGATATTCGCAGCCTGGCGCTGGCTGAGCACTACTTTGGTGCATCGCGCGACTGCGCCGACTCTATTCTGGTGCGCCTGCATCGCGGTACCGGTGCCGGTATTATCACCAATGGTCAAATTTTCCTCGGCAGCAATGGTAACGTCGGCGAAATTGGCCATATTCAGGTCGACCCGTTGGGTGAGCGCTGCCATTGCGGCAATTTTGGCTGCCTGGAAACCATTGCCGCCAATGGCGCGATTGAAAATCGGGTGCGCCACCTGCTAACGCAAGGTTATCCAAGCTCCCTGACGCTTAACGACTGCCAGATCCAGCAAATCTGTAAAGCCGCTAACCGCGGCGATGCGCTGGCCTGCGAGGTGATTGAGCATGTCGGTCGCTACTTAGGTAAAGCGATTGCTATCGCCATTAACCTGTTTAATCCGCAAAAAGTGGTGATCGCCGGTGAAATTACCGAAGCCGGGAAAGTACTGCTGCCGGCGATAGAAGCCTGCATCAATACCCAGGTACTGAAAGCCTTCCGCAAAAATCTACCGGTAGTGCGCTCGGAAATCGACCACAGTTCTGCCATCGGCGCCTTTGCGCTGGCCAAACGCGCAATGCTAAACGGCATTCTGCTGCAACGTTTGCTGGAAGTGTAATACCTCAGCCAGCCTGGTGCTGGCTTACCCCCTACGGATAAGCGTAATGACCTTAAAAAATGTGATTTGTGATATTGATGGCGTGCTGATGCACGACAACACCGCCGTTCCTGGCGCCAATGAATTTCTCAATCGCGTGCTGGAAAACGGCATGCCGTTGGTGGTACTGACTAACTACCCTTCCCAGACCGCCCAGGATCTGGCCAACCGCTTTGCCTCAGCCGGGATTGATGTGCCGGACAGCGTGTTTTACACCTCGGCAATGGCGACAGCGGACTTTTTACGGCGTCAGGATGGCAAGAAAGCCTATGTGGTTGGCGAAGGCGCACTGATCCACGAGCTGTACAAAGCCGGTTTTACCATTACGGATATTAATCCTGACTTTGTTATCGTTGGTGAGACGCGCTCGTTTAACTGGGAGATGATGCACAAAGCAGCTTTCTTTGTGGCCAACGGCGCACGCTTTATTGCCACCAACCCTGACACTCACGGTCGCGGCTTCTATCCGGCCTGTGGTGCGCTCTGCGCCGGTATAGAGAAAATCTCTGGCCGTAAGCCGTTCTATGTTGGCAAGCCAAGCCCATGGATTATTCGTGCGGCGCTGAACAAGATGCAGGGGCACTCTGAGGATACCGTGATTGTCGGCGATAACCTGCGCACTGATATTCTGGCTGGCTTCCAGGCCGGTCTGGAGACCATCCTGGTGCTTTCCGGCGTCTCGACCTTAAGTGATATCGATGCGATGCCTTTCCGCCCGACGTGGATTTATCCGTCGGTAGCGGATATCGATATTATCTGAACTCAGTAAGCCCGGCAGCGCCGGGCTTTTTATTGTCCATTCGCCGCCTGTTTTTTGCGCACTTTTATCGCCATATTGACGAATCGACAATAAAAACCGCTTAAAACTGATAATCCATCAAAGATCCTCACAAGCAAGCAAGCAATTTCTCAAGTAATCGCTAAAATGCTTGATTGAAGTCCAGATTTAGCGCATTTTCTTATCCATCGGGCAGCAAAAGTGCTGCATAAATAAAATCATTACTGCCAGGGTTAGCCGTTAGGGAGCGTTACTATGTGTTCTATTTTTGGTGTGCTGGATCTGAAAACCGATCCTGTTGAGTTGCGTAAGAAAGCACTGGAGCTTTCGCGTCTGATGCGTCATCGCGGTCCGGACTGGTCTGGCGTTTACGCCGATGACAATGCCATTCTGTCCCATGAGCGTCTCTCAATTGTTGACGTTAACAACGGCGCACAGCCGCTGTATAACGCCGCTCACACCCACGTACTGGCAGTTAACGGCGAAATCTACAACCATCAGGCGCTGCGTGCCGAACTGAGCGATCGCTACGAGTTTCAGACCGATTCTGACTGTGAAGTGATTCTGGCGCTGTATCAGGAAAAAGGCATCGATTTCCTCGACGATCTGCAAGGTATGTTTGCCTTTATCCTGTATGACAGTGTGAAAAACACTTACCTGATTGGCCGCGACCATATCGGCATCATCCCTCTGTATATGGGTAACGATGAGCACGGTAACCTGTTTGTTGCTTCTGAAATGAAAGCGCTGGTACCGGTGTGCCGCAGCATCAAAGAATTCCCACCGGGAAGCTACCTGTCGAGCGAAGATGGCGAGATCCGTCGTTACTGGCAGCGTGACTGGTTCGATTATGAAGCAGTGGAGCACAACACCACCGATGCTACCGCGCTGAAAAACGCGCTGGAAGAGTCAGTGAAAAGCCATCTGATGTCTGATGTGCCTTATGGCGTACTGCTTTCAGGCGGCCTGGACTCATCGATTATCTCGGCAGTGACCAAGCGTTATGCCGCGAAACGCGTTGAAGATCAGGATAAAAGCGAAGCCTGGTGGCCGCAGCTGCACTCATTTGCTGTTGGTCTGGAAGGCTCGCCGGATCTCAAAGCGGCTAAATCCGTCGCTGACCATCTCGGCACCGTGCACCATGAAATTCATTTCACCGTGCAGGAAGGCCTCGATGCCATCCGTGATGTGATTTATCACATTGAAACTTACGACGTCACCACCATCCGCGCTTCTACGCCGATGTATCTTATGTCACGTAAGATTAAAGCGATGGGCATCAAAATGGTGCTGTCAGGCGAAGGTGCAGACGAAGTGTTTGGCGGTTATCTCTATTTCCATAAAGCGCCGAATGCCAAAGAGTTCCACGAAGAAAACGTGCGTAAGCTGCTGGCACTGCATATGTTCGACTGTGCGCGTGCTAACAAAGCGATGTCCGCATGGGGTGTTGAAGCTCGCGTGCCATTCCTCGATAAGAAATTCCTCGACGTGGCGATGCGCATCAACCCGCAGGATAAAATGTGTGGTCCAAACGGTAAAATGGAAAAACATATTCTGCGTGAATGTTTCTCATCTTACCTGCCTGAGAGTGTGGCATGGCGTCAGAAAGAGCAGTTCTCTGATGGCGTAGGTTACAGCTGGATTGATACGCTGAAAGAAGTGGCTGCGCAGCAGGTCACCGACCAACAGCTGCAGACGGCGCACTTCCGCTTCCCGTACAACACGCCATCGTCGAAAGAAGGCTACCTGTACCGTGAAATCTTTGAAGAGCTGTTCCCGCTGCCAAGCGCCGCTGAATGCGTACCAGGTGGCCCTTCTGTCGCTTGCTCATCCGCTAAAGCGATTGAGTGGGATGAGTCATTCAAAAACATGAATGATCCGTCAGGACGTGCTGTCGGTGTGCACGCTTCCGCGTACAAATAAGCAATTGTTTACATGATTAAAAACGGGCCGTCTGCGGCCCGTTTTTATTCGCTACCAGCATCTGTCAACCTAAAAACGCTGCCTTTATCATCAAACTGGTTACAACCCAGACAAACGAAGCGTTTCAGGTGAAAAACGTCAAAAAAGATGTTGACGCTTTCGGGCCACTTACGCATAATGCGCCCCGCAACGCCGATGAAGGTAACGCGAAAAAAAGATGGCTACTTAGCTCAGCTGGTTAGAGCACAGCACTCATAATGCTGGGGTCACAGGTTCGATTCCCGTAGTAGCCACCATCTTTTTTTTAGCGGGAGTGGCGAAATTGGTAGACGCACCAGATTTAGGTTCTGGCGCCGCAAGGTGTGCGAGTTCAAGTCTCGCCTCCCGCACCATTTCCATCAGCGACGTTGTACGGATGGGGTATCGCCAAGCGGTAAGGCACCGGTTTTTGATACCGGCATTCCCTGGTTCGAATCCAGGTACCCCAGCCACAAACTGATTTATCACGGACTCGTGGTACGGATATTGGGATATCGCCAAGCGGTAAGGCACCGGTTTTTGATACCGGCATTCCCTGGTTCGAATCCAGGTATCCCAGCCAAATCAGTTTGGTAGTAAAGTGTAGTGAGAAAATGTAATTGCAACAGAAAGGCTACTTAGCTCAGCTGGTTAGAGCACAGCACTCATAATGCTGGGGTCACAGGTTCGATTCCCGTAGTAGCCACCATTTTCTAAAAATTTGGGGTGTCGCCAAGCGGTAAGGCTCTGGTTTCTGATACCAGCATTCCGGGGTTCGAATCCCTGCACCCCAGCCAAATTTTAAGACGATTTGTTTTACAGATCGCACCCAAGCTTTTGGGGTGTCGCCAAGCGGTAAGGCACTGGTTTCTGATACCAGCATTCCGGGGTTCGAATCCCTGCACCCCAGCCAAGCAAGTAAAAAAGCCCGCTTCTGCGGGCTTTTTTGCGTCTGTCGTTCGCCTTCCGTATCAATGTCTGGCACCCTGCATATCGTCAGGACGGGAGCCAAAAACGGCTCCCCTGCATGCTCAGATCTATAATCCCAATGCGTAACGCAATGCCTGCCGTTTTAACACGCCGGAATGCTGGGCGGCAATCAACCCCAGATTGCGAATCACCTTCAGTGGACCAAGCTGATTGCTGAAAGTGAAGTAAAACAGATCCATGCCGCTCTGCATCAATAAATTATCTTTCTGGCGTTTACGCTGATAGCGCTGCAACACATGGCGCGAACTCCAGTTTTCCGCCAGATTGCGCGCCTCGGTCAGCACGTCAATCAAGGCATCAACATCACGATAGCCAAGATTCACGCCCTGCCCCGCCAGCGGATTAATGGTGTGTGCCGCATCGCCTACCAATGCTAAACCGTCAATCACGTAGTGGGTGGCGTGACGGCGCACCAGCGGGAAGGAACCGGCGGCCACTGCGCTAAAGCGTCCTAAGCGCGCCGGGAAGTTGGCCTGAATCTCTTTTTGCAGCTGTGCCATCGGCATCGCCTGTAACTGCCGGATACGCGCCGGTGCGTCATACCACACCAGCGACGCCCAGTTATCAAACAGCGGCAAAAAGGCACGCGGGCCCTGAGGAGTAAACTGCTGCCAGGTGGTATCCCCGGCCGGATGTTCGCAACGAATACTGATTAACATACAGGACTGACTGTAGTTCCAGCCGTGAATGCCAATACCCGCCAGCTGACGCACCCGCGAATTTGCGCCATCAGCGCCCACCACCAGCCGTGTGGAAAGCTGCTGCTGGTTATCCAGCGTTACCGTCCAGCCGCCGTTGCGTTGCTCGATACTTTTCAGGCTGGCCGGACAGAGTAAAGTCACATCCTGCTGCTGCAGGCGCTGCCATAATGCGCGCTGTAACACCCGGTTTTCCACCATAAAGCCCAGCTCGGGTAACCCCAGCGAAGCGGCATCAAAAGTCACACTGGCGGTTTGCCACTCCCAGGTTTCCAACTGACGGTAGGCAGCGGAACGCATCTGTTCAACAGCAGGCCATGCCTCAAGCTGTTTCAACAAATCCACTGACGCACTGCCAATCGCAGAAATTCTCACATCAGGGTCACTTTGCGCATCAAATTCCGCCGGCTGTTCCTGCTCCAGCACCGCAATGGAAAATCCTTGCTGCGCCAGACCGCTGGCCAGCGCTGCGCCCACCATGCCGCCACCAACCACCACGACATCAAAATGTGTATCTTGCATATTATTATCCTTAATGCGGCCGGGAATGCTGGCCGTTAAGTCAGAAAGCGCTTTCGCTAAAGTGTACCGGATTTTGCGCCGACAAACAGAATCGCCCTTCACCACGACCATAATTCGCCCAGTGGCCAGCATCCCCCATCAGTTTGAAAGGGTATGCTGGTCACAACAGCATCAAAGCATTACAATACGTGCCCTGCACTCCCTTCCGCATTGAGTAATGGCATGTCGATGACAAAAAAACTGCATATTAAAACCTGGGGCTGTCAGATGAACGAGTACGATTCATCGAAGATGGCTGACCTGCTGGAAACGACTCACGGCTACACCCTCACTGAGGTGGCTGAAGAGGCCGATATTCTGCTGTTGAATACCTGCTCGATCCGCGAAAAAGCGCAGGAGAAAGTCTTTCATCAGTTGGGCCGCTGGAAAACGTTGAAAGAGAGCAATCCCGAGCTGATTATTGGCGTCGGTGGCTGCGTGGCATCGCAGGAAGGGGACCATATTCGTCAGCGCGCGCACTACGTCGATATCGTTTTCGGCCCGCAAACGCTGCATCGTCTGCCGGAAATGATTAACACCGTGCGCGGTTCAAAAAGCCCGGTAGTGGACATCAGCTTCCCGGAGATTGAGAAATTCGATCGCCTGCCGGAGCCGAAAGCAGATGGCCCCAGCGCATTCGTGTCGATCATGGAAGGCTGCAATAAATACTGTACATTCTGCGTGGTGCCCTACACCCGTGGTGAAGAAGTCAGCCGTCCATGCGACGATATTCTGTTTGAAATCGCCCAGTTGGCCGCGCAGGGTGTGCGCGAAGTGAATCTGCTGGGTCAGAACGTCAATGCCTATCGCGGTATGACGTTCGACAATGAAATCTGCACCTTCGCCGATCTGCTGCGTCTGGTTGCGGCGATTGATGGTATTGACCGCATCCGCTTTACCACCAGCCACCCGATCGAGTTCACCGATGACATAATTGAAGTTTATCGTGATACGCCGGAGCTGGTCAGCTTCCTGCACTTGCCGGTACAGAGCGGTGCCGACCGCATTCTGACGCTGATGAAACGCGCACACACCGCACTGGAATATAAAGCGATCATTCGCAAAGTGGTTGCGGCACGCCCTAATATCCAGATCAGCTCTGACTTTATTATCGGCTTCCCGGGCGAAACCCAGGCCGATTTTGAACAGACGATGAAGCTGATTGCCGATGTCAACTTTGATGTCAGCTACAGCTTTATCTACTCTGCCCGTCCGGGAACGCCAGCCGCTGATCTGCCGGACGATGTGCCAGACGAAGAGAAAAAGCAGCGCCTGTACATTTTGCAGGATCGCATTAACCAGCAGGCCATGGCGTGGAGCCGTCGTATGCTGGGTACCGTACAGCGTATTCTGGTGGAAGGCACCTCACGTAAAAACGTGATGGAGCTGTCAGGCCGCACCGAGAACAACCGCGTGGTGAACTTTGAGGGCACCCCGGAGATGATCGGTAAATTTGTTGATGTCGAAATCGTTGATGTCTATACCAACTCGCTACGCGGCAAAGTCGTGCGCACCGAAGATCAGCTGGGACTGCGTGTAGTTGAAAGTCCGGCTTCGGTGATTGCGCGTACGCGTAAAGAAAACGAGCTGGGCGTAGGCACCTTCCAGCCTTGATTCCCCGACGATACTGCGGCGAGCGTTCCGGCTCGCCGCGCAATTTCACCCCGTTGCTCTTGCTTTCTGAAAGCAGCGCCCAAATATCTGCTCTCTCGCTTGCGACATTTTGCACGGGCATAAATAATTCATGTAATGGCGCTGACCCGATCGGTCAGTTATCCGGCATTGCCGGTCAGCAAGCTATTGTACCTCAATCCCTGTAACTGGCCCTGAGCGACCCAAAGGATTAGTTTGAATATCGAAACTCGCGAAATAGTGTTAGAACCCGCCGACAATCGCCGGTTACTCAGCCTGTGCGGTCCGTTTGACGATAACATCAAGCAACTGGAACGTCGGTTGGGCATTGAGATCAACCGCCGCGACAATGCCTTTAAACTGGTTGGCCGCGCGCTCTCGGTTAATGCTGCTGCCGACATCCTGCGTGATTTGTACGTCGATACCGCGCCGGTACGCGGCAACAGTGCCGATATTGATCCCGAGCAGATTCATCTGGCAATCAAAGAGAGCCGGGTGCTGGAACAGACCGCCGACAGCGTGCCTGAATTTGGCAAAGCCGTGAATATCAAGACCAAGCGTGGCGTGATTAAACCACGTACGCCAAACCAGGCGCAGTACATCGCCAATATTCTTGATAACGACATCACCTTCGGCGTTGGCCCGGCCGGTACCGGTAAAACCTATCTGGCGGTTGCCGCTGCGGTAGATGCACTGGAGCGCCAGGAGATCCGTCGTATTCTGCTGACGCGTCCGGCGGTCGAAGCCGGTGAAAAACTTGGCTTCCTGCCGGGCGATCTCAGCCAGAAAGTCGACCCTTATCTGCGTCCGCTGTATGACGCCCTGTTCGAGATGCTGGGCTTTGAACGCGTAGAGAAGCTAATGGAGCGCAACGTGATTGAAGTTGCGCCGCTGGCTTATATGCGCGGCCGCACCCTTAACGATGCGTTTATCATTCTTGATGAAAGTCAGAACACCACCATCGAGCAGATGAAAATGTTTCTGACGCGTATCGGCTTCAACTCGAAAGCAGTGATCACCGGCGACGTGACGCAAATCGATCTGCCGCGCAACCTGAAATCAGGCCTGCGCCATGCGATTGAAGTATTATCTGATGTAGAAGAGATCAGCTTTAACTTCTTCCACAGCGAAGACGTAGTGCGCCACCCGGTGGTTGCCCGTATCGTGGTCGCCTATGAGGCATGGGAAGCAGCAGATCAGAAACGCCGCGATGCACAGGCCGAAGAGCGTAAACGCGAAGCCCTTGCCGCACAAGCTGCCCAGGAGCAGAAATGAGTGAAGTGATTCTCGACCTGCAAATCGCCAGCGAGTCTGACGAAGGTTTACCGCAGGAGGCTGATTTTCAGCACTGGCTGGAAGCGGTTTTACCCCAGTTCCAGCCAGAAAGTGAAGTGACCATCCGCATCGTCGACGAAGCGGAAAGTCACGAGCTGAATATGACTTATCGTGGTAAAGATAAGCCAACTAACGTGCTGTCATTTCCGTTCGAAGCACCACCCGGTATCGAGCTGCCGCTGCTGGGCGATCTGATTATTTGTCGTCAGGTTGTGGAGCAGGAAGCCGTCGAGCAGCAGAAGGCGCTGCTGGCGCACTGGGCACATATGGTGATTCATGGCAGCCTGCATTTACTGGGCTATGATCACATCGAAGATGATGAAGCCGAAGAGATGGAATCACTGGAAACCGAGATAATGCTTGCTCTTGGTTATCCCGATCCGTACATTTCGGAGAAAGAAGAGCCGTAATGGCAACCGGCAGCCGATTTCTGCTGCCGGCTTCTGCAATATTACACTGCTGTCAGCGCAGCGCTGACAGTCCGATCCCCCGTTAGAGAGACCTTAACAAAAACGCCATGAGCGACGACCATTCACAAAACAGCGACAGTCCCAGTAGTAAAAAGGGATTCTTTACCCTTCTTCTCAATCAGCTTTTTCACGGCGAGCCCAAAAACCGTGATGACTTGCTGGAACTGATTCGCGACTCTGAACAGAACGAACTGATCGATCCCGATACCCGTGACATGCTGGAAGGCGTGATGGATATTGCGGAGCAGCGCGTTCGCGACATTATGATCCCGCGTTCACAGATGGTGACGTTAAAACGTAACCAGTCACTTGAGGAATGCCTTGCCGTTATTATCGAATCCGCACACTCGCGTTTTCCGGTAATCAGCGAGGATAAAGATCATATTGAAGGGATTCTGATGGCTAAAGATTTGCTGCCGTTTATGAGCAGTGGATCTGAACCATTCAGCATGGAAAAAGTATTACGCCCGGCGGTGGTGGTACCGGAAAGTAAGCGTGTTGACCGCATGCTGAAAGAGTTCCGTTCCCAGCGCTACCATATGGCAATTGTGATTGACGAATTTGGCGGTGTTTCAGGTCTGGTCACTATCGAAGATATCCTCGAGCTGATCGTCGGCGAAATTGAAGATGAATATGACGATGAAGAAGATCGTGATATCCGTCAGCTCAGCCGTCACACCTACACCATCCGCGCACTGACGCCGATTGAAGACTTCAATGAAGTGTTTGAAACCAACTTCAGCGATGAAGAAGTCGACACCATTGGCGGCCTGGTAATGCAAGGATTTGGTCATCTGCCGGCACGCGGAGAAAGCATCGACATTGATGGTTATCAGTTCAAGGTTGCTATGGCTGACAGTCGACGCATCATTCAGGTCCACGTTACAATTCCGGATAATTCGCCGCAACCACAACTGGAAGAATAATTGATCTATGGCTATCGCCTCACTTTACCAGCGCCAGCGGGTTCGCCTGCTACTGGCGCTGATTACAGGTGCCTGTGGCACGCTGGCATTTTCGCCCTATGATTTTTGGCCTGCCGCCCTGGTGTCACTGGTTGGCTTACTGGCTTTAACACTGAATCGCACCACGCCTCAGGCGACAGCCATTGGCTTTGTCTGGGGAATGGGACTGTTTGGCAGTGGTATCAATTGGGTCTATGTCAGTATTGCCACGTTTGGCGGTATGCCAGGACCGGTAAATGTGTTGCTGGTGGTGTTGCTGGCGGCGTACCTGTCGCTGTACATCCTGCTGTTTGCCGCAGTACTTAATCGCCTGTTTCCGCGCACCTCGCTGGTGCGCCTGGTGCTGGCGGCACCGGTACTGTGGCAAATCACCGAGTTTTTACGCGGCTGGATACTGACTGGCTTCCCGTGGTTGCAGTTTGGCTACAGCCAGATTAACGGCCCGCTAAAAGGCCTGGCGCCGATTTTTGGCGTTGAGTCGATTACCTTTGTGCTGATGATGATCGCCGGCCTGCTGGTGTATGCGGTTACGCAGCGCCATCTGCTGGCCGCCATCGGTGCCATCGCGCTACTGCTGCTGCCGTGGCCACTGCGCCAGCTAAGCTGGTATCAGCCGCTACCCGATCGCGCGGTCAATGTTGCGCTGGTACAGGGTAACATTGCTCAGTCGATGAAGTGGGACCCGAACGTCCTGCTAAAAACACTGCGCATTTATAGCCAGCTTTCCCGGCCCTACTTTGGTCAGTCGCCGATAATTATCTGGCCTGAATCGGCCATTCCGGACCTTGAGGTCAATCAGCAGCCGTTCCTTAAATCACTGGATGACGAACTGCGTGCCACCGGCAGCAGCCTGATTACCGGCATCGTTGATTCACGTCTTGAAGGTAATCGCTACCATGATTACAACTCAATTATCGTGCTGGGCGGTCAGCAACCTTACAATTACAACAGCGGTAATCGCTATCAGAAAAACCATCTGGTACCGTTTGGCGAGTTTGTCCCGCTGGAAAGCGTGCTACGCCCGCTGGCACCGTTCTTTGACCTGCCAATGTCGTCGTTCAGCCGTGGGGATTATATCCAGCCACAGCTGAATGTGGCCGGATACAACCTGACGGCCGCCATTTGCTATGAGATTGTGCTCGGCCAGCAGGTGCGTGATAACTTCCGCCCGGATACTAATTTTCTGCTGACAATCTCCAATGACGCATGGTTTGGTCATTCGATTGGTCCGTGGCAGCATTTCCAGATGGCGCGCATGCGGGCACTGGAGCTGGGCCGCCCGTTGCTGCGCGGCACCAATAATGGCGTGACTGCGGTGATCACCGCTGACGGCGAAGTGCAGAAAATCATCCCGCAGTTTACCCGCGAGGTATTGGACGCCCGGGTTACGCCAACCACCGGACTGACCCCGTACGCACGCTTCGGCAACTGGCCAGTATGGATTATCACTCTGCTGTTTGGCTTTGCAGCGGCAATATTCGCATTGCGTAGGCCGCGCTGAGTTATCTCCCGCTGACGCACGGCCATGACGCCGCCCTGACGATATTCTGTGGTCAGGGCGGCCCATCCGCTGCTGACAATATCCTGCTTGCGAAGACGACCGCGGCTGGTTGACGTCTTATTAGCCCAACGCTAGTATTACTTCCATCTAATTTTTCTTTCAGGAACTGAAATGCTAACCCTGTTCGCTTCGGATCAACTCGTTACCCGAGTTTGCTCTGACATTCGCTTGCGATGAAGCATTGTTCAGAGCCTGATCGGGAGGTTTACCCTCCATCCATTTATCGCCAGATGACTTTAGCCGCGTTCAGATAAGCGGTGACGCAAGGTATATGGCGAGGAATTCAGGGCCGTGGATGATTATTCATCCATGGCCCTTTTCGTATGAATTGCCTAATGGCAACAACTCATAACGAGCAGGGCATGCCCTGCTCGTTTTTTTTTGCCTTATTCAGAGGCTCCCGGACATTTAAGAGGTTTTCTATGTCTCAAAATATTTACGACAATCAGGCGTTCTTCGATGGTTACGCTCAACTTCCCCGCTCGCAGTTCGGCCTGGAAGGCGCCCCCGAATGGGCCGCGATTCAGGCCATGCTGCCGGATCTGACCGGCAAAAAGGTTATTGACCTCGGTTGCGGCTACGGCTGGTTTTGTCGCGCTGCACGGGCTGCGGGTGCCGCCGAAGTGATCGGTGTCGATTTGTCTGAGAAAATGCTGGCGCGAGCACGCGAACTGACTCACGATTCCGGCATCCGCTACCAGACTGGCGATCTCGGTAATCTCACCTTACCCAGCCAGGCTTACGATCTGGTATACAGCTCACTGACGCTGCATTATCTGCCCGACCTTGCCCCGCTGCTGGCCACTATATTTCAAGCGCTGCAACCCGGAGGATGGCTGGTTTTCACCACCGAACATCCCATCTACACCTGTCCAGTTCGACAGGGCTGGCTGACTGATGGAGAGGGCCTGCGGTCATGGGCGGTGAATAATTATCAACACGAAGGCCAGCGCATTAGCAACTGGCTGGCAGACGGGGTAATAAAATACCATCGCACCCTTGGCACCACCTTAAATGCGCTAATGGCTGCCGGTTTTACTCTTCGCTGTGTGAATGAATGGGGCCCGGATGCAGAGCAGATTGCCTCGACCCCGGCACTGGCTGAAGAGGCAGAGCGGCCGATGATGGTACTGATCTCCGCGCAACGATAACCCCCCCTCTGCCACCGAATTGAACTGCGGTGGCAGAGTTTTATATTTCGATTTGGCACTCAATCCTTCCCTCTCCCTGCCTAAACGCATTTGGCATGATGCTTGCTACCTCTTTCAGTGTATCTGCTGCTGAGAGTGCCCTGTAACGCGATGAAAAACTGATTTGCACCGTTGAGGCTCATAACTTGCCCCAAGGCGGAGCACAGCCAAAAAAATTGCCTTGTATTGGTGCGGGCGACTTCGCAAAAAAGAAACTTTTTTGTTTCATAGCGTTAACATTCCGCTATTTTAATAGCTAATCAGAGCAGTAATCGTTCAGGTAACAGAAGAAAAGCCGCTGGAAATACACACAACATCATAATCGGCGCAGTTTTTATACTTTGCGTCAAAATGACAAAGGAGTTGGAACATGAAATTACGAAAACTGGGGCTTAGCCTTGCACTGGCTGGATTAGCCTCCGGTATCGCTCATGCCGAAGAAGCAAAACCGCAAACGGCAGATCAGGCCGCGGTTGCACAGCAGCAAATGACCACTCTCGATAAAATTAATAAAAACGGCGTTATCGTGGTCGGCCATCGCGAATCGTCGGTTCCTTTCTCGTATTACGACAACCAGCAAAAGGTGGTGGGTTATTCACAGGACTATTCCAACGCTATCGTTGAAGCGGTGAAGAAGAAGCTGAACAAACCTGACCTGCAGGTGAAGTATCTGCCTATCACCTCACAGAACCGCATTCCGTTGCTGCAAAATGGCACCTTTGACTTTGAGTGTGGTTCCACCACCAATAATCTTGAGCGCCAGAAACAAGCCGCCTTCTCAGACACCATCTTTGTCGTCGGCACTCGTCTGTTGGTGAAAAAAGGTGGCGAGATTAAAGACTTCGGCGATCTGAAAGGCAAAACCGTTGTTGTGACTTCCGGCACCACTTCCGAAATTCTGCTGAATAAGCTGAACGACGAGAAAAAAATGGGCATGCGCATTATCAGTGCGAAAGACCATGGTGACTCATTCCGTACGCTGGAAACCGGTCGCGCAGTGGCCTTTATGATGGATGACGCGCTGTTAGCTGGCGAACGCGCGAAAGCGAAAAAACAGGCTAACTGGGAGATCGTCGGTACGCCACAGTCGCAGGAAGCCTATGGCTGTATGCTGCGTAAAAACGATCCTGAGTTTAAGAAGCTGATGGATGACACCATCGCGCAGGCGCAGACCTCTGGTGAAGCGGCTAAATGGTTTGAGAAGTGGTTTAACAATCCCATTCCACCAAAAAACATGAACCTCGATTTCGCGCTGTCGGATGATATGAAAGCGCTGTTTAAAGAGCCGAATGATAAAGCACTGAACTAATAATGAAAAAAAAGGGCAGCGCGCCTGCCCTATCGATTGCTGATAACCGGCCCGGACAGACTACATGTTGACTGGTCGTTCCCCAGACAACATTACCGGGGGCCACTCACCAATCTTCAGGGTAGCTTCGCTACCCTTTTTTACCGGAGTTATTTATGTCAATCGATTGGAACTGGGGTATTTTTTTAGAACAGGCCCCGTTCGGCAATACCACCTATCTTGGCTGGCTGTGGTCAGGCTTTCAGGTCACCATTGCGGTTTCCGTTTGCGCCTGGATTATTGCCTTCTTTATCGGCTCGCTGTTTGGCATCCTGCGCACCGTGCCCAACCGTCTGCTCTCCTCTATCGGCACCTGCTACGTTGAGTTATTCCGTAATATTCCGCTAATTGTTCAGTTCTTTTTCTGGTATCTGGTGGCACCAGAGCTGGTCGGCGAAAAGCTTGGCATGTGGTTTAAGGCTGAGCTGGACCCGAATATACAGTTCTTTATCTCATCCATGATCTGCCTTGGCCTGTTTACTGCCGCCCGCGTTTGCGAGCAGGTACGTGCGGCAATTCAGTCGCTGCCGAGCGGACAGAAAAATGCCGGGCTGGCGATGGGCCTGACGCTGCCACAGACATACCGCTATGTGCTGTTGCCGAATGCATACCGGGTAATCGTGCCACCGATGACGTCGGAAATGCTCAACCTGGTAAAAAACTCCGCTATTGCTTCCACTATCGGCCTGGTGGATATGGCCGCGCAGGCCGGTAAGCTGCTGGATTACTCGGCTCACGCTTACGAATCCTTCACTGCCATTACCCTGGCGTATGTGGCCATCAACCTGGTGATTATGCTGATTATGAGCCTGGTCGAACGTAAGGTTCGCGTGCCGGGAAATATGGGGAGTAAATGATGTACGAGTTCGACTGGAGTTCGATTATTCCCAGCCTGCCGTATCTGCTGAACGGACTGGTGATCACGCTGAAAATCACCGTCACGGCAGTGATTTTTGGCATCATCTGGGGCACTCTGCTGGCGGTAATGCGCCTCTCCACTTTTAAACCCATCAGCTGGTTCGCCAGGCTGTACGTGAACCTGTTCCGCTCGGTACCGCTGGTGATGGTGCTGTTGTGGTTCTATCTGGTAGTACCGAGCTTTTTGCAACAGGTACTGGGATTATCACCGAAAACCGATATTCGTCTGATCTCGGCGATGGTGGCCTTCTCGCTGTTTGAAGCGGCCTACTATTCAGAAATTATTCGTGCCGGCATTCTCAGCGTGTCGCGTGGACAAGGCAATGCGGCGCTGGCGCTGGGTATGACACAGTGGCAGTCGATGAAACTGATTGTTCTGCCACAGGCATTCCGTGCCATGGTGCCGCTGCTGCTGACTCAGGGTATTGTCCTGTTCCAGGATACTTCACTGGTGTACGTGCTCAGTCTGGCAGACTTCTTCCGCACCGCCTCAACCATTGGCGAACGCGACGGCACCCAGGTCGAGATGATTCTGTTTGCTGGTCTGGTCTACTTTGTTATCAGCCTTTCCGCTTCAATGCTGGTCAGCTATTTAAAGAAAAGGACAGTTTAAATGATTACCCTGAAAAATATTTCCAAGTGGTATGGTCACTTTCAGGTGCTGACCGACTGCTCAACTGAAGTGAAAAAAGGTGAAGTGGTGGTGGTTTGCGGCCCGTCTGGCTCAGGGAAATCGACGCTGATTAAAACTGTTAACGGCCTCGAGCCGATTCAGCAAGGCACTATCATCGTCAACGGCATTACCGTCACTGACAAAAAAACCAATCTGGCACAGTTACGCTCCAAAGTTGGCATGGTATTTCAGCATTTTGAGCTGTTTCCACACCTCAGCATCGTGGAGAATTTAACGCTGGCGCAGGTGAAAGTATTAAAACGCAACAAAGAGGAAGCGCGGCAGAAAGGGCTGAAATTACTTGAGCGAGTTGGCCTGTCGGCACATGCCAACAAGCACCCTGGCCAACTTTCAGGCGGTCAGCAACAGCGCGTGGCGATTGCCCGTGCATTGTGTATGGATCCGGTGGCAATGCTGTTTGACGAACCGACTTCAGCACTCGATCCGGAGATGATCAATGAGGTGCTGGACGTCATGGTCGAGCTGGCCAATGAAGGCATGACGATGATGGTGGTGACGCACGAAATGGGCTTTGCGCGCAAAGTGGCGAACCGGGTGATCTTTATGGATGAAGGAAAAATTGTTGAGGACCGTCCAAAAGATGAGTTCTTTAACAATCCCCAATCCGAACGTGCCAAAGACTTCCTGGCGAAAATCCTGCATTAATTGTAATGGGCGAGGTTCACCTCGCCCTTTGTCATCACCGGTTACGGCGCAAATGGCTGACGCTGGAACTGGTCGTGACCACATTCCGCGCAGCGCGTTAAAGTTTCCGGCGTGTAGATCGCCCGGGTGAAATGACACTTTTCACACACCAGATTACCCAGTCCGACTACCTCGCCACTCTGATACACGCCGTGGTGGTTGAGATCCTGAAATACTTCACGCCACTCCAGCTGGCTTTTATCGGTAATATCCGCCAGTTCTTTCCATACGCTCTGGCGAATCACGCGCATAAACACGCTGTCGTTTAGATCTTCCTCATTCTCCCCGTAGCTGCGGGCAAACTCTTCCAGATCGCGCCGTACCGCGCGCAATACCCCTTCGACTTCGCTGCGGGTCAACTCCCCGGTAGCCAGTAACCGCTGGCGCGCATTTTCTACCAGGCCATCAATGTCCCGATCGCCCCGGTTCAGTCTGTCAGTTAACGATGCGACTAATTCGCGATAATACTGAGCAACCTTGTTCATCTTCTCTCCTGTAAAATCCTGAAAGATAACCCTGTTTAACTATAGACTCTGGTCGGCGTTTGCCCTGTCGACAGCGTCACAACAGTGAAAATCTGGAAGCAAGATTCCGGCTTAAGGATAAATCGACCTCGTCTGGACGCTAACTATTGTTGCTGCGAAGGCTTATCAGCTATGCTATGCGGATCTGATGTCTACTAATCTAAATAGTAAATTAGTTAATAATTGAGCTATTCAATAAGGACCACTGGCAGCCATGCAAGAGCAATACCGCCCGGAAGAGATAGAATCCCACGTCCAGCTTCACTGGCACGAGAAGCAGACTTTTAAAGTGACTGAAGAGGAAGGCAAAGAGAAGTATTACTGCCTCTCGATGCTGCCCTATCCTTCTGGCCGCCTACATATGGGCCACGTTCGTAACTACACCATCGGCGATGTGATTGCCCGTTACCAGCGTATGCTGGGTAAAAACGTGTTACAGCCGATTGGCTGGGACGCCTTTGGTCTGCCAGCAGAAGGTGCGGCGGTTAAAAACAACACTGCTCCGGCACCGTGGACGTACGAAAATATCGATTATATGAAGAACCAGCTGAAACTGCTGGGCTTTGGCTATGACTGGAGCCGTGAACTGGCTACCTGTCAGCCAGAATATTATCGCTGGGAGCAGTGGTTCTTCACCAAACTGTATGAGAAAGGCCTGGTTTATAAAAAAACCTCGGCGGTCAACTGGTGTCCGCACGATCAGACCGTACTGGCTAATGAACAGGTCATCGACGGCTGCTGCTGGCGCTGTGATACCAAAGTTGAGCGTAAAGAGATTCCACAGTGGTTTGTGAAAATTACTGACTACGCGGATGAACTGCTGAACGACCTCGACAAGCTGGAAGACTGGCCTGAACAGGTTAAAACCATGCAGCGCAACTGGATTGGCCGCTCTGAAGGGGTGGAAATTACCTTTGACGTGGTCGACAGCAGCGAAAAACTGACGGTTTACACCACCCGCCCGGACACCTTTATGGGTGCCACTTATCTGGCGGTTGCCGCCGGTCATCCGCTGGCAGCACAGGCTGCGGCGAGTAATCCGGCGCTGGCAGACTTTATTGCTGAATGCCGTAACACCAAAGTTGCGGAAGCCGAAATGGCGACCATGGAGAAGAAAGGCATGGCCACCGGCCTGTTTGCTCTTCATCCGCTGACCGGTGAAAAAGTGCCGGTGTGGGCTGCTAACTTCGTATTAATGGAGTACGGCACTGGCGCAGTAATGGCGGTTCCGGCACATGACCAGCGCGACTGGGAATTTGCCAGCAAATATGATCTGAACATTAAGCCGGTGGTCCTTAACCTTGATGGCAGCGAGCCAGACGTCATCGCCGCGGCGATGACTGACAAAGGCACCCTGTTCAACTCGGGCGAGTTCAGCGGCCTGTCTTATGAAGATGGCTTTAACGCCATTGCCAATAAACTGGCTGAAATAGGCGTTGGCGAGCGTAAAGTTAACTACCGTCTGCGCGACTGGGGCGTTTCCCGCCAGCGTTACTGGGGTGCACCTATTCCAATGGTAACGCTGGAAGACGGCACCGTGATGCCAACACCAGAAGATCAGCTGCCGGTGATTCTGCCGGAAGACGTGGTGATGGACGGCATTACCAGCCCGATTAAAGCCGACCCTGAGTGGGCAAAAACCACCGTTAACGGCCAGCCGGCGCTGCGCGAAACCGACACCTTTGATACCTTTATGGAGTCTTCCTGGTACTACGCGCGCTACACCTGCCCGGACTACGACAAAGGGATGCTGGACCCGGCTGCGGCCAACTACTGGCTGCCGGTCGATCAGTATGTTGGTGGTATCGAACACGCCATCATGCACCTGCTGTATTTCCGCTTCTATCACAAGCTGCTGCGTGATGCTGGCCTGGTCAGCTCTGACGAACCGGCGAAACGCCTGCTGTGCCAGGGTATGGTGCTGGCCGATGCGTTCTACTTCCTCGGTGCTAACGGCGAGCGTAACTGGGTCTCTCCGGTTGATGTTACCGTCGAGCGTGACGAGAAAGGCCGCATTGTTAAAGCGTCTGACGCCGAAGGCCACGAGCTGGTCTACGCTGGCATGAGCAAAATGTCGAAGTCGAAGAACAACGGCATTGACCCGCAGGTGATGGTTGAGCGTTACGGTGCCGATACCGTGCGTCTGTTTATGATGTTTGCTTCACCGGCAGAAATGACGCTGGAGTGGCAGGAGTCCGGTGTGGAAGGCGCAAACCGCTTCCTGAAACGCGTCTGGAAACTGGTGTTCGATCATACCGCTAAAGGTGCGGTCAGCGCGCTGGATGTGGCGGCGCTGAATGACGATCAGAAAGCCCTGCGCCGCGATCTGCACAAGACCATCGCCAAAGTTTCCGATGATATTGGCCGCCGTCAGACCTTCAATACCGCGATTGCGGCTATTATGGAACTGATGAATAAGCTGGGCCGCGCACCACAGGAAAGCGAGCAGGATCGTGCCCTGATGAACGAAGCGCTGCTGGCGGTCGTTCGCATGCTCTATCCGTTCACCCCGCACGCCAGCTTTACCCTGTGGCAGGCGCTGGGTGGCAACGAGGATGTGGATAACGCACCATGGCCACAGGCTGATGAAACGGCAATGGTGGAAGATTCGCTGCTGGTAGTGGTTCAGGTCAACGGCAAGGTTCGCGGCAAAATTACCGTTCCGGCGGATGCCACTCAGGAACAGGTACAAGCACGCGCTGCGCAGGAGCATCTGGTAGCGAAATATCTGGACGGCGTTACCATCCGTAAAGTGATTTACGTCCCCGGCAAACTGCTTAACCTGGTCGTAGGTTAAGTTCAGGAGGAACTGTGCGACATCCGATTTTGACTCTGTTTTTAGGCCTTGCGGTGCTGGTCACCGCCGGTTGCGGTTTTCATCTGCGCGGCACCACTCAGGTGCCGCCAGAAATGAAAACGCTGATCCTCGATACCAGCGATCCTTATGGCCCGCTGGCGCGTTCGGTGCGTGAGCAGTTGCGCCTGAATAATGTGTCAATCGTCAAGGATCCGGGCCTGCGTAAGGATATTCCATCGCTGCGCATTATTGGTTCCAGCGAAAACCGTGATACCGCCTCGATCTTCCAGGATGGCAGAACGGCGGAATATTCGATGATGATGACGGTTAATGCTCAGGTGCTGTTGCCGAATAAGGGTATCTATCCGATTAGCGCAACGGTTTATCGTTCGTTCTTCGATAACCCACTGGCAGCGCTGGCGAAAGACTCCGAGCAGGAGATTATTCGTCAGGAGATGCGCCAGCAAGCCGCACAACAGCTGGTGCGTAAGCTGCTGACGGTACATGCTGCGCAGGATAGCCTTGATGATTCTGCCGCGGCTGATGCAGCAGCAATACCGGGAAGCACAGTCAATCCTCAGAGCGACAGTGCACCGATGTCAGGTGCAGCCGGTCGCCAATGATCAGGATCTATCCTGAGCAACTCAGCGCGCAGCTTCAGGATGGGCTGCGCGCCTGTTATCTGCTCTGCGGCAATGAACCGCTGTTACTGCAAGAGAGCCAGGACGCCATTCGTGCCGCAGCGCAACAGCACGAATTCAGTGAACACTTCAGCGTTACCCTCGATGCCAGCACCGACTGGGACGCCATTTTCAGTACCTGCCAGGAACTTAGCCTGTTTGCCAGCCGACAAACTTTGCTGCTGATGCTGCCGGAAAACGGGGCGAATGCCGCTATCGGTGAACAGCTGGTGAAACTGTCGACCCTGCTGCACAGCGATATTCTGCTGATTTTACGCAGCCCTAAGCTGACCAAAGCGCAGGAAAACAGTGCCTGGTATAAAGCATTAAGCACCAACGGCGTGATGGTTCCCTGCCTGACGCCCGAGCAGGCCCAACTGCCGCGCTGGGTTGCTACCCGCGCCAAAGCGATGAAGCTGATGCTCGACGATGCCGCTAACCAACTGCTCTGCTACTGCTATGAGGGCAATTTACTGGCGCTGTCGCAGGCGCTGGAACGCCTGTCGTTACTGTGGCCGGACGGCAAGCTGACGCTGCCACGGGTTGAACAGGCGGTCAGTGACGCGGCGCACTTTACCCCTTTTCACTGGGTCGATGCGCTGCTGGCCGGTAAAAGCAAACGTGCGTTACATATTCTGCGCCAGATGAAAGCGGAAGACAGCGAGCCGGTGATTATAATCCGCACGCTACAGCGCGATCTGATGACCCTACTGCAATTACAGCGGCAGATGGCCAACACCGCGCTGCGAACGCTGTTCGATCAGCATCGCGTCTGGCAAAATCGTCGCCCGCTGTTCAGTGACGCCTTGCAGCGCATTAGCGCACAACAGTTATTACAGGCGATTCGTCTGTTAACCCGTATCGAGATGACGCTGAAGCAAGATTACGGTCAGTCGTTATGGTCTGAGCTGGAAACGCTGTCGCTTCTACTGTGTAATAAATCGTTTCCAGAGAGTTTTTGTGATGTCTGAAAACACGGCACTGCATGCGCTGTTTGGCGGCACCTTTGATCCAATCCATTTCGGCCATTTACATCCGGTCGAAGCGCTGGCCCACCAGGTCGGTTTGCAGCAGGTGACGCTGTTACCCAACAACGTGCCGCCGCACCGTCCTCAGCCAGAAGCCTCGGCGACTCAGCGCGTCGCAATGGTAAAACTGGCGATTGCCGATCGGCCGCTGTTCCGCCTTGACCCACGCGAACTGCAACGTTCTGCGCCGTCCTGGACGGTGGAGACGCTGGCAGAACTGCGTCGGGAGCGTGGCAATCAGCAACCGCTGGCGTTTATTATTGGTCAGGATTCACTGCTGACGCTGCATAAATGGCATCGCTGGCAGGATCTGCTGTCGCTGTGTCATTTACTGGTATGCAAACGCCCCGGCTATCCGGCCACCATGGAAACTGACGAAATGCAGCAGTGGCTCAACAACCATCTGGCACCCGATGCCCACGCATTGCGTCAGCAACCCGCAGGCTGGATATTTTTGGCTGACACCCCACTGGTGTCAATCTCGGCAACAGAAATCCGTCAGCGACGCCATCTTGGCGAATCCTGTGATGACCTGTTGCCTGCCGCAGTCAGTGCGTATATCGATCGCGAAGGGTTGTACTCTCGTTGAGAGGGCCGTGATATACTGCGCCGCTAATTTTTTGGGCCTGCTGCCCATGGATAAATCCTGTTACGGTTATCAACAACAACCCCGCGCGGGTTATGAGATAACCGCTCAGACACAACTACCCGAGGGGGAACCTTTTGCAAGGTAAAGCACTCCAAGACTTCGTTATTGATAAGCTTGATGATCTCAAAGGTCAGGATATCGTTTCCCTGGACGTTCAGGGCAAGTCCAGCATCACCGACTGTATGATTATCTGCACCGGCACCTCCACGCGTCACGTCGCGGCAATCGCTGACCATGTGGCAATGGAATCACGCGCTGCGGGTCTGATCCCGTTGGCGATTGAAGGTCAGAGCCTCGCCGACTGGGTGGTGGTGGACCTCGGTGAAGTGATTGTGCACGTAATGCAGGAAGAGAGTCGTCAACTGTACGAGCTGGAAAAACTCTGGAGTTAATGCGTGAAGTTGCAGCTTGTTGCCGTCGGCACCAAAATGCCCGACTGGGTTCAAACCGGCTTTATGGAATACCTGCGCCGGTTTCCCAAAGATATGCCGCTGGAACTGACGGAAGTTCCGGCCGGTAAACGTGGCAAGAATGCCGACATCAAACGCATCCTCGATAAAGAGGGTGAGTCGATGCTGGCCGCCGTCGGCAAAGGTAATCGCATCGTTACGCTGGATATTCCTGGCCAGAAGTGGGAAACCCCGCAGTTGGCTAATCAGCTTGAACGCTGGAAACAAGACGGACGAGATGTCAGCCTGTTAATCGGCGGCCCGGAAGGGCTTTCACCGGCCTGTAAAGCCGCTGCCGAACAGAGCTGGTCGCTCTCAGCACTGACCTTACCCCATCCGCTGGTACGTGTCCTGGTTGCTGAGAGTCTCTATCGCGCCTGGAGTATTACTGCGAATCATCCTTATCATCGTGAATAACCGATATACCCATCATAGCAGTGTGCGTGGGCTATGTGGGCGGCGCCAGCGTCGCCCCTGAATACCGGCAACGCCAATTATTTAGGGTATGCATTAACCGGATAGAATAAGCAGCGGATGAAATTAAAACGCAACTCTTTTCGTGACTACTCCGCCGAACAATCGCTGTTTGTGCGGCGTGCGATAATTGCCTTTTTAGGCATTCTGATCCTCTCCAGCGTGCTGGTGGTCAATCTGTACCATCTGCAAATTCTGCGTTTCGACGATTACAGTACCCGTTCCAATCAGAACCGTATCAAACTGGTACCGGTTGCCCCCAGCCGCGGCATTATTTATGACCGTAACGGCGTTCCGCTGGCGCTTAACCGCACCATTTATCAGGTAGAACTGGTTCCTGAAAAGGTTGATAACCTGAAGCAGGTGCTCGAAGAGTTGCGTCCGGTGGTCGATTTGACCGACGCGGATATCGAGGCGTTTGAAAAAGAACGTAAGCGCTCACGGCGTTTTACCTCTATTGCGGTTAAAACCGGGCTGAACGATGTGCAGGTCGCCCGTTTCGCCGTTAACCAGTACCGTTTTCCCGGCGTTGAAGTCAAAGGCTATCAGCGTCGTTACTATCCTTATGGCGCCGCGCTGACCCACGTTATTGGCTATGTTTCCAAAATTAACGATCGCGACGTTGATCGCCTTGATAAAGCCGGTAAGTGGCCGAACTATGCCGCCACCCACGACATTGGCAAGCTCGGGGTTGAACGCTTTTATGAAGATGTGCTGCATGGCAAAACCGGCTACGAAGAGGTGGAAGTTAACAACCGGGGCCGGGTGATTCGTCAGCTGCATGAACAGTCGCCGCAGGCCGGGCGTGATATCACCCTGACCATCGACCTGAAACTGCAACAGTATATTGAGACGCTGCTGACCGGTAGCCGTGCGGCGGTGGTGGTAACTGACCCACGAACCGGTGAGCTGCTGGCGCTGGTATCGACGCCGAGCTATGACCCTAACCTGTTCGTCGATGGCATCTCCAGTACTGATTACAACCGCCTGCTGCACGACGAAAACCGTCCGTTAATTAACCGTGCCACACAGGGGACTTATCCTCCGGCATCAACGGTTAAGCCTTATGTGGCGGTCTCGGCACTCAGTGCCGGGGTTATAAACAAAAATACCAGTCTGTTTGATCCCGGCTGGTGGCAACTGCCAGGCTCGGAAAAACGCTATCGTGACTGGAAGCGCTGGGGTCACGGCCGCCTGAACGTAACCAAATCGCTGGAAGAGTCGGCCGATACCTTCTTCTATCAGGTGGCTTACGATATGGGTATCGATCGTCTGTCTGAGTGGATGAGCAAGTTTGGCTATGGCCATCTGACCGGCATCGACCTGTCGGAAGAGTACGCTGGCATCATGCCAACGCGCGACTGGAAACTGAAGCGCTTCAAAAAGCCGTGGTATCAGGGTGACACCATTCCGGTCGGTATCGGTCAGGGCTACTGGACCGCGACGCCGCTGCAAATGAACAAGGCGATGATGACGCTGATTAACGATGGCATTGTCAAAGTGCCCCATTTGCTGCGCGCCACCCACGTGAATAATGTGATGGTGCCTTATAAACAAGTCGACGAGCCGCCGATTGGGGATATTCATTCTGGTTATTGGGAAATTGCCAAAGATGGTATGTACGGCGTTGCTAACCGACCAAACGGTACTGCACATAAGAGCTTTGCTAATGCGCCGTATAAGATTGCGGCGAAATCCGGTACTGCTCAGGTGTATGGCCTGAAAGAGAATGAAGTCTATAACGCCCATAAAATTGCCGAACGCCTGCGTGACCACAAACTGATGACCGCGTTTGCGCCTTATGACAATCCACGCGTCGCCGTCAGCATCATTCTGGAAAACGGCGGTGCCGGCCCGGCGGTTGGAACCATTATGCGCCAGATTCTCGACCACATTATGCTGGGCGACAACAATACAGATCTGCCTGATGCTCCTCCGGTGCCATCAGGTTATGAAGGTGAATAAAGCATGTCCATGAACGATAGCCCGCAAAAAAGGAGCATCTGGACCAAACTCCATATCGATCCGATCTTCCTGCTGATTATCACCGGGTTACTGGTTTACAGCGCCCTTGTAATGTGGAGCGCCAGCGGCCAGGATCCGGGCATGATGGAGCGCAAGGTCGGCCAGATTTTGATGGGGCTGGTGGTCATGATCGTCATGGCGCAGGTTCCGCCACGCGTTTATGAGGGCTGGGCTCCCTATCTCTACATTGTCTGCGTGATATTACTGATCGCCGTTGATGCCTTCGGTCAAATCAGTAAAGGGGCGCAACGCTGGCTGGATCTGGGTATCGTGCGCTTCCAGCCTTCGGAGATTGCTAAAATAGCCGTGCCGTTAATGGTGGCGCGCTTTATCAACCGCGATGTCTGCCCGCCGACGTTGAAAAACACCGGTATCGCGCTGATTCTGATCTTTGTGCCAACCTTACTGGTCGCGGCACAGCCTGACCTCGGCACCTCAATTCTGGTCGCCACCTCCGGCCTGTTTGTGCTGTTCCTGTCCGGCATGAGCTGGCGGCTGATCGGCATTGCGGTGCTGCTGGTCGCCGCCTTTATTCCAATACTGTGGTTCTTTTTAATGCACGACTACCAGCGCGACCGCGTCATGATGCTACTTGACCCGGAAAGCGATCCGCTCGGTGCCGGCTATCATATTATTCAGTCGAAAATCGCTATTGGCTCCGGCGGACTGCGCGGTAAAGGCTGGCTGCATGGCACCCAGTCACAGCTGGAGTTCTTGCCCGAACGTCATACCGACTTTATTTTCGCGGTACTGGCAGAGGAGTTAGGCCTGGTCGGAGTGCTGATTTTGCTGGGGCTCTATTTGTTACTGATCATCCGTGGGCTGATGATTGCCGCACGCGCTCAGACCACCTTTGGTCGGGTGATGGCGGGCGGACTGATGCTGATCCTGTTTGTCTATGTTTTTGTTAACATTGGTATGGTTAGTGGTATCTTACCGGTAGTTGGCGTACCTTTGCCGCTGGTTAGTTATGGTGGCTCTGCGTTAATCGTACTTATGGCCGGATTTGGCATTGTGATGTCGATCCATACTCATCGAAAAATGTTGTCAAAAAGCGTTTAAGAGGCTTCACATGCGTAAGGATTGGCTTTGGGTTGGCGCAGCATCACTGGTACTGGCAGCATGTACCGTGCCGGATCGGCAGACACAGGCACCTCAGCAACCGGCTTATAATGGCCCGGTGGTTGAGATTGGCGGTGTTGAACCTCGCTATGAACCGATTAACCCCGGTACCAATCAGGATTATTCAGTAAACGGTAAAACTTACCGTATTGTGAAAGATCCATCGAATTTCAGTGAAACCGGGCTGGCTGCGTGGTACGGCGATGAGGCCAACGGCAATCAGACGGCAATCGGTGAAACCTTTGATCCCAATGGGCTGACTGCCGCCCATCCTACCCTGCCGCTACCCAGCTATGTCCGTGTGACCAACATGGCGAATGGTCGCCAGCTTGTGGTGCGCGTTAACGATCGCGGGCCTTACACGCCGGGACGTATTATCGATCTGTCCCGCGCTGCGGGCGATCGCCTGAATATCTCTAACAATACCAAAGTGCGCGTCGACTTTATTCAGGTCGCGCCGGATGGTTCGCTTTCCGGCCCCGGCACGGTGGGAACCACCGTAGCGAAACAAAGCTATGCCCTGCCCGCGCGTCCGGATATTGCCGGCGGTATGACGGTAATCGGTGGTGCATCCGCCGCTGCCGCAAGCCAGCCGCAGCCGGTAGCAAATCAGGACGATGGCAGTCGCCAGCTGGATAACCAAACCCTGAGCAGTGATGACAATTTAGGCGCACCGGTACGCAGCGGCGGTTTCCTTGGCGCAGCCACGCCACTGCGCCCAGGCGTGCTGCAAGGCAGTGAGCCAGCGCCGGTAGCAGCTCCGGCCGTTGCCGCTACCGCAACCTCTTCCGCAGCCACTGCAACCGGCGGTTTTGTGGTGCAGGTTGGCGCGCTGAGCGACAGCAACCGGGCGCATCAGTGGGTGCAATCCCTTAGCCAGCAATTTGGCGTACCTGGAAATGTTTCGGCTAACGGCAACGTTTATCGCGTGCAGTTAGGCCCGTTCAGCGATCGTCAACAGGCGGCAGCTCTGCAGCAGCGCCTGTCAAGCGAAGCACAGCAGCAATCATTTATTACTGTCGCACCAGGCGGAATGTAATCTCTGCGGGCAGCCGACAAGCTTTATGTTTACAGACGCCTGCGTGTTACGTCTGTTAACAAGTGAGGCGGAAAGTCGGATGCCTGCAAAATAAGCATTTGCTATAGTGGGTCACTTTTTTCAACTTAACTCCACGGATGTTGTAGTCCCAAACATGAACACTCAGACACCTTCTCGTTTTCTTAAACGCCTGACAGTGGGTTCACTGATCGCGATCAGCATCACCACCTTCGCCCATGCCGAAGATGTTAATCTGAAAACTATGATTCCCGGCGTGCCGGATATCGATGCTGAAGCCTATGTCCTGATCGACTACAACTCAGGAAAAGTGCTGGCGGAAAAAAATGCCGACGCACGCCGTGATCCGGCCAGCCTGACCAAAATGATGACCAGCTATGTTATCGGCCAGGCGGTTAAAGCCGGAAAAATTCATCAGGATGATATCGTCACCGTCGGCCAGGACGCCTGGGCAACCGGTAATCCGGTGTTTAAAGGCTCCTCACTGATGTTCCTGAAACCTGGCGATCGCGTGCCGGTTTCCCAGCTGACGCGCGGTATCGTACTGCAATCCGGTAACGATGCCTGCGTGGCGATGGCTGATTACGTCGCGGGCAGTCAGGATGCATTTGTTGGCCTGATGAACAACTACGTAAAAGCGCTGGGCCTGCAAAATACCCATTTCCAGACCGTTCATGGCCTGGACGCTGAAGGCCAGTACAGCTCGGCGCGCGACATGGCACTGATTGGCCAGGCGCTGATCCGTGATGTGCCGGAAGAGTACGCGGTTTATAAAGAGAAAGAGTTTACCTTTAACAACATTCGCCAGATGAACCGTAACGGACTGCTGTGGGACACCAGTCTGCAAGTTGACGGTATCAAAACCGGTCATACCAACGCGGCAGGCTACAACCTGGTGGCCTCGGCGACTGAAGGGCAGATGCGCCTGATTTCAGCGGTCATGGGCGGCCATACTTATAAAGGTCGTGAGACGGAAAGTAAGAAGCTGCTGACCTGGGGCTTCCGTTTCTTCGAGACCGTGGCACCACTGAAAGCAGGTAAAGAGTTCGCCTCTGAGCCAGTGTGGTTTGGCGACAGCGATCGCGTGCAGTTGGGCGTTGAAAAAGATGCTTACCTGACCATTCCTCGTGGCCGGATGAAAGATCTGAAAGCCAGCTACGTGCTGACCAACACCGAACTGCACGCACCGCTGCAGAAAAACCAGGTGGTCGGCAGCATCAACTTCCAGCTGGATGGTAAAATCATCGATCAGCGTCCGCTGGTGGTGCTGAAAGAAGTCCAGGAAGGTAACTTCTTTGGCCGTATCGTTGACTACATCAAACTGATGTTCCACCACTGGTTCGGTTAATTTGTTGCTGCGGGTAGCCATCGCGCTACCCGCAATAGTGATCCCGGTCTGGCTCACCGCAGCCAGCCGTCATTCCCCACGGTCCTGGCAACTTTGCATTTCTACCTTGATTATTTCCTTCTGAAACCCCATATAATACCCATTAAGAAACTCCCGTTATTCTGGGAGCCCACGTTTTAGTGCACCGGAGCATCTATGAAAACCAATCTGAAAGAATTACTTGAATTTCCTTGCAGCTTCCCGTTTAAAGTTATGGGCCTGGCGCACGAAGGACTGGTCGATCAAGTAGTCGAAGTGGTTCAGCGTCATGCGCCTGGTGATTACACCCCGGAAGTCAAACCGAGCAGCAAAGGTAACTACCACTCGGTGTCGATCACTATTAACGCCACGCATATCGAGCAGATCGAAACGCTGTATGAAGAGTTAGGCAACATCGAAATCGTGCGCATGGTGCTGTAAGCGCATCCTGCGTTAAAGGGCGGGTAGCTCTCGCCCTTTAGCAACGTTATACTGCCCTTCTCTTTTCCTGCCGGACACTCGTTTTGTATCAGGACAGCCTTATCATACGCCAACTGGGCCTGCGTCAGTGGGAGCCCGTTTCGCAAGCTATGCATCAGTTTACCGACCAACGTACCGACGCTACCGCCGATGAACTCTGGCTGGTTGAGCACCCTGCGGTTTTCACTCAGGGTCAGGCTGGTAAAGCTGAACATCTGCTGATGACCGGTGATATTCCGGTGGTGCAGAGTGACCGTGGTGGCCAGGTGACTTATCACGGCCCAGGTCAGCAGGTGATGTATGTGTTGATCGATCTGAAGCGGCGCAAAATTGGCGTTCGCCAGTTAGTTAGCGCCATTGAACAGACGGTGGTCGATACGCTGGCACATTTTGGCGTCAGCGCCAATGCGCGTGCGGATGCACCTGGCGTCTACGTTGACGGCAAAAAAATCTGTTCCCTTGGCCTGCGCATTCGTCAGGGCTGTTCATTTCACGGGCTGGCGCTGAATATCAATATGGATTTAACGCCGTTTCTGCGGATAAACCCCTGCGGCTATGCCGGACTGGAGATGACCCAGCTGAGCGCCTGGCAGCCTGGGGTGACACTGTCGGACGTGCAGCCGGTATTAATCGAAAAATTTATGGCGCTGCTGGCGATAAACACCTCAGAATATCGCGATCCGCAAGAGTTGAATCTTTGATGTTCCACTGCTGTGCGCGCTGCTTTACAATTCTGCAACGTTTTCACCTGTAACCGGGCTGATTGTCGGGCGGTGAGATGATATAATTTTTGCGCTTTTATCAAATAAAGTTGAAAATTGAGTACGACTCACTGAGTTTTATGCCTCTTTCAGAACGCAATCCAAATTGGAACCTGCAAGCTTATGAGTAAACCTATTCAGATGGAACGCGGCGTTAAGTATCGCGACGCAGACAAAATGGCACTGATCCCGGTAAAAACCGTGATAACTGAGCGGCCGGAGATCTTAAGAAAGCCAGAGTGGATGAAAATCAAACTGCCTGCTGACTCCACACGTATTCAGGGTATCAAAGCCGCAATGCGTAAAAACGGTCTGCATTCCGTCTGTGAAGAAGCCTCCTGCCCTAACCTTGCAGAGTGTTTTAACCACGGCACCGCAACCTTTATGATTTTGGGTGCGATTTGTACCCGCCGCTGTCCGTTCTGCGACGTGGCGCACGGCCGACCAATGACGCCGGATGCCAACGAACCGGGTAAACTGGCGCAAACTATCGCCGATATGGCGCTACGCTATGTGGTTATCACTTCAGTGGACCGTGATGATTTACGTGACGGCGGCGCTCAGCATTTTGCCGACTGCATCGCGGCTATCCGCGAAAAAAGCCCGACGATAAAAATTGAAACGCTGGTGCCGGACTTCCGCGGACGTATGGATCGCGCACTGGAAATTCTCAATGCCACGCCGCCAGATGTGTTTAACCACAACCTGGAAAACGTTCCGCGTGTTTATCGCCAGGTGCGCCCGGGAGCCAACTATGAATGGTCACTGAAACTGCTGGAGCGCTTTAAAGAAGCGCACCCGGAGATTCCGACCAAATCAGGTCTGATGGTGGGTCTGGGTGAAACCAACGCCGAAATCGTTGAGGTTATGCGCGATCTGCGTCGCCATGGCGTTACCATGCTGACGCTCGGCCAGTATTTACAGCCAAGCCGTCACCATTTACCGGTACAGCGCTATGTCAGCCCGGCTGAGTTTGACGAAATGAAAGAAGAAGCGCTGGCGATGGGCTTTACCCACGCCGCCTGCGGACCTTTTGTTCGTTCTTCTTATCATGCCGATATGCAGGCGAAAGGTCTGGAAGTGAAATAACCGCCGCTGCGGAGTGGATTCCTGACATCCCAGGGGAGCTATTTCGGCTCCCTTATTAATGGCGGTAATCAAAAAAAAGAACCGGCTGCCTGCGGGCTACCGGTTCTTTTTTATCTGAAGCACTGTAATCTGTAGTTACATTTACGTAACAACACCTCAGTCTTTATGCACCACACGATCCGGCGCAGTCTCTTCAGCGGCAGTTTTTTTCGCTGATGTATCGTCATCACTCATGGCTTTTTTAAAGCCCTTAATCGCCGATCCAAGGTCACCGCCGAGCGAACGTAACTTATTGGTGCCGAACAGCAGAACGATCAATGCACCGATAATCAGCAGTTTAGCAATACTGATACCTTCCATAACACCTTCTTATTTTACCATAGTACACACCTGTCCCCTTTATTAACGCGCAGTTGTGCAGGCAATACAATGGCAATCTGTAACAGATTAAGACTCTTTCAGCTCCGGGCGGGCGAAACGTCGATTCTCCAGCACCGGCAGCACGCTGCGGGCGTAAGCGATACGAGCGGCATCCAGCTCTGCATACAACAGCGTCGGAGCCTCTGCGGCTTTGACCACTGCCACGCCTAAGGGATCAACCACCATGCTGTTACCGATATTGCGTGGACCACACTCGCCTACCGCCACCAGATAACAGGTATTCTCCAGCGCACGGGCGGTGACCAGCACCTCCCAGTGCATCTCCTTCAGCGGGCCTCTGAGCCACGCTGACGGCAGAACCAGAACCTCGGCACCCTCTATCGCCAGACGTCGCGCCAGCTCGGGAAAACGTACGTCATAGCAGGTCATCAGGCCAACCTTCATCCCGCCGACCTCAAGCAGGGCCGGCACCTGCTCACCGGCAGTAATATTTTTTGATTCCTTCACCGCGAAAGCATCATACAGATGTAATTTGTCATAGCGCGCAACCACCTCACCGGCGCGAATGGCGATCAGCACATTCAGCGCACGGCCTTCAGCAGTGGGCACTGGCACGCTCATCATGGTGGTCAGGCGGCTGTTGCGGCTGGCGGCCAGCAGCTGGCTGACAAACGGCCCATCCAGCGGTTGGGCCGCCTTCAGCACAAAGTCGGCATCGCTATTATCCCGTGCCAGCACGGCTTCCGGTAACACCAGCAGTTCGGCTTCAGCGGCTGCCGCATCTGCCATCAGCCTGATGCAGGTCGCCGCGTTAAGTTGCCAGTCACGCTCGACCGCGAACTGTCCCATCGCTATTTTCATTATCATTCTCCCGGGGCAGTGACGTTCGTCAGCTCAGCGGTTTGATATGGTATCGGGGTGATTCCTGATAGCCTTCACGGGCGTAAAAGCTGTTGGCTTTGATGCGATGTTCGTTACAGTGCACTTCAACGCGATCGCAACCGCGCTGCTGCGCCAGTTGCTCAGCATACTGCAACAACTGCTGCCCCACCCCTTTACTTCTCTCACCCTCGGCAATGCAGAAGTAGCTGATGCGGGCAAAATCACCAGCCAGCGCCAGCTGAGGAATAAAATGCAGCAACAGGAAACCCAGCACCGACGGCCCATGTTCCGCGACCAGCAGGCACTCATCGGGGTCGGCAATCAACTGCGCCAGACGTTTATCGATAAAATTTTCAGTCGCGCCATAACCTAACTCTGCCAGCAGGGCGCTGAGCGCGAAGCTGTCCTGCAATTGTGCCGGGCGAATATTCATGGTGACTCCCTCAGTCTGAGCGATGATGAATAAGCGGGAACTGCTGTTGACGATCGATAACCGGGAAGAAAACGGGTAAAAAAAAACCCGCCAGCGGCGGGTTTTTAAAATTCTGTCTGATAACTAACTTAAATTGCAGCAACGTTAGTAGCAGATGGGCCTTTAGCGCCGTCAGTGATTTCAAACTCTACACGCTGACCTTCAGCCAGGGTTTTGAAACCGTTGCTCTGGATAGCGGAAAAGTGTACGAATACATCTTTGCTACCATCTTCAGGAGTAATGAAACCGAATCCTTTGGACTCATTAAACCACTTAACGCTACCTTTAATCTTAGACATCAATATTACCTTTACATGAAAAATGGACACTAAACTGTGTCGAGTGTTAGTACAGCAATTGCGAGCGCTTTTGTCCAGTCCGGCATGAAGAAAAAGTGATAAATATCGAGTTTTTTTCATCTTAGCCGTGCCGGGCGCTCAATTAAACAACTAAAAAGAGAAGCGCGCCCAGGCAAAGAAAACATTACCGTTATTGTAAGTTCCCGGAATATAAGTCATTTGAAAAGTTGCCGGGCCGTAACCTATTGATGCTAAAGGAAGCAGTACCGGAATCGGGATATACTTCCAGTTATCACGCGCGGTCACCCCGGCGGTATAACCCGCACCCAGGCGAAAATTCTGATCGCTGAACGGACGCCAGGTTTTTTCCCAGCCGTAGCCGCCAATCGGTTCCCACTTATTATACGAGTCTTTAAACGCCATCAGGTAGATGCCGTTCCAGTTTCCATGCTCGTCAAAGCGAGAAATACCGCCACCGGCCCCCCAGGGGCGCTCGTTATACTTATCGGTTTTTTCTTTATCGTACGTCCAGCGGTTGTGCCAGGTGATAGCCGGGACATATAAGTCGTAAGAGTCGGGTGAGGTCCAGGTTTTTTCGACATTGTCGGTAAAGGTCTGCCACAACGTCTTACTCTGATCGATTATTTCACCCGCAGATGCTACCGAAGAAAACAGGCAACTGGAAAGAACCACTGGCAGGAAATATTGATTAATTGCTTTCACTTCAGTAACTACCATTCTTTGTATGAACTAAAATTTTAACAGCGCAAACTTCAACATTGTTTAAATCAGCCAGGCAAGCAGCGCAGCTGGCCGCGGCAAACGCTGCTATCTAAGCAGAAAATCCAAATATCCGCCCCGCATTTTAACTGCTGGATAAATTCTTTTCACATTGACATCCGATAACTTTCATAGATTTTCAAATGGAATGATTTCTTTACATCAAGATGTAACTGCATGATTCAGGTATTATCGCCCGATTGTTCAAAATAGCGCCGTTAATCAGAAGTTTCGCAGGGAAGCAATGTGAAGGTTTTATTGATAAAAGTCATGGAATCTTCGAAAAAAAACTCGGTGATTGCCAACGCTATTATCAGATTAACGCCAGAGCAACCAAAAATATTATGGAAATTCAGGCGAATATCTATTTCGTACGGGTATCAAACTTAGATAAACTTAATTTATCGATTTCTTATTAATTTTTGATAAGATAAATCTCATCTCAGCAGACAAGGATAAGTGAAATGGTCATGAAAGTGAGATGTACTTCGTGTGGAAGTAAAAAGTTTGTTTATACCTCCAAAGGAGAAAATCCTACAGAGCATCACGGCGCAGTCTGCGCGAACTGTAACAAACCGCTAACCCTAAAGGATTTGCTCCCACTGACGCCAATGGATCCGATTATCAAATGCTTGATCGGTCAGCGTAAGACAGGTTGAGATAGCAGACTGCCGCCGCAAACCGCAGCGACAGCCAGACAAGATTAAAAAATCAGTTTGAATACGCCGGTCAGCGTCAGCAGGCCGACGATAAAGATAATTGCGATAATCCAGAGAATAATTTTCATTCCATTTTCCTCGCCAATAAAAGAGATAAAAACCACGTTTCGTAGTGACTTAAGTATAGAAGAAGATTCGGATATTGTCGGAAATGGACATTTTTTTGCCCGCCGAATCCCCCACTTAAGCCACATCCGCGTCGGTGAGGGGTGGTGTTCTCGTTTTACAACATCAGCCAGCCGAGCCAGACAAAGGCGAATCCCGCCAGCCCCATGACCGTGGTCAGAACCGTCCAGGTGCGCAGTCCATCGGCAACTGACAGCCCAAGATAGCGTGTGACCACCCAGAACCCGGCATCATTGACATGTGATAACCCGAGCGCGCCAAAGCAGGCTGATAAGGCCACCAGCACCAGCTGCATTCCCTGCAAGTCAGCGACTGCACTACCTAACAGGCCACAGGTGGTGACGATAGCCACCGTCGCCGAGCCTTGCGAGGCGCGCAGCGCCAGCGACAGCACAAATGCCGCCGGTATAATCGGCAGATGAATACTCTCCAGTAGTAAAGCCAGCGCCTTGCCCACTCCTGACTCAACCAGCACTTTGCCAAACGCGCCGCCGGCACCAGCCACCAGTAGCACGCCAGCCGCGCCAGGAATCGCGCTGGTCACCACGGTATCCAGTTTATCTTTACCCCATCCACCCCGAAGACCAAGTAACCACGCTGCCAGCAGCAAGGCAATAAGCAGAGCAATAGCAGGCGTGCTGATCAGCGCAACCACACCGTGTAACACGCCGGTTTCTGGCAACCACGGCGTCAGTAACGTACCGAGCATAATCAGTAATACCGGAATCACAATCAGCGCCGAGATCAGCAACGCCCCCGGTGGCTGAGCCTCAGCATGCGACTTTTTATCCTTGTCCGCCAGTTGTAGCTGCTCCAGCACTTCGACCGACAAATGATAATTTTTACGGTTCATCAGCTTTGCCACGTAATAACCAAATATTGCCGCCGGTATCGAGATGGCAATTCCCAGCATCATTACCCAGCCAATATCCGCATTCAGTAATCCTGCCGCTGCTGCCGCACCGGGATGCGTCGGAATCGAAACGTGCACCAGTAACATTACGCCTGCCATCGGCAAACCATATTTTAACGGTGAGACGCGTGCGACTTTGGCAAAACCATAAATTAGCGGAACAACAATAATAAAGCCGACTTCAAAAAATACCGGCAGACCGAGAATAAACGCCACCAGCGTCAATGCCGCCACCGAGCGTTTTATCCCCATATTACGGGTAAAACGCGCAGCCAGAGAGTCTGCGCCGCCGGAGGCTTCAATAATCGCTCCCAGCATTGCACCCAGCACAATAATAATCGAGATATGCCCCAGCAAACCGCCCATGCCAGACATAATCACTTCCATGATATGTTTAGCCGGAATACCGGTACTGATGGCGACAAACAGACTGGAAATTAATAAAGCAACAAACGGATGAACTTTCGCTTTTATTACCAGTACCAGCAACAAAATAACGCTGACAACAGCAATGGTTAACAGTAGGGTGGTAGACATAGTAAAAACCTCATTGTGGGGCGTTATTATGTTTAAGGCTTTGTTTTAATTAATACTTCCCAGGTGTATAACAGAATTTTGGCACAGTAAGTCTGCTGCCGGAGGCAGCGCGCCCGGCACAATAACGATTTCAGCCGTTATTTCAGCGAACGCCAGTTGGCAAACCAGCCAAGTCCATCAAGCGTCGCGCCACGCGGAAAATACTCGCAGCCAATCCAGCCGGAATACCCGACCTCATCCAGCAACTGAAACAGCCACGGATAATTGATCTCGCCTTCATCCGGTTCATGACGATCCGGAGCCGAGGCGATCTGAATATGCTGATAGCATCCGGCGTACTGACGGATTAAATGGCTCAGGTTGCCGTCGACCAGCTGCGCATGGAACAAATCGAGTTGGGTAAACACGTTGTCACGGTCAATGCGTTTCACCATCTCCAGTGTCTGATACTGACTGGCATAGAGATAATGTGGCTTGGTCACTGGATTCAGCGCCTCAATCAGCAGGCGAATATTGTGTGGAGCGAAACGCTCGGCGGCGTAACGCATATTGTTAATAAACGCCTGGCAGTATGCTTCACGATCGGCCCCTTCCGGCAGCGTCGCCGCCATCACATGCACCTGCGGGCAGTTAAGCGCAATGGCATACTCCAGCGCATTGTCGATATCACGCTGCGCCTGCTGCTCACGTCCGGGAATGGCCGCCACACCCCACTCACCCGCTGTCACATTACCTGGCGCGGTATTAAACAGCACCAGTTGCAACTGATTTTGTTGCAGTCGACTTTTTAATACCTCAGCCGGATAGTCATAGGGAAACAGAAACTCGACCGCCTGAAATCCTGCTGCCGCCGCAGCATCAAACCGTTCGAGAAACGGCAGTTCGGTAAACATGGTCGATAAATTGGCTGCAAACTTTGGCATAATTAACTCCTTAACTCTGCCACTTCGTCATCGCTGAGATAACGAATCGGTCGATCGCCGAGGGTGAAAATCAAACGAGCTGTCTCTTCCAGCTCTTCAGTATTGTCTGCCGCTTCACGCAGACTTTTGCCAACAACCACCGGTCCGTGATTAGCCAGCAGAAACGCGTTGTAGTGCGGCGCCAGCTCGGCCAAATCCTCACCGAGGCGTGCATCGCCCGGGCGATAATAAGGCACGACCGGCACATCACCGACGCGCATTACCACATACGGCGTAAAGGGTTTAATGCAGTTTTTACTGTCCAGCCCTTGCAGGCATGACAGCGCGGTCAGATAGAGGCTGTGCAAGTGCACCACCGCTTTACATCTTGGTTTGTTCAGATAGATAGCCCGATGGAAACTGATCTCTTTCGACGGTTTATCGCCGGAAAGCCACTCCCCTTCCAGCGTCACTTTTGACAGGGTGTCCGGATTAAGATCGCCGAGGCATGAGCCGGTAGGCGTCGCCAGTAAGCTGCCATCCTCCAGCAGCATCGACAGATTTCCGGCTGAACCGGTGGCATAGCCACGCTGGAAGAAAGATGCGCCCAGTTTTACCATCTCTTCGCGAGCTTGTTGTTCGGTCATCGTGGAAACTCCGTTTGTGCGCGGGCAAAGAAATTCTCATCACCAAAGTTGCCAGACTTCAGCGCCAGCGAGAGTGGCTGCCCGGTATCCCGCACCCAAGGTACTCCCGGCGAAATCGCCGGACCGATATGAAATGCACTGACGCCCAGCGTCTGCGCCACCACCCCGGACGTTTCGCCGCCCGCGACAATAAAGCGCTGGAAACCTCGCGCCTTCAGCTCACGCACGACGGCGGCGAAACAGTGCTCTACCGCCTCGCTACTGCGTGCAGCGCCGTACTGCGACTGAATCTGTTGCAACTGCTGCGCATCCGAAGTGGCAAACAGCAGCGGCGCCAGCTCGCCGTCGGCGTTCTGCTCTACCCAGTCAGACAGCTGCAAGGCATAACCTTGCGAATCGTCAAGGCAGCGCTCAACCTCGACCACTTTAGCCGGAGCCTGCTGGCGATAGACCGCTACCTGTCGATTGGTCATCGTCGAGCAGGATCCTGAAATCACGACCGCGCGCTCGCCCTGTGGTGCCCCCGCCGCTTCGGCTTGTTGCCGATCGCCGCCGCCAGAAGCCAGCTGCCGCGCCAGGCCAATCGCCAGACCGGAACCACCGGTCACCAGCTTCATCTCCTTCAGCGCCGCTCCCTGAGTGAGCAGATGCTGTTCATTCAGCGCATCCAGCACCACATAGCGCACCGCTTCGGCTTTCAGCGCAGCCAGCCGCGCCTGTACTGCCTCTGGCCCCTGATCAATCACCGCGCTGGCAATCAGCCCGACTTTTCCTCGCGCCTGACTTTCCATCAGACGCATCAGGTTGCTGTCGGTCATTGGCGTCACCGGATGATGGCGCATGCCGGACTCGGACAGCAGCGTATCCATCACAAACAGGTAGCCCTGATAAACGGTACGACCGTTAACCGGTAGCGCCGGTGAGATAATGGTTTGCGGTTCATCCAGCGCATCCAGCAGCGCATCGGTGACCGGGCCAATATTTCCCTGCGCGGTGCTGTCAAAGGTGGAGCAATATTTGAAATAAAAGCGCTCGCAGCCCTGCTGTTGCAGCCAGCGCAGCGCCGCCAGTGAATCACTGACCGCCTGCTCTGACGGACAGGATCGCGATTTCAGGCTGACCACAATCGCGTCGGTGCCAAAACGCTCATCGCCCGACGGCACGCCATTCAGCTGTACCGTCGACATGCCGTTTTGTACCAGAAAACTGGCGATATCCGTGGCACCGGTAAAGTCGTCGGCAATCACACCCAGGCGCATTATGGTTGCTCCTTCTTTTCCGGCAGCGTAATGCCGCTAAAAATTTTGATTACCGCGCTGTCATCCTGCTTGCCAAAGCCGGCGTTACTGGCAGAAGTAAACATATTGAACGCCGTTGAGGCCAGCGGTAATGGGAAGTGCAGCGCTTTTGCGGTGTCCGCCACCAGACCCAGATCTTTTACAAAAATATCCACCGCAGACTTGGGCGAGTAGTCGCCATCCACCACGTGGCGCATGCGGTTTTCAAACATCCACGAGTTACCTGCCGCATTGGTTACCACGTCATACATGGTATCCAGTGGGATACCGGCACGCGCCGCCAGCGCCATCGCTTCCGCTCCGGCGGCAATATGCACGCCGGCCAGCAGCTGATGGATAATTTTGACGGTAGAACCGAGGCCTATTTCACTGCCGATGCGATAGACCTTGCTGGCCACCGCATCCAGCACCGGTTGCAGGATGGCAAAGGCCCGATCGCTGCCGGAAGCCATCACCGTCATTTCGCCCAGCGCGGCTTTGGCGGCTCCACCCGATACCGGCGCATCCAGCATCAGCAGTTGATGCTGCGCCAGCTGCTGCTCAATCAACTGAGCATCCTGCGAGGAGATGGTTGAAGAGACCATCACTACCGTGCCAGCTTTCAGTTTGCTGGCGATGCCGCGCTCACCAAACAGGATGCCTTTCACCTGCTGCGCATTGACCACCAGCAGCAGCACCGCGTCCAGCTGACTGGCAAAGGCATCAGCACTGCTTTCAGCAGCCTGTGCACCGCTTTGACGCAGCGTTTCCAGCGCCTGCGGATTGAGGTCGACGCCAAAGGTATTCAGACCAGCCTTAATGCAGGACTGCGCCGCCCCCATGCCCATTGAACCCAGGCCAATCACGCCGACGTTAAATGCTGATGTCTGTGCCATAACTTCCTCGTGTTAATTTTGGTGATAATTTGTTTTGTTGTGTTAAGTATAAGCACTCTGCGGCGGCTTTCACGTGATGAACCTCACAATTATTAACGTCCACCACGGCGGGTTTTAACACTAATTAACAAGAGCAAGGCGGGCAAATGAATAACTTATGATTAAAAACAATGGGTTAATTTCTATACCAGGTACCTCGCTGGTGATGAATTTTTGATCGGCTGCCAAATGAATGCGCCAGAATGTGAAAAAATGATAAAAACGCCGCATCGCCAGCGCTATACTGAAAATAACAGGTCAGGGTCTGTCAGAAAGGAGTAGTCATGATCCCGGTACAACGTCATCAACAAATTTTAGCGCTGATAGCAGAGCGCGGCGTCATTAGCATTAATGAGCTGACAGAGCGCCTGGGGGTTTCCCATATGACCATCCGGCGTGACGTGCAGAAGCTGGAGGAGCAAGGTGCACTGCTGTCAGTCTCCGGCGGGGTGCGCTCTACAGAGCGACTGGCGGCAGAGCCTTCGCACCTGGACAAAACCGCCATGTTCAGTGAGGAAAAATTCGTTATCGGCCAGAGCGCCGCACAACATATTCCACGCAATAGCTGTATCTATCTGGATGCCGGAACCACCACGCTGGCACTGGCGCGTGAACTGGCCGGTCGTGACGATCTGTTAATCGTCACCAATGACTTTATGATCGCCAATTTTATTATTGAGTCCACCCAATGCCGGATGATTCACACTGGCGGTAGCTTATGTCGTGAAAACCGCTCCTGCGTTGGCGAGGCAGCGGCGCGCGCACTGCAAAACCTGTCAATTGATATCGCCTTTATCTCAGCGTCCTGCTGGGGACAGCGCGGCATTTTTACGCCGGATGAAGATAAAGTGATGGTGAAGCGGATGGTCGCCGAAGTCAGCAGCAAGCGCGTTTTGCTGAGCGACAGCTCAAAATACAATAAAATTGCGACCTTCCTGGCGCTTCCACTGGATAATTTTGATGCGATAATCACCGACAGCAAACTGCCTTCCAGTGCGCAGCAAACGCTGGCATCAGCCGCGCCGGAGCTGATTGTGGCTCGCTGAAAAAGAATATTGCGAGCGCGATCACGAGACTGCCGTCTCTTCCCTGCTGCCGCTTCGCCGTTCCTTGTCTGAGCAACTAAACTTAATCACGTTGGCCTGGGCCGTTTAATGCCCTCACTTGTTATAAGTTCAAATCAGCAGGTAACAAGGAGATAAGATGAGCACGATTAATACCCGTATGGGCAGGTACAGTTTAAAGGCTCGCGATGTGGGCAATCATATCCGTGGCACCATTGCGATTAATGATGAAGGCGGTACTCCTCTCACTATGCAAGATTTTGATGAGCACTACCTGGATGATGTGATTAACAATGTCATCTATCCGCTAACCGGTGGCAATCGTGATATCACCAGACAACTACGCGAACAAATGGTGAAAGCGGGCTTTGAACAGCCGCATTAAGCCTGTTATTTTCGGGCCGCCGCAGTGTGGCCCGGATGTTTTCTGCAGCTTACAGAGGATCTGATGCATAACGATTTCAACTGGCTCAACGAACCGCCGCAATGGTCGGTTAATGACGATTCACTGCATGTTGTCACGGCCGATAACAGTGATTTCTGGCGAGAAACCTGGTATGGCTTTACCCGCCACTCGGGCCACTTTTATTACTGTGAGGTTAGCGAGGATTTTACCTTTCAGGTTAAGGTCAATGCGGAGTTCTCCGCACTATACGATCAGGCTGGAATTATGATCGCCATTGATGAACAACAGTGGCTTAAATCCGGCATTGAATTTAGCGATGGCCAACCGATGATGGGCAGCGTATTAACTGTTGGGCACTCTGACTGGGCAACCGGGGTGTTTCCCGCTGATGCCGCACAGTTCTGGATGCGAATCACTTTAAAAAATGGCTGTTTGCGGCTGCAATATTCTGCGGATGGCATCAGCTGGCCGCTACTGAGGTTATGCCGCTTCCCGCAAGCCAGCCACTACCGCATTGGCGTAATGTGCTGCACTCCGGAGCGCGCGGGTCTGAGCGTGATATTTAGCGAGATCAATCTGACGCCAGCGCTGGATTTGGATCTGCATGATTTAAGCTAAAATGAAAAAACGCCGCCCCGGTGTTATTTCTGTCTCAGGGGCGGCGTCTGGCAATAAACTGACGACACGGCTAACAGTTGAACGGCCGATTAAATCACATTCGACAGCAGCAGACAGCCCACCAGTCCACACACCGAAATAATCGTTTCCAGCACTGACCATGAACGAATAGTCTCGCCAATCGTCAGATTAAAGTACTCCTTAAACAGCCAGAAACCTGGGTCATTAACGTGAGAGAAAATCACGCTACCGGAACCGACCGCAATCACCATCAGCTCCGGGCTGGCGCCACTGGTAATAATCAGCGGGGCAACAATTCCCCCGGCGGTGATGGCCGCAACGGTAGCTGAACCGAGCGCAATACGCAGCACCGCTGCAATCGTCCATGCCATCAGAATCGGCGACAGGTTGCTGGCATGCATCATGTTGGCAATGTAGGTGTCGACGCCGCTGTCCACCAGCACTTGTTTAAACGCCCCGCCACCGCCGATAATCAGCAGCATCATCGCGATGATCTTAATCGAATCACTGATGGTGCCCATCACTTCATCGATACTGCGACCGCGATTGAGACCAAAGGTAAAGATAGCGATCAGCACGGCGATCAGCGTCGCCATAATCGGATCACCTAAAAACTCGGCGTAAGGCAGAATCACATGGCCTTTTGGCAGCACCATTTCAGCCACCGCACGCAGTGCCATCAGAATCACCGGCACCAGTGAAGTCCAGACGCTGACGCCAAAGCCAGGCATCTCCGCTTCGGTAAAGGTTTTCGGGTTATACAGCCCTTTTGGAATCGGTTTATCGATACCTTTCAGGAAGCGCGCATAAACCGGGCCGGCCAGTATTACCGTCGGAATAGCCAGCAGGGTGCCAAACAGCAGGGTTTTACCCATATCGGCGTTAAACAGCGTGGCAATCGCGGTTGGGCCAGGATGCGGCGGCAGAAAACCGTGAGTGACAGACAGCGCAGCTGCCATCGGTACACCGACATACAGTAACGGCACGCGGGCAGAAGCGGCGATGGAGAACACCAGCGGCAGCAGCAGGACAAAGCCCACCTCATAGAATAGCGCGAAACCAACGGTAAAACCGGTCAGTACCACCGCCCACTGAATATGTTTTTCACCAAACTTATCGATCAGCGTGGTGGCAATACGCTGAGCGCCACCGCAATCTGCCAGCAGCTTACCCAGCATGGCACCGAAGCCCATAATCAGCGCCAGGCTCCCTAAGGTGCCACCAACGCCGGCTTTAATTGAGCCGATCACTTTATCAACGGGCATACCCTGCATAATACCGACCGCCAGGGCGACCAGAATCAGCGCGATAAATCCATTCAGTTTGAAGCGAATCATCAGCAGCAGCAGTAATGCTACCCCGATCGCAACGATGACTAATGGCATAAATTCTTCTCCGGTGCATGCAGATTATCAGCAGGTTGATAGCCGCATATTTATCATTATTCCCAATCTCCGGCCTGACCGTATCAGGCAGGATTGGGTGGATTTTCAGGTCATACATCAGGCGCATCCGGCCTGTTACCGATAACATGTTAGCGGTAACATCCGCTCACAGTAATCCCTGACGCAGGCTGAATTACCATTTTGGGAGCATGATCAAAGTTTTGAAATAAGGTCATTAACCGATTTTTCATTCCCGGCCTGGCCATCACAGGTAAACTGTCGGCTTACCTGTGATAAGAAAAAGTTGAGAGAACCGATGAATATCAGTCAGATGATTTCCAACCGGCAGACCTTTTTCGGTAACGGAAGTCTGCGAGAGCTAATACCGCTGCTTGAGGCTTCCCCACTGCCTACCCTGTTGTTTTGCGGACGCTCCTTTTTGCAGGGCGCGGCTTACGCCAGCATTAAGCAACCACTGGAGGGGTTACTGCTCGGCCATGAAATCGTCAGCCATGAAGCCTCACCTGATGAGATTGATTGCTGGGTCGCGCGCTGGCGCGGCAAGGTGTCACGGGTCGTCGCGATTGGCGGCGGCAGCGTACTGGATGCCGCCAAAGCCTTTGCCGCACTGAGTGAACATCCGCTACCGACTCTGCGCTATCTGGAAAAAGTCGGCGACAGCAAACTTAGTGCAAATACGCTGCCGTTGATTGCCATCCCGACCACTGCCGGCACCGGCAGTGAAGTGACGCAAAATGCGGTGGTGACCGATAAAGCGACGATCAAAGTAAAAGCCTCGCTACGCCACCCCAATTTTGTGCCGCAGGTTGCGATTCTTGATCCGCTGCTGCTGAAAGGTGCACCGGACCAGGTACTGGCCTGCTGCGCGATTGATGCCTTCACCCATTTATTTGAAGCTTATCTGTCGGCCAAAGGAAATGCGTTTAGCCGCCAGACCGCCATCAGCGGTATGCAGGCGTTTATCAACGGCTGGCCGGCACTTAATCGCGACGATCGCCTGGGTGACGATGCACGTGAGCAGATGATGATGGCTTCGTGGCTCGGCGGACTGAGCCTGAGTATGGCGGGACTCGGCGTAATTCATGGCATTGCCGGTGAGTTGGGAGCCATTAAGGATTATCATCACGGTGAAGTCTGCGGTCGCCTGCTATTGCCATTTCTGACTCTGCTACATAACAGTCAACATCCACAGCAGCAGCAACTGATGACAGAACTGGCGAGCAAACTGTTTGATAAAGTCAGTGACAGCCCGGCACTCCTGCTGGCGGAGTGGATCAAAGCTCAGGCGATAACGCCATTCTGGCAAACGCCACAGCCGTTAAGTGAAGAGGAACGGCAGTGGATTCTGGCGCGTTCCAACAGTAAAAACTCGCTGGTTGACTATTCACGCGAGCAACAGTACTGGATGCTGCAGCAGGCCTACCCGTAGCAGCGGCGTTCTCACCGCCCGAACCGGGGTTTTGCACCCGACATCGCTTCAGGGCGGGAGCTGAAAACGGCTCCCCTACAATCCAGGAGAGCCGTTCTCGCCGCCCAAGTCAAGATTTGCCGCAGGCTCAGAGGTTAAATCACAGTTGCTGGCCGTTGCTGGCGATCACTGCTTTATACCAGTCGAAACTTTTCTTGCGGGAACGTGCCAGCGTGCCCGTACCGTCATCATGTTTATCGACATAAATAAAGCCGTAGCGCTTGCTGTACTGCCCGGTGGTAAAGGAGACGCAGTCGATGCAGCCCCACGGCGTATAACCCATCAAATCGACACCGTCTTCAGTCACCGCTTTTTTCATCTGCTCAATATGCGCCTGTAAATAAGCGATGCGGTAATCATCGTTGATGCTGCCGTCGGCCTCAACGCGATCCACCGCGCCAAAACCATTTTCCACAATAAACATCGGCTTCTGATAGCGTTCATAGAATGCATTCAGAGTATAACGCAGGCCAACCGGGTCAATCTGCCAGCCCCACTCTGACGCCTTAACGTGTGGATTCTTCACGCTGCCATTAAAACCGGCAATCGCATCGCCACTGGCGTTATCTTTCGCCGCATACTGCACCGCGTTACTCATGTAGTAGCTGAAACCGAGATAGTCAGCGCAGCCTTCGCTGAGGATTTGACGATCGTCCGCCTCCATCTCAATCTGGTAGCCTTTACGCGCCCACTCACTGAGGATATAAGACGGATAATAACCGCGCAGCTGAACGTCGCCGAACAAATGACGCTCACGCATCGCTTCCTGAGCAAACATCACATCATCCGGATTGCAGGACCACGGATAAAGCGGCACCAGCGCCAGCATGCAGCCAATTTTAAACTCAGGATTGATCTGATGACCCAGTTTGACCACTTTCGCACTGGCAACAAACTGGTGATGCAGCGTCTGATACATCGCCAGCTCAGGATTTGGCTGATCGGTAAACACCACGCCGGAACAGCAGTAGCCAAACAGCGGATACTGCCAGTTACGCTGATTATTGATTTCGTTAAACGTCATCCAGTATTTCACTTTTGACTGATAACGCTTCATCACCACTTCGCTGTAGCGCACAAAGAAATCAACCACTTTGCGGTTCAGCCAGCCGCCATACTCTTTCACCAGGTGATACGGCATCTCAAAATGCGACAGCGTAATTACCGGCTCAATATTATGCTTCAGCAGCTCATCAAACAGGTCGTCGTAAAACTGTAATCCAGTCTCATTCGGCTGTTGCTCGTCGCCATTGGGAAAAATACGCGTCCAGGCAATTGAGGTACGAAAACACTTAAACCCCATTTCAGCGAACAGCGCGATATCCTGCTTATAGTTCGAGTAAAAATCGACCGCCTGGTGATTTGGATAGCTATAGCCTGGCTGAACGCCGTCAGTAATCACCCGATCAACACCGTGTGCGCCGCCGGAAAGAACATCACAAATACTGACGCCCTTGCCACCTTGATCCCAACCACCTTCAACCTGATGCGCCGCTACCGCGCCGCCCCACAGAAAGTCTTTCGGTAATTGTTGTTCAGACATGTCATATCCTTTTCAAAAACAGATAAATTCGCTGGCGCACGGCCAGCGTGGTTAATAATCCACTGCGCTATCAAGATTCTGCCCGTTGCTGCGGATTACGCGTTGATACCAGGCAAAACTTTTCTTCTTAAAGCGCGCTAAATCTTTCAGATCATGTTCGTCGCGATTAACATAAATAAAGCCATAACGTTTGCGAATGCCCTGATGCGTACTGACCAGATCGATGGCCGACCACGGGCAGTAGCCAAACAGATCGACGCCATCGGAGATCGCCAGCTGCAGCTGCTGAATATGTTCACTGAGATAGGCAATCCGGTAGTCGTCATGGATTTTATTGCCCGCAGCCAGCTCGTCAAATGCACCGAGGCCATTTTCCGTCACAATCAGTGGCAGATGATAACGATCGTAAATTTCACGGGCGGTAATGCGAAAACCTACCGGATCGATATACCAGTTAAACTGATTTTTCTTCAGATAACGGTTTTCGGTACCGACATACACGGTTTCATCGATGCCCGCCAGCTGCTGATCGACTAACTGAGCAGCGGCATCTTCGTCGCTGTCTGCTGGCAGCCCGGCTCCCACCGTGGCTGAGGCATAATAGTTAAAGGCGATAAAGTCCGGTTTCCCGGCGCGCAGAATAGCCATCTCGGCGTCGGTAATGGTCGGCAGATAGCCCTTCTCCGCCATAAAGCTCCAGGCCACGGCGTTATAGCGTCCATAACAGGCCAGATCGAGATACAGCCAGTTACGTATCGACGTGAAATTATTGGCCGCCAGCACATCTTCCGGACGCGGGCTGGCCGGATAAACGCAGGAAATATTCGGTGCCGGGCCAATTTTCGCCTGCGGCAGCATCTGGTGACAGGCAATCATCGCTTTGGCCTGCGCCAGCATCATATGGTGATTCTGCTGATACAGCGTTTTTTGTGGGTCTGGCGTGCCCGGTGGCAGCGTGCCGATGACATCCCCTTTCAGGATCATCATGTTCTGTTCGTTGATCGTCAGCCAGTAATTGACGCGATCGCCATATAATTCAAACGCGGTTTTGGCGAAATGCTCGAAGGCGTCAATGGTCGCCGGATCGGACCAGCCGCCCTTTTCCTGCAGCGCCCACGGCAGATCAAAATGGTACAGCGTGACCAGCGGTTCAATATCATGCTGACGCAGTGCATCGATCAGCCGATGGTAAAACGCCGCGCCTTCAGCATTCAGCTCACCGCTGCCCTGTGGAAACAGGCGGCTCCAGGCAATTGAAAAGCGATAGGTTTTCAGCCCAAGCTCGGCAAACAGTGCCACATCCTGCTGAAAACGATGATAGTGATCGCTGGTCACGGTAAAATCGGTAATGCTGTCGCTAAAACGGGCTTTATCGATCACCGATGGCCCTTTACCGTCTTCATTCCATGCGCCTTCAACCTGATAAGCTGAGGTCGATGCTCCCCATAAAAATCCTTCAGGAAACGGGGTTAACTGCTGATGTTTCATCGTTTAACTCTCCTGAAATTAAGCAGATTTAAGTGCGGCAATTTCACGGTGCAGCACGATAATCTCTTCTGCCAGCTCGCGACACAGCATGGCGTTCATTAGATGATCCTGCGCATGAACCAGAATTAAATTCACCGGGATCTTGCCGCAGCCTTCATCAGCCCCGATCAGCGCGGTCTGGATCTTATGCGCTTCACGCGCCGCCGCCGAGGCCGCCGTCAGATGTTGATCGGCTGTCGCCCAGTCGTGTTTCCGTGCTGCGCGTAGCGCTTCCATCGATAACGAGCGCGCTTCACCGGCATGAATAATCAGCTCCATTACCGTGGTCTCATCAAGTTCCATTAATGGCTCTCCGCAGTTTGTAAATTCTGTTTCTCTTCCGCTTCGGCTTGGGCCAGCAGCTGGCGCTCATACATTTTGAAGAACGGGTAATAAATCAGGGTCGATACGCCAATCAGTACCGCCACCAGAATTATCGCGCGATAATCCCAGCCGGTTGACCAGGCAGCACCTATCGGCCCCGGCGTGGTCCAGGGTGCCAGCGAAATAACGTGGTTAACTAAATCGGTTCGCGTGGCGACCCAGGCAATGATGGCATTGACCAGCGGCGCGGTGACAAAGGGAATAAACAGCAACGGGTTCATCACCACCGGCGAACCAAAAATAATCGGCTCGTTGATATTAAACATGCTCGGCACCAGCCCCAGCTTACCAATCGAGCGCAGGTGCGGTGCGCGGCTGCGCAAATAGAGGAATACCAGACCCATGGTGGAGCCGGAACCGCCGACCACAATAAAGAACTGCCAGAACGGCTCAATAAAGATTTGGGTAATCGGTTGACCGGCATTCAGCTCCTGCTGATTGATGCCGAGGTTGGTCAGCCAGAACGCCTGCAAGATACCGCCGACAATCACCGCGCCATGAATACCAGCGAACCACAGCAAATGGCAAAGCAACACCGCAATCAGAACCGCCGGCAGCGAGTCCGAGGCCGAGATAATCGGCGCAAAGATCGCCATAATCGCCTGTGGCAGCAGCATGCCAAACTCATGCTGAATAAACAGGCTTAGCGGGAACAGCGTCAGAAAGATCGCCAGAATCGGAATCAGCAGATCGAACGACTGGCGGATCTTCGGTGGCACCTGTTCCGGCAATTTGATGCCAATATTATGTTTTTGCAGGAAGTGCATTAATTCAGTGCTGTAAAGCGCCACCAGAATAGCGGTAAAAATACCCTCGCCGCCCAACGATCCGACCGGCAGTGCGCCATTGGTGTGCGGTGCGGCCACGACCAGAAATGACATCAGTGACAGGCAGGCAGCCATAAAACCATTCATTTTATAGCTCAGCGCCAGGTTATAAGAGATAGCCGCGGCGATATACACCGCCATAATGCCCATGGTCATATTGAACGGCATCATGATTTGCTCAGAATAGCTGGCCACCATCCCCAGCCACCACTTGGCAATCGCCCACTGGCTGTCGGCGCTAAAAGGCGGATGGGCAAACAGCAGCATAAAAGAGCCGACAATCAGAAACGGCATCGACGAAATAAATCCGTCCTTAATTGCCGTTACGTGTCGTTGATTTGACAACCGTGCCGCTACCGGACTGATACGATTTTCAATAATGCCAAATAATGATTCACTGAATGCGCCCATTATTATTCTCCGCGTGGGGTGATCAACGCCAGTGCATCATTCAATACCTTTTTACCGTTCATCATACCGTAATCCATGGTATTAATGACCGCCACCGGCTTATGCTTCTCCGCAGCAATCGCCTGAAAATCCGCTAATTTATATTTTATTTGCGGCCCCAACAGGCAGCAGTCCCATGCATCAATCTGGCTGGCAAAGTCATCAAAGCCAACCGCCAGTAACTCTACGTCAATCCCTTGTTCTTTCGCTTCTTTTTCCATTCTTTGCACCAGCATACTGGTAGACATCCCGCCGGCACAGCACAGTAAAATTTTTTTCATCGCTATCTCCCGCCTGTTGTTTAACCTGATTTAGACAAATCAAGCAACAATCTGCAACCGGTTTCATATTACTTTTCACATTTTGTGATTCGGATCGCAGTGGGCAGCAAAGCTTATAAAAAACGCAATAAAATAATAATTGAATATATTTTAATTTCGAACTATTACTTGTTTCAGACATTATTAAACCACGAGCATAACCGCCTGCAAAATTAACCGTATTATTGCGCCGCAACGTTAGCTGCTGCAGATAAAATCGCAATACGTTAAACTGCGCCCGGAGTTTTCATGTTCAGGAATCCAGTATGACGACGATGCTAGATGTGGCGAAAAAGGCTGGCGTCTCTAAGGCGACGGTTTCACGCGTGCTTGCCGGCAATAGCTATGTCAGCAAAACCACCAGGGATCGGGTATTTAAGGCGATTGAAGAGACCGGCTATCGGCCCAATCTGCTGGCGCGTAATCTGGCGACGCGTAAATCGCAAAGTATCGGTCTGGTGGTAACCAACACGCTGTACCATGGCCCCTACTTTAGCGAACTGCTGTTTCAAACCGCCACGCTGACTGAGCAGCATGGTCGTCAGCTGATTCTGGCCGATGGTAAGCACAGCGCGGAAGAGGAACGTCAGGCGATCCAGTTTTTACTCGATCTGCGCTGTGACGCAATCATTATCTATCCGCGCTTTCTCAATCCGGCGGAGCTGGATGCGATTATTGAACAGCATCCGCAGCCGATTATGGTGGTCAACCGCCAGCTCAGCCGCCACCCGGATAACTGTGTGTTTGCCGCGCATCAACAGGATAGCCTGGAGGCGGTCAGCCATCTGATTACACAGGGCCACCGTCAGATCGCCTTTATTCGCGGCATCAGCGGTTCACCAACCAGCGAAAGCCGCTATGCCGGTTATCAGCAGGCGCTGGCAGCACACAATATTGAGTTTGAAGCGGCGCGAGTGATCGAGGGAGCATGGACGCCCGAGAGTGGAAGACTGGCCGCACAGCAGTTGCTGGCGCGCGGCGTCGACTTTTCGGCTCTGGTTGCCGGTAATGACGATATGGCGATTGGCGCTGCCAGAGCCTTTCATCAGGCGGGAATCAGCGTACCGCAGCAGATTTCCCTGCTGGGTTTCGACGATACGCCAACCGCTTCGTTCTTTATTCCGACTTTAACTACCGTGCATGTGCCGGTGGCGGAGATGATCAAAGAGACGCTGAACCGGCTACTCAACTTACTCGACGGCAAAGCAAATGTTCCGCAGACGCCGTTCAGAGGCAAACTGATGTTACGTGAGTCGGTTATTCCGTTTTCCGACCGCGCTCAGGCCAGCAGATCACCAGCAGGCCGCTGACAATCAACACCACACCGCCCAGCGTCCCCCAGTAAAAAGGTTCATTCAGACCAGGTAAAAACAGCGCGGCTAACCACACCAGAATATAACTCAGACTGAGCAGCGGATAGGCGCGGCTCAGGCTGATATAGTGCAGCGCCACCACCCAGCACAACATTGAGAATCCATAGGCGCTCAGCCCGGCGAGCAGCGCAATTGCCCCGGGGGTGACGGCCAGTAAGGCGTAAAAAAACGCCTGCAGGTCCCTGGCGGGCGGCAAGTTCAGCATCGCCCATTTCATACTGAGCTGTGCTGCGCTCACCAACAAAATACTGAGTGCCGCCCACAGATAGCCAATCATGCGTAAATTCCCAAGACCATTACTCCGGCGACAATCAGCATAATCCCCAGGGCGTGACGCAGGCTGATGCGCTCCTGCCACAACCAGCGCGCGGCAAGGGCGATAACAATAAAATTCAGGCTAAGCATCGGATAGGCGACGCTAACCGGCACCTGCTGTAATACCCACAGCCACACCAGCATTGCGCTACCCAGCAGCAGCACACTGAGGCTCAGCCATAACAGCATATGCCGTTTATATCGCACCACGCCGCGGCGGTGAGTGGCCTGTTTCTGACAAAGCTGGCCTGCACAACTGAGCAGGCTGGCAATGGCAATCAGCAGGATATTCATGGTTGCTGATTATATTGATACAAGATGAATCGCCCTTGTTGATAAATATAGTCAGCCGCAGGCAGCGTATTACTGGTTTCGTCTTCACCTCTTGCCAGTAACAAGATCAACGAGACTTTTCCCTGACGGCGATGAATTGCCAGCCAGTCAGCGAATTCGGGGCCATCGACCAGACGGTGGCGCGCATCCGCATACTGCAGGCCATATTTCAGTTCTCCGGCTTCCTCAAAGAAATCGATATCACTGCGCTTCAGTTCCCAGGCAATGCCCGCAGCCACGCCGGGACTGTCAGCCAGAATAAAGCGGCTGTCGCTGATATTCTGACGTACGGCTTGAATAAAGGCCTGCGGCTGCTTCGAATCCTCAACCTGTTGCGGAATCACTGCACCGACCAGCAGTGCAATCCCCAGAGGACAAAGTACCGCTGCCGGCCAGCGTCGCTCAGGGTTTTTCAGCGTGAACGCCCCCACCAGTGCCCAGAATACAAAAGCACTGGCGGCCAGTATTACCTTCAGTAGTTCACTGGTGGCGTACAGTGGATGCCGCGTAACGCTCCACGGGGCCAGCACCAACAGCACCACCAGCGCGCAGATCAGGCCAAACAGCATATTAATCCAGCCATTGGTGCGCAGTACCGCGCTACCCGTGGCAACCAGCTGCATTGCATGGCGCGCCATTAAAATCGCCAGCGGCGCAAAGCAGGGCAGAATATAGGTTGGCAACTTGCCTTTTGCTACGCTGAAAAACAGCAGCGGCATAATAAACCATCCCAGTAAATAGAGGCTGCCGCTATCTTGCTGCCGCTGCTGCCAGCTGCGCCGCAGCGCGCCGGGTAGCAGCGCCAGCCACGGCAGTGTTCCGGCCAGCAGTACCGGCAAGTAATACCAGAATGGCGCTTTATGCTGCGCATTGTCCTCGGCAAAACGCTGAATATGTTCGACCCAGAAGAAATAGTGCCAGAAATCAGGCTCGCGCCGGGCTATCGCCAGTGCCCACGGCAGGGTAATCAGCAGCGCACTAAGTATCGCCAGCGGTCCGAACAGCAGCAGCTCTTTCCAGCGCTTTTGCTGAATCACCCACGGCAGAACGCCAATCACCGGAACCGCCAGCGCCAGAAAACCTTTGGTCATAAAGCCCATGCCGCAGGCCAGTCCCAGCAATATCCAGGCCAGCACTTTTTTACCGGTGCTCTTCGCTTCAACCGCCAGCCAGAAACTGCACATCGCCGCCGCCAGCCACAGGGTGATCATCGGATCCAACACCGCATAGCTGCCAATGGCATAGACTAAAAAGCAGCTGAGGAAAATGATCGCGGCCATCAGTGAAGTTTTACTGTCGCGCCACATTTTCCAGCTCAGCCAGTAAACCATTAATGCCGTCAGCGTGACTGAAAATACCGAGCCGAAACGCACGCCAAAATTACTGGCGCCAAACAGCCACTGGCCGAGATTATTAATCCAGTAACCTGCGACCGGCTTTTCGAAATAACGCAGGTCAAAAAAATGCGGCACGACCCAGTCGCCGCTGGCCAACATTTCGCGACTGATTTCAGCGTAGCGTGTTTCATCCGGCTGCCACAGGCTACGAAACTCAATAGGGATCAGGTAATACAATGAAAAAAGCACCAGCAGAAGCCAGCCATTTTTTAACATTTTCATCTTGTCTTCACTCTGATAATTGCTCGCATCCCAGCCATCCTTCCCTGCCATGCAGCGACCCGCGCACCACTTTGCCGGTCGGCAACGTAGAGGTATCCGCAGGAAGTAACTCGCTGAGTGGACAAAATTGAATCCCCTGCTGCTCCGCCATGGTTAAAAGCTCGGCAAACAACTGACGCATCGCAATCCCTTCAACTTCAGCATGGATGGTATACACCGGCGTTCCGCGATGCTGGTTAATTTTATCAATAATAAAGGCGTTATAGTTTTCGGCCGTCACTTCACTACCAATCACTTCATCCCAGGTTGGCAGCGTCACCGGGATCTGTACCGTGCCCAGCGATCCATCTGCCAGCCGTGGTCGGAAAGGCGCGCTGCCGCGGCAGTCGCTGTTATAGTGAAAAGCAAAAGCCTCTTTGGCTTCGATTACCCGCTGATCGGCACGCCAGCCAGCGACCGCTGAACAGCTGACGGCGTTACCGGTAATCTCACATAGTGCCTGATACCCACGGTCTATCTGCTGGCTGAGTTGTTGCTCTGACCAGACTCCGGCCCAGGTTTGCCAGGCGAAGTGGTCCCAGGCGTGCAGGCCAACTTCATGCTGCTCAGCGGCCGCGCGAATCACCTCCGGCAACCCCTGACCAATATTACGCCCCGGCCACGCGGTGCCCGCCAGCAAAATATCCCAGCCGTACAGCGAGGCGGCATTGGAGCGCAGCATCTTCCAGAAGAATTTCGGTTTCAGCAGGCGCCAAAGATGGCGCCCCATGTTGTCCGGCCCGACACTAAAGAAAAATGTTGCTGTGGTGTGGTGCGCGCTAAGCATTTCCAGTAAGGCAGGAACGCCGTCGCGCGTTCCGCGCCAGGTATCAACATCAATCCGCAAACCGACTTTTTTCATTAACTCCCTTCCACCGGATCAACGGTTTTCAGGAAGAAATCCAGCGTGTCATCAATGGTTTTTTCCATTCCAACTTCTGGCGTCCAGTTCAGCAGGCGACGCGCGTTGCGAATGCTGGGCTTGCGGTGCTCAACATCCTGGTAGCCCTTACCGTAATAACTGCTGCTTTCCACTTCGCGGAAGCCAGCAAACGGCGGGAACTGATCGCGCAGCGGATGACGCTCAAAACTCGCCAGCAGCTGCTCTGCCAGCTGTTTGATACTGGCTTCATTTTCCGGATTACCAATATTGATAATCTGACCGTCGCAATTATTGTTTTTATTTTCAATAATGCGGAACAGTGCCTCAACGCCGTCAGCGATGTCGGTAAAGCAGCGTTTCTGCTGGCCGCCATCGATCAGTTTAATCGGCGAGCCTTCCACCAGGTTCAGAATCAGCTGGGTAATCGCCCTTGAGCTGCCGATACGCGCCGCATTCAGGTTATCCAGTCGTGGCCCCATCCAGTTGAAAGGTCGGAACAGGGTGAAGCGCAGTCCCTCTTTCTCGCCGTAAGCCCACAGCACGCGATCCAGCAACTGTTTCGATACCGAATAGATCCAGCGCTGTTTATTGATTGGCCCGACGATCAGATTCGAGTGATCCTCATCAAATACCGGGTCGCTACACATGCCATACACTTCCGAGGTTGACGGGAAGATTATCCGTTTTTTGTATTTCACACAGTCGCGGATAATTTTCAGGTTCTCTTCGAAATCCAGTTCGAATACTCGCAGCGGATTACGGGTATATTCAATCGGTGTGGCAATTGCCACCAGCGGCAGAATGACATCACATTTTTTAATGTGATATTCAATCCACTCGGAGTGAATACTGATATCCCCTTCGACAAAATGGAAACGCGGGTTAGTCATAAAACGGCTGATGGCATCCGAGCTGATATCGAGGCCAAAAATCTCGAAGTTATCATCCTGCAACAAACGTTCGGTCAGGTGATTACCAATAAAGCCATTCACACCAAGAATTAATACCCGGGTGCGGCGTTTAACTGCGGCGTGCGGCAGGTTGTTTAATAATGCGCCGGGAACCAGGCCCAGCGTCTGGGCCAGCTGCGACCCCTGCATATACACGCCGTTTTCGCTCTGGCCGGTCAGCACTTCCAGTGCTTCACTGCCACAGGCGATAATCAGTGGCTGCGTCGACAGCACAGTACCGGGTTTTGCCGCTGGCATCTCGCTGTGTACGCGAGTTTTCCAGAGGGTAAATTTACTGGCTCCGACATAGCTGAATGCCCCAGGCCAGGGATCGGTCACCGCACGCACCAGATTGTGGATCACCGCTGCGGGTTGATCCCATTGAACACGGCCATCTTCCGGCGTTCTGCGGCCAAAATAGCGTGCTTTACTGTTGTCCTGCGGCTGTTCAGTGAAATCACCGGTTAAAATCCGCGGCAGAATATCGCTTAACAGGTCGGCGGCGGTCTGATTAAGTTTGCCATGCAGGGTGCGGGCATTATCTTCCGCGCTGATTGCTACCCGCTGTTGGGCAACAATCGCCCCGGCATCAGCACGCGCAACCATGCGATGCAGCGTGACGCCAGTTTCTGTTTCGCCGTTGACCAGCGCCCAGTTAAGCGGTGCACGTCCGCGGTAGTCAGGCAGCAAGGAGCCGTGAAGATTAAAAGCCCCCTGCTTCGCACAGTTAATAATCTCGTCACACAGCATATTGCGATAGTAAAAAGAGAAGATAACCTCAGGCTCGCTGCTTTTAATCCGGTCTACCCACAGCGGATGATTAATATCTTCTGGTGCAAATACCGGAATACCCTGCTCAGCAGCGGTGCGCGCTACCGAGGCAAAAAACTGATTCTCACCCACCGCATCAGCATGCGTATAGATAGCGGTAATGTCATAACCCGCGTTGACCAGCGCATTGATACCAACGCACCCCATATCGTGATAAGCAAAGACGACGGCTTTCATTATTGATTGTCCTGTGCAGAAGAAGATGGTGAGTGTTTAACTACGCGCTGGATGAAATAACGCGGGCGGGCACGGACGTCGTTATAGATACGTCCAATATATTCACCGAGTAAGCCCATGCCGACGAACTGCGCGCCAATAAAAATAAACAGAATGGCGAACAGCATAAATACGCCTTCTGCCGCCCACTGCGGTCCAAAAAACAGCCGCAGTACGATCAGCAGCAACGAAATGGCAAAGCCAAATAATGCAATCGCGCTGCCAAATACGCTCAGCATTCGCAGTGGCGTAGTGGTCAGGCAGGTGATCAGGTCGTACATCAAATTAATCAGCTTCATAAAGCTGTATTTTGAGTCGCCAAACTCACGCTCGGCATGTTTAACCGGAATTTCAATCGCCCGACGGGCAAAGGTGTTCGCCAGAATCGGAATAAAGGTGCTGCGCTCGTGGCAATGCAGCATTGCCTCAATAATATGACGGCGGTAAGCGCGCAGCATGCATCCGTAGTCGCCCATCGCTTTACCGGTAGTGCGCTGAATCAGATGATTGATCATGCGCGACGCGCGTTTACGGAACCAGCTGTCCTGGCGGTTTTGCCGCACGGTACCGACTACGTCATAACCCTCCGCCGCCACGCTGACTAAACGCGGAATCTCTTCCGGCGGGTTTTGCAGATCGGCATCCAGCGTAATAATTAAATCACCGCTGACGTGGCTGAAACCGGCCATAATCGCCGAATGCTGGCCATAGTTACGGTTGAGTAATACCGCGACGATATGGCTGTCCGGCTGTTCAGCCGCTGCCGCCATCATCTCTGCCGAATCATCACTGCTGCCGTCATCCACCAGCAAAATTTCATAATCCATGGGCAGCAAGGCGCAGGCAGCAGTGGTGCGCCGGATTAATTCCGGCAGGCACGCCTGCTCGTTAAAGACTGGGATCACTACCGAGACTTTATTAATTGGTTGTTCATTCATGTCGTTATTTTCCGGCAATCTCGTTTAGCGCGTGGATTACGCGCGTAGTGTCTTCATCAGTCATGCCCGGGAACAATGGAATGGAACAAATACGTGCAGAGTTCCACTCGGTATCCGGTAATGAGAGCTGAGGAAAGCGTTCGCGATAATATTTTTGCGTATGCGCCGCGCGGAAATGCAGCCCGCTGCCAATGCCGCGGTTTTTTAACTGCTGCATTAATTCATCGCGGCTGATACCGGCTTTCTGCTCATCAACCCGAATAATAAACAGGTGCCAGGCGTGATGATGTTGCCATTCAGGCAGTGCCAGCGGCGTTAAGGGGCCGCCCGCCAGCGCCTGTAGATAACGCCCGGCAATCTCAGCGCGCCGCGCATTGAGCTGAGGAAGTTTTTCCAGCTGCACCAGCGCAATCGCCGCATTGATATCCGCCAGATTGTATTTGAATCCGGGGCTGATAACCTCGGCCTGCGGCGCGCGGCCCAACGTCTGGCGGTCATAAGCGTCCACGCCCAGACCATGAAACTTAAGGCTGCGGATGCGGTTCGCCAACTGTTCATCATCGGTGACGACCAGCCCGCCCTCAGCGCAGGTGATATTTTTAATTGCATGGAAAGAGAAAATGGCGGTGCCGGATGCACCAATATGCGCGCCCTTGTAGTAAGTGCCCACCGCGTGCGCAGCATCCTCAATCACCGGAATACCATGGCGTTCACCAATGGCGCGAATCGCATCAATATCCGCCGGCGCTCCGGCATAGTGCACCGGTACAATTGCCCGGGTGCGCGGGGTAATGGCGGCTTCAATCAGCTCGGGCGTCACCATCAGGGTTTCGCGATCGACATCAATCATTACCGGCTCAGCGCCCAGTAACACGATCATATTCAGCGTGGAAACCCAAGTCAGAGAAGGCGTAATCACCTCATCCCCGGCCTTAATCCCTAAAGCCATCAGCGTGACGTGCATCCCCGCCGTTGCAGAACTCAGCGCGATAGCATGTTGATTACCGGTCAACTGACAAAATGCCTGCTCCAGCTGCTGATTTTTGGGGCCAGTAGTAATCCAGCCGGAGGTAAAAACCTCACGGACGGCAGCTAATTCGCTTTCACCCAACGCGGGACGGGAAAAGGGCAGGAACTCAGACATTGTTAAATTTCCTTAAGCCTTTAACATTTGATATTTTAGCAATTTGTGCTAATAGTCAGCCGTAAATCGATTAAACAGACTGTGATGCACTACGCAAAAATCATAACTGCAAAATATTAAATGAATATTTAACGGTATTTATATTGTTGATAATTCTGTCCAATGAGGAAGTCAGAAGATTAATACATATAAAACAATATTTTACACATGTAACATTGGAATGTGACATATGAATGAAATTTAGCCAGTTTTGAAGAGTGATTTTGCTCGCAGATTGATGAAAAAATTGAGAAAAATCAGTCTGTCGATCGGCCGACTCTCGATCATAAAAAAAATTCATCAATTCAGCTGCGGGTTAATCTATGTTGGGAAAGAGTGACTCAGGAAAGAGGCGTGGCCGGTCGTCAGCCCTTAGCGAAGCGGTGAAGTCAGTTTGGCGAGGGGTTAACCGCAGGTAATTTGTCGCGGCGGCAAGAACACCGCCGCGACAGCAGAGTTGTGACCCGGGCGAAGTTTCAACCGCCCCGGTTAATCACTGATTATTAATGCTTTAGGTTTTCTCTTACCTTTTTTACCTGGTCTGCGCTGACTGCCGCGGCGTTATTGCTCCAGCCCTGACGAATAAAGGTCGCAAGCTGCGCGACTTCATCGTCATTCAGACGTTGAGCAAAACCTGGCATCGCCAGTGTTGAAGGTGCACGGGCAGTAGACGGCTGCTGAGCGCCCGCGAGAATGGTATGAATCAACCCACCCGGATCCTGCGTATTGACGATGGTTGCCTGATCCAGCTGCGGGAAGATTGCTGGTGAACCTTTGCCGGTAACAAAGTGGCAGGCACCGCAGTTATCAAGATAAAGGCGCTCGCCGAGGGTCAGATTTTTCGCTGCCGTCAGTTTGGCTTCGGTTGCCTGTGCCGCTTGCTCATCACCTTTCACCAGCGGTGGATTACCACCGAGGAACTTCAGGTAAGCCGCAATCGAGCGCAAGTCTTCATCAGTCATATACGAGGTGCTGTGCTCGACTACCGAGGTCATTTCCCCGCCCACTGCCGCTTTGTCGTTACGTCCGGTTGCCAGATAATCGACAATTTCCTGCTCGCTCCAGCGCGGCAAGCCGCGCAGGGTCGGCACATCCCAGCCGTTGAGATTGCCACCGGCAAGGAACTGCGGCTCGCTGCTGTCGAGGGCTTTCTCATTCATGCCCAGACCACGTGGGGTATGGCAACTGCCGCAGTGCCCGAGACTTTCCACCAGGTAGGCACCACGATTGATCTGCGCAGAAGCGCCGCCAATCGGCTGGAAAGGCGTATCACTGGTGAATGCCCAGTTCCAGAAACGCATTCCCCAGCGCTGGCTAAACGGAAAGCTGAGATCGGTCTTCGGCGGCTGTTCCGCGCTGGCCTTTACTCCCTGCATGAAATAGACGTAAAGCGCATGCATATCCTCATCACTGATTTTCACATAATCAGGATACGGCATCGCCGGATACAAACGGGTGCCATCCGGTAGCACGCCCTTACGCACCGCATCCGCAAATTGCTGCTCGCTGTAATGACCAATACCGTGCTGCTTATCGGGGGTGATATTGGTCGAATAAATGGTGCCCAGATTCGACTCAATCGCCAACCCACCGGAAAACTCAGCTTTACCCGGAATCGAGTGACAAGCACTGCAATCACCCAGCCGGGAAATATACTCGCCTCGCTTAATCAGCTCAGCATTATCCGCCTGCGCGCTGGCTGCCCAACCCAGTGCCACCACCAGCGCATTTGCGATAAAAAAACCTTTAGCTTTGATCATTTTCATCTCACTTATGCCTGCACCAGAGGGCCCGGATTTTTCAGGTACTGATCTTTGATTGCCTGCGCCGCCATCAGGGTGATGGCACCGATGGTATCAGTCGGGTTTGCCTGGAAGTTCTGTGGGAACGCGTTGCCGCCCGGCACAAACACGTTATGCACATCCCAGCTTTGTAGGTAACGATTTAACGCCGAGGTCTTCGGCGAATCGCCCATCACTGCACCACCGACATTGTGAGTAGAGACGTATTTAGTCAGATCAAAATGCGCATCCATGCCGAGGAAGCTTTCGCTGTAGCTGTCAGGGTTCAGCTCTTTAGTGATATCGCCGACAATGCCACGCAGATGCTGTTGCAGTTTCAGCTCGTTCTCTTTCCAGTCGAAAGTCATGCGCAGCAGCGGATAGCCGTACTCGTCTTTATAGTTCGGATCGAGGTCAAGATAGATATCGCGATAAGACATACAGGTGGTGGTAATGCTGATTTTCATCGAATGGCCATACCACTCTTCCAGCCCCTCTTTCCAGCCGCTACCCCAGCCTGGCGTTCCTTTAGGTAACGCGGTGCTGATTGGCGTGCCGGTTGCCTGAGAACTGTGGATCTTCGCCCCGCCAATAAAGCCCAATGACGGACCATCAAAGTTGCCTGGCGAAATGTCATTAAACATCTGTCCGGTCGCACCGGCAGTGGCGAAAGGATTAAAGTTTTTATCTTTGAAGAACAGCGTGGCACCGCCGTTGCTGAGGAAGGCATAGTTACGCCCAACCACCCCTTCATTGGTGATCGGGTTATACGGCTGACCAATGCCGGATAACAGCATCAGACGCACGTTAACGAACTGGAAGCCGCTCAGCACCACGATTTTCGCGGGCTGGAAGCACTCGTTACCCTGCTCATCAATGTAAAGCACGCCTTTGGCGGTTTTCTTATCCTCGTGCAGTACCACTTTCATCACGTTGGCATGCACTTCATAAGAGAAGTTGTCCATACGTTTTAATGCATCCATAACCGCAGTTTGCGGCGATGCTTTCGAGTAGTTCAGGCACGGATATTTACTGCAATAGCCGCAATAGTTACAAGGCGCGATCTGATTACCGTACGGGTTGGTCCACGGGCGGGAAACGCAAGCGGACGGATTCGGGAACGGATGATAGCCGAGCTTTTTCGCCGCTTTAACAAACATCGTGTTGTTAAGGGTATCATCGAGCGGCGGCAACGGATAAGGATTCGCTCGCGGGCCTTCAAAAGGATCGCCGCCTTCCAGAATTTTTCCGCGCAGATTGCCGGTTTGCCCCGACTGACCACAGATCATTTCAAACTTTTCGTAGTAAGGTTCGATCTCATCCCAGCTAAACGGGAAATCGCCAATTTCCATCTCTTCGGCGAGAATACCTGGCTTATACGCCTGATCGGCATAGGTTTTCAGTTTCAGGTCGGTCGGCGTTGGGCGAATTAACACTGCCGTCCAGTGCAGGCCTGAACCGCCCACTCCGTTACCCGGACAGAATGCGCCCCATTTGCGCGTCGGTAGTGCAGTCTGACGCATATTGTGTCGTACGGTTACCGCCGCTTCTGCCGGGGTCGCCATCACTTTGTTACGTACGGCGTAAGCGTATTCGTCGGCCGGTTTCGGATAAGCAAACGCATCGTAATTGCGGTCCGGACCGCGCTCCAGCGCGCGTACTTTTAATCCGGCCATTGCCAGCTCGATACTCATCAGCGAGCCAGCCCATCCCAGGCCGACGACGACGACGTCGACTTCTTCTTTATTCAGCTGTGCCATTGTTAACCCTGTCAATCTGCAAAAAACTTAAAAAAAACTCAAAAGGTTCAGGCGCGTGCGCCCTCAATACTCACCGGACCTAATGGATAAGGCACGTTGTGCTGTTTAACCCACTCCAGGTAGCTGGCGCGTGCACCAGGAAAGCCAATGGCAATCCATGCTTTCATGCCTTTGTTGCCACCGTACATCGGATCGGAGAGATAGCCGTGTTTGGTTTCAGAAAGCAGTTCGCTAAAGAATTGAGCCGGTTTCAGGGCGTCCTCTCCCATGCTGGCAAAGTCGATCTGATTGTTTTGTAACTGCGTCAGTACCGTCTCTTTGTCCCGATCGGACAACAGACGGAAAGGCTGTTGGTATTGCTGCTGGCACCAGCGGTTAGTCAGCTCAATACCGATTTTGAAGATTTGCTGCGGACGATAGGGAATCTGATAGCCCATGGTGGCAGGCGCATGGGGCTCGAAAGGCCCCTGCATATAGATCTCATCACCCAGATCGCCATGCAGCTGCTGATCGATAAAGATCGGCACGTTGGTTTCCAGTGCACCAGGCGCGTTGCCTTTACCACCGGCCGGAATTAAACGGTCACAGGCAGCCATCACAAACTGCCACTGCTCGGTGGTAAAGAAGATCGGTTTATAGTCCAGCAGTTCCGGAGCGGCCATTTCTGCCGCCTCGGCAGCAGTCAGACCTTTAAATATCATGTCGCTGACCGGCAGTGCCATCAGCGAGCCGATTAAAAACTTACGGCGGGTAGTCTCTTTTTGAAGCAGCATAGCATTACGACTCTCACATGCTTAAAAGTAATAGCAAAGTTAAAAAATTGGCGGGATTTAAAACAATTAAATAATAACATGGATACATATATTACTAATTGTAATTTTTATGCCTGAATTATGTTCTTATTAATTTTAATCACAGGAGATGACTGGCTATTTTGGTGATTATCTCCGCTCTTCCTGGCACAAATCCGAGTAGATTTATAATTAAGACAAATATGGCGAAAATTTGCGCAATTAAAGCGGTAATATAATTACTATCGGTGACAGTCATCAGGATAAATAAATAAACACAATTATTTTTGATAATAATTCTTATTTTCAATAAAACCGTTAAACATTAACCTGTCGGCGTTATGAACCAGACTCATTAGTGAATCATCTCAAGTCCGTTATAATGATGTATCTTCATTAACGGGCGGGATATCGCAACAGGGATTGCCTACCGTCAGGCATCAATTTTTTCAATCCACTCGCCGACCACGGATTTGCCCATGCTAAAAGATAACTTTAATGACTTACTTTCACTGATTGTGATTGCCAGAGAGAGGAGCTTTACCAAAGCGGCGGCAAAGCTGGGGGTATCACAATCAGCATTAAGTCATGCGATTCGTGGTCTGGAGGAGCGCCTCGATTTACGACTGTTAACCCGTACTACCCGCAGCGTTGCGCCGACGGAAGCGGGAGAAAAGCTGATTAACGCCCTTGGGCCGCGTTTTGCCGAAATTGAAAGTGAGCTGATGGCGCTGAGCGAAATGCGCGAGAAACCGGCCGGAAATATTCGTATCAGCGCCGGCGAACACGCGCTGCGCTGCGCACTCTGGCCAGCACTCGAGCAGTTCCTCAAAGATTATCCCGATATTAAAGTCGAAATCGTCAGTGATAATACGCTGACGGATATTGTCAGCGGTCGTTTTGATGCAGGTGTCCGGCTGGGTGAGCAAGTGGCTAAGGATATGATTGCCGTGAGTATCGGTCCGGAAATGCGGATGGCCGTTGTCGGTTCGCCAGCGTATTTTTCACGCTGTGGTCGCCCGGTAACGCCGCAGGATTTACAGCAGCATAACTGTATTAATATGCGCTTACCCACTATGGGTGGGCTGTATGCCTGGGAGTTTGAAAAAGATCAGCGCGAACTGCGCGTGCGGGTTGAAGGGCAGCTGACGTTCAATAATCTGCAACCGCGTATTGATGCCGCGATAGCCGGCATTGGTCTGGCGATTGTGCCGGAAGACACCATAATCCAGGCCGTGGCCGACGGGAAACTGGAAACGGTACTGGATGACTGGTGCCCCGCTTTCCCCGGCTATTACCTCTATTATCCCAGCCGGAAACAGCATACCGCGGCTTTTGCGCTGCTGATTGACGCGCTACGCTATTCTCCGGAATAAATCCGCCAGTGTTGCGATACGGACGACGTTTTCGCCGTCCGTATTCAGGGCTGGCAGATAACTTAACGCCCGACTCTGTCCGCTATCTCTTTCGGATAGCGCGCACCCTGCACTTCAATATCCGCCAGCGCACGGTTAATCAGGCTCAGTTCCTGCGCTGACAGCGTCAGTTGTGCCGCTGCGGTATTCTCTTCCAGCCGGTGGAGTTTAGTGGTGCCGGGAATAGGAACGATCCACGGCTTCTGCGCCAGCAACCAGGCCAGCGCAATCTGCGCCGGAGTCGCCTCTTTCTGCCGGGCAATATTAGCCAGTTCATCAACCAGAACCTGGTTGGCTTTACGCGCATCGGTACTGAAGCGTGGCACTTTATTGCGGAAGTCTGAACTGTCGAAGGCGGTATTTTCATTAATCGCTCCGGTCAGAAAACCTTTTCCCAGCGGACTAAACGGCACGAAACCAATGCCAAGTTCTTCCAGCGTTGGGATAATTTCCTGCTCGGGTTCACGCCACCACAGCGAATATTCACTTTGCAGTGCCGCCACCGGTTGTACCGCATGGGCGCGACGAATGGTTTGCGCACCGGCTTCGGACAAACCAAAGTGCTTAACCTTGCCTTCAGCAATCAGCTGCTTAACCGTACCGGCAACCTCTTCAATCGGCACATCCGGATCGACACGATGCTGATAAAGCAGATCAATAGCATCAACATTCAGGCGTTTCAACGAGCCTTCCACGGCTTTGCGAATATGTTCCGGGTGGCTGTTAAGAATTTGCTGGTTGTCGGGTTGCGGCAAATCAAAGCCAAATTTACTGGCGATGACCACCCGATTGCGAAATGGAGCCAGCGCTTCGCCCAATAAGGTTTCATTAGTAAAGGGGCCGTAGACTTCTGCGGTGTCAAAAAAAGTGACGCCACGTTCAACCGCAGCGCGGATTAACGCAATCGCCTGCTGCTTATCGGTGGCCGGCCCGTAACCGAAACTTAGTCCCATGCAGCCAAGCCCAAGCGCTGAAACCTCAGGACCGTGGCTACCCAGTTTACGTTGTTGCATGTGCTTCTCCGACATCAGGTTAGAGTATGGCGATGGCAATCCATCACGCTCGATAACCTTAAGAACTACAGCCGGAAAAAACTATCTGCATTATCTGCTTGATGCTATGAGCTGAGCTCATATATCAGAAGAAGCGGTGTTACAGACTGCTGCGAAAATCAGCAATGACCGTTGATACAGCAAGATAACTCACTGTCATACGGGATTTGCAAAAAATACAGACTGCACCATGGGGATTCTTTGGGGAGACATCATACAGGGAAGAGCGATATTGATGACCGTAACAGGACGGGCATTGGAATTTTAAATTTAAGATATAAACCTTCATTATTACTTATAGAGACACCACCATAACACGGCACAACCGCACTGTCTGTTTTATTTTAGCGCTGAGTTAACGTTGGCTGGCGCTAAAAATGCCAGCCTGACGTGGTTAATTCTGGCTGTCGCAGCGCAGCCCCAGTGTGCTACCAAGAAACTGATAACTCAGCTGTTGATCATCGACGGCCAGCGAATTAAAGTCACGCACCGATAAAATATCGCGATTATTGGTATTGTTAATCGCAATACAGTTCGCCCCGGCCGTCAGCGCAGAAATAATGCCGTTATCTGAATCCTCAAACACCAAAGTCTGTTCTGGCCGGGTGTTAAATCGCTCGATAGCGGTGGTATAGGGCAGTGGATCAGGCTTGCCGCGCACCACGTCGTGCCGGGAGATAATGCAGCTGAAGATATGCAAATTATGCTGATCGAGCACATTATTGATTTTTTCCGGCCAGCTGCTGGTAACGATGCCGATATTTAACGGACAGCTTTTTAGCTGAAACAGCAGCGACTTCAGACCATCAATCAGCACGCACTCAGCTTCAGCTTCCCGCTGATCGACCTTTCTGTGAATCAGCGCGCGTGTTTCGGCAGTGAAATGTGGAAAGATATTCTCCAGGGTATATTTATGCGAAGCGCCGATAATATACTTTTCGATCTGTTCTGGTGAAATATCACAGCCATACTCTCTGGCGGTGGTTTTCCAGGCATTAACGATGGCTTCGTTAGAGTCAATAATAACTCCATCAAGATCGAACAAAATGGTATTTATCCATTTAGGTTCATTCTCTTTCATCACTTATTCCTTGTAACGAGAAATTTATCATTAAAAATGACTGCATCAACGGCACCTTCACGTAATACGGATAATGCCTGCTGCGGAGTGTTGATTATTGGTTCTTCATGGCGATTAAATGAGGTATTGATCAGGCAAGGCTGGCCGGATAACTGATACCATTTATTGATTAATGAATACATCAAGGGATCGCTCTCCTCGCGAATAATCTGCGGTCGGGCGGTATTGTCGATATGTACGGTTGCCGGACAGCGTGCGGTCATTACTGGCTTGCAGTTATAGGTAATCGTCATAAATTCCGCTGATTTATCCCTGTCAGACCAGTGACAAAAGCAGAACTCTGCCAGATTTTCCGCCGTTACCGGAGCAAAAGGCATAAACTCGGTGCGCTTGAGTTTTTCATTCAGCCATATGTTCACATCCTTGTTGTTTGCATGACAGATGATACTGCGCTGGCACAGCGCCCGAGCGCCAAACTCCATGCGACCACGAAAGAACGCCAGAATGGTGTCTGAACGCAGCAAGGTTAAGATCTCTTTAACCAGATCGCCGGGCTGTTCAACCCTCAAATCGCGGTGCTGCGACAGAATCTCCTCAATCTGCCGGTTACTGTATTCAGGACCAAGCGCCATGCTGTTAAGCGGGCAGCGATTTCCTGTTTTACGCCATAACACCGTCACCGCCGCGGCCAGCGGTAATCCCTCATCTCCCATGCAGGGCAGCACGTAAACGTTTTCGATACCGGCCAGTTCCCGCACACATTGGTTAAGGCGAACATTGCCAAATAGCCCACCTGCCAGACAGATATTTTTAACCTTATAATTTTTCACATAAGGCATCAAAATTGCCGCAATAATATCCTGAATATGTTTTTGCGCCGCCGCAGCAATATCCTGTGGAGAAAAGCTATTGATTTCATCGACCAGCTTTTCAGAGTAACCATGGTAAGACGGCAAATAATAGTCGCCACAATTGGCAATCAGCCGACTGTCGCGCACATCGATCATTTTGCGCATCAGCGGCAGTGCCTTAAGCGGATCGCCATGCGCCGCCAGCCCGGTGATTTTACCTTCATGACGATTAGCCTTAAAGCCGAGTAAATGCGTGATGCGGCCATAAAAATAGCCAAGGCTGTCAAGCGTGGTTTCGCGTTGCAGCACCACCTCACTGCCGTTATCGATATAGCGTACCGTCAGTGAAATAAAGTCGCCCCGGCCGTCACAGGTCACTACCAGAGCCTGATCAAACGGCGAACAGAGCCAGGCCCCCCAGGCGTGAGTATCGTGATGATCGATGTACATCACTTTGCCCGATAAATTATTTTCCGCGATAAAAAGATCGAATTCGGCTCTTTTCCCGGCGTCATTAATCATTTCATCGGCAATTCTCTTCTTTAAAATAAATACATTGTCGAAATTATTAATACACTCATAAATAATTCTTTCGACATAGAGGTTAAGACAGTAGCCCTCGTTAAACCCGGCGTTCCAACCATAGGCGACAATATCGACATCCGATAAACTCTTACCTGTTGAGCTTAATACATAATCTATCGACTGCTGTGGCCAGATCTTATGGCCTTTGATACGGGTAAACCGCTCTTCATGCGCCGCCGCAACGATTTTATCTCCTTCAACCAGACAGGCTCCGGCGGTATCATTGTTAGTAATACCGAGAATTAACATATCACCACCTCTTTTAAAGGGTCATCTGCCGCCGTTGCGCTGATTAACGCGAATTTATCCAAAGCCTCTTTATTATTTTCTGCGATAATATGTAAACGGGATATATTAAACTGCTGTAGTAATACCGATCGAATTACCTCGCCAGCACCAGCCTCATCAAGCGACTGAGGAACAACGATTTTTCCTTTGATAAAAAAGATAAAGTGTTGCTTTTCCATTGCATCCCCCTGAACCATAAACTGACCGAATGTGATCAGAGTCACGGTGTCATGATTTGCTGATATTAGAAGGCAAAAAAAGATGAAAATATAATCAAAATAAATCTGCGATTGATAATGAAACGGAATGGATACTCGACTGTTACAGGCATTCGTGATGTTGGCTGAAACTAAAAATTATCGTGAAGCGGCGCAGAAACTATTTATGACACAGCCGGCCTTAACCAAGAAAATTCAGTCACTGGAAAATGAACTCGGCGTGCATCTGTTTATTCGCGGACGCCATGGTGCGCAGCTTACCCATGCAGGTATGCAACTGATTGATAAAGCCCATGAAGCGGTCTCTGGCATCAGTGAATTCCGCCAGCTGGCGCTGAATGTTGCCCGGGGAAAAACCGGCAACCTGGCGATAGGTTTTGGATTATCAGGTATCAAGGTGGCGCCAGAGCTGGTGGCAGATTTTCGCCGCAGCTGGCCTGAAATTAATATCAGCCTCGAAGATATGCCATCGGCAGTGCAAATTGACGCGCTGCTTGCCGGTCGCTTACAGCTGGCTTTTATGCGCCTGCCGGTTGAGCCGCCGTTAACCGGTATAGCATTAAAGGCGGAATCACTGGTGCTGGCGGTACCGCAAAAGGAGAAAGCGTTAATTAATGCCCAACTGAATGCTTCAACCGATTATCAGGCGTTCGCCGAGCTACCGCTATTGCAGCTGTCTGCCGACAGAGGCCCGGGGCTTAACCGGCAAATCGCCAGATTTATGCGGTTTAATCGAATCGAGCCGCAGATAGTCCAGCAGGCAAATGATATTCAGACGCTGATTGCCATGGTTGCAGCGGGCATCGGCAGCGCTATTGTGCCGGAAGCCGCGGTGTATATTGCGCCATCGGGAATCGGGATGATCCCGCTGTACGGCCCCTACTCCGGCTGGGATGTCGGTATCATCTGGAATAGCGCGCACCAGGATCGCACCCGCGATCTGTTTATTGCGCTGGTGAAAAGTGATCTCAGGGTACGATAACGCCAGCGGAACCTCGTTCGAGGCTCTCCCGCTTTACGCCAGAGCCGCCTGCTGCCGACGCCACTCTCCCGGCGACATCTGATAAATCTGGCGAAATACTCTGGCAAACTGCATCTGATCGCGGTAGCCGACCGAAAACGCAATCACCTTTATCGGCAGCCTGGCGTCGAGCAGCAGTGAGGTGGCAACGTTCATCCGCAACATAATCAGATAGTGTTTCGGCCCATAGCCAAAACGCTGCTTAAACAACCGGCTCAGATAGCTGCGATCGACCCGGCACCAGGCGGCAATATCACTGACGCTGATACTTTCATGATAATTGCGTTCCATCCAGTGAATGGCTTTTTCCACCGGTTGATCATCGCCCTGGCGTGCCGTACCGGTCTGTGGCGCATTCGCCAGCAGCGCATCGAGAAACAGGCAGGTCAGACCGGCGATACGCAATGACTGCCCGGTCTCCTGTTGAACGATTTGCTGTAAATAGTGTAACTCTTCACGCTGTTCGCCGCCGGCAACCGGGGTGTAAACCGGATTATCACGATTTAATCCGCAGGATTCAAAAGTACGCGCCACAATTAAACCGTCAATTTCAATCCACATATATTCCCACGGCTGGCGTTTATCGGCGCAATAAGTGGTAATTTCATGTGGATGAATCAGAAAGGCTTCTCCGGCATATACCTGATGACGTCCCCGCTCGGTAAACAGCTCGCCGGTTCCGCGAATGATATAATGCAGTAAATAGTGCTGACGTACCGCCGGACCATAGCTATGCCCTGGACGACAGACTTCATGACCATACTGAAAAACATTCAGACCGAAATGCGATATCTCTTCAGGTTTTAGATCCTTCTGCATTTTCACCTCAGGTTTTACCGCATATACGACATCACATAACCCTATAGATAATGCTGTTTGTAATGCCCTGCCGTGCTGCTGGCAAGCACTACGCTGCTGCTAACCGATGATTTGAGAACAACTTCACAATTTTTACCGGCTTTTATTTTTCGCCATATTGATGTCACAAAACGACATATACATTAATTCAGTCTCTGCCTAGAGTCTTTCCATCGCAACATTCACAGGCAAAGGAAAGAATCATGAAAATCACTTTTATCGGTGCGGGCAGCACCGTATTTGCAAAAAATGTGCTCGGCGACATTATGGCAACACCGGCATTATCGGATGTGCAGATTGCACTTTACGATATTGATGAAAGTCGTTTGCAAGATTCGTGGAATATGCTGAATAACATTAATCAGAATATTAATCAGGGCCGCGCATCGATTGAAAAATATGTCGGCGTTGAACAGCGCCGCGCGGCATTACAAGGGGCGAAATATGTGATTAATGCGATTCAGGTCGGCGGTTATCAGCCCTGTACCGTCACCGACTTTGACATTCCAAAACAGTTTGGTTTGCGTCAGACCATTGCGGATACGCTGGGAATTGGCGGTCTGTTTCGCGCCCTGCGCACCATTCCTGTGCTGTTCGACATCGCCCGCGACATGGAACAAGTCTGTCCGGACGCCTGGTTTCTTAACTACACCAATCCAATGGCGTCACTGACCGGCGCGATGTTGCGTCATACCGGCATTAAAACCGTTGGGCTGTGCCACAGTGTGCAGGTCTGCGCCGAGACGCTGCTGAAGGCGGTGGATATGCCAACCGACGGCGTCACCTGGCAAATTGCCGGGATCAATCATATGGCGTGGCTGCTGGATATTAAGCGTCACGGCGAGGATATTTATCCGGAAATTAAACGCCGCGCCGCCGGCTTGCAGCATAAGCATGACGATATGGTGCGTCATGAGATTATGCGGGTATTCGGCTACTACGTGACCGAGTCTTCTGAGCATAACGCGGAATATATGCCCTACTGGATTAAACGCAACTATCCGCAGTTAATCGAGCGCTTTAATATTCCGCTGGATGAGTATCCGCGCCGCTGTATTGAGCAAATCAACAACTGGCAGCTGCAACGTGAACAATTAACCCGTGACGAAGCGCTGACTCATCACCGCAGCCATGAATATGCCTCTTATATCATTGAGGCGATGGAAACTGACCTGCCGTATAAAATTGGCGGGAATGTACTCAACCGTGGGCTGATCACCAATCTGCCGACCGACGCCTGCGTGGAAGTGCCGTGCCTGGTGGATGCGCAGGGCATCACGCCAACCGTTGTCGGCGATCTGCCACCGCAGCTGGCGGCGCTCAACCGCACCAATATCAACACCCAGTTATTGACGATAGAAGCAGCCGTGACGCTGAAAAAAGAACATATCTATCACGCCGCGCTGCTCGATCCGCATACCTCGGCTGAGCTGTCGATCGATGACACTATCCGACTGTGCGACGCGTTAATCGAGGCGCACGGCAACTGGTTGCCGACTTACCGCTGATACCCCCACCTACCCTACATTAAGCCGCACAGAAAGGAGGCCGACGCTGTTTTTCTGGCTGTCAGCGTCGGTACTCCGGGGACGTGCGGAGATAGCCATGAGCGTATCGTTAAAAACTAAAATCAGCTATGGATTCGGTGCCTTTGGTAAAGACTTTGCCATCGGGATTATTTATATGTACCTGATGTACTACTATACCGATGTCGTCGGCATATCCGTCAGTATGGTAGCTTCACTGTTTCTGGTAGCGCGAATTCTGGATGCGCTGCTTGATCCGGTTATGGGCTGGATCGTCGAACGCACCCGCACACGCTGGGGTAAATTTAAACCGTGGATTCTGATTGGCACCCTGGTCAATTCCGTGGTGCTGATCAGCGTATTCTGCGCGCACAACTTCTCCGGTGGCGCGCTGATTGCTTATATCTGGGTGACTTACATTCTCTGGGGCTTTACCTACACCATAATGGATGTGCCGTTCTGGTCACTGGTGCCCTGCATCACCGTCGATAAGCGCGAGCGCGAAGCACTGATTCCCTGGCCGCGCTTTTTTGCCAGCAGCGCGGGTTATCTCACCGGCGTAATTGGCCTGCCGCTGATAAACCTGCTGGGGCAAGGGCATCAGGGCGACGGCTTTATGCGCTTTACCTTTATTCTGGTGTTCTTTTTTATCCTCTCCACGCTTGTTACGCTGGTCAACGTCAAAGAGAAATACTCCTCATCGCACCATGGCGCCACGCAGGTGCAGCATGGTCTGAAAAGCGTGCTGATGATGATTGTGCGCAATAAACCGCTGTTTGCGCTGCTGGTTATGGCCCTTTCATGGAATATGGCGCATAACGTCATTCAGTCATTTGCCATTTACTACTTCAAGTATGTCGTCGGTCGGGAAGAGCTTTTCCCCTGGTATATGATGTATGCCGGAATCGCTAACCTGGCGACCATTGCGCTGTTCCCGATGCTGGCGAAGCGCTTTTCGCGCCGGGTGTTATGGATTAGCGCCTCGGTGTTACCGGTGCTGAGCTGCCTGCTGCTGCTGTACGTTGGACTGTATGCGCCGCAGAGCGCGACGCTGATTGCGCTGTCCGGCATTATGGCTAACAGCGGCGGCGCTTTCTTCTGGGTATTGCTGGTGATTATGGTTGCCGACACCGTCGACTATGGCGACTACGCGCTGGGCATGCGCATCGAAAGTATCGCTTTTGCGGTGCAAACCATGGTGGTCAAGGCCGGTGCAGCTTTTGCCGGGCTGGTGATTGGCGTGCTGCTGGGAGCGGCCGGTTATCAGGCTGGCGTGCCGCAAACTGCCAGTACCATAATGGGCATGCAGGGCATCATGATTGTGGTACCGATGCTGTTCTTTGGCCTGACGCTGTGGGTCTATCTGCGACACTACACCCTCGACGGTGCGTTACTTCAGCAGGTGCAAAATCATCTGAAGCGCAAATATGACGAACCGGTTGATGCCGCAGCACGCGCGGCGGCGGTAAGCAGCGACACTCATCCGGTCGCTGGCGAGCCCACTACGGTTAAGGGATAATCCGACGCGCAGCAGCCGGTAAACGACACCGGTTTGCTGCGCGATTGACTTTTAAAGCACATCATCAGCGTTAAAAACTGTATTGTACGCCGACGCGAAAGCGCGTCTGCCGCTCGTCGCTGGTTTTACGCACGCTGATATTCCCCAGTTCGGTATAGGGAGCCCAGTTTTTATTCAGCTTCCACAATGCTTTCACATTATGTTCATAGTCCCACTTTTTATTATCGAAACGAATTTGATCGCTGTGTTTATAGATGAAATTATATTCAAAACGCCAGTCCTGATAGCGATATCCCAGCCAGAACTCACCGCGATTGGTTTTCTCATCTTCTTTCCCTTCATCTGAAACACGTTTATATTCGTAGCGGTAACGTCCATTTAAATAAATCCCGCTATCAAAGGCGTAACCGGTGGTTAAAAAGGGTTTATAGATACTGCTGTTGCTGGATGATTCGAGCGTGAATCCCGGCTGAATAAACCACTCCGGCGTGATCTTATATTGATAGTTGATGCTGTTTTCCGTGCCGTTACTGACGATATCGTGGAATGCTTTATTGCTATTATCGCCGCCCGACTTCCATTTCGCTTCCAGCGAGAAACCAATACCGTTGTCAAAACGATGGGAGACGGAAAAGCGATCCTTGTGGACCTTGCTGTCATCCTGCCACTCATGCCGCACATCCAGCGTGACCGCCGCAGCCTGAAAAGAACACAGCAGTAACCCGCAGATCATTAATGTCTGTTTAGTCATTACAAAACCCCATTGGTATTTTTTATTCGTGTTACGTCAGGTTTTATTATTTCGCTGTTTGTTTATTATCATCCAGCGTCAGAAAGTGATTATTTTTCAGACGACCGGTTACCGCATCGGCATATTGCGCGGGTGAAGTTCGCAAGGAAATATTACCTTCCAGCTGCCCCTGTTTATCTGGCTGGGTGTAGGGGCCGGGACGGAAAAGATAATTAAAGCGTTTATTGTCGACCGCAATATTATTCCGCACCAGTAATGCACCCGGATTAAAGTTATCGGTGAAGCCATCCATGCCATTCTCTATCGCCACACTGTCCGACACCTGATGTGCGACCGGCAAACCTTCGCCGCCGAGTTTAAAACCATTATTACGATTACGCAGCGAGATACTTTTCTCGATAATCACCCGGCCATTTGGGCCGTCTTCGATTTTATTAAACAGGTCAAAACCATCGTCAACATTATCATGGGCGAAACAGGCAATCAGTTTATTGCCCTCTCCGACGCGCATTTTCACCGCAAAGCCATCGGCGTTTATCTGGCCGGGATCCTGATTAGCATAAGACTCAGAGTTGGAAATGATATTGTGGCTGGCCCACAGTGCGCGTCCCACATCCGGCGGTGAAGCCACCCAGATACCGGTGTCGTCAGCATGGTGTGCCACTACCCGATCGATATGATTATAACTGCCGGAAATATTGAAGCTTTTAGCCGTCACGCTAATCCCCTGAATATCCCAGTGGCTGGCGGCAAGATTAAGCCCATAAAACACCGCATGCTTACCGAGCGGACGCAGTTTTTTCGCCTGCTGAGGCGTGCCGCTGGCGCTGGCAGGCAGCGTGGTCAGGGGATAATCACCATCAGCCAGCCACAGGGTTCCACCCGGTGACAGCGCGGAAGCCGCAGTCGCAAAATCCAGTGGCTGCTCACGACTGCCGTTATTATCAGCCTTGCCCTGTGGCGATACATAAAGATTATCGGCATCGGCCAGCTTTACCGGCTTAACCGTCAGCTTATCAGTCAGGGTTTCATCGCTGTCGGTCACCAGACGCCAGTCGATCTTCCGGGGTTCAGCAGCGATCCTGAGCGCCAGCGACTGCATCTCACCGGCTTTTATCGCTTGATCCTGCACCAGTGGCTGGCCGTTAACGCTGACCGTCAGCTTACCCGGTTGATTACTGCGCAACTGGAAGCGGTAATCCGGTCGCGCTGCCAGCGTTGAAGAGGCAATCTCAACCTTTGCCGCCTGGCGCGCAGGCGTAAATGTCTCTGTTGCTGTCGCCTGATGCTCACTCAGCGTCAGGCTGGCCTGATGAACGGTAATCCGTGCATTGCGCGAGGCAAAAAAGCCGACGTAATAGCCAGTTTTGTCCTGTACCAGCACCCGATCTGCATCACCCGTACGCTGAGTAACCCACTGGTCACTGCCCGCTGGAGCCCAACCGGCGATAAAACCGTCGTTGGTACGCGCCAGCCGCAGACGAAAACGCGGCGTCTGACGGATATCCAGGCGGTGATGGTATGCCTCGCGCACCATCTCCACCCCGGCATTGCCCCAGGGATTTTTTACACCGTTACGCGCGATTTGCGTTACCTGTAGCAGATAATGAGATTTCTTATCCTCGGTAAGCAGCGCATTCATCACCATATTGGCAGCGGCCGGAAACTCTTCGTAACCCGGTTTCAGCTTCTCTGAGCGCGGCTGGCCCAGCACATCCCTGACCAGCAGGCCTGCGCCCTCCTGCCCGGCAGGCAGCGCCCCATTTTCCGGACCAAATTGCTCGACGCTGATCTCGGCATCCAGCTGCATATTGGCGCTGGCGGGCAATCGGGTGTAATAAAACGTCAGGCCGTCATGGCTGTTACCAATCTTACCGCCACGGCTTTCAATATTAACCGGCGTGATCAGCTTGCCGCCTTGCGCCGGAACCGGCTGACCATTATCCCGCGTCACATTATTGACACCGATTTTCTCCGGCAAAACATTGGTAGCAAAATTCACATCGGTCGACTGACCAAAGGCGATGGCTCGCCACACCAGCTTATTGCTGTCAGGTAACTGACTGGCTGCGCTGCAACTGATGCCCAGCATAAACAGTGATGCGGAAATGACCGTTAATTTCCTCATTTCTCTTTCCTTAAAACGTGTTCATCCCTTCCTGCCCAATGGGCAGGAATGTATTGATCAGCAAGTGGAGTGGATTAACGTTGTGGCAGCTGTTCCGGCATCGCTGGCGCGGCCTCTTCAGCCAGCTTCATTTTCCGCGAGATATCGCTGTTGCCCCAGCACTGCTCGTAGGGATATCCCACCAGAGTTTCGATGACTTCGCGCACTTCGGGTTTAATGGCACTCAGCTCACCACCGGCTTTAATTCGTGCCACCTCTTCCAGCACGACGCGGTGAGTTTTGCGATCGAGGGTCATCTGGCGACTAAAGAAAATGGCCACCAGCGCCAGCACAATTACGCCACCGAAGAACACCCACGAAATCGCGGTAATCGCGCTTTCCGGCTGTACATGAGATTTCGACTGGAAGCCGTAATAGCTGAGCAGAGCGCCCATCGCAAAGACGATAATTGAGCGCACGATTTTGCCGGCGAAGGTCATGGCACCGGCATAAATGCCCTCACGGCGACGGCCGGTAAACACTTCATCTACATCCGCCAGGAAGGTGTAGACCGTCCACGGAATGTAATACACGCCGCCGGTTCCCAGACCAAAGATGACGGTTACCCCAATGATCGCCATGGTTGCCAGATGCGCCGGTAATTGCAGGAAATGCAATAAGCTGTAACAGCACACTGCGAAGACCACGATTAACAGCGCCCAGGTGTAAGGTTTACTAAAGCCAAACTTGACGCAGATGCCAATAAAAATCGCGGTGGAGAACAGTTGCAGAATGGCATTCAGGCTGTTCAGTCCGGCAAGGATTGCCGGGTCGTATTGCAGCACAAAAATAACATAGTAGGTAAAGACGGAAGCAAACAGCCATTCAGCGCCAAAACCAAACAGGTACATGCCGAGATGTTTACGAAACACTCGCAGATAGAATGTCGACTGCATATCGCGCGCCAGCGCCACTATCGTCTTCCACAGGGTCTTTTTCTGCTTTATCGCCTTGATTCCGGTATCTTTTCGCTCCCATGAGAAGCCGTGCAGCAGTGCCACCGCCACGAACAGGATCAGCCCATAGGTTATGCCGGTATACAGAAAAGGCTGCGCAGAGTCTTTACCGTACAGCAGGATAAATTGTCCGGGAATAAATGCTGCAAGGAAGTTAGCAATTTTACCGAACATGGCTTTATAGCCGGTCAGTTTGCTGCGCACCGCAAAATCGTCGGTCATTTCGGTGGCGAGGGTTTCATACGGCACCATCACCGAAGTATAAATCAGCTCAAAAATGACGTAAGTGGTCAGGTAATACCAGAAGCCAAAGCCTTCCACCCACAGCAGCGGGTAGAACATCATTAACGGTGCACCAATCAGCAGGAAGAAACGTCGACGACCAAAACGCTTGCCCAGCCAGGTATTGCCAAAGTTGTCGCTGAGGTAGCCCATAAGAGGATTACTGATGGCGTCGATCACGCTGGCCACCGAAAAGATAAATGCTGCCTCCAGCAGTGTCAGCCCGCAGAAGGTGGTATAAAAATAGAGTAACCACGCACCGGCAATCGCCAGGGCGCCACTTCCCAGCAAATTGCCTCCGCCATAAGCCAGTTGATGCCCCAGCGTGACTTTCCGCCCATCTTCCAAAAGTATCGTTTTTTTATTCATAACATTCAGGTCTCTTGAAATTAATGAACCGATGTTTCATTTTTAATAAAGCATGGTTTTATATATTTATGAGACCTGAATTGATGTGACCAATGTCACTCTAAACATAAGAAGATTTTTTTATTTAGATTTTGCGACTCAGATAACAATTTTTGTCTGACGTTGAACTTACTTTCTTAAGACCAATATAAAATCACTTAAAATCAACAAATTAACCACCAGTTAAAGTGATAAATGTGATGTTAACGTCATACAAATTAAGGCTAATGTATTACCTGTCCGCAATTAAAAGATGAAAATTATTGATATCAGAAATATAAAAAGAGGTGATGTTCGCGAGGTTTATGGCATAACTGGATAGTTCAGGGGAGCCGTTTCGGCTCCCGCAGGCGGTCAGTGTGAGGCTCTACGACGTTTTTTATCTTCATACATCACCGCATCCGCAGCGCGTACCGCCATATCCGGAGTGGCAATTGCCGGATTAGCGACAATTACGCCAATGCTGGCACCCGCGTAATCGATAAAGCAGGATTCGAGCTGATATTCTCCGCTCAGTAATGCCGCCAGCCTGGCTTTAAATGCCCCGGCAGCATCAATAGCCTGATCATAAATTTCCGGCCCAGCCATCGCCATAATAAATTCATCCCCTCCCAACCGCCCCAGTACTTCATCGTTGGTGGCTTGCTGTCGCAGGCGCTGGGCGATGGATTTCAAAAAAGCGTCGCCGGCTTCATGTCCGTAGCGATCGTTAATTTGTTTGAAACCGTCCAGGTCGGCAAATGCCACCAGCACATAACGTGAGTCAGCACAGGCGCGGGAGAAAAGCTTCGGCATCTGCTCGAAAACCGCCCGTCGGTTGGGCAGGCTGGTAAGCTCATCAGTAAAGCTAACCGCAGTCAGTGCGGCATTGGCTTCCTGCAATTGCTGTAGCAGCTGCTCTTTGTGGATGTACTGGCCAATCAGCTCGGCAAAAAGTTGTAACACCTGCTCTGCACGCGGAGAAAGGGGGTGACTCTGACTGCTGGCAGCACAAAGCGTGCCATAAAGGTCGCCCTCACCCAGCATCACCGGAGTACTGATATAAGTGGTGATGCCCAGCTGCTTTGCCGCCTGCGAATCACCCCAGGTTCCTGGCACGTCACGGTTAAATGGACGGCCTTCATCCAGCGCACGTTTGCATAAGGTATCTTCCCACGGCACGGTCAACCCTTCAGGGATCTGCATCTCTTTGCTGTTACGCGAGAATAAAATCTGCTGCTGGATACCATCAGCATCAATACGCGTCAGATAGGTCGACTCCATTTCCGTCACCAGCTCGAGCATTTCCAACAACTGACGAACAAAGCCTTCAAGCGTTTTTTCAGATTCCAGCACCGTAGAGAGGCGCTCAATCAAATTTTCCGTCATAAATCTGCGTATCCTGTTCCCAGGTGTTGGTGTGAATAAAAAGATAAATGGAAGCAGATGCCTCATCAAAAAAAGCAAAACCTATTGATTTTTAATCATTAATTCTAATATCCGGATACCTGGAAGCTATCAGCCACCAGGCGCCGTCGGCAATTTTTAGGATTTTTCGATGGGATTATCTTAACAGCGGAGACTGGAATCTCTCAATGGCTGGTTGCGGCAATGTTAATCCGGTGCTGCGCTGCCACGGCGGGTGAAACAGGAGTCGCCCCGGTCAACCAGGGCGGCTCCATCGTCAACGAGGATAATTACCGATCAACCTTCTCTGCACGACTCACGCGTTTGCCATCGGCACTGGCCGAGCGAACCCACACTTCCCCCGCAACAGACGGTCTTTGCTGGTCGTTATAACTCAGCCACTGTTTACCTCCATCGACGGAATACTGGATAGCCACGCCCGGCAGTGCAATATTGGCCTGCAGCGTGCCATCAACTACGCGAGCGCCCGGCAGCGGCAAACGGTACTGAATATTGGCTAAATCCATTTTCGGCAGTTCGCGCTGCCCCAGCAGCGTGGCGAAGCGCGCCCAGTCATCCTGCAAGGCTTTGCTGTTCACAAATTGCGTTTTCCCCGCAGAAAACTCGCGTCCTGCTTTATAGTCCAGTTCCCAGTCAGCGCGATGCCACGCCCGCTCTGCCAGCGGTAACATGCGCGGATAAATACGGTACTCCATATCTTCATCGGTGCGGACGGTTTCGCTCCACAGCTGGCCTGAGATGCCATAAGCGCCCGGCCAGGCTTTGTCACTTTTGGCAACAAAGCTATTGCCATCACGATCCAGCGAGGTTTCTGCATTTTGCGGCAGGTTGTCTGGCGCGAAGCTAAAGATCTTCGCTTCATCGGTATAGCGAGTGCCCCAGTAGTAACCACGCTCCTGCGGATTTACCTCTGCCGGAAAGTCTAAATAGACGTAGTCCGGATTGGATATCGTCACTTCATAGCCTTTATTGGCCCAGTCATTAACGGTATCAAATCCTCCCCAGTACAGTGTTTCCCAGAAGTTAACGCCAACGCGTTTTGTCGCAAAGGCTTTGGCATTTTTGGCGTGTTTCAGACCATCTTCCCAGGCCTGCATTTTTTCGATGCCGTGTGCATTAACCAGTTTACTGACCTCAACCGCAAAGTGGCTGGCAAGATGTTCAACGTCCTCAACTTTCCCGTCACTGACCATCTTCTGACAAACCGGCGACTTCGCCCACGGCTTGTCCTGATGACTCAGATCAACCTGCCCTTTTCCTGCCTCTGCCTCGCCGCTGTAACCGCTGCCCAGGTAAATATTTTTCGCTTCATCACCGCCAAAATGCCAGGTGGTTAACGGCTGACCGGCCTCCTGATGCATGCGGGCCATTTCGCCAATGACTTTATCGGCAAAGCGCCGCGAGGCATCAAGACAAGGATTAAGGTAGCTATGGCGATCGTAATATTGCACCGAGGTGGTATTAGAGGTATCTGCCGGATCGAGCAGGCGATATTCACTGGCCTGCTGCGGTTGACCAGCGGCAGATAATTTACGATAACGCGCTTCCATTGCGATAATCGCCGCCCGGGCGTGGGCGGGCATATCAATTTCCGGAATCACTTCAATCTGCCGCGCCTGCGCGTAGCGAACGATATCAATATAGTCAGCACGGGTGAAATAGCCGCTGCCATTATTGTTACTGTCCGGGCCAGAACCCAGCTGTGGTAACAGGCAGGTGGTTTCCGTCAGATCGTGGCAGCGCTTACCGCCGACTTCAGTCAGCTCCGGCAGGCCGGGAATTTCAATGCGCCAGCCCTCATCATCACTCAGATGAAAGTGGAATTTATTCAGTTTATAGGCTGACATCTGGTCCAGCATCCGCAGTATCGCCTGCTTCGAATGGAAGTTACGTCCGACGTCGAGCATCATGCCGCGATAATCAAATCGTGGCGCATCTTTCGCATCCAGTTGGGCAATCGTTTTGCTGCCATCGCCAGCCACCAGCGACAGAATGGATTGCAGACCATAAAACACCCCAGCGCGATCGTAGCCGATCACCTTCGCCCCTTGCTGACCAATACTCAGGGTATAAGCGCCTGATTTCGCCAGTTCACCGCTGAAAGCCGAGGGTTCAACCTGGGTCGTGACAGGATAGCCAGAAGGATCGCTGGCAATACCCAGCGCGGCAAACCGCTGACTGATCGCTTCTGCTGAAGGCTGCGGCAGCACGCTAAGATTCAGCGCCACGCCTTTGCTGAGATCAACATCCGCCGAGTGGATGTTCACTTCCCGCGGCGTCGGCACAATCTGCCCGCGTAACGCCGTTACCGCCAACGGTTCTGTCACTGCATTTTTGATAAAGCGGGTGGCGGGCGTCATCAAAATATTATTATCCGCTGCGGTGCGTTTCCACTGGTCACCGCTAAACGGCGTGACAAACTGATGCAGATCCTCACTGTCGGTATTCGCCAGCACCTTTGGCTGCGCATCACCGGAAGTGGCATACCAGCGCGGCATCAGGTCAGTCTCAAACAGCTGCCAGTATTCGCCAACCAGCGGAATATTTACCGACTGGTTCGCAGCAAAGCCGTTAAATTTATCCGTCGGCTCCAGCTTATGCAGATCGCCAGTCACTGGCGTGATGGTAAAGTTCTCATTATCCACCTGTAAAATGCGGCGAATACTGTGGAAATAGATTGCCCAGTCGTGGCCTGTAATCTCCTGCCCGCCGTTGGTCAGCGTAATAGTCGCGGTGTAGCATGAGGCAAAATCGGCTCCCAGCTCACCACACTTCACGCCATTATCTGCCGCGCGGTTGTCCTGCAAGCGGTAATTCACCTGTAGCTCACTGAGCCGATCGACAAGATGCTGATCTGCAATACTGCTTCCGACGCAGCCGAACAATCCCGCCGCAATAATCGCTTTTAATTTAAATGCTTTCATCTGCAACCTAATCCTTACTTGCTGGTTTCCACTATCAGAACAGGGTGAACGGCGCGATAACCATAAACTTCACGTCTCTTTCATCCTGAAAAATATTGCCGTAACCACCGCTCCAGCTTGGCAGATCGGAGTGATTGTTATACTGGGTGTAATGCAGTCTGAACTGGGTGTTTTTGGCGCGGCCTTGCTGCACGGTGTACTGCGCATCAAGGCTCCAGGCGCTCTCTTTCAGGCGCTGGCTTTGATCAAACAGAGGATTGCTGCTGGGCCGGGCATCCCAGGCGTAAACCCATGAACCGCCGACGGCAAAGCCCGGCAGATCCCAGTTTTTCAGGTCATACATCACCCCGGCATACACCGCTTTTTCACCGTTGGCGTTAAAGTCTGAACGGTTATCCCACCAGATATCCAGCCGCCCGTTGGAAGTGGCGTATCCCGGCGTCATACGTTGCAGAAAGTAGCCCTGATTACCTTCGGCTTTCACCATGGTGCCTTCAAGCCGCCAGTTAAACGGGCCAGTGGTATACGCTAAAGTCACCGCCTGCAACCACGCCAGGCCGTCATACAGACTGTTGGCATCGTTGCTGTTTACCCTGTCCTGCGCACCATAGAACTGATAGCTGGTGGTCAGGGGGTTTCCGGCCAGCTCAGTTTTCCAGCTGGCTTTGGTAAAGTACTGGTCGAGATAACCGGCGGCCTGACCATAAGCCGCTTCCAGCACAAAATCGTTTTTAAAGTCGTATTTGAACCCCAGTGAGTGAAGATAAGAAACGCGGGTTTTACGATCATTACGCCGAAAATCATCCATTTCGATATGCCAGGGAGACTTGTATTTGTCCGCCCACATATACGACAGGCTCAGCTCGCCACTGATCCCAAAATCAGCTTTATATCCGACTTCGGCACCGCGATAAGTGCCGGGCATAAAACTCCAGTGAGGTGCGAGCAGCGTCTGACCACCCGGCTGAATATAACCGGCGTGCCCCCAGAAATTGTCATGACGAAATTTTGCCGCGGCCTTATATAAACTGACGCCGCTTTTATCACCGGAGAAATCTTCGCTCAAGGCACGGTTACGGGATGAAAAGGCGATTTCATTGGGATGGCCGCTGGCGCTGGCCTCGGCTAATTCAACGGCGGTAAAGGCTGCCAGGTCGATGCCGAATAAGTCCCAGGCATAGCCAGAGGAGAAATCGAGGCTCAGGTTGGCAGTGGCATGTGAAAGATTGGTGGTGTAACGGTTGTAGTCCGGGTTATCGACAATCACCGTGCTGCCGTCCGGGCGCGTTTCCTCGCGGGTTTTATTCAGGTCTTTACGATCACGCTCACGCTGCCAGTAATAGAAGCCACCGGTCAGGCTGGAATCTTCTATAAATCCTTCTGCCTGAGCAGCAGCGGAAAAAACCATTCCGCCCGTACCCGCCAGTAAGGTTCCGGCCAGGGTGAAAGCCGCGGGTATCAGGGTAGCAGGAGGAGATTTCAGGCAAGCCGTGGCCGTGCCCCGGTTAAGGTGCTGATTCATATAAAATCCTTTTTAACTGACTAAACCCGATTAGCAGACCCAGGACTGAGATACGCCTGGAGCAGCCGATGATGAATGAGCATCAGAGTATTTTTCGCGACGCGAATTATCAATCATTGATTAAACTGAATTTGCGAAATTTTGACCGGGCGCACATTTTGTAAACCCGTGTTGCAAGATGTGTATCGCCAGTTTCATGCTGATGAAATTAGGATTAATTCCTTTAAAAATCATGAAAATGATAATTATAAAAACTGGATGGGCGGCATGAGAGAGGTCAGTACGACTTCATCTGAGATTCAGCGGGAAACAATGATATTTTTTCAGGATAAATATGTTTGTGCGGCGGGAGAAAATATCCTGTCTGCGCGTCAGCAACAGACAGGAAAGGCAGGAGATTAATTAACGGTGGAGCGTTGGCTAAGCCACCAGGCATGCAGCACCAGCGCAGCCGCCGGAATCGCCTCGATATCACGCTCAAAGTCTTCATGAGACATTTCATCGAGTTTGACAAAGTTCTCTTCCAGCCCGTGCAGTGCGATCAGCTGCAGTGAAGGTTGCAGCGTTTCCGGCAGTGCCGACCAGTCATCAAGCGCCACGCCGCGCATATAGCCAAAGCACCACTGCTCGAGAATGGTGTACTCTTTATCGTCGACCATGCTTTCACCGAACAGCGGTTCAAACTGTTCCGGATAGTCATTAAGCCGCTCAGCGATGTCGTTCATATGCTGGAAACTCAGTTCCATAAAGCGCTGCAATTCGTCTTCTGATTCCCAGACCGGTGCATACTGTTCGCCACCCCACAGCGCCGGTAACCATTGAGAGGGTTCAATCCGATTGGGCCCCGAAAGAATGGCGGTCAGCAAACCATCCAGCTCAGAAACATCGAGTATCGAATGCTCATTACTGTACTTCATAAGAACATCATCAAGCCATTCCAGCTCTTCAAGCTCCAGTGGTCCTCGATTCATACTGTGGTCTCCTTGGATAGTTTTGCCAGTTCAGATGCAGAGTTCGCCAAAAAGCGAAAGGCGATTAACCATCATAACATTGTTACGGATGAGAGTTTACGGCGTCTGAGCAGGCTTCACTGAGGCGAAACCCGCTTTTTATTGCAGTTGATAGCGGTTATCCAGCAGGGTGAAAGTAAACTGCCGCTGTGAAGAGCAGATTACCTGACGCTGTCTGGTAACGAAAATCGCCTCGATATCAGGGGTTTCAGCAATATAAGCCAGCCCTTTATCCACGCCCATGCCGTACAGCAGCGTGGTATAGATATCGCCATCAATAGATTGAGGGGAAATAATAGTGACGCTCAGCAGCTCGTTATCCAGCGGAAAACCGCTTTGTGGATCGAGAATATGGTGATAACGCTGCCCTGCCAGCTCAAAGTAACGCTCATAAATGCCGGAAGTCACCACCGATTTGCCGCAGACGCTAATCACACCGATTAACTCATCTGGCCCGGCAAACGGCTTTTTCAGGCCAATTCCCCAGTCAGGCATTCCGCCAATCGTCTGCACATTACCGCCAAGGTTGATCAGCGCGTCAGTAACTTGTTGCTGCCGAAGAAAATCCCGCACCCGATCGGCGATATAACCTTTGGCAATCGCCCCAAGATCGATCTCCATGCCTTTGGTCTGCAGAAAAACGGAACGCGCCTGGCGGTCCAGGATTACCTGTCGGGGATTGGTTAACGTCAACAGCCGCGCTATTTCTGCGGCGGGTGGGATGCTGTTGCCCTGGAAACCGATTTTCCAGCACTTTACCAGCGGGCCGATAGTGAAATTAAAGCAGCTTCCTGTCAGTAAACTGATCTCTCTGGCGCGGGCAATCAGATCAAATACCGGCTGGCTGACTACCACCGGATGATCTCCCGCCGCCTGATTAACCGACATCACCTCGGAAGCCGGCCGGTTTACCGTGAACAGATTTTCCTGCTGTTTTATCAGCCTGAACACATCTGCGGCTAACGGCTGATTGTGCTCCAGCAGCTTAAGGAGGATCGGAGAACCCATCAAAACGGCTGAGTAAGCATAAACGCGATCGTCTGGCGACATTGCTGTTCCCTCCCGGCGAGTCGCTATTGCCCCCGCCTGTTATCGCCTGCTCCTGCAAGAGCCGGGCGCATCGCCCGGCTCTGTACATTACCGCTTATTGACGTGCCAGCGCCGCCGCATTACGACCAGCCAGAATACCGAAGATAATAATATCGGCCACCGCATTACCGCCGATGCGGTTAGCGCCGTGAATGCCGCCGACCACTTCGCCCGCAGCCCAGGCGCCTTTAATGACCTGTTTTTCCGCATCCAGCACCGCGGTATCAGTGTTAATGGTCACGCCGCCCATGGTGTGATGCACCCCTGGCGCGATGCGGATGGCGTAGAACGGCCCGACATTAAGCGGATGACGCAGCGCGGTTTTGCGACCGAAGTCTTCGTCATTCTGCTGATCGACAAAGTGGTTATAGCGCTCCAGCGTTGCCAGCAGAGCAGCATCATCCATGTTCAGCTTCACCGCCAGTTCCTGTGGTGTCGCGCCTTTAATCACAAAGCCCTTGGCGATGTACTCATCGGCAGCTTTGTTATTCAGCCGCACCTGCTCATCGAAGATAATCCACGCGCTTTTCTCCGGCAGAGCAATAATTTCCGCAGAGACTTTGTCACGGGTTTCCATTTCGTTATAGAAGCGCTGACCCGCCTGGCTGACCAGAATCGCGCCGCCGCCACGGATGGCTTCGGAAATCAGATAAGAGGTGGTCTGTTCAACGGTTGGGTGGATCTGAATTTCACCCATATCCACCGTGTCTGCGCCGATCTTTTGCAGTATGGCGATACCGCTGCCGGTTGCACCGGCATGGTTGGTGGTGACAAAACCATCCAGCTCCGGACGGTATTTAACCACCATCTCACGGTTAGCACTGAAACCACCGGTGGCGACAATCACGCTTTTGGCGTTGAGAATGCGGCTGTCATTGTATTCATCCACCACTTTCACGCCGGTTACTGCGCCATTTTCCGTCAGGATTTCGGCGACGGAGGTTTCCAGCAGCACCTCAATATTGCGCTGATTAATGTTTTTCACCAGCCCACTAATCAGGAAGCCACCGACCGCGGAACGGTCAGCAGGACGGTGAGTACGATCGATGCTCATACCGCCTGTAATGGTGATATCGTTCAGTTCAATACCGTGCGCCGCCAGCCATTCCACTGCTTCAGGTGCCAGCTCGACAAACTCTTTCAGCAATTGCGGATTGTTTTTAAACTTGCCGCCTTTGAGCGTCTCTTCATAAAACAGCTCTTTGCTGTCTTTAATGCCTTTCAGCTGCTGGAAGCGGGTTTCCGCAGCGTTCATTCCGACCGAAGCCTTAATGGTATTGCCGCCGATGGTCGGCATCTTCTCAATAATAACGACGTGAGCACCTTCTTCGCTGGCCTGAATGGCCGCCGCAAGGCCTGCACCACCGCTACCTACCACCACGACGTCGTAGTTTTGCGGCGCCTGAGGATTACCGCCCTCTTCAATCACATGCTCTTTACTGGAGGTAGTCAGCGCACGGGATACGGCTTTCTTCAGTGCCTCACTCTGGGTGGTGGCACCGGTAATCGCATCGACATGCGGGCTGTTCGCCACCAGAATGCGCGAACGCAGACTCTCAAAGGTGGTGGTGAAGTCAACATCCAGCGTATCGTCCGGCACCAGCTTGATATCGGTAATACGGTCGGTATCAAGAACGACGTTGATTTTTAGCTTCAGCGCCTCGGCTTCCACTTTTTCCTGATAGACACCGGCTTTATATTTGCGGCCGGTGGCGCTCATATCGCGGATCATCGCGTCGACCAGCGAGAAGCGCCACAGCGGTTCCGGAATATTCAGCGCTTCACGCTGGGTGCTGTCGATAAACAGCTCAAGCTGTTGGTTATTGATGATGCGATCGGTCCAGTCCGGGTAAGCGATGCAGGCTTTACCTACCGCGACCAGGTCAAAGCCGTGCTCCAGCCCGATTTCAGCATCGGCTTTATTGACCACGCCACCAACACCAATAACCGGAACTTTCGCCAGCACAGGTGAGCGCATGGCGCGATATTTTTCAATCAGTGGAGTAGGATCGCTGGTGTCGACAATCGATGGGCGCAGCAGCTGTCCTACCGAGAAATGCACATAATCCAGCCCACGCGCGGCCAGTTTCTCCAGCAGGTACATGGTGTCGTCAAAACGGATGCCAGGAACCTCCAGCTCTTCCGGCGAGAAACGGTAACCGATAATAAATGAGGCATCGGCGAAGCGCTCCGCCATTTTATGCGTGATTTCCAGCACTTCCAGCGGGAAGCGGGCACGATTATCGCGGCTGCCGCCCCATTTATCATCACGCTGGTTAGAGTTCGGTGAATAGAACTGCTGAATCAGATAGGTGTTAGCGCCGTGGATCTCAACGCCATCAAATCCGGCTTTGATCGCACGGTTAACCGCATCACCAAACTTGGTGATCATCACTTCAACTTCTTCACCGGTCAGCGCTTGCGGCTGAGTCGCACCTTCACGCGGCGCGGCAATGGCGCTCGGGGCAACCGGCGTTCTGCCGCCAATCAGCTCCGGCTCCACCATTCTGCCACCGTGATAAATTTGCAGAATGGCCTTTGAACCTTTGGACTTAATCGCCTCGGCAATCTTCGCCAGGCCCGAAATTTTATTGTCGCTGTCGATGGCAATCGCGCCCGGGAAAGCGGGGCCTTTAGGATCAATAAAACAGCATTCAACGATCACAGTACCGATGCTGCCCGCACGGTCACGGTAATACTCCACCAGCTCACTGGTCACGGTGCCGTCATAAAAACCAGTACAGGTGGTCATCGGTGCCATCAACAGACGGTTTTTAAGGACTGCGCCGTTCGGCAGTGTGAGGGGGTTCAGTAGCGGGGTGAGCGTATTCATATAAGCAACTCCAAATTTAAAAGTTTTGAATCTGGCCCGGACACATTATTTCTTTGTAGTTATTGGTTCCGGTATTATGCATCTAATATACCTAATAATGACTTTTACAGGCTATACATTTAGCTATTAAACTTTTAAATCCATGGAAAACAGGCTAGATATTGCAAAAAATAGCGACAGGTTTTTTAATTGTTAATCAAGAGTGATAAAAAATCAACTTGACGGCTACAATTAAATTAAAACCAATAAAATCATGAAGTTAAAATGCAATATTGTCTTTTAGGTTAAAGGAATCTACAGTCTAAGAGACTGGAAGAGGTTTGATTGAAATCAATACTATTTTCAATCATTAAGGCACTATAACGACTAAGGGAATGGCTATTCATCACGACAAAAAGGCACCTGGAGATAGTTCTTAATTACAATACCCTTTTGTCAACCCAAAAAAATATTCATACGATTTCAAGATACCCCCAATAAATAACTCAAGAAGCTGCAGATAAATTACTAAAAGATCGGGTAATATTGGGGCGTTAAACGCATTCTTTTTAACTTGCAGACAAATACTATAAAACAGGTATCGATATGAGTGAAGCTGCGAAGACTGTTCCTGCCCCTCCGGGAGCAAAAAAACGCCTGATATTAATGTTCCTGCCGGTACTGGTGGCGGTGCTGTTGCTATTGGTTCCGGTTCCTGAAGGACTGGAGCCCTATGCCTGGCACTTCTTTGCCATTTTTATCGGCGTGATTATCGGCTTAATCTTTGAACCCCTGCCCGGGGCGGTGATTGGCCTGACCGGCGTAGTAGTGATTGCGCTATTTAGCCCGTGGGTGTTATTCAGCTCGGCAGAGCTGGCCAATCCTAACTTTAAACTCGCCAGTGAATCGTTTAAATGGGCCGTCAGCGGATTTGGTAACTCCACCGTCTGGCTGATCTTTGGTGCGTTTATGTTCGCCGCCGGCTATGACAAAACGCAGCTTGGTCGTCGTCTGGCGCTGATTCTGGTGAAATATCTTGGACGCCGCAGCCTGACGCTCGGCTATGCCATCACCTTCGCTGACCTGTTGCTGGCACCATTTACACCTTCCAGCACCGCACGAAGCGGCGGCACCATCTACCCAATCATTGCCAACCTGCCGCCGCTGTATGGTTCGAAACCTAACGATCCCAGCGCCCGCAAGATTGGTTCTTATCTGATGTGGGTGGGGATCGCCGCATCCTGTATCACCAGCTCGATGTTCCTGTCGGCGCTGGCACCGAACCTGCTGGCGCTGGCGCTGGTGAAAAGCATCATCGGCTTCGATATCTCATGGGGAATGTGGTTCCTCGCCTTCCTGCCGCTGGGCGTGCTGCTGATTCTGACCATGCCGTTACTGGTTTACTGGTTCTATCCACCAGAAGTGAAAGTTAACGATGAAGTGCCGCGCTGGGCCAGCAATGAACTGGAAAAACTCGGCAGACTGTCACGTAACGAAATCTTGCTGCTGGTGTTAGTCTGCTGCGCACTGCTGATGTGGATTTTTGCTACCGCCTGGATTGAACCGGCGATGGCTGCCCTGCTGGTCGTGGTGCTGATGCTGTGGACCGGGGTGCTGAACTGGAATGACATTACCAGTAATAAACCCGCCTGGAACACCTTCGCCTGGTTTGCCACGCTGGTTGCCCTGGCAGATGGCCTGGCACGCGTCGGCTTTATCGCCTGGTTGGGTAAAGAAGGCGGTCAGCTGCTCGACGGTATTCCACCGGAAGTGGCAGCGGTAATGCTGTTGGTAGCCTTCTTCCTGCTGCACTATCTGTTTGCCAGTACCACCGCGCACACCACCGCACTGTTACCGGCGATGCTGACCATTGCCGCCGCGATTCCGGGCATCAATATGCCGGTATACTGTCTGATGATGGTAACGTCACTGGGCCTGATGGGGATTATCACACCATACGGTACCGGTCCAAGCCCGATTTTCTACGGCAGTGGCTATCTTCCGACGAAAGATTACTGGCGTCTGGGCACTATCTTCGGCGCCATCTTCCTTGCCGGATTAATGCTGATTGGCTATCCGTGGATGGTTATGATGTTCTGATAGCGTTCAGCTATGAAACTTCTGTCAACAGGCTGCCCGAATGGCGGCCTGTTTTTTATCAGTGATAGCAGGCTGCTCTCAGCCAAAAATCGCGATACTGCTATTTCCGATTGGGGGCAGTATCCGCGATAAATCTCATCAGTCGCTGCAAATCAATCTCTACCGTTGCGTTTGGTGCACTGCCTGCACTGGCCAGACTATGCCAGAGATCCATCGCTGCGCGCGCCCTCTCCAGCCACAGTTGCGGGTCCGGCTGACGATCTCTCACCTGATCCATACAATCATGGATAAAATCTTCCGTCGTAAAGGTCATTGCCGCGTAACTAAGATCAAAAGTGATTGTCCCTTTCATGATCCACGTCCTCTGTAGGTTTAACCTCTTACTGCTGCTCTGATGCCAACTCTGCTGCCTGCCCGGTAATCCATGAGTGAACAGCGATACCCGACAGGTTAATCATCCTCTTATCAGGTTAAATTTCATACAAACTTAAACCAAACAGAAAAGGCTTGAGCCTGCCTGATAAACATTTATGAATATCATTCATAATCACTATGCAGTTTTCTACGATTATCTTTCTGCCAATCGCCATTAACATACTCTCCCCCTTTTTATATCCCGTTGGATGACTATGTTTGATTCTCAGGCGCGCACGCACAGCGTGGGCGACAAATCGACCGGCCTCACTTTTGTCCTTATTCTTAGTGCGTTAATGGCCTTCACCTCGTTATCTACTGATATTTACCTGCCGGCGATGCCGGTTATGGCGAAAGAGTTACAGGGCGATGCCGAGCTGACCATTACCGGCTTCCTTGTCGGCTTCTGTATTGCGCAGTTGATTTGGGGCCCGTTAAGCGATCATTTCGGGCGTCGCGCGCCGCTGTTTATCGGTATGGTGTTGTTTATTATCGGTTCGGTGGGTTGCGCCCTCTCAACCGACATGAGCCAAATTGTCTTCTGGCGCATTTTCCAGGCTATCGGTGCCTGTACCGGGCCGATGCTGGCGCGAGCGATGATTCGTGACTTGTTCAGCCGTACACGGGCCGCGCAAATGCTGTCAACACTGATGATTGTCATGGCCATCGCGCCGATAGCCGGGCCGTTGTTGGGTGGGCAGATGATCAAGCTGACGTCATGGCATGCTATTTTTTGGCTGCTGGGGATTATCGGGGGAGTAATGCTGATTTCTTTATTCTGGCTACCTGAAACCCTCCCGGCAGAGAAGCGGGTCAAAGCCTCGCTATCCAGCGCTTTTCACAACTATTATGCGCTGCTGAAAAATACGCAATTTATGCGGTTTACCTTATGCCTGACATTCTTTTATGTTGCGGCCTACGCTTTTATTACCGGTTCGCCTTTTGTCTATATCGCCTATTTCGGCATCGATCCGCAGCATTATGGCTGGCTGTTTGCGCTGAATATTGTCGGTGTCATGGCAATGAGTATCGTGAATCGCCGTCTGGTCAGCCGCTATTCGCTTGAGATGCTGCTGAAAATTGCCGTGGTGGTGGCTGCTCTCGCTGCGCTCACTCTTGCGCTGGCGGTAAAACTGCACATTGGCGGCGTCATCATGATTATCGCCACGGTGTTTGTGTTCTTCTCGATGAACGGCGTGATTGCTGCAACCTCAACTGCCGCGGCGCTGGATGCGGTACCCAATGTGGCCGGTTCGGCATCGGCGTTAATCGGCTCGTTACAGTATGGCAGCGGCATTATCTCTTCGTTACTGCTGGCGCTGATGAGTGACGGTACTCCGTGGACCATGGCGTGGATTATCGCCTTGTTCACTCTGGCCAGTGCAGTAATGGCACTCACCCCCCGCGGCGCGAAAGCTCTCAGCTGATCGGCAGTGTCGCCAGATTAATTACTACTGCTCATGACAGTATTCAGAATTTAACACTCATCACTGCGCCAGCGCCGTCTATTATTAGATGTCGTTAAAAAAATAATGTGCAGTGCAGTTATGGACAGCGTCCATTTTTTCCTTGTTGAATATTAAGAATACTGGAGGCCTGGCATGAGCAGCCATGGTAATAACGCCGATCGCAGCAGTAAACAGCAGGCGAATAATTCTGAGCAGTGTGACTTCAGCCTGACAAGACGGGAGTTGCTGAAAGCCGGTGCTGCGTCAGCGGCTGTGGCAGCCGTCACGCCATCTAATGCCCTGGCCGACAGCGAGCCTCGGGTGACGCCCGCCCCTGAAATGACGGATCTGACGTTAAACGTAAATGGAAAGGTCCGGCAGCTAAAAGTCGACACCCGCACCACGCTGCTGGATGCGTTGCGCGAACATCTGCATTTCACCGGCACCAAAAAAGGCTGCGACCACGGCCAGTGCGGCGCCTGTACCGTAATGGTAAACGGACGTCGCATCAACTCATGCCTTACGCTGGCAGTGATGCAGCAGGACGCGGAAATCACCACCATCGAAGGTCTTGGCACCCCCGACAATCTGCATCCGATGCAGGCCGCCTTTATCAAGCATGACGGTTACCAGTGCGGTTACTGCACGCCAGGGCAAATCTGCTCGTCGGTGGCGGTGCTGAAAGAGATCGAGATGGGAATTCCCAGTCATGTGACCCTCGATTTGGTTTCGCCGCCACAGGCAACCCCGGACGAAATCCGTGAGCGAATGAGCGGCAACATCTGCCGCTGCGGCGCTTATGCCAACATTCTTGCTGCAATTGAAGACGTCGCCGGGAGCCAGACATCATGAAGGCCTTTACTTACGAACGCGTAACCACTCCCTCCGAGGCGGCAGCCAGCGCCCAACGCACGCCGGGGGCAAAATTTATTGCCGGTGGCACCAACCTGCTTGATTTGATGAAGCTGGAGATAGAAACCCCAGTTCATCTGATTGATGTTAATGCTCTGGCGCTGGATAAAATTGAGCCGACCGCTGACGGCGGCCTGCGCATCGGCGCGCTGGTGCGCAATACCGATCTGGCTGCCGACCCACGGGTGCGTCGCGACTATGCGGTGCTTTCCCGCGCGCTGCTGGCTGGCGCTTCAGGTCAGCTGCGTAATCAGGCCACCACCGCCGGTAATCTGTTGCAGCGCACGCGCTGCCCCTATTTTTACGATACTAATCAATCCTGTAATAAACGCCTTCCCGGCAGCGGCTGTGCGGCGCTGGAGGGATTCAGCCGACAACATGCGGTGATTGGCGCAAGTCAGGCCTGTATCGCCACCCATCCGAGTGATATGGCCGTCGCCATGCGCCTGCTCGATGCGGTAGTCGAGACGGTCAGCCCGGACGGCAGCACGCGCACCCTTCCGCTGGCAGAGTTCTATCGCGCGCCTGGCAATACGCCTCACCTGGAAACTCAGCTGGCATCAGGTGAACTGATTACCGCAGTTACCCTGCCGCCACCTCTTGGCGGTAATCATATCTACCGTAAAGTACGCGATCGCGCCTCTTACGCCTTTGCCCTGATTTCGGTCGCCGCGGTTGTGCAGGCCGACGGCAGCGGTCGGGTTGCACTGGGTGGCGTCGCACATAAACCGTGGCGGCTGGAAGAAGCCGATGCGGAGCTGGTTAACGGTACGCAGAAAGTCTGGGAGCGTTTATTCGCCGCGGCGCAGCCGACCGATGAAAACCAGTTTAAGTTAATCCTGGCGCAGCGCACGCTCGCCTCTGTGCTGACGGAAGCGAGGGCTTAAGACGATGAAATTTGATAATCCGGCAACGGAAAACCCGATTGACCAGCTCAAGGTGATTGGCCATCCGCACGATCGCGTTGACGGCCCGCTAAAAACGACCGGCAGCGCGCATTATGCCTACGAATGGCATAAAGAAGCACCTGATGTGGCGTATGGCTATATTGTCGGTTCTGCCATTGCCAGGGGACGTATTAACGCGATCGACCTGCGGGCGGCCAAAAACGCTCCCGGCGTGCTGGCGATTGTCACCGCCGATAACGCCGGTCGCCTTGGTAAAGGAGAGATGAACGCGGCAAAGTTGCTCGGTGGCCCGGACATTGAACACTATCATCAGGCCATTGCGGTCGTGGTTGCTGAAACTTTCGAGCAGGCGCGCGCGGCGGCAGCACTGGTTGAGGTGCATTATCGCCGCGAACGTGGCGCTTACAGTCTTGCCGCTGAGAAACCTGCCGTCACTACGCCACCAAAAGGTGAATCAGACAAAACAATCGGCGATTTCGCCAGCGCCTTCTCAGCTTCGGCGGTGCAGTTTGATGCCACCTACACCACGCCTGATCAGAGCCATATGGCCATGGAGCCCCATGCTTCAATGGCGGCCTGGCAAGGTGATAAGCTCACCGTCTGGACCTCTAACCAGATGATCGACTGGTGCCGCAACGAACTGGCGAAAACGTTAAAGCTGTCCAAAGAGAATGTGCGGGTGATGTCGCCGTATATCGGCGGCGGCTTTGGCGGAAAACTGTTCCTGCGCAGTGACGCGGTGCTGGCGGCGCTGGCGGCTCGCGCGGCAAAACGTCCGGTCAAGATCGCGCTGCAACGGCCGCTAATTACCAACAATACCACCCATCGTCCGGCGACTATCCAGCGTATTCGTATTGGATCGGATCAAAACGGGAAAATTAGCGCCATCTCCCATGAGAGCTGGTCAGGCAACCTGCCTGGCGGCACGCCGGAAACAGCCGTTCAGCAAACCGAACTGCTGTATGCCGGCGCAAACCGCTTAACCGGACTGCGGCTGGCGAGGCTTGATCTGCCGGAAGGCAATGCGATGCGCGCCCCCGGAGAAGCGCCCGGGCTGATGGCACTGGAGATTGCCATCGATGAGATCGCCGAAAAGGCAGGCGTGGACCCGGTAGAGTTCCGTATTCTCAATGATACTCAGGTCGATCCGGCTAATCCCGAGCGGCACTTTTCCCGACGTCAGCTGATTGAGTGTCTGCGCAAAGGGGCTGAACAATTTGGCTGGAGCCAGCGCAACCCCCAACCGGCCCAGGTACACGATGGGCGCTGGATGGTTGGCCTTGGCGTGGCGGCAGGCTTTCGCAACAACCTGGTCATGCAGTCCGCCGCACGCGTTCATCTCAACGCCGACGGCGTGGTGACCGTTGAAACCGATATGACCGATATTGGCACCGGCAGCTACACCATTATTGCGCAAACGGCAGCTGAAATGCTCGGCGTACCGCTGGACAAAGTGGTGGTGCGGCTGGGCGATTCCGATTTCCCGGTGTCTGCCGGTTCCGGTGGGCAATGGGGAGCTAACAGCTCCACGGCTGGCGTTTACGCGGCCTGCGTCAAACTGCGCGAGGCGGTGGCGAACAAACTCGGATTTGATCCTGATGAGTCGCTATTTGCCGATCAACAGATACGCCTTGGCGATCGCCATGCTCCGCTGTCAGAAGCGGCCGCTGACGGTACGATTAGCGTTGAGGACAGCATCGAATTCGGCGATCTGGATAAGCAGTACCAACAGTCCACCTTCGCGGCGCATTTCGTTGAAGTTGGTGTCGACAGGGCGACCGGCGAGACGCGGGTTCGCCGCATGCTGGCGGTTTGCGCAGCCGGCCGGATACTGAATCCGAAAACCGCGCGCAGTCAGGTGATTGGTGCCATGACGATGGGCGTTGGCGCGGCGCTGATGGAAGAGTTGGCCGTCGATACCCGGCTGGGATTTTTCGTTAATCACGATTTGGCAGGTTACGAGGTGCCGGTACATGCTGATATCCCCGAGCAGGACGTCATTTTCCTCGAGGACAACGACCCGATGTCATCGCCGATGAAAGCCAAAGGGGTTGGTGAGCTGGGTTTGTGTGGCGTCAGTGCCGCTATCGCCAATGCCGTTTACAACGCGACAGGCGTGCGGGTCAGGGATTATCCGGTCACGCTCGATAAGTTACTGGAAGGGTTGCCAGCGGTTATTTGACATTACGCCAGCCGAATTTGAGGACAAATAGCCTATGCTGCAACAATTTTCCCTTATCGAACAATCAGATGAGGACTCGCTGACGCCAGAACAGGCATTTTCGACCGATGACAACGTCGAGATCCTGCGTTTTGCGGCAAAAGCCGCTGACGACGGTATGGCGGTTGCGCTGGTGACGTTAGTGGATATCCGTGGCGGCAGTGCGCGTGAGCTGGGAGCGCAGATGGCGGTACGGCAGGACGGCTTATACTGCGGCTTTGTATCAGGCGGCTGCGTAGAAGCCGCCGCTGCCCATGAGGCGCTGGACGTTATCCGTTCCGGTCATGACCGTACGGTAAGTTACGGCGTCGGCTCTCCGTGGTTTGATATCGTCCTTCCATGCGGAGGCGGTATTACCCTGAGTATTCATAAATTGCGCTGCGTCCGGCCACTGCTGAAGGTGCTGGCGGCTATCGATCGGCGCCAGGCTGCTGCCCTGCGCTATCACTCCCCGTCTCAGACACTGCAAAGCCCGGATTCCGTGCTGAAGTGCGGCTGGAATGGTGCTTTTTTTGATGTCAGTTACCGCCCCAAAACACGCGTGATGATTTATGGACGATCCTGGGAAGCCGAGGTCACTGCCAGCCTGGCCCAGGCTGCCGGCTATGAGGTTGCCACCGGCGACAGCACGCCGCACAGCGTAACAGCCACAGCCGTTGATACAAGCACCGCGGTGATCCTGCTCTACCACGATCTTAACCGCGAGCTGCCGGTACTGCAGGCGGCGCTGGCGGCTAAGCCCTTTTACATCGGCGCACTGGGAAGCCGCCGCACCCACCAGAATCGCGTTGAGAGACTGACGGAGCTTGGCTGGCATGCCAGCGATATCACGCGGATCAAAGCGCCAATCGGCATTTTTCCTAAAGCACGCGATGCGCATTCACTGGCGCTCTCAATATTGGCCGATGTGGCTGCGGCGCGTCTGAGCAGTGCGGACCAGGGAAGATCAGGCTAATGTCCTTACCGACGGTGATTATCCTGGCCGCCGGAAAAGGAGAAAGATTTCTCGCTTCCGGAGCGACGACGCACAAACTGGATGCGCGACTCGCGGGAAAAACCGTGTTGTCGCATCTGCTGCAGGCAGTGCAATTATCGGGTCTGAAATGGCACCTGGTCAGGCCTGAAGGGGGAACGGGCGGCATCGGCGACTCTATCGCCATTGGCGTGCGTGCAACCTCAGACGCCGCGGGGTGGCTGATTCTGCCAGCTGATTTGCCACTGATTAAACCGGCTTCTTTGCAGCGCGTCGCCGATGCGCTGCGGGAAAATCTTATAGTGGTACCGCATTACCGCCAGCAGCAGGGGCATCCGGTGGGATTCAGCCGGGAATACCTGACATCACTCAGCGCGCTGTCCGGCGATATCGGCGCACGGGAAATCGTGCGGGATGCACGACAACGCGGCAATGTGCTGGATATGGCTCTTACCGATGCCGGTGCAGTGCGCGACATCGATCAACTTTCCGATTTGCGCCTTGCGCAGCGCTGGCTGTCGGCGCGGCATAACTGCGGTTAAATTTCTGTCTCGTTTACGACTATCACTTCAACCTGGTGATGCTTTAATAACTGGCTTAATGCCCCCTTCGGCGACTCATCAGTAAACAGCGCAGTGACCGAAGAGACATTGCCAATCTCCACCGCGGCGGAAGCGTGATATTTGGTATGGTCGGCGGCCAGAAGAAGATGTCTGGAATGCGCCATCATGGTTTTCACCACGCTGGCCTCATTGACATCAAACTCGAGCATCGCACCATCACTCTCTATTGCGCCAACGCTGGTGACAAGGTAATCCGCACGAAAGTCAGCAATAAATGCCGTCGCATAAGGGCCAATAATACCGCTATTATGCGGACGCAGCGTGCCACCCGGCACCATGACTTCAAAGCGCGGATTATTATAAAGAATATGCGCCACGCGAAGACTGTTGGTGATAATCCGCAGATGGTTGTGGTTTAACAGCGCACGCGCGACCTGTTCAACGGTGGTACCAATGGTGATAAACACCGTCGAACCATCGGGAATATAGTCGGCCACCGCTTCCGCGATGGCTTTTTTCTCTTCGGTCCAGGAAACTTCACGCTGCTCAAACGCCGTATTAACCACGCTGGATGCTCTGCCCGCCCCACCGTGATGACGTGTAATCAGTCCCTGCTCGCTTAATTTACGAATATCACGGCGCACAGTCTGAGTGGAAACATCCAGCAGGCAGGCCAGCTCGTCGATATTCATATAACCTCGCTCGCTTATCAGCATAAGTAGCTGATCGTGACGCGGGTTACCGGTCAGTTCGGTAAGACTCATGAAAACTCCTCGGAAAACCATCGCTCTGACATTTTATACAAAAAGTGACAGGAAAGACCGGGTTTGATCGCAGTCTGGGATCCCTGCCCGTCCGCCAGAACGGGTACATTTTAGCGCCGCCACGCCACTGGCAAACCTGACGGCCTGCTGCTGAGCCTCACCGGAAGCAAGGCTGAATGCCAGCGCGCCATGAAACACATCCCCGGCACCGGTGGTATCGACGACCGTCACAGGAAATCCTGCCTGATGCTGTAACACGTTATTATTTATCCAGTTGCAGCCCTCGCCGCCGCGAGTGACATAAACCTGTCCATTTGTGAGCGCTTGCGCTTTTTTCAGCGCACTTTCCGTCTGCATAATTCCGCTCAGCCGTGTAAGACCCGGTTCGGAGAAAGCCGCGTGATCGCTTAGCGCTACCAGCTCGCTAATATCCTGCGGCGTGACATCACCATCCAGCAGCGTCATGACGCCAGCCTGACGTGCCAGCGTAAACGCCTGCTTTGCCCCCTCATGCCAACGGACATCGGCCAGCACCAGATCCCATTGGGAAAAATCGATATCACTAAGCCAGCTGGCATCACTGGGTAAATCCGGGCTGGGATAATTAACTATCAGCCGTTCCCCTTTTGCATCGACCATTATCGCTGACTGAGAAGATTTTGCGCCCGCGTAATGTCGGGTATAGCGGGTATTAACTCCCAGCGACGCCAGCTCCGCCAGCAGGCTTATTCCGGTATCGTCATCGCCCACACGCCCAATAAAGTCCACCTCAGCGCCAAGTTTTGCCGCCGCCACCGCGGCAGTCGCCGCCGGCCCGCCGCCCACTTCCGTATAACGCTGCGCCACATATTTACCGCCTTCGGTCGGTAGATTCTCCAGGTAATAAATACGATCCATCACGGTAATACCCACACAAGCGATTCGAATCATGGTCAGTCCTCAAAGATTTGGCAATGGAGTCATTTTAATTTCACAAAATGTTTAAAAAGTGACGGCTGTCAATTTTTTGACCATAAATTACAAATACGATCAAAAACAGACAACAATTAGCCATTATGCATGACAAAAAATTACATCCATCAGGAGAAGGTTATGGCAGCAATCGCATTTATCGGATTAGGACAGATGGGCGCACCGATGGCAGGCAACCTGCTTAAGCAGGGTCACCAGCTCAGTGTGTATGACGTTAACCAGGACGCCATACAGCGCCTGGTCGAACAAGGGGCACTACCGGCCAGCAGTCCTGCTCAGGCCGCAAGTGACGCCGAGTTTGTTATCACCATGCTGCCTAATGGCGATCTGGTGCGTAATGTTTTATTCGGCGAAAGCGGCGTTTGTCAAAGCTTATCCCGCGACGCACTGGTGATCGATATGTCCACCATTCATCCACTTCAGACTGACAAACTGATTGCCGACATGCAGGCACAGGGTTTCAGCATGATGGACGTGCCGGTAGGACGCACTTCCGATCACGCGATTGCAGGCAGCTTGTTGCTGTTGGCAGGCGGCACAGCGGCCCAGGTTGAACGCGCCAGGCCGGTGCTGATGGCGATGGGTAATGAACTGGTTAACGCTGGCGGTGCCGGGATGGGTATCCGCGTCAAGCTGATCAATAACTATATGAGTATCGCGCTGAATGCGCTGTCTGCCGAAGCCGCTGTGCTGTGCGAAGCGCTCGATCTCTCGTTTGACGTGGCGTTAAAAGTGATGAGCGGCACGCCAGCCGGCAAAGGCCACTTCACCACCTCCTGGCCAAACAAAGTGCTGAAAGGCGATCTCTCTCCCGCGTTTATGATCGATCTGGCTCATAAGGATCTCGGTATCGCGCTGGACGTCGCCAACCAGCTGCACGTTCCAATGCCGCTTGGCGCAGCGTCCCGCGAAGTCTATAACCAGGCGCGCGCGGCGGGCCGCGGTCGCGAAGACTGGAGCGCCATTCTGGAACAGGTACGCAACAGCGCCGGATTAACGGCGAAACTGAAAAGTGTAACGACTGCATAACCACTGCATAAAGGGAAAAATCATATGAACCACTACACCATCAAAGACATTACGCGAGCCTCAGGCGGCTTTGCCATGCTGGCCGTCGATCAACGTGAGGCAATGCGCTCAATGTTTGCAGCGGCGGGTGCGACGCTACCTGTTACCGACAGTGTTCTGACAGATTTCAAAGTGAATGCCGCCAAAACGCTGTCGCCTTTTGCCTCCGCTATTCTGCTTGATCAACAGTTTTGCTATCGCCAGGCGGTAGAGCAAAAGGCGATTGCCACCAGCTGCGCCATGATCGTGGCCGCCGATAAGTTTATTCCAGGTAACGGTATTCCGGTCGATAGCGTGGTTATTGATAAGAGTATTGATGCGCAGGCGGTAAAACAGGATGGTGCTAAAGCCTTAAAACTGCTGGTGCTCTGGCGCAGTGATGAAGACGCGCAGCAACGCCTGGAGATGGTAAAAGAATTTAATCAGCTGTGTCACGCCAATGGCCTGTTAAGCATCATCGAGCCGGTGGTTCGCCCTCCCCGCCGTGGCGATAAGTTTGACCGTGAACAGGCCATCATCGAGGCAGCGAAAGAGCTGGGTGACAGCGGTGCCGATCTTTATAAAGTCGAGATGCCGCTGCAGGGCAAAGGGACTCAACACCAGCTGCTTACTGCCTCTCAGCATCTGAACGAGCACATCCATATGCCGTGGGTGATCCTCTCATCCGGCGTCGATGAAAAACTGTTTCCACGCGCCGTCAGCGTCGCAATGAGGGCTGGCGCATCCGGATTTCTTGCCGGACGAGCAGTCTGGTCATCGGTCATTGGCCTGCCGGATACCGAAATGATGCTGCGAGATATTTCAGTGCCTAAGCTGCAGCGCCTCGGCGAAATCGTCGACGAAATGATGGCCCGCCGCCGTTAAAACGAGGATGAGACAATGAAATGGTTTAACACATTGAGCCATAACCGCTGGCTGGAACAGGAAACCGACCGCATTTTCAACTTTGGTAAAAACGCGGCAGTGCCTGACGGGTTTGGCTGGCTGGGGAATAATGGCCAGATCAGAACGGATATGGGAATACACCTGTGGATCACCGCCCGCATGCTGCACGTCTGGTCTGTTGCCGCATCAATGGGGCGTCCGGGTGCCTATTCGTTGGTTGATCATGGTATTAACGCGCTGAACGGTGCATTACGCGATAAACGCTATGGCGGCTGGTATGCCTGTATCAATGACGAAGGGGTACTGGATGCCTCAAAGCAAGGCTATCAACATTTCTTCGTGTTATTAGGCGCAGCCAGCGCGGTTACCACCGGTCACCCACAAGCCAGACCGTTGCTGGATGACGCCATCGAGGTAATTGAACGCTACTTCTGGAGTGAAGAAGAGCAGATGTGCCTGGAGTCATGGGACGAAGCCTTCAGCCAGACCGAGGACTACCGTGGCGGCAACGCCAATATGCATGCAGTAGAAGCCTTCCTGATTGTCTATGACGTTACGCAAGACCGTAAATGGCTCGATCGCGCCCTGAGAATCGCCGCGGTGATTATTCACGATGTTGCCCGCAGCGGTGACTATCGGGTGAACGAACACTTTGATGCGCAGTGGAATCCCCTACGCGATTACAACAAGGACAATCCCGCCCATCGTTTTCGCGCCTACGGCGGCACGCCGGGACACTGGATTGAGTGGGGTCGCCTGATGCTGCATCTGCACGCCGCACTGGAAGCCCGTGGCGAAACGCCGCCCGTCTGGCTACTGGAAGATGCCAAAGGACTGTTTCACGCCACTCTTCGTGACGCCTGGGCGCCAGACGGTGCAGCTGGCTTTGTTTACTCGGTGGACTGGGATGGCAAACCGATCGTGCGCGAAAGAGTGCGCTGGCCGATTGTCGAAGCGATGGGCACAGCCTACGCCCTGTATACCCTCACCGGCGATAGCCAGTACGAAAGCTGGTATCAACAGTGGTGGGATTACTGCATCACTTATCTGATGGACTATGAGAACGGCTCATGGTGGCAGGAGCTGGATACGGATAACCGGGTGACCACCAGAGTATGGGACGGTAAGCAGGATATCTACCATCTGCTGCACTGCCTGGTGATTCCGCGCCTGCCGCTGGCGCCGGGGTTAGCACCCGCCGTCGCGGCAGGGTTGCTGGATATCAATGCGAAATAACTGACGACAACTGTTGCGAGGGTATCAGCCATGCACTGCGGCGGAAAAACCATTCAACTGAATGCGGGACATTATCAGGCCAAAATCGTTACGGTTGGCGCGGGTATGGCTGAGCTGACCCATGGCGGACGTCATTTAATTCTGCCGCATAAGCCGCAAGAGATGCCGCCAGCACATCTGGGAAAAGTGTTGCTTCCGTGGCCGAACCGCGTGGCAAATGGCTGTTATCAGCATCACGGCGAAACCTATAACCTTGCCGTTAACGATCCGATTTCACATACCGCCATCCATGGCCTGTTAGCCTGGCGGGACTGGCAGATTAGCCACCAGTCGGCAACTGAGGTGTCACTGACGATTTTTCTGCCCCCTTCTTATGGCTATCCTTTTGCACTGCTTGCCGAGGTGACTTACCAACTGGATGCCACCAGTGGCCTGCAAGTTTCAATCGCGGCGCAAAATATCGGTGACCAGCCAGCCCCTTATGGCGCGGGGGCGCATCCTTATCTGACCTGTAACCGGGAAAAAATAGATCGCTGTACCCTGACAATCCCTGCACAGCAAGCATTTAGCGTTGATCGACACGGAATTCCGATGGCACTGCACAGCATTGAGCATGGCTACCTGGATTTCACTCTGCCACGCCCAATAGAGGCCACGCAGATCGATCACACGTTGAAAACCGCATCCGCCGGAACGCAATGGGAAGTGAGGATCGCCAGTTTCTCACAGTCTATGTCCACCTGGTTACGCAGCGATCAGCCGTGGCTGCAGATATATAGCGGTGAGAAAGTGGAGCGGCTGGGCCTTGCCGTCGAGCCGATGACCTGCCCGCCGGACGCCTTTAATTCCGGGATTGACCTGATCTCTCTCGCGCCGCAAGAGACGCATCGACTGCATTTTTCAATCGGCAGCGAATAACGTCAGGCGAACAGCTTACCGAATTACCCTACATTTATGGAAACGCTAATGAATTCACTACAACACCAGTCACCCGCTTTAGACCTTACCCGCTTGCCGGATGGCTTCGCGCTGACCTATCAACAACGTCTGATCCTGCGCCATAGCGCAGCCGCACCCTGCCTGTGGATCGGTAAGGGTGTGGCTGATATTGAGATGTTCCGCGGGAATTTCAGCATTAAAGATCAGCTGAACGAAAAGATTGCGCTCATCGATGCCACCGTCAGCGAGTCTTCCAACGGCTGGCGGGTGCAGTTCAGTCGTGGCACCACCATCCACGCCAGCCTGAAAATCTCTACCGATGCTATCGGCCGTTTGACGCTGGAACTGCAAAACGACGATGCTGACCACAACCGTATCTGGTTACGCCTTGCCGCTCAGCCTGAAGATCATATCTACGGCTGCGGCGAGCAGTTTTCCTACTTTGATTTACGTGGCAAACCGTTCCCGCTATGGACCAGTGAGCAAGGCGTAGGCCGTAACAAAAATACCTATGTCACCTGGCAAGCAGACTGCCACGAAAACGCCGGTGGCGACTATTACTGGACCTTTTTCCCACAACCCACCTTTATCAGCACGCAGAAGTATTACTGCCACGTTGATAATAGTTGCTACATGAATTTCGATTTCAGCGCGCCGGAATACCACGAGCTGGCGATGTGGGAAGACAAAACCACCCTGCGCTTTGAATGTGCCGATAGCTACATTTCCCTGTTGGAAAAACTGACCGCGCTGCTGGGCCGCCAGCCTGAACTGCCGGAATGGGTTTACGACGGTGTAACCCTCGGAATTCAGGGAGGGACGGAAGTTTGCCAACAGAAACTGGACATCATGCGTACTGCAGGCGTCAAAGTGAACGGCATCTGGGCCCAGGACTGGTCTGGCATCCGTATGACCTCTTTCGGCAAGCGCGTGATGTGGAACTGGAAATGGAACAGTGAAAACTATCCCCAGCTGGATTCACGCATTAAGCAGTGGAAACAGGAAGGTGTACAGTTCCTTTCCTATATCAACCCTTATGTCGCCAGCGATAAAGATCTTTGCGCTGATGCGGCGAAACACGGCTATCTGGCAAAAGACGCTGCCGGTAACGACTATCTGGTGGAGTTTGGCGAGTTTTATGGCGGCGTGGTCGACCTGACGAATCCGCAAGCCTACGACTGGTTTAAAGATGTGATCAAAAAGAACATGATCGCGCTCGGTTGTAGCGGCTGGATGGCGGACTTTGGCGAATATCTGCCAACTGATACCTGGCTACATAACGGTGTCAGTGCCGAAATTATGCATAACGCCTGGCCTGCGCTCTGGGCTAAATGTAACTACGAAGCGCTGCAGGAAACCGACAAGCTTGGCGAAGTCCTGTTCTTTATGCGCGCGGGCTACACCGGTAGCCAGAAGTACTCCACCATGATGTGGGCCGGCGATCAGAACGTTGACTGGAGCCTTGACGATGGTCTTGCCTCCGTCGTCCCTGCCGCCTTGTCGCTGGCAATGACTGGCCACGGCCTTCATCACAGCGATATCGGCGGTTACACCACGCTGTTTGAGATGAAGCGTAGCAAAGAGTTGCTGCTGCGCTGGTGCGACTTCAGCGCTTTTACCCCGATGATGCGCACCCACGAGGGCAATCGTCCCGGGGATAACTGGCAGTTTGACAGTGATGCAGAAACTATCGCCCACTTTGCCCGTATGACGTCGGTATTCACCACCCTGAAACCGTATCTCAAACAGGCGGTGGCGCATAACGCCGCCAGCGGGCTGCCAGTCATGCGCCCACTTTTCCTCCATTACGAAGACGATGCCCTGACTTACAGCCTGAAATATCAATATCTGCTGGGTCAGGATCTGCTGGTAGCCCCGGTGCATGAGCAGGGGCGCCACGACTGGACGCTCTATCTGCCCGAGGATCTCTGGATCAACGTCTGGAGCGGCGAAACTTACTACGGCGGCGAAATCACCGTGGATGCGCCGATTGGCAAACCGCCGGTATTTTACCGTGCGAAGAGCGAGTGGGCGTCACTGTTTGCCTCTTTACGCCATATCTAGTTCGGCTCGCCCGCAGCATCCACTGCGGGCAAACGGAGAATAATAATGAGTCAGACAGCATCCAATCCGGCAACCCTACGCTTGCCGTTTAAAGAAAAACTCGCTTATGGAATGGGAGATTTAGGCTCTAATATCCTGCTGGGTATCGGTACGCTCTATTTACTCAAGTTTTATACCGATGTACTTGGCCTGCCGGGAACTTACGGCGGCATTATCTTTCTGATCGCCAAGTTTTTTACCGCTTTTACCGATATGGGAACCGGAATTATGCTCGACTCGCGGCGAAAAATTGGTGCGAAAGGAAAATTCCGTCCTTTTGTGCTTTATGCGGCGTTTCCGGTCACCCTGCTGGCCATTGCTAACTTCGTCGGGACTCCGTTTGAGATTACCGGCAAGACGGTGATGGCGACAATTTTGTTTATGCTGTACGGCCTGTTCTTCAGCATGATGAACTGTTCTTACGGCGCAATGGTGCCTGCCATCACCAAAAACCCCGATGAACGCGCCTCGCTGGCAGCCTGGCGACAGGGCGGTGCCACACTTGGCCTGTTGCTGTGCACCGTTGGCTTTGTGCCCGTGATGAACCTGATCGAGGGGAACTCGCAGTTGGGCTATATCTTCGCCGCCAGCCTGTTCTCGCTGTTCGGCCTGGTATTTATGTGGTGGTGCTATGCCGGGGTGAAAGAGCGCTATGTTGAGGTGAAACCGGCTGATATCGCAGAGAAACCGGGGTTACTGCAATCCTTCCGCGCCATTGCCGGTAATCGCCCGCTGTTTATTCTCTGCATTGCTAACCTTTGTACCCTCGGTGCCTTTAACGTCAAACTGGCCATCCAGATTTACTACACCCAGTACGTATTAAACGATCCTATTCTGCTTTCGTGGATGGGTTTTTTCAGTATGGGCTGCATCTTCATTGGTGTATTTCTGATGCCAGGTGCGGTAAGACGCTTTGGTAAGAAAAAGGTCTACATTGGCGGCCTGCTAATTTGGATAATCGGCGATTTACTCAACTACTTTTTCGGCGGCGGCTCGGTCAGTTTCGTTGCCTTCTCCGGTCTGGCCTTCTTCGGCTCGGCATTTGTTAACAGCCTGAACTGGGCGCTGGTGTCTGACACGGTGGAATATGGTGAGTGGCGCACCGGCGTACGCTCTGAAGGGACGGTCTACACCGGCTTTACCTTCTTTCGTAAAGTGTCCCAGGCGCTGGCTGGCTTTTTCCCCGGCTTGATGCTGACGCAAATCGGTTACGTCCCCAACGCGGTGCAATCCGCAGGGACAATCGAGGGTTTGCGTCAGCTGATCTTTATCTGGCCGTGCGCGCTGGCAGTTATCACCATTATTGCGATGAGCTGTTTCTACCATCTTAATGAAAAGATGTACGTGCGCATCGTGCAAGAGATAGAAGCCCGTAAACAGATTGCTTAATAACGATAATAAACAACGCCCTGCGGGGCGTTATAAGGAGCAATTATGTCAGACCATGATCCGCTAACGCTAAAGCTGAGCCTGCGGGAAAAGTGTGCTTATGGCGCGGGTGACTTCGGCTCAAATCTGATGCTGTGCATCGGCACGCTGTACCTGCTTAAGTTTTATACCGATGAACTGGGAATGCCGGCCTATTACGGTGGAATTATTTTTCTGGTGGCGAAATTTTTTACCGCCTTCACGGACATGTTAACCGGGGTAATACTGGATTCCCGTCGCAATATCGGCGCAAAAGGAAAATTCAGACCTTTTATTTTGTATGCTTCATTCCCCGTTACGCTGGTCGCTACCACACAATTTTTAGCGACCGATTTTACCCTGACCGCCAAAACCGCGCTGGCGACAGTGATGTTTATGATGTTTGGCCTGTTCTACAGCCTGATGAACTGCTCCTACGGCGCGATGGTTCCGGCCATCACTAAAAATCCACATCAACGCGCACAGCTTGCGGCCTGGCGTCAGGGGGGGGCCACCCTTGGCCTGCTGTTATGCACCGTCGGTTTTATGCCGATTCAGTCACTGTTTATTGATTCGCCTTCACTGGGGTATCAAATCGCCGCGCTGATCTTTTCTGTCTGCGGGCTTCTCAGCATGTGGTGGTGCTTTCGAGGGGTGAAAGAGCGCTATATTGAAATAGTGCCGGCACATCACAAGCCCAGCATTCTCAAATCTTTCTGCGCCATTTTCCATAACCCGCCCCTGATGGTGCTGTGTATCGCTAACCTGTGCACGCTGGCGGCGTTTAATATCAAACTGGCGATTCAGATTTACTACACTCAGTACGTACTGAATGACATCCATTTACTCTCCTGGATGGGCTTTTTCAGTATGGGGTGCATTCTGATTGGCGTTCTGATGGTTCCTGCCAGCGTAAAGCGCTTTGGTAAAAAACAGGTTTATCTTGGCGGCCTGACGTTATGGGCCATCGGTGATGTACTGAACTTTATCTGGGGCAATACTTCGGTTCTGTTTGTCACTTTTTCCTGCATGGCGTTCTTCGGCACCGCATTCGTTAACAGCCTCAACTGGGCGCTGGTTCCGGATACCGTTGATTACGGCGAATGGAAAACCGGTATTCGTGCAGAAGGATCGGTGTATACCGGCTATACCTTTTCGCGAAAAATTTCTGCTGCGCTTGCCGGTTTTTTGCCGGGTATTATGCTTACCCAGATTGGCTATATCCCCAATATTGCCCAAAGCGAAGCGACGCTGCTGGGACTTCGCCAGCTGATCTTTATCTGGCCCTGCGCGCTGGCGATTATTGCTGCATTGACCATGGGCTTCTTTTATAAACTCAATGAAAAACGATTTGCTTTTATTATTGAGGAAATTAGCCAACGGAAGAAAAATAACACAGCAGCAGAGCGCGCTGCCATTAGTAAACCGGAAGCCCCGATGGCAGGGGCAGTGAAGGAAGACTTCAGGCACACCCTAATTAAATAATAAATGCAGTGTGCCCCTACGCCGATCATTGATGAACTTTACTCATAGGGTCTATCTAATCAAACGCCTTATCAGCGGCTTACAAATCGATAATAGTAGTTACCTATTATCGATTGCAAAATAGCGCTTATTGCTGCTCGCGTACGCCAGTGATAAAACCTGGGTTAAATGTTCTTATCGAAAAAGATATTGAGCTGGTTTACCGCCTGGTCAACATAGCGAGGCACCCAGTAAGTTTCGATATGGGTGGCGCCATCAATCAGGAACAGCTGTTTGTCAGGCGTTCCGCTGGCTTTTTTAAACGCGCTTTCCGTCATGTAAAGCGAATCGGCTTTGGTGCCGGCCATCATCAGCAGCGGTTGATGAATCAGATCCATATTGCTTTGGGCATCAAAGCGCATCAAATCAAGCAGGCTGCTCATGGTATAGCGAAAAGTTGAATTGGGATGCGCGTGAGTTTTGCCGTAGTACTCAAAGCCCTGGCGATAAAGATCGAACGGCAGTTTCGCAATTTGTTCGTCGGTTAGCCTGGCATCGCCGGTGTAAGTTATTTCCCCGGTGGCCACTTCTTTGGCACGCGCCTCTGAGGCTTGCTGCAGGCGTTGCTGAATAGTAGCGAGCTGGGAATCCTGATAACCGTTACGGCGCACCAGCCCGGAGTCAAACATGCTCAACGTCGCCAGCGCTTTAAAACGTTTGTCTGTCTGGGCGGCTTTTAGCGAATAACCGCCGCCGCCGCAGATACCCAGCAGGCCAATGCGTTCAGCATCTACGCCTGGATATTGGCTGAGATAATCGGCCATGCCGTGAATATCTTCAATGCGGTTAGCAACCCCTTAAGGATAAAATCCAGTCGTGGTTTTGAGAATATTACGCTAGCAGGCATTGCCGGGCTTATCGCCAAAAAGTATCAGCTAATGCTGATCGGCAGTATTGAAACCATCAATATAGATCGGGCGACGCTGTATGAAGAGACGGGCTTGAGCTGGCCAGCGAGTATGGCTATGCAGTGAAGGTAGTTAGCGACAATTTAATTTTCTTCCATCTGACCACGCTGCGCGGCCTGGAATCGATTAAACAACTTAAGTCACAGGATATAACCTGTTTTTCTCTGCGCAATACCTCAACATGGTCTACAAGTTTCCGAAAGTGAAACACCATAAAAGCAGAAGCAAAAAGCTGATCGTCTATGAGTCTAATTTAAGCGAGAAACAGACCAAGGGTGGCAAGATCAACGGCACAGATTTACTGAAGGTCAACAGTCGCATCAGCGATCCAGATAGAGCCCCCATTAAGGCTGATTCTGGGCTGGTCAGCCACAACGAACATCAGCAATACGGCTCTCTGACGATGATGGGCACACCGCAGCTAATGGCAGGCAATTAAATTGAGCTGGCAGGTTTGGCCATTTATCCGTGCAGCGGCTGGCAACCAGGCTACGACATGTGTTTGTTCGTAATAGCGGTTAAGTGAAGGAACTGAAAGTTGATGTGATGTAACTTCAACCGGAGCAATTCTGGACACTAAAGGAAATTCCAATCATCATTCACACTGAAAATTGTTTGTTACAAGGTGGAAAGATGGCTCTTTTTTCTCAGCGCATGGGGAATAACTCCGTTAAAAAAGGCGATTCAACTTGAGTCAATGGATGACGACTTACGTTGTGGACTCTGGAACGTTTTACAGGTTTGTTTTTGGGATCAAAATGGATACGAAATTTCTCACCAGTTGGACGATATTGCTAAAAAAGTTTGGTTTTCTCTATTCAAACTACCCATTGATACATGTCCATCTTTTTTCTATCAGGACCTATACGGTCGATTAGCTGATAATTGCGCACATGCTATCTGCCGTAAATTCTTTTTTGACGAGAAAACCAAGTGGTGGCAAATCTATGATTTTACAGAATTCATATTCAATGAACTTGAACTGTCGGAAGATACAAAAGCCAATGCTGTAAATTTCCTCAACCGTATGCTGGAGCGTGAGAATGCAGCATACAGATACGTTGGTTCTCAATTGGTTGCTATCAGCGATATTAACGAAATCAACGCTATAGAAATCGCGCTTGAGGAAAATGGTAAAGCAGTGACGTACCATTTTCAGGTAGCATTATCACTGCTGGCTGATCGAAAGTGCCCTGATTATCGTAATTCGATCAAAGAATCGATTTCTGCCGTAGAAAGCTTGTGCGCCACATTAGCTGGGAGTAACACGAAAAAGTTTAGTGATGCACTGGCTGAACTGGAAAAAATGTGTTCTTTTCACCCTGCGTTAAAGCGAGCATTCTTACAGCTTTATGGCTATACCAGTGACAGTGGTGGTATTCGCCATGCGCTAACCGAAGATTCAAAGCATCCCTCATATGCTGATGCTAAGTTTATGCTGGTGACATGCAGTGCATTTTGCAATTTTTTGCGGGCAAAAATGTCAGAGATATCCCAGTAAAGCAACGTTTCTATTTCTTAAACGTCTTTAATATCGTCGTTTTTGCGTACCTGATGACCGCCGGATTTACTGCACAGTCAGCGGTTACCGAGCCGCTAATTATGCTGCACGGTGCCGGGCAGTTTTCCCGCACCTGGGAAAGCACACCGGATGGCCGCGAAGGTTTCCAGAACATTTTCCTGCGCCGCGGTTTCTCAACGTATCTGGTCGATCAACCGCGTCGCGGTAACGCAGGACGCAGCATGGTTGAAGCAACGGTGACGCCAAAACCGGATGAGCAGCTATGGTTCAACCAGTTTCGTCTCGGCGTCTGGCCTGACTTTTTTAAAGACGTTCAGTTTTCTCATGATAAAGAAGCGCTGAATCAGTTTTTCCGCCAGATGACGCCGAATACCGGCCCTTTTGATCTTAAGGTTATCTCCGATGCCCTGTCGGCGGTGGTGGATAAAACCGGCCCGGCCATCCTGTTCACCCACTCTCAGGGCGGCGGTCCGGGCTGGTATACCGCGATGAAAAATCACAAGGTAAAAGCCATTGTCGCTTTTGAACCCGGCAGCAGCTTTGTGTTTCCCGAAAACGAGCTACCTGCTCCGATGCCCAGCGCATTCGATACGCTGCAAGGTGAACACGTTCCACGGGATCAATTTATGGCGTTAACCAAAATCCCGATTCTGATTTTTTATGGCGATAACATTCCGCAAAAACCGACGGCAATGCCTGCCCAGGATAGCTGGCGGGTGCGTCTGGCGATGGCGCGGGAATGGCGCGATGTGGTCAATAAACACGGTGGCGATGTTACGGTTATCCATTTGCCTTAAATTGGCATTAAAGGAAACACTCACTTCCCGTTCTCCGATCTGAACAATGTGCAGATTGCCGACCAGGTCAGCAAATTTCTGCAGGAAAAAAATCTGCAGTAGCGTGCAGTTACGGAGCAGAGTTCCGATGATTAATGAACTCTGCTAATTAGCCCTAGCTTATTACGCCCTCTAATCTAATAAATACCCTTGCGTTATGCTTTAAGTACACAACAGCTAAGGATTACGTCATGCAAACAGTAAAACTGAACAACGGTATGGATATGCCCCTGCTGGGCTTTGGTGTCTTTCAGATGACGGATGCCGCAGAGTGCGAGCGCGCGGTTATCGATGCCATTGAGACCGGCTACCGGCTGATTGATACCGCCGCCTCCTACCAGAATGAAACTCAGGTTGGGAATGCGCTGAAGCACAGTGGCATTGCGCGCGAAGAGCTGTTTGTTACCACTAAATTATGGTTGCAGGATACTCATTACGAAGGTGCAAAAGCACAGTTTGAGCGCTCGCTGAATCGTCTGCAGCTGGACTACGTCGATCTTTACCTGATTCATCAGCCTTATGGCGATGTTCATGGCGCGTGGCGTGCGATGGAAGAGTTGCATCAGGCCGGTAAAATCCGTGCAATCGGCGTCAGCAACTTTCAACCCGACAGACTCGCCGATTTGATCGCTTTCAATAAGGTAGTGCCTGCGGTTAACCAGGTGGAAGTCAATCCGTTCAATCAGCAACTCCATGCGGTGCCGTGGATGAAGAGCCGTGGCATTCAGCCAGAAGCCTGGGCACCGTTTGCCGAGGGGAAAAATGGCCTGTTCCAGCATCCGCTGTTAACCGCCATTGGTGAACGGTATGGCAAAAGTGTCGGCCAGGTGGTACTGCGCTGGATTTATCAACGCGGCATTGTTTCGCTGGCAAAATCGGTACGCAAACAGCGAATGGCCGAAAATATTGATGTGCTGGACTTTGCGCTGACCGAGGAAGAGATGATGCAAATCACCGCACTGGATAGCGCCACCAGCGCGTTCTTCTCTCATCGCGATCCGGCGATGGTCGAGTGGCTCACCGGTCGTAGACTCGACGTCTGAGACTCAGCACCCGGCGATGCCGCGAAAGGTGTCGCCGGGCGTTAAGCGGAATGTCGCAGCGCCTCGATTAACAACGCAAAAGCTGGAGGATGCTGCTTGCGGCTGGGATAGTAGAGATAATAGCCCGGAAATGTCGGACACCACTCCTGCAGAATCTGGATAAGCGCGCCTGATTTAAGTTCATCCTGAATCATATCTTCCGGCACGCAAGCAATGCCAAATCCGCAAGTAACCGCATCAATTCTTTCGGATAACAGGTTAAATGTCAGTTGCCCCTCTACCCTGACGCGCAGCGGTTTTCCTTCTTTCTCAAACTCCCAGTGATACAGGCTACCCAACGTCGGCAGCCGCATATTAATACAGCGGTGATGCTGTAAATCATGCGGCGTCTGCGGAATACTCTGCGTGGCCAAATAAGCCGGAGCCGCCACCACCGCCATACGCATATCGGGGCCGATTCTGACCGCAACCATATCCTTATCGACACTCTCACCCAGCCGGATACCGGCATCGTAACGGCCATCAACAATATTGACGAATCCATTATCGACCACCAGCTCGATATTAATTTCAGGATATTCTCTCAGGAAAGGTTTCAGTTTTGGCCACAGCAAACTGCGTGCAGCATGCTCGCCAGCAGTCAGGCGAATATTGCCTGACGCCGTGCCATTTAATTGAATCAGGGCTTCCAGCTCCTGTTCCAGATCGGCAAGACGAGGTTCGAGGCAGGTGATAATTCGTTCGCCGGCCTCTGTCGGTGCCACACTGCGGGTGGTACGTGTAAGAAGGCGGATGTTCAGACGTTTTTCTAATGCCTTCATCGCATGGCTTAATGCCGATTGCGAGACGCCAAGTTTAGCCGCTGCTTTGGTAAAACTTCGCTCTCTGGCAACAACCAGGAAGATCTGGAGTTCATTGAAGTTTTCTTTAAGCATGGCAGATTTCCTTAACTGATATAGCCAGAAAGACAGAATGTATCGGCTGCTGGCAAAGCCGGTCATTCTGACTTTATAGCTGATATCAGTGACAAAGAAAATCTGGCATTAGCCCGGCGCATCGTTAAAAAAAATAAAAAAGCAATTTAATCGCTAATCTGACAAAGATGTCAGATTAGCGTCAGCACCCCGACAGTTAAGCAGCGTATATTCACTCACTAAGATGCACAGTAATTAAATGCGTCTTTTTGAAGCAGATCCGCTGAACTTCTCGACATCTTTTTACTTTTATGAGGTTATTATTATGAAAACTTTACTGATCGCCACAGTTATTATGGGCTTGGGTTCCTTTAGTGCGGCAATGGCTGCTCAGCCGGTCAATGACACCAGCGGAAAAGAGAAGATTGGCGTAGTTTCCGCCAGTAATGCTTATACGCTTGATGATTTATCTGCTGCATTATCACTCAAGGCGAGTGAGAAAGGGGCTACGTCGTTCAAAATATTATCCACCTCAGGCCAGAACAAACTGCACGGTGTCGCAGAAATTTATCGCTAAATCCGGATGGCTCATTTCGTCATCGCTATCTCTGGCCAATCCCCTGAACGGCATGGCCTTAGAATAATAAGTGTAATTTCTGTCCGCTGGATAACCATGCAGTACGGTAAACCGCTGAAGAGCCAATTGTCATATACTTATCGCGACAGTAACAATGGCATCTTCAGCCGTTTATTTTTAAATTATACTTCTGGTCGAAATATGATTAACCGTTATTTTTTATTCATCAGAAACTTTAATAACGATTTTGCCAAATGCGCCACGTGAAAGATGTTTAAAGGCGTCAATGACGTGGTCGAAATCATAAACATGCTCAATAACCGGCTTAATATTGTGCTCATTCAGAAACGGATTCATGCGATCGAATGAAGAACGTGGTGCAACTGCAATCCCGCGCAGGGTGGTCTGGCGGAAAATCACCGGCATAAGATCGAGCTGCGCCGTCTGGCCGGTCAGAAACCCGACCTGCGCGACCGTTCCGGCAACTTTTGTCGCCGCAACGGACTGATTGATACCGTCACCACCTGCGACTTCTACCGTGATATCTGCTCCTCTGCCCTCGGTAAGCTCAAGCACTTTATGCTGCCAGTCTGGATGCGTTTTATAGTTAATTCCTTCATCTGCACCGAGCAACTTAATTCGTTCAAGGTTGGCATCACTGCTGGAAGTGGCAATAACTCGTGCCCCGTAAGCGTGTGCTATTTGCGTGGCGAAAACCGAAACGCCGCCGGTTCCCTGCACCAACACCGTCTGACCAGGTTGCAGTTTGCCGACATCCATTAAGGCGTACCATGCCGTCAGTGCGGCAATCGGCAATGTGGCGGCTTCTTCATCCGTCATACTGTCCGGGGCGCTAACCGCGCTGTTTTCATGAATAATCATATATTCAGCGAGGCCGCCCGGCAGCGGCATCCCGATGCACCAGGCCGGTTCATCTGCCGCCGGCGCACCGTCAAGCCAGCGGGAATAGAGATGCGAATTTACCCGATCGCCAGCGCTGAAACGCGTTACCCCTTGACCTACAGCGACAACGGTACCTGCTGCATCAGAGACCGGAATCAGGGGTTTAGGCACCAGGTGCGGCTCATAAAACCCTTCCACGATGGCTTTATCGCGAAAATTCAGGGAAACCGCGCCCACTTTAACCAGCAATTCTCCCGGCCCCGGCTGGGGTGTTGGCACTTCTTCAGGCTGCAAATTCTCGAGACCGAAATCTTTCAATAACCATGCTTTCATTTTGTCTGCTTCCCATTTAGTGAACTTAAGATGCAGTCAGCATAAGTTTGCCAGCCCGAGGGAAAAAGCGGTCAGCTGGTAATTCAGTGTTATCACAGCGGAAACAATCCTGTGACTGGAGTGAGAAGGTTTATAATCCGCCTTATCCGTGTTACTGAAATTACGCTGTGGAGCACTCGTTTAACATGCAATCCAACATGCTCGAACTGATGAAGATTTTCGCTCAGGTAGTGGAATCCGGAAGCTTCTCCAAAGCCGCAGACAGGCTACAAATGCACCGTCCGGCGGTGAGTAAGGCCATCCAGCAACTGGAGGATGAACTCGGCGTTAAGATCCTGCACCGTACGACACGCAGACTGAGCGTAACGGAAGAAGGAGAGGAGATTTATCAGCGTTCTAAGTTAGTTCTGGCTGATGTCAGCGACATGATGGCTTCTTTTTCACCCACTCAGCCGCCGCGTGGTCGCCTGCGCGTTGATGCGCCGCTGGCGCTGACGCACGCCATTCTGGTGCCGGCATTAAGCGAATTTCAGACGCTTTATCCTGAAATTGAACTGGTCCTCACCGCTTCAGACAGGATCACGGATTTCGTTTCAGAAGGTATCGACTGTGTGATCCGGCTGGGTGAGCTGGAGGATTCGAGCTTTATTTCTCGCCGAGTCGGCAACGTGTCGATGGCAACCTGCGCTTCCCCTTCCTATCTCGCCCGACAGGGCGTTCCGCTGACACCTGACGATCTGGTACATCACAAAGCGGTAAATTTTTTCAGCGAGCACAGTCGTGAAGTGATGGACTGGAATTACGCTATCGACGGAGAGATTATCTCGCGTCGCCCAGGCAGCAATATGCTGGTCAATAACTCTGACGTGCTGATTTCCTGTGGGCTGGCCGGGCTGGGAATGCTTCACGCCCTGCGCACCGCGCTGGAGCCGCATATTCAGTCCGGAAAGCTAATCGAAGTGCTGGCTGAATACGCGACGGTAACCAAGCCTGTTTCGGTGCTTTATCCGGATCGGCGCTATCTTTCACCAAAGGTACGGGTATTTACCGACTGGTTCTCGGCGTTGTTTGCGAAGCAGCAGGCTCTGCTTATTTCTTCATGACGTTTTGTTATGGCCTGTGCCGGACACGCGCCACTTAATACCAGCCTCTGCTATTAAGAGGCTGGTAACGAGGTTTATTACTTCAGATTTGCCTGAAAGAATGATGTCAGCCTGGCAAAAGGAATCAGATCGGTACGGTCATAGAGATCCACATGCCCGGCACCCGGTACGATATACAGCTCTTTAGGCTGGCCCGCGCGTTTATAAGCATCCTCGCTGAACTCCTTCGAATGCGCCTGATCGCCGGTGATAAACAGCATTGGACGCGGTGAGATAGTTTCAATATCGTTAAACGGGTAGAAGTTCATAAACTTCACATTGCTGGTCAGTGTTGGATGCGTCGTCAGCTGCGAAGTGGTGCCCTCTGGGGTAAACTCGCCGCGCGGAGTACGGTAGAAATCATAAAACTCTTTCTCAATCGCTGAAGAATTTTCATCGATTTTATGTACCGTGCCGCTGGTGTATTGAGTTTCGCCACCGGTGAACTCGCTATAACGCTGCTCTGCTGCTGCGGCGATAATCTGTTTACGCTGTTCCAGCGTTAATGAGTGGTTAAGCGCGTTGCGGTTAGCCGAGCCCATGTCATACATGCTGACGGTGGCAATCGCCTTCATGCGCGGATCGATTTTCGCCGCGCTGATAACAAAGCTGCCGCTGCCGCAAATACCCAACACGCCGATACGATTACGGTCGATAAACGGGCGTGTCCCGAGGTAATCCACTGCCGCGCTGAAATCTTCGGCATAGATATCAGGCGAGACGGCATTACGCGGCTGCCCCTCACTTTCTCCCCAGAAGGAAAGATCGATAGCCAGCGTAACAAAACCTTGTTCTGCCAGCTTCTGGGCATAAAGATTTGAGCTTTGTTCCTTAACTGCGCCCATCGGATGCCCGACGATAATCGCCGGATTTTTGGCTTTTTGATCCAGACCTTTCGGTATAAACAGATTACCGGTGACGGTCATTTGGTACTGATTTTTAAAGGTGACCTTTTGCTGGGTAACCTTATCGCTTTTATAAAAATTATCCGCTCCCTCTGACATATCGGCGGCTGTTGCAGCAAACGAGCCAATCAACAGCCCTAACAGCAGGGTAAATTTTCTCACTGTGGCATCCTCAGTTGGTTTGAGTAATCTCTTTACGAGAGGTCAATAAAGTCAGCGCGGCAGCGATAATCAACAGAGCCGCGCTGATGATGAAAGTGCTTTGATAGCCGCTGTGGTCGAAGGCGAAGCCGCCAACCGTTGAGCCGAATGCAATGGACAGCTGCACTATCGCCACCATCAGTCCACCACCCGCTTCGGCATCATTCGGCAGCGTTCTGGCTATCCACGTCCACCAGCCGGTCGGTGCAGCAGTGGCGATCAGCCCCCATAAACCCAGCAGCGGAGCAACAATGAATACGCTGTGACCAAAAGCGATCAGCGCGCCGGCAACTGCGGCCATCAGTAAAGGAATGGCTATCAGCGTGGGATAAAAAGCAGATTTTAAAAACACGGTTATCACCAGCGTACCAATAAAGCCCGCCACGCCGATGGTCAGCAAAATAAGAGAGAGCATGGCGATATTTACCCGCGTCACCGTTTCAAGAAACGGGCGTAAATAGGTAAACAAGGAAAACTGCCCCATAAAAAATATTCCGCAGGCTGCAAGCCCGACCACTACCAGCGGGTTAGCAAACAGACGAAAAACCGTGCCTTCGGATTGACGGTTCTGATCCGTTTTCATCCCAGGCAGGCTGATGTACTGCCAGATAAAGGCGATAACTGCGATCGGAACCAGACAAAAAAATGCTCCGCGCCAGCCAATAATCGAACCCAGATAACTGCCAAGCGGTACAGCAACGACGGTGGCAAGGGCATTACCGCCGTTAAAGATTGCCAGCGCCCGCGGCACCAGATGCTGCGGCACCATGCGTATTGCGGTGGCGGCAGACATCGACCAGAATCCGCCGATCGCGACACCTATCAGGGCGCGCCCGACCATATACACCAGGTAATTGGGCGCTGAAGCGATAATCACACCAGAGACTGCCATCAAAGCCGTCATCGCCAACAATAAAAATTTGCGGTTAACATTTCTGGCAATGGTGGACAGCGATAGACTGGTTATGACCGCCAGCGCCCCGGAAATCGCGATTCCCTGCCCTGCCAGCCCTTGTGAAACGTTTAAATCTGCGGCAATCGGCGATAGCAGACTGACCGGCATAAATTCCGATGCAACCAGCACAAAGACGCATAACGTCATCGCAAAGACGCCGCTCCAGTACGCGTGTTGTTTGTGATGTGATGCCTCATTCGACAATATGGACATAATCGCCAGCTCCCGTTAAGTCCCCGACCGTTTTCAGGCAAGCCGGGGCCGGACGCTATTCAGAGGAATAACGTCAAAATAAATAGTCAGAAAAACCAACAGCGCGTAGTCGCGATTGCGCAGTAATCACTGGTTGGAAATTTTACACTTCGGGAGTAAGGTTACTAGCTAATGAATACTTAATGGGTTTATAAGTGTTGCTTATAAATAATGAGAGGAACGCTGATGAAGCGCAATCTTAACGACCTGGTTTACTTTGTTACGGTCGCGCGTGAAGGCAGCTTTACCCGCGCAGCTGCGCATCTTGGCGTGACGCAACCCGCTCTCAGCCAGGCGATTTCAGCGCTGGAAGATCGCTTGCAAATTCGCCTGCTGACGCGAACCACCCGCAGCGTATCGCCCACTGCTGCGGGCGAACGCCTGTTACAAGCCATCGGCAGCCGCATTGATGAAATTGAAACCGAGCTGGATATGTTAACCGAACTGCGCGACAAGCCAGCCGGAACGGTACGCATCACCTGCGGCCCTGATGTTTTGCACACCACTCTGCTCCCCAAGCTAACGCCACTTTTGCGCGAATATCCGGATATTCATATCGAATTCGATGCCAACCACGGCTTTCGCGATATTGTCGCGGACCGTTTCGATGCGGGGGTACGGCTTGTCGACACCATTGATAAAGATATGATTGCCTTGCCGATTGGCCCCAAATTACGCATGGCGGCGGTGGCTTCTCCGGACTATTTTGCGCGATATCCTGCGCCGAAAACCCCCTATGAATTGACGCAACACCAGTGTATTAATCAACGCCAGATCAGGTCTGGCGGGCTGTACGTGTGGGATTTTGATCAGGATGGTGGCGATTTAAACGTGCGCGTTAACGGGCAGCTCACATTTAATACAACATCACATATTGTTGATGCCGCACTGGCCGGGCTGGGCATTGCTTTTCTGCCTGAAGAAGAGTTTGGCGACCATCTTAAAGAAGGGCGTCTGGTCCGCGTGCTGGAGCCCTGGTGCCAGCCGTTTCCCGGCTATTATTTGTATTATCCCAGCCGTAAGCAGCCTTCTCCGGCATTTTCGCTGGTGCTGGAGGCACTGCGTGTCAGAAGCCAGAGTTAATTTGCTTGCTCTGTAACTGTAAGCACCCGCATAACCGCGACTTCAGGCAAGTGATCTGCAACTTTTGCGTGGCACGGTGAAACAATGATATTAGCGCCACCACCGATTACCGCTGTAATTTGCGCTCTTTTTGGCAGCACATTTAATCCAAATGTCCCGGCTCGGCTCGGTCGCCGGGATTCATTTTTCAGATTATCTTTTATTTAGATCTTATTCCCAAACGGAACATTTCAGTTGGGAATAAAGGTTGCAGTATGATTTCATTATTAAAAATGAATAACTTCGGTGATAAGGCTGTAACATCATAAATATTTTCAGCAATCAAACTTAAGTTTGTCCTGAAAATAGGAATACTGGCATCATCTACAAGAACGAATACATCAGCGTTTTTTATGAGACTGATATTCAATAAGTCATCAATATTTTCATAATCGTAACATTCAATTTCCGGCCAAGAAATGGCTCCACTCACAAGGGGGTATTTATTAAAAATATCAACCGCTTCTTTCTTTTCTTGGCCTTCGACAATACCAAAATCAGCACTAAGTGCTTCTTGACACTCTTCAAATAAAGTCATGTTCTCTACCTGTTTAGCTGCTTTAATATCGTTTCAAAAGCTTTTTCGTTACCCTCAAATGGTATGACCTGCTTAACCGCTTTTCCTGGTCCCTTACCTTGAGAATAATCCCATATGTTAATATGAGTGCCTTTAACTGGATCATAATCAACACGCCAACCAACTTTACCATCGCTGGATTGCCGCCCAATAACTTTGCCATTTCCAGCACTTATTTCCAACCGTCCAATCACAGGTTTAGAATCAGCACCTAAATTACCGACAATATCCAATGCTTTATTTCGGGCGCTCTCCCAATTTTTCTCAGGGGAAAGTGTTTGTTCAATTCGATTTCCTGATTGTGTACCAGGTTTAATTTTCCCGATTCCAGCAGCGATCCCTGCCGCACTTGTCCCGGCCACCTGTGCTAACGAGTTTATGGCAAGCTGCTTCGCTTCCTCTGAATCACCAGACGTCAACGCGTTGTGAATGGCAGCATTTCTGTCTGCCTCAAGCTGGATCGTAGTCACCTGAAGGATAGAAAGCTCGTTCTGTTCTTCCGGGCTCAGACCGCCATTAGTACGTGCTTTTTCCAGCAATTCATTAGTACGGTTGGCATAATCAGCCTGTAACTTGCCAACTTCATTCGCTTTATCAACACAGGCCTGAGCGCCACGACACTCCACAACGCTCTTTTGCTGTTCCGCTGAGATCTGCTTGTACTTATCTGTGACCGCACCTTCACAAGCTTTGTTACCCTGACACTGCGACATTTCCTGAACGCGGGACTGGTTTTCCTTAACGCTCAGCGAGTTATTCTCAACCGCCACCTTACCGCCAACAGCACCTGCGCCTGCCGCATACGACGAGTCTCCGGCTACCCCGCCTGCCAGACCTGCGGCTAACGTGCTGAGCGCACTGATATTGGCTTTTTGCTCATTAGTCAGATTACCGGGTTCAATGCCCGGATACAACTCGCTGGCGATGGCTGTTGCGGCCAACTCTCCCGCTGCCGCACCTGCTGCGCCCCCGGCCGCAGAACCGCCTTGCAGCCAGGCAATAACGCCCCCGACAAGTGCATGCCCTGCCGTATTTGCAGCAATATTATCACCCGTGGCTTTTTTCACCACGGCTGACAGATAAGGAGCCAGCCCACCGGCCAGTGCCTGGTTTATGTCTCCGCCGCTTAGTCCGGCCAGTGCACCGGTGATTGCCGTACCAGCTGTCCAGAATGGGCTGCCGATGCCGTATTTCTTGTCGGCCTCAATGTACTCCGGCGAATTCTCCAGCATCGTCTGCTGGCCCGCGGGCGATGCATTATTGTACTCATCCGTTTTTGTCAGCCTTGCCAGTGCAATATCTCTGGCATTCAGCCGAGCCTGCAGCACGACATTTTGCATGGTCTGCACGCCGACCTGGCCGACAGCCTGTGCCAGCGCCTGGTTTTGCTCGATTTTCTCCCGGTCGAAAATTTTATCGATTTGGCCATTCGCGTTGTCAGTATCACGGCTGAGATCATTCAGGTTTTGCGTTTGCTGGCTGGTATCACGCACCGTAATAGTGCCATTGGCGACCGCTGAACTGGTGGTCCCCGATGCACTGCCGTTGATATTGGTGATTACCGGCAGTGCGCCACCAGTATTATGCCGGCCACTGTCATCTACGATTGATGAGAATCCAGCGCTTACCCCCACGCTGCTGGCGTTATAGTCCGCCTTGTTCTGAATGCCATCCCAGCCCAGCGTACCGGTTGATAAGGCGTTATTGGCAGCATTGGCTGTGGAGGCAATCACCGCGCCGTTGAGTTGTGTGCGATCGCCGACAACAATGTTATAGCCTTTATCACCCGCAAATAAGCCGCTCTGCTCACCCACGCTGGCATATTCGCTGGACGTTTTAGATTTGCTGATATTAACAGCGGCAGAGCCCGTCATGCTGCCAAGGGTAAAGCTTGCACCACCGCTAACACTTTGTTGCTCACTGCTATAATCATCAGTGTCTTGCAGGCTGGTGAGGGTTAAATCACGACCTGCGCTGGCGGTAATACCCTCAGCTAACGCCTGTGCACCAGAGAGTACGGTGTCGCGCCCGCTGCTGATGCTCAGACTGTCTTTCGCATTGACGCGGGTGTTAACGTACTCCGTCGTTTCGCCATCCGATGAGCCTTTAGCGAGATAACCGCTGGCCTGTACGCCAATACCGGTCTCTTTTCCCAGTGAAATATGACCGCCGACACTCCAGCCGCTTGAATTGTCCTCTGTCGTCTGTTTACTGCTGTTACTCGCTGCCTGAAGCAGCAAATCATTCTCTGCGGCCAGCGTGATCTTATTACCCGTCACACCGCTGCCAATAATATTGATATCGCCCGTTTGATTATTGGCACCGGTTGAAACGATGGCGACATTGCCGCCGCCGGTCACTGAGCTGCCGGTTATCTGATTCTGCTGCAGTTCTGACGTGGACTGACTTTTGCTCGCGCCAATATTGACCTGCAACTGAATAAGATTGCCGTCAATATTGCCGTTCATCAGTTGTGAAGCCTGCGAGGTGGCACCGTTCATCGAAGCCATCCACCCTTGCTCTGCTGCCTGAACCGCATACAGGGCTTTCATCCGGCTATCACCCGTTTGCGAAGCCTGCCTGGCAATATTGTTGAGAGATAACAACGCGTCCGTCACCGGGCTGGACAACGAGACCGTCAGGCCACTTTGCTTTTGCTCGTAGACCTGCTTGCGGGTCAGCATGTCATTGCCAGGATCAATCGTCACAGCGCCGCCGACAATATTCACATCGTCTTTGGCGATGATATCCGAGCCGCCTATATGCGCTTTTTCACCTGCGATCAGGTTTACACTGCCTCCGGTGCTGCCGACTGCGCTGCTGCTCTGACTTTGCGTCGTGCCATCCTGATTAATCTGCTGGCGTGAAGATTTGCTGCCAATGGTTACGCCGAGGCCGCCGCCACTAAACATGCCGCTGGTTTTTTTCTCACTCAGGCGATAACTGGACTGCTCTTCCTTCGCCGCCTCAATATTCAGGTCTTTACCCGCTTTTAACGTGATATCGCCATCGCCGACGACCGAAGAACCCTGGACGGTCAGGCTTTGTCCGGCGACCACGGACACTTTGTCGCCGCTTAGCTGTGAGGCTTTTTCCGTGCTGGCATAATCCTCTGATACCGTATGCGTAGTCGTGCTGGACAGTAATCCTTTCTTAACCGTGGTTTTCTCGTCGTAGCTGTAATCACTCTCTTGCGCCGTGGTGATATTAACGTCACGGCCTGCGTCTATAGCCAAATCGCCTTTCGCATCAACCTGAGCAGCCTGAGAAGTAATATCACGCCCGGCAACCACCGAACTGTTACCTCCGCTGGCAATCTGCGTCCCTTTCTGACGCACCGTCTCGCGGATGCTGACGCTATTGTTACCGTGGTTTTCGCTATATGTATCGCTCTGCTGCGCATCAAGATTGACATCGCGACCTGCACTGAGCGAAACATTGAGATCGGCAGTCAGCTGCGCAGCCTTAGCGTTGAGATCATGACCTGCGTTGGCCTGCAGAGACCCTCCCGCGCTGATATTGCTCACCTGACTGTCGGTAGCGTGTGCGCTGCTGACTGCCGTCGATTTACTGGTGCTAAGCACATTACTGTTAAGATTGATATCGTTCAGCGCCACCAGCTGCAGATCACTGCCCGCGCTAAGTTTCGCTGCGGTGTTGTTGATGTTGTTGCCCGCACTGAGCGACAGGCCCTGACCGGCAGTAATGCTGGCAACATCACCGGTCTGCGTCTCGCTGAACGTCAGTAACGCGCTGTTATTTTCGCTGCTGCCCGCTGCGGCATTCCATTGCTGCGCCTGGGTGATGTTATTGATATCCCCGGCCACAGATTGCAAAGCAACGGTCTGCCCGGAAATCGACGAGCCAATATTATTGATATCACCCAGTGCGCTGAGTTGCAGGCTGCCGTTGGAGGCGATCAGACCGGCATTGAGGTTATCCAGCGTGCTGCTGCTTTTTGCCGTCAGCTGTGTCTCAGCCTGCAATGTACTGCCTGCATTAACGATATGCCCGGACTGAAGATTAACGCTGCTGCCGGCGATCACACTACCGGTTAACACCTTGACATCATTGGCAGAAAGATAAAGTTTAGGCGCAAGAACGGTCTGCCCGTTAACGGTAGTCTTCTCCCACCAGATAATACTGCTGGTCAACGCTGCGACCTGATCCTGCGTGAGGCTGACGCCAAATTGCAGGCCAAGCCCACTCTGCTGTGCAGCTGCGTTATCGATCAAATACTGCATCTGCTCCAGATCAGAGCCGGTTCCGGCGACGTAACGCTGGCCGGTCTGGCTGAGTACCGCATTACTGATATAACGGGTATCAAACGCCGCATCGCCAAGAAATTTATAGTCGTAATCCGGTCTCAGATTAAGCCTGTCGAGAAAGTAGGCTGAGCCGATAAATTGACTCTGATCGGTGTACAACGCCGCCGTCTCAATACGCGGCGCGGTTGGCGTACCCGGTATAACCGCAGGATTCGCTATCTCACCGGCCACAGGGATCCCGCCCGGTAAGGCCTCAGGACTCTGCGCTGAACCGGCCGGTCGTGCGAGATAATCATTTAACGCCTGAAATAATCCAGCATCGGTTTTACCCACGCTGGCCAGCTGCGGATTAGTGGTGACCAGGTACGGACTGGAAGGATCCTCGCTCGCCACAAAGAGACCATTATTTCCCGTCGGCAACGGATAGTCCGTCAGCGCTGCGCCCTGATTACCGATCTGCTTAAGCGCACTGCCAATCGATTCGCTCCACTGTACGGAACCCACGACCAGATTCCCTGCGCTTGCCAGTTGCTGGCCTGGTGTTCCGCTGACCGGTTGCAGGCCTGGCATACCCATTAACGTTGGTGCACTGATTACCTGCGATAAACCGCCCGCGTTAGCGGTTGTCGTCGTGTTACTGATGTCATCACGGAAGCTGGCGTTGACGGCACCGCCTGCCTGAATAACTGAACGATAACCTTCACCAGTATTGACCGTTTCATAGACGGGGCCGCCGACAAGATTGTAGGTAACGAGACTATCGGTTGAATTAGATCTAAAGCAGCACTGCTCAGAATCTGGTGCGAAGAAAGCCAGATCGTACCGGCCACTGAACTCCTTGCTCGCCTGCTTTCCGGTATACTGATACGTCAGATACTCATTCTGAACGCCATTTTCATAGGACTGATTATTCAGCGATTGGCCCGATAAAGAAATATTGCCGCCGGCGAGAATATTACTGGCGATATTATCAAGGGTATCTGCCGCGACGGTCAGATTACCGTTGGCCGCTATACGGCCTGCACCACCATTGGCCTGAGCCGCAACCGTTGAGCTGGCCACTAAATAGCGTTTTTCCGCTCCGCTACTGTTAGGTGCAAGATAAAAGTGTTCGTCATCGGAGCCATTACTGTGACCGGTACTGCCGCCCGTTTTCACCGTTTCCGTGTAGAAACCCAGCTCGCTTTCGTCTAAATCCCCTAATCTCATATCAACCGAGCTTTGACCCAGCCACAAAGGTCCATCAGCCGGTGTGAGCGAGGTGTTGACCACCACCAGTCCATCACGCTGGTTTAGCAGATGCTCGGTGTTAATGGTGATATCGCCACGGGTGGTTTCAATATTACCTGAGGTATTGACCACTTCATTACTGGCATGACCCGCCGCGTCCCTTTGCATCCACAGGCTATTGCCCGCCAGAATGTCACCGCGATTATTATGAATACTGTTCGCCAGCAGCTGCATGTTGTTACCGGCATAAATCAGCGCACTGTTAATCAGTTGGGTGGCAGCAGTCATCACCAGATTGCCTGCGCCACCAATAAATCCGCTGTTACTGATAAGTCCACGGCTGTTCAGGGCAATATCACCACCGGACTGCACGCTGCCGCTGTCACTGAGTGTGATATTACCGGCATCAACAGCCACGCGCCCTTCTCCACCACGCAGTTGACCTTGATTCACAAAGTTCCCGGTCGCGCTGAGCAGAATATCGCTTCCCTGAAGCGTGCCCAGCACGTTGAGGTCGCCCTGAGTACTTAAGTTAAGTGCCTGACCTGCCGCCAGTATCCCGCTCTGAGTGAACCCCGACCCAAGTTGTAACGTCATGTCACCGAGTGCCAGTACGCTGCCCGACTGAGTCAATGTCGGTGTCACCAGCGTCAGCGATCCCGCGCTAAAGAGATTGGCGCCCGACAGATTTTCAATATTTTGCAGACTGAGATTAAGCGCCTGACTGCCGAACAGCGTGCCGCTGTTGCGCAGCGCATTGCCGGTTAATTGCAGCCGATCGCCCTGAAGCTGCCCCTGATTGTTCACCGTCCCGACGCTCACTGCCCCGTCGCCCTGTGCCGTCAGCGTACCGTTGTTGTTCAGTGTGTTACCGCTGAGAGTCAATCCCTGAGCCTGCAGTACACCGCTGTTGTTCAGGACAGGCGCAGACAGCGTCAGTTTACCGCCGGTCAGCAGACTGCCCTGATTATTAAGGCTATCGACCAGCGTCAGCTGGCTAATGCCATCGCCCTGAATGTGTCCCTGATTGAGCAGCGACTGCGCCCCGAGTTCGAAGATTCCCTGACTGCGCAGCGTGCCGCCCAGCAGATTGCTGACATCACCCTGAACCGTCGCCAGCAGGCTATGCTGGCTCTCGACTTGTCCGAGGTTAGACAGGCTATTGGTTTTCAGGATCAGATCGTTTGCCTGGATATTGCCGCGGTTGGCAATACTCCCGGCATTCAGGGTGCTGGTGCCAGCGCTAAGTAATGTGGCGTTCTGCTGCAGCTGTAATGCGCCACTCAGCGTCGCCGCCAGTTGGCTGACGCCAGTGATCGCGCCGCCGTTAGTCAGGGTTTCGCCCTGAAGTGTGAGATTATCGGCCGACCAGTTTCCCTGATTATTCAGGCTACCTGCCTGCAGAATAGCCAGTCCGGAGGAGATAATTTTACCTGAGGCCAGGGTGTTGAGTTCGCCAGAGAGATTGAGCGTTGCACGCGAGACAGTTTGTATCGCACCACTGAGATCAAGCTGGCTGGCATGCAGTTCCGTATTATCAGCCTGCCAGCGACCTTCATTGATAACATGATTGGCCGCGATGTTTAGCGATCCTTGCGTCAGCATACTGCCGGACGCCGCATTGTTAATATCCTGCTGAAGCTGTGCAGTCAGCGCTTTCAGGCCAATCAGATTACCGCTGTTATCTGCACTATCCGCGATAACAGTCAGCGTATCGCCCTGAATCTGCCCCTGATTATTCAGGTAACTCACTGAGAGCGCGGCATCTTTTCCACTGAGCAACTGGCCGCTGTTATCCAGTTGGGTTGCACCAACGGTTGCCACACCCTGCGTCAGCAGGCTGCCCGTATTGTTGAGCGTATTGTGTATGTTCAGGGAAAGCCCGTTGCTGCCCAGCACCGTACCGCTGTTGGTAAAGCTGTTGCCAGCAACATTCAGCGCATCTGCTTGCAAACGCCCCTGATTGTGGAATTCACCCAGTTGTAAGTCGAGCAATCCGCCGGAAAGCACGCGCCCGGATGCACCATTGCTCAGCAAGTCGGCGGTTAGCGTGAGGTCAGTACTGCCCTGCAGCAAACCCTGGTTCGTCACGCTGACGGCGTTGATGTCTGTCATTGTTGCCGCCAGCTCGCCTGCATTAATCAGAGAGCCGGTCGACAGGCTGAGATTGCCTGTCGCCGCGACAACGCCAGACTCTTGGTTAGTCAGACTGGTAATGGCGTTAATAGCCAAGTGGTCTGCAGAAAGACGTCCCTGGTTAACCAGCGTATCGCCTTTAAGCAATATCTGGTTTTTCGCAGTAAGTTGCCCCTGCTGCTGAAGCGTTTTCGCTTCAATTTGCAGGCTGTCGTCTGCGGTGATAGCCCCTTTGTTGCTTAGGGCACTGACCCTGAGGGCAACCGCATTCGCCGCCAGTGTGGCCGCGCTATTCACTATCCCGGCAAGCAGCGTCAACGCTCCGGGCGTGACCAGCCTGCCGTCTAAATCTGCCCGCTGCGTTGCCGTGAGGCTAAGCGCATTTTTACCCTGGATTTGCGATTCGCTGCCGGTGATCAGCTGCCCGGTTTTCAACGTCATCGCGCCGTCAGCGGATAAAAATCCATTGAGCGTTGCCGATGCTGTATCCAGCATGACATCACCCTGACTGGTTTGCACTGAACCGACGCGGCTGGTCAGCGACCCAGCGTGAAGCTCTGCGCCCCGCGTTGCGGTTAATCTGCCCCCCAGCCCGGCCAGCTCAGTGTGAAGCGTAAGATATCCACCGGACAACAACGTGCTGTTATCGCCTGAGGTCAGTTCATCACGTACGTTCAGGTCAATATTTCCCTGTGCCCCAATCAGCCCCTGATGATTGAGCTGATTCAGGGTTAAGGTCTGATCACCAGCGGATTGCGACGTGCCAGTGTTATTGAAGGTTTCACCGTTAAGCCACTGGCTCCCCATCGACTGAAGCAGCCCGTCGTTATTTAACGTTCTGAAACTAAACTGCCCATTACGATTAGCCGCCAGCGTGCCGCCGTTGCGAAAATCACCGGAAGAGAACGTCAGATCCTGACCGGCAATCAGGCTACCCAGCCACTGACCTCCTTCGGCGATCTGCGCATTAATATCACGGTGTGCGGAGATCTTACCGCTACCGGCGGCATTAAGTTCACGGGTGTCAATTATCAGATTTTTGCCCGCACTGCTCACCCCATCAAGTTGCTGCTGAAGGGCTAACAGGCGCATATCGCCCAAAGACGTCAGCGAGCCAGTATTAGTGAGCACCAACTCACCGCCACTGACCTCCACGCTTTGTGCCTCCAGCACACCCGCCAGCGTGGCGCGATGGCTGGAAGAAATCGACAAATCTTTATCGCTGTGGATCTTGCTATCTGTGCCCACGGCAAGATCGCTGGCATTCAGGCTGATATTGCCCGGCGTTGAAAGCTGACCATTTAGCCACTGCTGCGCTACGTTGAACTGAATATCACCCAGACTGGTGATCAGCGAGTGTGATCCGGCAGAGACCGATGCAGCATTGAGCATCAATCCGCTTTTACCGGTCAGCACGCCGTCAAAAGTCATCTGGCCGCCACCCATCGTCAACCGATCGCCCGCGAAAATGGATCCTTTCTCGTCAAGCGTCAGGCGCTCGGCTGCCTGTAGCTCCAGTGATTGCTGCGAACCGATAAGCCCAAAATTATAAACATTATCAGTAAAGATTTGCTGTACGCCGCCAGACTGGACATTTCCGCTGTTGCTCAGTGCTGAGGCGTTAATGGTCTGAGAATCCTGCGCCTGAATCAGCCCGCTGTTCGACAGATCCGCGTTGACGCGGAGCTCTGCAGCGCTGTTGGTGGCGAGAGTGCCGCTGTTCTGCAGGCTGTCAGCCTGGATTTTCTGCCCACCGGTGGCCTGAATTTTACCCTGATTATTCAGTGCCGTTGCCTGCACAGCTTGCTCTCCCCGCGCCTGCACTGTACCGGTATTAAGCAGTTTCCTGGTGGTCAGAACGGTATTGCCGTCGGCCGCAATCAGCCCGCTATTGCTGAGATCGCCTGTATTAAGATTAAGATTTTTACCGGCTGTCAGGCTACCCTGCCACTGCCCGCCGTTGCTGGCACTGGCGCTGATATTCCCGGCAGCCGACACCTGCGCCGCACTGTCAGAGCTGAGCTGACCCGCTACCAACGCCATATTGCCACCGCTGGTGACGCGGCTGCCCTGCATCGCCAGCGTGCCGTCGGTGTTCAACGCCATATCGCCAGCGGACTGCTGACTACCCTGCAGTGCAATATCCTGCGCATTGGCGATCAGCTTACCCGCCGCCGAGACATTGCTCAGCTTCAGCTTACCGCTGGCATCAATCTGCATATCGCCAACCGCGGTATTCAGGTTGCCTAGATTAACGCCAACTCCTTTTTCACTGGAAACCAGATGGATACGATTGGCGTACATCCCGCCGAGCACGCCGGTATCAATTGCCACCTTCGGCGCATCGCCAGTACCTGCAATCGGCGTAATATGACCCGCAGCATCAACGCGGTTAGCACCGAGGGTAATCGCCGCCTCTTTGGCATAAAGCTGCGCATTGATGTCAGTTGCGCGGGCAATCAGCGCGAACTTGTCACTCTGACTGGCATCCAGCCCTTTACCCTGAATACTGATCGCCCCCTGTGTGACCTCAAGCGACTTAAGTTGCCCGTCTGGCCCCATCACCGGCTTACCTGTGGTCAGCGTTGCGTTCGGTGTGTTGATAAAACCGCAGCCGTTACAGGTAATACCATAGGGATTAGCGACCATAACGCTGGCGGCTTTACCGGCCACTTCCAGGTATCCCTGCAACTGTGAGCGGTTAGGCGCCACCACCTCATTGATGATGCCCTTTGCTTCTTGCCCGGCTTTCAGATTCGGGTTGTTCTGTATCAGGCCCCCAAGCTGGCTTTGAGTCAGCTGACCGGTGGCATTGTTAAGGATTAATCCTTCACTATCGACATTGAACTCATTGTATTTATTGTGGGAGATGCCGGCCTGATTAGGCGTAGCAATATTGACCACCGGCACGCCGTTACCCGCTTTATCCAGCGAGGTATTTCCCGCTGCAACGTTGACGCCAGCGGCAAAAGCAGGCAGCAACGGCTGCCACATAAGCAGGCTACAGAGCAAATAAGTCAGACCACGCTGAGACAGTTTTACCGGTTTGTTATGGTTCATCCCTGATACCTTTTCCTGAAAATTAAAGTACGATGCTCGCGCGATAAAAAACGGAGACGCGGTCGGGCCCAAGCCATTCCGGCCAGGCAAACGGCAAGCCTACGGTGAACTGACTGCTGAAATAACGGTTGCGGCTGCCCACACCCACAGCACCGCCCCACAATGAGCCAGACGCAAAACTGTCCTGGTTATCATGCCTGAGGTAACCGCCATCGATGGCTGCCAGTGCGTTGAGAGTGCCGATAAAAGGCAGCGTCAGCAGGTCATAATTAATTTCATTTCGCCAGTAGCCGCCTTTGTCACCGGAAAGATATTGTTCCCTGAAGCCCCTGACCGAGCTTTCTCCGCCAATGGTCAAACGTTCGCTGCCATAGAGGCGGTCAGGCGTCCATTGCCCGTAAAAGCTGGTCAGATAGTGCCAGCCCTGTGCTAACGGCAGGTAATAGCTGCCTGATAACGTCCATTTGTTGAACCCGGCACGAGGTACATCTGCGGATTTATCCGCATCATTCTCAGCACCAAACCACGGCACGCCGCGGCTGTAAGCAGGGTTCAGGGTGGCAAACCCTGCCCAGATTTTCTGGCTGTGATTTGCACCCAGCATCACGCTGGTCAGCTTACGGCTGCTGCTAAGGCGGGTATCATTGAGGTAGTTACGGCCGATACGGTGAGACAAACCGAGAGACGCGCCGGTTTTCATATCGCCGTTACGGAAAAGCACGCGCGACAGGGTCAGGTGATGAATCTGGCTGTCACCGTCAGAACGCCAGTCAAATCCCTGATTATTAATGGTTGTCAGATAGTCACTGTAGGAATAATTATAATCCATCAGCCAGTAGCCGTAAGGCACGCTTAAGTCAGCCTGCACGCTGCGCGCATTATGATCGCTGGCAAAATCGCTGCTGCGCGCGCCGGAAATAAACCACTGGTCGGCAAATCCGAGCAGGTTATTGGCCGTCAGTGAGCCATTTATTTGCCCGGTGCCGGTACTTTTTTGCCCACTGTTATCAAAACCGACCCCCGCCGTCAGCGGAAACTCAGGAGTGGCAGTCAGATTAACTATCGAATAGCCGGGCAGGGTTCCAGGCAGGATCTCAATTTGGACCGGTAATTTACGCAACCGGTTGATGCTTTCCATGCCCTGTTCAATATCGCGCAGGTTGAGAATTTTATTTTTCAGTCCAGGAAAAGCCATACTTAGCATTCTGGCATCCTGTTTCTCCAGCTCGATTTTCTCCAGCTTTCCTTCAAGGACCTGCAGATCTAATTGCCCGTGGGAGAGATCCTGCTCAGTGAGAAAAGCGCGGCTGGTTATATAGCCGCGGCTGATGTACCAGTCTGATACCTGTTGCACCAGCGTTTGTATCTGGCTGAGGGGAAGACAACGCTGAAGATAGGGCTGAGTCAGTTGCTGCTTTACTGATGCGGGCAGATGCTCAGCACCGTTTAACTGTATGGATGAGATAACAAAACAAGGGCTTCCTGGTTGATTCGCAGAGGGACGGGTTGCCGGTAGCAAGGGAGTAATACTGCGCTGTAACGACTGTCGCTGCTGACTATTTTGTTGTAATAACCGCTGCTGCTGCTGCTGAATGGCATCACGATCGGCAGGCGTAATTAGCGCGGCACTGGCATGAAAGGGTAGTGCCATAACCACAGAGAGAGAAAGCACGGGATAACGAATGAAGGTGAATAATCTCCCCCCACTGATTGCAGCTAAAGATTTTACTGACAGTAATACGCCAGAGTATTTAATATTACTGGAGAAAGCCGCGAGATAGCGTTTTTTATTCTTATGCGCGTAGAGATGCTTATCTAAGTCGTCATCCATGACAGACAATCCATGATAATTTTTTAAGCATAAAATACGCTTTTCTGTTCACAACTCAAGTGCAAAAGTAATTTTTTATCATCAACATCTTAAAAAATTAATTCATTTATAGTTGCACACATAATTATAATAAAGAATATTCTTACTTGTAATATAATTATCGTTCTTTCGATTTATCGCTCTGTTTTTTATTAAGAATATAATTTGCAGGCTATCAAATTTTTTCCCGAACCCGAAAGAGTCAACCTTATCAGACTGACTCTTCCACAGTCTGATAAGAACAATGCATCGACTACAAGATTAAACTGGCAATATATTTACTGGTATAGAATCAGATAAAACAGATGATTGTTTTATCAAAACGTCATATACAGAACGGGTTCAAAGAAATAGATTAAAGCGCCCAGCATGACAAATGATGGCAGCGTTACTAATAACGAAATCCATTTTTTCCGAATAGAAAGGAAAGAGAGTATAATTGTCGATATTGCAAATATTATATTGATAGCAAAAACAAGATAAGGCATGATTATTTGCATACCTTTTAATTCAAAGGTTATAAAAGCATAAAACGTACCGAGAAAAAAACCGAGATTGATTATGGAAAGAAATAAGATAGTCAGATTTTTCTTCACAACAACACAATCTCCTTGATGATAAATATACAATTTTCATGCTATTAAACCGCCGCAAGTTTAAATCATAAACATGAATAATACAATCAATAATCAGGCACTATCGCAATAGCGCCATCAGAAAGCCAGCCGTTTAAAAGCGTAACAGCAAGAAAATCACTTAGGCAGTCCCAACCCTTTAATTCCCATATCTTTTATTACCTGTGCATTTTGTTTATCAAACATTATATCCTGATGGAATTTTTCTGCGCGGCGATCGCTTCTTTCCTCCTGGTAGCAAACATCACGACTTATTCCCTTATCTTCACACTCTTTAATACGTTCCATTTCTGTTTTGGTGGCGCATCCTGAGAGAGAAACAGCAATAACAGCCAAAAAAATTACGTTTTTCATGGTTAATCCTTTTCCTTGTGATCAGGAAAATGATATTAAACAGCCGATCACAAACGTTTTCTAAACGAGCGATAAATGGTACATTTTCAGGAAAGTTCCCTGCCAGAGATGATTCTTAACAATTTTTTTCTTCTGACGATTAAGATGATTCGGAGCAACCGCGGTTGCTGACCATCCTGCTTATATCCGTTGCTGGCTGCGGGCCAGCAACGAGGACAGCCTGAGTAAGGCGTTTAATACTTTATTAATACCGCTGCACTCTGCCATCCCGCACCTATGGTCCAAAAAACCAGGTGATCTCCTCTTGATAACTTTCCTTGTTTTTTTAATTCGTGAAAGGCAATAAAGGGACTATTCGTCGCGGTGTAACCATAGGTATCGCCGATAAATGGCGCTTTAGCGGCAGGGATATTCAACAGCTGACAAATTTTCCTGATATTGCCAAGGGACATTTGAGATAAAAAATAATAGCGAATATCTTCACCTGTCAGGCCATTCCTCGTAAGCAGAACTTCAATCGATTCGCCTGCAACATCGACACAAACTGCATCGTCAAAAGGGATAAATTTAACCCGGGACGAGAGTTCTTCACGCTGGACAGAGGAGAGGCCGTTAGCGGGAAATAGGGAGTTATTAATGACTGAGGTTTGCACCCGAAACTCAGAGTCTATAACCCCCTCACTCGCCGTCGATTTTTCCAGTAATACCGCGACCGCTGAATCAGCAAAACAGGAGTGATAAAAGGGTTCACCCTCGCTGTGTGGACCAAGATAATCTCCACCGACGACCAGCGCCCGCTGGCACGATAATCGTGACATCATAATGCGCGATACCTGCTCAACGGCAATAAGCAAACCTGCACAATTGGCATTCATATCATAAGAGAGTGTTCGCTCTCCTCCACCGAGGGCGTGGTGTATTTTTAGTGCTGTTGCAGGGATAAGATATTCCGGCGTCTGCGAACTGAAAATAATTAGGTCGAGATCGCAGGCCTGCCATCCGGCCTGCTCTAACGCCATTTCAGCAGCAGCGACTGCCATAGTTAGCGTATTTTCAGAATCATCATTAATCAGATAACGATTCTGTTGCCCAAGAGAAGCTAATAAGCCTTTAACCTCAATACCTTGTGATGCATAGTAGTTAATATACCAGTCATTTCCCCTGACATGTTCAGGGTGATAGAGTCCCGTGGATACAAGGCTGATTCCGCTCATTCTTTCTCCGAAAGATCATCATGTCATCTGGTGAGTTATAGATACCGGGACTTTTTTTACTTTCAGCAATACAGCAGTAGCCGTCGCTGCTGGGCCAAATCCCAACAAAATTACGCGATCGCCATCCGACAGGCTGCGGTGATTAATCAGAGTCATAAAACCAAAGTAATTCTGCGCAGGCCCTAAACTTCCATACTGCTGAAAAATTGAGAAAATACGTCTCCGGTCAACACCCAATGCGGTTGCACTGGCACTTGCCACCCAGTTAGTTGGATCATAAATATGAAAAGCATCAATATCTGCCAGGCTAATAGCGGCTTTTTCACACAGCGAACGGCAACATCGTGCAGCGGTTTCCGGGTAATGCTCAGCAATAAATTGGCCGGATTCAGGCGGATAACTGACGTAGCGTGCTCCGTTTATTTGGCCCGCGACCAATGGAGCATAATCATGCGTACTGATGGTATGGCTGGAAATAATTTCTGAACCGGACGCAGAAGCAAGAATCATACAAGCGGCGCCATCACTGAGCAGCGACGTTGCCGGATCATCTGGCCTGAACCAGTGTGCATAGCTGCAGGCAGCAATAACAGCAATATTGCGATAGTTGCCCTGACTGATTAATCCTGCCGCCAGCTCCAGCGCAGTCAGCCCCCCTGCCGTTCCTGAACTTACGGGCACCACCGGGCAACGTAATTGTGTTTCCCGCACCAGTGCGGAGACCTCCTCATCCAGTATTGTGGCAGGCCAGACCAGGCTAACAATGACATAATCCAGCTGGTTTACTTGCATTCCAACCTGCTGTAGCGCGTTCAACAAACTGGTTTTCATTAATAATGAGATTTGCTGTTGATGCTGCGCGCGCCAGATATGTCTTGGCCCGTCAGACAGTGTGCCGGTGCTGAATACTGTCAGAATATCTTTATCCGGCGTGATAATAATAGTGTTGTCCGGTAGCACACCGGCACAAGAGATGATGTCTACCCTGTCAGTTTTAGCCGCCATCGTCATAGCTTCTGTAACGTATTGATTCTGTCATCCAGAGGCGGGACAGCATAACGATCAACAATCACATCAATAACCGCCGTCTGCCGGGCGCTAATTGCCTGTATCAACGCCTCTTCCAGAGCAGCCTTATCACTGACACGATAACCCGTGGCTCCCAATGATTTTCCGAGTAAAGCAAAGTCTGTGGCGGGAATATCGCAATCCAGCGGCGCATTGCCCAGCATATCCAGCCCCTGTCGGCACATGTTGTAACAGCCATCATTCATCACCAGCCATATAGCCGGAAGTTTATATTGGACAGCGGTACTGACCTCATTGCCCATTAACATCGCACCATCACCAATAACCCCGACCGCACAATGCGTGGTGCTGGCAGCGATTCCGATAAGTCCGCAAGCGTAATGCCCCATCGCACCGAATCCGGTACTGGTTCGATAACGAACCGGCCGGGAGAATTTTAAAAAGCGATTGGTCCAGACAAAAGAGTTGCCTGCGTCTGCTGCCAGGTAGCCGTCATATTTATCTATGACGATCTCCTGTAAAACCTGCATCACGATGCGCGGATGCAGAGCGTTTTCTTTGCGTTCGGCATCCTCTGAATTCGCGGTGAATAACTCAGGTGATGGAGTGAATACCGGTAACAACTGCTGCGGAGTCGGCTCTTTAAGCCTGAGTGTTTGTGATAATGACGCCAGAAACCGATCGATTTCACACTCAATAACGATGGTCTGTGGCGGCAGATTCGAAGCGACATCCCGGCTATTCAGACCAATATAATAAATAATTGAATCAGACAGTTGATCCTGAGCCCTGGATGAACTGAGCTCGCTGAGGCGCGATCCCAAAATCACCACCACCGGATGACGTCTGGGATCCAGTTGCGCAGCGATGTTTTCGCCATTCGATCCCAGCCCGGTTGCACCGGCATACAGCGGGTGCTTTTCCGGAAATATGCCTTTTCCTCGCGGAGTTGATATCACGCTGGATTGCGTCTTGACTGCAATCCTGGTGAGATTTTCTGCGGCATGACGTGCACCAAAACCGACCCAAAAAAGCGTTTTTTGCGTCATCATGTCATCGGCTAATTTATGGACCTGTGACAGGGCCTTTTCAGATATCCCTTCAGGTGGGGTGCCGCCAGCAATATTACATCCGCCATCTTCCAGCAAGGCTTTCTGTAGCGTGGTAGTGATAAACACGCCGATGCTACAGCCAGACGGTTCTCTAAGCTTTGCGGCGATTTCTTTTTTAGCAGCCAGATAATCAGACATCGTTGAAATAACCAAAACGCTATCAAAATAACCCTGCCCGTCATTCTGAAGCAGCGTCTCAACATCCTGTCGGGTTGTTTCCTGCAAACACCAGCGCCCGGTCTTGGCTTCAGCGGTAATCGATGAGATAAAAATAAGCTGTGATCCATCAATCCGTGCAGCTTTGATACCGGTCAGCGCATTGGTAATACCCGGCCCCGCAGTTGCGAAGGCGACTGTCGGTTGGTTTTGACACAAACTATATTCAGAAGCAGCAAAAACACCACCGGACTCATGCCTGCAGTGGTAGAGCCTGATTTTTTCTGACTGAGACAGCGCTTGCCAGACAGGAACGATAAATCCACCAGAGACGCCAAAGGCCGCACCCACCCGCAAACCTTCAAGAAATTTTACCAAATCATCTGCGACCGTTATTTCCATTTCACCCTCTCAATTAAATTTGTCGTTGTGACCAATACTGGATTTACAGGTTTCAGTCCGCTTTAAAACGGCTGACAGAACGCTGCGCCAAATCTACGAGATTGAGAAATATAATTACAATTCAATTACTTATTTTATTTACACTAAAAAAAACAGGTTACAAATGGATTTAAGGTTACCTGAGTGTGGTAGATTTAAAATGAAACACCAAATTATGAGACTCAATTCTTTTTTTTCAGCAAATGAGTAATAAAATTACTATAATGATTCGTAACAGGAGAAAGGCGCACGGTGAATAGGGTCATTACTGACCTGACGATTTTGCAGTTAGTCGCGGGAAAACGCCGGTCAAAGCTCCTGCTGAAAGGCCGACAACCAGCGTCACGCAGAAGGAAAAAGATATTCACAGAACGCCAAAGGCGGTGGATTTATTCAAGATCAGTTTTTATAAACCGTGCCCGGTTCAACATTCAGCCAGCTACATCAGCCATCGCTTTTGGGCGCAGATTAACACACTCATCACAGGTCATATTTCCCGACTGACTTGCGCAGCCTGTACGCCATAGCAGTGTCTCGCCCTGATTTCAGGCGATAACAGAGCAATAAAAGATGCCAGTCTAAGCAGAGCATTTTTATAAATACCTTACGGTAAAGAGCCATGTCCATATGTGATCTTAGCAATTTATATAAGTAACGACGGCTATTTGGCAGGAGATAATACCGTGAAACTCTGCTGCCCCAGGCGCACTGTTCTATTTTTAGCCAATAATATTTGAGTATCAGGTATAACAGCCGGGCGTCATTGAACCTGTTGAATCTCAACCAGCGTTATTGCCGTCCAGATATCGGACCATGCCACTGGCTAATATAATTTACTGCTGAAACTTTTGTATTCTTCGCGATGTTATCGTTTGGATAATATATTTTAAATTCAGTGTTAAATGACATAAACGATAAATAAACAAAAGTATTGTGCAATTATTAACTTTAGATAAACCTGCCCTAAACTCCATAATTTTCCCTGATAAATTGAGGAAAAGCTGATTTTGAGACAGCGATACAGCCCGACAGCTATTTTTCCCTGTCTGCCTCACAACCAGATAAAATACAATCGATTGATTTTAATGATAATTTTAAAATAAAGGACATTTATGTGCTGGTTACGGACAACCTCTAACTTTCTTCGTACATTGACCCTCGATTCATAAGGCTATGCTGACCACACACCATAGACTTAAATATTTCTAATGTATTTATTATGTTATCAGCAAAAAAAAAACATTACTTTTCTCAAAACATGACTATCCTGAGTAAATACGATTTTTCTGATTGACGGAGTTCCATATAAATCCGATCCGCCAATCGACCTTTTCACAACGCATTCTGAAGCGTTATTAGCGTTTTTATACACGATAGAGAGAACTGTATGGATCATGCACTTGTAGCAATTCAGTCATTAGATGTTCCCAACACGGCATTTATATTGCTCTGTGCCAGCCTTGTTATGCTAATGACGCCCGGACTGGCCTTTTTCTATGGCGGTTTGGTCCCACGCAGAAGCATTGTGACAATAATGTCACAAAGTTTTTTCTCAATGGGATGGGTAGCAATCCTTTGGTTTGTAGTGGGTTATTCGCTTAGCTTTGGCCCGACGATGAATGGAATTATCGGTGACCCGTTCTACTACGCTTTTTTGAACAATATTACTCCGCAAACCATGTATACCGGTAATGACGGTGGATTGCCTCTGTTAGTCCATTTCGTCTATCAAATGATGTTTGCCATTATTACACCAGCGTTAATTACCGGTGCTTTCGCCAACCGCGTGAACTTCCCGGCTTATCTGGTGTTTCTGACTTTCTGGACACTTTTGGTTTATTGCCCATTTGTTCATATGGTCTGGAGTCCGGAAGGGATGTTTGCTAAGTGGGGAGTGGTGGATTTTGCCGGCGGTATTGTCGTCCACGCCACCGCTGGTTTTGCCGCCCTCGCGTCAGCGCTGTATGTCGGTAAACGTACTGTCGTTTCAGATGGCAGCCATAACATTCCCTATATCGCATTGGGTGCCGGTTTACTGTGGTTTGGTTGGTATGGCTTCAACGCCGGTTCAGAACTGCAGGTTAATACCATCACCGTTTCCGCTTTTATCACCACTGATATCGCCGCTGCATTTGCTGCTATCACCTGGTTTATTATCGAGAAAATCCGTACGGGTAAACCTAAGCTGATCGGCTTTTTAACCGGTGCGGTCGCTGGCCTTGCAACCATTACACCGGCCGCAGGCTATGTTTCCATTCAGTCAGCAGCGATTATTGGCATCATTGCCAGCCTGGTCTGTTATTACGTGGTTCTGCTGGTAAGACGCCATCTTGACGATGCACTGGACGTATTTGGCGTTCATGGTGTTGGTGGCATAACCGGCTCAATTCTGGTGGGTGTGTTCGCCTCAACCGCCTGGAACGCGAAAGGTCCTGATGGCCTGCTGGAAGGCAATGGGATGCAAATCGTTAAACAGATTACTGCCGTCGTCTTTACCAGCGTCTGGTCGTTTATTTTTACACTCGCCATTTTGTGGTTAATTAATAAATTCACCCCGGTTAAAGTCAATCAAAATACCGTTGGGGCAGAACTGGATTACACATTATTCGGTGAAGATGCCTACTCTGAGAAGAATTAATATCATCCGTACCTTCGATTCACAGGAGCAGTTTGTCGATGACGTAACCCACAGCCCTTAAATTCAAGTTGGGAATTTATCGGATTAATACGTTAATCGGCAAAACTGCACGTCCTATTCCGGAAGGTATATACATCAAAGATAGCATTGTTAATGGAGAAATTATGCAACTTACACCCAGAGAAATAGAAAAGCTGATGGTTTATACCTTAGCTGATGTCGCGTTAAAAAGGAAAAATAAGGGGCTGAAGCTTAATCACCCAGAAGCCGTCGCTATTATTACCGTCACCGCAATGGAAGGGGCGCGCGAGGGAAAAACCCTGGAAAAAGTGATGGTCGAAGCGCGTACCGTTTTAACTAAAGAAGATGTGATGGACGGCGTTGCTGATTTAATTCCCAACGTGCAGGTGGAAGCCATTTTTACTGATGGCAGCCGCCTTGTAACGGTCCATGACCCGATTCAGTGATTAAACGACGCCTTTTCACTTCAAGGATTATTTATGAAAAAGAAATCTGACACCACGTCAACCGTGGCTACCACCGCTGAAACAACGGTGCCGCTCGGTGGTTATGTATTAGCAGATACACCAATCACATTTAATGAAGATCGTCCGGTCACCAAAGTGAGTGTTAAAAATACCGGCGATCGCCCAGTTCAGGTAGGTTCTCACTTTCACTTTTTTGAAGCGAATAAAGAACTGGAGTTCGAGCGCGAAAAAGCGTTTGGCAAACGGCTGAATATCACCGCAACCACCGCTATACGTTTTGAACCGGGCGATGTTATTACGGTTGAGTTGATTCCTTTCGCAGGCAAACAAACGGTCTACGGATTTAATAACCTGGTTGACGGCTGGGTCGGTAATTCTTCCGGCGATCAAAGTGATGCGCCTGACGAAATTCTTGAAAACGCGGTCAAGCGCGGATTCAAATCGTCTCATTAAAATTTAAAAATTAAATGCAATTGGAGGAATCATGCCAACAATTTCAAGAAAAGAATATGCCAGTCTGTTTGGACCAACCGCCGGTGACAAAATTCGCTTAGGTGAGACCGACCTTTATATTGAAATCGAAAAAGATCTGCGTGGTTACGGTGAAGAATCCGTATACGGCGGAGGCAAATCGCTGCGTGATGGAATGGGCGCCAATAACACGTTAACGCGTGATAACGGCGTGCTGGATTTGGTGATTACCAACGTCACCATTGTTGATGCCAAACAGGGTGTCATCAAAGCTGATGTCGGTATCAAAGATGGCCTGATTGTTGGCATCGGTAAAAGTGGCAACCCGGCAGTCATGGACGGCGTGACGCCAAATATGATTGTCGGACTGAGCACTGACGCCATTTCCGGCGAACACTTAATCCTGACCGCTGCCGGTATCGACAGCCATATTCACTTTATCTCGCCACAGCAGGCTTATGCTGCGCTGTCCAATGGTGTTACCACCTTCTTTGGTGGCGGTATTGGCCCAACAGATGGCACCAACGGCACCACGGTAACGCCAGGGCCGTGGAATATTCGCAACATGCTGCGTTCGTTTGAAGGACTGCCGGTCAATGTTGGCCTGTTAGGTAAAGGCAACGCCTTCGGCAGAGCCCCACTGGTGGAGCAAATTGTTGCAGGTGTCGCCGGTTTGAAAGTGCATGAAGACTGGGGTGCTACGCCAAACGCGATACGCCACTCATTGCGCATCGCGGACGAAATGGATGTTCAGGTATCGGTGCATACCGACAGCCTTAACGAAGCGGGTTATGTAGAAAACACCATTGAAGCGTTCGAGGGTCGCACCATCCACACCTTCCACACTGAAGGTGCAGGTGGTGGACACGCGCCGGACATCATCAAAGTCGCCAGTCAGCCAAATGTGTTGCCAAGTTCAACCAACCCTACCCTGCCTTTCGGCATCAACACTCAGGCCGAACTGTTCGACATGATCATGGTTTGTCACAACCTGAATCCGAACGTAGCTGCAGATGTCTCTTTCGCGGAAAGCCGCGTACGTCCGGAAACTATCGCTGCCGAAAACGTGCTTCATGACATGGGGGTTATCTCTATGTTCTCCAGTGACTCTCAGGCAATGGGCCGCGTTGGGGAGAACTGGTTGCGCATCGTGCAGACCGCTCATGCGATGAAGTGTGCACGCGGCAAACTGCCGGAAGACAGCGACAGCAACGATAACTTCAGGGTACTGCGCTATGTCGCCAAAGTCACCATTAACCCGGCAATTGCGCAGGGTGTAAGCCACGTTATTGGCTCAGTTGAAGTGGGCAAAATGGCTGACCTGGTACTGTGGGATCCGCGCTCGTTCGGCGCTAAACCAAAGCTGGTGATTAAGGGTGGGATGATCAACTGGGCGCTGATGGGCGATCCCAATGCGTCGTTACCAACACCGCAGCCAGTGTTCTATCGCCCGATGTTTGGTGCGATGGGTAAAACCCTGCAGGACACCTGTGTCACTTTCGTTTCTCAGGCCGCACTGGATGACGGCGTGAAAGAGAAAGCAGGACTGGAGCGTCAGGTAATTGCCATCAAAAATTGCCGATCGATTACCAAACAGGATTTGGTGCGCAACTCAGCCACGCCACACATTGATGTCGATCCTGAAACATTCGCCGTAAAAGTTGACGGGGTGCATGCCACCTGTGAACCGATCACTACTGCGGTAATGAACCAGAAATACTTCTTTGGCTAAGCGCACCTTTCGCGCGTTCTGATCTAAGGCGATTACAACATGATACTGATTGAAAACATTATTGGTAATACTAAAAACGACCCGTCATGGCAAGAAAAAACCAAGGGATATCAGCACGATGTGTTGTCTCTCGAGCAGTGGGAAGCCCAGAAGAGTCGTTGCCGTAAGCAAAGTGAACAAGGGCTTGATATCGGTATCGCGCTGGATCGCCGTGTTCGGTTAACGGATGGGGATGTTTTGTTATGTGATGACGACAAAAAATATCTGTTAACCGTTCATATCACCCTGCGCGAAGTTCTGGTTATCCACCTGGAAAGCCTGGCAGATGCAGGTTTCGAAGCGTCTATTAAACGCGTGTTTGAACTGGGGCATGCCCTGGGTAACCAACACTGGAAGTCAGTGATTAAAAGCACTGAGGTGTATGTGCCGCTGACTGTCGAAAAGAAAATGATGAATTCGGTCATGAAAACCCACGGCTACAGTGAGTCTGAATATCACTTTGTACCGGGTGAAACAGTGCTACCGCTTCTCACCCCGTCTGAGTCGCGACTGCTGTTTGGTGGCGCTGAAGATTCCCATGTGCATGTCAGCGTGATCCACCAGCATTCACATGAAGACCATGCTCATCCTCACCATCACGACCACGCACCTCATGGGAAAGAGCATGAGCATAAACATTAATATTGATGAACCACACCAGCTTCTTCATCTGGTCAGGGTGCTTCAATTTGGTGACTCGGTGCTGCCAGTAGGAGCATTTTCCTTTTCCTGCGGGGTTGAATCAGCCATTCAGGTTGGGCTGGTTCACGATGTTGTGACGTTAAAAGCCTTTGTCGAAACCTCGCTAAGGCAGGCCGCACAATGCGATGCCATTGGGTTGGCCCATGCTCATCAAGCCTTGCTTGATGGCGACTTCAGGCAAATTCTGGCCGTTGATCGCGAGATTATTAATCGCAAACTCAACGATGAAGCGCGGGTAATGACTCAGCGGATGGGCAAGAAGCTGGTGGAAATGACCATCAAAGTCTTCGAGTCAGAAGTGCTGACGTGGTGGCTTGATAAAATTAAGGCCGGTGAAACCGCAGGCACCTTTCCGGTAAGCCAGGCATTAATCATGGCATTACAGGGTGTCAGCGCCCAGGAAGCCATCGCCATGCATCAGTATGGCGTTGCCATGACAATCTTAAGCGCCGCCCAACGGTTGATGCGAATAACGCACTTTGATAGCCAGAAAATTCTGTTTGAGGTTAACAAAAGCATACCCGAATTTTGCCAGCAGGCCGTTAATGCAAATATCAGCGAGATGGCATCGTACACGCCACTGATCGATATTCTGGCAGCCGTACACGTTGATGCGCATGTGCGTTTATTTATGAATTAATGAAAAGGAAAGAACAATGAAAAAAATTACGCGCTTAGGTATTGGCGGCCCGGTCGGCTCAGGTAAAACAGCCATCATTGAAGTAATCACGCCAAAATTAATTGAGCGAGGTTATAAGCCGCTGATCATTACCAATGATGTGGTGACCACTGAAGATGCTAAACAAGTCAAACGTACCCTGAAAGGAATTCTCGACGAAGACAAAATTTTAGGCGTTGAAACCGGCGCCTGCCCGCATACCGCGGTGCGCGAAGATCCCAGCATGAATATTGCTGCCGTCGAGGAAATGGAAGATAAATATCCTGACAGCGATCTGATTATGATTGAAAGCGGCGGCGATAATTTAACCCTGACCTTTAGCCCGGCGCTGGCTGATTTTTATATCTATGTTATTGATGTGGCCGAAGGGGAAAAAATTCCGCGTAAAAATGGGCCGGGCCTGGTGCAGGCCGATATTCTGGTAATTAATAAAATTGACTTGGCCCCATACGTTGGCGCGAGCCTTGAGGTCATGGAACATGACACTAAAATTGTGCGCAGCGGCCGTCCCTATATTTTAACCAATTGCAAAACCGGCGAAGGCATCGATGCTCTGGTGGATATGATCGAAAAAGACTTCCTGTTTACGCACGCTAAATAGGGGGCCACGATGCAGATTAATGAAGAGGCGCCGCTGGCGCTTGATTCTCTCTCGCTGGGCGCATTAGCGCCCGAATTAGCGAATTATCAACATGAGCCGCCGCAAATGGCCAGTGCCGCCGTTGGCAAACACGGCTATCTGCGGCTGAGATTTGCTAAGCGTGGCGCTAAAAGTACCCTGCATGAAATGGAAAGAAAAGTACCGCTGCTGGTACAAAAAGCGCTCTACTGGGATGAGGAAATGCCGTTCCTGCCCTGTGTGACGATGATTTCCACTTCAGGATGTATTTTGCAGGGTGATCGCTTAACCGTTGAGATTGACGTTGACGCGGGAGCGTGTGCCCACGTTACCACGCAATCTGCGACTAAAGTTCATTCGATGGATAATAACTTCGCCGCGCAAACGCAGCATATTCGCGTCGGAAAGCAGGCCTATCTTGAATTTATGCCCGACCAGCTGATCCCGCATCGCAATTCACGATTTATCAGTGATACCGTGATTGAATGTGACAGCACTGCGACCGTCATTTATTCAGAGATTTTAATGTCCGGGCGCAAATATCATCATCAGGATGAGCGTTTTGGATTTGATGTCTACTCTTCCCGTATTACGGCGAAAAATGAGCTTGGCAACACCCTGTTTAATGAAAAACTGGTGTTAACGCCGAAAGAAAGGCCGCTGGATGTGGTAGGCGTAATGGGCAAATTTGACGTTTACGGCAACGTCATTGTTTTAACACCGAAAGAACATCAGGATGAAATTTTAGCCCAGTCGCCATCATTTTACAGCGAGCAGTTGTGTTATGGCGTCAGCCGTTTACCGAATGAATCAGGGCTTATTTTCAAAGTGCTTTCGTGCGACAGCACCGATGTGAAAAATGCTATCCGCGAATTCTGGCAAAAAGTTCGTAAAGTCACCACCGGATATTCATTACCCACGCCGTTTATCTGGAAAGTATGATTATTCCGTATTTGTGCCAGCCGAGGAAAAAGGGCTTCTATTGCCCTCTTTCCTCAAAGAGTTCGCCAGGGCAAAAGTCAATTATCAGGAGGAGTTACTGATATGAGTATCTCATCAAGCATATCAACTAAATGGGATCATTTCGCAGATTCCAACGGCGTGATTAAGTTTATCGACGTGACGCTGCGTGGATGCGCGCAGGTGATGTTTCAAAATAATCCGCTTACCGGATTAATCTTCTTTATTGCAATATTTATTGCTGCCTACGGTGAGGGAAACCCCGCTGCGGCATATGGCTGTGTTCTGGGTACCCTGATAGCAACATTTACCGGCCGCTTTCTTCGCGATCGCACATCCTGGCTGGCGGGACTTTACGGTTACAACGGCTGTCTGGTTGGGGTTGCGCTGCCGACCTTTCTGGCAGTGACGCCACTGCTTTGGTGCTGCATTGTTATTGGCAGCATCGTTTCGGTTATCGCCACCGTCAGTATTGCCGACGTACTGAAAACCTGGAAGGTTGCGGCGTTAACGGCTCCGTTCGTACTGACAACCTGGGTTATTTTGCTGGCAAGCTACGCGTTTTCTGATCTGCCAGCTTCAGGCTTGCCGGTCCCTGAACTTCCTCTTCCTTTAATGGATGTCAGCGCACAAAGCTTTTTTAACGACAGAATCTTCGAAAATTTATTTCAAGGCATTTCTGAAGTCTATTTATTGAGTAGCGTCACGGCCGGTGTGCTGTTTGTTGTCGGTCTCGCGGTGGCATCACGCTGGGCGGCGATATTCGCTATCGGTGGCTCGTTTCTCGCCATTATCACTGCCGCGTTGCTGGGTGCGAAAGCCAACAGTATTGAGAGCGGACTGTATGCGTTTAGCGCCGTACTGACGGCCATCGCCCTCGGTTCCACCTTCAATAAACCAAGCTGGCGCGTGCTGGGTTACACCTTGATTGGCGTGGTGTTTACCGTTTTTGTTCAGGGTGCGATGAATACGTTGCTGACTCCAGTGGGCATACCGACGCTGACCATGCCGTTTGTGCTGGCGTCGTGGCTATTCCTGGTACCGAATCAGGATATTATGCCACCGCATCGTCAAGGGCAGTAATGCTTTGCTGACCGATGATAACAGGAGCCACCCCAATGCTGTTGCATAAATTAATTGGCTGGATGCCAGGGCTTAACGATCTCATCCATTATAAGAAAGCGTTTATCAAGGATGATATTGTGGCAGGACTTTCGGTTTCCGCCGTAGCATTGCCGGTGGCTATTGCCTACACCCAGTTAATGGGCATTAACCCGGTGATTGGGCTGTATGCCTGTATCCTGCCGATGATTGTTTATGCATTATTTGGTACTTCGCGCCAGCTTATTGTCGGGCCTGATGTAGCAACCTGCGCGGTTATTGCCTCGGTAACCATGCCGTTAGCGATGGGAAATAGTGATGTCATATGGGAACTGACTATTATTATGACCATCATGACAGGGCTGTGGTGCCTGCTTGCAGGTTATTTTCGGCTCGCTATTTTTGCCGAGTTTCTGTCACAACCTATTCTGACGGGCCTGTTTAACGGCGTGGCGGTCACTATCGTTGCCAGCCAGATGAGCAATATTTTTGGCCTGACTCCGTTACCCACCAACTTCATCGCCAGCGTGCTGGCGTTACCGGGAAAAATAGTCGAACTGCACGGGATTACGCTGGCACTGGCCTTAAGCAGCCTGGCGATTTTATTACTTTTTAAAAAATTCAGACCGACTTGGCCCTCTACGCTTATCGTAATGGTACTCGGTACCGTGCTGAGTGGTTTTTTTGACTTCCATGCCGCCGGCATTGCCATAATTGGTGATATCGGCACAGGTTTACCGCATATTCACACTCCCTACTTTGACTTCTTGCTATATAAAGAACTGCTGATCCCCTCGCTTAACCTGACGGTTATCAGTATCGCCAGTTACATGATGACGGTCAGAAGCTTTGCAGAAAAAAATCATTATGAAGTGGATATTGACCAGGAGCTACGCGCATTAGGCTATATCAATATTGCCGCTGGCATCAGTCAGGGATTTGCCGTAAGCGCCGCGACCAGCCGCACCGCCGTTAACGATGCTAACGGTGGCAAAACCCAGATGGTCTCTGTTGTAGCGGCATTAATGATTGCGCTGGTACTGTTTTTCCTGACGCAATACCTGAGTTTTATCCCGCTGGCCGTACTCGGCGCCGTGCTTGTTTTTTCAGCGACCTCAATGTTTAGTCTGTCCACGCTGTATGCGATGCGTAAAACCAACCGCGCAGATTTTATTTTAGCGTCATTTACGTTTCTGGCGGTGCTGGTCGTTGGATTAGTGAACGGTATTGGCTTTGCTATTCTGGTCGGATTACTGCAGTTTTTGCACACTGTTTTCAGACCAACCGATTTACTCCTTGGTTTAGACGACGGTGGCGTGGTTCGCTCCATGCGTGCGGATAATGATATTAAACCGATCCCCGGTGCGCTGTTGTACCGTTTTAACTCACCACTTACCTATTTTAATATCAGCTACTTTAAAAAGCGTATTCATCAACTTATTGATGACTCACCCACACCGTTGCAATGGGTGATTATCGATGCTGCAAGCAGTTTTACCTATAACGACTCTACGGTGATGAAATATATCAGCGAACTGGCAAATGAATTAAAAAACAGAGAGATAAAATTAATTTTAGCCGGACGCAGCAGCGAATTACGCTCATGGTTACTTAAAAACCAACTGGCCTTGTACCCGAAAGGGCCGATATTAGTTCCCGATCTCTATTTTGCCATCGGTCTGATGCAAAGCTATCGCGAACAAAATGAAATTAACGAACAAACTCTGGCACTGGATTCCGCTGTTGCGCACAGAACCAGCCAGCTTAACTGATTTTGAACAAAATGATTAACCTGCGCAAAAAGATAGCATTGCATGATTTATCTTACCGCCATGGAATTTAAGGAAACGACATGCCACTGAACCTGAAAGCACTAAGTTATGCACTTGCCTTAATCGTAAGTACTTCACCGTTTTTTTCCCACGCTGATAATTCGCCGTCACCGCGACACTCGCTCAAACTGGCGATTGGTGACGAACCAGCAGAAGGCTTTGATCCTTTGTTGGGCTGGGGTCACGGCAGCTACTTGTTATTACACAGCCCGCTGTTGAAACAGAAAATCGATTTAAGCTGGGATAATTTACTCACCGAGGAAGTGGTTAATAGCACCGACGGAAAAACCTGGACAATAACACTTAAACCCGACCTGAAATTCTCTGATGGTTCTTCTCTCACCGCCAGAGACGTCGCCTTTACCTATAATCAGGCTGCGCAAAGCGGCGGTAAAATTGATATGGGTAATTTTGCCTCAGCCAAAGCTCTGGACGACCGTCAGGTTGAAATTGCCTTATCTGCGCCGCAAAGCACATTCGTCAATGTCTTAGGGTCGCTGGGGATCGTGTCTGAAGAAAAATACGATGCAAAAACCTATGCGCAGAATCCTGTCGGCGCAGGCCCCTATCGTCTGGTAGATTTCCAGCCGGGTCAGCAACTCATCGTCGAAGCGAACCCTTATTATTCCGGCCCTAAAAATGATTTCGATAAGCTGGTCTTCGTCTTTTTAGATGAAGACAGTGCCTACGCGGCAGCGCAAAGTGGCCAGTTAGGGTTAGTCAGAATAGCGCCTTCTGTCGCGGTGACACCGAAACAGGGTTTAAAACTGTGGGTTCGTCCGAGCGTAGAAAACCGCGGGATTGTTTTCCCAACCACGCCCGCCGGAAAAAAAGACGCCAACGGTTATCCTGTCGGCAATGATGTTACTGCCGATGTCGCTATCCGCCGCGCCATCAACTACGCCATTGACCGTCAACTGCTTGCTGACCAACTAATGGAAGGCCACGCCATCCCCGCCTACACCGCCGTACAGGGTTTGCCCTGGGATAACCCAAAGGCATCGTTTAAAGACGGTGATATTGCCAGAGCGAAACAGATTCTGGATGACGCCGGCTGGAAAGTTGGCGATGACGGAATTCGGGTCAAAAACGGTAAAAAAGCGCAGCTCACGCTTTGGTACGCCAGTGGTGACAGCACCCGACGCGATCTGGCGCAGGCGGTTCGCGCCATGGTGAAACCTTTGGGTATCGAGATGGATCTGAAATCCGGCAGTTGGGAAACGGTTGAGCGAAATATGCATGCCAACCCGACACTGTTTGGCTGGGGCGGCCTCGATCCAATGGAGCTTTACCATCATTACAGCAGCAAAACCGCTGGCATTGAGTATTTCAACCCGGGCTACTACAGCAATAAAACGGTTGACCAGCATCTGCAACAGGCACTTGATGCACCAACCTGGCAGCAAGCTGTTCCTTTCTGGCAGCAGGTTGAATGGGACGGCAAAACCGGAGTAGGCGTACAAGGCGATGCAGCCTGGGCCTGGCTGCTTAGTTTACAACATACTTATCTTGCAAATCCCTGCGTCGACTTAGGCAACGCCGCGCCTGAAGTTCACGGCAGCTGGTCGGTACTGAACAATCTGCAAGACTGGAAATGGACGTGCAACTGAAGCGCCTCTTTATGACAACGCTGAGCGTGGCCCGGTCTGACGGGCTGCGCCAGCTGCTGTTTACATTGCTGCGGCTGGTACTGCTGCTGATTCTGGTGATGGCGGGAACCTTTACGCTACTCAGCTTTTCGCCGGTTGACCCGATTCGAGCCTACATCGGTAACGATTTACTGCATGTGCCTCCTCAACAGTATCCGTTGATCGCTGCGCGCTGGGGATTGGATCAACCTTTATGGCTGCGTTTCTGGCACTGGTTTTCGCAACTGATACAGGGCGATCTCGGTTATTCGATGGTGTATAACGCCCCCGTAGCGCAAGTGATCGGTGAGCGCTTCTCGGTTTCTTTTGCCTTATTAGCCAGTGCGTGGGTGCTGTCAGGCGTGTCAGGTATCCTGATGGGATTTCTCGCCGGGCGTTATCTCAATCGCTGGCCGGACCGGTTAATCTGCCGCATCAGCTATCTGTCATCTTCACTGCCGACGTTTTGGGTCGGATTATTACTGCTGGTCATTTTTGCCGTGCACTGGCAATGGTTTCCGGTTTGCTGTGCCTGGGATCCGGGCAGTAACGCGCAGGACGCCAGCATTGGCGATCGTATTCATCATTTAATTTTGCCGGTGATTGCGCTGAGCCTGATGGGCTTTGGACAAATCGCGCTGCACACCCGGGAGAAAATTGCCGAAGTGATGCGCAGTGATTTTGTGCACTATGCCCGCGCGCAGGGTGATAAAGGCTGGTCATTGTTACGCGTACAGGTATTTCGCCATGCGCTGACACCGGCGTTATGCCTGCAATTCGCTTCGATAGGTGAATTGCTTGGCGGATCGTTATTGGCCGAAAAAATATTTGCTTACCCCGGCTTAGGGCAAGCCACCATTGACGCCGGGCTGCGCGGCGATATTCCTCTGCTGATGGGCATTGTGCTGTTTTGTACGCTGCTGGTGTTTTGCGGCAATAGTCTCTCTGCGCTGTTATTGGCAAGAATGAACCGGATTCTGGAACATAAATGATGCTAAATAATCCCGCTCCAGCGTTGCTACGGGTGATCTTATCCACCCTGCTTCTCAGCCTGTTGACGATATATGGTATTTCTTTGCTGTCAGCTGATATACCGATCGATCTGCTGGCGCGCTATCAGCCACCGAGCGCTGCACACTGGTTTGGCACTGACAATATGGGCCGTGACCTGTGGTTACGCTGCTTTCAGGGCGCATTGATCAGTTTGCAAATTGGTGTTGGCGCAGCATTGTGCAGCGGAATCATCGCGATGCTGGTCGCCAGCCTGACCTTAATCCATCCGACTATCGACCAGGCTCTGCGGTTAGTTATCGACACGTTGCTCTCATTACCGCATTTGCTGTTGCTGATCTTAATTTGCTTTACCGTGGGGGGTGGAAAGCAAGGTGTGATCATCGCCGTCGCCTTAACTCACTGGCCAAAGCTGGCATTAATCCTGCGGGCGGAAGCACAACGCATCCGCACCAGTGATTACATGACGCTGGCCCAGCGGATAGGAAATGGTCGTTGGTACTGCTGGCGGGCGCATTATCTGCCCGCGTTATCGTCACAGTGGTTTGTTGGCACGCTGTTGATGTTTCCTCATGCAGTGTTACATAGCGCAGCGCTGAGCTTTCTCGGCTTCGGGCTGGCACCGCATGAACCGTCACTGGGCATTTTGCTGTCAGATGCTTTACGTTTTCTCAGCAATGGGAGTTGGTGGTTGGCGGTGTTTCCCGGCCTGATGCTTTTGCTGATTGTTTTACTGTTTGATCAAAGCGTTCGCGCTATTCACTCCCTGTGGCTGAGGAATCAATCATGCTAAATTTCAGGCACGTCTCTGTTGAAAATGTTCACTACAACTGGTTTGGCCGCAAACGGCTCTCACCGATCCTCAGCGATATCAATCTGACGCTGCAACGCGGTGAAATTACCGCGCTGGTAGGTGGCAGCGGCGAAGGTAAGAGCCTGCTGCTGCAAAGTGCCCTGGCGCTGTTGCCGGAAAATTTGCGGATGCGCGGAGAGATCAGGCTTGAAGGTAAATCGCTTAATTCACGGCAATGCCAAAAGTTGCGTGGAAATACCCTGTGCTATGTGCCGCAAGGCGTAAGTTCGCTTAATCCTTTACTCAGGGTGGGCACTCAACTGAAGCGCAGTCTGCAACTGAGCGGCAGACATACCTGCGCGCTGGCACTTGAGCAGCAGATTAAACACTTTCATCTTCAGACCGACATCCTGCTGAAGTACCCCAGGCAGTTATCCGGCGGTATGGCAAAGCGTGTGCTGGCATGTAATGCCGCGTTGGGCGGAGCGCACTATATTCTGGCGGATGAAATTACTGCCTGGCTCGATGAACCGCTGGCCTTCCAGCTCTTACAACAGTTACGCGCGCTGAGCGCCCAGGGTGCCGGAGTACTGTGGGTAACGCACGATCTGTCACTGGCGGCGCGTTTTGCCGATCGTATCGTCGCGCTTAATGAGGGGCGGATTAGCGATGATATCTCAATCAATGAATTAAAAAACGGCAGCGGCAGCGCAGCGCTACGCCGACACTGGCTGGCGCTGCCGGAATACTACAGCTTATTTCCTGACGACAGCTCGTCAGTTCAGGCACGGAGAGCGTGATGTTTTGTGTTTCTCAGCTGACTATCGAGCAAGGTAAGCGCCTGCTCTGGAATAATTTATCTTTTGATTTATCCGCGGGTGAAAGATTAGGAATATCCGCGCCAAGCGGTTATGGCAAAACAATGTTAGGCCGGGTATTGGCCGGCTGGCAGGCATATCAGCAGGGGCAAATTACCCTGGATGGTCTCCCGCTGCCGAAGCATGGCTATTGTCCTGTCCAGTTAGTTCCGCAACATCCCGAGCTTACATTTAATTCATTCCGCACCACGGGAGATGCGCTACGCGACGCGTGGAGCCCTGATGAAACCCAGATGGCGCATTTTCACGTCAATCCAGAGTGGCTGACGCGTAAACCCGGCCAGCTTTCCGGCGGTGAACTGGCGCGCATTGCGCTACTGCGCGCGCTTGATCCGCGTACTCGCCTGCTGATTGCTGATGAAGTAACTGCGCAACTTGACCCCCCTATCCAGCGAGACATCTGGCAGCGGTTAATTATCGAGTCTCAGCAACGAGATCTGAGCATCATTATTTTTAGTCATCAGCTGGCATTACTGCAGCAAATCTGCACGCGCATTATTGTTGCGCCGGTTTAAGAGGCAGATGTTTCATAAGAATAACTGCGGCTGATGCGTTGCAAAAATAACAAAAAAGCTGCACCGACCGGTGCAGCTTTTGTTTTCAGCAGACCCCGCCAGGATCCGAACATGGCTGAGCGGATATTCAGGCCGGTTTAATTAAGCTCTAAAAAATATTGTGCAATTTTGAAGTAGATAATCAGCCCGGTACCATCAATGAGAGTGGCAATAAAAGGTGCTGAGACAACAGCGGGATCTATACCCACGCGTTTTAAAACCATCGGAATAACTGATGAAATGATTGCACTCCACATGGTGATACAAACCAATGTCAGACTGACGATAAGCGTTATTTCAGGCCCAATCCCCATCATCCAGGCTCTACCGCAGCCCGCTAAACCCAGCGTGACTGCCACCATCAGTGATGTTGTCATCTCCTTGCGAATAATTTTACCCAAATCGCGCAAATGCACTTCACCCAGCGCCATAGCACGCACCAGTGTTGAGGTAATCTGCGTGCCGCTGTTCCCTCCGGTACCAATCAGCAAAGGAATAAAGAAGGCCAGTGCAATCGCTGACTCTAACGCATCTTCAAAGTGCTGAATGACGCTGCTGGTGTAAGCTTCAGCAATAAATAGCAACAATAACCATACCGCACGTTTCTTCCACAGGGTAACTGGGCTGGTTTCAAGATAAGGTTTATCAAGCGGCAAACTTGCCCCTTGCCTTTGTGCATCTTCAGTAACATCATCCTCTAATAAATGCGCAATTTCTTTCGCTGTTACGCATCCCACGAGTTTGCCATTACTGACGACGGGGAGAATATCACAGTCGCTTTTAGAAATTAATTCGACAATATCTTGCCTTTGATCACCCGGTGCCAGACTAATGTAGCTTTCATCCATTAAATTAGTGATTGGCTGCATCACCTCTTTTTCTTGCAACATTTTTTTTACGGATAATATCCCACATAACTTTTTTCCATCCGTGATAAACACCTGTGATGGTATATCGTCATCTTTGAGTTTAGTTAGAAACATCTCGCGAGCTTCGTAAACCTGCAGGATATGCGGCAATGCGATATAGTCAGTGTCCATATACTGAGCTATAGCATCATCTTCAAATTCTGAATAATTGTTATGAATGGTATGTTTGACGTGATGAGGCATGGTTTAATTCCCTATAGAATAAAAATCTCATAGGGGCGACAAGACTTCAATAGGAAAATGGATCCCTACGTCTTGGTTTTAGCACTATACAACGTATCTCACGTTGTCTGCGACAACATAAGAAGTTACCTTGGCAACACCTTGATTCGATGAAACCTGTATTTCCCTGCGAGGCCTCTCTCGATGCCATCAGGGCGGTAACTTGTGTTTGTATAGGAGCCTCGCCATAACGAGATCGTTAACAACAGAACTATCTTACACAGCATCTTCATCATAACGTGTAAAAAATAGATTACGTTTATCAATTGTTTACAAAACCATACTAAGGGTGAGGCTTTTTAGCCTGCGCTTCACGATTACACAACATTATTCTACTGCGAGTTTTTTTAGGACTCCCCGCGACAACACCTGGCGGGCATCCTTTAATGCTACATATATCCCAGCCATCGAATGACTTTCGCAGATTTTTTAAAGTCACGCTTCCTGATTGCATTCTGTTAGATAGCCGTTGAACATTATAACAACCCGCGTAATCAAAAAACCCTCTGCATCATCATAACATTTACAATAATGAAACTTGCTTTTGATATATAATGCAATAACATATTAATTCTTGATTGGTTATCTTGAAAATATTTTACTTCTTCCTGTTTTCCTACAGGCATCAGATAAATTTGACGCCACCTGTTTTGTCGTCTGATACCGGAGCCATTGATTAAACCTTAATATAAGGAATGACATTTCATTCACTTTAAGGATTTATAATGGCGGTTGACAAGCAAGCTAAACCTGCCCCTACCAAACAACTTGGCGTGCTTGCGATGACGTTACTCGTTATCAGCGCGATGTTTGGTGGGGGTGTATACAACATCCCGCAAAACATGGCTCAATCAGCCGCACTGGGCGCGATTTTGATCGCCTGGGTCGTTACCGGATTGGGCGTTTTTTTCCTCGCAAGAACCTTTCAGATTCTTGCGGACATTCATCCAGAAATGACGTCGGGTATTTACATGTACTCCCGGGCTGGATTTGGGAAATTGAGTGGTTTCTTAATCGCCTGGGGATACTGGATGTCAGCCGCATTCGGTAATGTCGGATACGCCGTATTACTGATGGACGCACTGAATTACTTTTTCCCTCCCTATTTTCAAGGCGGCAATACCTGGCAAGCCATTACTACAGCTTCGATCATCATCTGGGCACTCAGTATTTTTGTTATGCGTGGGGTTAAAGGCATCTCGGTTCTTAACCTTGTTGGCACCATTGCTAAATTTATCCCGGTTGCTGTCTTTATTTTCGTGTTGGCCTTTTTCTCTCTGCGTTACCACATGATGGGAACTGACTTTTGGGGACACTTAAGAGATAACGCATTACATGATCGACCACTTGGCGGCCTTTTCGATCAAGTCAAAAGCACCATGCTGGTAACGCTTTGGATGTATATCGGGATCGAAGGTGCGGTTGTCATGTCTGATAAAGCCGATGGACGCACCGTAAGTCGTGCGACGATTCTCGGCTTTATCATTTCAACTGTCCTGTTTATGTTAGTCAGCATTTTGCCTTTCGGCGTGTTCTCTCAAGGGGAACTTGCCGCCATGAATGCCCCCTCTACAGCGGCAATTCTGAGCGCGATAGTTGGCAAATGGGGTGGCGTCTTTATAAATATCGGCGTCATCATTGCCTTACTCTCTTCATGGCTGGTGTGGACGCTACTGGTAGCCGAACTGCCGTGGGCGTGTGCTAAAGATGGCACCTTTCCCAAGTTTTTTGCAAAAACGAATGCCAACGGCGTTGCTTCAAACTCACTATGGGTTTCAACACTGGTTATGCAGGCAGCAATGGCACTGGTCTTCTTCTCCAATAATGCCTGGAATGCCATGCTTTCTATTACCGGCGTGGTAATTCTTCCTGCCTATATCGGGTCCGCCGCATTTTTGTGGAAAGTTATAGCCAAAAAAGATTATCCAAAAACTGCTCGCTATAGCCTGAACAGCGCATTAGTGACGAGTGTATTAGCAACGCTGTATGGATTTTGGCTGGTTTATGCTGCCGGGATCTCCTTCATCCTTGTTGGATGTGCAATCTACGCCATTGGATTATTAGTATTCGTATGGGCACGTAAAGAACAAGCCCCTAAGGAGCCGTTATTCACAGGCTCAGAAAAAGTATTGGTGATGCTGATTATTATTGCTGCGCTGACCAGCTTGTGGATGCTCTTTACCGGCCATCTCCCGCAGATTTATAAACCATCCTGAATCATAATTTTATTATATAACTTATATCTGGAGTCAAAATGCACGCTTCTTTAAAACCTTGTAATAAGACCTATACCGTTGGAAAATGGATGCCATCCGATCAGCGTACTCTGCGCAATTGGATGTTAAAAATAATGGAAAAGGCCGAGAACAATACCGACGCATTATTACCCTGTGTCGAGGACTTTAAAAACTTTATCGAGAATGATCCGAAAGCATTTATGCTCTTTACGCAAATGTTTGACCAGGTTAATCAAGATGACGCTCACGCACTTTCGCCATCAGGATTACCGCAAGTACGCGATTATCAGCATATGCTGAGCTTAATAAACGTCATCATGACTCATGCGCCAGAGTTCGATGAAACAGGATTAGTGGGCTTCCCTTTTAACGCCATCTTCAACTGGTCTATGGCAACGCAAGGCGGCTGGAGTGGTTTCCTGGACGAACGAATCAATAAACATATTAAAACCATACTTAATGAATGGGCGGTGTTTCTCAGTTCAGCTCAAAGCACCTCGGTTTTAAATGACGATCCCCGCTCTGGCTGGTTTGGTGAAGACGCCCGTAAAGCTATGCCGACATTTGTGGATGACTTTATTTGCGACCCATCGCTTGATCATCACGGATTCAAATCATGGGATGATTTCTTTACGCGACAGTTCCGCGAAGGCGTCCGCCCTGTTGCTGAACCCGATAATGATGATGTGATTGTAAATGCTTGTGAATCAGCACCCTATCGCCTTGCCAAAGATGTGAAACAACGCGATCAATTTTGGATTAAATCACAGCCCTACGCGCTACAATATATGATGGATAACGATCCTTTGGCTGAGGCTTTTACAGGAGCGACGGTGTATCAGGCATTTCTGAGCGCCCTGAGCTATCACCGCTGGCATGCACCCGTATCAGGCAGGATTGTTAAAACACGTATTATCGATGGAACCTACTACTCCGAAACATTAAGTGAAGGGGAAGATGTTGCAGGCCCAAATGCTTCCCAGGGATATATTACTGAACTGGCAACCCGAGCATTAATTTTTATTGAGGCTGATAATCCGGAAATTGGATTAATGTGCTTTATGGCCGTGGGTATGGCTGAGGTATCCACCTGTGATGTGACCGTTTACGAAGGACAACATGTTAACAAAGGTGAGCAATTGGGCATGTTCCACTTCGGTGGTTCAACTCACTGCTTATTCTTCCGTCCGGAAGTCAATCTGGAGTTTGATTTTCATGGCCAAACGCCTGGACTGGAAAGTAATAATATTCCTGTTAACAGCGCGTTAGCCCGTATCAAACGAAGCTAAGTCACGCAGCCGGGGCAGGTTCCTGCCCCGGAAAAATAATTCAGCGCATAGCGCTTATGCTTATGCCATTCCAACATCAAGACTTTGCAGCTGTCGTTAATTAATCTTAGAGCCTTACTGATTTATCAGCGCCAGTGATGCCTTTCAACAAGATGAAAGGCATCATATCAGGCAATATAGTTATCATTCCCTTTGAGTGGGAGCCGAATCAGCGATTACGCAAGCCAACTTTAGCAATTTGAGCATTGACCGGTATATTATGGCTGTGATGCCCTGGAACCTGACCATGCAGATCAAATTCAATATTCACCTGAGGGCCGAAGAACAGGCAATGGGTTGACCCACCGAAGTGGAACATGCCCAATTGATCGCCTTTTTTGACATATTGCCCTTCAAAAGCGGTAATTTCACAGGTGGATACTTCAGCCATACCAATCGCCATCACGCACATCAGACCGATATCAGGATTATCGGCTTCAATGAAAATAAGACCGCGCGTGGCAATCTCGGCAATATAGGACTGCGAGCGATCGGGACCGGCTGCATCGATACCGGCATACAGCGATTCTGAATAATAAGTTCCTTCAATCATCCGCGTTTTCACCACACGACCTGATACCGGTGAATGCCAGCGATGATAGCTCAAGGCACTGAGATACGCCTGATAGATAGTGCCGCCCTCAAACTGAGAGACCAGAGGATCGTTATCCATCATAAATTGCAGAGCATAAGGCTGAGCTTTAATCCAGAATTTATCCCGCAGCTGGACATCGGTTGCGACACGGTAAGGTGCTGACTCACAAGCGTTAATGATGATGGAATCATCATCCGGTTCAGCAACAGGCCGTGCACCTTCGCGTAGAGTACGAGTAAAAAAATCATCCCAGGAATGGAACCCGTAATGCGGTAATTGCGGATCACACTGGAAATCCTCTACAAAAGTTGGCATTGCGTTCAGAGCATCTTTACCGAACCAGCCTTTTTTGGGGTCATCACTCAGAACGTAAGCACTGTCAGCAGAACGCAAGAATTTTCCCCATTCGTTCAGAATCGCTTTCAGGTGCAAGTTGACTTTCTCGTTGATAAACCCAGCCCAGCCACCACGGGTTGCCATCGACCAATCAAAGAGCGCATTGAACGGACAACCAACCAGCCCGGTTTCATCGAAATCGGGGGCATGGGTCATAATCACATTGATCATGCTCAGCATATGGTGGTAATCGCGTACCTGCGGCAGTCCGCCTGGTGACAGTTTTTTGTCTCTGCCAACCTGATCAAACATCTGGTTAAAAAACATGTACGCCTTAGGATCGCTTTCAATAAAATCCTTAAAATTCTGAACCACCGGGAGAAGTGGCGTATCATTATTTTCTGCTTTATTCATAATACGCAGTAACCATTCCGTCAGTGTTTTCTGATCGGAAGGCATCCATTTCCCGATAGTGAAGGTTTTATCGCAAGGATTGATTTCGTTATTCATATTAAGCCTCAATTAATTTATAAATTTTATCTGTAAAAAAAACCAAATACATTATGACTGGAGCACTTCTTTCTGCTCATCATTATTACTCTGTTCAATTACAGGTTTATTTTGCTGAGCGGAGGTATACCGGCCAAAGATAACCCATCCTGCGAAAGTAACCAGTGAGCCATAAACCACTGCCTGACTGCCTGAACTGTAAATGGCATAGAATGTATAGGCATTCGCGAGGAAACAGACCATACCGATTGTGACCAGTTTTGAATGGCTTAATTTTCCTTGTTTAAATTCATCAGATGACTTAATAATTGTGGAGCATGCAGACATTGATAGAATATAAGGAATAAGATCAATGACCACAGAGAAGTCGACAATGACGTTAAACTCATGACTGAAGCTTGGTGTGATGGACATCATCAAAAACAATGACTGAACAATACAAATGATGATCATGCCAATTACCGGTGCCCCCCGTTTAGTTATCTTCCCGAATATTTTGTAAAAATAGCCGACATCTGCGCAGGATTTAAAAACCTGGCCGGTAGTGAACTGCCAGGTCAGTAATGAGCCAAGACAGGCGATACACATCAGCAACTCGATAATTTTTCCGGTAACACCGCCAAACATGTGTGAATAGACTAAGCCGAAGGGCGCAGAAGAAGCAGCCAGTTCCTGATAAGGAATAATGCCGCCAATAACCGCAGTAGAAAGAATATAAATAACCGCAGTAAAAAGTGTTCCTGCCAAAACTGCAATCGGTACCGCTTTTTCAGGATTCTCCACCGCATCGGAATTGGCACTGGCCGATTCAAGACCTAAAAATGCCCACATCGTCAACGCCAGAGCCTGAGGCAGAGCATCAAAAAATCCAAGATGGTGGGGGTTCCAGCCTGCGACATAAATGTCAGTTTTAAACCAGAACCAGCCAAGAATGATGATCCCGATAACCGGTATAATCACGCCCCATACGGTAACGGAACCAATACGCCCGGTTATTTTAGAGCTCCAGAAATTAGGTAACGTTGTCAGCCAGATAAACAGCATCGTCCACAATGCGGTCGCGATACCACCAAGTTCAATATCAAAAAAATTACAGAAATAGCCAACAGCCGAGATCGCGACCCCCACATTAGCAATTACAATAGCGATAGCATACGTGTAGTTGGCAAGCATATTACCCGACCGCCCAAAAGAATACTGAGCATATCCTCCCATCCCACCAATATTTTTACTATAACGACCACATTTCGCAAATCCATAGGCCAAAGCCATTGCCCCAACTGAAGTTAATATCCAGGAAAAGATAGTGATATTTCCTACACCTGCCATTTGCGAGGGCAGCATAATAATACCTGACCCTATCATATTGACGACAGTGATTATTGTCAGTTGCAACGCACCCATTTTATGCTTTTGGGAGCCTGCCATAATTATCCCCTTATTACTTTTAGAAAGTAATTGTCATAATGAATATGCATAGTCGCAGTCGATTATGCATATTTTTTTAAATTTAACTCCTGTATCGCTACTTTCTTACGCAGATAGTCTTCAGCAGGAGTCCACCGGAGGTGTTATCGGGGATCGCCCCCGATAACCGGTGATTAGAATAGTATTAAGATATTTAAATCCGACCAGATGGGATTTGCTGCGTAATACAGTGAATATTTCCACCACCCAGCAGTATTTCGCGGCTGGATAACGGTATAATTTTATGCTGCGGAAATGCTTCCTGAATCACCGCGACGGCCTTAGCGTCCGTTTGCGGATCGAACTGTGGAAAAATAACCCGTCCATTTGTAACCAGATAATTGACATACGAACCGGCCAAACGCTGACCCACGCCGCGGCTCATGCCAGGACTGGGTTGTATGGAGCTCGCCTCTTCTTCCGTAATAAACAGTGGACCAGGCTGGGGCAATTTTCGGACTTTTATTTTGCGCCCTTTAGCATCTGTTTCATTTTCAAGCACATCAAGCGCTTTTTTTGACCGGGCGTATTGAGGATCACTTTCATCATCCGTCCAGGTCAGGACGACTTCCCCCGGACTGGTGAAGCAACACATATTATCAATATGGCCGGACGTTTCATCCTCATAAACACCCCAGGGTAACCAGATCACTTTATCAATATTGAGATAATCCCTTAAATAATCCTCGATCTGGGATTTCGTCAATGCAGGATTACGATCCGGATTAAGGTGAACTTCCTCCGTTGCGATGCAGGTCCCCTCTCCGTCGACGTGAATACCGCCGCCTTCTACTACCAACGGGGCCTGATAGCGTTCGAAGTTATGGTGGGCCAGGATCTGTGGCGCGACCTGCTCATCTTTATCCCAGGGATTGTAAAGTCCGCCTTTGACTCCACCCCAAGAGGTAAAAATCCAGTCGACACCACGGCGTTCACCCTTCTCATTAATGACCAGCGTTGGGCCACAGTCGCGTACCCAGGCATCATCGCTTTCCATCGGCACAATAGTGACCCGAGAAGGCAGTATAAGTTTCGCCTCATCTACACATTCCACTGGGACACCAACAAACACTGGCGTAGCGACACTGATGGCCTCGGCCACTGCAGCGTAATTTTTCTGAGCAGGTCTGGCTCCTTCCCGCCAGTTGTCAGTTCGGTACGGCCATAGCATCCATATCGCTTCGTGAGACTCCCATTCGGCTGGCATCCAGAATCCATCGTGTGCAGGTCGGGTAACGCGTGTTGTTGTACTCATCTTATTTCTCTCCTGTCACACTGAAAGCATTCCGGCCATCTGAGGTTGTCAGTATGTTGTACATTTCGGGGCGACGATCGCGGAACAGGCACCACCAGTCGCGATGCTGTTTGATTGCATCAAGATCAAAGGAATGGATCAGAATACCTTCTGAGACTTTATCGGCCTGAGCGACGAGTGTGCCGGTTTGATCAGCGATAAAGGAGCTGCCATAGAAGGTCATTTCGAGGCCGGGAGTAAATTTACTCTCTTCAGTACCGATACGGTTAGATGCGATAACCGGCACCATATTGGCGCCCGCTGCACCACATTGCACATGAGTCCAGTGTGGTTGACTGTCATACTGGCCTACCCCCTCACCAGGTTCTGTACCTATCGCGGTCGGATGAAAAATCAATTCCGCACCCATCAAAGCCAATGAACGCTGAGTTTCAGGAAACCATTGATCCCAGCAGATACCGACCCCAATTCGGCCAAACTGTGTATCCCAGACGCGGAAACCGGTGTCCCCTGGAGTAAAATACTGTTTTTCCTGATAACCAAAATCATTGGGAATATGCGTCTTACGGTAATAACCCAGAATGGCCCCATCGGCGTCAATCATTGCCAGCGAGTTAAAATAGGCATTATTTCCTTTCTCAAAAAAAGAAAGTGGCAGAACAATATTTAGTGATTTTGCTAACGCCTGAAAATGTCTCAGCAATGGACTGTTATCTACTGACTGAGCCAGAGTTAAATGACGCATATCCTGGTCAATACAGAAATAAGGCGACATAAATAACTCCTGGAGCAGAATCACATTAGCGCCTTTTGCCTGTGCTTCGCGTATGAGCTTATCTGCTCGTGCAATATTTTCCTCTAAATTCCAGCTGCAGTGCATTTGAGTTGCAGCCACCGTAACCATTCTGGTCATAGTTATCTCCTGATATTTAATAATTAATAAGTGATTCGTTCTGATGAAGAATATTATCTAAAAACAACCTTATGTAAAGTTTTCACTAATTACCTATATCTCACTGAAAAAACAGAGAAGTTATTCATCTTGACATTTCGTGCTTAATTTATTTAAAGGAAGGTTTCATAATAGTTAAAAGGATTATTTCATAATAAAAAACATAGAGTTAAGACATGATAGTAATTATCATTATGCTTTTCGATAGAGGAATGGCCTAAAAAAGACATTTTTGTTGAAGCTCAGTCGCTATTTGTTTATGAATGAAAGTGAGCAAGCCCCATAAAAAGAAACAGTATGTTTAAGCATCATTTAATTAAGGTATCAGCGTGTTTATACATTATTTAATTCGGGCTGAAGTAATCAGCAGGCAGGTAAACAGCGGCAATAGCAGGTAAGCATCGTAATTTTCTCGCCACGACGCTTAATAGTTTGGAGTGAATGTGATTAATAGCAGGATTGCGGCGACAGCAATCATCAGGGCGCAGGAAACTGGCTGACGCTCTGAGCCCCACGCGGACGCGCCTGGAGCATTGTTATTTCAACTACAGACCTACGCTTTCGATATTATCGTTGCTCACACTCAAAGCGATCCAGTAGAAGCATACGTTTGGCAACTTCAGTAAATAATGCTGACTTTTTAGTCGTTTGTGGTTGATAGATTCGGAAACCGATGTTCGTGCGCTTACCCTCATCCCAATAATCACCCTCACAACCTTCGACGTTCAAAGCAGAGATTGCCCGCTCACGCAGCTCCTCGTCGATAAGCTCGCAAGTATAGGTACGGACCTCATATTGTTCTTCCGGCTCACCGTGCAGGAACAACACAACATCGGAATATGATGTCCAGTGTTCGAAAGAAAAACGCAGTGCTGGATAGCCGGACCATGTGTGCTGTGTCACTTTTACTTCATATTGCTGTCGACTAAATTGCGCAGTTAGCCAACGTCTACCTTCCTCCATCATCCCCTTAATCACACTGTTTTTCAGTTGCACCATTTCATGTATCCGATGCAGGTTTTCACGGATAAACTCTTCAGTTTCCACGGGGAAGGCCGGATTTATCATCAATGACTCCAGATGTAACACATATTCACGCAGCAGAATTAACCACTTATTCAGCGGCGCGCTGATAAAAGCCTCACCGAGGCGGAGAGTCAGTTGCCGGGTAAACTCACGATAGCTGACTCCCGTCCAGCCAACAGGTGCGCGACCATTCGGTGACAGCACGATGTAGTAAGGCTTTTTCTCCCGATAGCTTTTATCATTCAGGTAAGCAGTGTAATCATCAAATGGGTTATTCAGTAGATGCCCGATTTTGTTTTCGATGATCATTACCCATTCATTCGACTCGAGAAGAAGATCAATACGATTACCCGCCACGGTGCTTACCTCACGTTCCGGCGGTTTAATCAGTGCTGATGCGAGGTCACTCGCCTCTTCCAGACAAGCCAGCAGTGCATCCAGCGTCAGTGTATCTAATCCATGCTCACCATCAGGATCGAGATAAAATGCCAGCACGTCACTGACTGGGTTTTCATAATGTCCTCGTGCCCCAACAGAAAAAAGGTTAGCTTCTCTTTCGTGCGGAACAGGTAAGGTTTTAAGATGGTTGAGTAGAGATTCTAAATCCGTGAGTTTCATACAAAGATCCTTGTGATATTAACAGCCTTTTTTTTGATAACTGTGGACTAAGAGTCAATCTAATCAATAACTGAAACCCTTTTCCATTACTGTCTCACAGACTATCAAGATCTTATCGATCATTCCTAATAAAACCGGCAATCAATGTCGGTTAATCCACAATGGATAAGTGGGTCGACAGCTGAAAGAAGAGCGAGGGGGAAAATAACCCATATCGTCACCAATGACACCTGAGCAGGTTGAAATACGCGAACTGAAGAAAAGACTTCGACGCGTTGAAATGGAGAGTAATATATTTCAAAAGGCTACTGAAGTCGCCGGATCTCAGACTGAGTATCGGGCTGCGTTTTAGTGGCTGATGAATCAGGGCCCTACTTTTTAAGCTGAAGTGGTCAACAAAAACTGGCCACCGCATTAGAGTTTTTCCAGTATCTATAGCTGCTGCGATGAAACCCAAATACATGGCAGAAAGTGGCCACAGGATAACGCGCCCTGAGTTTCCCGATTATCGAGAACTGTTCAGGGAGTCTGACATCAAGAGCGTCGTGGCCTATTTTGATATATCCTTTCATTTCAACGCGTTGAACTCTTTTCTCAAGCTCGCGTCTTTCAATCTTTTCAGGTGTCATTAGCGAAGCCGTGAGCGACTATCCTCCACGTTCTGCTTTCAGTTGTCGAACCCATTTATCCATGGAGGATTTGCCGACATTCATTGCCATGGCAGCGGCGGCAACAGTGTAATGCTGATCGAGTACAAGCTGGGCAACTTCGGGGCGAACCGCGGGGCTAAAATTGCGTCTGTGACGTCCGATCATCATGTCACCTGTTTTTGACTATGAGGCGATGATCTCACCTCTATTCAGAGAGTCAATACCAGTGTCCCACTACAAACATGCAAAGTGCCATAAGGCTTGTGAAAATATTGCTCATTAACATACTCCTTACTGCTTTGATGGGGAGCATAAATACCAGTACTAAAAGAGCGTCAGACGCGGGCTCAGATAGCGATGTTGTCATTGATATTAATTCGGGATCTTACGGCCATCTCTCTCAGCCATGAATTAACCCGCGGCGGCCAGGAAATTCCTTTAACAATGGATAACGAGCGCAGTAAAGGAAATAGACGGATTTCTGTGAGTGAGTAACGCCCGGTATTTCTCTCTTGCTGTACTAACAAACCATCAAGAATCTCAAGTTTTGCATTGATCTCAGTAACTATCGATTCAGTTTGTGCCAGTAAATGCGAGAAGGGGCCAAAAATGGCTTCTTTCTTATTGATAAAATATTGTCTCGACACATCCTGACGAAACTCTTCAAAATCAGAGCTCGCCCAGCGTGGAATTGCAAGCGGAAAAATCAGGTCCGTAGCCTCTTCCATCCAGGTTTCAATTGCGGAATCATCAGGCACTGTTAAGACAGGTGTTCCGTAGGTTTCATCAATGTATTTGACGATATCCAAGCTCTCACCGATCGCTTCATGGCTTTCAGTGACCAGTACGGGGAGCATTTTTTTGCCAATGAGGCGCGTTGGCGTTTCTTCATCATCATTTGGCAGCGTAATGATTTCACATGCAACATCTTTCAGGCCAAAGATCATGCGTGAACGTACACAGAAGGGACAGTGGTCATAGATATAGAGTTTCATAGCAATCTCTTTGATCATTTAATCTGTGAAATTAACGAGTGAATCCATCGAAAGGTTTCATATACACGGCACCAAAAGGATCTAACCGTTTGCGGATTTCCTCATCGGGTTCACCATAAACGGTCAGGCCGGTAATGGTGACTAAAGAGAGAAAGTTTTCGGCGAAAGGTGCGAACGTGTGGTCAACATGGCTCACCAGGTCTTGCTGACGATATCGCTCAACAATGTGTGCCGTTTGCTGATCTTCACTGACGCTGTAGACGTAACTCAGCGTTCCAGGTTCTTTACTGGTGGCTTCTACCACGTGTGAGACTAATTCTTTAAATGCCGGGAATTGTCCGTCCTTGACACTCAGGTGAAACACACAGGTGATCTCATTTATCATCGTAATCTCCAGAACTATGGGAGCAGGTGAATCAATTAAAGAAGGAAGAAAGACATTCACCGCTTGAGGATTATGCCGTTACGCGCGGGGGCATAACGGCGACTATGTCTAAAGAGCGTCTGGCTTCAGCTCGATTTTTTCAGCGTCTCAGAAAAAATCTCACCTGAAATTGCCCAGTTGTCGGTGGTTACATCGTTGAAAATGACATAGACATACTGTGGATCAATTTTGGCATGTGTTGCGATAGCTTCTGTCACTGCTTTAGCGATAGCAGGTTTAGCATCATCACGGCCATCGAACATCTGGATATTGACTACTGGCATGGTAGAACCCCTTCATAAGTGGACAAATTGTCAGGTAACCTGACGTTGAAGAAATCCTACGCTGATAACGGAAGTGGATAAACAGGCTAAAAGAGGACAGAGTGTAGAACTGAATTCTACAATCACTCGAATGCTTTTTGTGCGGCTAACGCCATCAGTTCATCAATGATAAAGCGTACGCCAGGTAACAGATGGCGTGCACGAGGCCATATCACATTGAGCTCGGTGGGATCCGGATTACAGGCAGCAAGCAATGGCACTAACTCACCATCCTGTATGTATGGCCGCAGTAATGATTCGGGAAACTGAATCAAACCGGCTCCGGCAATACAGGCATCAATCATGGCATCACCATCGCTGATTTGATGAAAAGGCGCAGGTTTGAACCTGATGTTCTTTCCGTGCTCGTCACGTACCAGCCAGCTAAGTGGGGCCCCCCCGCGCCAGGCAAGAATACAGCGGTGGTGAGCTAGCTCGGCCAGCGTTTCAGGCGTGCCAAAATGAGAGATATAGCCAGGAGATGCGCAGATAATCAGATGTTGATCATTCAGTTTGCGGGCGATGAGATCGGTGGTGTCTTTCACCGGACCAAAACGGATGGCGAGGTCGAAACCAATATCCAGCGGGTCTATGATACGGTCGTTAAACGTGATGGTCAGCTTCAGATGCGGATAGCGTTTTGTCATGTCCATCAGCACCGGCATCATCACCGAGCGGCCAAATGCAGCAGGCAGGTCTATCCTGACTGTGCCGGAGGGTTCCGTGAGCTTTGAACGCAGCGCCATTTCTGCCATCTGCAGGGTTTCAAGCGCGCTCTGGCAGCTTGCCAGATATGCTTCTCCTTCGGTGGTCAGGCTGATTTTGCGCGTTGTGCGATTAAACAAGGAGATACCGAGATTATGCTCGAGTCGCTGAATACTCTTGCCTATTGCCGATTTTGACACGCCCAGTTGTTCAGCCGCTTCAGTAAAGCTACCTGAATTTGCTGCCGTCACGAAATGGACGATACTGCTAAAAGATTCGGTAGGAATTACGGTTGACATCGGTTACGCCAGGATGAATAACAAAAAGATACGTTAGCGTAAAGCCGAAACATGAAAAAACGCAAGCGAAGGGGCCAGAAAAAGCCACGTCTATTCGCATCCAAAGCAGCCCCTGCTATAAAAACTGTCTAAGCGTAGGATAATTTCCGTTTTCCAAACGGCCCCCTCCCTGGAGGTTCGACTACCGCGAATCGGGCTATCAGCGCCAGCTCGAAAGCCATTAACTTGATGTTCATGAGGTTAAGCAGCTGATTAGCAGAGAAGATATTCCTTATTTTTCATGCTACATCACGGATATCCGTTGGCAGAGCGGAGGTACTACTGGCTGAGTGATGGCGGCTCACACCATTCTGATGCCGTCCGCTAACAGGCATGCCATCAGGGCATTGATGTCCCGCTCACCGGCAAGCTCAGTCTTTAGTGTTAACGTGAGGATGATTTCCGTTTTACGCCAATAATGGCACCTGTTTGTTATTCCTGCAGATGAACTCTTCGGCAGCTTTTTTGAAGCCACGAATGACTTTAAATGCCCATTTGGCAATTCCGGTTTACCTCGTAACATGCATGATACGGAGGAATCTGGTGTTGCTCTCAAACTCGTCTGGCTTGAACGTGGCCTTGCCAAAACCAGTGCTGATGCAGGTGTACTTCCCACTGCAGATTTCCATGATTTCGGTAAACAGCTGATGCTGCTGACGACACAAACGCTGATACCATTTCCCTCGAAGGTGTTAAACCCGCCTGAATTAATATCTTCAGTGTCGATCGGTTATGATTCTGGCGGAGGGCTGACGACATGCATGCGATGACATGGATTAATACCGACGTCAGCTGCCTGGCGAAATGAATTTTGATACAGGAAGTGAGCCAGCGTGACGCTGACAGAAAAATCGGGCCATCTCAAATAGTGCGCCCTGATGGCGCTTGCGCTGGCCAGACAGGATAGTGGCGTTCTCAAATCTCTTTCTTATCCGCTGGCTGGCGACCGCGCTGAAGCAACACCGATTTTCGTGCGATGTCACTCCCGATATCGAGTGGCTTCCGAAACAGGGACGCCAGCTGGGCGTGAGCGCGAAGCTTGTACTCGATCAACATTACACTGTTGCCACGGCAATGAATGTCGGCAACGACACCATGGATAAGCACGAGGAAAATCGGCTAATTTTTCGTATCACTCCGAACAAGGTAACCACTATACCAGTTGGAATTTCAGACAGTTACAGTGGCGTTATCAGACTCAGTAACGCCTGAGTCGCCAGGGAAATTGCTGGGAAAACAGCCGAATGGGACGGTTCTTAAGAAGCCTGAAAACGCAGTGGGTGCCGGATAATGGGTATGTAAATTTAACCGAAGCCAGCACGGCGATAACAAATGACATCACGGGATATTACAGCGCGCTCAGACCTCATCAATATAATGCTGGTCTGACCCCGGATGAATCAGAAAGACAGTGCTGGAAATACGCTAAAGCAGTGGCCAGTTTTTGTTGATCACTACAAAGTAATTGTTCTCAACTCATCAACAGATTTTTCTCCTGGGCTCTTTAGAAGAGCATTCTATCCCCAACTGCCTTCTTGCTATTCCAGCGTATGTGAATGTGAGCGTTACGAAGACGCGTATGCCTTTCGTCAATCGATTACCCAGCGTCGGAATTTACCAAGTTGAGAGCAACGAGAAATCTATTTATAGAGGAGATATGAAGCTTCTGCATAACAAGGATGCCACCGGTGCTTATACTGATAAGCTTGTCCTGTATTGAAGGACGAGTGCCTCAATACTGACCCATTTTGGGAGATTTTATTACCTCTGTCTGTGAAAATTTTAAAAAGGATCAGCCAGTACTGAGCACGTCGTCAGGTGCGAAATAAGCTCATGAGCTATCGGCCAGCGCAATAGAGTAAAGGCCACAGGCCATCTCAGGCTGGCTACGAGTGATTAATCCTTCGTCAGTCTCGCCTGATTGGGTTGTTACGCGATTTTGCAGCGGTCAGGCATATTACTCTCCTGGTTCATCATTGGGCGCACGCTTAAATGCGCCCTGGGATGAGGACTGTTTGATGATTGCGTCGTCTCAGCAGTTAAGGCTGCCTACCTGACAGGTATCAATTCTTTTTTCATAAAGTCAATATATTCAATATGATAGCGTTATGCCAATATATATACAGCATTCAGTTTATTTAATGTTTAATTCTGGTTTGTAATATAGCGTCTAACAAAATATATAAGGACTATTCTTAACATGAAAATTTCAATCATTGCTGCTACCGTTTTAATTGGTGCTTTTTTAAGCGGATGTTCTGTGCAAAACGATAAAACACAGTTTCAAGGCCTGGGCTTAACGTATCAGTCAGATATCAAAAAGCTGGATAATGGAGACTATCTCACCGAAGTTGAAGCCGCGCCTGCTGCAGGTCGTATTCCAGGTGCTATTGGCACTGCAACTAAAAAAGCTACTGACTTTTGTCGGGTACAAAATAAATCCATGCAAGAAGTGAAAACTGATATTGATACACACTTACTCGTTAATGGCGTTGCTCGCCTGACTTTCAAATGTGTTTAAATATCCCTAAGCTGTGAAGCATTCCATAAGACTTAGAGAGCCGTTGTGAAAGTGGCTCTCAGTTTTTCAAACGCTGTTTTGTATTGATTAAGTGACTATTGGTAATAGCAGCATCGTTGTCGGGTTAAAAGACTCAACAGATGTTATTTCCGCTGACTCGCGCGAGCGAATTGCATCGTGAATATTCTCGATATACCCAAGGCTCTTTTGTTTTTGGTTGCGCATAATGTAAGCAATACATTTATCATTACGCTTGCACCAGCAGACCCCTTTTCTCCCATAAATGTTATTTTTGGAAGCGGTTCTATTCATCCCATTCCGGCTTCTTGTCGTCAGCCTTAAATTACACCGTCTCTGACGCCGCCAGGGCTATGGACGTTGGCCTTTCTACGATGACAAAATGGGTAAAACAACTGCGTGATGAGCGTCAGGGAAAAACGCCAAAAGCCTCCCCGAACAGTTCTCGATAATCGGGAAACTCAGGGCGCGTTAACCTGTGGCCACACTCTACCATGTGTTCTGGATTCATCGCAGCAGCTACAAATACTGGAAAACCGTCCTGAAAAACCCGACGGCAGACGGACTGTATTACGCAGGTACAGCATTATGCTCATTTGGCACCGAACCACTCAACCGAGCATGCACGACATATTGATGCGATTTTTAATGTCTCTGTCCCAAATTTGTCCCACGGGGTAAATTTGAAATCAGGAGAAGGAAGGTAACTCATTGAATTGTATTGGTACGCCCTACAGGATTCAAATTAACCCCCTAACTTATTGACCAAAAACCACAAAATCGTGTTCGATAAAATTTATACCAACAATTATACCAACACATTTGTTGGTGTGGTTGTAGGTTCAACCTGCTTGCTGGTATAGATGCTAAAGGAAGATGTCACTTTAACTGCCAACTTCCACGCTAACAACAAGCAAGTATGGCTAACTCTTCAGTTTAGTCAGCGACTAAAAAGCCCTAAGCGCAGAGCGTCGCTTTAAACGCTAAGCGATTCACTCTTCGCTCAAATTTCAGATAGATGCTCTGAACAACGATAAATCCATTTCGTCATGGATGCGTTTTGCAATGCTGACTATGGATTGTGCAAAACTGCCTTCGCCACGTTCAAGTAGCAGTGCCCAGGCATCTGACTCCATATTCCAATTGCGTGGAACTTGCATGCCTGCATCAACATAACACCACCACGGCCACCAGCCTATAACTTCGGTCTTGGCATCGATTTCAGGATAAATTTTCCTCATCGTCTGAGCAATCGCAGGAAAGCGATCACTGTGTAACTTCTTACTTGGCTCTATAGTTGAGCAGATTCCATAAGCCAGATTACGGTAATCGCTTGTCTCAAACTCCCAGCATAATTGGAAATCATCCCCTTCTTTAAATAACACTGAGAACGTTGCGTATTTACTTCCTGTGCGCAAGCCATCGTTCATATCAACATTGAATCCCAGTGGCGTAAATTGCTGCCGAAGATGTAAGATGAAATCCTTCCACAGGCGTTCTTTAACCTGACGCATATTCTGAGCAATCAAAAATGCCGCATTTAGATTTTTCGGTGAAGCGACAAGTTTGTCTGTTAATTCACTTTGCAATTCCATAGCTGTTTCTCCGTTAATATCTTCGCGAATGAATTTTATTAAAGCGTCTACAAAGCTTCTCACTGCAGGAGCCTCAACGTACAACGCACAACGAGAAAGCCAGCTTTCTAATTGAAAGAAAGTTATGGGTTTTAGATGCTTGTTTATATCCACAGATGACTTAGAGCTAAAGGTAAACTCACTTATCTCATTGTTGCAGAGGTAAACCAATGACCATTCGCCGCCTCGCCGTTTCGCTTGCGATGCAAGCCAGTGAGCATAATCACGAAGTTGATCTTTTTGATCGACTGCCCAAGGTTTGTTTTCAACACCTGTAAGCTCGTTTTTATCTGAGATCAATATGTCAATTCTACGGCTGTTAGAAATGGTGTATTCAGTTGAAATCTGTGCTTTCATACCAGCTATGAGTGTTTCTGATTTACCGATTAACTGATAAAAGCTACTTAGAAACAGATCACCCTGAGCATGACTTTCATCAGGTCTGAGCAGGAATGCCAAGCATTGAGAGAGTGTATTTTCATTAATATTGAAAAAACGTAACAACCGAAAGTCGGGAGCAATCTTACTAGCATAACGTTTCTTTGCTTGCTGATAGCCTTCCTGCATTAATATAGCAGTATTAAGTAATTCTCGTATATCCCGCCATTCTTCGTTCTTTTCCATTAATTATTCCTTGATATGATAAATTGGCCTCTGGCTATTTTGCCGTAAATTGATGACAAACATCGCCTGTACTTGAGACCAACGTATTGTAATGCTTAACTATCTTTCAGCCAACATCCCCGGATAGTGTTTAGCGATGATGTCGTTAATCTTATCCACTAACTCCGCTCGCTTAAAAGTAAGGTGTGCAGTACCCTTCTGAAAGTAGCGAATAGAGAAGTATTCATCGTCGTAAACATCCTTGCCAGGATTATCGCGGATGTGATTCATCAGGTTGATGGAAATGTCTGCGCGATTGTCAGGTATCACTTTGCCATCGAGCAGAAACAGCATTCGCTCCAAATCGGCCAGTTGATCCCTCCGCCAACCCCAGTTCAGACTAAATCCCCAGCGATTGTGACTTACCAGATTATTGATGATGACCTTCTTACCAAAGCTGCAGGGACTATTGGTTTTGTAATCCCACGACAGGCCTTTGAAGATGTTGATGATCCCGCGCTCAAATACATCCATTTTATTCAGGTGTAGTTGTTCAAAGGTACTGAGGATATTCTCCTCGCTGATTGCAGGAAGGTCGCCCTCCTCCAGGTTCTTATGCCACTGGTCGCGAGCCTGTGCATCCATCAAGGCCATCATGCCGGACTTCAACATCAAATCGCGCCAGATACTGCGGTCGATATTACGGGTGATAGCAGGTATCGCTTTATCAGTCTTTTCGGTCAGCCAACTATCGTAGCGGTGCCCGGATTTCATCGCCCAGTCTTGCGCCGTACCACCGCCAATTTCTGAGGTTAGCCGAGAAATGGTATCAAGCTGCTCAATGAGTTGTTCTATCTGTTTAAGTGCGGAATCGCGACCAGTGACTACACGTTCGATACTAGTCGAAAGAATGAGCTCATTGTGTTCCGTTAATACATCGGGTTCTGTTTGCATCGTCAATCATCCATAAAAGCAAACACGCCTGCCGGGAGTGGCAGGTGCATTATGCGATGAATAAAAAGGTGGGTAGTTCAGAGGTAAAAATCAGGAATGAAGCTCGGGGAATTCAGGTATTTATTAATCCGGTAGCTCGCCTGGCTCTGAGAATATCGGTCGCATTCAGAAATGGTGTCTGCTCCTGGCATGTAAATCCTTTGCGGTCTATGCGTACCAGTTCATAGCGTTCCACCAGAGAATTAACCGCATCGGCAAGCGTGATTCCCGCTTCGATATGCTCCTCAATGGCCGCGCCGTCATGAAATGGCGAGTCGTTAAGTGTCAGGCCGTAATGATGTTCCAGCAGATACGTTAACAATTGCTGCCAGACCTGTACGGGCGACAGGCGTGACGAAACCGGCACCGTGGCCGATATAGATGAGATATGCATATGTTGAGTCCTGATAATAGAAAGAGAGAGGATGTCTATTGGGTAGCTGAAACCTGGGGGTAAATAGCGATATAAACATAGCCGCAGCTACCACAGGTATCAGCTATGCAGGTTAAACCCGCAAGATGAATGGTCACCTGATGATGCTGGTGTGGATTCAGTTCGCCGGAGCGCAGCATATTTTCCAGTTGTTCTACAAACAGCGGGAAAGCCTGATCCAGTTTCTGCAGTTGCTTCGGGATAAAGCTTCCTGTCACTCCCGCCCGGTCAGCCAGGTAATGCAGCCGGTTGCCTTCCTGCACCAGTCGTGCGCCAAAGCACGGCGTGACGGTGGGTTTAAGTCCCCACCAAGGTTCGGCAATATCATGATTTTTGGTGTTTTTCATTTAGAGAATCCTCAAAAATAGATTAATTCAGGGTAACGCTGCGCAATACGACATACGGGCCGTTGCGGTCCTGGTGGCGTTCAGCGAATACGGCCAGCACACCGCTGATATCCTGCACTTCCCGACCGGCATAGTGGCAGATGCTGCCGGACCACTGATACCGGCCGGTACAGAAGCGAAACAACCGGGACTGCGGATGCTGACGGTATATCGCCATCGCCTGGCGCTTACTGATGATTTTCATCACTGTTTACTCCCTATAACCAGCCGCGTTCGGCAAACGAGGCGATATCCATCCCGCCGATAACCAGGTGGTCCAGCAGACGAATATCGACCAGCTCAAGCGCCTGCTGCAGGCGCTCTGTAATCAGCCGGTCGGCTTTACTCGGTTCTGCCTCACCCGACGGGTGGTTATGCGCAAGAACGACAGCGGCGGCATTATTTTTCAGCCCTGATTTAACGACCTCGCGCGGATGAACGGTGACAGCGTTGACCGTTCCCAGAAAGAGCGTGTCGTGGGCTATCAGGCGATGCTGGTTATCCAGCCACAGGACGGTGAAGGCTTCGCGGTCAAGGGTGGCAAACTGCAGACGCAGCCAGTCCCGGACCGCATGACTGGACGTAAATGACGCTCCGGGTTCGCGTAACTGACGCTCCAGCAGGATTAGCGCTTTCTGGATGGTCTGTTGTGCCGATGACGGTAATGAAGCGGCAAACAGCGGTAACTGTTGTTCCATCATATTGGCCTCAGTCGATGATGTGCATAATGACGTTGCATTCCGCGTGGATCAGCGCGTAGTCCCGCAGGCTGTAATAGTGCTCCGTCATGGCATCGGATTCGGTGCGCATGGCATGGTGGCTGTATGTCATCAGGCAAACGGCTATCCCGGCGGCTTCGGCGCTGAGTTCACCACCGTTGCCGTTCATGGTGTTAAACAGCGCCCACTTCTCATCGGTATCTCCATTTGTTTCCGGGGCCATAAACGCACCGCCGTTGCTCAGTGTGTAAAAGCGCCAGCTCCCCCCGCAGTAGTCCGCGCAGAAGCGGTCCATCCATGCGAAAATGGTGGGTTCTAACGTGATCCACTGCGGTATGCTGCCGAAGTGCTGCGGCCAGAAGCCCACGCGTTGTTTGTTCGGGACGAGCGAGGCGGTTAATGCGGGTTTGGAGCCCTCATCGGCGTACTGCTGTAACGGGGGATTGTCGTTAAGGTTAATCATGTTGGTCATGGTGGTTTTTTCCTTGTTCTTTACTGGACCGGATATGCCGGTTCAGCCGGAGTGACGGGCAGGCCTGCATATAGCCGTTCTCATCACAGTGTGAGGGCCTGTGCCCCTCAGCGAGACTTAACCGGCAGAGACTAAGTTCGCCGGGGCGGTAGAGCAGATGTGTGCACCAAGCGCACAGGTCATCATCAGAAATGGAGCGACAACCGGGAAGGTTCAGCAGGGTGAACGGACCGGGAGGTAACGGTGGATCGTCAGTATTTTGCATGCTGATTCCTTAGCAGGCACAAAAACAAACGCCCCGCTCAATGAGCAGGGCGTTAGCGGGTTTTATGAGAGTATTAAGAGCAGTGCGTGTATCAGTGATTTTCGAGGGCGAGGGTTTTCTCCTTACCATTGATATAGCGGATATTCAGCGTTGTGACGCCAGCCTTAACGGAGGGTTTCAGGTCTGCAATTTCATCGCACCCTACCCCGGTGATTTCCCGGATTTCAGGGGTTTCACGGGTTTTGCTGACGACATACCAGTTCCCTGCAGGACAGGCAATACCGCCGTCCTGCTTCAGCAGGGCGAGGAACGGTGAATCAATAAGCTGAGTATATAACCCGGCCTCGTCAGCACCGTTAATCAGCGTATCTTTCCCTTTACCACCGCAGTTACGGCAAAAGAGCCTGCCGTCCTGTGAACGCAGAATCTGGGCTGTATAAGCCGGTGCTTCATTATCCAGCGAGAAGGTATTACGCTCTCCGTTCTTCCAGATAACGCTGAGCAGCGTGACGCCATTTTTCTCTGTTACCGATACACTTCTGGCGCTGCTCAGGTTTGAGCGGTCATTATCGAACTGAATGCTGCTGATGGCAGGCGTTGCTGCGAATTTATCAATGTAGAAAAAATCAGGCGTCTGATTCGCCGCCGCCCCCGGTACACTGTCAGACATCAGAATGGCATAGCGGCTCGTATCCTGGATTTTGCTGTAGCTGGCGGTCTTTACTTTATATCCCTGGGGGTAATCCGCCAGAAAATAACTGTCCTTTTTCTCCGACCCACAAAGGTGGCAGACCATATGCCCTTCGCTGTCGGTTGTCAGACGGGGAAGATTGTCAGCCGGCGCGGAGGCAGCTGGTTGGGTAAACATCAGGTATAGAGATGCCATCACCAGCCCGGTGAAGCGGATTATTTTTTGTCTGTTAATCATACAGTTGTCCGTAAATGTTTATAAAGAATAGCGTTGTCTGGCGGAAAGAGAACCTTCTCATTCCGCCATGCATTCAGCAGCAGCCCGCCCGGTGTAAGCAATAAAATCAGGCGAGGTAAAAATTCGGGGGGTATTCCCCCAGTCCTGACCATAACGCTGAACGAGTTTCCCCCAGGCACAGTCACACAGGGCGGTATTGCCCTCGGAGGTGCATTCGCGCATAAAGGCACGTTTTCCCCCTGGCTCATCACAGGCGGTTAACAGCAGGAGGGAGGCAAGAAAAAGCCCTTTGTGTTTCATCATCACGATTTACGCATAAACAAACCGAGGATGAGCAGGACCACGATGATGATTATCCAGATGAGTCCGCCGATAATGCTGCCGAGTGAAGGAAACCAGACAGCGGGCCATACCAGCCCCTGTCCGATGGCATAAACCAGACCACGCCATGCCTGAGCTCCCCATACAGCCTGATAAATGGTCGTGATAAAGGCCAGTACACAATAGATACTGATAATAAAACGTTTCATTCATGACTCCATTCGAACATCAAATAGCGCAGGCGAGTGGGAGAGAAATGGTTGCTGATAAGAGACAGATTCATTCATTGATAGTGAAGGTGCCTTGGTCGGTGAATACCCTGGCTTCCAGAAAGCTGCAGACCACGCCCGCCGGTGGCTGAAGATAGGTATGGCCGAAATGCCAGGTCAGACCGTCAGCAAAATGCATCGTGGTGGGAGTGAAGGTCGCCCCCTGTGCCACCCAGCCCTCAAGCCTTTTACCCTGATACGTGATGGTTCCTTTTGTCAGCAGTGGGCATTTGCCCCGGTTGACGTCAATATTCTTAATCAGAACGGTGTCAGTTTTAGCCGTAACGGTGACATTGATACCCTGTATGTTCTTCTGAATATCGACCTTGATAATGTCATTTTCAGCCGCTACGGCCATTGAGGACAGGGCTGCCATCAGCGTCATGGCTGCAGCAGTAGTAGAATATTTATTCATACGCGTTCCTTAATGCGTGACAATCCCTGCGACATATCGCATTGATTTTAATGATTAAAATTAACAAAAACATAATACCCTGTGGATTATGTGGCTATCGGATGAATCATGTACAACGATGAATATCGATCGGCTCGATCGACAAAATCGATCGTGATGAAACAAGAAAACTTATCGAAAACGGCAAGGCCGCTCATCGAAAGCGAAGTGACTAACCGAAGAAAAATCCCCACAAGGAGTGTGCCGCGCGGGCGACAGTGTGTGTGACAGCCTGCAGCGCACTGCGAGCCACCTGCGGTAGCGGGGCCAGGTCAATAATCTTATCAATCACTTCCACCACGGCATCGCCAAAGCTGCTGCTGGCGGTGCTGATGACGCTGGTGGTGCGATACCCGTTCTGCAGGTGGGGAACCAGTGGGCTGCGGACCTGCTTTGGGAGGCGGGTAATCATCGCTTCCACCAGACGTGACAGGCGATAACGCCCCCGCACCGAGACCGGAAGAATATCGGCCTCGGCGATTCTCAACTGACGTGCCACTGCCTGCTGCTTCTGTGCAATACGTTCCGCCTGTAACGCCGAGGGCTGAGCGGACGGCCAGTTCCACTGCTCGGCAGGTTCAATTTTATCCACCTGGTTGAGTACCCACAGCACAGGCGGCAGCGGGCCGTTGTACTGCGCGAATACCCCCTGATAAAACTGCTCTTCCACTGCAAATGCGCGATCATCAGCCTTGAGAACACACAGCACCATGTCCAGCTCGGGCAAAAGCTGACGGTAGAGCTCACGGTATTCGTTATCGCGCTGCTGACTTTCACCGACGCCGGGGAGATCCATCAGTGTCAGATAGTGGTTACCAAACCGTAACCGCACGCGCTGTGGTGAACGTGTGCAGGCTTCGACAGCGTTCACTGCGCAGACTTTACTGCGAAACAAGGCGTTGCATAGCGACGATTTACCAACGCCAGTCTTACCCATAATACCGATCACGGGTTCATAGGTGACAAGCTGGCTCAGCTCGCGAACTAGCGTCTGGCGAAGTGCTCGTGGATAGCGGCGCAAATGGCGGCGGACCAGGGCATAACCTGAAGATTTTTTCATAGAAATTCTCAGCACAAAAAAAGGCCATCCGGAGTGGATGGCCTGAGGTAGTAATACGGAAGGGAATTCAATAAGGTGATATATATTTTAAAATTAATTAGAATTGGGCTTCCTTACGAAACCCTCAAGGTGATCATCATAATTAGATGGTAAAAAGCTCTCATTTTTCAATTCCCGATAGAGTTTTTCACGTACTTTTCTTTGCTCGTATTTCTTATTGCTGTACTGGCTGTTGTAAACAGGCTTATCACTCTGGGTAAATGATGTTATTCCCGGTATTTTGCTGTAATTCTTTGCTACTCGGGCCAAATAATCAAGGTGGTTTATCTGACTATCGGCCATGCCCACAATATTCTTTAATTGCTTTTTTAATGCGATGAGACGAGGCTTGCTATACTTTTCTTTATTGGCCTTTCTCTCTTCTGATTTGCTAATCAATGCGGTCAGTTCAGCTACTGACTTATCCACTACATCTGTCTTTTTATAATGGTCTTCGGAAGGAAAAGGTAACAATACGTCTTTATAAAATATTTGATAGCTTCCTTTTTCCTCATTATCCGTTTCGTTATTAAGCAAGTGAACGGGTGGTGATGGTAACTCCCCAGTAAATGAATAGTAATGAATATCAACACGGCGTCCGCTTATCGTACTCCAGATTCTACCAATGTCATGGGCGTACCAGTTGCTCAAATTATCTACAGAGACATAGAAGATGATATGCAGGTACGGCACAAAATTTGTATCTGTCAGCATGACCACTTTTGAATATCCCAGAAAAGATGAATAGGCCGACCTGTGCCGCAACTTTTTGATCACCTCCGGCAACTGTTTGTTTAGCTGAGCTGCATGCTCTTTAATCTGTCGATATGAAAGAACAGATTCCTGTTGCGATACTTCCTGGCTGACAAAGATTGACATGGGAAGAAGCGTCAGCGCTTTTTTATCAGACCGACTGTTACTTTTTAATGAAAAGTAGTGTTGCTGAAGCTCCGCAAAGAGCTTTTTCTTGTCATTAAGCAATGCTTTCACCACTCGCCGGTCATCGTTTTGCAGTGGGAACCTGAACTGATAGGTCCAGCGATTGGCGTTCATGCTCATCGCAAAGGAAACATCGTTACCTGAGCTACGACGTGAGCTGAAGGCCCTTGATGATGTACTGACCTCCTTTGTACTACGATCCTCTTTGTTGATATCGGTGTTAAGCAACTTCAGCCAGAAATTGGTAGGTTCATAATCTTTTTGCGGCATATCGCCATCATGTTCATGAGTACGCTTATCGAAGCAGGTAAACGTATAGTTATCGGCAATATCGCCGTACACAACGTCACAGTGCGCTCGTCCAATGTCTCGCGGTTCAACACCAAAAAAACGAAGCTCATCGAGCGGGAGCAGCAACAAGTCTTGCCGCTGACCAGAGGCTTTGCCCTGCTTTACTTTTGAGCTCTCAATGTTCTTGTCGACCATACCATCCTCAGTTCCAGAACAGAGCATTTCTCCTAACATTATCGCAGTGGTAATGATGTGTAAAACACAATTTTTCACCTCTAATATCACTAAAAAAAACCATGTAAAATCACAATATTCTTGTCGGAAAATGACACCAAAAAATTCATTTTTAACCGTAAAAACGGGTGTTATGTCAAAAAAAATCATTTTAAACATGAATTTTAAAAAGAAATTGCACTATTTTTGAACACCAGTACTCCCCAAAGCCAGCGAAAAATCTTTCAGGGCTGCAACAGCCAGATGCAGTTTGCGATACGTGAAAGCAACCATGCGGTAGCCTAATCAGGTGATAACTTGCCGCTCAAATCCGTCAAAAGGGCGAGACGTTAGTTGAAGTAGGCCTGGCAAAACTGAGTTTCAGCCCTTCAATTTCTCCCAATTATTTGACTACCTGGTGGGCGAAATTACCGTCATTCGGACCAGACTGCTCCTGCCATTTTCCATCGCATTTAAGCTTAATTAATACTGTTTCTAATGAAGAGATCACGATGACCCTCCCTCGTCACCGTCTGACAATCATCGAGACACTGCTGTTGACGGTCACCCACCAGAACGGCAAATCCTCCTGCCAGTCACCCGCTGTCAAAACTGACTCCAGTTTCCATTCTCATGACAACAATCATCATCATGAGGAATTGACCTTGCAGCATTCAGCTCACACCGATACCAATCTGAACTATGTCCAGCACCGCACACTGAGACGACATCTTCGTCATCACCAGAATAATTTATTTGAACGCCATTCAAGGCTACTCATGCTCCGGATTGATTTCTCCTACCTGTCAGGGAGTAACCTGAGCACCCAAGCCGATGTGTATACGCTGGTAGGGCATATCACTGAACTCATGCAACGCAGCACGACAGTAAGTCACATGGTGGGACATGCATGGGTACTGGAGCATACCGAAAGCCACGGCTATCACATTCACGCTGTGTTCTACCTCAACGGTCAGAAACGGCGTAAAGCATGGCCTGCATTTGAGCTGCTACGAGAGATCTGGGAGAAGATAACCGAAGGTGAAGGGCTGGCCTTTCGCTGTGCGCCGCAGGCTCACTACAAAGTACAGGGAGAGCGCGTTACGGCATATGACGATTACAGCGGTCGTCAGGATATGCAGTATATCCTGAGCTATCTCAGTAAAACAGACCAAAAGAACGGCAAAGCCATTGGTCACTGGAGTGAAGTCCCACCTCCTGCGCGTAACGGCAGAAGGCGTAAGCTGGCTATATCGGCACAGCATAACGCTAAGCAATAAAATTTGAGGTTCCAGCGGATTCGTTTGAAGAAGCTCATGAAATCACCTCCTGGCTTCTTCTCCCTGAATCCACATGGAGAAAAAACGATGAATAACCCCAGCTACAGCATTCTCAGCGATCAGTTCGTCGATATGGCGTTTATCTGCCAGTTAACTGGCCTGAGTGATAAATGGTTTTATTTCCTGATTAAAAAGGGGCTGTTTCCTAGGCCTGTCAAATTTGGGCGTAGCTCCCGCTGGCTGCAAAGCGAAGTGGAGTCATGGCTGCAGCAACGCATTGATCAGTCCCGCCAGTAACTCACTTCCCCTCATCTGACTCATCATCGTCACTAACACCACGCCAGTCTGCCCATGGGACGGATTACCCCTGCGTGCTATCTGGCGAAAAGGAATTATCAATGTACGCCCAATCGTTTATAGCTCATGACGCCAGAGGAAAGTTGGTCGCTGCCTCTGCAGCGAAGAATCGCCTGAAGGAGCATTATACCTGTCACCTCTGTGGGAGTCGTTTACGTCTTCACCATCATGCCAGCCCACCCTGGTTAGAACATGTTGAAACGCATCTGACTGAAAACGGACGTCAACACTGCCCCTATGTGCATCCAGACCCCGCTGAAATCGATCTTATTCAAATGCTGCGTCTCTCAGTACCTGAAATCTGGCCGATGATTTACAAAGACGACTGGCACTGCACCGCGTGTGGTAATGACTATCATGGCGAATGCTATTGCCTGACCTGCCGGACTGGTTCTCACAGCATCACATTGCGGTCAAAGAGGAACGTCTGATGGAGAAATGTGATGTGGCTCATAGCCGGAATGGCAAACTCATTCACGCGGATGATGCCCGGCGCTATCCACGTGGGCGCTGGTACTGTGCAGACTGCAGTTGTCCGCTGATTCTGCGCACGGTATCCGCCCATCGTAAAGCCTGGTTCGATCATGACCCAAAGGCTCTCGCCAGTATGAAACTTCGACTATGTCGTTTCATCCAGCCAGATAAAACCGAACCAGTTACTCGCGCTGAGGAGATTGCGTTATCTGAACATCGCAATGGTTTTCGCATGATGAAATGCTTTCTGGCACATGACAGCCACCATCATGTTCGTGCAGCCAGCAAAGTAGTGAAATCAATCTCCGAAAGGTGGTACTGCACGTCCTGCAACTGTGTGTTGATATGGCATCCTGAGACCGAGAGGGAGAAAGCGTGGTTTGAACATGATCAACTCAGTGTTTCTGCCGGGAAGCTGAAAGCTTGTGCCTATCTCGATCCAGCCATCAGGGAAGAAGAACGTATCAACAAACTGAAATCTACCGTCAGATATCTGGATACTATGGAGTCGATTACGGAGTGGTACTGCGCTTATTGCTCAACCTACTATTCAGGAAGCAAGTTTTGCGCTTGCTGTGGGGATGGAATTTACAGCATTGAGGCAGCAAGTGCTCCGAAGCCAGATATCGAGACACGCGCCTCAGCTCCACTTATCTCCGCATCTTCTGCCATAGCTTAAGATAAAAACACAGATCGCTGAAGTTGCTGATACCGCTGAACAAGGCACTGCATGATACCCTCTCCCAGAATCTGCGCCGTATTGCCGATTGGTCACTGACGTCATTGCGGTAGAGTCCCAGGAAATGACGGGGCTCTACCAGCGCATGCCGAAGCAGATATCTGCGTACAGAACGATGCTGAGGAAGCAGGCTTAGTTGAATAAGTTCTGCGATGACATCCAGATAACTCATTGCCCTAACGTCGTAATAATCAACACGATTGGTGATGGAGGCTGTGTTAATCCGGTAACGATAATCTTTGTCATCTGAAATGCAGAATTGGATATTGCTCAGCGCCAGTTCAACGGTCCAGAGAATATCCTTGTGGCTTTTGCCGGGGTGGAAGTGCAGTTGATGCTCACGAACGTATGATGAGCGAATTATTTGCAACCAGAGATAGTGCGGCCATTCGCGGTGAGTAACACAGTGGCGGATCCAGTCGTGCCTGAAAGCTTCTGTCCATAAGCCTGCCGTGTGTGTACCGCTCTGCTAGGGCCGTCTGGCTCAATCCGCCAGCCATTGCATATCATCACATCAGACTGTGCTGCCTGTATGACCTGCCAGCGGTTATACACAAACCCGTCGGTCACCTCATCATCGGCATCGAGGAAAATCAGCCATTCGCCACGATGAATGGGTAATGTCGCATTACGCGCTGCATACACGCCCAGATTCGCTTGCGTCAGCAGGACAAAACGTGGGTATTCAATACCGGTAAGTATGCGCCGGGTGTCATCCGTTGAGCCATCATCAACCACGATGATTTCAAGACTGACGCTTTGCTCACTCAGAAGGTGATTGATTAGTGAGCCAATGGTATCGGCTGCATTCCATGCGGGAATAATGATGCTGACGTCGATAGTGTCTGGCATGAGCAATCCCTTCAACGCTTGTGTTGTTTAAACGGTACAGGGGTTTTTTCTCTGACTTCCCGCATCAGGTCGTACATGCAATCTTCACAAAGGGTTTTATCCGTCGACAGCAGGCGCTCAATGAAGCCGCGCTTTTTATTACAACGCTCGCAGCGTTTCATGTTGGCATTCCTGAGATGGGCAAGCGGTATACGTGCAGCACTGTCAGATGTGAACGAATACATGCAGTTAAAGGAATGGGAAGGATAAACAACGGGGAAGCAGTAAAGATAATCGTTTTGATAGATCAATTTTACCATACCGATCGCTTTTACCGATCAATCGCTGGGGCGTGCAAGAAGATAAGTGCCGGGATTGAAAGTGAAATCTCGCAACCTCTCTCGCGTTACAACTATGTTGGATCAATCGGTGCCCGATGGTCAGCTTAAGCAGGATGTGATGGAACTGCTGCGGACCTATCTGGGCTGTGATTATGACCTGCGGTTCTGGCTGACGTTTCCCACTAGACTGCTGCCGCTGCCCCGGCTGGTTGATGCCGGATTGTTTAACGGGTACAACATGATGCTGGGGTTAAGGGAGGATAATCTGGATGAAGTGCCTGAAAGAACGAGGATTCGGGTGGGGAGGTTGCGGAAAAGCGGTAATGACATTGAGGAAAGTTAATTTCGGAAGTTAAGCAGGAAAAATCTGCACTCGAGCTGATTCAGCAAAAAGTGGATATCAAAACAAATTATTGTACGCAAAATATCACGTAAAAAGACTGTAAAATCTGCTGTTCGTTACGTAAAATATCACGTAACAGATTTCTCGCGTTTTTACGGAATTCAAGTATGGCTAGTGTTGATGCAAATTACTGTTACTCTTTTCCCGCTATACGTGGCATCCAGGCTGGTCGTCCCTTCTATATCGCCACATGTCCAATGCGTATCATCCCCAAAATTTTCAGCTTTGATGAAAATGATGTTCCCCCGGAGTTACGCGCACAACGTACACTAAATAAATCGCGTATCCCCGAAATGGTCCGTTATCTTTTAGAAAATCCGAAGGATTATGTGTTTTCGGCGCTGACTGCTTCCATTGCCGTTGATGTCCAGTTTGATGAGTTCCCCGGCACGAACAATCTTGGGACGTTATGCGTACCGATGGATGCGCAAATTTTGATCAACGACGGTCAGCATCGCCGTAAAGCGATTGAAGACGCCTTAGATGCTCGCCCTGAGTTGGGGCAGGATAATATTCCTGTGCTGTTTTTTGTCGATGAAGGTTTGAAACGTAGCCAGCAGATGTTCGCCGATCTCAATAAATACGCCATTCGTCCAAGCCCGTCGCTGGCATCACTTTACGACCATCGTGATGCCAGTTCAAATCTGGCACGTTATCTGGCAATGTCTATAGAGCCGTTCGTAGGGATGACCGAGCTGGAAAAATCCGGTATTAGTCAGCGGTCAAATAAATTATTTACGTTAAGCAGCATCAAACAAGCCACTCGTGCACTGTTAGGCAAAGATCCTAAAGAGAGTAATTTTGAAGAGTGCACGCAGATAGCCACCCGCTACTGGCAGGCTATTTTTCATGTAATGCCGGACTGGCAATTAGCAGCAAAAAAAGAGGTTTCACCGGTTCAGCTACGGCAGGACTATGTTCACGCTCACGGCATTGGTTTGCAAGCTCTCGGACAACTGGGTCACGCCCTGCTGATAGACTACCCGGAGCAATGGCAGGATAAAATTGCTGCACTAAAAACCTTTAACTGGCGTAGAAATAATCCAGAACTGATTAAACGCGCGATGCAGCACGGTAAGTTAAGCAAGACCAGCACGGCGATTCAACTCACCTGCAATGCGCTTAAAACTGCGATCTCAATTCCCCTCACTCCTGAAGAACAGGAGCTTGAAGCTCAAATGGTTGCCTCATGAGTAAATTAGTTCAGGCCTTCGATCTGGCCGAATACGAAGATTTTATTAATCAGGAGCAGTTCGCCGAACGTCCTCTGGCCGAATATGTTTCCGAAGTACAAAGAATTTATTGTGCTGATAAGCGTCCGTGGGTGATTGGCTACAGCGGTGGGAAAGATTCTTCCGCCGTGATCACCTTGGTGTACCTGGCATTGCTTGGCCTGCCTCCGGAAATGCGCAGTAAAGATGTTTTTTTAGTGTCATCCGATACGCTGGTGGAAACACCTGTCGTTGTAGACCTCATAAAGAAAACGATGTTGCAGATTGAGGCAGGAGCAAAGCGCTATGGCCTGCCAATCACCCAACATGCTGTGATGCCAAAAACCCATGAAACCTTCTGGGTTAATCTGCTGGGGAAAGGTTATCCGGCCCCAACCCGGAGTTTTCGCTGGTGCACTGAGCGGATGAAGATCAATCCGGTCAGCGACTTTATTAAAGATAAGGTCAGCCAGTTTGATGAAGTGATTGTTGTCCTCGGCTCGCGTAGTAGCGAAAGTTCTTCCCGTGCCCAGGTAATAGCAAAGCACAGAATTGATGGATCCCGCCTGGCCCGGCATACCACACTGGCAAATGCGTTTATCTATACCCCTATTGATACTTGGGATGTAGAAGATGTCTGGAAGCTGCTGCGCGGTGCTTTCCGCTATGCTCCCGGAGATATCGAAGAATGGGAAAGTCCGTGGGGCGGAAACAACCGCCCGCTATGGACGTTGTATATGGACTCTTCCGCACAGGGCGAGTGTCCACTGGTGATCGATGAAAGTACCCCTTCCTGTGGTAACTCCCGCTTTGGCTGCTGGACCTGTACCGTAGTCACCAAAGATAAAGCGATGGAAAGTCTGATCAAGAATGGCGAAGAGTGGATGTCCCCTTTGCTGAAATATCGCGATTTGCTGGCATTTACTACCGACCCCGTGAATAAAGATACGTTCCGCAACTATAAGCGCCGTACCGGTAAAGTGAGTTATCAATATGCAAAAGACGGCGAAGAAATCAGTGCGGAACGTAAGCATGTTCCCGGCCCTTACTGGCTCAAATATCGCCAGAAATGGCTTAAAGATTTGCTGGAAATTGAGCGCGATTTGAACGATCAGGGCCATACCATCACGTTAATTACGCAGCCGGAGCTACACGCTATTCGCCAGGAATGGCTGAAAGATCCTAATGAGCCGGACTGGTACGACACTTTGCCAGGTATTTATCGCGACGTTTATGGGAAAGACCTGGACTGGGTTATTGACGACCAGTCACGTTTCAATGCTAGCGATGCGGAACTGCTTGAGCAGATCGCCCAAGGATTTGAGGTGGTTCCTGAGATGGTTATGAAACTGATTGAGCTTGAGGTTTCTATGGAAGGACTCAGCCGCCGTCAGGGTATCTTCGACAAACTTGGCACCATCTTGAAACAAGACTGGGGCAGTCTCGAAGAAATTAAACAGCAGCAACAAGCCTTACAGAAACGGAACGACCGAGATATTCATCAGGATGAAGTAGCAAAATTGGAAGCCGAACTACAGATCTTGCAGCGCAGAATTAACGAAGTGAGCGAGCCAACTCTGCTTACCAGTGAGGAAAAAGAACGTGTTAATTAAACAGCTGGTATTGCGTAATTTCCGTGTATTCAATGGTACTCATGTCATTGATTTGGCCCCAAGAAAGCGCCGGAACAATGATAACCCGCGTCCGATAGTTCTTTTCGGTGGGCTTAACGGAGCAGGAAAAACATCAATTCTGTCTGCAATACGCCTGGCACTGTATGGTCGGTTAGCGTTTGGCCCAGCAACTCAACAACAAGAGTATGTTGAAGAACTTAGCGCATTAATTCACAACGGATCAACGACTGATGAACGGCCAAATGAAGCGTCGATTGAACTCGTTTTCACGTATAACAAAGGTGGGCATGAAGCTGAGTTTACCGTCACGCGCACATGGAAAAAAGGGAAAAAGGACCAACTATCCCTCCAGCAAGATAACCAACTCCTTGAAGAACTGGATTATGATCAATGCCAGGGTTTCTTGAATGAATTAATTCCGCATGGAATCGCCGATTTGTTCTTCTTTGATGGTGAAAAAATTGCAGAGCTCGCTGAAGATGACTCTGGTAATGTTCTACGTACAGCCGTACGTCGCTTGTTAGGTTTAGATCTCATCGCGAAACTTCGTAATGATTTGATGATCTTTGTTAAGCGTCAGCAATCCAGTCAACTAGCAGACTCCCAACAACAAAAACTTGCTGAACTCGAAGAACAGGTTAAGCAGTTTGCTTTCCAGACAGAGCATATTTTAGAAAAAGCTGATTTTGCCAAAATACGATTTGATTTGCTTTCAAAAGAAATCAACCGTTATGAAGCACTTTTGAATGCGCAAGGTGGTGCTTTTGCTCAGACAAAAGCACAGGAAAAACAGAAAGTCGACACTCTGTTAAAAGAAAAAGATCGCCTTGAAAAAGCATTGCGCCATGAATGCGATAGCTCACTACCTTACTCTCTTGCACCTAAGACTCTAGGGCTTTTACTTGAGCAAATTAGTGCAGAGATACAAATTAAGCAGGCAAAAAGTTTTGAAAGGGAATTAACTCAATTTCTTACGCAGCTAAAAAATGATATTTCATTCCGATCAGGAACTACTGGCAAAATTGCTGCCGAATCAATTGAAGATAATCTGAAAGATTACCTGGCTGGAAAACCCAAAGGTGAGCTGTTATTTGACATCTCCGAACGTGAAGCTGGGATGATCCAACAATCGATCGAAAAGGACAGCAAGAAAGCGTGGCGGCGTTTTGATCTTTATCGTAACCAACTGGCTGAAGTTGAAGAGCAGCTTGAGCAAGCCGCGGCAAACATTGCTCGTGCACCAGAAGATGATCAACTTATCGATATATTTGAAAAACTCCGGGAACTTGACCGTAAACGCGAGAAGAAACGGCAGGAGTATCGCTCACTGTTGGAAGAAGCAAAACAAACTAAACAGCTGCAACTGGACTGCACTCGTCAGGTACAAAAAACACACGATCTGGCACGTAATCAACACAACTCCGATAGTGCATTTAATAATGCCCAAGAAACAATCAACTTGCTTGGTCGCTACAGCGAGCTTTTAACTCAAGCAAGGGTGAAAACGCTATCAGCGAATTTTGAAGCGGCTTACCGTAAACTAGCTCGTAAAGAAGATTTGCAGCTTAATGCACACATCAATCCTGAAACATTTGATGTGGAATTAGTGGATGAAAACGGCTCAGTGATCAATCGCAAACTACTCTCTGCCGGAGAGAAACAGATCTATGCGATTGCGATTCTTGAGGCCCTAGCAAAAACTTCTGGTCGTGATTTGCCGGTAATCATTGACACTCCATTGGGCCGTTTAGACTCTCAACATAGAGATAAACTGATTAACCATTACTTCCCGTTTGCCAGCCATCAGGTAGTTTTGCTTTCTACAGATACGGAAGTGGATGAGCGTTATTTTGTCGATCAATTGCGTGATGATATCTCTCATGCTTATGAGATTGTGTTTAATGCGCATACAAAATCATCGGTGCTGAAGCCCGGTTATTTCTGGGAATTAACCAAGGAGGTAATCTGATGCTCCCGAATCGAATGGTGCTTAGTCGTCAGACTGAAGAGCAACTTAAAAAATTGAAAGGGTATACCGGGATCACTCCGAATATTGCCGCCCGGCTGGCTTTTTTCCGCTCGGTGGAGAGTGAGTTTCGTTATTCCCTTGAGCGTGATACCAATAAGCTTGATGGCTCGTTGGTGTTGGATAAAATTACGTGGCTGGGGGAGACATTGCAGACTACGGAATTGGTGTTGAAGATGCTTTATCCTCAACTAGAACACAAAGCGATGATTAAGGCGTGGGCGGCGCATGTCGAGGACGGAGTTGCGGCATTAAGGAACTATCGAAACTTAAATCAGTTTACAATGAATCTACTGTAACCTTAAAGTGCTGAAAAGGAAGTAACCTCAAGGAACGCTTAAGCCTAACTATTAAATATAGTGATAATCTCTGTTCACATGGAGATTATCACTATAATTATACATTTTAAATTAAATATTTTTTATTTTACAACATTAATATCTTTTTATAATATTTAAAATCGTTATGCTCAGAAAAAGCCTCAATTGATTTAAATCCAGTTTTAATAAGAATAGTATTTTTAATTCTTGCTGCACCTATTCCCGACGCGGTAAAAAACACATCAGAGAAATCAACATCCAATATAGATAAGACTCTATTTCTTAATTCTTTTAAATCAAAATCATTAGTAACAGACAAATACTCTCTTAAAAAATCAAACTGGGCTTGAAAACCTACTGTCTTTAATAGATAGCTATTTTTACTCTGTTTAGTCCATACTGCAGAATCCATAATATCAAAAAATATAAAAATCACCTTTTCAATAAACTCATCTTGTGATGAAATATAAAATGGTCTAAGAGGCCTAGTTGAACCATTACTTATTAAGGCCTTTCGCCCATCTTTATTTTTATAATTTAATAGCTCATCTCGATCAAGTTTTGGATTCCCAGTAATTAACTTCATTATACCATCGACAATTGTTGACAGTGATACCAACGGTCTATCTGTACTTTCTGTATCAATATCGCTGGGTGCGCCTAGACGTATTTTATTCTCTAAAGGTTTCGAATGCTTATTTAACTTCCGAGTAATAAATACCGCTAGCTTCTCAGGAGACCAAAGTTCCTTCGGTTCATCATCCACTCGAAAACCAAAAAGATCATATGCTAAACTTTTGTCTACTTTCTTTTGATTTATATTAATCGTTGCAAATATATATGCTTGATATGGCGCCGGTAAGTCTATGAATACAGAGCATAATAAATCCATACTCTTTCTTTCTGAAAACTCAAAACCAGATAATCGATGTTGACCATCAATGATGGTGGCTATTTTTAACTCATCAGATGGCATTACTAGAGTATAATGTCCATTTTCTTCCTCGACTCGCCAACGGATATTGGGATCTTCTATTAAGTTACCATCTTGATCAAAATTTGCACCTAATATGATTGAATTTGGAAAAGTAGACTCTACGCTATCAATATACTTACCAATTAATCTACTTCTTTTCTCATCCAACTCCCTTTGGTTTCCTCTCATGAAAGAAAATAAACCATCTGACCCATTTTTTACACTATAATGTGCTCTTGAACTAAATGAAACCTTTGACAAAATTCCCGAACTTATAGAAACGGCATAAAAAATACCAATGGGCTGCTCAATTTTAATTGCTGGTAATCTAATTTGGTTACTCAAAGTCACCTCCTAACATCCCATTTGTACTTTCAGAATCATATCTCGACGAATTGACATGATGAATGAACCATAAAATTATCGTAGCCCCTAAGGAAATATTCACCCAATTTAGGAATAAGAATATATTTCCACCATGACTTTTCACGCCCTTAATATAAGTTAAGACCAATACTATAGTAAGTCCTAAGACAATCAGCTTAGTGATTTCTGGCATTTTTCTATCATCAGATTCAGACATAAAAATCCTAGACTCTAAAATGACGCACAAGGTTGCTATACCGAAAGTCAATGCGTTTATTGGGTCAAAAAAAAGAGCATTATCAGATAATTCAAGAGCATAAGGAACCCAAAGCCCCATGCTGCCAATAAAAAAGTAGAGAAATAACTCTCTCCAAAATTCAAATTTCTTGACGGCACGCTTAGCTCTAGCTTTGAAATTATAGCAATAAGACTCACTTGCAACAGTTACTTTATTTTGAGTATCCAAATTCCCTCCCATAATTTAGACCAATTCCCAAAATGCTTTATCTCGCATTTTTTTAACGCTCTTGTCCCCATCCACATATAAACTAAAATGCTTCTCAAGCTGCCGAATCTGTCCCATCAGAGACTCCTGCTCGCCTTTATCATCAACGTTAAATACCGCCTTAATATCCGCATTCCTAATCTCAGAAACACGATGGATTACCCATGTTAAAATATAGGAAGCGTAATTATTTTCCCCGGTCTTAAAGTGAGTGATCTCCTGCGTTGACAGGATCGCACCAACGCCATACTCACGGCCTTCTTTAAGGATCTTACGCAGGCTGGAGAAATCCTGGCGCATAAAGTTATCGGCTTCATCCACTAGAATCATTTTCGTGAGCTGACGGTAATCCCCTCGTACAACGGGTTTACCGCGCTTTTGCATCTGGGCGTAAAACAGATCCAGCGTTAGTGCAACCACCAAGTTTTGCACTTCTGGCGGATAGCCAGCCAGCTCAATCACAGTGACACCGTCAATCAATTCGTACAAGCTGGTCATCTTCTCCGGCATGGTCTCGAATATCTTGTAACGCGCCAGTTTAGAAAGTGCTGCGTAAAGTGAATCTTCTTCAACCTTCTCCTGATCGAGGAAGCGCTGCCATACATCTTCAATCGTCGGCGCAGTCCTTGACCATGTTGTTGGATCTTCCGGCGAAATACCTGCCGCTTCGTAGCATTCCAAAATTAGATTTTCTAGTTTGAGCTGCTGCTTATGGCCCAGCCCATAAGCTTTCGCCATTGTTTCCGATAGTCCACCAGCGGTATGGATTGGTAGCATTGGCGTATCGCCAAACAGAGATAAGGGATTGTAAGGCAGCTTAAATAATTTGTACTTTTTAGCACCCGTTGCATCAAGAAAAGCCTCGTCCACATAGTCTGATTTGTAGTCGAAGATCAGCAAACCAATAGTTTTACCATCAATGTTGCAGGACTGATTACGCATCAACTGTGTGACCAGCGATTTAGTAAATTGAGTTTTACCGGTGCCCATCGTTCCAATAATGCCGGTATTGGTATTCATGAACTTCGCGGTGTTGGTTGGCTCCCAATGTAATGGACTCTGACGCGCAGCATCATGTCCAAACAGGATCTGTAATGGAGTATCGCTAATATCAGGTGTCACCACCGGTATAGCAGGCTGTAATGATTTCGACTCAGGTTCCTGAATAGACTGTTCTGCAGTCGCCGTTGTGACTTCTACCACGACTTCAGGTTGTGACGGACTTGCATCACACTCTGGCTTAAGCCGGTATTTTTCCGGCACCCGGTAACGTTCCGCCAACGGTGGTTCATCCCCTTGCGCAGCAATCAATGAAGGCAGCAGTGAATAAGGGATTTCGATCTGTAAGATATTCTCCGCTGTCTCTTTATAAGAGAGATCGAAACAGGTTGAGCTGTCCACATGCGCCACGACGAAGCCGTCCACATAGTCGGCCAACTCACCTAACTGATAGTCGCCCGTTGACCACCATTCGCGTCGTTCCAGCAAGGGAGCCAGTTTGTTGCTATCCAGCACACCGTACAGACGTAGTTTCTCCACCTGCATCAGTACCTGACGAATAAAGAGCGCCCGGTACAATTGTGATGCCAGCGTTTGTGGTTCCAGAAGGTCCTGCTGTAAATAGCGTTTCAACTCACGAGCCTGTTGACCTGCATAGCTGTAGTCAGGCCGCGCCCCGGTTTTAACTTCCAGCGGTAACAGATAGAGGCGGTTTTCTTTGAAACCCACAAAGAGCACATCATCAGAGATCGCGCCGTTACGATACCCCTGTAAATTTCTCGATAAATCGCTCTCTTTCATTTTCAGCCCGACATTGCCGGACACACGGATCATTTCGGCCACCGATAACGGAATCCAGCAAATGTCGGACTGGTGCAACATAGATTGCACAAATTTGTACGCACCTATAATGCCGTGCTTCTCTTTACGCTCTCTTTCATTGGAGCGCAGCATTTTAAGCAGCCATTCGCCGTTAAAGGCATTAAATTCAGCCAGCAAATGCTGACTATCAACAGCAGGTTGCCCTGACTGGCTTCCGGTCTGGAGCAACCGCAGGAACAAATCAACCTGCTTCGTGACGGTGACGGCATCGTAGCCTGCGCAACTGGTGTACTGGTCAGAATAGTGGATAAGCACTACATCTTTCTGACTGGTGAAAAAGTCGAGAGTGACTTTTGGATCAATAATGGTGGTCCAGAGCGCGCTATTGTAGGAGTAATTGAGCAGCTGTTTAAAATTACCGCTCACAGCCAGGCCGATCCCTTGTCCATGATACTGGCTGTTGCTTTGACGTGCAGGTTGCCACAGGCAGCCGATTAGTCGGGCAAGACGCAAAGCGCTGTAGGACTCAGTATCCACATCACGCAGTCCAAACGCGGTAAAGTAAGCATCCCCCTGCGTTTCGGCACCTTCCCCAGCAATCAACCCATGACACAATACCCCACTGGACGCATCTTCAATGCGGATCTGGCGGCAATCCACAGGTGCAGTATTGGTGAAAAATGCCAGATGTGCATAGGCCAGCTTGTCGCTTTCTGACGGCAGGACAAACTTGCTGAACGTTAACCGGCTACGCAGCAAATCAATCAGCATATCGGCTTCCGCCCGCCATACGCCGCTGTTCAGATCGAGATCGTTTTTAAGCTGCTCATAACTACCACTCTCTGCAAAGTGATCGAACATATTGGGTTGCAAACGTTCATCGTAGCAGCTCACATGAACCGAAATAGCCTTCTCTTTTTCTTGCTTGAAATATTCTACTAATCCCAGAAACAGTTCTTTGGCGTTCCCTTGATTAATGGCATTGATAATCAACGCACTGTTTTCAGCGCTCTGGAACAACCGGGCGTAAGCGTCCGTGAACTCATTAAGTTTGTCTTTTACCAGACGTTTAACGTAGTCATGGCTGACCTGCCGCTGGGGAACCACATCAATCCAGAAGCGGTTTTCATCAACCGGCTGTAGTTGCGCGTATTCATGCTCACTGTGATAAACATACGGCACTAACCCGGAAACCATCAAGCGATCAAGAGTGATCGGCGGTAGTGTGGCAAATGATGACGAATCGTGCTGTTCCGACTCCGCAACGATAGTTTCTGCCAGTTGTAGATGGTAGGCCAGCACCAGAGGATGCAGCGGAGAGAGGCGCTCATGGCTATCATTGCGGCAGATACCAAGATGCAGAAGACGTTTCTCATGCGCTGTCAGCGCTCTGCTCAGGCCTATTTGCTGGAGTGACTGTTCAAATGTAGTAACAATGTAGCTAACCAGTGCGCGATATTCCGCTGACCACGACACCAGACTCGGCAGTGTGTTACGACGATGATAGTAGGCAAATAAGTGCTCATAAGCGTTATGGAGATCGGGGTAGCTAGCAAGAAGTTCATCCAGCGTAAACTCGCTATCGTCACTTCCCGTACCCAGCAGACGTTGCTCAATTAATGAAGCTTCCATTATCAACAACTGCTGGCGTACACCGACGACCTTGTGTTCAGTATTATCGAGTATGATGCGCCCTTTTAGTCGGTTCCAGGTTGCATTGCCTTCTTCCTTAAACAATTTGTTGAAACGACTTTGGTCAAAAAGCAGTGGTAGCGTTAGCCCCTCTTCTGCTCCCGGTCCCTCTATGTTAAACGACAGACGGGAATCGCCAGAAACGATAGCAAACTGAACCAGGTCACTTTGATTTGCCAGCGTCTCAAAATTCACCTGAGCATAATGCTGGCAGTCAATGTCTTCGCTCTCGTCATTCAATGTAGAGGTCAGGTTGCCAGACTCGGCAATACGCAGCGTGTTATTTTCCAGTTGCAGGGTTATTTGTTCTTTACCTGGCTCAATGCGGTAACAGTGCTGAATATCGTTCAGCCAGAATTGATCCTGCTCGACTAACAACAGGCGAAATTTATACTCTTCAGCTGAATTATTGCGATTGGTCAGTTCGAGACTAAAGAAGCAAGGATGCCCGTCAAAAGGCACCGATGCCATAATGCGTGAAGTCTTTCCTCCCGCCCGGCTGGTGCGCCAGAAAGATGCTTTCTTTAACTGGCGATTGTGGGCAATCTTTATCTGGTTATCCTGAAGATCATTACCCTGAAAACTGAACTCCAACTCAGCCTTGGATTGCCCTGGCTGCAACTGCACCAGCAGACTGATGTCACGTTTGCCTGCCTTACTGGGGCTTTTCGCCCGTTGCCAAACCTCGCCGTTTTCGACGGAGACGTTCTCCAGCACCAGTTTTTGTTCACTATTTTGTTCTTTCTCTTTCCTATAGTCGGAGAAATCGAGCTCACGCCAGTCATCTTTATCGTAAAAATGCTCCTGAATGAATTTTGTACTAAACTCAGGCAGCACATTCTCCAGCTGTCCACTGTAGCGTTCAACACTATCTTCTATCTGGCGATATAATTTCCGGTTTTCATTCAGTCGGGTGCGTAGCTGCTTCTGGCTATAGTTCAGAAGTTCATCATCTTTAAACAGATGAAGCTCTGAGAAATCCAGATTGCCATCATCCAGCAAGCGATACAGCGACGAGAAACCAAATACGGTCGCGCCTTCATCCAGTACCGTCGCAAGTTGATCCTCCAGCAAACAGTGTGACAATTCCGAACGTTTACTGCCTATGGTAATGAGCTTTTCAAGTTGATGACTGAAAGTTTGTGGATACCAGATAGCATCCGGTGCCGCCACGTCTTTTGTGCTGTTAATCAGAGTATCGAGCATGCTATTGTGAATAATCAACAGCGCTGTTTGGGCAAAAACTCCGCTGCGCCCTGCAACTTCATCGCGCAAATGAGAAATGTAGTTTTCTGTGAATGCTGGAGCCTCGGCTCCGTGCAGTACAGGAATAAGCTGAACACCATTGCAGGAAATACAATCAATATATTGCGCTGGCGCAATTTCCAACTGATTGCCGTCCGCCAGAGAAACGAATGCTTCCCACAGTTTTAGGGCATTATCGGGATCGGGAGATTTGAACTGGTAGCGCTCGCCGGGCTGAATGATCCCCCCTACCCATTTAATAAAAGTTTCTGCCAGATAGGTTTCATACTGTTTTACGGACATAAACGGCGTCTCCACTATCACTCATTCGCTCTACATTTCCCATGCGTTCATAAAACGCCACCAGCGTTTGCGCCGACTGATTGTCCAGATAAAAACCGCGCTGTTCAAAACCACGCAGCAATTCATGTAGGCGGAGTTTGTCATTTTTGCCCACAGTGAGATTGGTCAGTAACAGAAGACGATCCTGATTCAGCACCAGCACTTTCCCTGCCCGACCGCGGACCTGAATGAAACCTGTACAGATTTCTCTTTCCAACTCATTTATGTAATTACGGTTTACTGCTGCCCTATCTTTTTTATCTTGAAATTGTTCAAGAGAAACAGAAAAAAATTGATTGAAGGCACTTTCTAGAGTTGATGCTTGTTCCCTAGCTTCGAGCTTCCGATTCTCAATAAATTCACTCAAATATTTATTAAGCGCGTTTAATATCTGAAAAGAGGTGTCTGGATAATTTATTACATCCTGATAAACCTGCCATAATGGACGTTTTTTTTCGCTTTTTTCCCACTGCAATATCTCTAATGCAGAAAGCATGGGAAAAAGTTTTTCACTTTGACTTGAGAATAGTTTATAACCATATCGGTTCAACATATCACGTTCGGAGCTAGCCTTCTCACTATCAAGAATAAAAAACAACGATTTGCTTTTTGGAACTCCATCTTTCCAGTTATCAATATTGAGTGCTAATTGAGCACACCAACTAAAGGCATACAATCGAAGAGTGTTGGTAAGCTCTTGCAATAGATATTTTGGATGCTCTGCTAAAAATGAAAGATCTGACTTGAAACACTCTACCATATAGGGTAAATATGGTTGTTCTTCTGTAAAGGGTCCCCTTCCTAAAAAAGGAGTTATATTTTTAACAAGTTTACCTAACATTCTTTGTTCGATGAAACTTAAATTATCCTGTATTGGATAATTTAATGAAAAATCCCCGATCAGATTAGAAAATAGGATAGCAAGTCGCTTATCTGCTGTTGAGCCTACATTTATTTTATCATTAGAAAATTGCGCATGGAAAAGTAAAAAAAGCGGAGATACACGGAAAACATCATAGTTTGCAAAGTACATTCTTTCCAATGTTGACCAAAATTCTGGATCTTCAAGCACTCCCTGCAAATCAGATCTGCAGTCATCACGAAACTGAGAGAAATCGTAATTATCAATCTTATGTTTAAGTGCATAACTAAGTACCAGACCAGTAACTATTTTCCAGTCAATATTATTATTGCTGTTACGTACTGGTAAGTAGCTATCGACTATATTGTTTCCAACTTTCAGTTTTTTTAGGGTAATGGGATACATCATGTTATCCCTCCATGCAGCTAATTGATATTATATCGTCATCTGCTTTTGCGCGATAGACTCGGAATCTGCCATCATAAAATTTTATATCGCGGCTAGATTTAGCTTGTTCAGAAATTAATTCAACAAGCTCATCCAGCAGAACTATGGCATTTTTATCGTATTTATTCGGACGATAGCCATTGTTCAATTTGTGCAAAAGTTCAAAAAGATTGAGTCCAATGTGAACAGGAGGAAGTGCGTTACACCCAACCTTTAAATATATATCAAAGCCAGTAGAATGAGCCGTGTGTTTATTACGAATAGAGTCCCAGTCAGGCTTTATCTCTACCGGCGCGGTTATTTTAACCCCACCAAACTCACCCAAAAAGAACTCTTCTTTTTGCATACTTAATTCAGGCGCTTTGCGGTTAGCATAGCGCTGGATACCAGCAATAAGCTCAAAAGCATAGAAGCGATTTAGTGACCTTTTTTGCTCCGGAGCTGCTGTGTAATTACTATGCAAGTGCCAGATTTCTGAGTAACGTTCAAACAGCGATTCGTTAAAGAACGCGGAAAATTTCCGATGATAATCATTACCCAATGACTCGTGCTGCAACAGCCAGAAAAGCCGGATCAAGGAGGTTGCGTCACCAGACTTAACACTCTGGCGATCAAACTTAATGTGCAACGGCTCAAGTGCGGCTAAAAAATCATCGAGATCAGCGTCAACCAGCCCCAGTTCATAGCGCAAAACAAACTGATCAAGTTCATAGGTGTGCAATCTGGCGGGATCAAAATCCGAAACTTTTTTAATCAGATCATTTTCTGCACCGGTGAAGAGATTATCAAATAAGTAGCCAGGCCCCATCAGTAGATGATGCAAAAAATCCAGCAGCGTACGGGTCGTTACAAACTGGTCTTTAATTAATCGCGCTTTAAAGAGCTGAGTAATTAACACATTCTGCACACCTGGCATGCAAAGCAATTTAAAGTTTGCAACCTCTTTTAGATCTGGGTTAACAGATTCCTCGCGCCGAAAAATAAACTGAAAGAAATTATTATCATCATCACGAGTTAAATTATCTAACAAGGCCTTAATAAATGATGAATATTGTTTGTTTTCGTCAAACTGGAATTTAGGGTAATGTTCAAAATCAAAAAAAGAACAGCTCTCGTTACGGTAAGGACGGCTTGCATCCTGCTGCCCGGATAAAAATGAGTCAATTGCAGACCGGATCATCTTGTGGCATTCAGCGCCTTCTCGAGCAAAGTTAGCGAGCATTCCGGTGTTGATGCCAATGAGCAATGGAGATAACTGCTGATGATGATTAGCAAATAGCTCATTCAAAGCGTCAATGGCTGATTGTCGAGGGGCAAAGCTATGAGTGGCATCCAGATGGAAACTAAATCGCCGCTGATAACGCGGATCTGACTGACAGCGGGTTAAAATTTCGGATTTTCCGTCCCCGCTACTACCGCACAAAAAAATGATTTCGCCGGGTTTAGCAACATCCAGATAGCGTAGCAATTCAGTTTCAATATCTTGTTTAACAAAGAGTTGTTCCTTCAACTGATCTAACTCATCCTTCTGGCGGTGTGTCACGGTGGTGACGGAAAACGAAGATGACTTCGCAAGTACACCCAACGCTTTACGTAATGTGATTGCGCTCATAACTTCATGTTCTCTAAAGTAGGAATACACTTATTCTATAAAAGCTACTTGCTGATATCTATAAGTTCTTTAACACATTCATTACGTGCAATTTCAACATTGCATATTTTACTATCCGTCAACAAAACATATCCAGAGATGGCGGAGCAAATCCATCCATCTAGCAGCTTCCAAAGTGAAGCTGGTTGATTAGTTTTTATTAATTAAACTTATAAATTTGCATAGTCAAACGGCTTAATCCCTTTCTCACGGTTAGCATCCAGAAAATCAGCCCGCCATGTGCTCATCCAGATGGTAGTTAAATGTATGATTTTAAATAAAAAAAGACCTCATTTGAGGTCCATTTACATACTGTTGGTGCCGAAAGAAACATGCGTATTGATACTTTCTATTCAAACGATTTTACGAAACTCAATAGCATTTATCTTTCCTAACCCATCCACATAATCCCCATACCACTGCAACATATCCCTTCTCTGCTCCAGATACTGCGCATGGTTGTACGTTCCGCGTATAGTGTTCTTGTCCACGTGCGCCAACTGCAACTCAATCCATGCCGTGTTATATCCCTGCTCATGCAAAATGGTACTCATCGTGTGTCGGAATCCATGCCCAGTTGCCTTTCCGTGATACCCAATCCGTTTTAACACCTGATTTATGCTCGCCTCGCTCATTGGCTTAGCAGCATCGTTCCTTCCCGGAAACACTAAAGTATAGCGCCCAGTAACAGCCTGAATCTCTCGCAACGCCTCAACGACATGAGTAGACAAAGGAACTATGTGTGGCCGTCGCATCTTCATGCGTTCCTTCGGCACTTCCCAAATCCCTTTGTCCAGATCAAACTCACGCCATTCAGCCAACCTCAGTTCAATGGTTCGAACTCCAGTTAGCATCAGAATACGAGTAGCAAGTCGAGTTATCGGACTGCCGCTGTAATTCTCCAGTGCCTGTAAGAATGCTGGCAGCTCATCAGCGAGTAAGTGAGGGAAATGCTGAGGTTTTGGCGTCGCCAATGCACTCGCAAGATCCGCCACCGGATTGATCTCCGCCCTGCCCGTCACGATGGCATAAGTGAACACCTGCTTACAGGCTTGCCGAATTTTACGCAGCTTATCCAATACTCCGCGCTTTTCTAACTTGCGCAGCGTCGTCAGCATCTCTATCGGTTTGATTTCAGCTATAGGACGCTTACCAAGATCCGGAAAAATGTCATTCTCAAACGCTTCCATCAGATCATCAGCATATCCCTTCGACCATCCTGGACGTTTGTACTCATGCCATTCAAGAGCAAGCGCTTTGAAGTTATTCTCAATGGCAATTTTACGGGTTTGCTTATCAACCTTCTTCTGCTCACCTGGATCGATGCCATTGGCAATCTTCCGTTTAGCTTCATCACGACGTTGTCTGGCTTCAGAAAGCGAGATCTCAGGATAAACACCTAGCGCCAACGTTTTCTGCTTGCCATCGAAGCGATACTGCAGCCGCCAATACTTAGAACCGTTCGGGTGCACCATCAAATGCATCCCTTCTCCATCGGTAAGTTTGAAGGCTTTATCGGTGGGTTTCGCACTGCGGACTTTTACATCTGTAAGCGCCATTGGCTGCTCTCCATAACTGGATGTTGGTACAAAAAAACATTGAACGGGGTTGTACCAACACATATACCAACAAAGATTACTTGATGTGGGTTTATGTCGATAGACTCAGGTTGAATTTGAATGCCTGGTGCTGGGCTAAATTACTGGATTTTAGGCATAAAAAAAGACGCCAGTTGACGTCTCTTGATATGAATTTGGCGCGCCCTACAGGATTCGAACCTGTGACCTACGGCTTAGAAGGCCGGTGCTCTATCCAACTGAGCTAAGGGCGCATGGTGACTGCGACGAATTATACGGTGCGCGTGTGATGAGTCAACGTTTTTACTTATTACTACGCCCTGTTGCTGCACTTATGAACAGTAACAGCCTTATTTGTGCCTGAAAGCGCTATTAATCACAGATTATTTAAGTTTTACTCAGTGTCGGTTCAGCCGTGAATCAATAGAATAGACATTGCCGTGTTCCGCTTCAGTGAACGTCTCTGCGGGTGCAAAACGCGCGTTGTAGCGCAAGCGGAAAGCATGCATCTCCTGAGCATCGGGCTCAGTCTCGCGCAGGAAGCTAAGCGCCAGTCGAACATGTTCCCCGCTCAATGTGGTCGGCAGATAGGCTTTGCGCAGCACGCCGCGCCAGAACATCAGGCTTTCATCGGACTCATCAACAATAAAGACCTGATAGATAAATAACACGCTGGCGGCATTGGCAAAGTGGGATTCATTATCGCGAGAGAGATAATCGACAAATTCATCCCCTGCCGGTTTTCCCATCAGGCTTACCAGCGATTCCACGTAAACCGGATCGAGATTCAGCCGTTTGCTCAGCGCTTTTGTTGCCCGGCGTGATTGCGAGTTGAGCACGCGGAAACCAATAATAAACACCAATACCAGAGTCACGAGCATCAGCCAGATCATGCGTTATCCTGCCAAAAGGCGTTGAATCGGGAAATAAGGGTCGTCAGAGTAGCAGTCAGCCCGGGGGCAGGCAACCTGCTGAAGGGGCTGGCGCGGGTTGATATCGCCTGAGTAAAAAAATCTCATGCCTGGATTATCAGCAAACAGAGAACATTCTGTGCCTGACAGCGGCGCTGGCTTCTGACAGAATAGGCGTATTCCCCCGTTTCAACTTAACACAGATGGATTTCCTCTCTGATGGTAGCAAAAATTATTGACGGTAAAACGATTGCGCAGCAGGTGCGCCTTGAGGTTGCTGAAAAAGTTAAGCAACGTCTGGCTGACGGAAAACGTGCACCTGGCCTGGCAGTGGTGTTAGTCGGTGAAAATCCGGCATCGCAGATTTATGTCGGCAGCAAACGTCGTGCTTGTGAAGAAGTCGGTTTTCTTTCGCGTTCATACGACCTGCCCGCCACCACCAGCGAAGCCGAGTTACTGGCGCTGATTGATAAGCTGAATAACGACAGGGAAATCGACGGTATTCTGGTGCAGCTGCCGCTGCCTGCCGGCATCGATAATGTCAAAGTGCTGGAGCACATTTCGCCGGATAAAGATGTGGATGGGTTCCATCCGTATAATGTTGGTCGTCTGTGCCAGCGAGCGCCCAAGCTGCGCCCCTGTACGCCGCGCGGCATTGTAACGCTGCTGGAGCGTTATAATATCGATACCTATGGCCTGAACGCGGTAGTGGTTGGCGCATCCAATATCGTCGGCCGGCCGATGAGCATGGAGCTGTTGCTGTCCGGTTGCACCACCACCGTCACCCACCGCTTTACCCGCGATCTGCGTCATCATGTTGAGCATGCCGATCTGCTGGTGGTCGCGGTCGGTAAACCGGGCTTTATCCCGGGTGAATGGATTAAGCCAGGCGCGATTGTTATCGATGTCGGAATTAACCGTCTGGAAAGCGGCAAAGTGGTCGGCGATGTGGATTTTGACAGCGCATCAGAACGCGCAGCCTATATTACGCCGGTGCCTGGCGGTGTCGGCCCGATGACGGTGGCAACCCTGATTCAGAATACCCTGCAGGCATGCGAAGAGTATCACGACGGAGCAGCAAAATAATGGCAACCTTTTCTCTGGGTAAGCACCCACACGTAGATTTATGCGATTTACTGAAGCTGGAAGGCTGGGTAGAAAGCGGCGCGATGGCCAAGACGCTGATTGCGGATGGTTATGTTACCGTAAATGGCGCGGTTGAAACCCGCAAACGCTGCAAGATTGTCGCCGGACAAGTTGTTGAGTTTGATGGTAATCAGGTGACAGTCACGGCCTGAAGCCAGTGATTAACGGCAGCCCTGGCTGCCGTTTGATGACTTATCCTGAAAAGTACGTTTAGCGTAGCTGTCATCAGGATAAGGATTCGCAGGATTGTAAATCATTCTGGAAGCTGCTCAAGCTTTTAAAAAAAAGAGGCCTGGTCGTATCCAAACTCCATGTTGGTTAAACATCCTTTTACTGACAATATCTTCATCTTCCCGCTAATTTAAATCTCATTTACTTACGACGCCAGCTGGTTCCCTGCGGGCCATCTTCCAGAATAATGCCCAGCTCGTTCAGCTTATCGCGGGCAATATCCGCTTGCGCCCAGTCTTTTGCCTGGCGCGCATCAAAACGCATTTTGATCAGCGCTTCAATCTCCGCCACTTCCGCGTCGTTACTCTGTGCACCGCTTTGCAGGAACTGCTCCGGATCCTGCGCCAGCAGGCCCAGCACACCCGCTAACTGACGCAGTTTCGCCGCCAGACCGTTGGCTGCGCCGATATCTTCGCTTTTCAGGCGGTTAACCTCTCGCGCCATATCGAACAGTACCGAGTAGGCTTCTGGCGTGTTGAAATCATCGTCCATCGCCTCGCGGAAACGCGCTTCAAAGGCTTCACCACCGGCAGCTACTGCACTCGCGTCGGTATTGCGCAACGCGGTGTACAGACGCTCCAGCGCGGCACGCGCTTGCTTGAGGTTATCTTCACCGTAGTTGAGCTGGCTGCGATAGTGGCCGGACATCAGGAAGTAACGCACGGTTTCCGCGTCGTAATGCGCCAGCACGTCACGCACGGTAAAGAAGTTATCCAGCGATTTTGACATCTTCTCGCGGTCAACCATGACCATGCCGGAGTGCATCCAGTAATTAACATAAGGGCCGTCATGTGCGCAGGTTGACTGGGCAATTTCGTTTTCATGATGCGGGAACATCAGGTCGGAACCGCCGCCATGAATATCAAAATGCTCGCCAAGCTGTTTGCAGTTCATCGCTGAACATTCGATATGCCAGCCCGGACGTCCTTCGCCCCACGGTGACGACCAGCTCGGTTCACCGGCTTTCGACATTTTCCACAGCACGAAATCCATCGGGTTGCGCTTCACGTCAGCAGCCACTTCAACACGTGCGCCCGCCTGTAATTGCTCCAGATCCTGTCGCGAAAGTTTGCCGTAATCGGCATCACTTTCCACCGAGAACATCACGTCACCATTGCTGGCAACATAAGCATGTTCACGCTCAATCAGCTTCGCCACCAGCTCGATAATTTCGCCGATATGACGGGTGGCACGCGGCTCGAGGTCCGGCGGCAGAATATTCAGCGCGGCGAAATCGGCATGCATCTCGGCGATCATGCGATTGGTCAGCGTTTCCACGCTTTCGCCACTTTCATTGGCACGCTTGATAATTTTGTCATCAATATCAGTGATATTGCGCACGTAATTCAGCTGATAGCCGCAATAACGCAGATAACGCGAAACGACGTCAAACGCCACAAAAGTACGACCGTGGCCAATATGACAGAGGTCATAAACGGTAATTCCGCACACGTACATGCCGATCTTGCCAGCATGAATAGGTTTAAATTCCTCTTTTTGACGACTCAGGGTGTTGTAAATCTTTAGCATTGAGACATTCCGTATGACGTGTGCGGGTTAACAAACTGATTATTTCCCGGGTAGCTGGCGCGGCGGCAGCAACGGCAATCACCCGGGTATATAAAGGCTTATTTTGACGTATTGTTAACGTAAGCGCGCTGCAATGCAAGAACATGGCAGCAACTCGGCTGATGTCGCCATGCTGACGCGTCATCACAATTTGTGATATAAGAAGCGTCTGTCAAAACTGGCCCGGCATTTCTACTACCCTGCCGTGAGCACAGTCGTTTAAAACTCCCACCTTTAACAGGACGAGATTATGGTTACTTTCCAGACCAATCATGGCGACATCGTTATCAAAACTTTCGACGATAAAGCCCCAGCCACCGTGAAGAACTTCCTGGATTACTGTCGTGAAGGTTTCTACGACAACACCATTTTCCACCGTGTGATCAACGGCTTTATGGTTCAGGGCGGCGGCTTTGAGCCAGGCATGAAGCAGAAAGCAACGAAAGAAGAAATCCGCAACGAAGCTAATAACGGCCTGAAAAACACCAAAGGCACGCTGGCAATGGCGCGTACTTCTGCCCCACACTCCGCCACTGCCCAGTTCTTTATCAACGTTGCAGACAACGACTTCCTGAACTTCAGCGGTGAGAACCTGCAGGGTTGGGGTTATTGCGTATTTGCTGAAGTAGTTGAAGGTATGGACGTGGTTGAGAAAATCAAAGGCGTTGCTACCGGCCGTAGCGGTATGCATCAGGACGTGCCAAAAGAAGACGTCGTGATCCAGAAAGTGACCGTTAGCGAGTAATGTCACGCACGCTATTTATCGCAGATTTGCATCTGTGCGAAGAAGAACCGGCAATTACTGCCGGTTTTCTGCGTTTTTTACAGCGCGAGGCACCGCATGCCGATGCGCTGTATATTCTTGGCGATCTGTTCGAAGCCTGGATTGGCGATGACGACCCTAATCCACTGCATGCCGAAGTCGCGGCGGCGCTGATGGCGCTGAAGCAACAGGGCGTGCCCTGCTACTTTATTCACGGTAATCGTGATTTTCTGCTGGGCCATCGCTTTGCCCACGCCAGCGGCATGATTCTGCTGCCGGAAGAGCAGCTGCTGGAACTGTATGGTAAACGCGTACTGATTCTGCATGGCGACACCCTCTGCACCGACGATCAAGGCTATCAGCGTTTTCGCCGCAAGGTGCATCAGCGCTGGCTGCAAAAGCTGTTCCTCGCGCTGCCGCTGTTTATCCGCCAGCGCATCGCCGCCAATATGCGCGCCAACAGTAAAAATGCCAATCGCGGCAAATCCGCAGCCATTATGGATGTTAATCAACACGCGGTAACGGATGCTTTCCAGCGCCACCAGGCGCAGTGGATGATTCACGGGCATACCCACCGGCCTGCGGTACACGCCTTACAAATTAATGGTCAGCCAGCAGAACGCGTGGTGCTGGGTGCCTGGCACCAGCAAGGCTCGATGATTCAGGTCGATGCTGACGCCGTGACGCTGAGCGCTTTCCCCTTCTGATCTCGCCTTAATAAGCCGAATTTTGCCGCGCCAGGCGGCTACGCAACCGTTTTCCTCGCTGTCGAGTCATGGTATTCTCTCTGCCCTTCCCACCCGGCTGTTAAAAATTACACGGGTGAAGTTTGTACAATCACAGGAGTCAGACTCGCATGTCATCCAACGCCGCCCCAGCCCGCATTGCCATTGTTATGGGTTCAAAAAGTGACTGGGCAACCATGGAGTTTACCGCAGAGATTCTTACCACCCTTGCGGTTCCTTTCGACGTTGAAGTGGTCTCAGCCCATCGCACCCCGGATAAACTGTTTAGCTTCGCTGAAAACGCAGCGGGAAATGGCTATCAGGTCATTATTGCCGGTGCCGGTGGCGCGGCCCATTTGCCAGGCATGCTGGCAGCGAAAACGCTGGTTCCGGTGCTGGGTGTACCGGTACAGAGCGCGGCCCTCAGCGGTGTTGATAGCCTCTACTCCATCGTGCAGATGCCGCGTGGTATTCCGGTCGGTACGCTGGCGATTGGTAAAGCCGGTGCCGCCAATGCCGCGCTGCTGGCGGCGCAGATTCTGGCAATCCACGATAGCGAACTGGCGGCGCGTCTGGCCGACTGGCGTCAGAGTCAGACCGATGAAGTGCTTAACAATCCTGATCCACGGGGTAATGCATGAAGCCGGTTTGCGTATTAGGTAATGGTCAGCTTGGGCGCATGCTGCGTCAGGCTGGCGAGCCATTGGGCATCGCGGTGTATCCGGTGGGGCTGGACGCCGAGCCGGAAGCGCTGCCCATTCAGCAAAGCGTGATTACTGCCGAGATTGAACGCTGGCCGGAAACTGCGCTGACCCGTGAACTGGCGAAACACCCGGCGTTTGTAAACCGCGATATTTTTCCAATACTGGCCGATCGCCTGACGCAAAAACAGCTTCTCGATCAGCTTGGCCTCGCGACCGCTCCGTGGCAGCTGTTGGCGTCAGACGATCAATGGCCGCAGGTGTTTTCAACGCTCGGTGAACTGGCGATCGTTAAACGTCGCACCGGCGGCTATGACGGGCGCGGACAGTGGCGTTTGCGTGCCGATCAAATCCAGCAGCTGCCGCCAGAGTGTTACGGTGAGTGCATCGTCGAACAGGGCATTAACTTCAGTGGCGAAGTCTCTCTGGTGGGGGCGCGCAACCCTAATGGCGAGACGGTATTTTATCCGTTGACCCATAACCTGCATCAGGATGGCATTCTGCGCACCAGCGTGGCGTTGCCTGAGCCGGATGCCGCACTGCAACAGCAGGCGGAGCAGATGCTGTCTGCCATTATGCATAAGCTGCACTATGTCGGCGTGATGGCGATGGAGTGTTTTGTGGTGCCGGAAGGTCTGTTAATCAATGAACTGGCCCCGCGCGTGCACAACAGTGGTCACTGGACGCAAAACGGCGCATCGATCAGCCAGTTTGAACTGCATCTGCGCGCAATTCTTGATTTGCCAATGCCGAAACCGGTAGTCAGCTCGCCGTCGGTGATGGTTAATCTGATTGGCACCGAGATTAATTTGCAGTGGTTACAGCAGCCGTTAGTTAATCTGCACTGGTATGAGAAAGAAGTGCGTGCCGGACGTAAAGTCGGTCATCTCAATCTGAATGACGTTGAGGGTAGTACGTTAATCAACGCATTAAACGCGCTGGTGCCGATGTTACCGCCGGAATATGCCAGCGGTATTGAGTGGGCTATCGCAAAACTGTAACGGTAAGGGAGCCGAAAACGGCTCCCTTTCGACTAAATGAGCTTTACGCAGACTCATAACTTCTGAATAACGCCTTCCCTTTCAGTAAGCGAATACCCAGCCAGCCACCACACACCGACAGCAACAGCGCGCCGGCCAGCGGCAACACACCCCAAAGCATATAGTCAGGCTGCCACGGGAAATCAAATACCTTACGTTGCAAACCCCACAGCGCGGCTTCAGCGCCGATTGCGGCGGCAATCCCGGACACCGCGCCCAGCACGGCAAACTCACTCCACAAGGTGCCGCGCAGCAGTTTTTTACTGGCTCCCAGTGTGCGATACACTACCAGCTCCTGTCGCCGCTGGCGCATACCGACCTGAATTTGTGCCAGTAACAGCAGCACACCACAAGCGGTAACCAGCACTACCATAATTTCCAGCGCACGGCTGACCTGCGTCAGCACCTGCCCGACCTGACGCAAAATGCTGCCAATATCCAGCAGGCTGAGCGTCGGGAACTGGCGATTGAGCTGCGCCAGCATGGTCGGATCGCTGTCCATATGGAAGCTGGTCAGCCAGGTTTGTGGCTGCTGGTCAAGCGCTCCCGGCGGGAAAATAAAGAAGAAGAAGGGGCGCAGGCTTTCACGGTCAATTGAACGCAGGCTGGTAATTTTTGCGCTAAACGACTGCGTATCTCCGGTAAAGGTCAGCGTATCGCCCAGCTTCAGGCCCAGCCGCTCCGTCAACTCTTCCGCCATTGACACCTCACCTTGTTTCGGCGGCCAGCTTCCCGCTACCAGCGGGCTGTTATCCGGCAACTGTTCAAGCCACGTCAGGTTAATTTCACGGTTATAGGTATTGTCTTCAGCCGGATCGACCGGCGTATTGTTAGTCTCAGTCAGCCGCACGCGCGCGATCGGATAAAAGTTTTCCGTTTTAATCTGCTGCTGTTGCAGGAAGGTTTTCACCTGCGGTACCTGTTCAGTGGCGATATTCAGCAGATAGTAATTTGGACTGTCCGGCGGCAGTTGCTGCTGCCAGCGATCGAGCAAATCACCACGCATCACCAGTAGCAGCGCCAGCAGCATAAACGACAGCGAAAACGCCGCCAGCTGGCTCAGAGTGGTCAGCGGCTGGCGCAACAGGCGATTGATTGCCAGGCGGAATGCCAGATTACGCACCGACAGTTTACGTAACAGCAATAAACCGCCCCAGCCCACCGCACCCAGCAATAGCGCCAGCAATGCAATACCGGCGATCAGCGCCCATAACAGGATGCTGCCGCCTACCAGCAACGCCAGTAAGCCAATCACTACCAGCGCCATAACCGGCAGATAAAACTTCAGCGGCCAGACGTCGGCAATCGCATCACGACGCAGCACCCGCAGCGGCTGAGTTGCCAGCAGCAGGCGATAGGGCCGCAGCCCAACCAGCAACGAGATAACAAACAGCGAGCCAATTGCCCACAGCCATGGCCAGATGCCGGAAGGTGGTAGTGCCGCCGGCAGCACCGGCTTCAGCATTTGTAACAGCAATGCTTCAAATCCCAGCCCCAGCGCGCTACCCACCACCGCCGCCAGCAGTAATACCGCCAGCCACTGGCCGATAATCAGCTTGCGCAGCGCCGCACGATTGGCCCCCAGGGTCTTTAATACGGCGACTAAATCATAGCGACTGCGGCAATAATGGCTCATTGCCACCGCCACCGCTGAAATCGCCAGTATCAGAGTCAGTAATGCGGAAAGCAGCAGAAATTGCTGAGCGCGTTGCAGCGAGCGGCCAAGCGCATCATCGGAATTGTCCACGCTCATCCAGCGCTGATCGGCTTTCAGCTGCGGCTCAATCCAGCGATCGTAGCGGCTGAGCTGCTCCGGCGTACCGGCAAACTTATAACGCCAGGTTAGCCGGCTACCCGGCTGAACCGCGCCGGTTTTTTCCACATCCGCCAAGTTCATCATCAGCCGTGGGGCAGTCTGAAAAGGATTAAAACCGGAATCCGGCTCCTGAATCACTTCGCCCGCGATACGCAGTGAGGTATCACCAACGTCCAGCATATCGCCGGTTTTCAGATTAAGCAGCGCCAGCAAACGTGGCGCGGCCAGCACCGTACCCGGCTGCGGTTTAAGGTTTGCCGGTTCCGTGGTGAGCTGACCAAACATCGGATAAACATCATCGACCGCTTTCACCGAGGCCAGCTGCGGCGTATTTTCGGCGAAGGTCATGGTCATAAAACTCAGTTGGCTGCTGATCTGCAAGCCGTCACTGCGCGCCTGCTGCAACCATTCTGGCGATACCGGATTCGAGCTGCTTAAGGTGCGGTCACCCGCCATAAAATCGCGGCTTTGTTGATTCAGCCCTTTCTCCATACGGTCGCTGAGTGAACCCAGCGCCAGCACGCAGGCGACAGCCAGCGTCAGCGCCAGCCAGACAATCAGCAGCGATGGCGAACGCCATTCACGCCAGAACCAGCGCCAAATCATGCTTCCTCCCACAATTTACCGTCGCGCAGCCGCAGTCGGCGGTCACAGCGCGCCGCCAGTTGCTCATCATGGGTTACCAGAATCAGGGTGGTGGCAAAATCACGATTAAGAGAAAACAGCAGATCGGCGATGCGGTCACCGGTTTTACGATCAAGATTGCCGGTCGGTTCATCGGCGAACAGCAAATCAGGGCGACCATTGAAGGCGCGCGCCAGCGCCACGCGCTGCTGCTCACCGCCGGACAGCTGGGCGGGAAGATGACTCAGACGTTCTGCCAGCCCCAGTTGAGCCAGCAAAGCGCTGGCCTGCTCACGACTCTGACTATCACTGTCGCCGCGCAGCAGGGCCGGGAGCTGCACGTTTTCCAACGCATTTAGCGTTGGCACCAACATAAACGACTGAAAAACAAAGCCGACATGTTTTGCCCGCAATGCCGCACGCTGCTCTTCGTTATGCTGATGTAACGGCTCGCCGCAAAGAAACACTTCCCCTTCACTGCCGTCATCAAGCCCGGCAAGAATACCCAATAGCGTAGATTTACCCGATCCCGACTCGCCAATCAGGGCGATAGTCTCAGCCGGTTTGACAACCAGCTCAACTCCGGTAAGGATGGTTAACTGATGATCACCCTGACCGACGGACTTACTAAGACGATGAACTTCAAGAATGTTTTCCGCTGGCATTACCCGTTCCTGTTATTATTGCTACTCATTTCGCGCGTGGCGTCGGCAGATACCCTGCTGATTCTCGGCGACAGTTTAAGCGCCGGATATCGCATGTCGGCCAGCGCGGCATGGCCTGCGCTGCTTAACGATAAATGGCAAGAAAAGCCCACCGTGATTAACGGTAGTATTAGTGGTGATACCGCCACTCAGGGTCTGAGCCGTTTGCCCGCCCTGCTGAAACAACATCAACCGCAGTGGGTGCTGATCGAACTGGGCGGTAACGATGGTTTACGCGGTTTCCCGCCGCAAAATATCGAACTGGATCTGCGTAAAATCATTACCGAAATTAAAGCGGCAGATGCCCAGCCGCTGTTAATGCAAATCCGTTTACCCGCGAACTATGGTCGCCGCTACAACGAGGCATTCAGCGGGATTTACCCGAAGCTGGCGCAGGAGTTCAACATTCCATTAATCCCCTTTTTTATGGAGCAGGTTTATCTGAAACCTGAGTGGATGCAGCAGGATGGTATTCATCCCGCTCCCGATGCGCAGCCCTTTATTGCTGATCTGATGGCCAGACAACTGTCACCTCTAGTTAAGCACGAGTGAAAGAAAACTGTGATCGCTGACAGGTAAAGTTATGAAAAAAAGCATTTTAATTACCGGTTGTTCCAGTGGTATTGGCCTGGTCGCCGCCGAAGATTTACAGCGTCGAGGCTATCAGGTGTTTGCCGCCTGTCGCAAAGCGGACGATGTGGCGCGCATGAATCAGTTGGGATTTACCGGCATTGAACTGGACCTTGATGATGCCTATAGCGTCGAGCAGGCCGCGCAGCAAGTGATTGAGCTTAGCGGCAATCAGCTGTATGCGCTGTTTAATAATGGGGGTTACGGCGTTTATGGCGCGCTGCATACGTTGTCGCGCCAGCAGCTGGAACAGCAGTTTTCGACCAACTTCTTTGGCCTGCATCAGCTGACGATGCTACTGCTGCCAGCGCTGCTGGCGAATGGCGGTGGACGAATTATTAATACCAGCTCAGTACTGGGATTGCTGTCGACGCCGCGCCGCGGTGCCTATGCTGCCAGTAAATATGCGCTTGAAGCCTGGTCTGATGCGCTACGCATGGAGCTGCACGGCACCGGGGTACGCGTCAGCCTGATTGAGCCAGGGCCTATTCACACCCGCTTTACTGATAACGTTAATCAAACTCAGCAGGATAGTCCGGTAAAAAATCCGTCGATTGCGGCCCGTTTTACGCTGCCGCCAGCAGCAATTCTGCCGAAATTGCACCATGCTTTAGAGAGTAAGCATCCTAAATTGCGCTATCCGGTCACCCTGGTGGCCTGGGCAATGACCGTTATCCGTCGTTTGCTGCCGGGCTGGATGCTGGATCGCATTTTGCGCAGTAACTAGCACTGCAACAACAATTTCGCTTGAAGCGAGGCGTAACGCCCCAATATTGTTACAAAGTCATCAGCAAAAGAGACGAATTCATGTCACCACAAGCTTCGATTATTAACATCAATGAATCTAACCTGCATCAGACGCTGGAGCAGTCAGCTTCCATTCCGGTGCTGTTTTACTTCTGGTCTGAACGCAGCCAGCACTGTCTGGAGCTGACTCCACTGCTGGAACGCCTCGCGCAGCAGTATGCTGGTCAGTTTATTCTGGCGAAGCTGGATTGCGATGCGGAGCAGGCGGTTGCTGCCCAGTTCGGTCTGCGCTCGATTCCGACCGTCTACCTGTTCCAGAATGGTCAGCCCGTCGACGGTTTCCAGGGGCCACAGCCGGAAGAAGCGGTGCGTGCGCTGTTGGAAAAAGTGTTGCCGCGTGAAGAAGAGCTGAAAGCACAGGAAGCGCTGCTGCTGATGCAGGAAGGCAAAATGATCGACGCGCTGCCGCTGCTGAAAGATGCCTGGCAGCTGAGCAATCAGTCGAGTGAGATTGGCTTTCTGCTGGCCGAAGTTCTGATCGCCCTGAGCCGCAGCGATGAAGCCGAAGCGGTACTGAAAGTGGTGCCATTACAGGATCAGGACACCCGTTATCAGGGGCTGATGGCGCAAATCGATCTGCTGAAACAGGCCGCGGACACCCCGGAAATTCAGCAGTTACAACAGCAGCTGGAAGCCGAGCCGGAAAATGCTGAACTGGCGGCGAAACTCGCGCTGCAACTGCACCAGGTTGGCCGTAATGAAGAGGCGCTGGAGCTGCTGTTCGTGCATCTGAAAAAAGACATGAATGCCGCAGACGGCCAGGTGCGCAAAATGCTGCAGGAGATTCTGGCGGCGCTCGGTACCGGTGATGCACTGGCAGCGAAATATCGCCGCCAGCTCTATTCGCTGCTCTACTAAGCACGAATTAAACGGGTCGGAATGAGTCGGCCCGTTCATCAACAATCTGGAGGTTGTCTATGCTGGCTGTTATCCCGGTGCTGATTATTCTGGCACTGATCGTCGTCTGGTCTGGCGTAAAAATTGTTCCACAAGGTTATCAGTGGACGGTTGAGCGCTTCGGTCGTTATACCAATACCCTCTCGCCTGGGCTGAACCTGATCGTGCCGTTTATGGATCGTGTTGGTCGTAAGATCAATATGATGGAACAGGTGCTGGATATCCCGTCGCAGGAGATCATCTCCAAAGACAACGCCAATGTGACCATCGATGCCGTCTGCTTTATTCAGGTCGTTGATGCCTCACGCGCTGCCTATGAAGTCAGTAATCTTGAGCTGTCGATTCTTAATCTCACCATGACCAATATTCGTACCGTACTGGGTTCGATGGAGCTGGATGAGATGCTGTCACAGCGTGACAATATTAATACCCGCCTGCTGCATATCGTTGATGAAGCCACCAATCCGTGGGGCATTAAAGTGACGCGTATTGAGATCCGTGATGTACGCCCGCCGGTGGAACTGATCGCCTCAATGAATGCGCAGATGAAAGCGGAGCGTACCAAACGCGCTGATATTCTCGAAGCAGAAGGGGTAAGGCAGGCGGCGATTCTGCGCGCCGAGGGCGATAAACAGTCACAGATCCTAAAAGCCGAAGGTGAACGTCAGTCAGCATTTTTACAAGCTGAAGCGCGTGAACGTGCCGCCGAAGCGGAAGCGCGTGCGACCAAAATGGTGTCTGAGGCGATCGCTGCCGGTGATTTGCAGGCGATTAACTACTTTGTGGCACAAAAATATACCGATGCGCTGCAAAAAATCGGTTCTGCAAATAACAGCAAAGTGGTGCTGATGCCGCTCGACGCCACCAGCCTGATGGGTTCGATTGCCGGTATCAGCGAGCTGCTAAAGGAAACTAAACAGGATCGGAGTAACAGCTGATGCTGGCCGAAATGGTTGCCCATCCCCACTGGTTCTGGCTGACGCTCGGCGGGCTGCTGCTGGTCGCGGAAATGCTCGGTACCAGTGGATATCTGCTGTGGAGCGGGATTTCTGCGGTGCTGGTTGGTTTAGCGAGCTGGCTGGTTCCGCTGCCGTGTGCGTGGCAGGGGGTGCTGTTTGCGGTGATCACCATGATTTCCGCCTGGCTTTGGTATCGCTGGATGCAGCGGCGTGAAACACAGCGACAACCCAATACTCTGAATCAACGGGGTAATCAGATGATTGGTCGGCATTTGACGCTGCATACGGCATTGGTCAACGGCATCGGTCATATTCAGACTGGCGACAGTAGCTGGCGGGTACAGGCGGACAGTGACCTACCTGCCGGTTGCGAGGTGGTGGTGGTAGCAATTGAAGGCATTACCTTACGCATCAGCCCACGGGTTTAAACCGACTTTACCGAGTGACAGCATCCCGCAAGATTGTTGATAATCGGGCAGTCAGCACTGTCATCGCCAGGGCAAGCTGCTGCCAGTTCCAGCAGGCGCTGGCGCATCTGGCTGAGCTGATCGATATGTGCCTCGATCTCGGCAACTTTATCGAGGGTGCGCGCTTTAACATCCGCGCTGTGGCGTGCAGGATCGTTGAATAGCGCCACCATTTCCCGACACTCATCGAGATTAAACCCCACCTGCCGCGCCTGACGCAGCAGCATCAGTTCATCCAGATGTTTACTGGTATAACTGCGATAACCATTCTCGCTGCGCAGTGGCGGCGTCACCAGCCCTTTCTCTTCATAAAAGCGAATCGCTTTGCTGGTCAGCCCGGTCTTTTTCGCCACGTCACTGATATTCATCGTTCCCCCTCACCTCACCTCTGGTGGTCATATTTTAGCAGATGCTGACTTCAGCGGTACTGCGCCCGCTCCCGAATTTTAATGGCGGTAAAATGTTAGCCTCCAGCACTTTCGACATCACAATTTTCAATGACTCCGATGATAAATCCCTTTAATAATCAGCCTCTGATGGTTATGGTGGAAAAAATCAGATGCATAAAATAACCAGAGGAAAGGGAAGAACATGCGTAAAATCACTTATGCCCTCAGTGCCGCCTGCCTGCTTATTGGCCTCAGCCAGAACCTGATGGCGAAAGAATCGGTACCGGAACCGCTCTATTCAGGCGTAAATGTCGCGCAGCTTGCACAGCAGGCACCAATACATTGGGTTTCCGTCGCGCAAATTGAAAATAGCCTGCAGGGGCGTCCACCGATGGCGGTGGGTTTTGATATTGATGATACCGTATTGTTTTCCAGCCCCGGTTTTTATCGCGGTCAGAAAGAATTTTCTCCTGGCGGGCAGAGCTATTTAAAAAATCCACAGTTCTGGGAAAAAATGAATAATGGCTGGGATGAATTCAGCATGCCGAAAGAAGTCGGCAGCAGCCTGATTGCCATGCATCTCAAGCGTGGTGACAGCATTTACTTTGTAACCGGCCGTAGCCAGACGCAAAGCGAAACGGTGACCAAAACCTTACAGCAAGATTTCAGCATTCCTGACGCCAGTGTTAACCCGGTTATTTTTGCCGGTGATAAAGCAGGTCAGAATACCAAAACGCAGTGGCTGAAAGATAAAGAGATTAAAATATTTTATGGTGACTCTGATAATGATATCACCGCCGCACAGGAAGCGGGTGCGCGCGGCATTCGCGTGCTGCGTGCATCAAACTCCAGCTATCAGCCATTGCCACAGGCTGGCTCATACGGCGAGGAAGTTATCGTAAATTCTGAATATTAAAACGACTGAAAGGCGTGCCGAATAATCCGGCACGCCTTTTTATTTTATGTCGATGGCAAAAAGAGGAAATGTCTGTTTATTTAATTATCAGGCTGCGGCAATTGCCCCAATCACAGCAATAGTTGCAGCTGAAACCATAACGATCAGAATCACCGTGGTCGCGGCGACGCCCCCGCCCACCAGCGATGCCGTCTTGCCTTTAGAAAAATCTTTTCTTTCCAGCGAGGCGATATCCGATATAGCAATAACCTTACCTGTATCACTAACAATAGTATTAGGTTCAACTTTCCCTACGGTTAATTCATCCTCTTTGCCATCTTTTAATTTATATTTAATTTTATCACCGACATACAACGGAGGATCCATTTTATAATAACTATAGTCACTGCCTATTTTATCCCGGTTAAGCTGTACAGCGTTATATGACGAGCAGCCGCTCATCGTCAGCGCGGCCAGCAACATCACCGCGGAGATGCTTTTTTTGAATTTCATATTTGTTTGCCCCTACCCAAAGGCGATTAATCAGTACCGGAGTTTGTCACTACGGTTACACTCCGCATTGCTGGAAATAGCGTTAATTTTTTTACCGGCTAAATACCACGTTATAATGGCATAGCCAACCTGACTAAAAGTTAAACAAAATGATTCTGATTAGCGTTACAGACGCGGAACATTTGCACTAAAGTTCTACCCTGTTTAAACAGAGACAGGATAGAGGCTTGACCCTCCCCCTGATGGAAGGTTTAAGCTTATATTCAATCCGGACTGGCACTGGCGTCAATCGGGAAAATCAGGAGCGATAACTATGTCACAGATTATTTCACTGGCGCTGGAAGGGCTATCCTGCCAGCACTGCGTCAAACGGGTAAAAGAGGTTCTGGAACAACGTGATGACGTTGAACAGGCTGACGTGTCCCTTCATGAGGCGCGGGTAACCGGCACCGCTTGCGGCTACAAGTTGATTGAGGCAATCGAACAGGCGGGTTATCAGGCTACCCTGCAAGCGGATACCGCCCACCCAAAGCCTGATCCGCTGACAGATTCAGAACACCAGCCGGAAGCGCTGACAGCGGACACTCCACAGCTTCCGGCACCCACTGCCGTCGACAGCTATCAATTGCTGATCGACGGAATGACCTGTGCCAGCTGTGTCAATCGGGTACAGAGTGCTTTACAACAGGTTCCCGGCGTCACGCAGGCGCGGGTCAATCTTGCCGAACGCAGCGCGCTGGTGCTGGGTTCGGCCTCGCCACAGGCGCTGGTGCAGGCGGTTGAAAAAGCCGGTTATGCTGCTGAAGTGATTGAAGATGAAACCGAGCGGCGCGAGAAACAACAAAATAACGCGCGTCAGGCGATGCGCCGCTTTAGCTGGCAATCGGCGTTGGCGCTGACGCTCGGCATCCCACTAATGATTTGGGGGATGATCGGCGACAATATGATGCTCACCGAAAGCAACCGCAGCGGCTGGCTGGTGGCTGGCGTAATGACGTTGCTGGTCATGGTGATTGCCGGTGGCCATTTCTACCGCAGCGCATGGCGTAGCCTGTTGAAAGGCACCGCCACCATGGATACGCTGGTGGCTCTGGGAACCGCCGCCGCCTGGCTCTACTCAATAAGCGTGAATATCTGGCCTGATTTCTTCCCGATGGCCGCACGTCACCTCTATTACGAAGCCAGCGCAATGATTATTGGCCTGATTAATCTTGGCCATGCGCTGGAGCAACGCGCACGTCAGCGCTCTTCAAAAGCACTGGAACGGTTGCTCGACCTTACCCCCGCTTCGGCACGAGTGATGACCGACGATGGCGAAAAAGTGCTGCCGCTGAGTGAAGTGACGCCGGGCATGACATTACGGCTCACCACCGGCGATCGCGTTCCGGTTGATGGCGAGATCAACTCAGGTGAAGCCTGGCTGGATGAAGCCATGCTGACCGGCGAGCCGGTACCGCAGCAAAAATCTGTTGGTGATACGCTACATGCCGGTACGCTGTTACAGGATGGCAGCGTACTGTTTACTGCCCAGGCTACCGGGAAAAATACTACCCTGGCACGAATTATTCAGATGGTGCGTCAGGCGCAAAGCAGCAAGCCGGAAATTGGCAAACTGGCCGATCGGATCTCTGCGGTGTTTGTGCCAACCGTGGTGGCCATCGCCATTATCAGCGCGGCAATCTGGTATTTCGTCGGCCCACAGCCGCAGCTGGTTTATACCCTAGTGATTGCCACCACCGTACTGATTATTGCCTGTCCTTGTGCGCTGGGGCTGGCAACACCGATGTCGATTATTTCCGGCGTTGGCCGCGCCGCCGAATTCGGCGTGCTGGTGCGCGATGCCGATGCGCTGCAACGCGCCAGCAGTCTCGATACGCTGGTATTTGATAAAACCGGTACGCTGACCGAAGGCGCGCCGCGAGTCACGGATATTCTCACCTATAATCAGGCTGAACAGTCACAGGCGCTGCGCTGGGCGGCGGCGCTGGAACAGGGATCAAATCATCCACTGGCGCGCGCCATCACAGAACGCGCCGGTGCAACGTCGCTGCCTGCAACTGAGCAATTTCGTACAATCCCTGGCCAGGGCGTGAGCGGCATAATTGACGGCATCAAAGTGCTGGTGGGCAATCATGCCATGATGCAACAGCATCAAATCGCCACCGATCAGGCGGATGAGTCGATTGCTTCACTGGCTGAAAGCGGTGCTACACCGGTGATGCTGGCAGCCGATGGCAAACTGGTCGCGGTAATGGCCATTCGCGATCCGCTGCGTGCCACCAGCGCCGATGCGCTGAAACGCCTGCATCAGCTTGGCTATCGACTGATTATGCTGACCGGTGATAATCCGGCGACGGCGCATGCCATTGCGCGCCAGGCGGGCATTGATGAAGTGATTGCCGGTGTGTTACCGGATGGCAAAGCGCAGGCGATTATCCGTTTGCAGCAGCAAGGTCGTCAGGTGGCAATGATCGGCGATGGTATTAATGACGCCCCGGCGCTGGCGCAGGCGGATGTCGGCATAGCGATGGGCGGCGGCAGCGATGTGGCGATTGAAACCGCCTCCATTACCCTGATGCGACATGATCTAAACAGCGTGGCTGATGCGCTGGCGATTGCCAAAGCCACATTACGCAATATGAAGCAAAATCTGCTGGGTGCCTTTATTTATAACTCATTGGGTATCCCGATTGCGGCGGGCGTGCTGTATCCGCTGACCGGTACATTACTGAGTCCGGTGGTTGCTGGTGCGGCGATGGCGCTGTCCTCTATTACCGTGGTCAGCAACGCCAATCGCCTGCTGCGTTATCAGCCACCAAAAGTATGAGCTTACAGATCTCCTCTGTTCATCATACAGTTAAACCGCTAGCATAAATTGTTTGATTGCATAAGGCGGAAAAATGGGCAAATTGCTGCGTAAAGTGGCCTCACTGTTCAGAGAGCTTTCTCCGGTGGAATACGCGTACCCGGCGCTGGATATTTTGCTGCCTGGTGAGCGGCAACTGCATCTGGTCGGCAGCATCCATATGGGCACCCGCGATATGATGCCGCTGCCCGCCACGCTGTTGCAGCGTCTGAGTAAAGCGGATGCGCTGATAGTCGAAGCGGATATTACCGGCGGCGTCTCGCCCTTCGCCCACAGCGAATCGCATCCGCCGCTGGAGCAGCGCCTTTCAGCCGAAAACATGCAAACGCTGAAGCGGCTGTGCGAAGAGCTGTCAATTGATGTCGAAATGATCGCCTCACTGCCCGGCTGGCAGGTGGCGCTGATGTTGCAGGCACAGCAGGCGCAGCAACTGGGCCTGCGCCCGGATTATGGTATTGATTACCAACTGTTGCAGGCAGCAAAACAGCAGCAGCTGACAGTGACAGAGCTGGAAGGCCCGGACGAGCAGCTGGAACTGCTGAAAACCCTGCCGGACAACGGTCTGCCGCTGCTGACCGATACCCTGCAACACTGGCATACCAATGCCCGCCTGTTGCAGACCATGGTGAGCTGGTGGCTGGAGACGCCTCCGGCGCAGAACCAGGTGGCGCTGCCGACCACCTTCTGTAGCGAACTGAATGATGTGTTAATGAATCAGCGCAATCTGCGCTGGTGCGAAGCGCTGCGCCGCTTACCGGCGGGCCGATACGTGGTGGCGGTCGGGGCACTGCATCTGTATGGCGAGGGAAATTTGCCGGATTTGCTGAAAGGCAGATAAAAAAAAGGCCAATATTGCTATCGGCCCGTCAAAGAGGAATTTTTTTATGATTTTGGTTATCCACCAACAATTGACTTGCTGATGGGACGGCGATTGTCGCTCAAAGCCTGGAATTTCGCCAGCACTTTTCTTCATCAGTGACTATGAGACTTTTCTAAAAAGGATCGAAAAATGACCCCGGCGGTTAAACTACTGGAAAAACAGAAAGTCGCCTTCACTCTGCATCCCTACCAACATGACAGTGATGACACTCACTTTGGTGATGAGGCTGTACGTAAGCTAAATCTGAATGCCGAACAGGTGTATAAAACCCTGTTGGTGGCGATGGACGGCGATGCAAAAAACCTCGCGGTGGCGGTAACGCCGGTTTCCAGCCAGCTGGATCTGAAAAAGGTCGCTAAAGCGCTGGGCGCAAAAAAAGTGGAAATGGCCGATCCACAGATTGCGCAACGCGCAACGGGTTATCTGGTTGGCGGCATTAGCCCGCTGGGCCAGAAGAAGCGACTGCCAACAGTAGTTGATCACCTGGCGACCGGCTGGCCAGCTATCTATATTTCCGGCGGTAAGCGCGGGCTGGATATCGAGCTGGCCGCCAGCGATTTGGTGTCGCTGCTTAATGCCCGACTGGCTGATATCGCGCGCCGAGATTAATTTTACCGCTGGGCGCAAAGCTGGTCGATCATCCAGCGTCCGGCCGGACCAGGCGGCGAGCGTTTTGACCACACCGCATCCACCTCAATACTCTGCGGCCAGCCGTTTACCGGCAGCTCGGTCAAGACCTGGTGACCAAACTGCTCCACCAGCCAGCGCGGCAGAATGCTCCAGCCAAAGCCCTGCTCCGCCATCTCCAGCAAAAACAGATAGGAATGCGCATACCACACCGCCGCCGTTGCCGAAGTGCGCGGGTGCAAACTCGGTGCCCAGGTATTCAGCCGCAACTGACGTTCGCCGTCGAGCTGACTTTGCGTCACCAGGCGCTGTTGTGCCAGTGGATGCTGCTGATGAATATAGATCGCCATCTGTGCCTTAACCTGTAGGCGCGAGGAAGCAATTTCCAGCGGCAGTTTAGGCTGCACTCGCACCACGCCGACATGAACGCGGCCAACCTGTAGCTGATCGATAACATCAACATCTTCAGCAATCATGCATTCAAACTCAATTGCCGGGTAACGTGCCGCAAAACGCTTCAGCAGTGATTCATGGTGATCCGCCTGCCAGAAGTCGGAGATCGCCAGGCTGAGCCGCGGCTCAACGTTGCCAGCCAGCCGCACCGCCAGCTCATCCAGCCGCGAACTGGCCGCCAGAATTTCCTGCACCTGTGCCAGCGCCCGTCGCCCTTCCTCAGTCAGCACCGGCTGGCGCGCCTCGCGGTTAAATAGCGCAAAGCCGAGATCGGTTTCTAAATTAGCCACGGCGGTGCTGACGGTTGACTGACTTTTACGTAACGCGCGCGCCGCCGCCGAAAAAGAGCCACTTTCAACGGTTTGTACAAATGCTTCGAGTGATTCAGGAGAGTAATGCATGGCAAACTATCGCTTTTATCGATGGATACTCATTTTATATTACCAATAAAAACGATGATAATCGCCATCAGAACTTATTAAGGAGTGGATATGCGTACCAGAACACTGAAAGAACGTTTTTTACATGCTGCAGGCTTTGAGGTGCTGGCGATCGCAATCGTTGCGCCACTGGCTGCCTGGATTATGGATAAACCGCTGTTTCAGATGGGTGCTTTGGCGATCATGTTATCGACCGTGGCCATGCTGTGGAATATGATTTACAACGCCGGTTTTGATCGCTTGTGTCCACCGGGCGTGGTGAAACGCGGCCTGGGTATTCGTATTATGCATGCGCTGGGATTTGAAGGCGGTTTTATCGCTATTGGCTTGCCGATCGCCGCATGGATGCTGAATGCCACCTTGTGGGAAGCGTTTCTGGTTGAAGTGGGCTTTTTCCTGTTCTTCCTGCCGTACACCGTGGTCTATAACTGGGCGTATGACACCTTACGTCAGAAGGTGATGGCGAAGCGCGAGTGTCAGGCCTGAGAACCGCAACGCCATGTCACGGGCGACGAAATCGCCGCCCGTGCAATAAAACGCGTCAGTTTACTGTTTTATAAACAATTTCGCCCTTCGGTGCATATTTCTCCGCATCCAGCGGTGAATGTTGCTCGATATACTGTTTCAATACTTCCGCATCAACAAAACCGGTATTAACGTAACTTGCCAGATTGCTGACCACCGGATAACCGTCACCGCCGGTCGCGTTAAAGCTGAGTAACGCCATGCGGTAAGTTTTGTCCTGCTGCAACGGCTCACCTTTGATTTTGACCTCGCTGACGCCTTTACCGTCGGCAACCAGACTGACATTAGCAAATTGCGCATAGGCTCCGGAATCGACCTGCATATTGGCGACCACCGCCAGATACTTTTCGACATCGCTACCTTTCATATCGACATAAGTCAGGGTATTGCCAAACGGCTGCACCTTCAGCACATCTTTATAGGTGATATCGCCCTTTTCGATGGAATCACGCACGCCACCTCCGCTCATCACGGCAAAATCCGCGTTGGTGCGATCGATCTGTCCGGCAAGGATCACCCGCGACAGGTTAGTCTGAACAAAGCGTACTTTGCTGCGATCGCCTTCCAGATGCTGATTCACGCTACCGATCTTCACGCCAAGCTGTGCCTCGCCTTTTTTCTGGAAAGGCGTCAGTAATTTCATCATCCCCGGATGTTTTTCGATTGGCTGGGTATAGTTCACCCAAGTCTCAGTGCCATCACTGTTTTTGACTTTATGCTTCAGGTTAACCGGGATCAGCTGATAGTGATCCATCGTCAGCTTGCCGTTGAGGAAAGTGAAATCTGCCCGACCGACATATTTGCCCCACTCATGAGCCTGCACGATCCAGGTGCCGTTTTGCTGATCCGGTACGCACGGCGTGCCGGGCACATAGTCAGCCTGTTTAACATTGTCTTTTGCCATACAGACCGGATCCTGCGAATGACCGCCGACGATCATATCGAGATAGCCTGTCGGCAGCTCGCGTGCCATTTCAACATCACCCGGGGCATTTGAACCATGATGACCATTGTCGTAATGGCCCATATGGGTCGCCGCAATAATCACATCCGGCTTTTCACTGGCGCGCAGCGCCTCTACCACGGCTTTTGCTTCCGCAGCAGGCTTACGGAACTCCATATCGGTGAAGTATTCCGGATTGCCGATTTTGGCGGTGTCGTCGGTGGTTAAGCCGATAACCGCGATTTTCAGTCCAGAACGGTTAAATAACGCGTAAGGCTGAAACAGGCGCTCGCCGCTGCTTTTCTGATAAATATTGGCAGACAGCAGCGGAAACTTGGCCCACTTTTGCTGCTGACGCAATACCGACAGCGGATTATCAAACTCATGATTACCGATCGCCATCGCATCATAACCAATCAGGTTCATGCCGCGAAAATCAGGTTCAGCGTCCTGTAAATCGGACTCCGGCACGCCGGTATTAATATCTCCGCCGGAGAGGATCAGTACCGACCCCCCGTGCGCCTGCACATCGTAACGAATACTGTCGACCAGGGTTTTCTGTGCCGCGAGGCCATACTCATCGCGATCGTTATTCCAGAAACGCCCGTGGTGATCGTTGGTGTGCAGTACGGTGAACTTATAGCTGCGGTCTTTTTCCCACGCCTGCGCCAGCAATGGCGTCGCCATTAATGACAACAATAAAATGCCCGGTAAGGCTTTGGTAGTGAAACGCAAAATCAATCTCCTTGTCTGCAACGCCATCTGGTCATCGCGCCAGTGTAAGTCGCCGCGTGCGATAACATCAATGCTTTCAATTTTTTACTCCTGGTGACTTATTATCCCGCAATTTGATTACCGCACCCAGTCAGGATTGTTATAGATATGTTAGCGATCACGGTTTCAGTGATTGCAATCTGTCGGGTAACCCGGTTGAATATCCCGCGAGACACAAAAAAATTCTAACGAAATCAGGTTAATTTATGGCAAGCGATCAAACGGTTTCTGCAACTCCGGCGGCGTCCCCACGCACCGCTTTTGGCGTGCTGGGTGCCATCAGCCTGGCGCATTTATTAAATGATATGATTCAGTCGCTGATTCTGGCGATTTATCCGCTGCTGCGCAGTGAGTTTTCACTCAGTTTTGTGCAAATCGGGCTGATAACTCTGACTTTTCAGGTCACAGCCTCGCTGCTTCAGCCGCTGATAGGTCATTTTACCGATAAGCATCCTCAGCCCTGGTCATTGCCGATTGGTATGGGTTTTACCCTTTCCGGCCTGATATTGCTGGCAATGGCGCATAACTTCCCATTAATCTTGCTGGCCGCCGCACTGGTTGGCACCGGTTCGTCGGTGTTTCACCCGGAATCTTCCCGGGTAGCGCGTATGGCATCCGGCGGACGTCACGGTCTGGCACAGTCGCTGTTTCAGGTCGGTGGTAATCTCGGCAGTTCACTCGGGCCGCTGCTGGCTGCATTGATTATCGCCCCTTACGGTAAAGGTAACGTTGCCTGGTTTACGCTGGCGGCGCTGCTGGCGATTGTGGTGCTGTTGCAGATTAGCCGCTGGTATCAGCATCAGAATCGGGTGGCGAAAAGCCGTCCGGTCAGCGTAATTATCAATCCGCTGCCGCGTAAGAAAGTGGTGCTGGCGGTCAGCATTCTGCTGCTGCTGATCTTCTCTAAATATTTTTATCTGTCCAGTATCAGCAGTTATTACACCTTTTATCTGATCCATAAATTTGGCCTGTCAGTACAGGATGCACAGTTCCACCTGTTCGCCTTTCTGTTTGCGGTAGCCGCCGGTACGGTAATTGGCGGGCCGCTGGGCGATAAGATTGGCCGTAAATACGTTATCTGGGGTTCAATCCTCGGCGTTGCACCCTTTACTCTGCTGTTGCCCCACGCTTCGCTGGCGTGGACCGGCATCCTGAGCGTGATTATTGGTCTGATTCTCGCCTCGGCCTTTTCCGCCATTCTGGTGTACGCGCAGGAGCTGATGCCGGGACGCATCGGCATGGTTTCCGGCCTGTTCTTTGGCTTTGCTTTTGGGATGGGCGGGCTGGGTGCCGCAGTGTTAGGTCTGGTTGCCGATCGCACCAGCATTGAGTTGGTCTACCAAATCTGTGCTTATCTGCCACTTATTGGCATTCTGACGGCTTTCCTGCCGGATAATCGGCGAAAATAGCCTGCCAGTGCTATGGATATCTGTGAATTGCGTCGCACCTCAGCGTGATAATATATAGTCTGAATTATGATGAGTGGCAGAAATCTCACTCATTGACGGGTTTTCACTGATTTTTCATATTTTTTGCAATTATCACCATTATTGACAAGCGCGCGTCTGAAATATGCAATAAACTTAATGCTTACAACCGGACACATTTGCATACACCCGTAGTGACTGAATATGCAGCAAGGCGGTCAGATTACCCACCGCGATGCAGGGTTGGTATTCGCCGCCCATCCGCGCCTGATGCCGTTACAGCTTCAGTTATTCCGGGAGACACAAGGAGACAGGCATGCATCACACCACACCGCTTATCACGACAATTGTCGGAGGCCTGGTTCTTGCCTTCCTCCTTGGCATGCTGGCCAACCGCCTGCGCATCTCGCCGTTAGTCGGGTATTTGTTAGCAGGGGTACTGGCTGGCCCTTTTACGCCAGGCTTCGTCGCTGACACCAACCTCGCCCCGGAGCTGGCTGAACTCGGCGTTATTCTGCTGATGTTTGGTGTTGGTCTGCACTTCTCGCTTAAAGATTTAATGTCCGTCAAATCCATCGCCATTCCCGGCGCTATTGCGCAGATTGCGGTCGCCACTCTGTTGGGTATGGCGCTGTCGTGGAGTATGGGCTGGTCGCTGATGACCGGCCTGGTGTTTGGCCTCTGTCTCTCCACCGCCAGTACCGTGGTGTTACTGCGCGCGCTGGAAGAACGTCAGTTAATTGACAGCCAGCGCGGTCAAATTGCCATTGGCTGGCTGATTGTTGAAGACCTGGTCATGGTATTAACCCTGGTTCTGCTGCCTGCCATTGCCGGTATGCTGGAGCAAGGCAATGCCAGTGTCTCAATGCTGGCGTGGGATCTGGTGCTGACCATCGGTAAAGTGGTGGCATTTATGGTGCTGATGATGGTGGTTGGCCGCCGCGTAGTACCATGGATTCTGGCAAAAAGCGCCGCTACCGGTTCACGTGAGCTGTTCACTCTCGCAGTATTAGCATTGGCGCTGGGTATTGCCTTTGGCGCCGTTGAATTCTTTGATGTCTCCTTCGCGTTGGGCGCCTTCTTTGCCGGTATGGTGCTGAATGAGTCAGAGCTGAGCCACCGTGCTGCCCACGATACGCTGCCGTTGCGCGATGCGTTTGCGGTGCTGTTCTTCGTCTCGGTTGGTATGCTGTTTGACCCGATGATTCTGGTACAGGAGCCGCTGGCGGTTCTTGGTGCGCTGGCCATTATCGTGCTCGGCAAATCCATCGTTGCCTATTTCCTGGTGACACTGTTTGGACACTCGCGTCGTACCGCGCTGACCATTTCGGCAAGTCTGGCACAAATCGGCGAGTTCGCCTTTATTCTGGCTGGACTGGGTATTTCTCTCAATCTTCTCTCAGCAGAGGGGCGTAATCTGGTGCTGGCAGCGGCGATTCTGTCGATTATGCTCAACCCGATTCTGTTTACCCTGCTGGAGCGTTTTCTGGAAAAAACAGAAACCATCGATGAACAGACAATGGAAGAAGCCATCGAAGATGAGAAACAGATTCCGGTCGACCTGTGTAATCACGCGCTGGTGGTCGGCTACGGGCGCGTCGGCAGCCTGCTTGGCTCGCGCCTGATTGAAGCTGGCGTACCGATTGTGGTGGTTGAAAACTCCCGGCCACGCGTCGAGGCGTTGCGCGAACAGGGAATCAAAGCGGTGCTGGGCAATGCGGCACGCGCCGACACCATGGAACTGGCGCGGCTGGATTGTGCCCGCTGGTTGTTACTGACGATTCCAAATGGTTATGAAGCCGGAGAGATCGTCACCGCCGCTCGCGAAAAGCGCCCTAATATCGAGATTATTGCCCGTGCGCATTACGACGATGAAGTGGAATACATCATGGAGCGCGGAGCCGATCGCGTGGTGATGGGCGAGCGTGAAATCGCTAACAGCATGTTGAATATGCTTAAGCTGGACCTGGAAACCGAGCCGCAACCCCAGCAGTGCCCAATTTAATCGCTATAAAGCAATATGGGCGGCATTTAGCCGCCCATTCGCTGAATTAACCGGTAGTTACCTTTCCCAGTAAGACTCTTCCAGGCTGTCTTCACGTTCCGGCAATCCCCGCGTCAGGCGTGGTGAGTGCTGATTTAACACCTGATAGCTGACGCGATTAGCGTACTTACATACTTGTGCCAGCGAGGAGTAGGTCAGATAACTGCGTGCATGCTTGCTGGAATTCGGCACATTGGTCCGGTGATAGTTGTTGGCGGTAATATCGTGCAGTAACGCCGCCAGCGCTCCATCCCCTGCCCCGTTGGTATTCATTATCTTCTCAGGGCCGCCCATATAGGGAGCGATATGCGAGAAAATGCGCAGCGGCTGCTGACAATCCTGATGGCGCATCGCACGGCTGAATTCATACTGGTTAAACTCGGCAATTGCCCCCGGCAGCAGCGGATGATTGGTCTTGCGTTTGCCTTCATCCTCGGTAAAACCTGCCATATACAGCCCGTTTGGCCCGGCGGTACATAATACCAGGTCAACCCAGTCCAGTGCCTTATCTGACGCCAGTAGCGGATCGCTGAGGCCGGTCAGCTCCTGCGCTTCATCTTCATTCATCGCCACAATAGATACGTGGTCGCGCAGGAAGTCGCGCCAGAACTGTGGGTTATCGGCAATCACATATTTGGTGCCGAGCGTCAGAACCACCGGCACATTATGCTTTTTCGCATATTCAATCGCTTTCATGGTGGCAGCCGGCATCGGCTCACCCGGCTTGCAGCGCACCAGGTAAGAAGTCAGCACCAGCGCAGAAGCACCGGCGATCACCTGTTCCGGAATATTCTCCTCGCGCAGCTGATTCATCATCCCCGGGCTGATGGCAAAGGTCCGCTCACCGTTATCGCCAATCAGGGTAAAGCAGCGGCCAATCGCACCATCGACGCCTTGCAGGTAGTTGAGATCGGTACGGCTGGAGGTGTTACACAGGTAGCGATAGGCATAGCCACCAATCTGCACGTTGCTGCACATCACACCCAGCAGCACCGAGCGGTCATCCGCCAGCACCGAGTAGTTATGCAGGGTGTTACCGATGGTGCCACCGGCAAACTGATGGCTGATTAACTGCTCGCGCATCAGCTCGCTGTACAGCGCTTCAGCAACGTCATCGTCAATCACCAGCGAGTGACCGGCGCTGAGACCATAACGCGCGACAAAAGCATCATCCACTTTGGCTTCGATATCCACCAGCGTCTGATCGATACCCACTACCCAGCTGCTGCCGTTTTCATTTTCTGGCTGGAGTTGAGGTTGCAGTAACGGATCGCGTGCGCTAACGGGGAAGTAGTGTTTGGATTTACGTTTGCCGGGAAATTTCATGATTAATAACTTTGGAAGAATTCAGGCCGTGAATCATAACATATTCACGGCCCCACTTAGCCAGAGTGATTAACGCTGGCGGTTGACTAAATCCACCATCATATCGATATGTTCGGCGTCATCATTTAGCGCCGGAATATATTCAAACTGCGTACCACCAGCATGCATAAAGAATTCACGGTTCTGTTCGCTAATCTCTTCCAGCGTTTCCAGGCAGTCTGCTGAGAAGCCAGGGCTCATAATCTGAATATGCTTAATGCCCTTAGCCGGTAAACCTTTCAGCGTTTCATCGGTATACGGCGTTAACCAGGGTTCGCGACCGAAGCGCGACTGGAAGGTCAACATCACTTCGTTCGGACCCAGTCCCAGCGCCGCCGCCAGTGCATCGGCCGTATCGTGGCAGCGCTGCGGATAATCATCACCTTCGTCGGCAAAACGCTGTGGAATGCCGTGAAAAGACATCACCAGCAGATCGGGTTTACCGTGGGCAGCAAAAGAGCGTTCCACCGACGCCTTCAGCGCGGCAATGTAGCCAGGATGAGTGGCATAATCGCGGATAAACTGCACGTCCGGTAGCGAACGGTAGCCGGCAAACACTTTGGTTAAGCCGTCCCACACCGCCGCTACGGTCGAGCAGGAGAATTGCGGATAGAGCGGCAGCACGATCAGGCGCGTGACGCCCTGCTGCATCAGGCTGTCCACCGCGCTTTTCAGGCTGGGATTACCGTAGCTCATGCCGAGCGCAACCGGCATATCCAGACGGGCTGCCAGCGCGTCACGCTGACGTTTGCTGTAAACCAACAGCGGAGAACCGTCATCCATCCATACCGAAGCGTACAGCTTTGCCACGCGCGGAGAGCGAATCGGCAGGATCGCGCCGTTAAGGAGCGGCCACCACAACCAGCGCGGCGTATCAACAACGCGCGGATCGCTAAGAAATTGTTTCAGGTAGCGCTTTACCGCAGCGGCGGTTGGCGCATCAGGCGTGCCGAGATTTACCAGCAATACGCCGGGTTTATCTTGCCTCATTTTTATTCCTTTTATTGGCATAAAGGTGGGTATAAATGAAAACGAGAATGATTGTAGCTAAAAATTGCGGGGGATGAACCGATTGCTGCAAAAGGGCCAGGTGAAACCCGGCCCAGAAACGATTAACCGAGGATTTTTGCCAGCTCGGCGCTGACTTCAGACACTTTGCGCGTGCCGTCAATTTTGTGGTAAGCGGTGTTACCGGCTGCCGCTTCTTTGCTGTAATAAGCAATCAGCGGAGCAGTCATCTGATGGTATTCCACCAGGCGCTTACGCACGGTCTCTTCCTGATCGTCTTTACGCGTGGTCAGCTCTTCGCCGGTCGCGTCGTCTTTGCCTTCTTCTTTCGGTGGATTGAAGGTGACGTGGTAAACGCGGCCTGATGGCGCATGCACACGGCGACCCACAATACGCTCAACGATCAGTTCATCAGGTACGGCGAACTCCAGCACGTTATCCACTTTGATGCCGGCTTCTTTCATAGCATCAGCTTGTGGAATGGTACGCGGGAAGCCGTCGAGCAGAAAACCGTTACGGCAATCATCCTGCGCAATTCGCTCTTTAACCAGCGCAATGACCAGCTCATCGGTCACCAGCTTGCCAGCATCCATAATCTCTTTGGCTTGTTTACCCAGCTCACTTTCAGCTTTGACTGCTGCACGTAACATGTCACCGGTGGAGATTTGCGGAATGCCGTATTTCTCCATAATGAACTGAGCCTGAGTACCTTTTCCTGCGCCCGGAGCGCCGAGCAGAATAATACGCATTGCGTAAATCCCCTTGCGAATCGCATTGATCTAACTAATAAGGCCAAGAACATACCATTAAGCCCAGGTATCCACAAGAAAGCGGGCAGTTAAGCGGCAGTAACATTTATGCTGCCATTTTGTGAATTAATAAATAAATCCATCATTATTACAGCAACTTAACAAGCTTGTTCTCGGTAACACCTTCGGGGGTTGGCGTGTTTATCGTCACTGCATTTATCCGTTTTATTCAGCGTGCGCTTTCAGCTACGCCAGATTATACGGCTGCCAGTGACTGCTGCGTATTATCCCTAGCGCATCGGCCAGCGGTCTCGCCGGAACCGTTGAGGCTTCAAACAGCCGCAGTTCACTGCGCATCAGGGTACTGAAGGCGGTGGTGCGCAGCGCAATCATCGCCAGGCCAGACGACAACGAAGCATGCCGGTGAAGTGGCGTAATAAAAATAGCGCTGTCGCGCACCAGCTCCTCATGCAGCGAGGTGGCAAAACTGTCGGAGGCATCGACCACTCCCTTTCCCTCACAGCCGCGCAGGCTGTTGACCTTACCGGTGCGGGGATTTACATGGGTGATCATCGGCACTTTTCCCGGTTCGCCAAGACGTGCGGTGCGGTGGTTCAACAGTTCACTGGCTGGCAGCTGGCTGGTTTGTCGCGCCACACAGCGCGCCACCTCCTGCTTATGAAACAGATGCGATAAGATCACCCGTCCGGCTGTGACTGATTTCACAAAAAAGAGATCGTGATTTTCCAGCTTATACAGGCGGGAAAGGGCCTGGCGCAGCTGATTGTGCAGCGTCTTTGCGTCCTTTTCGGACGATGCATCTGCAATTTTTTGCCGCAAAGGAGAGAGCGAGGATTTATCCATTATTGATTAACTCTTGCCGGTAAAAAACTGCTTTGCGGCTGATTGCTGTGTGCAGCCGCGGAGAGAGTGCATGGTTGTTATTTTTTTGCGGCCAGCAGTGCCAGAAAGCACGTTACTGATTCCCCGGTGCTGGCGAAGTAATTAGCGGCCACGGCTTATTCTCGCCGTGTTTCGTTAACTTCCGTCGCCAAGAGTATGAAATTGCAGCTGGACTTTGAAATGATATAAACAGACACTTCTTGTTAGTTTTTCTAACAGGTAGTCATCAATGGCGGGACTTCCCTCATTACGCGCACTGCGTTATTTTCAGCAGGCGGCACTGCACAACAGCTTCAGCCTTGCGGCTCAGTCACTGAATGTTACCCACAGCGCCGTCAGCCATCAGATCAAACAGCTGGAGGAGTGGCTGGGTAAACCGTTGTTTATCAGGGCGAATGGTCGGGTTCAGCTGACAGCAGACGGCGAGCGCCTGAAGAAAACCTGTACGCAGGCATTTAACGAAATTGAAATCACCTGTGAGAAAATATCGCAACGCACCAGCAGCAGCCTGACGGTATCCAGTGCCCCCAGTTTTCTTTCCCAGTGGCTGATCCCACGCATCAGTGATTTCAGCCGGCAGCACCCCAATATTGCTCTTAATTTTCAGACGCATATGGATATTGATAAAGTGCGCAGCGATCAGACTGACGTGCTGATTCTAAGCCACGAGCAGACCACTCATCAGGATATTGCCACTACGCTGATTACCGTTGATTATATTGGCCCGGTTTGCTCAGCCGATTTTGATCGGCAGGTCGACTTCGACACCGATTTCACCACCCTGCCACTGCTGCATGCCGATACCAAGCGTCATGCCTGGGCTGAATGGGCGGAAAAAAGCGGCGCACGCGGAGACTTCTGGGCTGGCAGATATTTCGATAACCTGACGCTCGGTATTCAGGCGGCGCGCAACGGATTAGGCCTGATGATTACGCCACGGATTCTGGTAAAAAAAGAGCTGGAAGATGGCACGCTGATTGCGCCGGTGGGATTCACTGCGATGGCTCGTGCCACCTGGATGATGGTGAAGCAGGCAAGGGAAGATGAGCCGGACATTGCGATTTTTCGCCGCTGGTTACTGGCTGAAGCGGCTGGCGCTGAGTAAAAAAGGCGGCCTTAGCCGCCTTCAGATCCGGTTATGATGACATGCAGGATGCCAGCTCCGGGCATGGGCGGCGAAAACGCCGCCGCTTTACAACCGGCCTCAGGCAATCAGCAGCTGATTCATCCGGCGGATAAACTGGTTTGGATCGTCCAGCGTACCGCGCTCAGCAAACAGCGCCTGATCCAGCAACAGCTCGATCCACTCGGCAAAGCGCGCTTCGTCCTGCGTGTCGGCAGCGCGTTTCACCAGCGCGTGATCCGGATTGATCTCAAACAGATACTTCACTTCCGGCACCGCCTGCCCCGCCGCGGCAAACAGTTTCGCCATTTGGGTACTCATGTCGTTGGCTTCGGTAGTCACGATTGCCGGCGTATCAGTCAGACGATGGGTCAGGCGCACTTCTTTCACTCGTTCGCCAAGCAAGGTTTTCACCCGCTCGATAAACGGCTCCAGCGCTTTTTCCGCTTCTTTCTGCTCGTCGCTCTCTTCATCAGCCAGCTTGCTTAAAGAATCGTCCGCCTTGCTGACCGACTGGAAGGACTTACCGTCAAACTCAGTCAGGTAGCTCATCATCCATTCGTCAATGCGGTCTGAAAGCAACAGGACTTCGATGCCCTTCTTGCGGAACACCTCAAGGTGCGGGCTACTTTTCGCCGCTGCATAGCTGTCGGCAGTGATGTAGTAAATTTTATCCTGACCTTCAACCATCCGGCTGACGTAGTCTTCCAGCGACACGGTCTGCGCTGAACCTTCACTGCTGGTTGAAGCAAAGCGCAGCAGTTTAGCGATAGTTTCACCGTTGCTGGCATCTTCTGCCGGGCCTTCTTTCAGGACCAGGCCAAACTGCTGCCAGAACTGCTGATATTTTTCCGCATCATCCTTCGCCATTTTCTCCAGCATCTGCAACACACGCTTACTCAGCGCACTGCGCAGGTTCTGGGTGATACGGCTGTCCTGCAGGATTTCACGAGACACGTTCAGCGGCAGGTCGTTGGAGTCGATCAGTCCACGCACAAAGCGCAGGTAGTTCGGCATAAACTGCTCAGCGTCATCCATGATAAACACGCGCTGAACATACAGTTTCAGGCCATGCTTATGATCGCGGTTCCACATATCCCACGGCGCCTGTGCCGGAATATACAGCAGGCTGGTGTACTCTTGCTTGCCCTCGACGCGGTTGTGGCTCCAGGCCGCCGGATCGGTAAAGTCGTGGGCAATATGCTTGTAGAACTCTTTGTATTCGTCGTCGCTGACGTCGGACTTATTACGCGTCCATAACGCCTGCGCTTTGTTGATTTTTTCCCAGTGGGTGGTGTCGTCTTCTTCGTTGTGCGTCTCAATCTCTACCGGCAGAGCAATGTGGTCAGAGTATTTGCTGATAATGCCACGCACGCGCCACGCATCAAGGAACTCATCTTCGCCTTCACGCAGATGCAGAGTGATTTCGGTGCCACGATCGGCTTTTTCGATATCAGCAATGGTGTAGTCACCCTCACCTTCCGACTCCCAGAATACCCCTTCATCGGCAGCAGCACCGGCCGCACGGGTGCGCACCGAGACTTTATCCGCCACGATAAACGCCGAGTAGAAACCGACACCAAACTGACCAATCAGCTGGCTGTCTTTCGCCTGGTCGGAACCGAGCGACTCGAGGAAAGATTTGGTGCCAGATTTGGCAATCGTCCCCAGGTTTTCAATGACTTCATCACGACGCATACCAATACCGTTATCGCTCAGCGTAATGGTACGTTGCTCCTTGTTCACCGAAACCCGGACCCGCAGCTCGCCATCACCTTCATACAGTTCAGGGGAAGAGAGCGCGCGGAAACGCAGCTTGTCCGCAGCATCTGAAGCGTTGGAGATCAGCTCGCGCAGGAAGATTTCTTTATTTGAATAGAGGGAGTGGATCATCAAATGCAGAAGCTGTTTTACTTCTGACTGGAAGCCACGTGTCTCTTGTCCTTTCATGGTCATTGATACCTCAACAAATCAGGTTTATTGAATGTTGAGGAGGAGATGGGGATGAAATAAAACTTTTCAAGCAGGCACGATTACGCCGTACCTGCAAATGTTCAGAATTTAATCTTTTGACGTCCCGCCAGCGAGTGTGACAGGGTGGTGCCATCGACCATTTCCAGTTCGCCACCCATCGGTACACCGTGAGCGATGCGGCTGGCATCGACACCATACTGCCCGCAAAGCTCCGCAATATAGTTAGCAGTCGCCTCACCTTCTACCGTCGGATTGGTAGCAAGAATCACTTCCTGAAGAGTTTCACGTTCCAGTCGCTGTTCAAGGCGATCCAGTCCGATATCATTAGGGCCGATACCGTCCAGCGGTGAAAGATGGCCCATCAGCACAAAGTAGCGACCGCCAAACTGGCCGGTTTGCTCAATGGCGTGAATATCAGCCGGGCTTTCCACCACGCAGATCTGACCATTCTGCTGACGTCGCGGATTGGCGCAGATGGTGCAAATGTCCTGCTCGGTAAAAGTATGGCAATCCTTACAGTGACCGATTTCAGACATCGCGCGGGTCAGCGCCTGCGCCAGCCGCATTCCGCCGCTGCGATCGCGCTGCAACAGCTGGAATGCCATGCGCTGCGCTGATTTAGGCCCGACACCGGGTAAACAGCGCAGCGACTCCATCAGTGTTTCGAGGAGCGGGCTGGTTTGCATCAGAATGGCATCTTAAAGCCCGGCGGCAACTGCATTCCGCTGGAAACTGCTGCCATTTTCTCTTTCTGCGCTTCACCAACACGGCGCGCCGCGTCGTTGAATGCCGCAGCGACCAGATCTTCCAGCATGTCTTTGTCATCTTCCAGCAAGCTTGGATCGACTTCAACACGACGGCAGTTATGTGCGCCGTTAATGGTCACTTTTACCAGACCGGCACCGGATTCACCGGTAACTTCCATTGCAGCAATCTCTTCCTGCACCTGGGCCATTTTGTCCTGCATTTGCTGGGCCTGCTTCATCAGGTTGCCCAAACCGGCTTTACCAAACATAGTCTTCTCTCTCAGCTCAGGCCGCGTAATCGTCGGATACGCTTAGGCGGCGGTTCAAACGGGGCGAATACTCTCTTCATCCAGATCGGCATCAAAAAACCGACGCAGGGTCTGGATGTGAGTATCCGCGATTATCGACTGGCGCGCCTGCGCCAGCTTTTCTTCATAAATTGCCTGTCGCCACTCCAGTGGGGTTAGCACCGATGGATTATCATCTTCGATAATCGTCAGTTCAACCGTCTGGCCTGCCGCCAGGCTTAATGCTTCCGCCAGCACTTTCTGTGCCGATGGCGAATTAAGGTGGCGCTGTCCGGCACGTAAGTGTAGACAAACGCCCTGCTCAGTCTGTTCTTTCCAGGCGTTTAATGCCAGCTGCTGGACGAGTTTAGGCAGCGTCATTGCGGCAATTTCTGCCGCCCAGGCATCGCGCTGCTGCGACTCTTCTGTCAATCGGTTGGCCAGCTCCGGCGTTTTCTCGTGCTCTAACGCCGAGCGCAATGCTTTCGGCGTGGCGACCGGTTCCGGCTTCGCCTCGACCGGATTCAGCGCTTTCCAGCGATACGCCTCTTTTTTTACCGTCGCGCCAGCCTCTGCGGCAGCAGCTTGCTGTCGCTTCTGACCGCGCTCGGTAACTGAAGCCAGTCGCTCCAGTGCCGAACTTGCCGGCCGCGCACCTGGCGCCGCCGGCTCACTCTTTTTTGCTTTGGTCGCTCCCTGCTGACGCATCAGTTGGGTGCGCGCCTGCAGTAGCTGACTGGTAGCATCGGGCAAATTATCCGGCGGTGCGCTGTCCGGCACAGTATGAGGTGCTGGCGGCTGTGACGGCGCGCTGGTCGGTGCACTCAGCTGTGGCTGAGCTTGCGGCGTCATCACCGGCCGGGATACCGGTTCGGCAATCACCTGGCGCGGATGAAACGCCAGCGCGCGCAGTAACGTCATTTCAACGCCCATACGGCGATCCGGTGCCAGCGCCAGCTCTTTACGCCCGACCAACAGCGTCTGATAGTAAAGCTGCACATCCGCAGGTGGCAACACTCGGGCCAACTCGCGCAACCGCTGTTCTATCGCGGCCTGATCGTCGCCGATCGCCGAAGGCAACAGCTGCAACATCGCAATACGGTGCAGCAGGCGCAACATTTCAACCAGCAACGCTTCCCATTCTACGCCGCGTGACGCAGCCTGGTTCAGCAACGCCATCATCTGCTGACCTTCAGCATCCACTAACGCTTCAATCAGAGCCAGTGGCTGTTCGTCGTCGAGCGTGCCAAGCATGGCGTTAACCGTCTCGGTACTGACCTGCCCCAGTCCCATGGCGATCGCCTGATCGGCCAGGCTGAGCGCATCACGCATACTGCCATCGGCGGCACGCGCCAGCAGCTGCAGAGCACGGTTTTCCGCCGGTATCGCTTCCTGTTTTAATACATGCTCCAGCTGGCCGCGAATTTGCTCTGCATCCAGTGCTTTCAGATGGAACTGCAGACAGCGTGACAGAATGGTCACCGGCAGCTTTTGCGGATCGGTCGTGGCAAGCAGGAATTTGACGTGTGACGGCGGCTCTTCCAGCGTTTTCAACAGGGCGTTGAAACTGTGCCGCGACAGCATGTGCACTTCATCAATCAGGTAAACTTTAAAACGACCGCGTGCCGGAGCGTACTGAACGTTGTCCAGCAGATCGCGGGTGTCTTCAACTTTGGTGCGTGAAGCCGCATCGATCTCGATCAGATCGACAAAGCGCCCCTGTTCAATTTCACGGCAGTTATCGCACTGGCCGCAGGGGGTGGCAGTAATGCCGGTTTCACAGTTCAGTCCTTTCGCCAGCAGGCGCGCAATGGTGGTCTTTCCCACACCGCGGGTGCCGGAAAAAAGATAAGCGTGATGGATGCGGCCGAGCGACAGGCCATTTGCCAGCGCTGTCAGGACATGCTCCTGACCGACAACATCAGTAAACGCTTGTGGACGCCACTTGCGGGCAAGTACCTGATAGCTCATTAATTCGCAGAATTTGTCAGTGAAACAGGGGTTAATGCTAACACAGCCGCAGTTTTACAGCGAGGCTGAAGATGGTAGGTAAAGAATGTCCAATATAATTCGAGCGGCAGCCAACGCCACTGCCGCCTGAAGTATCTGGGATCTTAGTGGCCGGGGAAATTGACTAAGCTATAGCAGTCAACGCCCATCGCTTTCAGGCGCGCTTCACCGGTCAGATCAAACAGGTTGATCACAAAAGCGGCGTTTTTCACTTCACCACCGGCGCGGCGGATCAGTTTCACCGTGGCTTCCAGCGTGCCGCCAGTTGCCAGCAGGTCATCAACCACCAGCACGACATCGCCGGCGCCAATCGCGTCGCAATGCAGTTCAAGGCTGTCGGTGCCGTATTCCAGCTCGTAGCTTTCACTGAAGGTTTTGCGTGGCAATTTGCCCGGTTTACGCACCGGTACAAAACCAACGCCCAGCCCCAGCGCGACGGGTGCACCAAACAGGAAACCACGCGCTTCGGTGCCCACCACCTTGGTGATGCCAGTATTGCGATAGCGATCAACTAACAGTTCAATGCAGGTGGCATACGCTTTCGGGTCTTCCAGCAGGCTGGTTACATCACGAAAGAGGATGCCCGGCTTAGGATAGTCCGGGATGCTTTTGATACTGTCTTTAAGGAATTCAAGCTGCTGCGCAGTCGCGGTCATAATGTTATGCCTGGTAAAAACGAATCTGACTCGCGCAGCTCCGGACCTCTCTGGCAGTCTACAGCCGCAGAGAGAGATCGGGTCAAACAGGGGAGCCGCGCACGAAAACGTTCAAATCTAAGCAAAGTGCCGGATAATTGCAACCATCATCCGCCACATCAGCGATTTTCTTGCTCTGACGCAACCACCGGCAGGCGCAGCATAAACCAGATTAATCCGCAGAGCATGAGTGCCAGCAGAACACGTAACCACAGCAGTTTTACCAGCCACAGTGAAACGGCAAAGGTAATCACAATAAACAGTATCGCCCGGCCTTTTGCCTTGGGCGGTAGGGCGCGATGTTGTTGCCAGTGACGAATATAGCCGCCAAACCATGAGCGATACAGTAACCAGTGGTGAAAGCGCGGAGAAGAACGTGCAAAACACCATGCCGCCAGTAGAATAAACGGCGTGGTCGGTAATAGCGGCAAAATAACGCCAAGCGTGCCGAGCGCAATTGCCAGCCAGCCGATGATCAAGAGTAAGATGCGCTGCATAGAGTGACCTGAATACGTCGAACTGCGATTATTTTACCACAGTGACCGGAAACCTTAATGAAAACCACCCTTTTACTGCAACAGCTGGATGCGCGGCTCAATCAGCTGGCGCGTAGCATCTCGCCACTGGCGGAGCGTCGCACTCGCCGGGCGCGCTTCGACAATCAGCTGTTTTATTGCAAGAGCACGCGCCTTGGGGATTATCTTCAGGAAGTGCAGCAAACGCTGGCACAATTAAAACAGTGCGTGGCCGGAACCCAGCCTGAGCGTCTCAGCTGGCTGGCAGAACGGGTGGTGCTGCAAACTGGCGCGCTACAGCGTGAGGTTGCCACGCAGACGCTGCGCAGCCAGGAAGGCGTGAAGCAAAGCCCGGCGGAAAAATTGCATCAGAAACTGGCCGACCATCATGAATTTGAGCGGCGTCTGCTGGCAATGCTGATGGAACGCGAGCGCCAGCTTGGGCAACAGGAAACGCTGCTGCAACAGCAAAAAATTCAGCAGGAGATGGTGGCGCTGGAAGCGCGTTTACAGCGCTGCCGTGCGGCGCTGAAGCAGATTGAGCAGGAGATTGCTCAACGTGAACAGGGTTTTTAACTATAATCACAGCCTGGTGACATCGGGGGAAGCACAATGGGAATTGTCAGCTGGATTATTATCGGCCTGCTCGCCGGTTTTGTGGTGCGTAAATTTTTTCCTGGCCGACCGGGGGGATTAATTCCGACGCTGGTGCTGGCGATGATCGGTGGATTGATTGGCGGCTATATCAGCAGCTACTTCAGCTGGGGCTCACTGACTCAACTGCACCCACGGGCGCTGTTGTTCGCCCTGCTCGGCTCACTGCTGATGCTACTGGTGGTTAAAAAATTACGAATTTAACGGAGTGAAGGATGTCTTTAGAAAATGCCCCCGATGAGGTCAAACTGGCAGTCGATCTGATTATGCTGCTGGAAGAGAACCAGGTGGCACCGCAAACGGTGCTGGCGGCACTGGAGATCATCAGACGCGATTTCGAAAATAAGCTGGCGCAGGCATAGATTATTTGCCATTGGCAGGCTGACGGAGCGACGGGCTGCTGGTCAGCATTTCGATTAGGGTTTCCACTAAAAGTGGCGCATCCGCCGCCAGATCGAAACTCTCCGGCATAAACAGCCAGTTTTCCATAATACCGCTGACGTAGCCGCGAATGATTACCGCCGCGCGTCGGGTATCAAGGTCAGCCGGTAACTGCTGGTGTCCGATGCAGTCGCGCAGGACTTCTTCAATTTTTTCGTAGCATTCCAGATATAAATTTTGCTGCACCATTTGCAGAGTTGTCATTTCACCGACAAACTCACACTTGTGGAAAATGATTTCCATAAGTGACCTTCTGCGCTGGTCGCGTGCTGTTGCCTCAAAGACATAGTTAAGCATTGCGCGCATAACTGATAGTGGATCACCTGGGTATTTTATTTGATACTCATGTTCTAAGTCCTCCATTCCGGACTCAGACTGCGCCCAAATCTCATTCAGTAAGTCGGCTTTGTTTTTGAAATGCCAGTAAATCGCACCACGTGTCACGCCGGCAGCATGAGCAATATCTGCCAGTGACGTTGCAGAGACACCATGTTCAGAGAACCGGGCAATTGCCGCATCAATGATTTGGCCCCGCGTTTCAAGGGCTTGTTCTTTGGTTTTTCGTGCCATAAGTGGGGTATTTACAAAAGGTTAGATTTACATACATTTGCGAATGTATGTAACATAGCACGACCATAATTTAAACGCAGCAATGGGTTTAACGGTTTGTGATCCATTGAACAATCGATATCGGACACTCGAGGTTTATTTATGAACAAAAACAGAGGGTTAACGCCTCTGGCGGCCGTCCTGATGCTATCAGGCAGCTTAGTGCTAACAGGATGTGATGAAAATAAATCCCAGGAAGCCGGCCAGCAACAAGCACCAGAAGTTGGCATCGTCACCCTGAAAAGTGAACCGTTGACCATTACTACTGACCTACCGGGAAGAACCTCATCTTACCGTATTGCAGAAGTGCGCCCGCAGGTTTCGGGCATTATTTTGAAACGGAATTTCGTTGAGGGAAGTGAGATTAAAGCCGGGGAATCGCTGTATCAGATCGATCCGGCTACCTATCAGGCTGCCTATGACAGCGCTAAGGGCGACCTCGCGCAGGCTCAGGCAAACGCGCAAATCGCCGCTGTAACGGTGAAACGCTATAAGCCACTGCTCGGCACCAAATACATCAGTCAGCAGGATTACGACCAGGCGATTGCGACCCAGAGCCAGACTGCTGCCGCAGTTCAGGCTGCTAAAGCCAATGTCGAAAGCGCGCGTATCAATCTCGCCTATACCAAAGTGACTTCGCCAATTAGCGGACGCATTGGTAAATCGACAGTGACGGAAGGTGCACTGGTGCAGAGCGGTCAGACTACCGCACTGGCAACCGTGCAACAACTCGACCCGATCTATGTCGATGTGACGCAATCCAGCGGTGATTTCCTGCGCCTGCGTGAAGAGCTGCAATCCGGCAAACTGAAACAGACTGACGGCAAAGCCAGCGTCAAACTGTTAACGCAGGATGGTAATACTCACCCGCAGGCGGGAACATTAGAATTCTCTGATGTTACCGTGGATGAGACCACCGGCTCGATTATGCTGCGCGCTATGTTCCCTAACCCTGACAAAAGTTTGCTGCCGGGTATGTTCGTTCGTGCACGTCTGGATGAAGGTACCAATCCAAATGCCCTGCTGGTTCCACAGCAAGGTGTAACGCGGACGCCAACCGGTGAAGCTACCGCGATGATCGTTGGTGCAGACAATAAAGTGGAAGAGCGCAAGCTGACCGCTGAGAAGGCGATTGGCAATATGTGGTTAGTGACTGCAGGCCTGAAGGATGGCGATCGCGTGATTGTTACCGGCATTCAGCGTGCGAAACCCGGCGCTAAGGTGACTCCGCAAGAAATGAGTTCAGACGAGGCGAAGAAACAAGATTCGCAGCAGCAGTCTGAACCAGGCAAGTCTTAAACAGGAGCCGCTGATACATGGCTAAGTTCTTTATCGATCGCCCCATATTTGCATGGGTCATCGCCATCATCATTATGCTGGCGGGTGCGCTGTCGATTCTCAAACTGCCGATTGAGCAATATCCTAATGTTGCTCCACCTGCGATTGAGATCACAGCAACCTACCCAGGTGCGGATGCGAAAACCTTGCAGGACTCGGTCACACAGGTAATCGAACAGAATATGAATGGCCTTGATGGCCAGATGTATATGAGTTCCAGTAGTGACTCCTCAGGTACGGTTACGCTGACGATTACCTTTGAATCGGGAACCGATCCGGATATCGCTCAGGTTCAGGTGCAGAACAAACTGCAGTTGGCAACGCCGTTGCTGCCGCAGGAAGTTCAGCAACAGGGGATCAGGGTTCAGAAATCGTCCAGCAGCTTCTTGATGGTGGCAGGTTTCATCAACACTAACGGCAGCATGACGCAGAACGATATTTCGGACTACGTTGGCTCCAACATTAAAGATCCTATCAGTCGTGTTAACGGCGTTGGTGATACTCAGCTGTTTGGTGCGCAGTATGCGATGCGTATCTGGATGGATCCGCACAAGCTGAACAACTATGCCTTAACTCCGGTTGATGTGATTAGCGCTATTAACAACCAGAACTCACAGGTTGCAGCCGGCCAGCTTGGTGGTACGCCACCGGTGAAAGGCCAGCAGCTTAACGCCTCGATTATCGCGCAGACCCGTCTGACCTCAACCGATGAGTTCGGCAAAATTTTGCTGAAAGTCAACGAGGATGGTTCTCAGGTTCGCCTGAGTGACGTTGCGAAAATCGAACTCGGCGGTGAAAACTACGAGATCATTGCCCGTTTTAATGGCCAGCCGGCTTCCGGTCTGGGTATTAAACTGGCGACCGGTGCTAACGCACTGGATACCGCTGCCGCGGTAAAAGCGCAGCTGGCTGAACTGGAACCGTTCTTCCCGTCTGGTCTACAGGTGGTTTACCCGTACGACACCACGCCGTTTGTTAAGATCTCTATCAATGAAGTGGTGAAAACCCTCGTTGAAGCTATCGTGCTGGTGTTCCTGGTCATGTACCTGTTCCTGCAAAACTTCCGCGCAACCCTGATCCCAACGATTGCGGTGCCGGTAGTTCTGCTGGGTACATTTGCCATCATTAACGCCTTTGGCTATTCGATAAACACCCTGACGATGTTTGGTCTGGTGTTGGCAATCGGGCTATTGGTGGATGACGCCATCGTGGTGGTGGAGAACGTCGAACGCGTGATGGTGGAAGAAGGACTGCCACCGAAAGAAGCCACGCGTAAATCAATGGGCCAGATTCAGGGCGCGTTGGTGGGTATTGCGCTGGTGCTGTCAGCGGTATTTATTCCGATGGCGTTCTTTGGCGGCTCGACCGGTGTTATCTATCGTCAGTTCTCGATCACTATCGTCTCGGCGATGGTTCTGTCGGTCGTTGTTGCACTGATCCTGACTCCGGCACTTTGTGCCACCATGCTGAAGCCGGTTAAAAAAGGCGACCACGGTAAGACCACTGGCTTCTTCGGCTGGTTTAATCGCATGTTTGATAAGAGCACCAATCACTACACCGATAGTGTGGGCCATATCATTCGCAGTACCGGTCGTTATCTGGTTATCTACCTGCTGATCGTAGTCGGCATGGCGTTTCTGTTCTTGCGCCTGCCAAGCTCGTTCCTGCCGGAAGAGGACCAGGGGGTATTTCTGACCATGGCTCAGCTGCCAGCGGGTGCGACTCAGGAACGTACTCAGAAGGTGCTGGATCAGATCACTGATTACTACCTGGAAAAAGAAAAAGCCACCGTACAATCCGTGTTTACCGTTAACGGCTTTGGCTTTGCAGGTCGTGGTCAGAACACCGGTATTGCCTTCGTCAGTCTGAAACCGTGGGATGAACGTTCTGGTTCAGAAAACAAAGTCCCGGCGATTATCGGACGTGCAATGGGTGCCCTCTCGTCAATTAAAGATGCGATGGTCATTCCGTTTAACCTGCCGGCAATTGTCGAGCTGGGTACGGCAACCGGTTTTGACTTCCAGCTGATCGATCAGGCTAACCTGGGTCACGAAAAACTCACTCAGGCGCGTAATCAGTTACTGGGTATGGTCGCGCAACACAGCGATGAGCTGGTCGGTGTGCGTCCAAACGGTCTGGAAGATACGCCACAGTTCAAGCTGAATATCGACCAGGAGAAAGCACAGGCATTAGGTGTTTCTATCTCTGATATCAACACCACGCTGGGTGCATCCTGGGGCGGAAGTTACGTTAACGACTTTATCGACCGCGGTCGCGTGAAGAAAGTGTACGTAATGGGTGAAGCGCCTTACCGTATGCTGCCAAGCGACATTGGTGACTGGTATGTGCGTAACAGCAGCGGTGGCATGGTTTCATTCAGCGCCTTCTCTTCGGCGAAGTGGGAATATGGCTCGCCGCGTCTGGAACGCTATAACGGTCTGCCATCCATGGAGATTCTTGGCCAGGCTGCACCGGGCAAAAGCTCTGGTGACGCGATGAATCTGATGGAAGAGCTGGCGTCTAAGCTGCCAACCGGTATCGGCTATGACTGGACGGGTATGTCCTATCAGGAACGTCTGTCCGGTAACCAGGCCCCTGCCCTGTATGCCATCTCGCTGATTGTGGTATTCCTCTGTCTGGCGGCATTGTATGAGAGCTGGTCAATTCCGTTCTCAGTCATGCTGGTAGTGCCACTCGGGGTTATCGGTGCGCTGCTGTTTACCACCCTGCGTGGTCTCAGTAATGACGTTTACTTTGTGGTGGGCCTGCTGACAACCATTGGCTTGTCGGCGAAGAATGCGATATTGATCGTAGAATTCGCCAAAGATCTGATGGAGAAAGAAGGCAAAGGTCTGGTAGAAGCGACGCTGGATGCAGTTCGTATGCGTTTACGTCCAATTCTGATGACCTCACTGGCGTTTATCCTCGGGGTACTGCCTCTGACCATCAGTACCGGTGCGGGTTCCGGCTCTCAGAACGCCGTAGGTACTGGCGTAATGGGCGGCATGGTCACCGCGACGGTGCTGGCAATCTTCTTCGTACCGGTGTTCTTTGTCGTGGTTCGTCGCCGCTTCAGTAAACACAAAGAAGAAGTTGAGCACGGACATCCTGTCGAGCATAAATCACAAGATCACTAAGTTTTCTCAGTGACTGAAAGAGGCCGCAAATGCGGCCTCTTTTTTTTGCCTGCGGATCGGGTTGCATTTCAGCTAAGCGACGCGCATAATAATTGTTATGTTATAACATACCATTTTGGAGCAACCATGAAAGCTGATATCCATCCCCACTATCGCCCGGTGATTTTTCATGACACCAGTGCCGATCACTACTTCAAAGTAGGATCGACCATCAAAACCGACCGCACCGTCGAGTTCGAAGGGGCAACTTATCCTTATGTAACGCTTGATGTCTCCTCCGCTTCCCATGCGTATTACACCGGCAAGCAGAAAGAGTTCAACAAGGAAGGCAGCGCAGCTCGCTTTAATAAGCGTTTTGGCAGTTTTCTTGGTAGCAGCAATAAATAAGGAACTGTCTCATGCAGGTACTGAGTTCATTACGTTCAGCCAAAAAGCGTCATAAAGACTGCAAGGTAGTGCGTCGCCACGGTCGCATCTATGTGATTTGCAAAACTAACCCACGCTTTAAAGCGGTTCAGGGCAGAAAGAAAAAACGATAGTGTTGTTGTGTCATGTTGTCCTTTTGGGCCGGACTTCCCATCCGGCCCTTTTTTATTACTTCATACTGCCTGCCATCGCCTCAACGTTGTGCTTAAATGCCGCAATATAGCTGGCTGCTGGCCCATCTTTTTCTGATAACGCTTCAGGATACAGTTCCCCGCCCGGCTGTGCGCCGGTGGCAGAGGCAATCTGCTTAACCAGCCGCGGATCGGTCTGGTTCTCAATAAAGTAGCGATGAATATCCCCGGTTTTAAGCTGCTTAATTAACGCCGCCACATCGCCAGCACTGGCTTCCGACTCGGTAGAAAAACCAACCGGCGCAAGAAAACGTACGCCATAACGCTGACCAAAATAGCCGAACGCATCGTGACTGGTCAGCACCTGACGTTTCGCCTCAGGAATCGCGTCAAAGGTCTGTTTCGCCCAGCTATCCAGCTGATTGAGCTGGCTGATATAGGCCGCACCGTGCTGACGGAAGTAGTCCGCATTATCTGGATCGGCAGCGATCAGCGCATTCATCACGTTAGTAGCATACACCGTGCCGTTGTGCATGCTGTTCCACGCATGTGGATCGGTAATGGTTTGCCCATCTTCTGTCATTTTGCGCGTATCAATACCCTGAGACGCAACCACGACTTTGCCCTGATAACCCGAGGCGCTGACCAGTCGATCCATCCAGCCTTCCAGCCCGAGGCCGCTGACAAAGACCACCTGCGCTTTTGATAAAGCCTGGCTGTCCTGTGGCGTTGGCTCAAAGCTGTGCGGATCGCCGTTCGGTCCAACCAGACTTCTTACCCGGACATGTTCGCCGCCAACCTGCTGCACGATGTCGGCTAACACGGTAAAACTGGCAACGGTTTCTACCGTTTTCGCCAGCGCCAGCGGGCTGCTGAGCAGTGCCGCAACCGCCAGCGCCAATGATAACTTCTTCATACTTTCTCCTTGCCTGTCGTTAAAAAGCGGCGGCTGCTGAGCAGACCACCGCAGGGCCCCAATAAAATTGAGATAAAAAACAGTATTGCGGCACTCAGCACCACCGCCGGACCGGCAGGCAGTGAGAGATAAAATGAAGCAAACAGGCCACTGAAGCTGGCGATCACCGCCAGAATTATTGCGGCGGTCAGCATTCCCGGCAGGCGAATACTCCAGAAGCGGGCGCTGGTAGCGGGCAACATCATCAGTCCAACCGACATCAAAGTACCGAGCACCTGAAATCCGGCCACCAGATTCATCACCACCAGTATCAGAAAAATGCCGTTGACCAGCGGTGAGCTCCAGCGGCTTTGCGCACGCAGAAAACTGGCATCGAAGGCATCGATAACCAGTGGACGATAGATCAAGGCCAGTGCCATCAGGGTAATCGCGGCAATGCTACCTACCAGCAGGATCGATTGATTATCAACCGCCAAAAGCGATCCAAAGAGCACGTGCAGCAGATCGACACTCGATCCGCGCAGCGACACCAGCGTGACGCCTAAAGCCAGCGAACCCAGATAAAAACCGGCAAAGCTGGCGTCTTCACGCAACGGGGTTAAGCGGCTGACTGCGCCGGAAAGCAGTGCCACCGACAATCCGGCGATAAAACCGCCCACGCCCATCGCTACCAGCGATAGGCCGGAAATCAGGTAGCCAATCGCCGCACCCGGCAACACCGCATGTGATAACGCGTCGCCAACCAGGCTCATACGCCGCAGCAGTAAAAATACCCCTAGCGGAGTGGCGCTAATCGATAACGCAATACAGGCCACTAACGCCCGGCGCATAAAACCAAATTCGATAAAAGGTTGCAGCAGCGAGATAACCATTATCGCTCTCCCATCTGGCGCAGCGACGCGGCCTGCACGTCGCGCGAACGCCATTCGGCAGCATCGTCCTGTAAACGCAGAACTTGCGGAAACCAGGTATCGACCATGCTCATATCGTGCAGCACCACGATTAAGGTGCAGCCCTGACGATGGCGATCGGCCAGTAAGTCCAGCAGCAATGCAATGGTCTGGCTGTCAATGCCGGTAAACGGCTCGTCCAGCAGCAGCAGAGAAGCCTGTTGCATCAGTAAACGCGCAAACAGCACCCGCTGTAACTGGCCACCAGACAGCATTCCGGGTTGCGCATCGGCAAAATCGTCCATTCTCACCTTACGCAACGTTTGCATAATCTCCTGACGCAGCTGACGGCCAATGCAGCCAAACCAGCCGGTGCGCTGCCAGCACCCCATCGCCACCAGATCAAACACGGTGATCGGGAACTGGCGTTCGATTTCCGTCTGCTGCGGTAGCCAGCCAACGGCAGAGGGCGGCAGCGATAACTGATATGAGCCGTTCACCGGCGGCAGTAACCCCGCCAGAGTCTTCAGTAACGTCGACTTACCACAGCCGTTGGCACCAACCAGCGCAGTCATCGATCCCGGTAAAAAGCGTCCACTGATCGGCGGTGTCACCGACTGATGCCGGTATCCCGCCTGTAACTTATCCAGGCTAATCATTGTGACATTGCCCAGCCCAGTGCCGCGCACAGCAAGGCAATGGGTATCAGACTCAGTAACAGCCTGACTGCCGCAGAGCGGGTAAACAGCGTGGGTTTGGTGGTAAAAGAGTAAGGCATGACGATGATCCGACAGATTTATTATGTTATAACATAACATTAAATCTTCCGGGCGGTTATTTATACACGGCAAAAAAACTGTTTCGAGGTGTTACGCCAGCGATATTCAGCACGGTTTGCTTATCTGGTAAAATAAATTAATATTCATGCTTTAAGCTATCAGAGAAAAAGCCTTGATCTTTCAAGATAAATCACATAAAAATCATAACGATAGATAATTATCTTTTTTTGCATCTTGCTTTATCGGCTGCGCGGCACAATGATAAACATTAAGGTGAAATTAACTTAATGAGGGAAAAATGCGCAAATTGATCCCGTGCAATTATTCGCAGGATGAAGTTAACCCGCTATTATTGATGCAAGTCATTCAACAGAATATTCTCAAAATACAACCACAGTTAGTTGGCGATTTAACCTGGTATTCGCAAGATGCGCGTTTTGTTCCCGACAGCCTGAAAATTATTTCAGTCGATCCACTGGAAAGTTTGCGTTATAAGATGCGTTATCAGTTTACATGGAACATATTCAATGCCTGTTTAGATATTGATGCTGGCCAGACCGTTGCTGAAAGCGTCTGTTTCCAGATTATTCCGGGCCATCTGGTTTTTGAACTGATTGACAACCACTATCCAACAACCGCCGATGAATTGTAATTTTTGGTAATATCCTCAGGCAATATTAATTAATCTGCGTTATATTCAATATGTCCGTTTATAAAGTATTTTTTTATAATCGCTTCCAGGCCGCATACCTTCAGCTCAGCCCAAGTAACGGCTTTTGTCATTCGCTATGGAGGGGAAAGAGATGGACGAATACTCACCGAAAAGGCATGATATTGCTCAATTGAAATTCTTGTGTGAAAATCTGTATGACGAGAGTATGGCAACCCTGAGCGACAGTCACCATGGGTGGGTCAACGACCCGACGTCAGCCGTCAATTTACAACTTAACGAATTGATTGAGCATATCGCTTCTTTCACCATGAATTACAAAATTAAACACGTTGAAGATACGGATCTGATTGCTCAAATTGATGAATATCTTGATGACACATTTATGCTTTTTAGTAACTACGGTATTAATGTGCAGGATCTTCAACGTTGGCAGAAATCAGCCCGGCGACTTTTTAACATCTTCATCGAAGAATGCGCTCAGCGACCTTTATCAGCTAGCCATTCATTTTAGCAACCCATTATTTTTACTACGGTTTAACAATGACAGACAAAATTCTGACCAAAACTGATTATCTGATGCGTTTAAGACGTTGTCGTTCAATTGATACTCTTGAGCGCGTAATTGAAAAAAATAAGTACGAATTATCTGATGATGAATTGGAAGTGTTTAATTCTGCGGCGGACCATCGACTGGCTGAATTGACCATGAATAAGCTGTACGACAAAATTCCGGTATCAGTCTGGAAATATGTACGTTAAAGGCAACTTTAAATATTGTGACGGGAAAAGTAATGCGAAGGGCTGAAATTGGTGGAGGCCCTGCCAGCGACATCCCGGCACACGCGTTACCTGCTGCGGCTGCTTCCTTCCGGATCTGACCGAGTTCACAAGTTAGCGTTGCGGGAGCACCAACAGGGCCTCCATTGACGGCTCTAACGTTCAGAGCGCAGGCATTATCAATGATGCCTTCATCAATTGCAAGCGAACCCCAGGCGACCGTTGCTTTCTTGAACAACTGATGCATTTTAGTCAAATTTAACGGCGTTGCGCTGCCGGTTACTGCCTAAAATATCCGCAGCCGACTCTGACGGTTAATTGATCATACCGGCGATTATCGCAGCAATGCTGCCGCAGGCTGCCGGGCTCGCTGATTAAAATTGCTTTAGTATCCATAAGTTATCGATTAAGGTTTTGTAATTATTCCTTCGGATAATTCGCATGTTCGACAATGACAGCTTTCAACAACGTGTCTGGCAGATAGTGGCATCGATTCCCTTCGGCTGCGTCACCACTTATGGTGAAATCGCCCGTCTGGCCGGCTCACCGCGTGCCGCCAGACAAGTAGGCGGCGTGCTGCGCCGTCTGCCGCAGGGCAGCAAACTTCCCTGGCATCGGGTTATCAATCGTAAGGGTGAGATATCTTTGGTGGGTGACGATCTCAGTCGCCAGCGTGATGCGCTGGAGGCCGAAGGGGTTGAAGTCAGCAACGACGGGAAAGTGTCACTGGCAGATTACCGCTGGAAACTTTAAGTTAAGACGGGAGCCGAAAACGGCTCCCCTGCAAATGACTACACCGCAGTAATGTTCTCACTGCCCACAAGAATTATCAGTACATTGTCGGAGCCGGTACTGAAGTTGAAGGCGTCACCTGCGTTGGTGAAGTTGACGGTACCGTGCGGGTCGCGCCGTTTTGGGTTGGCATCGCCACTGACGGCACCGGCACCATAATCAGCTCCGCTTTGGTTCCACCACCGTTAATAACCGGTTTAACCGTATCGGTAATAAATGCCAATTTGCCATCAATTGTCACTGCGGCACTTAACAGGATACGCGCGTTAGGCTGGATATCTGCCGGATTAAACGGTAGCACGAACTGGAATGGCGACTGTTTGCCATCGGTACGAACCGCACGCTGCGCCAGCACTTTAGACGGCGCGTCAGCCAGTGAAGCGTCTGACAGCGTTACCGTCAGCACCGCGTCAGGTGGCAAGGCAATGCGCTGGCGGATATACACCGAGCCGCTGACATTTGGTTGCGCTATGGCCGCCTGCTGCCCAGCCGTCGGCGATCCCAGCGTTGGAGTAGGAATATCATTGCTTTTATCTGCACAACCAGCCAGTGCCACAGCCAGCGCAGCGCCACTCATTACATGCCAAAGTTTCATTGATTTCTGCTCCTTATGATCAATGTTTGCCGGTAAACCTGCCGGAAACTACGCTATTAACAGCGTCACAGAGTTAATTCTGGCACAACTTACTGATTTTTGCCTGGGACAGCAGTTTCATCAGCGTGAAATGCAAAAAACAGCGCATTAGCTTTGAACGCAGTTGACGGTAACTGGTCGGATCTCGCAAACTAACTGCTGAACCATTTTCGAGGATGTTGCTATGAGCCAGGCACTGCAAAACCTGTTAGATCTGCTCAAATTAGAAAAATTAGAAGAAGGCCTGTTTCGTGGTCAGAGCGAGGACTTAGGCCTGCGCCAGGTCTTTGGAGGCCAGGTTGTCGGCCAGGCGCTGTACGCGGCTAAACAGATGGTGCCTGCCGACCGGATGATCCACTCTTTTCACAGCTATTTCTTACGCCCCGGCGACAGCCAGAAGCCGATAATCTACGATGTCGAAACCCTGCGTGACGGCAATAGCTTCAGCGCGCGCCGCGTCAGCGCGATTCAGAATGGCCAGCCGATTTTCTATATGACCGCTTCATTCCAGTCGCCGGAAAGCGGTTACGAACATCAAAACAGCATGCCGCAGGTTCCGGGGCCGGAAAATCTGCCCTCAGAGACCGATATCGCCATACAGCTGGCGGAATTTATTCCGGAAAAGGCGCGCGAAAAATTTCTTGCTGAAAAACCACTGGAAATTCGCCCGGTGAAGTTTCACAACCCGCTGCAAGGGCATGTGGATCTGCCTGAACGTCAGGTGTGGTTTCGCGCAAATGGTCAGATGCCCGAGGATATCCGTATTCATCAGTATCTGCTGGGTTATGCTTCGGATTTCAACTTTTTGCCGGTGGCATTACAGCCACATGGTAAGGGGTTCCTTGAGTCGGGAATGCAGGTGGCAACCATCGACCACTCGATGTGGTTCCACCGCCCTTTCGATCTGAATCAGTGGCTGCTGTATAACGTAGTCAGCACCTCAGCTTCAGGCGCTCGCGGCTTTGTACGCGGTGAATTTTATACTCAGGATGGCACGCTGGTGGCATCGACGGTGCAGGAAGGGGTCATGCGTCATCGCAGTTAAGCTGGCCGGAGGCAAATAGTAAGGGGCGATGTCAGTGACATCGCCCCTTTTTTTTCTTCTGTTTTTTATTGCACTGCTTTTCTTAGTCAGCCATTACGCTTAGTGGTTGTAAGCATTCTCGCCGTGGCTGTTAACGTCCAGACCTTCACGCTCCTGCTCTTCCGGTACACGCAGGCCAACAATCATGTCGGCAATTTTGAAGCCGATAAAGGCAACCACTGCGGTCCAGACAATCGTCACTACCACACTCAGCAACTGAATCAGCACCTGGTGGCCCATGGTCACGCCCTCTGCGTAGCCAACGCCGCCCAGTGAGGTAGAGGCGAACACACCGGTCAGGATGCAGCCGACAATACCACAAACGCCGTGCACACCGAACACATCGCAGGGATCGTCAACGCGCAGCCATTTCTTCAGGATGGTGACACCCCACAGGCCAGCGATACCACCGGCGATACCAATAATCAGAGCACCCCCGACGCCGACATAACCACAGGCTGGCGTTATTGCGACCAGACCGGCAATGACGCCTGAACAAGCACCCAGCAGTGAAGGCTTACCGCGGAACATCCACTCGCCAAAGGTCCACGCCAGTACCGCGCCCGCTGTTGCCATTACGGTATTGAGGAACGCCAGCGCGGCGATTTCGTTGGCAGAGCTTGCCGAACCGGCGTTGAAACCAAACCAGCCAACGTACAGAATCGCCGTACCGATAAATACCATCGGCAGGTTGTGTGGTTTGAAAGCTTCTTTACCGAAGCCAGCACGTTTGCCCAGCAGGTAAGCGCCAACCAGACCGGCAACCGCGGCATTGATGTGCACCACAGTCCCACCGGCGAAGTCCAGCGCGCCATCCTGTGCCAGGAAACCACCGCCCCACACCATATGCGCCACCGGCAAATAAGCCAGCGTCAGCCAAATCACCACAAAGATCAGTACTGCCGAGAAGCGAATACGCTCGGCGATGGCACCAACAATCAGCCCCACGGTAATACAGGCGAATGAACACTGAAACGCCACGTGAATATACTGATAGAAGGAACCCGATAAGGCCGTCAGTTCGATATTTTTCAGCATTGCCATGCTGAAACCACCGAAGAAAGCATTACCTTCGCTGAACGCCAGCGAGTAGCCATACAGCATCCACAGCACGCAAACCAGCGAAAAAGTAACCGCCACCTGCGTCAACATCGACAGCACGTTTTTACCGCGAATCAGACCGCCGTAAAACAATGCAATACCTGGTATAGACATAAACAGCACCAGCGCGGTGCAAATCATCATAAAGGCGTTATCAGCTTTATCTGCAACGGCAGGTGCAGCCATCGCGAGCGATGGTAACAGTGCCAGGCTTGCCAAACCCAACGTCGTCAGTACTTTTTTCATTTTATTCCATCCCATCACAGTTCAGACCCCGAAATTACAGCGCGGCTTCGTCAGTTTCACCGGTACGAATACGGATGACACGCTGCAGTTCTGCAACGAAGATCTTACCGTCGCCAATTTTGCCGGTGTAAGCGGCTTTGCTAATCACGTCGATCACTTCATCGATCTGATCGTCGGCGATAGCCACATCAATTTTTACTTTTGGCAGGAAGTTCACGCTGTACTCAGCACCGCGATAGAGTTCTGCATGACCTTTCTGGCGACCAAAACCTTTCACCTCGGTGACGGTCAGGCCCTGAATGCCGATAGAGGACAGTGCTTCACGCACGTCTTCCAGTTTGAACGGTTTGATTACCACGGTAACCAGCTTCATACGATCCCCTCCAGCTATTGGAAAATGTCAGTTACACCCAACCCGGGATGTATAAAGCAAAGGCTGTGCCATAAATTAAAAACCGGGAAATTTCAGCGAATAAGACGGTCTGCAACCGGGTAATACCGGGCATCAGGATGGGAAGCGCCGCAGCGTACTGGCGGGCAATAAGGACAAAACGCACCATTTCGGTGCGTTAGCTGTTCAGGAAAGTGCATCAAGGTGAAACATGCCGAAAAAATTGCGCAAAAAAGGTGCAATCAGTCCTCAGGCTTCGGCCGTGATGCCCGAGTTAAGTTCATCGCCGGCCAGCTGCAACTGATACATTTGCCAGTAACGCCCCTGCTGCGCCAGTAATTCGCGGTGATTACCCTGCTCGACTGCCTGGCCGCGATGCAGCACCAGAATGGTATCGGCTTCGATAATGGTGGACAGGCGATGGGCAATCACCACCAGCGTGGTGTGCTGACGAATCGCCCGCAGCGCGCGCTGAATCGCCTGCTCAGTACCCGAATCAATATTGGCAGTCGCTTCATCCAGAATCAGAATCTGCGGTGCCGCCACCAGCACACGCGCCATGGCCAGCAGCTGTTTCTGGCCGACTGACAAATTATTACCCTGCTCGCCCAGCCGGGTATGGATCCCCTCGGCCAGGCCGCGCGCCAGTTCGGCCAGCTGTACGGTCTCAAGTGCCTGCCACACCTGCTGCTCGCTAATATCGCGCCCCAGCGTGACATTGGCAAAAAAGGTATCCGCCAGCACCACCGGATCCTGCTGTACCATCGCCACGCCCTGACGTAGCGTCTGGTGGCTGAGGCTGCTCAACGGGCGGCCATCGAGGCGAATTTCGCCCTGCTTCAGCGGATAATAACCCATCAGTAAATTAGCCAGCGTGCTCTTGCCGCTGCCGGTATGCCCGACCAGCGCGACAAAATCGCGCGCAGGCACCTGCAAATTAATGTCACTGAGTACATTACGATCGTCGCGATAGGCAAAGCTGAGCTGGTCAACCTCAATGCGGCCGCTGGTCAGCGGCCGCCGGTCGTGACCGTATTGCTGGCGCGGCGCATCCATCAGTTCAAAAATACGCTCGCCGGCGACCACCGCTTGCTGCAACATTGATTGTTGCGTGGTCAGCTCAATCAGCGGCTCGTTGAGTCGTCCAAGGTAGTTAATAAAGGCATACAGCACGCCAACCTCAATACTGCCGACCGAAGAGAAGCCAAACAGCATCATCAGGCCGCACAGTATCAGAGCCGAGAACAGGCTGAGTAACGGACGCAGTAAAAAGCCATCAAGCCGCAGCGTTTGCATCCGCGCCAGATAGTGTGAACGGCTGGCTTCGCCCATGCGCTCGCCAAAGCGAGCCTGCTGGCGAAACTGCTGAATAACGCTCATACCGTTAATTACTTCATTAAAGCCGTTGTTAATATCCGCCAGATAGCTGCGTACCCGACGCACGATTGGCGTGCTGTAGCGCTGATAAATCAGCATTACGGTGATTACCGCCGGGAAAATCGTGATTGCCACCAGCGCCATGCGCCAGTCAAGGCTGAACATCGCCACCAGCATGGCACCAATCAGCGCCGCGGCACGCAGTACCGTCGCCACCACAGTGACATACAGATCGCGCACCACTTCGGTGTCATTGGTCACACGCGAAATAATTTGCCCAACCGGTTGAGTATCGAACGCGCTGAGTGGCTGACGCAGCGCCGCATCCATCACATCACTGCGCAGGCGTTGCACCACGCCGACCGCCGCCTCACTGAACAGCAGTGACTGAGCGTAATGCAGTGAGGCCGCCAGCACCTGCAGCAAGATGTAACCGACCACCAGTCCGAGTGCGATCCCCAGCGGCATATGGTGTTTCGCCACCATATTATCGATAAAGTAGCTGATCAGGATCGGTCCCATCACTTCCGCCGCCGCCGCGATCCATAACAGCACTACCGCAATACCCAGCGATTTACGCCAGGGTTTACCGTAGGAGAGCAGGCGCTTTAAGGTAGGCCAAATCTGCGGCAAACTATTCATGTGGCACGCCCTTCTCATTCTCATCTTCATCAAGCGCCGCTTCCAGCTGCTGATAACGATACATATCGCTGTACCAGCCCGACTGTTCCGTTAGCTGCTCATGGCTACCGCGCTGCGCCACCACGCCGTGCTGCATCACCAGAATTTCACTGGCCTCGGTCAGAGCTGACAGGCGATGGGCACTGATAATCACCGTGCGTCCTTCACCCCAGCTGCGCAGATTATGCAGAATCTGATGCTCAGTGCGACCATCCACCGCCGACAGTGCATCATCCAGCAGCAAGATTTCGGCGTTAAGCAGCAGCGCGCGCGCGATAGAAATACGCTGTTTTTGTCCGCCGGACAGCATCACACCGCGCTCGCCCACCTCAGTTTCATAACCCTGCGGCAGCCGCAAAATATCGTCATGCACGCTGGCGAGACGCGCCGCCTCTTCAATTTCGCTCTGCGTCGCCCCCGGACGACCCAGCGCAATATTATTGGCGACGCTATCAGAAAACAGGAACGGCGTCTGATTGACCACCGCCAGTCGCCCACGCCAACTGTCAATGCGTAGCTGGGTCAGCGGAATACCGTGATAGCGAATATCGCCCTGCGCAATATCGAAATGGCGCTGAATCAGACTCAGCAAGGTGCTTTTACCGGAACCGGTCGGGCCGCACAGCCCTAACATCTGCCCCGGCTTCAGGTTGAAATTCACATTGCGTAACGCGGCCTGCTGACTGCCCGGCCAGCTAAATTCACGGATCGCCACCTGCAACATACCGCGCCCTTCCGGCAGCGTTTTATCGCCGTCGGCGACCGCTGGCGCTTCTGACAACAGCGCGCGAATGCGGCTCCACGCCGCGCTGCCGCGCTCGACAATATTAAACATCCACGCCAGCGCCAGCATCGGCCAGATCATCAGGCCGAGATACATCACAAAACTGGTCAACTGGCCCAGCGTCATGTCCCCATGCCACACCAGCCAGCTGCCGCCGCCAATCGCCAGCAGGTTAGACATGCCGATTGCGATATAAATAGTGGGATCAAAACGCGCATCCACGCGCGCGACGCGCATGTTTTTCTCGCCGGTATCACGGGCGATATCGGCAAACTGGGCAGACTGATGGTCTTCCAGACCAAAAGCTTTGATCATGCGGATACTGGTCAGGCTTTCCTGAGTCTGGTTATTCAATGAGGAGAACGCAGCCTGTGCCAGTTTGAAGCGGTTATGCAGCTGATCGCCGTAGCGTTTAATCACCAGCGCCATTACCGGCATTGGTAACAGCGCCAGCAGCGTCAGTTGCCAGCTGATTTGCGTGCTCATTACGATCAGCACCGCCAGCCCCATCACCAGAGAGTCCACCAGCGTCAGTACTCCTTCGCCGGCGGCAAATACCACCCGGTCGACGTCATTGGTGGCGCGGGCAATCAGATCACCGGTGCGGTGGCGCAGATAAAATTCAGGGTGCTGCCGGCTCAGCTGACGATAGAAATCTTCGCGCAGCTCCACCGCCAGTTGATAAGAGGCACCGAACAGCAGCACGCGCCAGACGTAACGCAGCAGATAGACCACCAGCGCGGTTACCAGCATCAAGCCGATCCACATCATAATTTGCCCGGCGCTCATCTGCTGTTGCGTCACGCCGTCGACAATCTCCCCCACCACTTTTGGTGGCAGCAGTTGCAAAATTGCTATCACAATCAGCAATGAAACCGCGCCGAGATAACGACGCCATTCCCGGGCAAAATACCAACTTAATTGGCTAAACAATCGCACGCAATAATTCCTGGGGGTTGGAGAAAGCGGTGATACCGCATCAGATTATGGATTTACCGGCAATGCCGTAGTGTATTTTATCTCTTCCATGGCAAAACTCGAAGTGACATCGATTAAGCCTGGAATGCCGTTCACTAAACGTTTGTAAAACGCATCGTAGCGTTTCATGTCAGCCACCTGGATTCGCAGCAGATAATCATACTCACCGGCCATGCGATAAAACGCCATGACTTCTGGCATGCTCTGTACCACATCAACAAACTGCTGATACCACTCGCTGCTGTGCTGATGCGTTTTAATCAGCATAAACGCCGTCAGCGACAGCCCGAGTTTTTCACCGTCAAGCAGCGCTACCCGGCCACGGATAATGCCGTCATCTTCCAGCTTTTTCAGCCGTTTCCAGCACGGTGTGGTGGTGAGATTCACCGCGTCGGCCAGCGCCTGTAAGGACAACGTGCAGTCATTCTGCAATAACGCCAGCAGTTTACGGTCAGTTTTATCTAACATACGGCCATCCAGGAGAAAATATTTCTCTAATCTGGCGATTATACAGGAAAGAAGGCAAACCTTTTTTCCCGGAAATGCCTTACTCTCTGTTCATCATTTTCAGGAGCCAGCCCATGAACAGCCAGTGGACCAAACACGCCATCAAAGAAATCAACGCTGACTTTCAGCGATCTGCCGATACTCATCTGATCCGCCTGGCACTGGCTGATTATCCTGGCATCTGGCTGTATCTGAAAGATGAAAGCACCCATCCGACCGGCAGCCTGAAACATCGGCTGGCACGCTCCCTGTTTTTGTATGGCCTGAGTAATGGCTGGATAAAACAGGATCGTCCGATTATCGAGGCATCATCAGGCAGTACCGCCGTATCGGAAGCTTATTTTGCCCGGCTGTTGGGGTTACCTTTTATTGCCGTGATGCCGGCCAGCACCGCCAGACGTAAAGTTGAGCAGATTGCCTTTTATGGCGGTCAGTGTCATTTCGTCAGCGATCCTTGTCAGCTGTATGCTGAATCAGAACGGCTGGCGCGCGATCTCGATGGTCACTTTATGGATCAGTTTACCTATGCCGAGCGTGCCACCGACTGGCGTGGCAATAACAATATCGCGGAAAGCATCTTCCGCCAGATGTCCAGCGAGCCTTTCCCGATTCCTGATACCATTGTAATGAGTGCCGGAACCGGCGGTACTTCAGCCACCATTGGCCGCTATTTACGTTACCAGGGTCATGATACCCAACTGATGGTGGTCGACCCTGAAAATTCAGTATTTTATGACTACTGGCGTCAGCGTGATGCTGCCCTGCGTAGCGCGGTGGGCAGCAAAATTGAAGGGATTGGCCGCCCACGCGTCGAGCCGTCGTTTATTCCCGACGTAATTGACAGCATGCTGAAGGTGCCGGATGGCGCCAGCATCGCAACCATGCTGTGGATGGAAAAACAGCTTGGCCGCAAAGTCGGCGCGTCCACCGGCACCAACGTTTGGGGAGCCTTGCAGGTCGCCCGACAGATGCGTGAGCAAGGGCGTCAGGGGGCGATTGTTACTCTGCTGTGTGACAGCGGTGAACGCTATCTCGACAGTTACTACAACGCCAAATGGGTGGCTGACAATATCGGTGATATCAGCAGTTGGCAGGCGGCGTTATCAAGCGGCAACGTCTGACCGTTAACTTTTTGCCGGACGAGTGGTCAGCGGATTATACCCGCCGCTGATCCCCCGGTTCTCTTTGATGACACGGAATAAATTATCTCTCGATTCCAGCTCGACAAGCCCCTCATTTAAAGATTCTTCCGCTACCAGTAAATTACCGTTAAACATCTTTTCAAGGTGGGTGGGTGACGCATGCGCATTGACCATGGATTGCAATTCACCTTCTGTGGTTACCGGCCCGCTGAATGCTTTTACCGATAAACCCGACTGCCGGGCAAAGCTGGCGGCAAAGCTGTCAGCGCCATCCGCGGAATAGCAAACGATCAGTCTTACGCCGCCGTCAGCATAATCAGAGAAGTTGATGCCCATATCCGACAGATAAGCTGCAAAGCTTGCACCGGTATAGCGGGTGGATACCTGACTGAATCCAACGGTCGCGTAATTTAAACTCTGTTCAAACCGGCCATGCGCAACAATATTCAGACGTCGGGAGCCTTTTTTAACGTCATCAAAGCTGTAATAGATGTCTGTGATCCTCGAGGGGCGAGTTGAGCTTCCTACTCCCAGCATCTGAATATTTTCTATATCGTCGACATTTCCCCATGTGGATCTCGCTGAACTCAAGTTGCCCAGTTGTCTGACTGCTGAATTCACTCTTCGCCAGGCCATAGATGCCAGACCCATCCCGAGGGAAAGCATTCCGGCTGCAAGAGAGATCCAGCTTAGCGCCGCTGACGCTCTGCGGTTGCTGTGTGCGGTGGCGGTGCTGGCGATGCCGCTGACATCTGCCACCAGCCCTGCAATTCCGCTGAGCAATGACAGCGGCGAGGCGCTGCCGATTGCCGCACTGAGACTTCCGGCTACGGCGATAGCGGCACCGCCGGTTAACAGCGCAGCGACAATGCCCAAAATTCCCAGTCCGATCTCCAGGCCAGCCAGCCAGCTTGCGTGCCCCGACGGGTCAACGCGATTCAGCGGATCGCCGTCACAGTAGAGATAAGGATTGATGCCGCCAGCGCCAAAGGGTGCCCAGCCATCCGGTCGATTAAATCGCATCAGCGAGGGATGATAAGCGCGATAGCCGTTACCTAAATGGCTGGCTCCGCTGATTGGGTCCAGACGCTGGCCATTAAATCCCACCCGACAAGGGTTCATATTTCGCTCCATTGAAAATAGCCTGAGAAGATTGAGGTTATCTCAGCCACAGCAAAGCGAAGCCAGTAAAATTAAATTCAATTAATCATTATGTTACGTAATCATTAAGGTGATGCCGGGCGAAAAAAAGCCGAACAGTGCGAAGTGACCGGCTCGCGATAGTTAACACTGGCGGGATGGGTTGCTGTCGCGTCAGGAGCGCGGGGTATAACTGAGATCCGGAGTTGTCAGCCAGTGATTCAGATAATGTGATACCCCCTGCGTCGCACAATGCCCGATCACCGGTAAATGCGGCAGTTCGTTTTTCAGTTGATGCATTGCATTGCCCATAATAAATCCGCGCCCGACGCTCTCCAGCATTTCCCGATCGTTCATCGCATCACCAAAAGCCATGCAGTCGGCCATCGTCAGCCCCAAATGGTTGCTGAGAAAATTAAGTGCGGTGCCTTTATTACAGTTAAGCGGCAGCACTTCCAGACACTCCCAGGCCGAAAAACACAAATGCGCACGATCGCCCAGCGCTTCGCGCAGCTGGATCTCGAGGCGGCACAGCTCGTCATGCTCAGCGATAAAGCAGATTTTAGTTACTTTATCGGCCGGAATATTGCGTACATCACCCAGCTGATAACTGAAGCCACTCAGCAGATGCGCCTGTAATATTTCCGGCAGCTCCGCGCCGGTAAACCAGCCATCATCATTAAACAGATGCAGGGTGGCCGTGGTGTCCCACTGGGTGTGGGTCACCTGGTGCGCAATCTCCGCGGGCAAATCGCAGCCGAACAATTGCTCGCCCTGTAGTCCGTTGATACGTGTGCCATTGCCGGTGATAAGCCAGGCATCAAGAGCCAGATCGGCGGCCAGAATCTTCATTTCAAGCAGATGCCTGCCGGTAGCGAAAGCCAGCACCACCTTTTTTTGCTGCAGCGCACGCAGTGCCGCCAGCGTCTCTTCCCCTAACTGGTGGTTAGGCAATAATAAGGTGCCATCCATATCAAAAGCGGCTAAACGTGACATCTCATCTCCTGCTAACGATTAAATAATCATCGTAGAGTATCACCTGGTATTTACGGAACTAATAGTGAATACTTTGTGAAATCACTTCCGGGTTTCATTATGCGCCAGCTCAATCGTCTGAATCAGTTTACCAGACTGTGGCAACACAGTCGGGGCGCGGTACAGCAAACCAGCGTGGCCGAGATGGCTGAACGCTGCTTTTGCAGTGAGCGCCATGTTCGTACTCTGTTGCGCCAGTGGCAACAGAATGAATGGCTTGACTGGCAGGCACAATCCGGCCGCGGTAAACGCGGCACGCTGCGCTTTCTGCAAAATCCTGAGCAGTTACGCAGCGCGTTGCTACAGCAGCAACTGGATGGCGGTCAAACGCAGCATGCGCTGCAATTAGTGCAACTGGCACCAGAGCAGCTTGCTCATCTGTTGCAGCCGTTTATGGGCGGACAGTGGCAGAATGACGCACCGACGCTGCGTATCCCCTACTACCGCCCACTGGATGATATTCAGCCGCTAAGCCTTGACGGACGTGCCGAGCAGCATCTGGCGCGGCATATTTATGCCGGACTCACCCGCTTTGCCGACCACCAGCCGGTGGCCGATCTGGCACATCACTGGGTGTGCGGTGATAATCAGAAAGAGTGGTTTTTCTTTTTGCGCCCGCAGCTGCACTGGCACAGCGGCGAAGCGATCGATGCCGGTCAGTTACAGCAGCAACTGCAACGCATTCTGCAAAGTGAAACCGGCAGTAAACTGCTTGCCAGTGTCAAAAGCATCACGCTGGCGCATGCACTCTGCCTGCGCTTTGAACTGCACTGTCCTGACAACTGGCTGGCACACCGCCTGGCCAGTGTGAGCTGTCTGTTACCCCATCCACAGGATGAAAAGTTGGGGGCCGGGCCGTATCGTCTCAGCCATTTTTCGCCAACGCTGGTGCGGATCGAAAGCCACGGCTGGTATCACCTGCAACATCCGCTGATGCAGGCGATTGAGTACTGGATTACGCCACAGCTGTTCGACAGCCAGCTGGGCACCAGCTGTCGCCATCCGGTGCAGATTGCCATTGGCGCACAGCATGAGTTGTCGCGGCTACGCCCGGTCAGTAACAGCATCAGTCTCGGCTTCTGTTATCTGGCGATCAGGCAAAGCGAGGCGTTGAGCCCTGCCCAGGCGGCAAAACTGATGCATTTGATCCAGCAGGCGGAGATGGTTGCCAGGCTGCCGCTGGAAGCGGGACTGATTACCCCGGGTCGCGAATTGCTGCCGGGCTGGCCGCTACCATGCTGGCCGGAGAATCCGCATATTTCGCTACCGGCGATCCTGCAACTCCACTATCACCTGCCGGTGGAGCTGGATGCGATGGCGCATCAGTTACAGCAACTGTTGGCAATGCATGATTGTCAGCTGCAGCTGCATTTTCATCCGGGTAAAAGCTGGAAAAATTACAACGATCTGCCCAGCGCCGATCTGATCATGGGCGATCGCCTGATTGGCGACGCGCCGCAATTTACGCTGGAAAGCTGGTTACGCCTTGATTCACTATGGCCCGCCATTCTGGACGCAGAACAGTATCGCAGGTTGATCGCCAGCCTCGATCAGATCCAGGCGCTGGCGCAGGAATCCGATCGCTTTGACGGCCTGCAACACACTTTTCAGCAGCTGATGAGCGATGCGGTTATCACGCCGCTGTTTAATTATCGCTATCAGGTCAGCGCACCGCCCGGCGTAGAAGGAATTTATCTTAACAGCTGGGGCTGGTTTGATTTTACCCGCGCCTGGATACCCCCACCGGTGATGATTGAGTGAGAGTGCCGCAGGCAGTACCATAGGCGCTTAACCCGATATTCAGGACAACTATGAAACGTGCAATAGTGGTTTTTAGCGGCGGTCAGGATTCAACAACCTGCCTGATTCAGGCCCTCAAACAATATGACGAAGTGCATTGCGTCACTTTTGATTATGGTCAGCGCCATCGCGAAGAGATCGAGGTTGCGCAGGCGCTCTCTCTGCAACTGGGTGCGCGGGCGCATAAGGTGCTGGATGTCACTCTGCTGAATGAACTGGCGGTCAGTAGCCTGACGCGTGATAACATTCCGGTTCCCGCCTTCGATCCGGATGCCGGCGGTTTACCCAGCACCTTTGTACCGGGACGCAACATTCTTTTTCTGACGCTGGCATCAATTTATGCTTATCAGGTAGAAGCAGAAGCGGTGATCACCGGCGTCTGCGAAACCGACTTTTCGGGTTATCCCGACTGCCGAGATGAATTTGTTAAAGCGCTGAATCATGCCGTCGAGCTGGGTATGGCTCGCAGCGTGCGTTTTGAAACGCCGCTGATGTGGCTGAATAAAGCCGAAACCTGGGCGCTGGCCGATTACTGGCAGCAGTTGCCGCTGGTGCGCCAGCAGACGCTGACCTGCTATAACGGCATTAAGGGTGATGGCTGTGGCGAATGTGCCGCCTGTCATTTGCGTGCCAATGGCCTGAAAGAGTATCAGGCTGACGCCGCCACAGTGATGGCCAGTATGCAGCAAAAAACCGGCCTGATGTAATTTTGCTTCCGGTATTATGGGGAGCCGTTTTCGGCTCCCTTGCTGATGGCCTGCCGAGTGGCGCGCCACTACACTTCTGTTAACATCGACTGCAGCCGCGCTTTCATGTCCTCTTCAAGCGGCAGCGCTTTTTGCGTGCGCAGATCAACACATACGAATGTCAGCGCAGCATCCGCTACCAGCGTCCCGTCGGCCAGCAATACTTTTTGGCTCATCACCCCGCTTTTGCCCTTCAGCTCCAGCAGCTGACTGTCGATAGTCAGTACGTCACCCAGTACCGCCGGACGACGATAGTTAATATTGATATTGACCGCAATAAACGCCAGATGGTTGTCGCTGAGCCACTGAAAAGCCTGTTTGCGCTCCAGCCACTCCCAGCGCGCTTCTTCAAGAAACTCCAGGTAGCGCGCATTGTTGACATGCTGATAAACATCCAGATGATAACCGCGCACTTTAATTGTTGTCTGCATAACGTTGTCGCCCCGCCAGAAGAAAAGGCCATACCGACTGGTATGACCTCTTACAGGTTAGCAGCCTGGTTTCCCGCTTTCGACAGCAACATGCCTGGCTGAGAGCGCGATCACAATTTCAGCCGGGCCAGATTACGCTCTACCAGTGCATTACCGATACCCGGCACCTCTTTCAGCTGTTCTACTGCACTGAACGGGCCATATTTTTCGCGGTAGCTGACTATCGATTCTGCTTTCTTAATGCCCACACCATTCATTGCCGCAGCCAGCTGTTCTGCGCTGGCATTGTTGATACTGATGGCTTCCGCGGAACTGGCTGTAGCAGCCTCTGCTTCGGTCTGCGCTTGCGGCTCGCCCAGTGAACTGGCGTGCTGCGCGCTGGCCACCGCAACTCCACTACCGAACAGCAGTGCCAGCGAGAGACAGAGTGCATTAAGTGATTTGTTGTTCATGCTGTAATTCCTCCGTGTGTTTGACAGCACGGCTAACATACGTGGTTTACTTAGCAGGAAACAAACGGCAAAAAACCAAAATGGAAAAGGCCGCATAAGCGGCCTTTTCTGTTGCAACGGGTTGCATTTTAATTGCGAGGATTACTGTGCCTGTGCAGCAGCGCCATACTTAATTTTGGCGTCTTTACGCAGGTTGCTCAGCAGTGCTTCAAAAGCGATTTGCGCATTGTTCTGGGTCATGCCCTCGATCATTGCTTTCTTCTGCTCTTCCGGCATGCTGCCAGCCTGCACTTTATCCAGTGACAGCAGCACAACATTGCCCTGCATATCTTCGCTGATGCCATAAGAGGCATGGTCTTTCGTCGGCTCCGGCAGCGCAAACACCGCCTGAGTGATTGCGTCCTGACCGTTACGCGTCAGGGTTTTGCTTTCACCAAAGCTCAGACCTGCCGCTTTCAGCGCATCCTGTTTGCCCGCTTTCAGCTCGGCAATGATTTTGTCAGCATCCGCTTTCGCCTGCTTAACCGCTTTATTGTGCTTAACGGTATCAACAATCTGCGCCTGAACCTCAGCAAACGGTTTCACCGCTTCGGCTTTATGTTCGGTGATGCGCAGAACAAATGCACGATCGCCATCAACGGTAATGATGTCGGAGTTGCTGCCCGGCGCGCCGCCTTCTCCAACTAAGCCGCCGTTGAAGATCGCCTGCTCTACCGGTTTGAAGTTCAGCTCGGCTGGCAGATTGTCTTTACCAAACCAGCTGGTCTCAACCGCCTTCACACCCGCCGCCTCTTCTGCGCTGGCCAGTGACTCGTTATCATTACTCGCTGCGTCACTGACTTTCTGCTGCAGTTTGTAATACGCGTCGATAGCTTTTTCCTGCTTCACTTTATCAGCGATAGCATCACGGACTTCAGACAGCGGTTTAATCTTCTCTGGCTGAATATCGTCAAGACGCGCCACCAGGAAACCAACAGAAGAGTTGATCACTCCAGAGAGCTGGCCTTTGCTGGTCAGGTTAGCGTCTTTCAGCTCATCAGGCGTGGTAGAAGGCTCCAGCCAGCCCATATCACCGCCTTTGCGTGCAGAGATTGGATCGACTGATTTTTCTTTCGCCAGAGCAGCAAAGTCACCGCCCTGCTTCAGCTGATCGAGAACCGCCTGCGCTTCTGCTTCGGTTTTGGTCTGAATGATGCTGTAGCGATTACGCTGCGGTTGGCCATAGTCAGCTTTGTTATCTTCATACCAGCTCTGAATTTCGCTGTCGCTGGCCGGCTGCTGCATGCTTGCCGCATCCAGCTTGATATAGCTGACACGGAACTGCTCTGGCGCCATAAAGCTGTTTTGATTCTGCTGGTAGTAGTTTTTGCTCTCTTCGTCGCTGACGGTCTGCTGCGCCGCCAGCTTATTGACATCGATAGTCGCAGTACGCACCAGGCGCTCTTGTGAAACTAATGCTGCCAGCGCGTCTGACTCACCTTGCAGCATAAAGTCGGTACCGGCCACTGCCGTCACCAGTTGCTGACTGGTCAGCTGCTTACGCAGTGCTTCGGCATATTGATCGGGGCTGAAGCCCATATTGCCGATCAGCGCCTGATATTTGGCATTATCAAATTTGCCATCGGTCTGGAATGCTGGCTGTTCGAAGATTGCCTGTTTGATCTGGTCATCACTGATGCCCAGTTTCAGATCTTTGGCGTACTGGCCCAGCAGCACTTCATCAATCAGCTGAGACAACGCCTGCTGACGCATCTGCTGCATATAGCCTTCGTTACTGGCCAGCTGAGAGAACTGCTCGCCCAGCATCTGCTGCTGACGGCTACGCTCAGTGGAAAAAGCTCGCTCTAATTGCGACCGGCTGATCTCCTGACCGTTAACTTTTGCTGCGTAGTCTCCGTTACCGCCAATCAAAAAGTCGCCGACCCCGGTCAGCACGAATGACAGGATAATCAGTCCCAAAATAATTTTGAGCACGACATGGTTCGACGCCGCGCGTAAATTGTCCATCATGGTATGCCAACACTCCGCTGTAGTGTGAATGTAAACCCTACGTTTTCATCCCGCATCCTCGCGGGAATTCGACGCTGCTGCACTTCAGGCCTGCAGCATTCGGCCAGGTTTTGACACGCGCAAACAGCGTTTGTCACAGATAACGATAAAAAAAGGCACATCAATTGCCTGATGTGCCCTTATGTTACATGAGAACGCTTTGTCAGTCCTCAATCCACCGAAGAAATTGCTTCAATGTAGGATTAACTGCTATCAGTTTACCGCGTCTTTCAGCGCTTTACCGGCACGGAAGCCAGGAACTTTACCCGCTGGGATGGTGATCTCTTTACCCGTCTGAGGGTTACGGCCAGTACGCTCTGAACGCTCGCGAACAGAGAAAGTACCAAAACCAACCAGCGCCACTTCTTCACCTGCTTTCAGAGAATCGGAAATGGAAACCATAAAAGCATCTAATACACGTCCAGCTGCTGCTTTGGAAATGTCAGCATTCGCAGCAATTTTGTCGATCAACTGTGACTTATTCACTCTATTCATCCCCTCTTTATTATTCACATCGTACCCGAGCATCCCGCCCTGCACGATCGCGCAGCAAGTTATATCAAGCCTGAAGTGCTGAAACAATATTTAATCATTAACAGTTTCATCTCAGCAGCCCTCTAAATTAGCGAGTCAAAAAAAAGCTGGCAAGCCCGATTTGACTTACCAGCTGCACTTTTTGACGCTTTTTGTCTTAAATCACTATTTTACAGTCGCAACCTGCATGCCGTATGGGGCATTTTGCAACGCCAGCGCCAGCACTTCCTCAATGCGCTTCACCGGATGAATTTCCAGATCGGCAATCACGTTATCAGGAATCTCTTCCAGATCGCGTTTGTTCTCATCAGGAATCAGCACGGTTTTGATACCACCACGGTGTGCCGCCAGCAGTTTCTCTTTCAGGCCACCAATCGGCAGAACCTGACCACGCAGCGTGATCTCACCGGTCATCGCCACATCGGCACGAACCGGATTACCGGTCAGGCAGGAAACCAGCGCGGTACACATTGCAATACCCGCGCTCGGGCCATCTTTTGGCGTAGCGCCTTCTGGCACGTGCACGTGGATATCGCGTTTTTCGTAGAAGTCACCGTTGATACCCAGTTTCTCCGCACGTGCGCGTACCACGGTTAACGCTGCCTGGATCGACTCCTGCATCACTTCACCGAGTGAACCGGTGTAAGTCAGCTTGCCTTTACCCGGAACACAGGCGGTTTCGATGGTCAGCAGATCGCCGCCGACTTCGGTCCACGCCAGTCCAGTCACCTGACCAACGCGGTTTTCACTTTCTGCGCGGCCATAGTCAAAGCGCTGCACGCCAAGGAAATCTTTGAGGTTATCGCCGTTGATTTCGATGTGTTTGACAGCTTTGTCCATCAGCAGCGCTTTCACCGCTTTACGACACAGTTTCGACAGTTCACGCTCCAGGCTACGCACCCCGGCTTCACGGGTGTAGTAGCGGATAATGCCGACGATAGCGCTGTCGTCCACCGAAATTTCATTTTTCTTCAGCGCGTTACGCTCAATCTGCTTTGGCAGCAGGTGCTGTTTAGCGATGTTCAGTTTTTCATCTTCGGTATAACCCGACAGACGAATCACTTCCATACGGTCAAGCAGCGGAGCCGGAATGTTCATGGAGTTTGACGTCGCGACAAACATCACATCGGAGAGATCGTAATCCACTTCCAGATAGTGATCGTTAAACGCGATGTTCTGCTCCGGATCTAACACTTCCAGCAGTGCAGAAGCCGGGTCGCCACGCATATCTGACGACATTTTGTCGATCTCATCCAACAGGAAAAGCGGGTTTTTAACGCCGACTTTCGCCATTTTCTGAATCAGTTTGCCCGGCATAGAGCCGATATAGGTACGGCGATGACCACGGATTTCCGCTTCGTCACGCACGCCACCCAACGCCATGCGCACGTATTTACGTCCGGTGGCTTTGGCAATCGACTGGCCCAGTGAGGTTTTACCGACACCCGGCGGCCCTACCAGACACAGAATCGGCCCTTTAATCTTGCTGACGCGACTCTGTACCGCTAAATATTCCAGAATGCGGTCTTTGACGCGCTCGAGACCAAAGTGGTCGGTATCCAGCGTTTCCTGCGCTTTAAGCAGGTCTTTCTTCACCTTGCTGCGGGCGTTCCACGGAACCTGAACCATCCAGTCAATGTAACCGCGCACCACGGTCGCTTCTGCTGACATCGGCGACATCATTTTCAGCTTCTGCAGCTCAGCTTCGGTTTTTTCGCGCGCTTCTTTTGGCATTTTTGCCGCATCGATTTTGCGCTTCAGGGCTTCATTTTCGTCAGGTGCGTCATCCATTTCGCCCAGTTCTTTCTGAATCGCCTTCATCTGCTCATTCAGATAGTACTCGCGCTGACTTTTTTCCATCTGTTTTTTGACGCGGTTGCGGATGCGTTTTTCTACCTGCAACAGGTCAATTTCAGATTCCATCATCGCCATCAGATATTCCAGACGTTCGTTAACGTCTGACATCTCCAGCACCGACTGTTTATCCGCCAGCTTCAGTGGCATATGCGCAGCAACGGTATCGGCCAGACGTGCGGCGTCATCGATGCTGTTCAGCGACGTCAGCACTTCTGGTGGAATTTTTTTGTTCAGTTTGATGTAGCCTTCAAACTGATTAATCGCGGTGCGTACCAGCACTTCCTGCTCACGCTCTTCGATTTCTGGTGAAACCAGATATTCCGCCTGTGCAGTAAAGTGGTCGCCGTTATCAGCCAGGGTAGTGATATGCGCACGCTGTAAGCCTTCCACCAGCACTTTTACCGTGCCATCTGGCAACTTCAGCATTTGCAATATTGAGGCAACGGTCCCTACCGAGAAGAGATCGTTAATGCCAGGTTCATCCGTTGAAGCCTCTTTCTGTGCAACCAGCATGATCTTTTTATCGTGATCCATGGCGGCTTCGAGGCACCGAATCGATTTTTCCCGACCAACAAACAACGGAATTACCATGTGCGGATAAACCACTACGTCGCGCAGAGGCAACACAGGGATTTCAATGCGTTCAGAACGCTCAGGATTCATAGAGCTCTCTCTTAGTTTAATGTCCGCCAGGGTGATGGGAACCGCATAATGCAGTAAAAGTGCGGTCAACCCACAGGTATTTGAGTATATGGGGATGAATGTCAGACATTCAACGTAAAGCTGGAGAGAAAAATAAAAGGGGAAAGAATTTTCCCCTTTTTAGATAACTGTCTGGATTGATTTGGTTATTTATTCGCCAGAAGCTTGTTGTGCTTCAGGCTTACCGTAAATCAGCATCGGATCGGTTTGCTCATCGATCACTGATTCATCAATCACCACTTTCTCCACGTCATCCATTGAAGGCAAATCGTACATGGTGTTCAGCAGCGCACCCTCGACGATAGAACGCAGACCACGCGCACCGGTTTTACGCGACATGGCTTTTTTGGCAATCGCCGTTAACGCCTCGTCACGGAATTCCAGCTCCACGCCTTCCAGGTTAAACAACGCCTGGTACTGTTTAGTCAGCGCATTCTTCGGCTCACGCAGAATCTGGATCAACGCTTCTTCACTCAGCTCATTCAGCGTTGCCACAACAGGCAGACGACCAATAAACTCAGGAATCAGACCAAACTTGATCAGATCTTCCGGTTCCACCTGCTCAAGCAGCTGGCCTTCAGACGCTTTCTGCGATTTACCTTTTACCGTCGCACCGAAACCAATACCGGAGCCGGTTTCAACACGCTGCGAAATCACTTTATCCAGGCCGGCAAATGCACCGCCACAGATAAACAGGATCTTCGAGGTGTCGACCTGCAGGAACTCCTGCTGCGGATGTTTACGCCCGCCCTGCGGCGGCACCGCGGCAACCGTACCTTCGATCAGCTTCAGCAATGCCTGCTGCACGCCCTCACCGGAAACATCACGCGTAATTGACGGGTTATCCGACTTACGTGAGATTTTATCAATCTCATCGATGTAAACGATGCCGCGCTGGGCTTTCTGCACGTCGTAGTCGCACTTCTGCAACAGTTTCTGAATGATGTTTTCGACATCCTCACCCACATAACCGGCTTCGGTCAGGGTGGTGGCATCGGCCATAGTAAATGGCACATCCAACAGACGCGCTAAGGTTTCTGCCAGCAGCGTTTTACCGCTACCAGTAGGACCGATCAGCAGAATGTTACTCTTGCCCAACTCAATACCATTGCTGGTATCGCCATTGCGCAGGCGCTTGTAGTGGTTGTAGACCGCAACGGCCAGCACCTTTTTCGCCTTCTCCTGACCGATAACATAATCATCGAGGTGATGGCGGATTTCGTGCGGCGTCGGCAGCGCACTGCGCTCGCGGTGCGGGGCCACTTCTTTAATCTCTTCGCGAATGATGTCATTACACAGATCGACACACTCATCGCAGATATACACTGACGGCCCGGCAATCAGCTTGCGCACTTCATGCTGGCTTTTGCCGCAAAAAGAGCAGTACAGCAGCTTTCCTGAACCGTCTTTGCGCTTATCTGTCATCAGTTAACCTCTTCATTTATTCGTCCGCATGCTTTGCGGCGATGACAACGCCTGGCGCTGCCCTCGATAGTGCAACTCTCGGCGCTGGACTCACTAACTATAGTCCGAACAGCGGATTTGAGCCTTATTCGCGATGCGTCAGGATGGAATCGACTAAACCATACTCTACAGCTTCACTCGCGGAGAGGAAACGATCGCGTTCAGTGTCTCTCTCTATTTCTTCAAGAGATTTACCCGTATGTTCAGCCATTAACTGGTTCATGCGCTGTTTCACTTTCAGAATTTCACGCGCATGAATCTCAATATCGGTCGCCTGGCCCTGATAACCACCTAACGGCTGGTGAATCATTACGCGCGAGTTTGGCAGGCAGTAACGCTTACCTTTAGTACCCGCAGTCAGCAGGAACGCGCCCATGGAACAGGCCTGGCCCATACAAATAGTGCTGACATCCGGCTTGATGAATTTCATGGTGTCGTAAATCGACATACCTGCGGTAATTACGCCACCAGGAGAGTTGATGTAGAGATGGATGTCTTTTTCCGGATTTTCCGCTTCAAGAAACAGCATCTGCGCCACAATCAGATTTGCCATATGATCCTCAACCTGACCGGTAAGGAAAATAATGCGCTCTTTCAGCAGGCGCGAAAAGATGTCGTAAGATCGCTCTCCGCGCGAAGTTTGTTCAACCACCATTGGCACCAAAGCCATATGAGGTGCAGTTTGTTCACGTTCGCCACTGTATGACATTACCGTCTCCTGGATAAATTTCATTTGGCAACACTCTGTACCGATTCTACTAGAGTGAGTCGGGGAATACGAAGATTCCCGAGGTTCACTCGCCGACGCCATCCGGACGGTCAATCAGCCAGCATTCAATAACGGGTATATGCATAAACTATCTGGGGATGCTGCCCTGGTATTTCAAGCATAACAACGTTTTCGTCAATCGCTAACCAGGAAAAACAGCATAGACGATAATTCGTCGCATAATTAAGCAAATAACTGTTAAAAGGTGACGTTTGATAGAAAATGATCAAGAAAAAGCCCGCGACCTTGCGGCTGCGGGCTTGATTTATCTGACAGAAAAATCCGATCAGGCAGAAGCAGTCTGATTCATCAGATCCTGGAAGCCAGTCGCTTTTTCAGTCACTTTTGCTTTAGCCAGAACCGCTTCAACCGCTTGTTCTTCCAGAGCAACGTTACGCATGTTGTTCATCAGCTCATTGTTTTTGCTGTAGAACTCGATAACTTCCTGCGGATCTTCATACGCAGAAGCCATCTCTTCGATCAGCGCTTTAACGCGATCTTCGTCAGCTTTCAGCTCATGGGTACGAATCACTTCACCCAGCAGTAAACCAACCACTACGCGACGTTTTGCCTGCTCTTCGAACAGTTCACGTGGCAATTCAAACGCTTGTTTCTCGTTACCACCGAAACGCTGAGCAGCCTGACGACGCAGAACGTCGATTTCGCTGTCAATCAGTGCTGCCGGAACGTCGATTTCATTTGCGTTAACCAGACCGTCGATTGCCTGAGTTTTCACACGGTTACGCACTGCGCCTTTCAGCTCGCGCTCCATGTTTTTACGCACTTCGGCACGCAGACCTTCAACGGAGCCATCTTCAACGCCGAAACGCTTGATGAACTCTTCGGTGAATTCTGGCAGCTCGCGCTCTTCAACTTTTTTCAGCACGATGTCGAACTTCGCTGCTTTACCTTTCAGGTTTTCAGCGTGGTAATCGTCCGGGAAGTTAACGTCGATGGTGAACTCTTCGCCAGCTTTATGGCCAACAACACCTTCTTCGAAACCTGGGATCATACGACCCTGGCCCATTGCCAGTACGAAGTCAGACGCTTTGCCGCCTTCGAACTCTTCGCCGTCCACAGAACCGGTGAAATCGATAGTTGCACGATCTTCAGCAGTCGCAGCAGCATCGGTCTCTTTCCAGGTCGCCTGCTGCTTACGCAGGGTGTCCAGCATGGTATCGACGTCAGCATCGGTCACTTCAACAACCGGTTTTTCAACTTCGATTGCGTCCAGACCTTTCAGCTCAACTTCCGGATAGACTTCGAATTCAACCGCAAAAGTGAAGTCTTCACCCGTTTTGTACTCGCCTGGCACGTAGTTAGGTGCGCCAGCCGGATTAATTTTTTCTTTGATGATCGCGTCAACAAAGTTGCGCTGCATCAGTTCGCCCAGCACGTCCTGACGAACAGAAGCACCGTAACGCTGTGCAACAACGGTCATCGGTACTTTGCCTTTACGGAAGCCATCGATACGTACTTTTTTAGCCACGTCGACCAGCTCTTTTTTAACAGCGCTCTCGATGCTGTCAGCAGCGACAGTAATCGTAACGCGACGGCCCAGGCCCTGAGTGGTTTCTACTGAAACTTGCATCTTGTTACCTCAAAAAAAATCACGTGCTCGGTCAACTTCAGACAGCACACAAACCGCATCAGGCGATAGTGTGCGCTCTCTAACAACCGGGACGGCCTCTGTTGTCAGAACCGAATTCCCTGTTACCAGAAGCGTCCCGAAGACATTCCGGAAAAATAGACGCAGCATTATAGCGGCATCGCCGGACTGAGTCGAGAACGCAAAATCGCCCCAAACCCACCGTTTTTTACAAATTCCGCTACAAATCGCAAATTATTGCCCCGTTATTTACGCGGACAGATAATGCGGCACAAAACGACAAAACGGCCCGCAGGCCGTTTTCTTTAATTAACATCCCTGAAATCAGGCCAGGGTACCGGCACCACGACAATTTGGTGATGCGGGTACAGTATCCTGCAACCCTTCCCACTCTTTAACGGTGTAAGTATGCAGCGCCAGCGCGTGCACACTACCTGCTAACTCATCGGCTAACACACCATAAATGGCACGATGCCGCATCAGGAAACGTTGGTTCGTGAAACTGTCACTGACAATGATCACTTTGAAATGACTTTCCGAACCAGCTGGCACGTTATGACGGTAACTTTCGTCGTTGACCTCCAGATGAACCGGATTAAACGCCGTGCGTAACTTTTCTTCTATTTGTCCGCGAATCATAACTACACTCCTCTACGGCAGCGAGCTGCGCCCCATCTCTTTAAATAATAGTCGGTTTTTAATCCAACCCGCGGTTTCGCGAAGAAAATTTCTCAAGCTGTTCTTTTCTCAGGTTGTCATCAACAGCGCTTCGCTGAACCACTTGCCCTTCGCGGAGTCCTAAATTACCGCAAGCTGATGAATTTACGCCCTCTCAGGGCTTCCCTCCACGCCTGCCAATGATATGATGGCCGACGTTTTGTCAGCAATACAACTTACGCGAATGAGAAAATACGCATGTTAAAAAAATTATTATTTCCGCTGCTGGCCGTATTTATTCTGGCTGGCTGTGCCAACAACAGCAATACATTAAACGTTTCACCTAAGATCAATCTGCCACAGCAGGATCCAAGCCTGACCGGCATCACGGTCAGCATCAACGGTGCCGATCAACGTAGCGACCAGGCACTGGCAAAAGTGAATCGCGATGGCCAGCTGGTTACCCTGACGCCTTCGCGCGATCTGCGCTTCCTGCTGCAGGAAGTGCTTGAGAAACAAATGGGCGCCCGTGGCTATATGATTGGACCGAACGGCGCGGTGGATCTGCAAATTGTGGTTAACAATCTGTATGCCGATGTCACTCAGGGCAGCGTGCGTTACAGCATTACCACCAAAGCTGATATCTCGATTATCGCCACGGCGAAAAACGGTAATAAGCAGGTGAAAAACTATCGTCAGACCTACAGTGTTGAAGGCGCTTTCAGCGCTAACAATGAAAAAATCACTAAAGCGGTTAACGCAACCCTTGGCGACGTGATTTCTGATATGGCGCAAGACACCAGCATCCATACCTTTATTAAGCAAAACGCACGTTAAGTTGCTGCGGGTGGTGCAAACGCCACCCTGACGGATATTCTATGCACGGGCGGTATTTTTCGCCGCCCGTAATGATAATGTTCTGCGGCGTTTCCGATAGCCCGACCGTTATGTGATACCGAGATTTTATGGGCAATAACTACCTTCGCATTTTCACTCAACGTAACGCCGCCCTTCTGCTGTTGTTAGGCTTCGCTTCCGGTTTACCTCTTGCATTAACCTCCGGCACGCTGCAGGCGTGGATGACCGTTGAGAATGTCGACCTGAAAACCATTGGTTTCTTCTCACTGGTCGGCCAGGCGTATGTATTCAAGTTCCTCTGGTCGCCGATGATGGACCGTTACACGCCGCCATTCCTCGGGCGTCGTCGCGGCTGGTTATTGATCTCGCAGCTGCTGTTAATTGCCGGCATAGTCGCGATGGGCTTTATGGAGCCGTCGCGCAATCTGACGATGCTGGCTGCCCTGGCGGTGCTGGTCGCCTTCTGCTCGGCATCGCAGGATATTGTTTTTGACGCGTGGAAAACCGATGTGCTGCCAGCGGAAGAGCGCGGCAGCGGCGCGGCGATTACGGTTTTAGGCTATCGGCTGGCAATGCTGGTATCGGGCGGGCTGGCACTGTGGCTGGCCGATCGCTATCTCGGCTGGCAGGCGACCTACTGGCTGATGGCGCTGATGATGGTGCCCGGAGTGATTGCGACGCTGTGCGCCAGCGAACCGACGGATGCCATTCCAAAGCCGCGCAGCCTGGAACAGGCCGTCATGGAACCGCTGCGCGACTTTTTTAACCGCAACAATGCGTGGCTGATTCTTTCCTTAATTGTGTTGTACAAGCTCGGCGATGCGTTTGCTGCCAGCCTGACCACCACTTTCCTGATTCGCGGCGTTGGTTTTGACGCCGGAGAGGTCGGGCTGGTTAACAAAACCCTTGGCCTGCTGGCGACAATCATCGGTGCCCTATACGGCGGCGTATTGATGCAGCGCCTGACGCTGTTTCGCGCCTTGATGATCTTTGGTATTTTGCAGGCGGTTTCAAATCTCGGCTACTGGATACTGTCGGTCACTGATAAGCAGATGCTCAGCATGGCCAGTGCGGTATTTGTTGAGAACCTTTGTGGCGGCATGGGCACCGCCGCTTTTGTTGCGCTGCTGATGACACTCTGCAACAAATCCTTTTCTGCTACCCAATTTGCGCTGCTCTCTGCGCTGTCGGCCGTTGGTCGGGTGTATGTTGGTCCGGTTGCCGGATGGTTTGTCGAGCTTTGGGGCTGGCCGACGTTTTATGCCTTTTCGGTAGTCGCCGCGCTTCCCGGGCTGTTGCTGCTGGCCGGTTGCAAACGCACGCTGGAATATACTCAGGCTACCGACAGCTTTATGCCACGTACGGCGTTCCGCAGTGGTTATCGCTGGGCGCTACGCGCGCTGACCGCTGGCTGCGTAATACTGGCGGGCTGGTTGCTGCTGTTGGCTATCGACGCGTTGGGATGGGAGGTGAGTGGTGGCATACTGACTTCACTGTTTGAACTGGCTATGGTGCTGGCGCTGACCGGCATTGTTATCGGCTCGCTGCTGGATTATCTGGCACAACGTAAAACCACTGAGTGAAAATTTCGGCCTGTTACTACATGACGGGCCGTTCATCTTTTCACCAGCGAGTCACCAGCGAGACAAAATTTCCGCTGTAAATCATTTACCCCGTTCAGGTTATTTTTAAAAAAAAGACGTCGGCAACTATGTTGTTTTTTGTACTATATTAAAAACCGGTACGTTATTATTTTTGTATATTTAATATCACCCAAATGATACAGATTTGTTAAATATTTGAGTAGTAAATTCGATGGTTATATCGCCACGGTTTTTTCCTCAGAAAAAATAAGCCATTTCTGTTATATTAGCGCCAACTCATTGTGGTCGTTAATATTTTGTCATTATGAGTAACATCTGTGACACCCTTAGCAAAAGGTGTCAACACCGGCCTGACACAATCTTAAGCTGGTTTACAGTGCCGAAACCTTGCCGTAAAATGCCGCCACACTTAAACGACAATAGAGCCCTTGTCATTGAGGTCGTTAAATGAGACTCATGAAATACAATAAAAGTTTGGGGATTTTGTCATTAATTGCAGGCACTTTATTGTTAAGTGGCTGTGATAGTGCATTGTTAAATCCCAAAGGACAGATTGCATTGGAGCAACGTTCGCTGATACTGACCGCTTTCGGTTTGATGTTGATCGTCGTTATTCCGGCAGTCTTAATGGCAGTGGTGTTCGCCTGGAAATATCGGGAGTCCAACACCAAGGCAAAATACAGCCCTAACTGGTCACACTCGAATAAAGTGGAAGCCGTAGTCTGGACTGTGCCGATCCTGATCATCGTGTTCCTTGGTATTCTGACGTGGAAATCAACCCACGCGCTGGAACCAAGCAAACCGCTGGTCTCTGATGTCAAGCCTATCGAAATTGATGTGGTGGCGCTGGACTGGAAATGGCTGTTTATCTACCCTGAGCAGGGTATTGCAACCGTAAACCAGATTGCCTTCCCGGCGAACACGCCAGTGAACTTTAAGATCACCTCTAATTCCGTGATGAACTCCTTCTTCATTCCTACCCTTGGTAGCCAGATTTACGCTATGGCGGGTATGCAGACTAAACTGCACTTGATTGCGAATGAACCCGGCACGTTTGACGGCATCTCTTCCAACTTTAGTGGTAAAGGCTTCTCTGGCATGAAGTTTAAAGCCATCGCAACTGCTGACAATGCGGCATTTGAGCAGTGGGTCGCTAAAGTGAAGCAGTCGCCAAATACCTTAACCACGATGGATGAATTCGAAAAAATCGCTGCACCTAGCGAGAATCATCCAGTTGAGTTCTTCTCTACCGCTAATCCTGAATTGTTCAAGCAAGTCATTGGCAAATTCAAGATGAGCCACGGGAAGATGGACATGTCTGAACACGAAGGCATGGACATGAGCGAAGCCTCTCACGCTGGAGCTGAGGAATAACACGATGTTGGGAAAATTAACACTGGATGCAGTACCGTTACACGAGCCAATTATCGTGATTACGGTTGCCGCCATTATTCTTGGTGGTCTGGCACTTGCTGGTGCATTAACTTACTTCGGTAAGTGGAAATACCTGTGGACCGAGTGGCTGACTTCCGTCGACCACAAACGCCTCGGTATCATGTATATCATTATGGCTTTCGTCATGTTGCTGCGCGGCTTTGCCGATGCGGTAATGATGCGTAGCCAGCAGGTTCTGGCCTCCGCAGGTGAAGCCGGCTTCTTGCCACCCCATCACTACGATCAGATCTTCACCGCCCACGGCGTGATTATGATCTTCTTCGTGGCGATGCCGTTTGTTGTCGGTCTGATGAACATCGCTGTTCCTTTGCAGATTGGCGCACGCGACGTGGCCTTCCCGTTCCTGAACAACCTCAGCTTCTGGTTTACTGCTGTCGGTGTGGTGCTGGTTAACCTGTCACTGGGTGTGGGCGAATTCGCACAGACCGGCTGGCTGGCTTATCCACCGCTCTCTGGCGCGGAGTACAGTCCGGGGGTCGGGGTCGACTACTGGATATGGAGCCTGCAGTTGTCCGGTATCGGTACGACATTAACCGGGATTAACTTCTTCGTTACTATCCTGAAAATGCGTGCACCGGGCATGACCATGTTCAAGATGCCAGTATTTACCTGGGCATCTCTGTGTACTAACGTTCTGATTATCGCTTCTTTCCCGGTGTTGACCGTAACACTGGCGTTGCTGACCCTTGATCGCTATCTGGGCTTCCATTTCTTTACCAATGATATGGGCGGCAACATGATGATGTACGTCAACCTGATTTGGGTTTGGGGTCATCCGGAAGTGTACATCCTGGTTCTGCCGGTCTTCGGTGTGTTCTCCGAAGTGGTTGCAACCTTCTCTAAAAAACGTCTGTTTGGTTACACCTCACTGGTATGGGCAACGGTAGTTATTACCATCCTGTCCTTTATCGTGTGGCTGCACCACTTCTTCACCATGGGTGCAGGTGCGAACGTTAACGCCTTCTTCGGTATTATGACGATGATTATCGCCATTCCGACCGGTGTTAAAATCTTTAACTGGCTGTTCACCATGTACCAGGGCCGCATCGTGATGCACTCTGCCATGCTGTGGACTGTTGGCTTCCTGGTCACCTTCTCTGTTGGTGGTATGACCGGTGTTCTGCTGGCGGTTCCAGGTGCTGACTTCGTGCTGCACAACAGTCTGTTCCTGATTGCACACTTCCATAACGTGATTATCGGTGGTGTGGTGTTCGGTTGTTTTGCTGGTGTGACTTACTGGTTCCCGAAAGCATTCGGCTTCACCCTGAACGAAACCTGGGGTAAACGCGCGTTCTGGTTCTGGATCATCGGCTTCTTCACTGCCTTTATGCCGCTGTACGTGCTTGGCTTTATGGGTATGACCCGTCGTCTGAGCCAGGATATCGATCCTCAGTTCCACTCGATGCTGGTGGTTGCAGCCTTCGGTGCGGCACTGATTGCATGTGGTGTGATTTGTCAGGCAATTCAGTTCTACGTTTCTGTCCGTGACCGTGAGCTGAACCGTGATGTGACTGGCGACCCGTGGGGCGGCCGTACGCTGGAGTGGGCAACCTCTTCTCCACCGCCGTTCTATAACTTTGCCGTAATTCCAGAAGTTCACGAACGTGATGCTTTCTGGGAAATCAAAGAGAAAGGTGAAGCATACAAGCAGCCTGCTCATTACGAAGAAATCCATATGCCGAAAAACAGCGGCGCGGGTGTCGTAATTGGCTTCTTCAGCCTGATCTTTGGTTTTGCTGCAATCTGGCACATCTGGTGGTTAGTCGGTCTGTCATTCCTCGGTATGATCCTGACTTGGGTGATTAAGAGCTTTGACGAAGACGTGGACTACTACGTACCGGTTGCAGAAGTCGAGAAAATCGAGAATCAGCACTTTGACGAAATTACCAAAGCAGGCCTGAAATAATGTCAACTGAAACTCTGAATAAACACCACGACGCCCATGCGGAGCATGGGCATCACGATGCAGGAGCCAACAAAGTCTTTGGCTTCTGGATCTACCTGATGAGTGACTGCATTATCTTCGCAACCCTGTTTGCGACCTATGCAGTTATGGTCAACAGCACTGCTGGCGGCCCGTCTGGTAAAGATATTTTTGAACTGCCGTTTGTACTGGTAGAAACCGCACTGCTGTTATTTAGCTCTATTACCTATGGTTTTGCTGTTATCAGCATGAACAAAGGTGCTAAAGCAGCGGTTAACGGCTGGCTGGCACTGACCTTCCTGTTCGGTGTCGGCTTTATCGGTATGGAGATCTACGAATTCCATCATCTGATCGCTGAAGGCTTTGGTCCACAGCGTAGCGGCTTCCTGTCTGCCTTCTTTACCTTAGTCGGCACGCACGGTCTGCACGTGACCTCTGGTCTGATCTGGATGCTGGTACTGATGTATCAGATCTCCCGTCGCGGCCTGAACGCGACCAACCGCACCCGTATCATGTGCCTGAGCATGTTCTGGCACTTCCTTGATGTGGTATGGATCTGCGTATTCACCGTTGTCTATCTGATGGGGGCCATGTAATGAGTCATTCTGCAAACGAACATGGTGCATCTCACGGTAGCGTGAAGTCATATATGATCGGCTTTGTTCTGTCGATCATCCTGACGGGTATCCCATTCTGGATGGTTATGGATGGCGGTGCTTCTCACGGTACTATCCTGGGTGTGGTTCTGGTTTGTGCGGTCGTTCAGGTGCTGGTGCATCTGGCGTACTTCCTGCACCTGAATACCTCTTCGGATGAAGGTTGGAATATGGTTGCTATTGTGTTCGCAGCAATCATTATCCTGATCGTTGTTGTTGGCTCGATATGGATCATGTGGAACCTCAACTACAACATGATGGTTCACTAAAGAGTCGCCTGTGATGATTAAGCAATACCTGCAAGTAACGAAACCAGGAATTATTTTCGGAAATTTAATTTCTGTCATCGGGGGATTCCTGTTGGCCTCTAAGGGCAACATCGATTATTCCCTGTTTCTCACCACCTTAGTCGGTGTCTCTCTGGTGGTCGCATCAGGTTGTGTTTATAACAACTTTATCGACCGCGATATCGACAAAAAAATGGAGAGAACGAAAAACCGAGTGATGGTCAAAGGACTTATCTCGCCGACAGTAATCCTGGTTTATGCAACCGTTCTGGGTATTGCTGGCTTTGCGTTGCTGTACCTTGGCGCTAATCCGCTGGCCATGTGGCTGGCGGTGATGGGCTTCGTGGTTTATGTCGGCGTATACAGTCTGTATATGAAGCGTAAATCCGTATACGGCACGTTAGTCGGTAGTCTTTCCGGCGCAGCGCCGCCGGTTATCGGCTACTGTGCGGTGACCAACGAGTTTGATGCCGGAGCATTGATCCTGCTGGCTATCTTTAGCCTGTGGCAGATGCCGCATTCCTATGCGATTGCCATCTTCCGCTTTAAAGATTATCAGGCAGCGAATATCCCGGTTCTGCCAGTGGTAAAAGGCATTTCGGTGGCAAAACACCATATCACGGTGTATATCATCGCGTTTATGGTAGCCACGCTGATGCTGACCCTCAGCGGTTACGCGGGTTACAAATATCTGGTGGTTGCAGCCGCGGTGAGCGTGTGGTGGCTGGGGATGGCACTGAAAGGTTACAACACTTCAAACGATCGCGTTTGGGCTCGTAAACTGTTTGTCTTCTCCATCGTCGCCATTACCTCACTGAGCGTGATGATGTCTGTAGACTTTATGGCTCCTGCCTCTAAAGATCTGCTGACTTACGTCTGGTAACGACAAAGCACATCACTAAGGGCGCGTTTATCGCGCCCTTTCTTTTTGTTACCACTGCTTAAACACTTATGTTTTACCTGCCCTGCCCTGATACTTAAAATGACTCAATGAATGAAGATGCTATTCCATCAGGTTATTCGCCTGACCAATAGTACCTGGTGGAATAGACTCTAACTGAGGTTTTAATGAACGATAATAAAATGACTCCAGTCGAGCTGCGCGCGACCTGGGGTTTAGGGACCGTTTTTTCCCTGCGTATGCTGGGAATGTTTATGGTCTTACCGGTACTGACCACTTATGGCATGGCGTTACAGGGAGCCAGCGAAGCGCTGATTGGGCTGGCGATTGGTATTTACGGGCTGGCGCAAGCTATCTTCCAGATTCCCTTTGGCCTGCTTTCAGACCGTATTGGCCGTAAACCGCTGATCGTTGGCGGGCTGTTAGTGTTTGTGCTGGGTAGCGTGATTGCCGCCTGCACCACCTCCATCTGGGGAGTCATTCTTGGCCGTGCTTTACAAGGCTCCGGCGCGATTGCGGCTGCGGTAATGGCGCTGTTGTCGGATTTAACGCGCGAACAGAATCGCACCAAAGCGATGGCATTTATCGGCATCAGTTTTGGTGTTACTTTTGCCATTGCGATGGTGGTCGGCCCAATTGTTACTCATGCGCTGGGCCTGCATGCGCTGTTCTGGATGATTGCCATCCTCGCAACACTCGGCATCGTGATCACCCTGCTGGTGGTGCCCTCCTCGACGCACCACGTGTTGAATCGCGAATCCGGCATGGTCAAAGCCAGTATTCGTGAGGTGCTGGCTAATCCACGCCTGCTGAAGCTTAATTTTGGCATCCTTTGCCTGCACATTCTGTTGATGTCGAGTTTCGTCGCGCTACCTGGACAATTTGAACAGGCCGGTTTTCCGCCTGAGCAGCACTGGAAAGTCTATCTGGCTACCATGCTGATTGCCTTTGCCGCTGTGATCCCGTTTATCATCTATGCGGAAGTGAAACGCCGTATGAAGCGCGTTTTTGTCGGCTGCGTGGCGCTGATCCTGATAGCTGAGATTGTGCTGTGGGGCGCAGGTAACCACTTCTGGACCCTGGTGTTTGGCGTGCAGCTGTTCTTCCTCGCCTTCAATCTGATGGAGGCGATTTTGCCGTCGCTGATCAGTAAAGAGTCACCTCCGGGCTACAAAGGGACGGCGATGGGGGTTTACTCCACCAGCCAGTTTATTGGCGTGGCGATTGGCGGTAGCCTTGGCGGCTGGATTTTTGGCAATGTTGATGCGCAGAGCGTTTTCCTGCTGGGTGCAGTGCTGGCCGCGGTGTGGCTGTTTGTCAGCTTCAGTATGCATGAACCGCCTTACGTCAGCAGTTTGCGCATTACGCTCAATGATGCTCAGGGCAGTTTCGAGAAAGTTGAGCAGCGGCTGAAAGCACAGCCTGGCGTCGCGGCAGTGTTTATCGTGCCGGAAGAGAAAAGTGCGTATGTTAAAATTGACAGCAAAATGACCAACCGCGTTGAGTTAGAGGCGCTGGTAGCCTCGGCGTAGTCGTTTTCGGCGGCGTAAACGCCGCCGCTACGCAAACTTTATGTTAAGGCGGCAGTCGATTTCGCCGCCTCTGTTATCAGTCGCGGAAGTTTTTGAACTGGAACGGCTGTCCCAAATCGCCATTGCGCACTAACGCCATCGCGCTCTGCAAATCATCACGCGACTTACCGTTAACCCGCACTTCATCGCCCTGAATCTGCGACTGCACTTTAATTTTGCTGTCTTTGATCAGCTTAACGATCTTCTTCGCCATTTCGGTCTCGATGCCCTGTTTCATTTTGGCTTCGACGCTCCAGGTTTTACCGCTATGTTCAATCTGCTCTGCCACATCGAGTGAGGCACCCTCGATACCACGCTTCAGCAGCTTCTCGCGCAGGATATCCACCAGCTGTTTTACCTGGAAATCTGATTCACTGATCACTTTTATCGATTCGTTTTGCTCATTCAGCTCAAAGCTGGCGGTAACGTTACGAAAATCAAAGCGGGTGGACAGCTCGCGGTTGGCATTTTCCACCGCATTGCGTACTTCTTGCATGTCGATTTCAGAAACAATATCGAAAGATGGCATGATTTATTCTCCAGATTCTAAAGTGACATGCATAATACTCGGTTGTCTGGTTCAAAGAAAACCGCCAGCAGAGAAAGCTATAATTAAAACTGTGCCGGGTGAGGCGCAGTGTATAAACCCGTACGCGGGGAGGAATAATGAAAATTACCGTTCTGGGTTGCGGTGCGTTGGGGCAAATTTGGTTATCTGCCCTCCATAAACAGGGACATGACGTTCAGGGATGGCTGAGAGTTCCGCAGCCCTACTGTTCTGCGAACATTATCGACCTTGAAGGCAATACGGTTAATCAGACCTGGATTGCCAACGATCCGCAGTTTTTGGCGCAAACCGAATTATTACTGGTGACGCTTAAGGCGTGGCAGGTTTCTGAAGCCTTGCGCAGCCTGCAAACGCAGTTACCTGCTGACTGCCCGATTTTACTGCTGCATAACGGCATGGGCACGCTGGATGAGCTGAGAGATCTGCCACAGCCGATTCTGCAAGGTATTACTACCCATGCCGCTAAACGTGATGGCACCGTGATTATTCATGTTGCCAACGGTGTCACCCATATAGGCCCCGGCACGCCAGAAAGTGCCGGGCTGAGCGATCTGGCGGAAGTGCTGCATCAGGCGCTGCCTGACGTTGCCTGGCATAATCATATGGCGTCGGCCAGCTGGCAGAAGCTGGCCGTTAACTGCGTGATAAACCCGTTGACGGTGATCTGGAACTGTAGCAATGGCGACCTGCTGGCACACCGCGAGCAGATCGTGCGCCTGTGCGAAGAAATTGCCACCGTTATGGAACGCGAAGGCCAGCACACCTCGCCGGACAGCCTGCTGGATTATGTTCTCGCGGTCATCGAAAGCACCGCCGGGAATACCTCGTCGATGCTGCAAGATATCCGCGCCGAACGCCGCACGGAAATTGAATATATTACCGGCTATCTGCTACGTCGCGCACGCGCCCAGGGGATTGCTACGCCGGAAAACAGTCGTCTGTATGAATTGATTAAGCGAAAGGAGCAAGATTATGAGCGCGAACGCATCGGTGCTGGTTTGCCTGGCACATGGAACTGAGGAAACTGAAGCGGTCACTACCATCGACTTACTGGTTCGTGGCGGCCTGAACGTCACCACCGCCAGCGTGGAGAGTAATGGTGAACGCGAAATAGTCTGCTCACGCGGCGTGCGCCTGCTGGCCGATGCGCCACTGGTAGAAGTGGCGGATAATGACTTTGCGGCCATCGTGCTGCCCGGTGGCCTGAAGGGCGCCGAAACTTTCCGCGACAGCCCGCTGCTGGTGGAAAGCGTGCGTCAGTTTCATCTTTCCGGCCGCATTGTTGCCGCTATCTGTGCCGCCGCCGGGACGGTGCTGGTTCCCCATGATCTGTTCCCGGTCGGTAATATGACCGGTTATCCGGGCCTGAAAGAGACCATACCAGCAGAAAAATGGATGGATCGCCGCGTGGTATGGGATCCGCGCGTTAACTTACTGACCAGCCAGGGGCCGGGTACGGCGATTGATTTTGCGCTGAAGCTGATTGATTTGTTGGTCGGCAAGGAGAAAGCACACGAAGTAGCGTCGCAGCTGGTGTTAGCCGCCGGGATTTTTGATTATCGCGAGTGGGTAGAATAAGGCAGTCATTAACAACGGGCGGCGTACATAAACGCCGCCCGTTCAGAACTATGGGCGATAAACCTTCACGTTTTTAAAGCCCTGTTCGTGCAGATACAGCGCCTGTAAACGGCTCATCACGCCACGATCACAGTACAGCAACCAGGTTTTACTCTGATCGAGGTCGCCAAACTGGCTGCTGAGCTTGTAGAACGGCAGTGATTTCACTTCCATCCCCTCAATCTCCAGCGGTTTGTCGTCCTGCTCATCGATTGAGCGAATATCCAGCACCACATCATTTGCGCTAAATGAGGCAACGGTTTCAACTTCCACCACCTCTTCCTGCGTCTGGGTAGCGATTTCGCGGATATCAACATTGGTCGCTTCCTGCACCACCTGGTCGAGAATGGCAAAATCGAAGTTCTGCTCTTCCGCTTCAATCTTCGCCTTCACCGCTTTCACCGTCGGGCTTTTCGAAATAACACCACAGTATTCCGGCATGGTACGGGCGAAATCTTCGGTGCCGATATGGCGCGCCAGATTGATGATATGCTCTTTGTCGTGGGAAATCAGCGGACGCAGAATTAAGGTATCGCTGGCATTATCGATCAGTCGCAGGTTAGTCAGCGTCTGGCTGGAAACCTGACCCAGTGCCTCACCGGTCACCAGCGCCTGTACGCCGTAACGCTCAGCCACGCGCGAAGCCGCACGTACCATCATACGCTTCAGCACCACGCCCATCTGGCCATCATCGACTTTTTCCAGAATCTCACCGACTACCGGTTCAAAGTTGATCGCCACAAACCGTACCCGGTGCGAGCTGCCAAAGCGATTCCACAGGTAGTGTGCGACCTGACGTACGCCAATTTCATGCGCTGCACCGCCAAGATTGAAGAAACAGTAGTGCACACGGCAGCCACGACGCATCAGCATATAGCTGGAAACGCCAGAGTCAAAACCACCGGAGATCAGTGACAGTACATCTTCCTGAGTACCGATCGGGAAGCCACCAATACCTTCATAGCGGCCAGTGACCAGCAGCAGGCGATCGTTTTCAATCTCCAGATTAACCGTCACCTGTGGCTGATTGAGTTTCACCTGTGCGCTGGCGACATGCTGATTCAGTCCACCACCGACATAGCGTTCGACGTCCTGTGAGCTAAACTCGTGCTTACCACGGCGTTTTACGCGCACGCAGAAGGTTTTGCCTTCAATACGCTCACGATTTAGCTCCAGCGTCTGCTCGAAGATGTCATGAACATCGGTATAAGCGCGGTCTTCTACGGCCAGAATGTGATGAATACCGGGAATTCGCGTCAGCAGATCAACAATGGTGCTGCGCAGCTCTTCGTTTTTAGAGCGAACTTCAATATGATCCCAATGGCGAACGACCGCCAGCGAGTCATCGTGGTGCTTGAGAACGTTACGAATATTCCCCGTCAGTATTTTGATGAAGCGCAAGCGCACAGATTGGCTCTTGATTGTGATTTCGGGGAACAATTTAATGATAAACTTCATGGCGGCACAGGTTCGTTAGGCAATTAAGGGCTGAAAAGCACAGCACTTAACTGTTAAAATCAATGTATTGCAAAGTAGCCTGAGCCCTTTGCATCCGAGGCGCGAAAGTATACCACCTTTGACTGGCGACTGCTTCAGCAACCGCCGCCCATATCATTATTTTGCTAATTAATTCCAGTCGGCTACCATAGCTGCCAGCAAGATGATGAAAAACCACTGAGCCGATACGTATTATGCCGAAAAAAGCCGAACAGCCCGCCAGTTTTGAGACCTCACTGCAGCAGCTTGAACAGATTGTCACTCGTCTGGAAAGTGGTGATCTGCCGCTGGAAGAGGCGCTGAACGAATTTGAGCGCGGCGTGCAACTGGCGCGTACAGGTCAGCAAAAACTGCAGCAGGCCGAGCAGCGCGTCCAGATTTTACTGAGCGACGACAAAGATGCAGAACTCTCTCCTTTCACTCCGGAAAGTGAATGATGGATTTCGCCAGTTTACTTGATGCCTATCACCAGCGCGTAAATGGCGCGCTGAGCCGCATGCTGGCGCCACTGCCTTTTCAGAGTTCTCCTCTGGTGAAGGCCATGGAATATGGCGCATTATTGGGCGGCAAAAGATTACGTCCGTTTCTGGTTTATGCGACCGGTGAGATGTTAAAAGCCGACCCGGCCAGCCTGGATGCCCCAGCGGCGGCGGTGGAATGTATTCATGCATACTCCCTGATCCACGACGATCTACCGGCAATGGACAACGACAGCCTGCGTCGTGGTCAACCCACCTGTCATATTAAATTCGGTGAAGAGACGGCGATTCTGGCGGGCGATGCCCTGCAAACACTGGCGTTTACCATCCTCGCAGATCAACCAATGCCGGGAGTCAGCGCCGTGGATCGTATTGCGATGATCTCTGAACTGGCGCAGGCCAGCGGTGTGGCCGGAATGTGCGGCGGTCAGGCGCTTGATCTGGCAGCCGAAGGTAAGCAAATTGATTTAACCGCACTGGAGCAGATTCATCGCCATAAAACTGGCGCGTTGATCCGCTCCGCCGTGCGCTTAGGTGCATTAACCGCAGGTGAACGTGGACGCCAGGCGATGCCTGCGCTCGATCGCTATGCCAATGCGGTCGGCTTAGCCTTCCAGGTTCAGGACGATATTCTGGATGTGGTCGGGGACACCGCCGTGCTGGGCAAACGTCAGGGTGCCGACCAGGATTTAGGTAAAAGTACCTATCCGGCGTTAATGGGGCTGGAAAATGCCCGCTCAAAGGCCTGGGACCTCTATCAGGAGTCGCTCAGCGCTCTGGAAACGCTTGCTGCGCAATCATTTAATACAACGTCATTACAAGCGTTAGCAAGTTTCATAATTGAACGCGATAAATAACTGCCACGATGAGTCTCTGATGAGTTTTGATATTGCAAAATACCCGACATTAGCTCTGGCAAGTTCGGTGCAAGAGTTACGTTTGTTACCGAAAGAGAGCCTGCCGAAGCTGTGTGATGAGCTGCGGCAATATTTGCTCGACAGCGTAAGCCGCTCCAGCGGACATTTTGCTTCCGGCCTTGGCGTGGTAGAGCTTACGGTGGCATTGCACTATGTCTACAACACGCCGTTCGATCACCTGGTGTGGGACGTTGGCCATCAGGCTTACCCGCACAAAATCCTGACCGGACGTCGCGATCGTATCGGCACCATCCGGCAGAAAAACGGTTTACACCCTTTCCCGTGGCGTGAAGAGAGCGAATTCGACGTGCTGTGCGTCGGCCACTCTTCCACCTCGATCAGTGCAGGTCTCGGCATGGCCGTGGCGGCTGGCAAAGAAGGTAAAGGCCGCCGTACCGCCTGCGTGATTGGCGATGGTGCCATCACTGCCGGCATGGCTTTTGAAGCGATGAACCATGCAGGCGATATCAAAGCCGATTTACTGGTGGTGCTGAACGACAACGAAATGTCGATTTCAGAAAACGTTGGCGCACTGAACAATCGCCTGGCGCAGATCCTCTCCGGCAAAACCTACTCGCGCTTGCGTGAGAGCGGCAAAAAAGTGCTGGACGGTCTGCCACCGATCAAAGAGCTGGTGAAACGCACCGAAGAGCATCTGAAAGGTATGGTGGTGCCGGGTACGCTGTTTGAAGAGCTCGGCTTCAACTATATCGGTCCGGTTGACGGCCATGATGTGCTGGCGCTGGTGAATACGCTGAAGAATATGCGTGACCTGAAAGGCCCGCAGTTCCTGCATATTATGACCAAAAAAGGCAAAGGCTACGCACCGGCTGAAAAAGATCCGATTAGCTGGCATGCGGTTCCGAAATTCGATCCGGCCAGCGGCCTGCTGCCAAAAAGCGCGGAAGGACTGCCAAGCTACTCGAAGATTTTCGGTAACTGGCTGAACGAAACCGCCGCTGACGACGCTAAATTAATGGCGGTGACGCCAGCGATGCGTGAAGGCTCGGGAATGGTTGAGTTTTCCCGCAACTATCCTGGACAATATTTTGATGTGGCAATTGCGGAACAGCATGCGGTGACCTTTGCTGCAGGGCTGGCGATTGGTGGCTATAAGCCGGTGGTCGCGATCTACTCTACCTTCCTGCAACGCGCTTACGATCAGCTCATTCACGATGTGGCGATCCAGAAATTACCGGTACTGTTTGCCATTGATCGCGGCGGCATTGTCGGTGCCGACGGGCAAACCCACCAGGGCGCGTTCGATATCGCTTTCCTGCGTTGTATTCCCGACATGCTGATTATGACGCCGAGCGATGAAAATGAGTGTCGTCAGATGCTGTATACCGGCTTCCACTACAATGATGGCCCGAGCGCAGTGCGTTATCCACGTGGTAACGGCACCGGCGCAACGCTGGAACCGCTGGCCGGGCTGCCACTGGGTAAAGGCGTGAAAAAACGCAGCGGTGAAAAGCTGGCGATTCTGAACTTCGGTACGCTGCTGCCGGAAGCGCAGGCCGCCGCCGAAGCGCTGAATGCCACTCTGGTCGATATGCGTTTTGTTAAACCGCTGGATGAGGCATTGATTCTTGAGCTGGCTGCCAGCCACGAATCGCTGATTACGCTGGAGGAAGGCGCAATCAAAGGCGGTGCGGGCAGCGGCGTTAACGAGCTGCTGATGGCTAAACGTCGCCCGGTGCCGGTGCTGAATATTGGTCTGCCGGATCGGTTTATTCCGCAAGGCACCCAGGATGAAGTGCGTCATGATTTCCAGCTGGATGCCGAGGGTATTCGCGCACAAATCGCCAGCTGGCTGGCACAGTAACCTGTCAATGCGCTCCCCGCTCGGGGAGCGTCTCACCTGCTATGCTTATAAAAATCATCTGGCTGGAAAGCCCGTAAGCTGAATAGCAGGAGCCCTTATGAAAACCATCCAATTAGGCAGCACCGATCTGCAGGTTTCCCGTCTCTGCCTGGGCTGTATGACCTATGGCGAGCCCGAACGCGGCAAGCACGCGTGGACATTACCGGAAGAGAGCAGCAGGCCGCTAATCAAGCAGGCGCTGGAAGCCGGTATCAACTTCTTCGATACCGCTAATAGCTACTCTGATGGCAGCAGCGAAGAGATTGTTGGCCGCGCACTGCGTGACTATGCTCGTCGTGACGAGATCGTTGTCGCCACTAAAGTCTATTTTCCGATGAGTAATCTGCCCGGCGGTCTGTCGCGAAAAAATATTCTGCAGTCGATTGATGACAGCCTGTCGCGGCTCGGTATGGATTATGTCGATCTGCTGCAAATTCACCGCTGGGACTATCACACCCCGCTGGAAGAGACGCTGGAAGCGCTGCATGAGGTGGTAAAATCCGGTAAAGCGCGCCACATCGGTGCTTCATCAATGTACGCCTGGCAGTTTGCCAAAGCGCTGTATACCGCCGATCTGCACGGCTGGACGCGTTTTGCTTCCATGCAGGATCAGTACAATCTGATTCAGCGCGAAGAAGAGCGCGAAATGCATCCACTTTGCCAGGCAGAAAATATCGCCGTATTGCCCTGGAGCCCACTGGCGCGCGGCCGTTTGACCCGCCCGTGGGGTGAAACTACCGCGCGTTCGGTATCGGATGAGTATGGCAATACCCTGTATAATCAGAGTGAAGAGAACGATGCGGCCATCGCTGAACGCGTTGCAGCCATTGCAGAGGCTAAAGGCGCCAGCCGGGCGCAAATCGCGCTGGCGTGGATGCTGAGTAAACCGGCCGTCACCGCGCCAATTATCGGCGCTTCACGCGCCGGACAGCTGGAAGATTTAGTTAAAGCCGTGGATGTGGAACTCAGCAGTGAAGAGATTGCCGAGCTGGAAACAGTTTATCATCCGCACCATGTAGTGGGGTTTGAGTAGCTGCATGCCACTCAATTTCAGGGCGGCGCTGACGCCGCCCGTGCGAGCCATCACGATCAGAAACGGTAACCCACACCCACTGTCCAGACATTCATCTGGGTGCGTTTATCGTCTTTATCATAGCTCTTTCTCGGTGCCAGGCTACTACGCTCGTAACCGGCATCCAGCACCAGATTTTGTATCAAATCAACCTGAACACCCAGGCCCCAGGTAAAGCCGTAAGTATCACTTTTCGAGTCACTGTGACTGTATGACAGTTGCCCTTTACTTGCCCCGGCCAACGCATACAGCGTGACAAAATCAGCCACGCGCAGTGCCGGACCCGTGGTCAGCGAATAATAATTGAACTTCATTTTGCTAAAGCCCATATCCTGCTCGTTCCAGGTACTGGTGAATGAGCCAGCCCAGCCGACGGGTAAATCGCTGTTGTCATAGATATATTTGGTGTTAAAGCCTTTGGAATTGAGAAAATCGTTTGAGGCGTAACCGGCAGAAAACGTATGGTTACTTTCGGCTTTGGCTGAGCTGTTGACAGCCAATAAGGCTGCTAAAGATAAGATGAGCGTTGCTTTACGCATGTTACTGTCCTTGTTATCTGGTTATCCATCGAATGAAAGAAAGGCGTCTCCTTTCTGGCAGAATCATAACCAGATCTAGTAACGTTACTCAATAGTCACTATGGTAAATCATTGAAAATATCATCAAGGGGAGGAAAGTGTTTGATCTCTGAATAATGTGCTCACTCCCTCACAGAGTAAGGGAGTCACAATACGATGATTATAACGGCCGGTGGTGACCTGAAGGTTTAAAGATTGCCGCCGCTTTAGCGCGCGGCAAAATGGTCGAATCCTTTCAAATCAAACTCAACGGCTTTGCCCTGCTCCATCAGCTTCACCCCTTCCGAAACCGGTGCAATCTGACCAATACAGGTATAGGGCACGCCATGATGACCCAGCGCCACATCCAGCGCACCGCGGTTAATTTCCGGCACGGTAAAGCACAACTCGTAATCTTCGCCACCGGTTAATGCCCAGCGCAGCGCCTGCTGCATCTCAATATTGTCGACCAGTACCGGCGACAGCGGCAGCGCATCAAGATTGATCCGTGCGCCGCAGTCACTGGCTTTCAGGATATGCCCCAGGTCTGACATCAGCCCGTCAGAGATATCAATCGCCGAGCTGGCCAGATCGCGCAGCGCCTGACCTTGCAGCACACGCGGCATCGGACGCAAATGACGTTTGATCAGCGCTTCACAGGCAGCAGGATCGGCGATGCGAATATGATGCTGTAACAGCGCCAGACCCGCCGCACTGTCGCCCAGCGTACCGGTTACATAGATCCAGTCACCGGGACGCGCACCAGAACGTTTCAGCGCTCGACCCACCGGCACCAGACCATGAATACCCAAGGTCAGGCTGCGCGGGCCGCGGGTGGTATCCCCGCCAATCAGCTGCATATCGTAGTAATCCAGCAGCTCAAACAGGCTGTCGCTGAAGGCTTTCAGCCAGCTTTCATCAACTTCCGGCAGGGTGATCGCCAGCGTTAACCACGCCGGATCGGCGCCCATTGCCGCCAGATCGCTCAGATTCACCGCCAGCGCTTTATAACCTAAATCAGCAGGATGGATATCACGTAAAAAGTGAATGCCTTCAACCAGCGTGTCAGTGCTTATTGCGAGGGTTTGTTTTTCCGCTACGTTGAGTAACGCGCAGTCGTCGCCAATGCCTTTTTCCACATCGCGACGAGAGCTTGTCACACGATTAAAATAACGTGCGATAAGTTCGAATTCGCCACATGCCATAAATGCGTTCCGCTAAGACTTAAAGAAAAGGCCGGAGAACCGGCCTGAATTGATTATTTGCGATTAGGGCGAATTGCCGGGCCTGCTTTATCCAGTACGCCGTTGACGAATTTGTGGCTGTCTTCAGCACCAAATATTTTCGCCAGCTCGATACCTTCATTGATGGCCACTTTGTAAGGCACATCGGAGCGCTTACTCAGTTCAAACAGCGAAATACGCAGGATGGCTTTTTCCACCTGGCCCAGCTCTTCCAGCTGACGCGACAGGTAAGGCTTCATCAGACCGTCGAGGTATGCGCTGTTGGTTGCAACGCCGCCCACTAACTCACGGAAATAGTTGATATCGACGTCTTTGACGTCTTGTTCCGCCAGAAACTGGTATTCGACATCAGCGATGTCGTTTTTAGACAGCTGCCAGGAGTAAAGCGCCTGGACAGCGCACTCACGGGCGCGGCGACGTGCAGCAGGTTTCACAAAATTCCCCTTACAAAAAATCAGGCTTTGATGGCTTTCAATACATTAATCATTTCGAGTGCAGTCAGCGCAGCTTCTGCGCCTTTGTTACCCGCTTTGGTGCCGGCGCGCTCAATGGCCTGCTCGATGTTTTCGGTAGTCAGAACACCGAAAGCCACCGGAATGTCGCTGTTCATCGCAACACTTGCCAGGCCAGAGCTGGCTTCACCAGCAACATATTCAAAGTGCGCGGTGCCGCCACGGATTACCGTGCCGAGCGCGATTACCGTGTCATGTTTACCGGCTTTCGCCAGCGCACGCGCGGTAATCGGTAATTCATAAGCACCTGGAACCCAGACGACAGTGATATTTTCATCTTTTACCTGGCCGATACGCTTCAGCGCGTCAATTGCGCCGCTCAGCAGGCTTTCATTGATGAAGTTGTTAAAGCGCGCGATAACAATTGCAACGCGAGCGTCGGGAGTGGCAACAGCTGCTTCGATAATCTTCATATTAGTCCTTTCAGGGTTCTGTTTGGCCCCGCAGGGGGGCGGATTCTATCATACTCTTCGTCGGTCTGCTTCCGCTTTTCCGCAGGCCGCTAGCGAGGACTCAGCGTCAGGCGCAAATCTGGCCCAACCTGACGGACATCGCTAAAAGAAAATTCTGGTGCATCAGCCAGTTGCGCTAACCCAGGCAGATGACACAGGCCGCGCGCATGGTCACCCAATAATTTTGGCGCAAGGTATACTATCACCTCGTCGACCACACCAGCGGTCAACAATGCACCTGCCAGACTGGCTCCGGCTTCAACCCACAGGGTATTTACCTGGCGTTTGCCCAACAGCATTAATAAAGAGACCAAATCGATACGCTGATTCAGCGCCGGAACTTTCAGCTGTTCCACACTCTCTGGCCAGGCTTGCCGATCCGGCTGCAAACGCGCCAGCAGGCTGTTACCCGGCAGGTTAATCAGGCGGTGCTGTGGCGTCACGCGGTTCTGACTGTCAATAATCACCCGCAGCGGCTGATGTAAATCTTCTGCGGCATAAGCTGCGTGGCTGGCGCTGTCCAGCTCTTCCCAGCGCACCGTCAATGACGGATCGTCTGCCAGAACCGTGGCACTGCTGCTGAGAATCGCCGAACTCTGCGCCCGCAGTCGCTGCACATCACGCCGCGCCTGCGGTGAGGTGATCCACTGGCTTTCGCCGCTGGCCATCGCCGTACGACCATCCAGTGAGGCACCCAGTTTAAGCTGTACCCACGGAAAACCGGTGCGCATACGCTTAAGAAAGCCGCGATTAAGGGCTTCGGCTTCATGACTCATCAGGCCATGACTGACCTCAATGCCCGCCTGCTTCAGACGATAAAGCCCGCGCCCGGCCACTTCAGGGTTAGGGTCCTGCATGGCGACGACCACACGCTGCACGCCAGCGGTAATCAGCGCATCACAGCAGGGTGGCGTGCGGCCAAAGTGGCTACAGGGTTCGAGCGTAACGTAAGCGGTCGCGCCTTTGGCTTTATCACCGGCCATGCGCAGCGCATGCACTTCAGCGTGCGGCTCCCCGGCGCGCTGATGCCAGCCCTCACCGACAATCTCGCCGTCACGAACAATCACACAGCCAACATTGGGGTTCGGCGTGGTGGTAAATCTGCCCCGGCGCGCCAGCTCCAGCGCACGGGCCATGTAAAATTCATCTCGCATGGCTTAATCCTGTAAGCGGGCGATCTCTTCGCCAAATTCACGGATATCTTCAAAGCTGCGATAAACCGAGGCAAAACGAATGTAAGCCACTTTATCCAGCTTTTTCAGCTCGTCCATTACCAGATTGCCAATCATCTTGCTCGGCACTTCGCGCTCGCCGGTAGCGCGCAGCTGGGTTTTAATATGACTTATGGCGTTTTCCACGTCATCGGAATTAACCGGGCGCTTTTCCAGTGCCTTCATCAGGCCGCTGGTCAGTTTATCTTCGTTAAAAGGTTCGCGAATATCATTGCTCTTGACCACACGCGGCATCACCAGCTCTGCCACTTCGAAAGTGGTAAAGCGCTCATGACATACCAGACACTGACGACGGCGGCGCACCGAAGTACCCTCACCCACCAGACGGGAGTCAATCACTTTGGTATCCACAGCAGAACAGAATGGGCAATGCATGATGCTTCCTGATAATTCAGCAAATTGTTCAACAGTGTAGCGCGAAGTGCCGTTCAACAAAATAACCGCATTTGGCTTTCCTTGCCTTTCCGGCTACTTTGCCTCAGTTGCGCATTCCGCGCAGCAGTGCAAAAGAAATGGCGTAAATTCCGCTATGCTTAACTGATAACTGAAACAGTCCTGTTTTCAAGCTATCGCGAGACGTGGAGGCGAGATGGAAAGGAATAAGCGGTACAAACCCGCATTACTGGCAATGGTGATCATGCTGGCCGGTTGCGCAGCACCGAAGCCACCCGCAGTTAATCAACTGCACAATGAAGTGGGTAAACTTAATCAGGAATTGCGTCAGCTGACCGATCAGGCGTCGATGCTTGAGCAGCAGCGCTTGCTTAACAATGGTGTAGCCAATGGCGCATGGCTACTGCCGTCAGCTAATACCGCCGTCGTATTACAGAGTAATGCCGGGCAGCTGCGGCTGTCATTAAGTCATGTCGAAGCGGAAGCCAACGGCACCCGCGCGCTGTTACATATCCGCGCGGCAAGCGAGCAACGGCTGGTACCAATGACGATTAAAGTTGAATGGGGCGAACTCGATCCGACCACCGGAAAACCGCTGGCGGTCGACAGCCAGTCGCAAACGATTGAAGTTCCCTCTACTTTGCTACCCAGAGCCGATGCTACCGTGCCACTGCGTTTAAGCGGTATTCAGCCGGAACAGCTTGGCTACGTGCGGGTGCATGATGTCATGCCCGCCGCGGCAACCTCGCCGGTTACGCCGTCGCCAGCGCAATAAAAAAAAGCCACGCAAATGCGTGGCTTTTTATTAACCGTGCGGTTCCGCTGTTAAGGCAGAATCGACGGTTGATCCGCACCTTCTTTATCCACTTTCTGCTGGATCATGTGCTCACGCTTCATACCCAGTTTCAACGCCAGCGCAGAGGCGACGTAGATGGAAGAGACGGTACCGATTGAAACACCAATCAGCATGGTCAGCGAGAAGCCTTCCAGCAGTGCGCCACCGAAGATATACAGCATCAGCACCACCACTAACGTGGTAGCGGAAGTCATAATGGTACGGCTCAGCGTCTGCGTCAGTGAGACGTTAACGATATCGTAAGGCGTGCCGCGACGGATTTTGCGGAAGTTCTCACGAATACGGTCCGATACCACGATACTGTCGTTCAGCGAGTAACCGATAACCGACATCAGTGAGGCAATAATGGTCAGGTCAATCTCGACATGGAACAGCGAGAGAATACCCATGGTGATGATCACGTCGTGCGCCAGTGCTAATACCGCACCCAGCGCCAGTCGCCACTCAAAGCGGAAACCGACGTAAATCAGAATCGCAATCAGCGCTACCAGCAGCGCCATGCTGCCCGCCTGCGCCAGATCGCTGCCCACGCTAGGGCCGACGAACTCAATACGCTTAACCGTCGCATTTTGCTCAGTCGCCTGATTGATAATCGTCACCACCTTGCTGCCTAACTCCTGACCCGCATTGCCTTCATTTGGCGACATGCGCACCAAAACGTCACGGCTGCTGCCAAAGTTCTGCACCTGCGGTTCGGCGAAACCTGAATTCACCAGCGCCCCACGCAGGGAGTCCAGATCGGCAGGCTTCTCGAGGGTAATTTCAATGACTGTACCGCCGGTGAAATCAAGCCCCCAGTTAAATCCGCGCACGCCCATAATGATCACCGCAGCGACCAACAGCAACCCGGAAATGGTGAAAGCCAGTTTATCCCAGCGCATAAAGTCATGAACTTTACGCCCGTAGTTTAGTTGTTCAACGCTATAGTCCTGTGCCACAACGCACTCCTCAAATAGACAGCTTGTTGATGCGTTTGCCGCCGTACAACAGGTTGACGATGGCACGTGTACCGACAATTGCAGTGAACATTGAGGTCACCACGCCGATGGCGGTAGTGATCGCAAAGCCTTTAATCGAACCGGTACCCACAGCGTACAGAATGACGGCGGTAATCAGGGTGGTTACGTTAGCATCGACGATACTGGAGAACGCACCTTTATAACCTTCATGAATCGATTGTTGAATCGACCGACCATTCTTCAGCTCTTCTTTGATACGTTCATTGATCAGTACGTTGGCATCAACCGCCACCGCCAGCGTCAAGACAATACCCGCGATACCTGGCATGGTGAGCGTGGCACCCGGCAGCAGCGACATCACCCCGATGATTAACACCAGGTTAGCAATCAGCGCCGAAGTAGCAATCACACCAAACTTACGGTAGTAAACCACCATAAACACGATAGATGCCAGCAGACCCCACAAGCACGCTTCCAGACCCTGTGTGATGTTCTGTGCACCCATGGTCGGGCCGATAGTCCGCTCTTCAACGATCTGAATTGGCGCGATCAGCGCACCGGCACGCAGCAGCAACGACAGTTGACGCGCTTCGTTCGGGTTATTGATACCGGTAATACGGAAGCTGTTACCCAGACGAGACTGGATATTCGCAACGTTGATCACCTCTTCCTGCTTCTCAAGGATGGCGCGACCGGTGGCATCTTTCTTACCGCTGTCTTTGTACTCAACAAACAGCGTTGCCATTGGTTTACCAATATTGTCCTTGGTGAAGTTGGACATGATGTTACCGCCAGCGCTGTCCAGTGAAATATTCACTTGTGGCTGGTTGTACTCATCGGTACTGGAAGTGGAATCGGTAATATGGTCACCGGTCAAAATCACACGCTTGTACAGCACAACCGGCTGCCCTTCACGGGTGTTTTTAACTTCAGAGTCACCAGGCACACGGCCAGAAGCCGCCGCAGACTGATCGACGCTGGTGTTGACCAGACGGAATTCCAGAGTTGCGGTTGCGCCAAGAATCTCTTTCGCACGCGCAGTATCCTGAATCCCTGGCAGCTCTACCACGATGCGGTCAGAACCCTGACGCTGCACCAGTGGCTCGGCCACGCCAAGCTGGTTAACACGATTACGTAAAATATTGATGTTTTGCTGAACCGCATACTCACGCGCTTCACGCATACGCTCGTCACTCATCACAGCACGCAGTGCATTACTGCCGCTGTTGCTGATAACCAGATCGCGATGGCGGGAAGTTAAGTACTGCACCGCATCATTACGGGCGCTGGCGTCGCGGAAACGCACTTCCACACCGTAGTTATCAATTTTACGAACGTTAGTGTAAGGAATATTTTTGTCACGCAGGTCGCTACGCAGGCTGTCGGTATTCTGTTCCTGCAGTTTACCCAGTGCGGTATCCATATCCACTTCCATCAGGAAGTGAACACCACCACGCAGGTCAAGGCCGAGTTTCATCGGCTCTGCCCCCAGCAGACTCAGCCAGGCTGGCGTTGCTGGTGCGAGGTTAAGTGCGACAACGTAATTCTCGCCAAGAACCTTCATAATCGCTTCGCGGGCGCGCAGCTGCACATCCGTATTAGCGAAACGCGCCAGAATGGCACCGTTTTCCAGCGCAATTGATTTGCTCTGAATATTGTCTTGTTTTAATGCTTCCTGGATCTGACCCAGCGTTTGCTCACTGGCGGCGGCACCGCGCGCGCCAGTGATTTGAACAGCCGGATCCTCACCATAAAGGTTGGGAAGTGCGTACAGCAGACCGACGAGAATCACGACGATCAGCATGATGTACTTCCACAGAGGATAACGGTTTAACACGGCAGTTCCCTTAGGGAAAAACTAAATTACAGCGCCTTTATCGTACCTTTCGGCAGAACGGCAGCCACGAAATCACGTTTGACCACAACTTCCGTTGTATCGTTCAGCGCAATTGCTACATAACCGGTTTCAGCGACTTTAGTCACACGACCTACCAGACCACCGGTGGTCAGCACTTCATCACCTTTGGCAATGGAGTCCATCAGCTTCTTGTGCTCTTTCGCACGCTTCTGCTGCGGACGCAGGATCATGAAGTAGAAAATCAGACCAAATACTACCAGCATGATTACCAGAGAATAAGGACTTCCCTGAGACGGCGCGCCTGCTGCAGCCACTGCGTCAGAAATGAAAAAGCTCATTAAATTTCCCTCATTGTTTAATTATCAGACGGTTAAAGGCGGAACTGCCTTACCCTTCCGTTCATAGAACTCGGTAACGAAGCACTCTAATTTACCCTCTTCAATGGCCTGGCGTAAACCCGCCATCAAACGCTGGTAATAGCGCAAGTTATGAATAGTATTCAGCCGCGCACCCAGGATTTCATTACAGCGATCAAGGTGGTGCAAGTAAGCACGGCTGTAACTGCGACAGGTGTAGCAATCACATTCGGCATCCAGCGGAGAGGTGTCATCTTTATACTTCGCATTGCGGATTTTAACCACGCCATCGGTCACAAACAGATGACCGTTACGCGCGTTACGGGTTGGCATCACACAGTCGAACATATCAACGCCGCGACGAACCCCTTCCACCAGGTCCTCAGGTTTACCCACGCCCATCAGATAGCGCGGCTTGTCTTCCGGGATCTGCGGGCAGACATGCTCCAGAATACGGTGCATATCTTCTTTCGGCTCACCGACCGCCAGGCCGCCCACAGCGTACCCATCAAAGCCAATCTCTACCAGCCCTTTGACGGAGACATCACGTAAATCTTCGTAAACACCGCCCTGAATAATGCCAAACAGCGCATTTTTATTGCCGAGCGAATCGAAACGGTCACGGCTGCGTTGTGCCCAGCGCAGTGACATTTCCATCGAGTTTTTGGCGTAATCCCAGTCAGCAGGATAAGGCGTACATTCGTCAAAGATCATGACGATATCGGAACCGAGATCGTACTGAATCTCCATCGATTTTTCCGGATCAAGGAAGATAGGATCGCCATTGATCGGGTTACGGAAATGAACGCCGGCTTCGGTGATCTTACGGATATCACCGAGGCTGAATACCTGAAAACCGCCGGAGTCGGTAAGAATCGGGCCTTTCCACTGCATAAAGTCGTGCAGGTCGCCATGCAGCTTCATGATCTCCTGGCCAGGACGCAGCCAGAGGTGGAAGGTGTTGCCCAGAATAATCTGCGCGCCGGTCTCCTGCACTTCTTCCGGGGTCATCCCCTTAACGGTACCGTAGGTGCCGACCGGCATAAACGCCGGGGTTTCTACCACGCCACGATCAAATACCAGGCGTCCGCGACGGGCGCGTCCATCGGTAGTATCAAGTTCAAACTTCACATTGCCTCCAGACCATCAGAGAAACAGTCTGATGATGTTAACAACCGCGCGCTGCGCGATTAAAGGTTCCGCCCGGTTAACCCCGGCGGAATAAATTACTCGCCGACCACTTCGACTTCGGCCTGCGGATTACGGCTGATAAACATCGCATCGCCGTAACTAAAGAAACGATATTGCTCCGCCACCGCCTGCTGATAAGCCTGCATGGTGTGGCGGTAACCTGCAAATGCCGACACCAGCATAATCAGCGTCGACTCCGGCAGGTGGAAATTGGTCACCAGCGCATCGACAACCTGGTAGTGATAGCCCGGGTAGATAAAGATTTTGGTATCGTCGAAGAAGGGCGCAATCAGTGCATCCTGACTGGCTTTGGCCGCGCTTTCCAGCGAACGCACCGACGTGGTGCCGACCGCTACCACCCGCTTACCGCGCGCTTTGCACGCCAGTACCGCATCGACGACATCCTGCGGCACTTCAGCATATTCGGCATGCATAATATGGTCTTCGATGGTTTCTACCCGCACCGGCTGGAAAGTGCCCGCACCAACATGCAGCGTAACGAACGCCATCTCAATGCCTTTCTCACGCAGCGCAGCCAGCAACGGCTCGTCAAAATGCAGACCGGCAGTCGGCGCGGCAACCGCGCCCGGACGCTGGCTGTAGACCGTCTGATACAGCTCACGGTCAGCATCTTCATCAGGACGGTCGATATACGGCGGCAGTGGCATATGGCCGACGGCGTTCAGAATATCGAGTACCGCGCGTTCGTCGTGAAACTCGATTTCAAACAGCGCATCATGGCGCGCTACCATCGTCGCTTTCACGCTTTCATCTTCACCCAGCAATAACTCTGCACCGGGCTTCGGCGATTTAGAGGAGCGCACATGCGCCAGCACGCGTTTTTCATCGAGCATACGCTCGACCAGCACTTCGATTTTACCGCCGCTGGCTTTACGTCCGAATACGCGCGCCGGAATCACCCGGGTATTATTGAATACCAGCAGATCGCCAGCCTCGAGTTTATCCAGCAAATCGGTGAATACCCCATGCGTCAGTTCACCGCTCGGCCCGTCGAGGGAAAGCAGGCGACATCCGCTGCGCTGTGGCTGCGGGTAATGGGCAATCAAAGATTCAGGTAACTCAAAAGAAAAATCGGCAACGCGCATGGGTATCAATCTTCAGGTGTGAAACAGGCGGCATAGTTTAGCCGAAAAGCGCTCAATTCTAAACAACTGGCTGAAACGGATAATAAACCATCGTGTAACCGGGCGAAGGCGCACGCGCCGCCCGTGCCATTAAGCGGTAAAATGGCTATACTCGCCGGCATGAACTTTCTTGCTCATCTTCATCTGGCCACGCTGGCCAACAGTTCGCTGCTCGGCAATCTGATGGCCGACTTCGTCCGCGGCAACCCGCATAACGACTGGCCTCAGCCGGTAGCCGAAGGCATTTTATTGCACCGTCGTATTGATGTCATGACGGATTCGCTGCCGGAAGTCCGCGCCGCGCGCCGTTACTTCCGCGAGGAAACGTATCGCGTTGCGCCCATTACGCTGGATGTTATCTGGGACCATTTTCTCGCGCGCCACTGGCAACAGATTGCGCCGGAAATATCCTTGCCAACTTTCCTCAACCAGGCACGCGCGGTGATCCAGCCTGAATTACCGTCGACGCCAGAGCGCTTTCAGAACCTTAATCGCTATTTATGGACCGAGCGCTGGATGGAAAACTATGCCGATGCAGCTTACTTAGAGAAGGTACTGTATGGCATGGCCTCACGCCGCCCCCGGCTGGCTGCCCTCAGCGACTCCTATCAGGATTTTGTCGCGCATTATCATCAATTTGACACACTGTTCTGGCAGTTTTATCCGCGCATGATGGCACAAGCCGCACAGCAGCAGCTGTGAAGCAGCCAGAAACCACTTGCTGCTTGCCCTTTTGTCAGAAAGGGTTATTGTATGAGGCTACCTTGATAATGCACCCTATTTGATAGGTAACGCCTATCAAATTAATCGGCGTTATGCATTGGTTCCCGCGGTAACGTACCCTCTATAATTGCGGGCATTAAATTTTATTAACCTCACACTTTTACAGGAGTGAATATGGTCCTGGTAACTCGTCAAGCCCCTGATTTTACTGCAGCAGCTGTACTGGGCAACGGTGAAATCGTTGAAAACTTTAACTTTAAAAAACACACCGCTGGTAAAGCCACCGTTGTGTTCTTTTGGCCAATGGACTTCACCTTCGTCTGCCCGTCTGAGCTGATTGCTTTTGACAAGCGTTACGAAGAGTTCCAGAAGCGTGGTGTTGAAGTTGTTGGTGTCTCCTTCGATTCCGAGTTCGTGCACAACGCATGGCGTAAAACTCCGGTTGAGAAAGGCGGCATCGGCGAAGTGAAATACGCAATGGTTGCTGATATCAAACGCGAAATCCAGAAAGCTTACGGTATCGAGCATCCGGACGCAGGCGTTGCACTGCGCGGCTCTTTCCTGATCGACCAGAACGGCGTTGTTCGTCATCAGGTTGTCAACGATCTGCCACTGGGCCGTAACGTTGATGAAATGCTGCGTATGGTTGACGCGCTGCAATTCCACGAAGAGCACGGTGAAGTTTGCCCGGCTCAGTGGGAAAAAGGAAAAGAAGGCATGGGCGCATCTCCGGAAGGCGTTGCGAAATACCTGTCTGAAAACGCGACCAACCTGTAATTCAGGTCTGTTGCAGAAAAAGCTCGCTTCGGCGGGCTTTTTTTATGCCCGCAGCATGACGTATCAGTCATCAACCAGCGAAGCGGTTAATAAAAAGGGCGGGAGAACCCGCCCTTTCCGTCAGTTATGGCTTAGCGGCGACTGACGCGCTGCTTAATCACATAACCGACCAGTAGCAATACAATCCACGCCATACCGACATACAGCGAAATACGGGTATCCGGGAAGTAGCCAATCAGGCCGATGATAAACACCAGAAATGCGATACCAACCATCGCGGTAGCCGAGCCGCCCGGCAAGGCAAACTTCAGCGCCTTCGCCTCTTCACTGCTCAGTTTACGACGGAAAGCAATTTGCGAACTGAGGATCATAATCCACACCCACACCGTGGCAAACGTCGCCAGTGAGGCGATTACCAGGAACACTTTTTCCGGCATCAGGTAGTTCAGGTAGACCGCCACCAGCATCGCCAGCATCATCACGATCACCGTGACCCACGGAATACCGCGACGTGAGACTTTCATAAACATCTTCGGCGCATGGCCCTGTTCGGCCATCCCGTGCAGCATACGACCGACGCCAAACACATCGCTGTTAATCGCCGACAGCGAGGCGGTGATGACGACGAAATTAAGGATAGAAGCGGCAGCAGCAATACCGAGGTGCTGGAAAGTCAGAACAAACGGACTGCCCGAGGTGCCCACCTGGTTCCACGGGTAAATCGACATAATGACAAACAGCGTGCCGACATAGAACACCAGAATACGCAGCGGCACCGAGTTAATCGCACGTGGAATCGACTTTTCCGGATCTTTCGCTTCACCGGCGGTGATACCGATAATTTCAATACCGCCGTAAGCAAACATCACCATCTGCAGCGACAGCAGCATGCCGACGATACCGTGAGCAAAGAAGCCGCCATTGGTCCACAGATTATGGATACCGGTTGGCTGACCACCGTTGCCAATCCCCCAGATAATGATGCCGAAGCCAGCGAGGATCATGATGATAATGGTGGCAACTTTAAAGAAGGAGAACCAGAACTCCACCTCGCCAAACACTTTCACGCTGAGCAAGTTGATGCCGCCGATAATCAGCACCACGCTCAGTACCCAGATCCAGTGCGGCACATCCGGGAACCAGACGCCCATATAGATGCCAAAGGCAGTAACATCGGCAATGGCAACAATCAGGATTTCAAAACAGTAGGTCCAGCCGGTGATATAACCTGCCAGCGGGCCGAGATAATCCTGAGCATAGCGCGAAAACGAGCTGGACTGCGGATTGTTCACCGACATCTCACCCAGCGCACGCATAATAATATAGGCTACCGCGCCGCCAATAATATAGGCCAGCAGCACGCTTGGTCCGGCCATTCTGATGGCATCAGCCGAGCCGTAAAACAGCCCGGTACCAATTGCCGATCCTAATGCCATAAAACGGATATGGCGCGTGCTCAGTCCGCGTTTGAGCTTGTTCGTTTCTTGCATAGCGACTTATCACCTGTGGAAATGAAAAAACCACGGGCAAGCCCGTGGTTAAAAAATAAACCTGAATTCTTACTGGTGCGCAGTGACGTGCTGACGCCCCATCACGCGATCGATAATCGCGACAACCACCAGTATCGCCAGTGATGGCGGCAGCCAGGACAGACCCTGATCGGCCAGCGGTAAATGCTGACTCCAGGCTGGCAGAACATCGTTGAAACTGGTGGTCTTAATCGCGTCAATGATACCAAAAAGCAGGCTAATCAGCATCGTTGGCGCAATAATCCGGCTGCTGTTATTCCACCAGCGCAGAGTAAAGCTCAGCACTACCAGCACAATACACGGTGGATAGATAGCGGTCAGCACCGGAATCGAGACCTGAATCAGGTGGCTCAGACCGAGGTTTGAGACCAGCATTGAGAACAGACCGAGAATAAATACCAGCGTGCGGTAAGAGAGCGGCAGATACTGCTGAAAGAACTCCGCACAGGCGCAGGTCAGGCCAACCGCTGTAACGATACAGGCGACGAAAATCAGCGCAGCAAGGAAGAAGCTGCCCATTCCGCCAAAGGTATGCTGCACATAGTTATGTAAAATCATCGCGCCGTTGGCATTCTGATCGACAATGCTGGCACTGTGCGAACCCAGTTTAAACAGGCTGAGATAGACCAGCGTCAAACCGACACCGGCAATCAGGCCAGCAATCACGGTGTAACGAGTCAGCAGGCGCGCATCGCTGACGCCACGTGAACGCGCAGCATTAACAATAACGATGCCAAACACCATCGCGCCCAGCGTATCCATGGTCAGATAGCCCTGCACGAAACCGTTGGAGAACGCAGCATGCTGATAGGCTTCCGTCGCCGGAGCGAAATCCCCTGCTGGCCACAGCATTGCAGCAACGCCGAGCACACCCAATGCAATAATTTTCAGCGGCGCCAGAATATTGCCTACGGTATCCAGCAGCTTGCCCGGATAAAGAGAAATACCCATGACCAGCGCGAAATAGACCACGCTGTAGATAAACAGTGGCAGCGGGCCGTCACCGGTCAGCGGTGCAATACCCACTTCGAAGGAAACCGTTGCGGTACGCGGAGTGGCGAACAGCGGGCCGACTGCCAGGTAGCAGACCGTCGCCAGCAGCAGACCCGCCGCTTTACCAATCGGCGAGCTCAGGGCGTCAACACCGCCACCGACGCGTGCCAGCGCGATCACCGTAATCACCGGTAAACCCACTGCGGTAATCAGAAAACCCAGTGAAGCCATCCAGACGTGTTCGCCAGACTGAATTCCCACCATTGGCGGGAAGATAATATTGCCCGCGCCGACAAACAGGGCAAAGGTCATAAAGCCCAGCGCGATGATATCTTTAGGAGTTAAACGATATTTCATAAAAGCCGTGATGCCTGTTCCTGATGTTGCAGTGAAAGTTGTGTTTAAAGCGTTGCGAACCCCACAGCACGTTAAAATTTTCATTAATTCAGACAACTACAGAGCATTATGCTTACTGATGGCCTGGCGCGCAGGTGATTTGAGCTAATTTTCTTCTGTTCACAGGGGGATAAATCGACAACGGCGCTAAGTAAAACGTTTATAGCGAAGAAAGGCAATACGGGATCGGAAAAGCAGGATGATATAGCAGATATTTCTCTAAAAGCAGTGCATCACTTCAACATATGAGTAATGCACACTAGATGATTTGTATTTTTTATGTACAACCAGGGGTTATATTGCTCGTTTGTGCGCATTCTGATGCACAAAAGGCGCGGAAAGCCGCGCCTGTCCGCACAACTTTACGCCAGTTACCAGACGTTTTTAGCGATATCGACCAGCAAACGCAGCTTGGCCCACTGCTGCTCTTCCGTCAGGCTGTTGCCTTCCTCCGTTGAGGCAAATCCGCACTGCGGGCTGAGGCAGATTTGATTGATGTCGACATACTGCGCCGCTTCAGCCAGGCGCTGTTTTACCGTTTGCGGATTTTCCAGCTCGCCATTTTTAGTCGTGATCAGACCCAGCACCACCTGCTGGTTGCCTGGCCGGATAAAGCGCAGCGGCTCAAAACCACCGGAGCGCTGGTTATCGTACTCCAGGAAGAAAGCGTCAATGTTCACCGTGCCAAACAGAATTTCAGCCACTGGCTCGTAGCCGCCTTCAGAGATCCAGGTAGAGCGGAAGTTACCACGGCAAACATGCAGGCCAATGGTCAGATCGTCTGGCTTACCCTCAATGGCTTTATTCAGCACGCGGGCATAGATACGCGCCAGCTCTTCAGGATCGTCACCGCGCTCGCGGATCTGTTGTTTCTGATCGTCGGAGCAGAGATAGGCCCAGACGGTGTCATCCAGCTGCAAATAGCGGCAACCGGCATCATAGAACGCTTTGATCGCATCACGATAAGTCTGTGCCAGGTCGTCAAAGTACGCATCCAGCTCAGGATAAACCGTTGCGTCGATCGCTTTACGTCCGCCGCGGAAGTGCAGCACGCTTGGGCTGGGTATCGTCATTTTGGCCACGGCATCACCACTGACGCTTTGCAGATAGCGAAAATCTTCCAGCATCGGGTGGTCGCCAAAGCCCAGCTTGCTGACCACGCGCACGCTGTGAGCTTTGGTCTGCACGCCGTTAAACTGGATGCCCTGATCGACATCGTAGCGCTCAACACCCTGCAGGCCGTCGAAAAAGTCAAAATGCCACCATGCGCGACGGAACTCACCGTCAGTCACCACCTGTAAACCGCAGGCGCGTTGATGAGTCACCACATCACGGATCGCCTCATCTTCGATACGACGCAGTGCGGTGGCATCAATTTCACCCGCAGTAAACTGCTCACGCGCCTGTTTAATTGCCTGCGGACGCAGAAAGCTGCCAACGGTATCAGCACGAAATGGCGCGGTGGTTCTTTGCATGGTTTTTAACTCCTGACTGATGCGCGCAGCGCATAATTTACCGGTAAAATAGTTGCCCTTCGTTATTTTTTAGACTTCTGGACATCTATATGTCTGAACCCACATTGCCATGAGCCTTGTTCAGGTGCAACAGAGGAAATTTCATTAGTGATGAATTAAATTCATGTTGGCAGGTGAGCGGCCTGATGCCGCCCCTGGCGTTAACACGTACCGGCTAATAATTTTAAAATTTAGTTAATCAGCGCCCGCGCCTGACGCAGCTGCGCTTCAGACAGCGGCAAATAGCCCGAACGCTCCACCAGCGCCTGCCCTTGTGGCGAAATCGCCTGCTGCAAAAAGGCACGGGTTAACGGCTCCAGCGGTTTACCTGGTGCTTTATTCACATAGATATAGAGTGGGCGAAGATAAGGATAACTGCCGTTACGAATATTTTCGGTGGTTGGCATCACGCCTGGCTGGCCATCACGGCCAATCGCCAGCGTTTTAACGCCGCTGATATGAAAACCAATACTGGCATAGCCAATGCCATTCAGACTGCTGGCCACCGCCTGCACCACCGCCGCCGAACCGGGATACTCACTAACATCCTGGCGAAAATCACCGTTACACAGCGCCTGCTGTTTGAAGAATCCCCAGGTGCCGGAAGCGGAATTGCGCCCAAAGCGTTGCAGGGTGCGCCGCTGCCAGTCAGGTGCGGTCAGCGCTAAGTCTCCCCAATATTGCGGCGCAGCGGTAGCACCACATAAGCGCGTGACCGAAAATAGCGCATCAAGCTGCTGACTATCGATTGAGTTCAGCGGATTGTCCTGATTCACCACCACCACCAGCGCATCCATCGCCACCGGTACAGCCAGCGGTGGATAACCATATTTAGCCTCAAATAACTGGCGTTCTCCCGCCTGCATCGGGCGGCTCATGGCACCAAGCTGCGCTGCGCCAGCAGCCAGAGCTATCGGCGCGGTGGACGAACCGGCAGCCTGAACCTGCACGTTCACACCAGGGAACTGACGATTAAAGTTCTCACCCCATAGCGCCATCAGGTTACCGAGGGTATCCGAACCGACGCTGGTAAGATTTCCCGCCAGCATCCCCTCTTTCGCCTGAACTGCCGCTGACAGCACCAGCGCCGCTGCCAGAATCACTCGTTTCATGCTTTGCGTCCGTGAATGGTTAACGCTTTGCATTCTCCGGTAATTCAGCCGGAACAATCAACCTCGGCGCCAGCGTAAAGGCAAAACAGGTCTCAACATCAGCAGCACTGGTAATATCCAGCCGCGAATTATGATGGCTCAGCGCATGTTTTACGATCGCCAGCCCAAGACCGCTGCCGCCGGTGGCGCGCGAACGCGCTTTATCCACGCGGTAAAAGCGTTCGGTAAGCCGTGGAATATGTTCCTTCGCAATCCCCGGTCCGTTATCTTTCACCGCAAAATGCGCGCCGGTTTTATTACGCAACCAGCTGATATCAATCCGGGTGCCTGCTGGCGTATGGTTAACCGAGTTATAGACCAGGTTAGAAAGCGCACTGCGCAGTTGTTCGTCATTACCGAACACCCGCAGGTGTGGATCGGTATGGAAATGAATTTCATGCCGTCCATTGCTCAGCGTTTCCGCCTCACGTTGCAGCAGGCGCAACATCATCGGCACGTCCACTTTCTCCTGCAAATCAATCGCCGGCGCCGCTTCAATCCGCGACAGGGTAAGCAGCTGTTTAACCAGGCTATCCATACGCCGCGTCTGCTCCTGCATGGTATGCAGAGCCTTGCTGCGTGCAGGTCCTTCCAGCACCGCATCGTTCATCATTTCCAGATAACCCTGCAACACGGTTAACGGCGTGCGCAGTTCGTGACTGACATTGGCGAAAAAGTTGCGACGCGCCCCTTCCAGCTGATGCATCTGAGTAACATCACGCGCCACCAGCAGCCACTGCCCTTCGCTGTAAGGCATGATACGAAACTCTAAATGACGATGATTATTCAGTACCAGAGTTAGCGGTCGGGAAAAATCGCGCTGGCGCAGATAGTGGGAAAACTCAGGATAGCGCAGCAGGTTAAGAATATTTTGTCCGTTATCCTCCGGCCAGCGCAGCCCAAGATGCTGTTGTGCCAGGCCGTTACACCAGAAAATATTGCCCTCTTCGGTCGTCAACACCACCGCATCCGGCAACGATTCTGCGCCGCTGCGAAAACGTTTAATCAGGTTGCCCAGCTCGCGACGTCGCCGCCGGTTACGCAGCTGCATCTGATACAAACCATAGAACAGTGGCTCCCAGCTGGCTTGCCCGGCGGGCGGCGTCATCGTACGGTCGATCCATAGCCAGTGCGACAGGCGCTGCAGATTATAGAAATGCCAGCCCAGCACGCCAAGCACCGACAGCAGCAGCCACCACGGCAGAAAACCCACCACCAGGCCGAGTATCAGTGCTGGCACGCAGGCCAGCAGCAGTTCCAGTAATAATCTCTTCCAGGAGAGGCGTTCCAGCACGGTTCAGACTCCGATCAAAAACGAGCGGAGAAACGATACCCCGTTCCACGCACCGTTTGCACCATGCGATCGTGGCCGGAAACTTCCAGCGCCTTGCGCAAACGGCGGATGTGCACATCAACAGTACGATCTTCCACATAAACATTGGTGCCCCAGACGTGATTCAGCAGCTGTTCACGGCTGTATACCCGTTCCGGATGGGTCATAAAAAAGTGCAGTAATTTATATTCGGTCGGGCCCATTTCCAGCGGGGTATTTTCTGACATCACCCGGTGCGACGAAGGATCGAGGCTGAGTCCCTGCATTTCGATCACCTCTTCAACCGCCATCGGTGATATACGGCGCATCACCGCTTTGATGCGTGCCACCAGCTCTTTCGGTGAAAACGGCTTGGTGATGTAGTCATCGGCACCGACTTCCAGCCCGCGCACCCGGTCTTCCTCTTCACCACGCGCAGTCAGCATCATCACCGGAATATCCCGGGTCATGGCTTCGCGTTTCAGATGCTTAATAAATTGAATGCCGCTGCCGCCAGGTAACATCCAGTCGAGCAGAATCAGATCGGGCCAGGGTTCGATAAGTAAATTAATCGCACTGTCATAATCTTCCGCTTCTATCGGTTGATAGTCATTTTGCTCAAGAACGAAACACAACATCTCACGGATTGGGGCTTCATCTTCGACTACCAAAATGCGCTTAGCCATTATTGCTCCTGCTGATGTGACTTTAGTCACTGGGATTCGCGGCGCCATTATGCGTCAGTTTTATGACAGATTTATGAAAAATGCACGGACCAAAATCGCCTTTGTGATACTTTTTTTTAGGCTGATTATGCATTTACTCACCCGCCGTTAAGCTCTCTGTTTATAATCGGCAACTTACGTTACCGTTATGTACCCTAAATAAATCGGGAAGTTTTATGCGCATTATCCACACCTCGGACTGGCATCTCGGTCAGTTTTTCTACACCAAAAGCCGGGCGCCGGAGCATCAGGCGTTTCTTAACTGGCTGGTACAGGTGGTAGAACAACATCAGGTCGATGCGGTGATTGTGGCCGGTGATATCTTCGATACCGGCTCGCCTCCGAGCTATGCGCGTGAACTGTATAACCGTTTTGTCGTGCAACTGCAGCAAACCGGCTGCCAGCTGGTAGTGCTCGGCGGAAACCATGATTCAGTGGCAACGCTCAATGAATCTCGCGAGCTGCTGGCCTGCCTGAATACCCGGGTGATTGCTGCCGCCAGCGATGACATCGGGCAGCAAGTGTTACAGCTGAATGACCGTCAGGGCAACCCAGCTGCGCTACTGTGTGCGATTCCATTTTTACGCCCGCGCGATATTCTGCGCAGCCAGGCCGGGCAATCGGGACGCGAAAAACAGCAAAGTCTGCTGGAAGCCATCAGCGAGCATTATCAGAGCTGCTATCAGCATGCGCTGACACAGCGCACCGCGCTGGGGCTGGCATTACCGATTATCGCTACGGGCCATCTGACGACCGTCGGCGTCACCACCAGTGACTCGGTGCGTGATATCTATATCGGCACGCTCGATGCCTTCCCGGCGCAGGCTTTTCCGCCCGCCGATTATATCGCACTGGGCCATATTCATCGGGCGCAGCGCGTCGCCAACAGCGAACATATTCGCTACAGCGGTTCGCCTGTCCCACTCAGTTTTGATGAACTGGGTAAAGAGAAGAGCGTATTTCTGGTGGAGTTTACCGGCGACCAGCTTCGCCGCGTTGAAGCGCTGCCGGTTCCGTTGTTTCAGCCGATGTGCATGATTAAAGGCTCGCTGGCAGAAATTGAGCAGCAGCTGGCACAATTCACCGATACTGACAGCAATGTCTGGCTGGATATCGAAATCGTCACCGCCGATTATCTCAATGATATTCAGCGCCGCATCCAGGAGCTGACCGCCGCGCTGCCGGTAGAAGTGGTGTTACTGCGCCGCAGCCGCGAACAGCGTGACAAGGTGATTGCACGTCAAAATAACGAAACCCTAAGTGAACTGAGCGTTGAAGAGGTGTTTGCCCGGCGGCTGGAACAGCAAGAAGATAATGATACTCCGCGTCAGCAGCGCGCGCAGCAGCTGTTTGTTACCACTTTAGATGCCATTCGCCATGAGGAGCAGCCGTGAAAATTTTGACGCTGCGTTTTAAGAACATCAACTCGCTGAAGGGCGAATGGAAAATCGATTTCACCGCTGAACCCTTCGCCAGTAACGGCTTGTTTGCGATTACCGGGCCAACCGGAGCCGGTAAAACCACCCTGCTCGATGCTATTTGCCTGGCGCTGTATCATCAGACCTCGCGCCTCGGCGGTATTACCCAGTCGCAAAACGATCTGATCACTCGCGATACCGCCGAATGCCTTGCCGAAGTGGAGTTTGAAGTTAAGGGTGAAGCCTGGCGCGCATTCTGGAGTCAGAATCGCGCGCGTGGCGCGGTGGATGGCAATTTGCAGGCGCCAAGAGTCGAGCTGGCGCGCTGTAGCGATAACACCATTGTCGCCGATAAAGTTAACGACAAGCTTAAAATGACTGAAAGTCTGACCGGCCTCGATTTTAACCGTTTTACCAAATCGATGATGCTTTCCCAGGGTCAGTTTGCCGCCTTTCTGAATGCCAAAGCCAATGAACGCGCAGAGCTGCTGGAAGAGCTGACCGGCACCGAAATTTATGGCCGCATCTCAATGGAGGTGTTTGAACGTCATAAAGCCACCCGCCTTGCGCTGGATAATTTGCGCGCGCAGGCATCCGGGATGGCGTTACTGGATGAAGAGACGCGTCAGACTCTGCAACAGCAGCTGGATCAGTTGATTGCGCAGGAGCAAGTACTTACCCAGCAACTGAATAAGCGACAGCTTGAGCAACAATGGCTGACCCAGCGCGATAAGCTGCAACAAAGTTGTCAGCAGGCAGAGAGCACTCAGCAGCAGGCGGAGCACGCATGGCAGCAGGCACTTCCGCAGCGGGAGCAGCTGGCGCAGGCAGAACCGGCAGAAAAACTGCGTCCGCTGTGGCAACAGCGTAACCAGACTCAGCAGGATGTAGCCGATGCTGAGCAACAGCTTCACGCGCTGAGCACACAGCAGCAGCAAGCCAGCATCGCGCTGCACAGCCTGAGCGAACAGCAGCAGCAGGCAGAATCGCAGCTGAAACAGCTGTCAGCACAACGTCAGCAGCAGGAAACGCTGATTAATGAGCAGGTTATTCCGCTCGATCATCAGCTGGCAACATTGCAACAGCAGGCAGAACAGCTGGACAAAACGCTAAGTGAGTACCAACTTTCACAGCAGCAGAAACTGCAAAATCAGGCGCAGTATGCTCAGGAAATCAACAACCTGGAGCAGCAACGCTACCAGCACCAACAGTGGCGCGAGCAGCATGAGCACGTCGCTCACTGGGGTGAATCACTGCTGTTGTGGCGGGAACGATTCAGCCAGTTACAAAAAAGCGAGCAAGCACTGACTTCGCTGCAACAGCGCGAACAGCAACAGTTGCAGACTATCGCACAGCAAAATCAGTCGCTTGAGCAGCAGGCAACGCAGCTGGCCCCGCTACAGGCACAGTACGATATTACACAGCAGCAGCAGAATCAGGCCGAACAAGCGCTGGCGACGCTGCAACAGCAGCAACCCGAACAGACATTGCGGGCAGCGCTGGCGGCCCTGCAACAGCAACGTCCGCAGCGGCAACAGCTGGCGCTGCTGTCATCGCAGTGGCTGCAGCTGAGTCAGCAGCAACAACGTCAGCACGCTGCACTGCAGCAGCTCAATTCGCAATTACTCCAGGACGAGCAGCAGCTGCAAGCGCTGCGCGGCGCATGGAAAGAGAAAAAGCAGCACTATCTCGATCTGAAAACCCGCTGCGAACTGGAAAAACAAATCGCCGATTTAGCGCACTATCGCGCGGCGTTACAGCCTGAGCAACCCTGTCCGCTATGCGGCTCCTGTCAGCACCCGGCCATTGCCGAGTATCAGTCACTGGAACTGTCCGAAAATCAGCAGCGCCTGCAGCAACTGGAAAAAGAGGTGCAGCAACTCGCAGAGCAAGGCAGTGCCAAAGGTGAGCAGGTGCGGCTTAGCAAGCTACAACTGGAAAAACAGCAGCAGGAAAGCCAGCAAATCGCCAGCGATATCGCCGGTTTGCTGCAACAGTGGCAGCAACTTGCCAGCCAGCTGGCAACAGACTTTGTCACGCCGGAAGCGGAAGCCGTCAGCCACTGGCTGCAACAGCAGGAGCAGCAGGAAGCCAGCCTGCAACAGACGCTGATCCATTATGAGCAGGCGTCGCGCCTGCATCAGCAAACTAAAGATGCCTGTAGCGCGCAATGGCAGGCGCTGCAAAAACATCAGCAGTCACAGCAACTGGCGCAGCAGCAGCTGAACCATGCGCAGCAACAGCTGGATGAGCTGCAAAAACAGCAGCAAAGCGATCGACAGCAGGCCCGGCAATTACGCGAAGCACTCACCGCCGAACTGGCCGTTTATCAGTTCAGTTTACCTGACGCCGACAGTGCCGACAGCTGGTTACAGGCACGCCAGCAACAGTGGCAACAGTGGCAGCAAACTGAACAACAACTGACTGAACTGCAGCCTAAGCTGGCGGCGCTGGAAAGCCGCCAGCAAAGCCTCGCCAGTGAGCTGGCTGAGTTGCAAAAGCGCCTGACCAGCAGCGCAACCGAGCGCGATACGCTGCATCAGCACACCCTGGCTCTCCAGCAACAGCGCCAGCAGCTGTTTGGCGATCGCCAGATCGGCGACGTCCGGCAGCAGCTGCAACAGCAGATGGTTCAGGCAGAAGCGCTCAGTGCTGAGAGACAGCAACAATGGCTGACAGCACAGAACCAGCTGAATAACCTGACCGGACAGCATAACTCACTAAATAATCAGCTGACATCATTACAATCCCGCCTGAAAAATGCGCAGGAACAGCTGAGTAACGCACTGACCGCCAGCGCTTTCGCCGATGAAAGTGCCTTTACCGCCGCACTGCTTGATGACGCCAGCGCACAACGCTTGCGTCAGCAGCAGCAACAGCTGGAAAGTCAGCGTCAGCAGGCGGTGGTGCTGTATCAGCAGGCCAGCAAAGCGCTAAGCGAACATCAGGCGCTGCAGCCGGAAAATCTGAATGACCAACCAGAAACCCTCAGCGAACAGATAGATATTTTACGCTTGCAGGTGCGAGACAATGCCCAGCAGCAGGGCCAGGCACGCCAGCAGCTGGAGAGCGACCAGCAGCGTCGACAGCAGCAACAGAGCCTGCTGCAACAAATTGCCGACGGCGAGCAGCAGGCGGATGACTGGGGTTATCTCAATCAAATGATTGGTTCACGAGACGGCGATAAATTCCGTAAATTTGCTCAGGGACTGACGCTCGATCATCTGGTGTGGCTGGCGAATAATCAGCTAACCCGCCTGCATGGTCGCTATCTGCTGCAACGGAAATCACAGGAAGCCCTGGAGTTGCAGGTGATCGATACCTGGCAGGCCGATGCCCAGCGCGATACCCGTACCCTGTCCGGCGGCGAAAGTTTCCTGGTCAGCCTGGCGCTGGCGCTGGCGCTGTCCGATTTGGTTAGCCATAAAACCCGTATTGAGTCGCTGTTCCTTGATGAAGGCTTTGGCACGCTTGATGCTGAAACACTGGATACCGCGCTGGATGCCCTCGATGCGCTGAACGCCAGCGGCAAAACCATCGGCGTGATCAGTCACGTCGACGCGATGAAAGAGCGTATCCCGGTGCAGATTAAAGTACGCAAGGTGAACGGCCTCGGCTACAGTAAACTGGAACCCGTATTTTCAGTTTAATCGGCCTTTCGTCGCGCTACAGATAGCGTTAGTGTGGCGCCTTTGCCGCACCACGCGCTGTTCAGGGGTAGAGATGTCACGATTGACTGTATTAATGGGGATGGCGCTTAGTCAGTTGTTGCTGAGCGCCTGTCAGATGCCGGCTGACAAGCAGCCAACAGGGGCAGAACAGGCTTGTTCGCGCACGCAAACTATGAGTAAAGAGATGTGCATGTATACCCAGCAGATATATGCAAAGGTCACGGCAAATTTCTTTGATTATGACCGCTATTCTGGCCAGCAGTGCGATGCGACCATCGAGTACAGCAGCATTCATCAGCGCTATAACGTGATTCGCACTCAGGGTGATGAACCGCTGTGCCTGAAGGCCTGGCAAGTTATCGGCACGGCGAAAGATCTTCCACCGCCGCCGACAAATTTTACCCGAGGTGTGGTGCTGAGTTTCCGGCCAGACTGATAGTGAATGCTTACAGCGGCCACAGCCACGCCGCGCCACGCACGCCGCTGGAATCACCATGTTGCGCTCTGAGCACCGGCGTTTCACACTCGCCACCGAACACCCAGTTTTTCAGCAGCAGCGGCACTGTTTGATACAGGCGCTCTACATTACTCATGCCACCGCCCAGCACAATGACATCCGGATCGAGAATATTGACAACCTGCCCGAGAGATTTCGCCAGCCGTAGCTCATAACGATTCATCGCCAGCTCTGCCAGCGGATCCTGCTGCCCCAGCAGCTCAATAATCTCTGCTCCGCTACGTTTCTGCCCGCTTAACCGATGGTAATCGGTGGCAAAACCGGTGCCGGAAATAAAGGTCTCGATACAGCCGGCCTTGCCGCAGTAACATGGAACCTGCTGCCGATAGCGTAATTCGTCTTCATCCATCCACGGCAGTGGGTTATGCCCCCATTCGCCTGCGTTGCCATTACCGCCGATGTGCGCCTGACCATTTAACGCCACGCCCGCGCCGCATCCGGTGCCGATAATCACCGCAAATACCGTCGATTTACCCGCCGCCGCGCCGTCGACCGCTTCTGAAACCGCCAGACAGTTGGCGTCATTGGCGATACGCACTTCGCGTTGCAGCAGCGCGGCAAGATCGGTATCCATCGGCTGCCCATTAAGCCAGGTCGAGTTGGCATTTTTCACTTTGCCAGTATAGGGCGATAAGGTGCCGGGAATGCCGATTCCCACGCTGCCCTGCTGGCCGGTTTTCTCTTCCGCCAGTTTTACCAGTGTTGCAATCGCATTCAGCGTTTGTTGGTAGTCGTCACGCGGAGTCGCCACTCGATGGCGAAACAGCTCTTCGCCCTGGTCAGATAACGCAATCACTTCAATTTTAGTGCCGCCTAAATCAATGCCTATACGCACCTGTTATTCCTCATTATTCGTCGCAATGCTCCTAACATTAGAAGGGTGGCGCAGGAAAGGCAATGAAACCGCCGCGATGTTTCGCTATCATGCCCGCTGACTTTGAAACATGCGCGTTCGATCGCGCTCCAGCCAGGGAAAACACCATGTTGTGGTTTAAAAATTTGATGGTTTATCGTCTGAATCGTGACATTCCGCTGTCCGTTGACGATATGGAAAAACAACTCGATGCGTTTTCTTTTAGCCCGTGCGGCAGCCAGGATATGGCCAAAACCGGTTGGGTTTCGCCGATGGGATCGCGCAGCGACGCGCTGACCCACGTGAATAACGGTCAAATCCTGATTTGCGCGCGCAAAGAAGAGAAAATTCTGCCATCGCCGGTGATTAAACAGGCGCTGGAAGCAAAGATTGAAAAGCTTGAAGCTGAACAACAGCGTAAGCTGAAAAAAACCGAGAAAGACTCGCTGAAAGATGAAGTGTTGCACAGCCTGCTGCCGCGCGCCTTCAGTCGTTTCAGTCAGACCTTCTTATGGATCGATACGGTCAACAATTTGATTATGGTTGACTGTGCCAGCGCCAAAAAAGCGGAAGATACGCTGGCGCTGCTGCGTAAAAGCCTCGGTTCGCTGCCGGTGGTGCCGCTGACGCTGGAAAGCCCGATTGAGCTGACGCTGACCGAGTGGGTGCGTTCCGGCGATCTGCCAGCCGGTTTTGCATTAATGGATGAAGCCGAGCTGAAAGCGATTCTGGAAGATGGTGGCGTGATCCGTTGTAAGAAGCAGGATCTGGTTTGCGACGAAATCGCCAACCATATCGAAGCCGGCAAGCTGGTGACCAAACTGGCACTGGACTGGCAGGAGCGCATCCAGCTGATATTGTCTGATGACGGCTCGCTGAAACGCCTGAAGTTTTCCGACACCCTGCGCGAGCAGAACGACGATATCGATCGTGAAGATTTTGCTCTGCGTTTTGATGCTGACTTTATTCTGATGACCAGCGAACTGGCAGCACTGGTCAGTAATCTGGTTGAAGCTCTGGGCGGCGAAGCACAGCGTTAACAACCCGCCTGCGCGGCAGCAAGGCCGGGGATCTCCCGGCCTGAGATCTTACAGGTAACGACAGAGATACGAGGTCGGTTCTGCGACCTGCAGATGGAACTCGCTGTGCGCCGGAACATTGAAAATCTCACCTGCCTGATACAGTTTCCACTCGGTTTCACCCGGTAGCAGTACCTTCAGTGAACCACTGACCACCGTCATCTCTTCTGCCTGACCGGTGCCAAAATTGTATTCACCTTCGACCATCACGCCAACGCTGGCGCGTCCGGTACTGGCACTGTCAAAAGCAATCGATTTCACTTTTCCGTCAAAGTACTCGCTAATGGTGAGCATACTGCTTCCTCGAAACCTAAAAATGGGTGGAAAAACAGTGTAGAACGTTGATTCAGCCTCTGTCACGCAAAATTCGTCTGTGGTGAGTGGCGTGACTACATCAACAGTTCAGCCGCCAGCGTTGCCACCAGCGTATTCGATAACAGCACCGGAATACCGAGCAGTTTTTGCAGGAAGTCGCGATGGCGCTGGTGGTATCCCATACTGTCCAGCAGCAGCACATCTGCCCCCTGCTCCAGCAGTGACAGCGCCGCATCGATCAGTTGTTCATCATCAGATTGCCAGGGGCTGGCGACCGCAAAACAGGGAGGATTGCTGAGATTTTTCCATTTTCCCGCCTGCTCTTCAATTTGCTCAAATAGCGGCACCATTATCCCGACCTGATACCCGGCAACGATGGCTTCAACCAGCGGAGGAATAATGCGATCCGGCTCGAGTAATACCGCGCTGGTGGTATTAAGCGAGAAAATATTGCCCGGGCAGCACAATAAAATTGTGTCATATCCCTGCTGTTCCAGCGCCAGCAGACACTTTTGCAGTCCGGCTTCAACTTTAGCCGCCGATAACGTCAATGAGCTGCCATCCTGCAAGTGGACCAGTAGCGTTTTTTCATCAGCTTCAGGCATAAACTGCTGGTTTATATCGCTTAGCGTCATGCCATCTAACAGGGCGACACTGGTAATCTGCTGCTCCGGTAAGTGCTCAAGTAGCAGTGGAAAGAAATCGCTGCGGGGCATATGGCTGATTGTCAGCGTGACCAGTGTCTGTTTCATAAAAGCTGTCCGGGTGAAATGCTTCTGACTGCTTTATCGCGCCAGATTTTTTTAAATAATCGGCCATGATAAAACCGGTAAGACTGACGTCCAACCTCTTTTGCCCAACCTTTAGTAATTAATCCGGCAAAGTAGTAATCAATGCGATAAAGCCATCAATGTCGCCTTTCATTTAGAGCATAGCCCATCTAAATGAGACTCTGATCTCAATGAGACTTTCATATAAAAGCCAGCAAATCACTGCGAATGGGGTTCAGACTGCATCAGGATTCAGGGGGAGAAATGCGAGGAAAAGCGTCGGCGTCCTTGCCGCTGGAACTATTCTTTATCTTTATCTTCGTAGCGTTCTCTGGCGTCCAGCGCTTCCTGTTCAGTTTCATGTTCGCTGATCAAGGTATTGGCATGAGGGTGATCGGCGCGCAGCTGATACCAGGTGACGGTTTTGCCGGGCGCACCTTTCTCTACCGTTTCAATTCGCGCTTCACGTGGATATGGAGGTCTTGTCGCCATAAAAGTCTTCCCTCTTATTGTCGATGAATACTATCCGCTAAATCCTGGGAAAGATTCCCGTCGCAGACATTTTTACTGCCCGAAGGATAAGTATAGACAATTTCAGGTATTTTTCAGGACGACAGCGGAGAGCAGACGACGAGGGCGTCGCCTGCCGGACAACAGATTAGCTGGCGCGCGCCAGAGACAAGGTTTGCAACAGCTGGAGGACAACTTGCTCAGGCGTATTCATCGCATTGATCACATGATGGGCCGCCTGATGGTAGAGCCTGTCGCGCTGTGACAGCACTTCCACCATCTCGTCAGCAATTGGACGCCCGGTTAAGGTTGGACGCTGCTCCTGTTCAGGATACGCCTCCAGCCGGGCAGCCAGCACATCCGCTTCGGCATTCAGATAAACCACCGTGCCGTGATCGCGCATAAACTCACAATTTGCTTCGGCCAGAACCATTCCGCCACCGGTAGCAATCACCGTGGAGGGCGCGGTCACAGCCATCAGCGATTGTGTTTCACGCTGGCGAAATCCATCCCATCCTTCAGCAGCAACGATATCGGCAACCGTACGCTGCGTGCTCTGCTGTAGAAAGTGATCGGTATCACTAAACGCATAGCCCAGCGCCTGGGAAAGTGCCATTCCAACGGTAGTTTTTCCGCATCCGCGGGCGCCGATCAAATAGATGGGTAACGACATAAAGCGCAAATCCTCAGGCGCATTACCGATACCGCGAGTGCCATCGATAATGCTTAAAACAGGTCAACTTTGCGTCGCATCATACCGACAATTTTTTCTGTGAGCCAGATGTAACCACAGATTTACGCCTGCCAGATGACAAACCTGATGATTTTTTATCTACAGGCTGAGTCAGCCTCTCAGCAACCATTTATCCAGTTCGTTGGCGAACTGCTGTCGATCCTTTTGGCTTAATGCGCTCGGCCCACCGGTCTGAATGCCACTGGAACGCATCGTGTCCATAAAATCTCGCATCGTCAGGCGTTCACGTATCGTGGCATTGCTGTAACGCTCGCCGCGCGGATTCAGTGCCACGGCACCTTTTTCCATCACCTCCGCCGCCAGCGGGATATCGGCGGTAATCACTAAATCGCCTTTCTCCGAGCGCCGGACGATTTCATTATCAGCCACATCAAAACCGGCGGGCACGCGTAACGTGCGAATAAAACGCGATGGCGGCACCGTTAACGGCTGATTGGCAACAAAGGTAATCTCGATCTGCGCACGCTCAGCAGCGCGGTACAACACTTCTTTAATCACTTTTGGACACGCATCGGCATCCACCCAGATTGGCATAACATTTCCTGTCAGGATTGGGGAACTATGGAGATCTTGCCGTTCTTTTCCAGAATGGCAAATTTTATCTGATCAAAACGCTTAACCACTGTAAACCGCAGGCGGAGAACAGGATGTTGTCTTGCTTTATCTCCGCCATTCATGATTGGCATTGTTTTAAGATCGCTGAAGCTGGATTAAGGTGAAGAATGTCGTAAGCTAGTTGGCGGCGAAAAACACAACGCATTAAGGAGCAGATGTTGGAGAAGAAGATAGGTTTTATCGGCTGCGGCAACATGTCTAAAGCCATCATTGGCGGTCTGGTGGCCGGTGGACAGATTCAACCGGAGAACATCTGGGTCTTCGACCATAAACCTGAAACCAATCAGGCGATGCAGCAGCAGTATGGCATCACGCCCGCAGAAAGTGCGGAAGAGGTGGCTAAACAGACCGATATTTTATTTGCTGCCGTAAAGCCAAACGTGATTCTGAAAGTCCTGAAGGACCTGGCCGGCAGTCTGAACAGAGATACGCTGGTGGTGTCAATTGCCGCCGGAGTGACGCTGGATGCGCTGGCGATGGCGCTTGGTCATGACCGCAAGATTGTGCGGGTAATGCCCAATACACCGGCGCTGGTTAACGAAGGTATGACTTCGGTTACGCCAAATGCGCTGGTATCCCAGCAAGAAACCGAAGAAGTCGTGGCCATTTTTAACAGCTTTGGCAAAGCAGCGGTTGTCGCTGAATATCTGATCCACTCGGTGGTTGGCGTCAGCGGTTCAGCACCCGCCTACGTATTTATGTTTATCGAAGCGATGGCCGACGCCGCGGTACTCGGCGGCATGCCGCGTGCCCAGGCTTATCAATTTGCTGCACAGGCGGTAAAAGGCTCAGCCCAGATGGTACTGGAAACCGGCAAGCATCCAGCCGAACTGAAGGATATGGTCTGCTCACCAGGCGGCACCACCATTGAAGCGGTGAAAGTGCTGGAAGAGAAAGGCTTCCGTTCTGCAGTCATCGAAGCGATAAGCCAGTGTATGGCGAAATCCGAAGCGCTGAGTAAAAAATCCTGAGTTGTCGGGTCGGGCCTGCCCGACCCGTAAGCTTTACTGCCGTTGCTTAGCCAGTGAAATGGCCTGCTGAAGCGTCATCGGTTGCTGCATACGCATCACCAGCTCGGCCGTCAGAGTGTACATTCCACAGGATATCACCGCTGCCAGCTTTCCTTGCTGACCATAGAAACCGATAAACTTCTGATCGTCTAACGAACCGATCAGCTCGAACTGATCCCATTCGCTGGCATGTCCCAGATATTCATAGCGAGTGCCAAAATGCGCGGTCCAGAAAAACGGCACCCGGTCAAAAACCTGTGTCGCACCCAGCATGTTCTTTGCCGCCAAACGACCTTGCTGCTGTGCCACCCGATAGTGTTCGATGCGCTGATAGCCCTTCGCGACCGGATAACTGGCAATATCACCTACCGCCCAGATATTTTCACTCAGCTGCAACTGTTGATTGGTTGGCAGGCTGCCATCATCCAGCAATTCAATATCATGGATAAATCCGGTGGCGGGCGCTACACCAGTGGCCAGCAGCACGACATCCGCAGGCACCACTTCACCACTTTTCAGTTCCACGCCGCAAACCTGCCGTTCACCCTGCAGTGCGGCAACCTCACCCTCAATAAAGCGCACACCCTGCCCTTCATGCAGTTGACGGAAGAAGCCGGCAATCTTTGAGCCAAACTGCTTTTTAAACGGCAGCGCATCGCGGGCGATCACCTGCACTTCGATCCCACGCGCTCGCAGCGCCGATGCCAGCTCCATACCAATAAAACTGTTGCCGATAATTACCAGCTTTTGCTTTTCATCCACTTCCCGCAACAAACTGTCGGCTTGCTCAATACTGCGCAACAGATGCACACCAAACAGTGCCTTACCGGGTATCTCGGGACGCTGGGGTACGCCTCCGCTGGCAATCAGTAATTTATCGAAATGCAGCGTCGAACCATCAGCAAAATGCAGATTTTGCTGACGGCTGTCGAGCCGCTCAACATCACCATAATAGCGCTCGACCTGCTGCAAAAATGCGTCATCGACCGGCGCAGGCACTTCACTGATTTTCATCTCTCCGGCAGCAACAAATTTACTGAGTGCAGTGCGATCGTAGGGCGCTTCTCGCTCGCGATCGACCAGTATCAGTTTGCCAGCAAAACCTTGATCGCGTAGCGTCCACGCTGCCGCACTGCCCGCCGCCCCACTCCCCACAATGACAAAAACCGCCGATGAAGGACTGCCAGATTGGGGTTGCCGTGCCGGCAGCGGCTCAGGCTTAACCTGCACCATGCCATTTTCAATCCGCAGTGGGTACTGCGGCAAATGACTCAGCGCCAGCGGCTCTGCCAGGCTGCCGTCATCAAGATTGAACGCTGCCTTATGCCACGGGCAAATCAGCTTGCCATCGCAGATTGCACCTTGTTCCAGCGGGGCTCCGGCATGAGGGCATGTTGCCTGATACGCATGGACTGAATCACCATGACGGATCAATAACACATTGGTTTCCCCTACCGGGGCTTTAACCGGCTTCATCTCTGGAAGATCCTGCAATACCATTACATTCTGATAACCCACGACATGACTCCCTTGCATTGATTGGTGTTGCGCAATGGCAAAACCGGCCAGTGGCATACCCATATAGTTATTGTGAATATTAAGCCTGGCAGGCTAAGCGAAGATGGCAACGCGTGAAGTAAAGCGAAGGGGAAATGCTGGCTAACTGATTGTTTAGCGGTATTTTTAAATATTTAAGCAAATATTAACCGGCAAAATTTATCCTGACGCGCAGGACGGCGGAACGGCTATATAACGGGATTGTTAGGCATCTATAAATACCGGCGATAATTGCTATCGATCCGCCACTTCGGTGCGGCTACGCCCGGCCTTTTTCGCCCGGTATAACGCTACGTCCGCCGCCTTAATCCAGTCATGATAGTTTTTCATATGCTCGCTGTATTCAGCTACGCCAACGCTGATATGGATTGTCATTGCCGGTGCCTGACCCTTTCCTGCCAGGTGCAAATTATCCCGCACCCGACTAATGGCCTGAATCGCCTTTGCCGAAGAGGTGCCTGGCATAATCACGGCAAATTCATCGCCACCAAAGCGACCGATAATATCGCTGGTGCGAAGCCTTAGGCGCAACTCTTCCGTCACCCGCATCAGTGCTTCATCACCCAGGTCGTGTCCCCAGGTATCGTTAATAGTTTTAAAATGGTCGAGATCAATAAGTAGTAACGTGGCAATGTGTTGATAGCGCTGACAGTTGTCATATTCATTGTGCAGCAAATGTTCCCAGTAACGACGATTAAAAACTCCGGTCATTCCATCGTGGATACTCATTTCCATCAGCTTACGTTTGTGCTGCGCCAGCTTTATTGCCATGCTATAAGTCACCTGGCCGAGAAATACAGGGTAAATAAACAACATCGGCAAACAGATATACATCTGTTGTGGCGAGGTGGCAAAATTAATTGTCGGTTGCACCAGTAACAGCGTCACGGCGATCACCATCAGTTGCAGTATAAAACCACGAAAAAAGAATTTCGCGCCACCGGCGGCAATATTGTTCATGCCCATCATCGCGGCAAGTAGGGTGGAAGGCAGCGCATTCAGCCCCATTAACGCAATCCAGAAACCGCCGAATGCGGCGTCCAGCAGCAGATTTCGCCGCTCACTGCTCATCGGATCTTTCGCATGAATGGCTAACCAGTAAGCCAGATGTGGCCAGATAAAGCCATTGACAAACAACAAGCTTATCAACCAGTTGGAGGGATTGTCGCCCAACGACCACATGACAAGAATAAAACCAAATCCCAGCCCGACGATACGGGGCAGATAGACGCGGCGGGCAAAACGCAGTCCCGAACGTCGCGCGTCAACTTTTAATAAAGTTGCAACGGGTAAGGTCATTGCCACCTCGTCAGTCAGACCGGCAATTCCGGTGTGACGTTTCAGGCCTAAGTATCCTGAGAGACTGAAATAGCGTGGACCTTCAGGCCCACGTTAATATTTTAGCTTTTCTTCAGGCAACCGCTCATAAAGGTTTTTCGTTCATCGCCCTTCAGGGCCTTTTCACCAGCCTGTGCATTGCAGGTTTTCATCCTCATTTGCTGCGGCGTCATCCCACTTATCTCATGGTCTTTACGCAGGCATTTGCTCATAAACTGTTTACGGGCATCACCTTTTAACTCCTGACTACTGGCCTGCTGATTACACAAGGTCATTTTTTGCTGCTGTGGCGTTTTTTCTACTGCACCAGCATAACCTGACGCCATAATGCAGGTTAGGGTTATCATCAGCACCTGAACTTTCATACCCGATCCTTTTAGTTAATAAATAACTGCTGAGAAAATGCCTTAGCATTAATTATCAGTCTGGCAGCAATCAGGATTTCAGCGAGCGATCTGATAACAAATTTATCACTGGCCAGCAGTTCAGCATTCGATAACTAAGATGCCAGCGGGAGGGTAAACGTTTACACCGGCTTTTAATATGGCTTAATAACGCGGATGGGTTAACAGTCGTTGAATAAAGCCCTCCAGCAGGGCGGCGTCTTCAGGGCTGGTTGCGGCATCTTCCGCCGCTTTGACTATTGCGACCTTAATTCCCTCGTTGAGCTCCTGGCGCTGGGACTCTTCCATTTTACGCAGCAGTGCCGTCACCACAATTTCCAGTGCTTCAACCTGTGCCGTTAACTCTTTAGATTCTTCTTCTTTTGCAGCGAGCTTTATCAATAATTCAGCAATAAGGTTTTTCATGCTAATGTCTCAGCGATTTAAAGCTGAACGTTAACATTGAGATAAATAAATTGGTAGCAGTTTTATCTATAATTTTACAGCTTAGCAACTGGGAATAATCTACGAAGAGAGAGAAACGTTTCGATTGCTATTACAATAATAATCAAATGAATTATATCCAAAAAATAGTATGGTCAGATTCGGCTAAACATTATTTTTGATTGAATGGTCAAAATAAAATTATCCCCTTCTCGGTGCAAAAGGGGATTTCTGACTTAACGTGGGCCTTCCATAAAACCACCGCGCGGGCCGCCGCCATGTCCATGACCACCGCCTCCCCAACCGCCGCCGCCGCCTGGAGGCGGGAACAGACATCCGCTCAGTGCGCTGACCAGCATTACCATGGTGACTGCCTTAATAATACGACTCATAAACCTTACCTTAATGTGACAATTTCGGCTGAGTTTATGCGGTGCAGCCATGCCCGACAATGGGGAATAATCTGCATCAGGGCGCTATTAACCTTGAGTAACTACGCTTAACAATTTCCTGTCAAAACAGTGTTATAAGGCTGCAAACAGCAGGTCAGCAGGCGTCTCAGAGCGTGACCATTAAGGCAGGCTCAATCACCAGAAACGCAAAAACCCGCACAAGGCGGGTTTTTTTAGCGTTTCGTGACCAGTGCTTAAGGCGCTAAGCCTCAATTTCAGGTCGCGAGAATTCGCTTAGATAGCAGTTACGTTAGCAGCTGCTGGGCCTTTCTGGCCATTCTCGATAGAGAACTCAACTTTCTGACCTTCTTCGAGGGTCTTAAAGCCGTTGTTCTGGATCGCAGAGAAGTGTACGAAAACGTCTTTGCTGCCGTCGGTTGGAGAAATAAAACCGAAACCTTTCTCAGCGTTGAACCATTTTACTAAACCAGTCATTTTGTTAGACATTTGTCTATCCTTCATTCAATTACAAGCCACATAGGGCGAAATGGTTTGTCCACAGAATTTATGAGGCACTCAGGAAGGAGTCAGGAAGAAGAGATATCTAAGATAACGCTTGAACTGAAGACTGCTTTACTAAAACTGCTCGCATATTCGGCTCTGCTTAACAAACCGACGATGCATTTACTCATATGGCGTATTGAGATGCAAGGTTTATTTTAGCAGGACAGCATAATAGTGAGTTAAATCCCGATTCAGGCTGGATTTTAAACCTTGTAGTTATAATAATGCTGCGGATAAGGCGTCTTACTCAGGCGACAGAACCTCACTTTTTTAAGGGATGACAGCATGCTGGAACTGTTTAAAGCGGTTGGCCTCGGGTTGGTAGTGATTCTGCCGCTGGCGAACCCGTTAACTACCGTCGCTCTGTTTTTAGGCCTTGCGGGCGATATGAATTTTAACGAGCGCAACAAGCAATCGCGCGACGCATCAATCTATGTCTTTATCATTATGACCGTGGCTTTTTATGCCGGAAACGTCGTAATGGACACCTTTGGCATCTCGATACCCGGCTTAAGGATGGCGGGTGGCCTGATTGTTGCTTTTATCGGTTTTCGCATGCTGTTTCCGCAAAAACCGGCCGGACAGTCGGTTGAAGCGGAGCATAAACAGGATGAAATGAGCGAACGCAAAGCGGTAAATATTGCCTTTGTGCCGCTGGCAATGCCCAGCACCGCCGGCCCTGGTACCATTGCGATGATTATCAGCACCGCATCAACCATCCGTAACGGCGTCGAATTTTCGCCATGGGTCGTGATGGTCGCACCGGTACTCACTTTCTTTACCGTCAGCGTAATTTTATGGATCAGCCTGCGCAGTTCCGGCGCAATTATGCGGGTGGTAGGTAAAGGCGGCATTGAAGCCATTTCACGTCTGATGGGATTCCTGCTGGTCTGCATGGGGGTGCAATTTATTATTAATGGCGTGCTGGAGGTTATCAGTACTTATCCGCACGCATAATCCGCACGTATAATGTGAAAAAATATTTCAGCTGGCGGCTGACATTTGTATCGCCGCCAGCTATGGTTAAAAAATCCCCACCTGTTTAGCTTCAGGCAAGTGGCGGGTCAACTGTTCTGGTGACCCGTGATCGCACTCATACGCTTTCTCTATCCTCTCATCGGGTGACCGATGGGTGACCGATGCCGCTGTTTCGGAGGTTCATCATGCGAGCTGTTTCATACGGCGCTGGCCGTGAGATTACCGAATATTTTAACAGTCCGGCATGGCATGCTCCGCGCGAAGCCGAACTGCTGGCCGCTATAATGACCGAGCTGATGCAGGCCGGTAAGCCAGCAACCAGTAAGGCGATTATTGCCAGCGTCATCGGTCGGCTGGAGCGTGAAGTCGATGAAGCGATGTTGCAGGGCTACCGCAATGTGTTGGCGCAAATCATGGATGAGCAGCGGGAATAAGATTTTTTAATTAACGGTTAAACAGTGAAACTCACTTTGCATCATCCCGTTATAATTTGTTATGTTATCACATAACAAACCCACTTTTTTTCGCGATGCCATGCTGACTTCTGTATCTCAGGCACCTGACACGGTGCTGCAACTGATTAATCTCGATTTAATGCTGTCACGACAGCAAAAACTTCATGGCGTCAGTTTCACCCTGCGGCGTGGCGAGTGCGTCTGCCTGTTGGGAGAGTCGGGCTGTGGCAAATCACTGACCGCCAGTGCGATTGTCGGCGCCCTGCCCACCGCCGCCAGCTTAGGCGGTGGCTTGCAGATTGCCGGGCAATCGGTGCTGGGCTGTCCGCCAGCACAGCGCTCTGTCAGCACCCGCGCCGCGATGATTTTTCAGGATTCAGCCAGCGCGCTCAATCCGCTGGTCACTATCGGTAAACAGTTACAATTGGTGTTGCGCGCACGTCAGTCACTGTCTCGCCATGCTGCACAATCGGCTGCTGCCGCACTGCTGGAAGAGATGGGCTTTAACGACAGCATAAACGTGTTGAATAGCTATCCGGCAGAATTATCCGGTGGCCAGCGTCAGCGCGTCTGCATTGCGCTGGCGCTGGCCAGTCAAAGTCCGCTGATCGTCGCCGATGAACCCACCAGCGCCCTTGATGTCGTCACTCAGCAAACGGTCGTTGCCGCATTTCAGCGCCTGCTACAGCGTCCGGATGCTCCTGCACTGCTGTTTATCACCCACGATATTGTGCTGGCCACACAGCTCAGCCGCCAGGCTCTGGTAATGGAGCAGGGTCATATTGTCGAGCACAGCAGCATAAAGCAGTTACTGACGCAGCCACGGCATCCGGCCAGCCAGCGATTGGTGGCGGCAGCACGCCATGCTGAACAAAGCTTTGTGCGCCAACAACCGTCACTGCAGGGGATTGCCTGATGTCGTCGGCCGCGTTTCTTGAAACACGCCAGCTCAGCTATCAGCCTGCCGGGCTGCGCCACGCCCTGGTTTCAAACATCTCGCTGCAACTGCACGCTGGCGAGCGTGTGGCGCTGATTGGCTCGTCCGGCTGTGGCAAATCTACCCTGCTGAAACTTATGCTGGCATTGCTGCCCGCCAGCGAAGGCACGGTGTGGTGTCAGGGCCAGTTAATTCGTCCCGCCTCGGTACGCGCTTTACGCGGTTATCGCCAGCAGGTGCAATATATCGCGCAGGATCCGGCGACCACGCTCGATCCGCGACGTAACGTGGCTGATGCACTGGCCGAACCGCTGCGCCAGTTAACCAACAGCAAACCTAATATCCCTCAGCTGGAGCAGGCGCTACAGCAAGTCAGGCTCGATCGTCATCTGCTGAACCAGCGCTGTGCCAGCTTATCCGGCGGCCAGGCGCAGCGAGTGGCGATAGCCCGCGCCATTGCGCTGCGGCCACGCTTTCTGCTGGCTGACGAACCACTCAGCGGGCTCGACCTGCCATTAAGACAGCAGATCGGTCAGCTGCTGGCGGATCTTGCCGATCAAAATGACATGGGCTTACTGGTGGTTTCCCACGATCTGTCGTCGGTTGCTGCGCTTTGTCATCGGGTACTGGTGATGCATAACGGCGAAATCGTTGAGGATGCGCCGACGCAACAGTTACTGAGTAATCCACAACATCCGGCATCGCAGCAGTTGCTGAACGCCATTCCCCGTTTACCTCCTCTGGTCTGTTTACAATAATAAAGGATATCTGGTTAATGAAAGCTCGCATTTTTTGGCTGCTGAGTACCAGCTTACTGCTTAGCGGTTGCTTTAACGAACAGGAAGCCCAGCCGGACGAGTCACGCATTCGTCTGGCAATGTTACAACCGCCGCGTTCCGGCCTGACGCCGCTCAGCGATGACGCCTTTAAGCTGTCGCGCTGGCAGACGGCGGAAACGCTGGTCACGCTTGATGCGCTGGGCGAAGCCAAACCCGCGCTGGCCACCCGCTGGCAACAACTCGACGATCGGCGCTGGCGCTTTGAATTACGCGATAACGTTCATTTTCACGATGGCAGTCTGCTGACCTCAGAAGCCGTAGTCCGGTCACTGACGGTTGCTACCCACGCGGCACCGAAGCCGCGTATTCTTGATGGCGTGACGCTGGATATTGTCGCCGACGGCGATGGCGCGGTGGTGGTCACCAGTGCCGATCCCGATCCGCTGCTTCCTCAACGCCTCTCCAGTCCGCAACTGGCGATTCTTGCCGCTAAAGCCTATGGAGCCAATGGCGTGGTCAATCCGCTGGGCAGCGGCAGCGGACCATTTATTCTGCGCAAGGTCACCGGCACCAGCAGCGCCAGCTTAGATCGCTTTGATAATTACTGGGGCGAGAAAGCGCGATCCAGCGGCATAGATGTCAGCTTCGTACCGGATGGCGCGGCCCGCGCAGCGGCGCTGCGTACCGGCAGCGCGGATATTGTGGAAGCGGTACCAGTATCCCAGGCCGCCCTGCTGAAACCTGAGCAAATCCACGAAGTGCCAATGCCACGCACCAATACGCTATACCTTAACAGTCAGCACGGCGTCTTCCGTGATGCGGCGTTGCGGGCAGCGGTGCGTGATGCGATTAATCGTCAGCAGCTGGTAGATAATGTCTATGAAAAGCGTGCGGATATCGCGGAAGGCCTATTAGGACCAGCGCTGCCGTGGGCAGCGCAACTGCGTCAGCCGGTCGCGAATCCGGTCGCCGCCGCTAAACCTGATGGCCAGGTGATCACGCTGGCGACCTTCAGCGACCGCGCAGAGCTGCCGGAAGTGGCGGTCTATCTGGCGCAGCAATTAACCGCTGCCGGTTTCCAGGTTAAGCAGGTAGTGCGCGAGTATGCGCATATCGAAGCCGATGCGCTGGCGGGTAAATTCGACGCCTTTATTCTGTCACGCGCCACGGTGCTCGATTCAGGCGATCCGGTGGCCTATATGTACAGCGACTTTGCCTGCAAAGGTTCATTTAACATTGCTCAACTGTGTCAGCCCGCAATCGATAAGGCACTGCAACAGGCCGCCGCGATCCCCGCAGGTGAATTACGCCGCAAGGCCATTATGGCCGCAGAAAATCTGATCCTTGCCAGCAATGCGGCGATACCGATGTTACATGAACGCGTAATCCAGGGAGAAAGCCCGGCGGTGCGTGATGCCGAACGCGATCCGCGCGAGCGCCGTCTGATCACCAGCCAGACCCACCTGGAGCGATAATGCGCTCTCTTTCTGCCCTGCTGCCACTGCTCTCGCGCCTGATTACCCTGAGCGCGATGGTGATTCTGGTTGGCATTTTGCCGTGGCTGGCGGGGGGCGATCCTGCTCTGGCACTACTGCGCGCCCGCTCCGGCGATCAGGAAGCGACGCCGGAAGCACTGGAAGCTATTCGCCACTCGCTGGGACTGCATCTGGGACCAGATGCACTGCTGTGGCACTGGTTGCAGAATTTGCTGCAGGGTGACGCCGGTAACTCGTGGATATCCGGCATGCCGGTGCTGCCGGGTATGTTGCAGGCCACGGCGGTCTCACTGACGTTAATGGGCTGTGCGCTACTGGTGGCATTGCTGCTGCTGGCGCTGATCTGCCTGCCGGTAATGCGCGCCGGACTGGCTGGGGTAGCACGCCGTCCCTCCGGTACCGTAGCGGCGGCGCTGACCGCGTTACCGGAATTTCTGCTGGCGGCGCTATTATTGCTGGTGGGTTCCGTCTGGCTCGGCTGGTTTCCTCCGTTTGGCTGGAGCGGCTGGCACTCGGCAGTTCTACCGGCACTGGCGCTGGGTATTCCGGCTGGTGGTCTGCTGGGACGGCTGTTTTCTGATGCGCTGAGCGCCAGTTTCCAGGAAAAGTGGGTACTGAGCTGGCAAACTGCCGGTATTCCGGCTCGTAGCCTGGCGCTGGCAGCGATCAAGCGCACCCTGCCCGCGATGCTGCCGCAGCTGGCGATGGTATTAATTGGCCTGACTGGCGGTGCGATTGCGGTAGAAAAAGTGTTTGCCATTCCCGGCTTAGGCCGCGCCACGCTTGGCGCGGCGGCCGCCAGCGATTTGCCCGCACTACAAACCGGCATGCTGATTCTGCTGCTGCTGGGCAGTGCTGCCGGTCTGACAGCAAATCTGTTACAGCGGTTATTGTTAGGCCCGGCACTGAAAGCGGGCGCATTGCCTGCTCCCCCACCACAATCTTCTGATAAATCCTTCGCCTGGTGGGTTCCGGCAGGCTGCCTGTTACTGTTGCTGGCGCTGATTGCCGCCGGATTGCCGCGCGACGCTTTCAGCTCAGACTGGCTGCGGCTGCAACCTCCCTCCTGGTCGCTGCCGTTCGGAGCGGATGCCATGGGGCGCGATATTCTGGCGCGCGTGGCGCAGGGTGCATTACATACCTGCTTGCAGGCGCTACTGGTCACACTCTGCTGCCTGGTGACTGGAATTCTGGTGGGGCTGTTTCCACGCGTGATGGTTGGACCGATTGAGGTGGCTAATGCCACCCCTGCGGTGATTGCCGGCATGGTGATTGCTGCTATCAATGGCCCGACCGCCGCTGGCGCGGTAATCGCCGTAATTATCGTCAGCTGGGCACCGCTGGCGGCGCATACCGCCGCGCTGGTAGCCGAAATTAACGCCCAGCCGCATGTGCGTATGTTACCGGTGCTGGGGGTTGGCCCGCTGCGCCGGGCATGGCGCTATGTGCTGCCGCCGATGATTGCGCCGCTGTTACGCCATGCAATGCTAAGGCTGCCGGGCAACGCGCTGGCGCTGGCAGGCCTGGGCTTTCTCGGCCTTGGGCCACAACCACCGGCGGCCGACTGGGGAATTGTACTGGCAGAAGGGATGCCTTATATCGAACGTGCTCCCTGGGCGGTGGTCGCCCCGGCACTGGCACTGATTGTACTGTCGATTCTGGCGGTAACCAGCGCCAGCCTGTCGCGAAAGACCCGAGGGTAACGCCTGTCATACGGATGGGCAGTAAAAACGCCGCCCATCCGAGACTTCAATATTAATCATCAATAAATTAAGGCAGCAAATCGTCAGCTTCTGTCACTGAGGCACGCTGGGTAGCACGCTGATAAAGACAGAGTTCGCGACCACGCTTATTTTTCATATGTTTTTGCGGGTAAGTGCCCTGTAGCACCAGCGCAGAATACCCCACGCGATCGCTGAACAACATCACCTTACTGACCGGTTTGGCATTTTTTAAGCCACTGGCCTTGATGCAGGCCTGTTTCATCCGGTGGTCGCCGGAAAGCCAGGATTCCGTCGATGCCGCCAGCACCGGCGTCGTGGTGCCCAATACCGCCAACAACACTAACCACTTAGAACAATGCATAATCACTCCTCCAATTTTATCGGTTACAGCGTAGACGATCGCCATGGCAACTAAACAGCAGAAAACAGGTGTGGTTACCAGGATAATTCCCGCACCAACTGCGCCGGAATCGCTGAGGCGTGATGTAATAAAAAAATCCCGCACGGGGCGGGAAGAGTTGAAAGGCGAGCATTGCCTATTTTAATAGTAACGAGGAGAGCATCGTTTAGTGACAGAATCAGCCTGACATGCCGCTGTTGCAGCAATATGACAGTCAGGTCACACAAATGTTTACATCCGTTACCATTGCCAAACCGATTTACGCCGTTAAGATAACCTCACTTTCTGTTCTGAGGCTGCAATGGAAAAACGGCGTCGTATCGCAACAAGCTTTCTCGCTCTGGCGTGTCTGGTGGTGCTGATCTGCATCACTCAGCGCATTGCGAGCCTGCACGCCTTGCAGATGAGACTCAGTGAAAGCGCCACGCTCAGCACTGCGCCCGGTACTGAACAGGCCGAAGCTCCGCTAACTTCCTGTGAACTCAGCAGTAAATCGCTGTTGATGGCCTCGCCGCTGATTTTTGAAAGCGCGCTGTTTGCCGCCGTCATCCTGCTGTCGATGCTGGCGCTGACCCGTGCTCTGCCGCTGCGCTTCCCACCGATACGCGAATTCTCTTCGCCGGTGCTGCGAATACATCTGAGAAACTGCGTCTTCCGCGAATGATTTGCCGCTCTGCCCGGCACTGAAAAAATCATTTACGGAGAAAATCATGTTATTACCCATCAGGAGTTTGCTCCTGCTGCTGCTGTTGTGGCTGCCTGCATTACAGGCGGCAGACAGCGGCTGGCTGCAAAATCCACAAAACGACCACGCACAGGTGCGCCTGCGCGCCGATACTTCACAGCCGGAGCAAATCCGGTTGCTACTCGGCGTAGAGCTACAAAAGGGCTGGAAAACTTACTGGCGCTCACCCGGTGAAGGCGGCATTGCGCCGGAAATTCGCTGGCAGGACAATCCCGCTCAGGCGCAATGGTTCTGGCCGACACCGCAACGCTTTACCGTTTCTGGCCTGACAACCCAGGGTTATCACCATCGGGTCAGCATTCCGATTGTGCTGCCTGCCGACAGCCGCCGCCTGCTGGCGGGCACCTTGACGTTATCTACCTGTAGCAACGTCTGCATTCTCACCGATTACCCCTTCAGCCTTGATCTGAGCGCCGCGGCTGACGCGCAGTTTGGCCACGATTTTGCCGAGGCGATGGGACGGGTTCCGATTGAGCATGGCGTCACCGATCGGCTACACGCGGGCTACAGTCAGGGACAATTACAGCTGATTGCTGAGCGTGAAACAGGCTGGCAGCAGCCGGAACTGTTCTTTGATGGCTTTGCGGACGCCAGCCTTGGCGCGCCCGCCATCACCATCAAAGGCAGTCAGTTACAGGTACGCGTACCGGTTACCGACCAGTGGGGAGAACAAGCCCCTGACTTACGCCAGCGCAAGCTGTCACTGGTGATTGCCGACCAGGGGCTGGCTCAACAAACGACGCTGGAAATCGGTGAAGCGCTGGCGCTGAATCCGGCCAGCCCGCCATGGTGGCAACTGATGCTGTTGGCGCTGGCCGGGGGATTTATCCTGAACCTGATGCCGTGCGTGCTGCCGGTGCTGGCGATGAAACTCGGCACGATTATCCAGACGGAGCGGCGCGACCGTCGCAGCGTACAGCTGCAATTCCTCGCGTCCACCAGCGGCATTCTGCTCTCGTTTATGGCGCTGGCGCTGATGATGACGCTATTGCGGCTCGGCAATCACGCGCTGGGCTGGGGCATTCAGTTTCAGAATCCGTGGTTTATCGCACTGATGCTGTTCATCACGCTGCTGTTTAGCATCAACCTGTTTGGCTGGCTATATCTGCGCCTGCCTTCGTCGCTGAATAGCCGCTTAGCTACTTATGGCGGCGACCGTGGCCTCGCCGGACATTTCTGGCAAGGCGCTTTTGCCACTCTGCTGGCGACGCCGTGCTCGGCACCGTTCCTTGGTACTGCCGTCGCAGTGGCGCTGGTGTCTCCACTGCCGATGCTGTGGGGAATTTTCCTTGCGCTGGGAGTTGGCATGAGTCTGCCGTGGATAGCGATTGCCCTCTGGCCGAGGCTGGCGTTAAGTTTGCCGCGCCCCGGACGCTGGATGAATCAGCTACGCGTCCTGCTGGGGCTACTGATGCTGGCCTCCAGCGCCTGGCTGCTTAGCCTGCTGAGTAGCCATATCGGTAGCAGCAACACGCTGATCATCGCCGCGCTGATCGCCGTCATCCTGCTGGCGCTTCAGTTAAAACATCATGGCGGCAAAACAACCGCCATCAGCGCGATGATGGTGCTGTTGATCGCCGCCGCGCTGCTGTTCAGCTGGCGCAAAGGGCCTCAACCGCTCCAGGATAACGTCAACTGGCAGCCGCTAACGGAACAGGCAATTACCCAGGCACTGGCTGAGCACAAGCGAGTATTTATTGATGTTACCGCCGACTGGTGCATCACCTGTAAAGCCAATAAATACCATGTATTACTGCGCGATGACGTGCAGCAAGCACTGCAAGCTGAAGATGTGATTGCGCTGCGCGGTGACTGGAGCCATCCGTCAGCGCCGATCAGCGCGTTTTTACAACGCCGCGGCAGTGTCGCTGTGCCTTTTAACCAAATTTATGGAGCGGGATTACCTCAGGGCAAGGTGCTGTCGCCGCTGCTGGATCGTGAAACCCTGATGCAAACCCTGAACGACGCCAAAGGAGAAAATTAATGAAAAAGCTGATGATATTATTGCTGTTAGTCGCGACGCCATTATGGGCCGCCGCACCTTTCACCGCGGAACAGGAAGCGCGTATTAAACAATTAATCGGTGAAACGCTGGTAGAGAACCCGCAGATCCTTGCGCAGGCGGCAGATGCTTATGATAAGCAGGCAGAGCAACAGCAAAAAGAGGTAGTGGCACAGGTTATTGAACAGAATAAAACGGCACTGTATCAGGATCCCGGCTCGCCGCGTATCGGTGCCAAAGATGCCAGGCTGACGCTGGTCTCTTTTACCGACTATAACTGCCCGTTCTGTAAGCAATTCGATCCGCTGCTGGAGAAGCTGGTGAAAACCTATCCAGACGTCGCGGTGGTGATTAAATTACTGCCGTATCGTTCGGAAAGTTCACTGACCTCAGCGCGTGCGGCGTTGACGGTGTGGCAACAAAATCCACAGCAATTCCTCGCGCTGCATCAGCGTCTGATGGCGAAGAAAGGCTATCACGATGATGCCAGTATTCTTGCTGCCGAAAATAAACTGGGCATTAAACCGGGCGAGCCCAGCAAGCAGAGTCTTGAAACCGTTAACAGCAGCCTGCAGCTGGCGCAGCATCTTGGCATCCAGGGTACGCCTGCCACGCTGATTGGCGATAGCTTAATATCCGGTGCTGTCAGTTGGGAACAGCTGGAAGATAGGGTGAAGCAGCAGCTGGCTCGCCAACAATGAAAAAGCTGAAACGCCTGCTGCGCGAAGCGCTGCTGATGCTGCTGTTGATTGCCGGAGTGGTTTACGCCCTCGACAGCTTTCGCGCGCCTCAGGCACCGTTAACCTTTGCCGATCAGCAGCTGCAAACCATTGATGGTGAAACCGTCACTCTGGCGGCCCTCAGCGATCAACGGCCGCTGTTGGTCTATTTCTGGGCCAGCTGGTGCGGCATCTGTCGTTACACGACTCCGGCGGTGGCAGCAATGTCCGACGGGGGAGCCAATGTGATCTCAGTCGCGCTGCGATCCGGTGAAGCACAGAACGTCACGGATTATTTGCAGGCGAAAGGTTACCGCTTGCCGGTGGTCAATGATGAAAAGGGAATGCTGTCATCCCGCTGGCAAGTGGGCGTCACGCCAACGCTGGTGATCATTAATAAAGGTGAGGTGGTCAGCAGTACTACCGGCTGGACCAGCAGTTGGGGAATGAAGCTGCGCTTATGGTGGGCGGAGAAAAAACCGTAACTCGCCGTAGAGAAAGGGGCGAAAAATCTTCGCCCCTTTTCAACGGATTAGCCGCAGTAAACGCTGCTGATTTTACCGCTGCTGTCAGCCATAAAGTTCAGACGATTCAGATTGAAGTCCATGGTGACCGCAGAATTGTACGGGATCGCGCGCACCGGCACGGAGAATTTCACCTGATCCAAAGAAGAAAGAGGTTTACCCACATAGCTCTGATACTGCGAAGCACCGCAGCGATCGTTTTCAGGATCGACAGGCTGCACGCCAGCGTCATTTTTAGGTGTAGTATTACAAGCGGTCAGTGCAAACATAGCTGCCAGCATCAGTGATTTAGCATAAAACTTCACGTATTCACTCCTCTTCGACGTGTTTTTACCTCAGTTCGCCACCAAGATTAGCAGATCGCGTTGCCGAATGAGACCAATTTTTGACCTTTCGTGCCTTGCACGTTTCATCAGCTTAAAGCGGCACTAATCGCGCAAATTTAAGCCTCGCGAGCGATATAATTACCTAAGATAATTCTGAGGAGGTAATGATGGAATTGGCTATTTTTATCTGTGCTGCCGCGTTGATGACGGTTATCGCCATCCGGGTACGTTAGGCGATCAATCGCTTCGGGCCGGGTATTCACCTGGCCCATCAGTTATCCCACTCTGCTCTGTTCCCTGCCCTCGCTCGACAGCGTTTTAACTGATTGATAGTATTACGCACCCCATCTTTCCGAGCAAAATATGAACGCCACCAGTAACCGAATTACGCTGACGCTGTTTTACGGCGGCATGTTTGTAGTCTGGTATTTGATTACTCTGCTGATCACCCTGCTTCCCAATTTCAGTCAGCTGCGCAGCAACGGGCTGCTGGTACCGGTTATTTGCCTGTTCGAAACCGCCGTACTGTGGCCACTCTATCGTTTTTATTGCAGCCGCCGCGACGATATTCCGTTTGGCAAACTGCGCCGCAATTCTGTGCTGCTGTTTATCGCGGCGTTGATTACGCTGATGCTTATTCAGAGCTGGGTACTTCAGCCAGAAGCCTGGCTGGAACAGCAGTCGCAGCAAAGCCGCCCGATGCTGCTGATTTTGCTGTTTTCCGCCGTGATCCTCGCGCCAATATTTGAAGAAATTTTGTTCCGTGGCTTTCTGTTACAGGGATTATTACTCTGGTTACCGAAAACTCCGCTGGCCTGCATGATCCTGACCTCGATTCTGTTTGCCGTGCTGCATACGCAGTACGTCCATCTGCAAACCATGATCATGCTGATGCTGTTCTCACTGCTGCTGTGCTATGCACGGCTCAAATCCGGCAGTCTGATCCTGCCGATATTTCTGCATATGCTGAATAATCTGGTGGCGCTGTTGCCCGCGCTGTACGCGGCAATGCAGGCGTGATAAGTCGTAACGATAGATGGCATAAGTAATCCCTTTGTTTTCGCGGTAGAAAATTGATTAATACCACCTATGCTGATAGCAGCAACTGGCGATTTAACGCGCCGTTGTGGCGCGAAATGATTAACGCCTATAACCGATTTCATTTACTTAGAACAAAAACACATATCGATAGCCTTTAATCTACTATTTGATCAGCCTTCCGGTCATTTACACTCGCGACAAATTTTAGGTAAGGAAACGTCATGAAAAGTATCGTTCCGTCAATGATCGCCGTGGCGCTGGCCACCTCATTTGCCGCTCATGCAGCGACCCCGCCAGATACGCTGGTGATTGCCCAGTCTATCGATGACGCCAGCAGTTTTGATCCGGCGCAGGGCTTTGAACTGACCTCAATGCAGGCCTTTACTAATATTTATCAGCGCCTGGTACAGTCAGATCCACAGAATCCGGTCGACCTGAAACCGACGCTGGCTACCTCCTGGCAGGCCGGCAGCGACAACCGCAGCCTGACCTTTGCGCTGCGCGATGGCGCAAAATTTTCCACTGGCAACCCGCTACGTCCGGAAGATGTGATCTTCTCGCTGTCGCGCGTAGTGAAGCTGAATCTCGATCCTTCATTTATCCTGACCCAGCTTGGCTGGACTAAAGATAATGTTGATGCACAGCTGAAGAAAATTGATGACCAGCACGTGCAAATTAGCTGGACTGCGGATGTCAGCCCGACTTTTGTACTAAGCCTGCTCTCAGCGCCGGTCGCATCGGTGGTTGATGAAAAAACCGTCATGGCCAATCAGCAGAAAAACGATCTCGGTAACCAGTGGTTGGGTGGCCATTCTGCCGGTAGCGGCCCGTACCAGATTCGCAAATATATCCCACATGAAGTGGTACTGCTGACGGCAAATCCAGCCTCGCCGGCGGGTGCTCCGAAGCTGAAAAATATCCTGATTAAAAACGTTCCGGAACCGGCTACGCGTCGTCTGCTGCTGGAACAGGGTGATGTGGATATCGCGCGTAATCTGGGTGCCGATCAGATTGCCGCGCTGAAAGGTAAAGCGGGCGTCAAGCCGCTGGCCATTCCGTTCGCTTCACTCTATTACATGCAATTCAATATCGATGCCTCTCCGGCGCTGAAAAACCCGGCGCTATGGGAAGCATCCCGCTATCTGTTTGACTATAAGGGCATTGCCGACGAGTTGCTGAAAGGCCAGTTCAAAGTGCATCAGTCATTCCTGCCGGAAGGCTATCTCGGCGCGCTGAACGACAACCCATACAGCTACGATCCGGAAAAAGCCAAGGCGATTCTGCAGAAAGCTGGCCTGACTAACGTGCGCTTTAAGCTCGCCGTCAGTAACCAGCCACCGTATCTGGATATTGCCCAGGCGTTGCAGGCCAGCTTTGCCAAAGGTGGCGTTAACATTGAGCTGATCCCTGGCCTGAGCACTGAAGTCTCCACCAGCGTTAAAGCCCATAAATATGAAGCCACACTCAATGCATGGGGCGCGGACTATTTCGATCCCAACACTAACGCTTCAGCCTTTGCTTATAATCCGGAAAATGGCAGCACCACGCTGGCGTGGCGCTCAAACTGGCACATTCCTGAGCTAAGCAAGCAGACGCTGGCCGCCACTGCCGAAAGCGATCCCGCCAAACGCATTGAGCTGTACCAGAATATGCAGCGCGAAGTGCAAAAGAGTTCACCGTATGTAATAGGACTACAGGCGCGTAATCTGATTGCAGTACGCGATAACCTGAAAGGCTATGTGCAGGGAATTAACCCGGATATGGTTTACTACAACCAGGTCAGCAAGTAATGTCAGTCACTTCCACAGAAGCCGGGTCCGCCCGGCGTTTCTGGCGCGGTGGCGGTCGTTTCGCTACCGGCCTGATTTCGCTACTGGTCACGCTGCTTGGCCTCCTGGCGTTTACTTTCATGTTGTCTCATCTGTCGCCGGTCGATCCGGTGTTACAGATCGCCGGCGATCACGCCAGCGAGTCGACTTACGCCCAGGTACGCCACGATTTGGGTCTCGACCAGCCGGTACTGATGCAATTCTGGCACTATATTGAGCATCTGGCGCGCGGTGATATGGGAATATCCCGTATTACCAATCAGCCGGTTGTCAGCGATCTGCTGCGCACCTTCCCTGCCACCGTCGAGCTGGCGACCTGTGCAATGATTTTTGGCGCCTTTTTTGGCATCTCGCTGGCGCTGCTGGCGGCATGGAAGCCGGGCAGCATTATCGATAACCTCGCCCGAATGATTTCGCTGCTCGGCTATTCGGTACCAATTTTCTGGCTTGGCTTACTTGGCCTGCTGCTGTTCTATGCGGTTTTGCACTGGTCGGCGGGTCCGGGTCGGCTGGATGATATCTATGTCTACACGCTGGAGCCGACCACCGGTTTTGTGCTGATTGACAGCTGGCTCTCTGGCGATCCGGAAATGTTCCGCAATGCGATTGCTCATCTCTGGCTGCCGGTGGTGGTACTTGGCATGCTGGCGATGGCGGGCATTACCCGCCTGCTGCGCGCGGCTCTGCTGGAAGAGAGCAGCAAAGAGTATGTGACGCTGGCACGGGCTAAAGGTGCCGGGCGCGGTCGCATTCTGCTGTTGCATATCTTCCCTAACGTCTCCGGCACGCTGATTACCGTGCTGGCACTCTCTTATGCCTCACTGCTGGAAGGCTCGGTGCTGACCGAAACCGTCTTTGCCTGGCCGGGCGTTGGCCGCTATATGACCACCGCGCTGTTCGCCTCCGATGCTCCGGCGATCCTTGGCTCAACGCTGCTGATTGGCAGCTGCTTTATTGTGCTGAACACCCTGGCTGATGTGTTGACCTGGCTAACCGATCCGAGAACCCGATGACGCAAAATTTAACTGATGCTGAAACAGTGGCACCGCGCCGCCATCGCCGCCGCCGGATTACCACGCTGGCGATCGGCGGCACGCTGGTTGCCATCCTGCTGTTGGCCGCGCTGTTTGCGCCGCTACTGGCTCCTTTTGATCCTAACGCCCAGCAGATGGCCGCGCGCCTGATGCCACCGTCGGCAACCCACTGGCTGGGAACCGATGGTTTTGGCCGCGACCTGTTGTCGCGCGTGATTTACGGAACCCGTCCCACGCTATTACTGGTGTCACTGATTCTGGTGCTGACGATTCCGGTTGGCATGCTGACGGGCATTGCCGCAGGCTACCTTGGTGGCTGGACTGAACGCGTGCTGATGCGCATTACTGACATCTTTTTATCACTGCCTAACCTGGTGATTGCGCTGGCGTTAGTGGCGATGCTCGGTCCTGGCCTGATGAACGGTGCGCTGGCACTGGCACTGACCAGCTGGCCGCCGTTTGCCCGTCAGGCGCGGGCGGAAACGCTGGCGCTGCGCCGCAGCGATTATCTGGCGGCGGCACGCATGCAGGGAATTACCGGTTTACGCCTGATGTTTGGCCATATTCTGCCGCTGTGTATGCCAAGCGCGGTGGTACGTGCCGCCCTCAGCCTGGGTGGAATCATTCTGGCAGCGGCTGGCCTTGGCTTTCTCGGCATGGGCGTCCAACCGCCGACCGCGGAATGGGGTTCGATGGTGGCCGAAGGCAGTAAAGTCATTTTTGATCAGTGGTGGGTCGCTGCCGCACCGGGTGGCGCGATTCTGTTTGCCAGCCTGGCTTTTAACCTGACAGGCGACGGCCTGCGTGACCGACTGGATACCCGCAATGCCAACTAATAATTCTCCGCTGATTGTGGCCGACCGGCTCAACATTTCACTGGATAATGGCACAACGCTGGTTAACAACCTGTCATTTTCCCTTGGCCGCGAGCGCGTAGCGCTGGTCGGCGAATCCGGTTCGGGTAAATCCCTGACCGCCCGCTCACTGATGGGCCTGCTCTCCCCTTCACTGCATATCGGGGCGCGAACCTTAAATGTCGCCGGTGAAAATGCGCTGACGCTGAGTGAGCGACGCTGGAGCCAGCTGCGGGGTAATAAACTGGCGATGGTGATGCAGGATCCTAAATATGCCCTGAATCCCTCCCGCCCGATTGGCTGGCAGGTTGAGGAACCGCTTAAACTGCATCGCGACTTCAGCCGCGCCGAACGGCGTGAAAAGGTGTGTGAAATGCTTGATGCCGTCGGCCTGCCGCAGCCGAAACAGCTAATGGATCGCTATCCGCATCAGCTCTCAGGTGGAATGGGACAGCGCGTCATGCTGGCCATCGCGCTGATTGCCGATCCACAATTTCTGATTGCCGATGAACCGACTTCAGCGCTCGATCACGCCATGCGCGATCAGGTGCTGGCACTGATTCGTCGGCTGATTGAACAACGTAATATGGGTTTACTGCTCATCAGTCACGATCTGCAACAGGTGGCCGAACACTGTGACCGGGTGATGGTGATGTATAAGGGCGAAGTGCTGGATAGCCTGCCAGCAGCAGAGTTGCCGCACGCCACGCATCCTTACACCCGTACGCTGTGGTCATGCCGTCCAGGCAAGGCGACTCACGGCCAACCGTTGCCGGTACTGGATCGCGCGGCACTGGAGGCACATCGTGAGCATAATTGATTTGCAACAGCTTAGCGTGGCACACCGTCAGGGCTACGATCTGCGCACCGTGGTGCATGATGTTTCACTGTCGATTGACACCGGAGAGTGTTTTGGACTGGTGGGTCCTTCCGGCTGCGGTAAGTCATCGCTGCTGTGGGTAATGGCCGGGCTGAATCCGCACTGGAGCGGCAGCATGCGGCTGGCGGGGCATCAGGCTGAAGCGGGTAAAGCCTTCACCGGTGATTTACGTCGCGAAGTGCAGATGGTATTTCAGGATCCCTATGCTTCTCTGCATCCGCGCCATCGCCTGCGCCGTACGCTGGCCGAGCCGCTCAAGCTGCTGAAGATAAAAGATATTGATGACCGTATCAGCCAGGGCTTTCGCCATGTCGGCCTCGATCCGGCGATGGCCGAACGCTATCCACATCAGCTCTCTGGTGGGCAGCGTCAGCGCGTTGCCATTGTGCGCGCACTGCTGCTGGAGCCGAAAGTATTACTGCTGGACGAGCCAACCTCAGCACTGGATATGTCGGTACAGGCAGAGATCCTTAATTTGCTTAACGACCTGAAACGCCAGGATAATCTGACTATGGTACTGGTCAGCCACGATCCTGATGTGATTGATCATATGTGCGATCGTGCCGCCCATATGGCCAACGGCCGCATCGTCGGCTAGCAGTACCCTACCGCCGCCCCTGCATCTGAATTGTCGAGGGGCGGCGTTATCGCCTTCTGTTCTAAACCATTGATCTCTCTATATCATTATTTCAGAAAACCATAGTATAAAGCCGTATTTCCCGCCGCTTTATTGCAGCTTATAGTCCTGATATCTCTCCTTGTCAGGATCGCCCAATGCGTAAACTGTTATCTGTTGCTATTGCCAGTGCCTTAGCGTTTTCTACCGCCGTCCATGCCGCAACGCCGGCCGATACCTTAGTGGTAGCGATTCCGCTTGATGGCATTATTAGCTTCGATCCGGCTGAAAGTTTCGAAACCGTCAGTACCAGCAGCCTGATCGATGTCTATCAGGGTTTGGTCGCTTCCGATCGTGATGATCCACGCAAGCTGGTGCCGGAACTGGCTACCGCCTGGCAGCCCGGCAGCAGTGAGCACAGCCTGGTGTTTACCCTGAAACCCGGCGTAAAATTCGCCAGCGGCAATGCATTTACCGCCGATGACGTCATTTATTCATTTACCCGCGCCGTAAAGCTGAATAAGACACCGGCGTTTATTCTCGGCGAACTAGGCTGGACGGCAGAGAATATTGATGCCCAGTTTACCCGCATCAGTGATGACAAACTGGAGCTGCGCTGGGTATCACCTATCGGCAGCGATCTGGCTTTACGCTTGCTTTCTGCGCCGGTCGCCTCGATCGTCGACAGCAAACTGGCACAGCAGCACGCCAGCAATAACGATTATGGTAGTGGCTGGCTGCGCACCCATTCTGCCGGCAGCGCCGCCTTTAGCATTAAAAACTATGTTCCACAGCAGGCGCTGGTGCTGGAACAAAATCCGCAGGCTCAGCCAGCGGCGAAACTAAAACGCGTTATCCTGAAAGGCGTTGCTGATGCCGGCTCGCGCCGCTTGCTGCTGGAACAGGGTGATGTTGATGTGGCGTACGAACTGGGTGCCGATCAGTTTGATGCAATCAAAAATAAGCCCGGCATCAAAGTGGCGAACTTTCCTTCCAGTCTGATTTACTATCTCGGTTTCAATACTCAGGACAAGCAGCAGCCAGCCCTCGGCAATCCGGCCTTATGGCAGGCGGCACGCTGGCTGGTGGATTACGACAGCCTGTCGAATCAGCTGCTGAAAGGCCAATATCAGGTGCATCAGGCGTTTCTGCCGCAGGGCTTTGACGGCGCACTGACCGATAAACCGTTTAAGCTGGATGTCGCCAAAGCCAAACAGATTTTGCAACAAGGCGGCATTAAGCCCGGCACGCGCTTTTCACTGACCATCGTTAATCAGCCGCCGTATACCGATGTGGCACAGGCGCTGCAGGCCAGCTTTGCTAAAGCCGATATCGATATTCAGATTCAGCCGGTCGCGGAATCCGAGCTGTGGGGCAAGATGCGCAGCCGCAATTTCCAGTCGATCTTTATCTACTGGGGCGCCGACTATGTGGATCCAAATACCAATGCCAGTACCTTTGCCTATAACGTGCCGGGCGGGCCGAAAACGCTCGCATGGCGTACAGGCTGGGAGATTCCGAAACTGAGTGCGCAAACCCGTGCAGCCGCGGCAGAGAGTGATGTCCAGAAACGCCAGGCGCTGTATGGCGAACTGCAGAAAGAGATCCAGCAGAATTCACCGTATGTCGTGACGTTACAGGGACAGAAGCTGGTCGGGCTGCGTGATAATGTGCAGGGCGCGAAGCAAGGAATTGGTACCAGCATGCTCTGGTACGATCAGGTCAGTAAATAGTCCCGATAAATCCCGCTAAACGCCATCATGAATAGTGTGTTTAGGGTATTTCAGGCAGTTTGCGGGCGGGCGTCCCCGCGCCGCATACTGTCAGGAGATCGCTGAATCGGCGTTATGTTTATGCTTATCCGCTTCGAAGTGATCTTTAAACTGCTCGTAGATTGAGATCATATTTGAGGCGTCGCCCTGCAATGGGCTGAGTTTTCCTGCGCGCACCAGCTCAATAACCAGCTGCAACGCAGCCTGTTTAGGGCTGCTGGATGGATGTGCAATTTCGTTCGACATACGACTCCCGGCAAAGTGTAAAACATCAACTTTAGCAAGTTTAGCCATGCCCCGTTACCCTTTTCACTTATGAAAGCTGGCGTCCGCAGCAAAACCAGGCAAATCATCCATTAAGCGCAATGCTGGCTTCAATTTCGATTTTTAAATCGGGTGAAAACAGCTGGCTGACCTGAACCAGCGAACTGGCCGGCAGATGATCGCCATAGCGGGCAAACAGCACCTCGCGCAGCGCGGTCAGGTGAGTTAACTCAGTCACAAAAATAGTGACTTTGATCAGTCCCGCCATCGAGGTTTTCTCCTCTGCGGCAATAATATTCAGTTGATCAAATATCTCCTGCGCCTGTGCCGCAACTCCGTGATGCTGCGCCTCGCTGCCGTAAGCCGTCAGGCCTGACACGTACAGTACAGACTGATATTTAACGGCATGGACGTAAGGTCCAACGACATGGCCTAATTGCGGATAGTTTTTTCTTTCCAGCTGGCTCATCAGTGATTTCCTCAACAGGTTAACCTGTTGTAGTTTAGCTAAACGGCTCGACGATGGGTTTATTACTGACGAAATACCTGCATGGAAGCAACGCTATTTTTTCTGCTGTTTCAGCCACTGTTGCATGCGGTCGATTTCTGGCTGCTGGGCATCGATAATTTCCTGCGCCAGTTTGCGCATCGCCGGATCTTTACCGTATTTAAGCTCGGTTTTTGCCATCTCAATCGCTCCCTGATGATGCGCGGTCATACCCTGAGCAAAAGCAATGTCAGGATCGTCAGATTTCATCCCCTGCATCATCTCGTCGTGCATCTTCGTCATACCGCTTTGATAACTCTGCTGCGCGCCGCTCTCCTTTGCGTGATCCTGATGCGCCGTTTCGACAGCACTGGCGCTGAGCGGTGCCAGCAGTGCGATAAACAATAACGATTTTATGTTGTTCATTGGATTCCCTTATCAGCCAGATAACCTCAGACCCCATAAGGGTAAACCCTCCCCTAACGGTAAGGTCAAGTTATGACGAGGATTTCGCTGAAGCACCAGAACGACAAAGCCCGCGCAAGGCGGGCTTTAAGGGTTAAACATCTTGATTTTCCAGACTTCTCTGCAATATCGACGCGAACGTCAGGGGTTTACTGCAATGGCTACATACCGCCCCGTGGGGATGATTTTTACTGCTGTCAGCGACGGTGAACAAAAACGTCGAGCTTCCGCAGTCGGTGCAACTCAGGCTAATACTGGAGATATCCACCCTCTTTCTGTTTAGTGGAGATTCACCATAGCACTTTTGTTCCGCATAAACCGCTCGATTATTTCGTTGCAGACGGGATAAATGTTCTTAAAAACCGAAATTTCCTGCGGCAGCATTTCGTCTTAACACCTAAACTCAACTTAACATTGGGCAAAAATACCTGCGGTTATTCTGATTTTTTCTGGATTGATACTGCTGGGCAGGCTTCAGGATTAAAATCGTGATCGACCAGCCATTTATGCAGTTGACGAAGCGCAGCCTTTCGCAATATTTTGTTATTATAAAACCAATTATTAGCATACTCATTATGATCAACCCCTAAGAGGTCTCTCACCGTCCGGTGAGACCTGAAAAGTACTTAAAAGGATGTCTGACATGAAACGCCAACAGGTGCGGCATACCACCAACCTGCTTGCTCTACCGGCGTTAGCGCTATTGCTATCACCATTAACTCTGGCAGAGACGGTAACGGTATCACTTTCACAGGAACAGGACGGCGGCGACATGGGTCGTGCCTGTATTTATGTTCATCAAGGTAAGGCGGAGTTTCGCATTGTAAAACAAGACCAACAATGCGAGCCGCAAATCACGCTCGAAAAGGTAAAAACCTGAAGCTCAGGTTATTAAAACTAATTAAGTTATAACTGATGTGCTATCAGCGCATTATTCGGTGAATATTTTTAATTTACCGCTTGTCGTCAGTGCGATTCACTGCGGCTAACTACGCAAAGCTAACTCTCTTTATCTTTCCGGGATTATGCCGGTAGCTGTTACTGGCATAATCTTTCGGTTACTCAACCGGCACTCCGGCGAACAAAACTCCAGGCTACTGAATTCAAAAGCTTTATTCTGCCTTCTGCGCACTTGCCGCTTCGTTCTACTATACTGATGTCAAGCCGGGCTGTTCTTCGCCATCAACGATAGCGGATAAGGAGGAAAGATGTTAATTGGATTTGTACTGTTAGTCAGCGCCTGCGGCCATGATGCCTGTGACGCACTACCGGTCTCAGAACACATCTACCCGACGCTGGAAGCGTGTCAACAGATGGCGGATCGTATTCACCAGCGTCGTCCTTTTGCCGTGCTACTGTGCGGAGAAGTACATCGTTAACCTCTTTCCCCCATCAGCCATTCACTCTGTGTTACTTCAGCGCCACGTTTTTTAACGCATCAAAAATCAGCGCTTTGTCATTATCGGTGATATTATGCTGTGAAATCAGCATATTGAATGTTACACGATCGTTTTCATTGATAGGGTTACCGGCTTTCAGCACCTTAGCCAGCTGCTGTAAAGAATCAGTGCTGAGCTGACCTATCTTTTCGCGTACTACCGGCAATGACAGTGGTGTCCATTTCACTTCAGGCTTCGACAACCAGTCAGCGCGATAGCGATACTGGATCGCTTTGGCAGCATCCATCTGTGCCTTAACAAACGGCTTTACCGACGCCGCCTGCAGGCCAAATTTTTCAGCACTGCTGAGGGTCAGCACTGATACGCGCGCTTCCTGCTGTAAATCTTCTATCGGCTGATGGTTAGCGGCTTTGTATCCGGCCACATCCTTCATATAGGCGAGGCGTTGATTGATTTGCACGAAAAGTTGGGTCTTATCGTCCGCCTGCGCCACGGGCATCAACAGGGTGAGTGAGAGCGCCACAAGTCCATATTTAGTGATCATTTTCATTCTCTTCCTTGGGGAAAACATCGGTAGTTTAGCATAAAAACTCATTAGCAAAACTTCACAGTTATTTTTTTACTGCTGACCGGCAACCGATTTGTTATCTGGCGATGCCGGTACTGAAAGCGATAAACTTGAAGCTGAGCGCACTACACGCCATTGCAGGTTGAAACCCCCTGCGGTACAGGTCAAAATATAGCCTATTTTATTATTATATCTTCTGCAATAGTTGCTCTGATGAAAACGTTGAAGCCACGTCGCCCTAATGGTCGATGGATTTATTACATACTCTATGAAGGCATCTTGTGGCCCTGCCCGGTTCGCTGGGAATGGGAACATGGCTACGGCGGCTGGCTGCCCTTTTATTACTCCCCGACCTTTGAGTTTGTCGCTGGCGATCCGGCTAAGGCCTATCGGATAACTAAAAGCGCGGTCAAAACACGTGATACCTCGCGGATAAATCAATCCTGATAGCCAGGATTGCCACACACCGCCCCGGCTAATCGGCGCTTCAACTGGTATCAGGTGAACTGATATCAGGTGAAAATGTTGCCGTAAAGCCAGCCTCTGATTCAGTTTATTGAATAGTTCTTAACTGAGTTCCGCTTCTCTCGCCTTGCTGCACAATGAATGCGATGATGCAAAACCTTAGCGTTCAGGTAAGGCATCGATGAAAAAAATCCTCCTCAGTGCATGTTTAGCGGGCTTTCCGGTACGCTACAACGGCTCAGCAAAAACCGTGGTTTCTGAACATCTTGCGCGCTGGCGTCAGCAGAATCGCCTGGTGGTTTTCTGCCCGGAGCTGGCTGCCGGATTTCAGACGCCGCGCCCTGCGGCCGAGATTCAGCCGACCCGCAGCGGAAACGGCGTTATTGCGCATGGTGCCAGAGTGAGAGAAGCAAGCGGGGATGATGTCACCGAACGCTACATTCTGGCGGCATGGCTGACGCTGGAAATGGCGCAGCAGCATGGCTGTCAGTATGCCATCTTAACCGAGGGTAGCCCGTCGTGCGGCACTGACCTTATCTATAGCGGTGATTTTACTCAGCGCAAAATAGCCGGTAGCGGAGTGACCACCGAGCTGTTAACCCGCCACGGTATTGAGGTATTCTCCGAACACCAAATTCCGCGCTTATGCGCAAGAATTCATGAGTCAGATGCTGTTTAGCCAGACCCGAAGGAAATCATAATGAAAAAACGCTGGATTGTGGTGATCGTCATCGTGCTGATGCTTGGCTGGTGCAACCGCGATACGCTTAATCCTTTTGCACCAGATTGCAGTAAAACCCCCCACGCCGAGGGCTGTAAGAAAAAATGGTCAGCGCCTGGCCTCGAGCTGTGATAAAAATTTTGCGGGCCGTTACGCGGCCTGCTCTGATATCCTCGACCCCCACCACATTATTCCCCGTCCTTTCCTGATAAAAGATATTTACACTGAAATAGCATCGGTAATCTGCTCCTCTTTTATGCTGGTCTGAGACAGGTGATTATGATGAATAAAAAACCCGGATGGTGTTGCCTGATCCTGCTGTTTACTGCGCCAGTATCCGCAGACGATCTGGCACTGGCGCTGGATAATCAATGGCAAATTAATCCTTATCGCGCCAAACGCGTTGACTACACTCCCTTTCCGTTATTGAGCTGGACCGGTAATCATTTTTATATCGACGGAGATGAAGCGGGAATTCTGGCGTGGAAAGATGACGTTAATGAGCTAAAGATAAAAGCATTATGGTTTGATCGGAGCTATGACCGCAGCGACGGTAAAGGGTGGCAAATGCAGCAGCTGAATAACCGTCGTACCACCATGATGGCCGGTCTCAGTTATCAGCGAATCACGCCGTATGGCGCATTATCCGGGCAGCTGGCAGCGGATACGCTGGGGCTGAGCAATGGCGTGGTTGCCACTGCTTCATGGACCGGTTATCTGCAAAGTGGAAAACTGGCGTTTATTCCTGCAGCCGGAATTGACTGGGAGGACGCACGTCAAACCCGCTATTACTATGGTGTAACTGCGGATGAATCGCAACGCAGCGGATTAGCCCGCTATCGCCCGTCAGCCAGCCTGACGCCATGGCTACAGCTGGCGCTGGATTACCGTTTCACCCCCCAGTGGGAAGGCTTTATCTCTACGCGGGTAAACTTCCTCGACAGCAATGTGCGTGACAGCCCGATGGTAGAGAAATCGACCAGCTATGTTATCGATCTCGGTATTAACTATCATTTTTAAATGCTAAGCGAAATAACCGCGAGGCGCGCCCGCGCCAACTCAGTTTGATGCGGCAATAATGGAACACGCTTAATCCCGGACGTCGGATTAGCAGGCTAACTATTTTCCGACTCCGGACGCTCGTTTAACTTAGGTTTAACTTAATATTCTTCAGCGCAATATAATATTTAGTGAATTTTATAAAATAATAAGGCGTTATCATGTCCGGAAGCCTCTTATCTCCGCAGTCCGTGATTCACTCACTGCCTAATACCCAGTGGGATGAGCCGGTAAATAATGTCTCTGCGGTAGAAACTCTTGAGCAAGGAAAAGTGCTGTTTCTGCCTCGTCTGGCATTTACTCTTACTGATGAAGAGCAATTGCTGCTGACGCCAGATTTAGTCGATATCAAACGTAAAAATATCAGCTTTAATCCTCAAACCGGTAAAGTGAATGGGCTTGCGACTGAAGATAAAATGCCGCAGGTGAAAGCGTTGCTGGAGCGTCATCATCAGCACAGTCTGCAACTGGTCAGGGCGCTGCTGCCTGAATATCGTACCGCGCTGCACACCCCGAATAATACCCTACGCCTGCATCCGGTTGCGGCGTGGCGTGAATCCAGTTCGTGGCGCAAAGATGACAGCCGTTTGCACGTTGATGCCTTTCCATCACGCCCGAACCATGGCGAACGTATCCTGCGCATCTTCACCAATATCAATCCCAATGGTGAAAGCCGCCAGTGGCGCGTCGGTGAACCTTTTCCGCAGCTGGCAAAGCGTTTTATGCCACGCCTGAAGCGCTACTCACCGCTCAGCAGCTGGTTGCAACACCGGCTCGGCATCACTAAACGCTATCGCAGTCATTATGATCATCTGATGCTGCAACTGCATGATGCAATGAAAGCCGATCAATCTTACCAGCAGCAAGGGCCACAGGTGGCGCTGGAACTGCCTGCGGGCAGCAGCTGGATCTGTTTTTCCGATCAGACCCCTCATGCCGCAATGAGCGGTCAGTTTATGCTGGAACAAACATTCCTGCTGCCGATCGCCGGAATGAAAGATCCGCAGAATGCCCCGCTGGCAATCCTCGAAAAGCTGCAACAGAAATCACTGACCTGAATCACTGGCAGAGTGCTTTACCCACTCTGCCAGCCGCTTTATAAGGCGGTAATTTCACTGACCTGATGCTGAAAAACATAGGGGTCGGACAACAGTTCAAATTGCTCATCGTCGGCGTAAGTCACCGCAATATGATAATCCTCACCGGCAAACGCTTTTACTGCATCAATATCCAGCCAGTAGGTGGCGAGAAAGAAGTGCTCCCAAGCCCCCTGCGTTTCACGACGGACAAATGCTCCAAGATTACCCGCCACGCTTTGTGAATGCTGAACACCAGTAAGCTGTAAATGTGCGGCAAAACCTTCGGCAAATTTTACCGGCACGCAGCCGTGCCATGTTCTGACGATCATAATATTCATCCTGTTGTTATTTAAGTCATTATGACCATAACATTATTCTGATCACCGCGACTATGGATGTCGATCAATGCATTCAAAACGCAAAATGCCAGTCACCTGAGGCGACTGGCATTTAAAACTGATTGGGCGGGCTGGAAGAGATTATTTAATCAGGTCAGCAGTCATATAAACCTGGTTGCCAACGCGTGCGCTGGTGATTTTATAAGATGATGCACCCGCTTGCTCTGCTTTTGCCGCAATGCGCGCTTCAGCACTGTCAAGGTGGCTACCGTAGGCGCTGACGCTTTGCGCAAAGCTGCCAAAAGAAATGGTAGAGAGGGCAATTACTGCAACAAAAGTTTTGATAGATTTCATGGTGTAGCTCCTTTAGTTTTTTTACCGGGAGAAGGCTTATCGCCTTCGATGGAGCTATAATAGCCACACAGAGTTTGAGTTGATAGCGGAGCTATTTGCTTATCTTTGTCAAAAAAACTGATTTAGAAATATACAGCTATTTTGCTAGCTTAAATTTCTGCTTCTGCCACCGTCAGGCAATCCTCTCCGCGCTTTAATTTATCTCTGTGACTGTGCCTGCATATTCCACTGACTCCTCCGGCACAAATCGGGTAGCGCCTATACTCAGCTTGTTCACAATGGAATTGGAGTGATTTATGTTATGGCTTGAACAGGGACTTTATCTGAGAGTTCAACAGCTGGAAAACGGCCCGCGCCCGCTCCCTTTGCTTAGTGGTTTCAGTAGCGACTTTGCCTATCGCGCGATAGGTTGCTTTAACCCTTCAGAAAGCTCCGACGCGTACTATATCTTGTCCAATGACCGTGATGAGATATGGTTTATCTGCAACCGCCATTTAAGAACCGTCTGTCTTGCCGCCCAGCTCACCGAGTTCAGAGCGCCCCTATCGCTGTTGTGCAGGCCATCCGACGATCGCAGTGCGCGAGCTGGCGAAGCCGCTAAGGATAAAAAACAGGGGTAATTAATCGGCTGATGGCCGGGCCAGGCTTTCCCGTATCATCTCTCTCCGGATGGCGTTATCATAAGTGGCTGTTTAATCGCGTAACCATCATCGGAGAGAGTATTTATGGACAAAAGAGCGATTGCCCCGGCTATTATCTTTATTGCGGCTATGGTGTTTTTTGTCTGGTTTATTGCCAGCGGTGCGGCAATGCCGGGTAGCTGAGGCGCGACTGTTGCGCGGAAAATCACTTCGCTACCGGCAAATCTGCAAAGCGCGTGGTGTACGCCGGAGAGAGCATTTCGCGCTTCATCGCCCACGACTTATTAATCCCCTGGCCGGCAAACCAGACTTTGCCTTTGCCCGACTGATTCAGCTCGTCAATCACGCCCATCAGCGCCTCACTGCCCATCCGCGGCCGATACTCATCAAACAGATTCAGCTGGGCAATGCCCTGACTGAAAAAGTCCCCCAGCATCACGCCCGCTTTCATATAGCGATGACCATCAATCCAGATCCGATCCAGCGACTCCATCGCAATCCGCACGATATCGCGCGTATCGTTTGACGGCGTCAACAGCGTTCCGCCCGCCTGGTTACCGTAAAACTGCTCGTTAGCCGCGTGCGGACTGGTACGCAGGAATACCGCAATTTGCCGGCAATACTGCTTCTCGCCACGTAATTTCTCCGCCGCACGTTCCGCGTAAGCACACACCGCCTGACGCATCTCCTGGTAATCCGTAATGCGGCTGCCAAACGATCGGGAACAGACAATCTGTTGTTTGGTCGGCATAACCTCTTCGATCGCCAGACAAGGCTCGCCATTCAGCTCGCGCACGGTACGCTCCAGCACCACGTTAAAATTTTTACGAATAAACGAGGGCGTGCACTCTGCTAAATGCAGCGCGGTTTCAATGCCCATCAGGTTTAACGTTTTGCTGATGCGCCGCCCGACTCCCCAGACATCCTCAACCGGCACCATACTCATCAGTTTTCGCTGTCGCTGCTGGTCTGACAGATCAAGTACCCCACCGGTCTTTTTCCATTTTTTGGCGGCATGATTCGCCAGCTTGGCCAGCGTTTTTGTCGGAGCGATCCCCACTCCGACGGTCAGATGGGTTTCTTTCATCACCCGGGCGCGTACATCGCGGCCAAACTGCTCCAGCGACATGCAGTTACTGACGCCGCTCAGGTTCATAAATGCTTCATCAATCGAGTAAATTTCCACCGAGGGTGCCATCTCTTCCAGCGTGGTCATCACCCGATTACTCATATCGGCATACAGTGCATAGTTCGAACTGAATACTTTTACTTTATGGCGCTGAATATCCTCCTTCATTTTGAAGTACGGCGCGCCCATTTTGATGCCAATCGCTTTCGCTTCAGCGCTGCGGGCAATCACACAGCCGTCGTTATTCGACAGCACCACTACCGGAACGCCACGCAAATCAGGCCGGAACACCGTTTCACAGGAGGCGTAAAAGCTATTAACGTCTACCAGTGCGAACATTATTGCATCCCGCAACATACGACTAATGCAGCAGCCATATTGCCCTGAAAAATAGCCGTGCCGGGTTCGATTAGTGACTTGACTGGATGTGAGAAGGTCATCGCTTCCCCCTGTGATTATACTGGTTATAATTACAGTATAATCGGATTTCGCCGGGCGTGGGAAGTGCGGTTTTAAGCCCGTAAGATAAGATGTTGAACGGTAACGAAAGAGAGTGCAACCCACATCAGCACCGGCGAATATTATTCACAGCAGGTTATGCATTCTGTAACTGGCGAACCCACTCCTGTGGATTTGAATACACTAAACCTGAGTTAATTATCTGGCGCGTTGAACCCGATTCAGCAATAAACGTCGGAACGCCACGCGCACCGTATTCCTGCATCATCTGCTGGGCCCGCACGGTACGATTGTGGGTTGCTTTCAGTAAATTTTCCGCAGGATGCAGAACGTTTTCTGCCGCACTCTCTAATCCCAGCGCACGTAATATATCTGCAAGCACCGGCAATGAGGTGACGTCAAGACCTTCGACGTAACGGGCGTGCTGTATGGCTTTCAGTGCATCAAGCTGCCTTATCGTTTGTGTCTGCGAGACGGCGGTTAACGCAACGGTGGCCGGGCCACTGTCAAATTGTTGCTGCCGATCCTGAAGAACATTCTTACGATAAAGTGCGGAGAAAGATTGCCCGGTCATGTGAGCAATTCGCTGGTCGTTTTCCCACGCGTAGGCGGCGAAATCATCGCCCATCGGGCGGACGCCGGCACCTGAAAACAGGCCGGTTGGCAGTAGCTCAAGCGTAATATTCTGAGCCTCAGCCAGCTTGCTCAGCGCAGGTGATGCCCCGTAGCACCAGCCACATAGCGGATCGAATAAATAGTGAAGGGTAATGTTCATTGACTGTTCCTCATGTGAAGTTACTCATCATAGGAAATATCAATTGGATGTTAAACAGAGCTATGATAAACACACTGTCATTTAAAAGCATACAATAGAGGGCCGTCAGTGATGGAACCAGGCAGCATCAGACGACTTACCTACTTCGTCTCGGTGGTTGAGACCGGATCGTTTACCGCCGCGGCGGAACGTCTGGGGATCACCAAAGCGGTGGTCAGCCAGCAGGTTGCACGTCTGGAGCAGGACCTCAGTACCACACTGCTGATCCGCACGACGCGTAAAGTTCAGATAACCGATGCCGGGAAGATTTTCTATGAGCACTGCGCGTCTATTCTGCGTGAAACAGAAGAGGCTTTTGCACAACTCGCCGCTGCGGTGGCAAAGCCTTCAGGCACGCTAAAGCTGACCGCCCCTTTTGACTACGGTATCAGCGTCGTCGTTCCTGCCATTGCGGCTTTTACTCAGCTTTATCCTGACTGCAAAGTCGATGCGGTGCTCAGTGATAATACGCTTGATATTGTCGCCAACAATATTGAAGTGGCGATCCGCGTGGGCTGGCTGGCGGATACCCGCTTGCAGGCAAGAAAAATTGGCACTTTTCGACAGCGGCTGGTGGCTTCCAGCAGCATGCAATCACACGTCGATCGGCTAAAGAAACCGGAAGAGATCACCGCGCTGCCGTTTATCGCCAATACCGCGCTGCGCGATCCCACTGAATGGCAATTTACGCTGAGTGAGAAACAACAGCGTGTTGAAGTGCAGCCCTGCATATCTCTTGATGCCACACTGGCGGTGCGTGAAGCCGTGAGAGAAGGTGCGGGTATCTCAGTGTTACCCGATTTTGCCATTTCAGAGGATCTGCATTCAGGTCGTTTAATTCCGGTGCTGCCACAGTGGACACTGCCCGTCGGCGAGATCTATGCGGTTTTTCCCGCGTCACGCTTTCGCCCGATAAAGGTGCGCTCATTTATCGATCTATTGATAAAAAAGGATAAAGAGCGCAGCGCGTGACAGGAGCGACGACGCTCACCGGCCTGGTTATGGTAACTGACGATATTCCTCATCAGAAACCGGCTCCAGCCACTCATTGGAAGCATTCTCAGCCGGAACTTCAACCGCGACATGTGCAAACCAACTGTCTGAAGCGGCACCATGCCAGTGTTTTGTACCGGGTGGAATATTGACCACATCTCCGGCAACAAGCTGCTGAGCAGGTTTATTCCATTCCTGATACCAGCCGCGTCCCCCCGTAACCAGCAGAATCTGACCGCCCTTATGGTGAATATGCCAGTTATTCCGGCAGCCTGGTTCAAACACCACATTACCGATGGTTACGCCCACAGTAGACAACATACTGAGGTAGCTGGTCCCCTGGAAATAGTCGGCGTAAGCCTCATTTTTCGGCCCTTTAGGGAAAATACCGTTACCGTCAAATTTCTCGTTCATTTTGTCTCCACTGCCGGATTATTCCGGCGTATTGGTGTTATTCGTTATTAGCCAGCACTGAATCCAGCACTGCACTGGCATTGGCTGCGATGGCGTTTCCGCATTTTTGTTGCAGCACGTCGACAAAAGCCCGTAACTGCGCTGCGGTTAATCCCGTATTGAGGCTAATGCCATAGTGGCTCTGAAGCTGGCTGTTGACGCCAGTCATCGCCGCCAATGCTGAAATGGTCGCCAGCTCTCGGGTCTGCCAGTCCAGCACGTCTCGCTGGAAAATATCGCCAAACAGGTGCGACTTAAGATATTCATCAATCACCGGAGCAAATTCAAACAGCGGCCCTTTCACCGGCTGGCCGACCAGTTTTGTCTGGTTTTCAGTTCCCCGCTCGAGGCTGCTGCGCCGATCGGTAACAGGTGTCGCCTCTCTGCCCGGCTCATCCTCAAGGCCTTCCTTGCGGCGTAACGCCAGAACGCTCATCAGCGTGCCCAGCGCATTCAGGCTGCGTGGAAATCCCGCATAGGCATACAGCTGAACCAGGATTTCTTTTATCTCGCTGATGGTCATTCCGCTATTCAGACCAGTACTCAGCGCTGTTTTCAGCTTTTCTGTCTCTCCACTGGCGGTAAATACCGCAATCGGGATGGCAGCCTGCTGTTTATCGTTCAATAAATTTTGCATAGCAAAGCCTCAGTAAAGTGCTCATAACGGATGGCTGTTATCTGGTGCAGCCCAGTGGAGAGAGTGTATGGGAAGCGCGATTAAATGATAAGATAGCCAAATCAACATACACTTGTGCAAAAAATTCACCAATCATGACAAGAGAAAAGCTGAACGACCTCCAGGCATTTGTAATGGTAGCCAATGAGCGCAGTTTTACCCGCGCGGCCGCAGTGCTGGGAGTCTCCCGTTCAGCGCTGAGCCATACGCTACAGGGGCTTGAAGAGCGGCTGGGGGTGAGGCTGTTAACCCGGACCACGCGGAGTGTTTCCCCGACTGAAGCGGGCGAACGTCTGTTAAACGTGCTGGCACCGCGACTTGGTGAAATCGAAGCGGAGCTCGCTTCACTGAGTGCATTTCGTGATAAACCTGCTGGAACGATACGTATTACCGCCCATGACCACGCCATCACCTCCATTCTCTGGCCGCGGCTGTTACCGGTGCTGAGGGAATATCCTGACATCAACATTGAATTCAATATGGGCTATGAACTGACGGATATTGCGGCCGGGCGTTTTGATGCTGGTGTGCGAATGGGCGATCAGGTAGACAAGGATATGATTGCGGTGTGCCTGACACCGGATGTACAGATGGCGGTGATTGCCTCACCCGCTTACCTGTCCGGCAAGCAGCCGATTGTAAAACCTGAAGATCTTCTGTCGCATAACTGTATTAATCTGCGGCTACCTACGCATGGGGGGTTATACGCGTGGGAGTTTGAGCAAAACGGCCAAAAAATCGACGTCAGGGTCAGCGGGCAAAGCGTATTTAACAATACCTTTCTGATGATTCAGGCGGCCATTGATGGCGGCGGCCTGGCCTATGTGCCCTATGATGTAGTGGTAAAATATATTGAGTCAGGCGAGTTAATCCAGCTACTGGCAGACTGGAGCCCATGCTTTCCGGGATATTATCTTTATTATCCCAGCAGGCAACACCTGCCTGCTGCTTTTGCCATCGTGATTGATGCCCTGCGCTGGCATCAAAGATAGCCCGATGTCCGAAGATGCTAGCTGGTTGCTTTAATCACAAAGGTCACCACGCCGAAGATCTCCAGCGCCTCTTCACTGCCAATAACGATCGGCGAGTAGCTGGCGTTCATCGGCATCAGCTGAACTCTGGGGCGCAACTGCAACTGTTTAACCGTGAACTCTCCTTCCAGCGCGGCGACCACAATGCTGCCATGTTCAGCACGCATCGAACTGTCTACCACCAGCATATCGCCGTCGCTGATGCCGCCCTCAATCATCGAGTCGCCACTGACTTTAATAAAATAGGTGGCGGCCGGATGCTGCACCAGCAGGTCGTTTAGATCGATGCGCTGCTCAACATAATCTGCTGCCGGAGAGGGAAAGCCACAGGGAACCCGATCGATAAACAGAGGTAACTGCATGATTGCGCGGACATCTACGGGGTTTAAAAATTGCATAACGGCTGATCTCAATTAACACTGTATATAATAACAGTATTATTAATTATGATGATCAAGCAAGTGGCTTTTTTGCTGCCGCCGTGAAGCTGATGATGACAAAGAGATTTTAGTCTGAGGGGATAAAACGGTATCTCCTCGCCAGCGGCGCGCAAACCGCACGCCCACTGGCGAGGAAATCATCATTGCGAACTACTTACGCCAGTTACGCGTCAGCTTTTTCTCAATCTCCACGACCACAAACAGCATGGCACCAATCATCAGCGAGATAATCCAGTAGCTGAACGGTAATGGACGCGTACCAAACAGCGTGTTCATCAGCGGCACATAGATAATCAGCGCCTGCAGCGCGATAAGCACCAGCGTCACCAGCCAAATACCTTTGTTTTTCAACAGGCCAGCATTTAACGAGAAGTGTTCTGAATCACGGCAGTTAATCATATATACCCATTGCGCCGTCACCAGCATTTGTAACAGCACGGTACGAATAAACTCCGTGCTGTAGCCACGTGGCTCTAACCACGCCTCAAGGATAAAGGCGCTAATGGAGATCAACAGGCCTACAAACACCACGCGCCAGATGGCATAACCATCCATTACATGGCTTTTCACATTGCGCGGTGGTCGCCGCATGGCATTTCTTTCAGCCGGTTCAAACGCCAGACCAAATGACAGCGTGGCCGAGGTCGCCATGTTCATCCACAAAATCTGTACTGGCGTCAGCGGCAGCAGATTCCCCATCAGAATGGCAATAATAATTAACAACCCCTGCGCGAGGTTGGTCGGCATAATAAACAGGATGGTTTTTTTCAGGTTATCGTAAACCCGACGCCCCTCTTTCACCGCGCTGGCAATAGTGGCGAAGTTATCGTCGGCGAGAATCATATCCGCGGACTCTTTCGTCACTTCGGTTCCCTTAATCCCCATCGCGATACCGACGTTAGCCTGTTTCAACGCTGGCGCATCATTGACGCCGTCACCGGTCATACCGACAATCGCGCCGGTCTCCTGTAACGCTTTGACCAACCGCAGCTTATGTTCCGGACTGGTGCGGGCAAAAATATCATACTCCTGCGCCACCGTTTGCAGCTCCCGATCGTCCATATGCTCCAGCTGATAGCCGGTAATTGACGAGGCGCTGTTGCCGATTCCCAGCATCTGGCCGATGGCCATTGCGGTTTCCTGATGATCGCCGGTGATCATTTTCACCCGGATCCCCGCCTGCTGGCACTGCTCAATCGCCGCAATCGCTTCAGGACGCGGTGGATCCATCATGCCGGCAATCCCCAGCAGCACCAGACCTTGCTGGAGGTCCGGATGATCCAGCGATGTCAGATTTTGCTCTACAGGCTTACGCGCGGCAGCCACCATGCGTAATCCTTCACTGGCATAAGTTGAGATAGCATTTTCCCAGTAAGCCAGATCCAACGGCACCACGCCATCTTCCTGCTGCTGCGACTGGCACAAGCGCAGTAACACATCCGGCGCGCCGGTCAGCAATACTTGCGCTTCGCCATCAATCTGGCAGGCAACCGCCATATATTTATACAGCGAATCAAACGGAATTTTACTGCCGATGGTGCAGGATGCGTCATCAAGCTGGGCTTTCGCCGCCAGCACTTTCAGTGCTCCTTCGGTTGGTCCACCGGTAATCACCCAATGCCCGTGATCGTCCTGACGCAGCTGGCTTTCATTACAGATATCCACGGTGCGCAGAAACTGGGTAAACACCGGAGACGTGTTTGGCGTGGCCGCTTCGCTGGCACCGGCCGGGTAAAAATCGCCGCGCGGCTCGTAGCTGCTGCCCTCCACTCGCCACACCTTGTCCGCGAGGATCACCGCTTTAACCGTCATTTCGTTCATCGTCAGCGTGCCGGTTTTATCCGAACAGATCACCGACATTGCGCCCAGCGTTTCTACCGTCGGCAGCTTACGAATAATCGCCTGGTTGCGCGCCATCGCCTGCACGCCGAGCGAGAGAATAATCGAGATAATCGCGGGCAGACCTTCAGGCACCGCTGCTACCGCCAGGCTGATAACCGAAAGTAAGAGTTCAGCAAACGGAATATCACGCAGCATCCAGCCGAAAATCAGCAGCGCCACCATCATCAGCAAAATGATGGCAAAAATGGCTTTGCCGAGCTTGTCCATCTGAACCAGCAGCGGAGTTTTATTCTCGTTAATCGACGAGAGCATTTCGTTGATATGTCCCAGCTCGGTATCGCCGCCGGTGGCAATAACCACTCCGGATGCGGTACCGGAGCTGACGGTGGTGCCGGAAAATGCCAGGTTTTTACGATCGCCGATCGATTTCTCGCCCTCAAGCGCCGCGAGCTTTTTCGATACCACCGTCGATTCGCCGGTCAGGATCGCCTCTTCCACCCGCAGATTGTGGATGTCGATCAAGCGCAGATCTGCCGGAATACGATCGCCAGGCCGCAGCATTACAATATCGCCGGGCACAATATGTTCGGTACTGATGGTAATATGCTGACCACCGCGCACCACCAGCGCTTCGCTGGAGAGCATATTCTGGATACTTTTTAATGACTTCTCGGCATTATTTTCCTGAATAAAGCCGATCAGCGCATTGATCACCGCAACGCCCAGAATCACCAGCGTATCGACCCAGTGCCCCATGATCGCAGTGACAATGGCGGCGGCTAATAACACATAGATCAATACATCTTTAAAATGAGAAATAAACTTAACAAACAGGGATTTAGGTTTCTTTTGCGGCAGGGCATTAGGACCATGTTCCAGTAACAGGGTCTGCGCATCGGCTTCTTTTAATCCCGAGGGGGAGCTGTTAAGTGCGGCAAGACTCTCTTCAACACTGCGCTGATACCACTGTTGTGTCGACGGAGAAGACTCCCCGCTGACCGGTTTGAACTCACTCATAACTTATTGACTCCTGTTTTCCCACAATACTCCCATGCCAGGTATGAGCCAGCAGCTCCACTGCATGGGATAAACAAATTGCCATAACGTCAGCCAGTCAGACGCTGTGGTTCAGAAAATCACGACAAAAAAGCCTTAAAAAAGATGAGGAATAGAAAACTCCATCAGGTATGTTCCAGGTCAAAAAAGTTAAATAGCCTGCTGTTAAGATGATATCTAATTAAGCATAATCGATATTATTCTAAAATCTATTTATAAGTTTTCTTTCGAAAAATACCGGTTCAGCTATAACTAGGGAATCTGTAGTTTTCCTCATTACCTTAATTATGGAAAGCCTATGAAAACCTATAGCGCATTCAGAATTGGCAGCTATGTTTTGCTGGCTGTCGCCAGCTGCACCATTACAGGATTAATGACTTATCTGATTGTTTCCAGCATGCAAGGCTAATGATACTCCGCCGCCGCAGCGGACAGGCAGCATCGTGGAGATAAAACGGCATAAACCCGGGCATGACTATTTAACTCACTGAATTTTAGATGCCGTACTACTTTCAGCAGCATAACTGCCGGTAAAGCAGATACCTCTGGCGTGCTGCTGCCATTATTGATTACTTTCTCTGGCGTGAATTAAGGCCTTAGAAATAGTAAGGGGATACCTCTTGAAAAGAATACTTTTTATTATTGCCCTGTCGCTAGCGTTGACGGCATGCGATCGTAAGGAGCCTGAAAGTGACCACTCCCCGCGCCCGGTAAAAAGCATTGTAGTAAAATCCGATAACCTACTGAATGACAGAGTATTTCCAGCCAGAATTTTAGCCGGTGACAATACCGACATCGCCTTTAAACGTGCCGGTCAGCTGGAAGCGCTGCCGATCCGTGAAGGAATGTCGATTAAGGCCGGTCAGGTACTTGCCCGGCTGAATAATGTCGATGCCACGCTGCGGGTTAACGATCGGCAGAGCGCGTTTAATCTTGCCCAGCGCCAGTTCCAGCGCTTTCAGTCACTTTCCGGTAACGGTGCCGTTTCGCGCTCAGAGATGGATGTTCAACGCGCAAATCGCGACTCGGCCCGTGCAGCATTAGACAGTGCCAAAGAGGAGCTGAATTATCTGACGCTGACCGCACCGTTTGATGGCGTTATTGCACGGGTTAATGTGCGTAATCATCAGGTGGTGGCTGCCGGACAGACCATTGCCACTATCAGCCGTACCGAGATGCTCGATGTGGTGTTCACTATCCCCGAACGCCTGTTTACCGCGCTGGACGCCAGTAACGTCGATTATCAGCCGCGGGTACGCATTAACTCCCTGCCGGGTCGCGAATTTACCGCACGTTATAAAGAACACACCACCAATACCGATGCCGGCAGCTTAACCTATCAGGTCACCCTGGTGATGCCACGTCCGGACGATCTGCCTACGGTTGGCGGCTTAAGCGGTACGGTCACCGTCAGCCTAGGTAACTTACCGAATGCTTCGCGTGACACCACCATTATCGTGCCATCGGCGGCGGTATTTAATCCGGACAGCAGCCAGCTGAATCAGGCGCACGTCTGGGTAATCGCGAAAAATGAACAGGGTCTTTACCTGGAAGATCGCAAAGTAAGCGTGGGCCAGATGACCTCGCAGGGTATTGAAATCACTGAAGGCTTACAGGATGGTGAACAGATTGTCGTGGCAGGCGTCGCTGAGTTAAGCGCTCAGCAACCCGTGCGTATCTGGACGCGGGAACGAGGTCTGTAATGGGAATAATTGAGCGCTTTATTCAGAACAATATCCGCATCTGGTTGGCCATTTTATTACTCGGCGTCGGCGGCATTATTGCCCTGTTGAATATCAGCCGGCTGGAAGACCCTGCCTTTACCATTAAAACGGCGGTCGTGGTCACTCAATATCCAGGCGCGTCGGCACAGCAGGTAGAAGAGGAAGTAACGCTACCGCTGGAGAACGCGCTGCAACGGCTGCCGTATCTGGATAATATCACCTCTATTTCCAGCGTCGGCTTATCGCAGATTACCGTTAATATTGACGCCCGTTACCAGGCATCAGAACTGCCGCAAATCTGGGATGAGCTGCGCCGCCGGGTCGGCGATGCCGCCCGGCAGTTCCCGCCGGGCGTCTCTCAACCCTTTGTTAACGACGACTTCGGTGACGTCTACGGCTATTTCTTTGTGCTGTATGGCGACAATTACAACAATCAGGAACTGCGCGATTACGCCGAACAGCTTCGCCGTGAGCTAATCCTCGTGCCTGGCGTCGGCAAAGTGGCGATTGGCGGAGTAATCCCTCAGCAGATCCATGTTGATATTTCGCATGCCAAAATGGCAGCGTTTGGCATTACTCCGGCGCGGCTGGCAGATATTTTAAGCCGCCAGAATATCGTTTCCGACGCGGGCAGCATTACCGTTGGCAGCGAATCGATTCGCCTGCATCCTACCGGCGAATTCCAGAACCTTGACGACCTCGGTAATCTGCTGATTAGCACGCCTGGCAGCACCGGCAGCGTCTATCTGCGTGATATTGCCACCCTCAGCTCCGGCATCAGCGACAGCCCGGATAATATTTATCACGCTAACGGCCGCCCGGCACTGGCGGTCGGCATCTCCTATGTGCCTGGCGTCAATGTGATCAATGTCGGCGAAGCGCTTAATCAGCAACTGAGCCGGATGGAGAGCGGAAAACCAGCCGGTATTGAACTTAAAGTATTCTACGATCAGGCACAGGAAGTGAAGCAGTCGGTCGACGGCTTTATTCTTAACTTCCTGATGGCACTGGCGATTGTTATCGGCACACTGCTGATATTCATGGGGTTAAAAAGCGGTGTAATTATCGCCGCCTCGCTGGCAATTAACGTGCTCGGTACGCTGCTGATTATGTATCTGGCGGGAATCGAGCTACAGCGGGTGTCGTTAGGCGCGTTAATTATTGCGTTAAGTATGCTGGTGGATAACGCCATTGTGGTGGTCGAAGGGGTGCTGGTCGATCGGCAACGCGGCAATAAGCTACTGAAGTCGATTACCCACGTGATTAAACGTTCCGCGCTGCCATTGCTCGGTGCCACGGTGATCGCCATCCTTGCCTTTGCGCCCATTGGCCTGTCACAGGACTCCACCGGCGAATACTGCAAATCACTGTTCCAGGTGCTGCTGATTTCACTGATGCTCAGCTGGCTGACGGCTCTGACGCTGACCCCGGTCTTTATCAAATGGGCATTCCGCAAAGCAGAGCAGACGCCACAGAGTGCGCCGCAGTCTGGCTCACCTTATGACGGCAAACTGTTCCGCGGCTATCGCCGCCTGCTGAGCGCGCTGTTACGCCACAAAACGCTGACCCTGACCACGCTGGTGGCGCTACTGGCACTGTCGCTGTACGGTTTTGGTCAGGTGCGGCAGAACTTCTTCCCGTCGTCAAACACGCCGATTTTCTTTGTCGATCTCTGGATGCCCTACGGCACCGATATCCACTACACCAGCAAAATCGCCAGTGAAATTGAACAGCGGATCAATAAACAGCAAGGGGTGGCCGCGACCGTCACAACCGTTGGCCAGGGCGGGATGCGCTTTACCCTGACCTATAACGGACAACGACAGTACACCAACTATGCGCAGATTATGGTGCGGACTGATAACGAGCAGCGTATTGCCAGCCTGTCACGCGAAATCGAACAGGATATCCAGGCCAACTATCCGGAGGTCAACGAGCGGATTAAACGCATTATGTTCGGCCCTTCCGGCGACAGCGCCATTGAAGTTCGCATTCGCGGCAGCGAGCCGGATGAACTGCGCCGTATCGCCAGCCAGGTTGGTGAGATTATTCAGCGCGAAGGCCGGGTATTTACCGTACGCAATGACTGGCAGGAGCGCAGTAAAATTATCCGTCCGCAGTTCTCACCCTACCTGGGACGTGAACTGGGCGTTGATAAACGCGAAGTCGACAATGCCTTACGCATGAATTTCAGCGGGTCGCCGGTGGGTATTTATCGTGAAGGCTCACGCCTGATGCCAATGCTGTTGCGCACTCCTGATGCCGAGCGCCTGGATGCCAGCCATATCGCTAATATTCAGGTGTGGAGCCAGACGCAGAATCAATTTATTCCGCTGAGTAATGTGGTCAGTGAATTCACTACCGAATGGGAAGATCCGTTAATCATGCGGCGCGACAGGATGCGTATTCTGACGGTGCAGACCGATCCCGATCCGCTAAGCGACGAAACTTCCGGTGACGTGCTGGCGCGTATCCGCCCGCATATCGAAGCGTTACCGCTGCCGCCGGGTTACAGCATTGACTGGGGCGGCGATGAGGAGAACTCCCGTGAAGCACAGGCCGGGCTGTTCAGCACCCTGCCGATCGGTTTCCTGTTAATGTTTATTATTACCGTACTGATGTTCAGCTCACTGAAAAATGCGGTAGCCATCTGGCTGACCGTGCCGCTGGCACTGATTGGCGTCACCTTCGGCTTCCTGCTGACCGGTATTCCCTTCGGCTTTATGGCGCTGATTGGACTGCTCAGTCTGAGTGGTATGCTGATCAGAAACGGTATCGTACTGGTGGATGAAATTAACCAGCAGTTGGCGAGCAAAAGTCAGCACGACGCCATAATTGATGCTGCAACCTCTCGTTTGCGCCCAATTCTGCTGACCGCCTTCACCACCGTACTGGGGCTGGCACCGCTGCTGCGCGATGTGTTCTTCCAGAGCATGGCGGTGGTGATTATGTTTGGTCTCGGGTTCGCCACCGTGCTGACGCTGCTGGCACTGCCAGTGATTTATCAGTGTTTTCATTTGCGGGCCGGAAAAACGCAATAATGAACAGCAGCGGACTGAACCTGATTAAAACCTTAGGTTGCCTGACGGCGGTGACCTTTTTCACCCTTTACAACACTTATGACAACTATTCGTATAACTACAACCAGGCATTAGCCTTTCTGACGTTTATATCGACCATTGCAACGCCACTGTTTTTTGTGGTGGCGGGCTATCTGGATGCCGGTAGCCAGCATTCTCCAGAGTGGCAGCTGAAAAAAATCCGCCGGATTGTGGTGATTTTTCTGTTCTGGTACTCAATTTATTATTTTATTGAACCCTTCTATAAGGGCTATCTGATTCAGCCGTGGTTTGCGCTGGCGCTGGTGATCATCTACTGCTTCCATCCGCTGATTGACTGGCTGATAAAGCGGCGGGTGCTGTGTTTGTCGCTGCTCGGTCTGCTGCTGCTGTTCGCACTCGGTTACGATCTGCAAGCGGTGTCTCCATCGGAACACCGCTGGTTGTCGATTCCCGCCGAGTTTCGCCTCTGGACATGGCTACTGTATTACCTGACCGGGCAACTGCTGTTTGACCCGGCCATCGCCGCTTTTTACACCCGCCCACGCGTGGCGAAAGCCGCGCTGATCGCCGTGCCCTTTGTCTATGTTTTTACCTGGCTCTACGAAAAACACTTTTTCTTTGCCCTGTTCCGGGTAGAACGTGACGGTTATATCCTCACCGGTTCACAAGTTTATATTCTGGTGGTGCTGATCATTATTGCTATTAACGGGCTGAATATCTCGGAAAGTCTGAATCGAATCTCTGCCACCCTCAGTAAGACGATGACCGGCGTCTATATTCTGCACTACTCGTTTTTTAATCTGCTGATCCAGTGGATCAGCATTACCTCACTGGCATCCAAACTGTTTACTATCCTGCTGACTTTTTTGCTGTCGGTAATGCTGACGCTGCTCATGCTGCAGTTTAAGGTAACCAAACGGCTGGTGTCATTCTGACCCTCCAGCCGCCCAGCGTCTGAAGCGCCGATCACCTTCAGACGCGCTCCTCTTCCTTCTCCGGCTCGATTTCCGCATCGTCCACCCGTTCATCCTCTTCTTCGCTATTCACCATGGCTGACTGAATCTCTTCTTCATCAATCGTCGGGTTCAGCGCGGCAGCCAGAGGCGAACTGGCCAGACTGTCCGGCACCAGCACGTGAGGAAACTGCGTTTCGTCGGCAGGCGTGACCGAAGAGACTTTCTGCCAGCTGAGGGCTGCGATCACTACGCCGCAAAGACAGAAGAATGAATAGAGCATATTGCCGCCGAGCGGCTGCATCAGCGCACCGGTCAGCAGCGGCCCGATACAGGCACCGACGCCAAATGCCATCAGCAGACAGGCGGTCAGCGACACGCGCCGCTCGGGAACCACCTGGTCATTGGCTATCGCCACCGCCAGCGGATAGAGCGAAAACTGCATCATACTGGCGGCAAAAGCCAGCCCGACGGTCAGCGCGAACGGGAAAGAGACCGGCAATGCCAGCGGGCTGGCTGCCAGCGCAAACAGCAGCGCGGTAATAAACAGCAGGCGATTACGATCGACCCGATCTGACAGCCAGCTCAGCGGGAATTGCGAAATTAAACCGGCAAAAATGGTGATGCCCATAAATATCCCGGTGAGATGGGTGCCGAACCCCAGCTGGCTGACATACACCGGCGCCATGCCGTAAAAGCCACCAACTACCATGCCGATAACCAGCGTCATGACCAGAATTCGCGGAATAGTTTTGAAAAAGTACCCCAGCTCCATTGGCGCGGGTGACATCGGCTGGGCATTGGTACGGGTTGTCAGCGCAATCGGCACCAGGCAAAGCGCAAAACAGAGCGCGACGATCATCAGGCTGGTCAGGCCAAAGCCGCTCTGTACCACCAGAATAAACTGACCGGCGGACAGACCAAGATAGGTCGCTACCATATACAGGCCAAAGATCACCCCGCGCTGACCCACTTCTGCCTGATCGTTCAGCCAGCTTTCCAGCACCATGTACTGGCACATCATGCACAGGCCGATAACCATTCGCAGGAAAATCCACAGCGGCAGATAGTCGGTCAGGCCATGCCCGAGCACCGAGGCGGTAATCACCCCGGCGCAGGATACATAAGCACGAATATGACCGACGCGGGCAATCAGGTTATGCCCGACCTTGCCGCCAATCACCAGGCCAATATAGTTGGCCGCCGTAATTCCCCCGATCAACGCCCCGCTCACCTGCTCGTGAGCCAGACGTAAAGAGACGTAGGTTGTCAGTAAACCGGAACCTAACAGCATTAATAACGTGGTGGTGTAGAGCGGTAAAAATGTTCTGAGGACTTTCTTCATTACGTCTCCCTGTAGCCTTAAGTCCGGTGAGATGATAAACCTTCCCGCTATCGTAGTATCAATTCCGCATAACCAGCAAATCGACAAGCGATATTCGGATTTCTGGAAACGATAAGTCGAACATTTAGTGAACTACTTCACTCTTCCAGACAAAAGTTTACAGAATCGTTCGTGCCGCTTTGTGCAAATTCACATCACTGTCAACCTGACCTCTGACTCACCAGATGGGATAGTGGACGCTAATTGCGACCATTAACCGGCGGCGTCTTTGTGCAACTGCCTCAGGCTTTTCCCGCCGCCAGCATTAATGATTATCCCGGTAAATCATCTGATTTGGATGAAATTGAAGGGGCCGTTATGACAGGACATGACAATGCAGCGGTACGGAGTGCGAACCGCAAGTTCTTTGCCCGCATTATTCCGCTGTTAATGCTGATGCTGATAATTAACCAGATCGATCGTTCGAATATCGGTTTTATCAAACATCAGCTGGAACTGGATGTCGGGATCAGCACCGCGGCATTCGGTTTCGGCGCGGGGCTGTTTTTTATTGGCTACGCGCTGTTTGAAGTGCCCAGTAATATCCTGCTGGATAAACTGGGCGCACGCACCTGGCTGACGCGTATTATGATCACCTGGGGCGTGGTGGTGTTTGCCACCGGATTTATTCAGACCCCAACCCAATTCTATATCGCCCGTTTTCTGCTCGGCATCGCCGAAGCCGGTTTCTTTCCCGGCCTGCTGTTTTACTTCCGTAAATGGGTACCTAATGTGTATCGCGGGCGTGCCACCGCCCTGATACTGAGCAGTTCAGCCGCCGCTTACCTGTTGTCCGGGCCGATTACCGGTGGACTGCTGGAGATGCATGATTTTCTCGGCATTGCCGGCTGGAAATGGGTGTTGTTTATCGAAGGTGCCATCTCGGTATTAGTGGGTATTTTTGCGATTGGCTGGCTGGTTTCCGCTCCGGAAAGTGCAAAGTGGCTGACGCCGCAGGAAAAAACTGCCCTGAACAGCACGCTGGCCGAAGAGTCAACCTCACGCGATCGCACCTCACGCGAAGTTTCAAAGTGGAAGCTGCTGTTCGAAGGGCAGATGGCCTATCTCTGTTTCCTGTTTTTTACCATGTGTATGACCGGCTATACCCTGGTTTTCTGGCAACCACAGATCATCGCGCGTATCGGAGGGCTGTCACCGTTTGAAGTTGGGCTGCTGACCTCGGTACCCTGGCTGTGTGCGATCATCGCCATCAATATTCTTGGCCGACTGGCTGACCGCTTTCATCATCGACGCGAACTGATGCTGTCGATTGCGTTGGTGGTGACGGCCATCGGCACCTTCCTTTGCGCGACGGGCAGCCCGATTTTCGGCCTGCTGGCACTGTGCATCGTCTGCGTCGGCAGCAAGTCCAGCGCGGTGCTGTTCTGGCCTATTCCACAGGCTAACCTGCCGTCCAGCATTGTGGCTCCGGGTATCGCCCTGATCAATTCGCTGGGAAATTTAGGCGGCTTTTTTGCCCCGACGGTATTTGGTTATCTCGAACTGAAAACCGGCAGCACCATGGGTGGACTGATGGGGCTGAGCGCCTTCTCGGTCTTTGCCGCCATTACGCTGTTGTTTGTTAAAACGCGCCCTAAACCTGTTGCGATGGAGAAGTCACCAAATGTCTGATTCGCCCGTCATCACCGACGTCAAAGTTATTCCGGTCACCGGTTACGACAGCATGCTGTTAAACATCGCTGGTGCGCACAGCTGCTTTTTCTCACGCGTATTGCTGGTGATCACCGACAGCGCCGGCCATAGCGGCGTCGGTGAAATTCCCGCCACTCAGGTGGTACAAAAAATTCTGCAAAATGCCGCGCCTTTCCTGATCGGGCAGAAAATTACCCGGCTGAATGCGCTGGTGGCCGAAATGCACCAGCGCGATCTTAACGGTGAGCATCCGGATATGCTGCGGTTTCCGCAGGCGCGCGCCTGGGATCTGGAGCGGCATTACAATGCGGTGGCAGCGGTTGAAGCCGCGCTGCTGGATTTAATGGGCCAGTTTCTTAATGAGCCGGTGGCAGAGCTACTGGGTGCTGGCAAACAGCGCGATGAGATTCCGGTGCTGGGCTATCTGTTTTATATCGCCGATCGCCAGCGGGCGGATATGCCCTATCAGCCCGGCCGACAGGATCAACACCCCTGGTATCACCTGCGCCACCAGCAGGCGATGGGCATCGAAGATGTGGTGCGGCTGGCCGAAGCGGCGCAGGATCTTTATGGCTTTAAGGACTTTAAGCTGAAAGGCGGCGTACAGCGCGGCGAAACCGAAATCGAAACCGCGGTAGCGCTGAAAAAACGCTTTCCTGAGGCGCGGGTTACCGTCGATCCAAACGCCAGCTGGTCGCTTGAACAGGCGATTACGCTGTGTCGCGGTATGGGCGATGTACTGTCGTATGTCGAAGATCCCTGCGGCGCAGAGCAAGGCTATTCCGGGCGTGAAACTCTCGCCGAGTTTAAACGCGCCACGGGATTACCGGTCGCGACCAATATGATTGCCAATGACTGGCGACAGCTTAATCATGCGCTACAGCTGAACGCCATTGATATTCCGTTAGCCGATCCGCATTTCTGGACGATGCGCAGCGCGGCCACTGTCGGACAGCTGTGCCATGAATGGCGACTGACAATGGGCTGCCACTCCAATAACCACTTCGATATTTCACTGGCGATGCTGGCACACCTTGGCGCGTCTGCACCGGGCGAGATCACTTCGTTCGATACCCACTGGATTTGGCAGGACGGGCAATACTTAACCAAAGAACCGCTGCAAATCCGTAACGGTAAAATCAGCCTGCCTGATAAACCCGGTTTCGGTATTGAACTTGACTGGGAAAAAGTGGAAGCGGCCAACCGTTTATATAACAGCCTGCCGGTTAAAGATCGTGATGATACGCTGCCGATGCAGTATCTGATCGATGGCTGGCAGTTTAATCCAAAGCAAGCCACGCTGCTGCGTTAACATCCGCTCGGACAGCGAAACAAGACATCCAGCGGGAGCCGTTTTCGGCTCCCACTCTGATGGCATACCGACTATTGCGCTGTCAGTGAGTAAACAGCGTAAAAGTACCCGCATAGTAATTTACCATCCAGCCGACGTAACCAATCCATACCAGCATCATCAGACCTAAAGCGAATTTACCTGTCATGTTCCTGTCCCCTGTTTCATCAATTTATTGAGAAATTGTTGTTTGTCATAAGAGTGACAGGACGCCTGATGGCGAATATTGCGCAGGATCAATTTAAAGCGTAATTGTGCAAAAGTTGCTAAACAGAGGTTAGCAAACGGTTACCCCTATTTTTTGAGGGGAGTTTTCGGGATAGAATAACCACCATAAAAAATAATTAATTTTTCCGTCATGCGGAAAAAATTCGGGCGTCTCGCCCGGGCATTGTCGTCTATCAGAGCCAGGAAATGAAAAATAAACATCCCTTTCCAGGCGCGGAAGTATCACTTTCGCGTCGTAAGGTATTGATGGCAGGTGCAATAATCCTCGCCAGCGGCATTACAACATCCGCACTCCCTGCATTTGCTTTACCCTCACAATCAGAACAACTCACCTCCTTTATGCAGTTGTCACGCCTGTTGGTCAATCACCAGCTGGATGACGGCGTGGGCCAGCGGATGCTGGCCCTGCTGATCGAAGAGAATCCTACTCTGGCTGATTCCATCCGGCAGATTCTGGCGATTGCTCATCAGCATCAGGCGACACGGGTTGAAGATTTCTTTGCGGCGATACCGCAAGGCCCGCTCAACGAGCTGGCCCATAAGATTATCTTTGGCTGGTATACCGGCAGTCTTGAGCCGACGCGCTCCGCGAAAACTTTCGCCTTTGAACAGGCGCTGAGTTATCACACCACGCTGGATGTGATCACGATTCCATCTTATGGGCTGAGTGGCCCGAATAACTGGAGTCGTCCCAATACACCGGTCGCAAATATGCCCCGTTTCTGATCCCCTGATAAAAGCAGATTTTTATGGCAACTCCTTCTGAATCCACCGTGGTAATCGTTGGAACCGGCGTCGTTGGCGTGGTGATCGCCGAACAGCTTCTTGATGCCGGTATTTCCGTACTGATGCTGGAAGCCGGTCCTCGGGTTTCTCGCGCAGAGATCGTTGAAAACTATCGTAATCTTCCCATGGCGGCAAAAGGTAACCCCATTGAATGTTACCCGTCGCGCAAGTGGGCACCACACCCGGAACCCGCAGGTGCCGGTAAAGGCTATCTGCAGTTAAGCGGCAGCGACTCCTATGCACAAAGCTATGTTCGCTACGCGGGCGGCTCGACCTGGCACTGGGCCGGAACCTGCTGGCGACTGACGCCAGATGATATGCAGTTACACACCCGCTATGGCGTTGGCCGCGACTGGCCGTTTGACTATCAGACGCTGGAACCCTACTACGTGCGCGCCGAATATAAGCTGGGTATTTGCGGCCCGGATGAACCCGCGTTGCAGTGGCCGCCACTGCGTTCCAAACCCTATCCAATGAAAGCGTTGCCGTTTGGTCCAGGCGAAAGCCGTTTTACCGAGGTGGTAAAAACCCTCGGTTATCACAATATTCCCTGCGCTCAGGCGCGCAACAGCGGCATTTCTTATGATGAGCGCCCGGCCTGCTGCGCCAATAATAACTGTGTGCCGGTATGTCCGGTCGGGGCCAAGTATGATGCCGCCACGGCACTGTCGCGCCTTGAGTCTAAAGGGGCAGTGATTATCGATAACGCCGTGGTATGGCGCGTCGAAACTGACAGCCGTAATCAGGTTGCCGCGGTACATTATTATGACCAGCACAAGCAGACGCATCGCGTGGGCGGCAAGCTGTTTATCCTCGCCTGTAACGGCCTGGAAACGCCAAAACTGCTGCTAATGTCAGCCGATGAGCGCAATCCAAATGGCCTGGCAAACAGTTCCGATCAGGTTGGCCGTAATATGATGGATCACCCGCAGATTACCATGACGGTGACGCTGCAGGAGCCGTTCTGGGCCGGTGTTGGCCCGGTGGTTAATAGCGGAATTATGGAAACCTCGCAGGGAGATTTCCGTGCACAGCACGCCGGTGCCTATTTCCGTTTTAACAACTTCGCACGTAACCGTTTTGTCACCTTTGGCGCGCTGAAAAAAGGGCTGGTCGGTCAGGCACTGGATGAAGAGATCCGCCGGATGACCGCCTGCACCGCCGATATTGTTATGGCGCATGAAATTCTGCCGGATCCTAATAACCGCCTGACGCTCTCAGACGAGAAGGACTGGTTGGGACTGCCTAAGCCCGCGATTCACTATGATGTCGGCGATTACGTGCGCCGCTCCGCAGAGCAGTATTCGCTGCCTATCGCACGCAAAATTGCTGAGGCGATGGGGGCCACAGAGGTGAAGTTCTCCACCCAGTTTAATCAGAGTAAACACATTATGGGCGGCACCATTATGGGTAACGATGCGGCTCATTCGGTGGTTGACGCCGACTGTCGCGCCCACGACCATGCCAACCTGTTCCTGCCCGGCGGCGGCGCGATGCCAAGTACCGCTTGTGGCAACAGCACCCTGACGATGGTTGCCCTCGCCTTTAAAGCATCCGATGCCATTCTCCAGCAGCTCCAGGAGAAAGCATCATGAAATATTCCCTGCTGATGTTACTGGGCATAACGCTGTTCAGCAGCGCTGCATCGGTTGAAAGCGATCTGACGCTGATTAAAAAAGGCGAATATCTGGCGGTGGCCGCCGACTGCACCGCCTGCCATACCGCCTCATCCGCACAGCCATTTGCCGGTGGCAAAGTGATTGCTTCGCCAGTGGGCGAGATTATTGCTACCAATATTACGCCGTCAGCCACAGACGGTATTGGTCACTACAGCGAGCAGCAATTCTCCGCTGCGCTGCGTAAAGGGATCCGTGCAGACGGTGCCAATCTCTATCCGGCAATGCCTTACACCGCTTATGCCACGCTGACCGATGACGATATCCACGCGCTGTACGCTTACTTTATGTCAGGCGTGCAGGCGGTGGATAAAGCTACCGCGACCACTCAGTTGCCGTTCCCGCTGAATATCCGCTTTTCGATGAAGTTCTGGAACGCGCTGTTTCTGAAACCTGCCGGTTACACTGCCGATACTTCGCAGTCGGCCAGCTGGAATCGCGGTCGCTATCTGGCAGAAGGGGCAGCCCATTGTAGTACCTGCCATACCCCACGCGGCTTCTTAATGCAGGAGAAGCAGGATCAGGCGCTAACCGGTGCCCAGGTTGGCCCCTGGTATGCGCCCGATATCACCGCCAATCCGCTAAGTGGAATTGGTCAGTGGTCGCGGGAAGAGCTGGTCACCTACCTGCGCACCGGCCGGCTGGTAGGCAAAGCGCAGGCGGCGGGCAGTATGGCAGAAGCTATCACCCACAGCTTCCAGCATCTTACCCGTCAGGATCTGAATGATATCGCTGAATACATTCAGAGCGTGCCGGGCAATCCGACCGCAACAACCGGTCAGTCGCGCTTTGAACAGGGTCATCCGGGGAACGCGCTGGCGACTTTCCGTGGCAAGCCGTTTAGCGCGCCAGTCGATGACGAAGGCGCCCGACTCTATTCGGGTAACTGTGCCTCCTGCCACGGCATCAACGGCCAGGGGACTGCCGACGGTTTTTATCCCAGCCTGTTCCATAACTCGGCAACCGCCGAATCTAATCCGTCGAATCTGATCGCCACTATTTTATTTGGGGTCGAGCGCAACACGGCAGAAGGCGATGTGTTTATGCCACCGTTTGGCGATCAGCCGAATGCTCTTAATCATCTGAACGACAATCAGGTAGCAGCGCTGTCCAACTTTATACTTCGAATGTATGGCGATGCTGCACAGACGGTAACGGCTCAACAGGTGGCGGTCATTCGTCAGGGAGGCCCGACGTCACCGCTGGTGATGCTGGCGCAGATTGGCGTCGGCGCAGGTGTGCTGGTGATAGTCGCCGTGATGATTGTGCTGTGGTATCGCCGCAAGCGTAAAACCGCCTGATACGCGATTGCTGGATTATCCTGTTCGCCACCAGAGACGTCGCCTTCGGGCGGCGATTTTATGAGAAAAATAATACGATGAAACAATACACACGCAGACGCGTTCTTAAGCTGGCCGGAGTTGTAGCACTGACCGGCATCGCGGGGAAAATCCTGCCGCTGCCGAAGCTGAATGCCGCAATGCCAACACGTCACACGCAAGGGCTGGCCGATCTGTTGCAGATATCCCGTCAACTGACAATGCAGACCTCACTGAATGAAGCCGTCGGCCTGGCACTGTTTAATGCGCTGCAACTGATACAGCCGAATATTTCTCAGGAACTGGGGCAGTTAAAACAGCTGCTGGCGCAGCAACCCGAGCTGCTGGAACAGCCGCTGCTGAGCTTCCCGGAAAGCAATGCCAGCGAGGAGAAACTGGCAAAGACCATCCTCGCAGGCTGGTACAGCGGTGTGGTGGGTAAAGGTAAGCAGGCAATTTATATCACTTACGTCAACACCCTGGCTAACCAGCTGGTCGCCGACAAACTCGTGCCGCCGAGCTTCTCTTACGGGCCTTGCGGTAGCTGGCAGCAAAAACCTTAAAATCAATTATTTAGAGTAATGTCATTGATGGATAAAAATAATTCTGCCGACGTCGTGGTGATTGGTGCCGGTGTTTGTGGCTCCCTGCTAGCCACCCGCCTGGCCAAAGCCGGTAAATCGGTATTGCTGCTGGAATCCGGCCCGAAAGTCGGGCGTGCTGAACTGGTTGAGCGCTTTCGTGAGTCGGCGTTTAAGTCCGACTTTATGTCACCCTATCCGTACTCGGAACTGGCACCGCAACCGCGCTTTACGCCAGAACCCAACCATTATCTGGAACAGACCGGACCACACGCTTTCCAGGCGCAGTATATTCGTATGTTTGGCGGTACCAGCTGGCACTGGGCGGCGCAGCTCTGGCGCTATCTGCCCAACGACTTTCGTCAACACAGCGTCTACGGCATTGGTAAAGACTGGCCAATCAGCTATGACGACCTGGAAGACTATTACTATCAGGCCGAAGTGATTGCCGGTGTTGGCGGCTCAATGGATACCGGTTCGCCACGCGCCAAACCGTTTCCGATGGAGCGCGTTCCTGCTTCCTGGCTGCAACAGCGCGTTACCGAACGTCTGGCACCGGATTTTAAAGTGCTGGATGACTGCACCGGACGCAACAGCCACAGCTACGATGGTCGTCCGGCCTGCTGCGGCAATAACAACTGCATGCCGCTGTGTCCGATTGACGCGCAATACCATGGCGGTATCGCCGCCAGTCAGGCAGAAGCGTCCGGAGTGAAGATAGTGACCGAAGCGGTGGTGTATAAACTGGAACATGACAGTCAGGGCAAGATTACTGCCGTCCATTACTATGACTGGGAAAAAGTCAGTCATCGCGTCACCGGCCAGACATTTGTTCTGTCGGCAAACGCCATTGAGACGCCGAAATTACTGCTGATGTCCACCAGCGAGAAATTCCCGACCGGCATTGCCAACGCCAGAGATAATGTTGGCCGCAACCTGTGCGATCATCCGGCGATTGGCATTACCTTCGACGTAGATGAACCGATCTGGCCTGGCCGTGGCCCGGTCAGCCCAAGTTCCATCGGGCAGTTCCGCGACGGTGATTTCCGCTCAGAACATGCACCGTTCCGTATTGATATCTCTAACGCCTCGCAGGTGGCTGCCGTCACCAAAGAGCTGCTGGCCGAAGGCTACTACGGTAAGAATCTTGAAGAGCAGATTCGCTTTCGTGCCGCTCGCCGCCTGAGCATCAAGAATGCCCTTGAGCAGCTGCCGGACCGCAATAACCGCGTCACGCTTAGCGACAAAAAAGATGCGCTTGGTCTGCCAACGCCCGCGCTTTACTGGAGTATGGATGACTACGTGTTGAAAGGCACCGAAGTCACGCGCCAGTGTTACGACCAGATTGCGGCAAAACTGGGCGCGACCAATATCAAACACAGCAAAAGCGGTGCGTTCTCAAACCGTCAGCATATCACCGGCACGCTGTCGATGGGCCTCGATCCAGCCAACAGCGTCACCGACCAGTGGGGCCGCGCCCACGATCATCAGAACCTGTTTATGGTCGGCACCGGCGTAATGCCAACGGTGGGAACCTGTAACGTAACACTGACGGCGATGGCACTGGCGTTAAGAACCGCCGATAAAGTGCTTGAGGAGACTCAACATGGGTAAGCGGTGGAGAAAAGTGCTGCCGTTGGCAGCCGTGTTGCTGGCGATGAACAGCAGTATCGCGGTTGCCAGCGCAGATCAGAGTGAATTAATTAAACGTGGGGAATACCTGGCGATTGCCGGTGACTGTGGCGCATGCCACAGCGACGAAGGCAAAGCGGCGTTCAGCGGCGGGCATCCGATTGTCAGCCCACTCGGCACCATTTACAGCACCAATATCACGCCATCGCTTAGCGCCGGGATCGGCAACTATACCGAGCAGCAATTCGCCGACGCGCTGCGTAAAGGGGTACGCGGCGATGGCAGTCAGCTGTATCCGGCAATGCCTTACACCGCTTATGCCACGCTGACCGATGAAGATGTCTCCGCGCTTTATGCCTATTTTATGCATGGCGTAGAGGCGGTCGATACGCATCCGCAAGCCACGGCGCTGCCCTTCCCGTTTAACCTGCGCTTCTCGATGGCGGCGTGGAATTTGCTGTTCCTGAATGAGAAACCGTTTACGCCAGACAGCGCACATTCCGCAGAGTGGAACCGCGGTGCTTATCTGGTAAACGGTCTGGCGCACTGCAGCACCTGCCACACACCGCGTAACTTTTTAATGGCGGAGAAGCAGGATCAGGCGTTATCCGGCGCATCACTCGGTACCTGGTATGCGCCAAATATCACGCCAGACAGCCAACATGGCATAGGTAACTGGAGCCGTCAGATGCTGGCGGAATACCTGATGACCGGCCACACCAGCAATGGTGCTACGGCGGGCGGCCCGATGCTGGAGGCTATCGACAAGAGCTTCTCGCGGATGACGCCAGAAGATATTAATGCGATGGCCGCTTATCTTTTACCTGATGATAAGCAGCACGGCACTGCGCCCTCACCGGAGGGATTAACACCGGTTCGCGGCGATGACACACCACAAGCATTGTCGAAGCTGAGTCGCGGTGAAAGTATTTACCGTAACAACTGCGCCTCCTGCCATAACTTATCGGGTACCGGACTGAACGGTTTACCGGCGCTGGCAGGCAATCCGGTGCTGGATAAACCCAACGCGGATAACGTGGCAATGGCGATACTGGATGGCGTCTGGCCTGAGCACCGACAGGGCATGATCGGCTTCCGGCATGAGCTTAACGATAGCCAGATTGCTGACGTCACCAACTATCTGATGAGCGATATTGCTCACCGCAACGTGCAGATAAGCGCTGAGCGGGTTGCAGAACTCCGCCAGGGCGGTGCGACCTCACCGCTGCTGTTAATGGCACGAGGCGGCATGATTGCTGGTGCAGTAGTGGTAGTAATTCTGCTGATGTGGTTACTCTGGCGTCGTCGTCATCAATAATCGTTAAATCCGATTAATTTCGCCTCATCCGGGGCGAAATTAATCAGCTTATCCCTCGCTATCGCGCCAACTCCACTAAGTTTGTAGTACAAAGTTGAGGAAAAATCTGGCAATCACGGTAAAGTACGCTGTCAGATATTTTGCCAGGGAGAGCGTATGGCCATCGCTAAAACCGACCGAATTATTACCACTCTCGGCAGCCAGATTGTCAGCGGCAAATATGTGCCGGGCACCTCGCTGCCAACCGAAGCTGAACTCTGTGAAGAGTTTGCCACCTCGCGCAATATCATTCGTGAAGTGTTTCGCTCACTGACGGAAAAGCGGCTGGTGGAGATCAAGCGCTATCGTGGTGCTTTTGTTGCGCCGCGTAGCCAGTGGAATTTCCTTGATACTGAAGTGCTGCAATGGGTGCTGGATAATCAATACGATCCGCAGCTGATTGCCGCCATGAGCGAGGTCCGTAACCTGGTTGAGCCAGCGATTGCTCGCTGGGCCGCCGAACGCGCAACCTCCAGTGACCTGACGCTGATTGAAACTGCGCTGAATGATATGGTGGCGAATAATCAGGATCGTCAGGCGTTTAACGAGGCCGATATCCGTTATCACGATGCCGTGCTGCACGCTGCTCACAACCCGGTTTTACAGCAGCTAAATGTGGCGATTCGCTCGCTACAGCGCGTGGTGTTTGAGCGAACCTGGATGGGTGATGCCGCAAATATGCCGAAAACGCTTCAGGAACATAAAATCCTGTATGACGCGATTCGCCATCAGAATCCTCAGGCTGCCGAGCAGGCGGCGCTGGCGATGATCGCCAGCTCTACCCAACGGCTAAAAGATATTTCCTGAGTATCCAGCTTTCAGGAGCGGGACGTTTTCCGCTCCTGTAATCAAAAGATATTAGCGGATAACGGCTGGAAACCGTACAGATATGACCAGCAACATTATTCAGCTGATTTTCTGGTGTAACGGCCTGCACTGAAACGCCCCAGGCGCGCCGCGGCTCAAATATAAAACCAAACAGCGGCACGCATAGTTGGGATAAAAGATAAATCGGTTGGCTATCGGTAAAAATCTTTCTTAGCCGTTGGTTCCATTAATCTCCAGCGCCTTACAGGTAAAGTAAGATCCGCACACGCATAACATCACCGGAACAAAATAATCGTGGTCCATATGGGTAAACTCCATGATCAGCACCACTGCGGTAAACGGCATTTGCATTGATGCGGCAAGAAATGAAGCGCCACCCACCAGAGCGTAGCTGCTGCCGTCTCCGCCCGGCATCACGGTTTGCCACGCGGTAAACAGCAAAATACTGAGCAAGGCGCCAACGGTCAGCCCGGGCGTCAGTAATCCGCCCTCAGCCCCGGCGCGCAGTACCGCCAGGATAACCACCAGCTTCAGCACCAGCAGAATCGCCGCCAGCCAGAGATCAAGGCTACCATTTAGCGCCAACTGCATCGGCCCTTTGCCATTACCCGGCAGTTGCGGAAAGAACAAACTTAGCCCGGCCAACAGCGTAAAAGCCAGCAGGCTGTAAACCGGCATTTGCCAGTTGGTTTTCACCTGACGCCGCACACCGGTAGTCAGCTTACGAAAAACCCACGCCGCAGCGCCAAGAATTGGCCCGGCAATCAGCGCCCACCACACCAGAGAGTGAGTAACCTCACCGGCAGCAAATTGATATTGCGATTCATTACCCAGACCAAAAGTCGCCACCCAGGCCGCAATCGCCGAGGTAAGCATTGCGGCCAGCGCGCTTTCCCAGCGGAACGAGACCAGTAATACTTCGAGAGTAAATACCGCTCCGGCCAGCGGCACATTATAGACCGCCGCCAGTCCGGCTCCGGCACCACAGGCCAGCAGAATGCGGGAATCTTCCAGCGATAATCCCAGACGGCGTGCTACCACTCCGGCGGTCAGCGCACCGACTTCACGCGGCGCAACCTCCCGCCCTAAAGGAGAACCGAGCGCTACGGTAATAATTTGCAGCAGCGCATGAATTAACGTGGTGAAAAAAGGCATCGTCTTACCCGGATCCTTCACCACCGCGCTGATTGAAACCCGCGGCTTTCCGAAGCGCGCCAGCAGCCACCAGCCACATCCGGCAACCAATCCGGCCCCGACAATTACCGCAAAACGCCGTTGCGCACTGGCATCCGTTACCCCTTGCAAAAAGGACTCGGTGCCCACCACCTCATCCATGCTGTAGCCAAAAGCCAGATGCTGGATAGCATGAAGTAATAATGCCAGCAGCATCGCGCCCAGTCCGGCGATGATACCGGTCAGCACCAGTGCCAAAAGTCGATGAAAAACCAGGTTACCGCTGGTGACTTGTGTCATAAGTTCAAAGCCTTAACTAATAGATTGGCTAACTATAACCCGAAACAGAGGTATCGAGGCTAACAACAACTTTCTGTTGGCTGGCGATCTGCACCTCACATTGGTTTATTCTCTCTTCAGCTTCATTAGCGCTTTTTTCACTGTCACATTGCAAAGTGACAAAGAGGCTCTATAGTTCGTTGGTGATTTTTTACGAGGAACACCCATGAGATTCAAAGGATTAACTAAAGGTTTCTTTATCCTTATATTGTTTATTGTCACCATCGCCTTCTTCGATGTGCTTGCACCTTATTACTCCGCTATTTTATGGGCAGCCATCCTGGCAGTGATTTTCCATCCATTAAAATCAAAAATCCGCCAGAAACTGGGGGATAAAAACGGACTGGCGGCATTTGTCACCTTACTGGTAATTTGCCTGATTGTTTTCACGCCATTGGCAATCATTGCCTCTTCACTGGCGTTTGAAATTAATACGGTTTACAACAAACTACAGGGTAATAATACGCAATTTCCGGCGGTGCTCGCCGAGCTGTTGCAGCATCTGCCAGGCTGGGCCAGGAACTTCCTTGCCGAGAATAACCTTGATAATGCCGCTGACATTCAGCAGAAACTTTCCGACGTGGCGCTGAAAGGCGGACAATATCTTGCCGGCAGTGTGTTCCTGATTGGTAAGAGTACTTTCAGTTTTACTATTGGCTTCGGCATTATGCTGTACCTGCTGTTCTTCCTGCTGAAGGACGGTTCGTACCTGGTACGCCTGATTCTTGAGGCGCTGCCGCTTTCTACCCACGTGAAGCATCATCTGTTTATGAAGTTTGCCGCCGTCTCGCGGGCAACGGTTAAAGGAACGGTGATAGTCGCGGTGGTACAGGGTGCGCTCGGCGGGATTGCCTTCTGGATTACCGGCATTGACGGCAGCGTATTGTGGGGCGCGCTGATGGCATTCCTGTCACTGATCCCGGCAGTGGGTTCAGCGATTATTTGGGTACCGGCAGCCATCTACTTCTTCGCCACCGATATGCTGTGGCAGGGCATATTTATCGTACTGTTCTTCGTGGTGGTTATCGGCCTGGTGGATAATATCTTGCGTCCGCTGCTGGTCGGCAAAGATACCAAAATGCCGGACTATATGATTCTGATTGCCACCCTTGGCGGTATGGAAGTATATGGCATTAACGGCTTTGTTATCGGTCCACTCATTGCAGCGCTGTTTATTGCCTGCTGGAACCTACTGTCAGGCCGCGATAATGCCGAGAACGCGGAAGAGATAGGTGATGAGTTTATTGAAGAAGGGAAAAATCATCCGGTGGAGTAAATTGTTCGGGTGATTAATTTACTGTAAAAAAAACGGGCCCTTAGTTGGGTCCGTTAATCACGATATAACCTAGGATACTCGCATTGTGAATGCCTGATTCAATTTATATCTTTATGCCATTAAGATTCTCGCCCTGCTCTGCTGACTTTTACTAACCTCACCGCAAAATCCTGATGCCACCAGCCAGCCCTACAGCTCAATCGGTTTATCACATGAGTAAAATAAGCTCTATGCTTACTGATTACCCATCCCATTAATCAACTGGAGTCTGCATGGCACACACAAAACATGCTCTGATTATCGGCGCTTCACGTGGTATCGGGTTAGGCCTGGCGAACACGCTGGCTGAACGCGGCTGGCAGGTCAGCGCTACAACCCGTAACAGCATTCCTGAATGTCACGCCGCCATCAACTGGCTGACGCTGGATATCAACGATGCAGCTCAGCTCAGTAGCGTTAAGCAGACGCTGGGCGATAGCCAGTTTGAGGTCATTTTTATTAATGCTGGCGTATTCGGTCCGGATCATCAGAACTTACTCCAGACCAGTGATGAAGCGCTTTTTTCCCTGTTTGTCACCAATACCTTTTCTCCACTGCGCTGCGCTGCAGAACTGCTGCCGCTGTTAGCGCCGGATAGCGGGATTCTGGCTCTGATGTCTTCGCAGCTTGCCAGCCTGAATGAAAATCCGTCCGCCACTTATCCGCTCTACTCCGCCAGTAAAGGCGCGCTGAATATGCTGTCACGCGAGCTGAGTAAGAGTACCGAACAGCAAGGTCAGACGCTGCTGTGCGTGCATCCGGGATGGGTACAGACGGATATGGGCGGAGCCGAAGCCACTCTGACCATCAGTGAAAGTGTCAATGGCATAGCCGACCAGCTGGATAGCTGGCGCGGTAAAGGCGGCCATCATTTTATCGATTATGCCGGTAAGCAGCTTGCCTGGTAGTCGATAAGTAAAACAAAGCGGGTTTTAGTGAGTCGTAGGCGACTCAGGATGATTGATTAAAACCCGTATTAATCCACTATCTCCTTACATCCATCACCATTCTTACCGCCAGCCCAGCCTTACGCCCCTGACAAATAGAGCGCGACAGCAGATAAATCATATTTGGCCCGGGCGTCAGCACCAGGCCAAGGGCGATAGCAGCAAAAGGTAACCATTGGCTTAGCGTCATTCGTTTTTCCCTGCCAGCGCTGAAAATTATCCGCGAATCGTATCGTCGCCGTAAGCAATCCATTTGTAGGTAGTCAGTGCTTCCAGCCCCATCGGGCCACGCGCATGCAGTTTCTGCGTGCTGACCGCCACTTCCGCGCCTAAACCAAACTGGCCGCCGTCGGTGAACCGGGTGCTGGCATTCACATACACCGCCGATGAATCGACCTGTTTTACGAAGCGATCGGCGTTCTGGATGCTGCGAGTCAGAATCGCGTCAGAGTGCTGGGTGCCATGTTCGCGGATATGCGCAATAGCCTCATCCATATCTGCGACAACTTTGACGTTAAGATCCAGCGACAGCCACTCGTCGTTGTAGTCGGCATCTTTTACCGCCACCACCTCTGCCGGGCCAGCCTGCAAAGTGGCAATGGATTTTTCGTCGGCGTGCAGTTTGATGCCCTCTTCCGCCATCCGGCGGCTGAGTGCTGGCAGAAAATCAGCCGCAATCGCCTGGTCAATAAGCAGCGTTTCCACCGAGTTACAGGCGCTCGGGCGCTGTTTCTTGGCGTTAACGATCACTTTCATCGCCGCATCCCGCTCAATCGATTGATCGACAAAGATATGGCAGACGCCGATGCCGCCGGTAATCACCGGAATAGTCGACTGTTCGCGACACAGTTTATGCAGCCCGGCTCCGCCGCGTGGGATTAACATGTCGACATAGCGATCGAGTTTCAGCAGTTGATTAACCAGTTCGCGATCCGGGCTTTCAATTGCCTGTACCGCACCCGCCGGTAAGCCATGCTGTTGCAGCGCGCGCTGGATTACCCGCACCGTGGCGGCGTTGGTTCGATAAGTCTCTTTACCGCCGCGCAAAATCACCGCGTTACCGGTTTTCAGGCACAGTGACGCCACATCGACAGTAACGTTAGGACGCGCTTCATAGATCACACCAACCACACCCAGCGACACGCGACGGCGTTCAATGCGCAGGCCGCTGTCCAGCTGGCCGCCATCGATCAGTTCGCCGACCGGATCGGCCAGATTGCATACCTGACGCACATCATCAGCAATTCCTTTCAATCGTGGCGCATTGAGCATCAGGCGATCCAGCAGCGCCTCGCTCATGCCATTCTGCCGCGCATCGGCGAGGTCCAGTTCATTCGCCGCCAGAATTTCAGCACTCTGCGCCTCAAGGCTATCGGCGATAGTCAGCAGTACCTGATTTTTCTGCACGGTGGATAATACCGAAAGTTGGTAAGAGGCGGCTTTCGCGGCTTTACCCATTGCTTCAAGCATCGAAAACTCCTTAACTGACAATCATATCGTCACGGTGCACAGCAACCGGACCGTATTCGTAACCGAGAATTTCACTGATCTGCTGGCTGTGATGTCCGGCAATCATGCGCATCGCGTCGCTGTTATAGCGCGAGACGCCGTGGGCCACATCGCGACCCTGCAAGTTACGGATGCGGATCACTTCACCACGTGAAAAGTTGCCGTCGACCTGGCGAATGCCTTTCGGCAGCAGCGAACTGCCGCGCTCCAGCATCGCCGACAGCGCACCGTCATCAATCACGATTTCACCGGCCGGTGGCGCACCAAAGATCCAGCGTTTACGGTTTTCCAGCGGAGTTTCCAGCGCGTGGAACCGGGTACCGACCGGCTTGCCGGCAATCACATCGCCAATCACTCCCGGACGGCTGCCAGCGGCAATAATCACATCAATACCGGCGCGACAAGCCACATCGGCGGCCTGTAATTTGGTCGCCATGCCTCCGGTACCCAGCCCGGATACGCTGTCACCGGCGATGGTGCGCAGCGCATCATCAATGCCGTGCACATCGCTAATCAGTTCAGCCTGTGGATTATTGCGCGGATCGGCGGTAAACAGTCCTGGCTGGTCAGTTAACAGCAGCAGTTTATCGGCTCCGCCCAGCATTGCCGCCAGCGCCGACAAATTGTCGTTATCGCCCACTTTAATTTCAGCGGTCGCGACCGCATCGTTTTCATTGATAACCGGAACGATATGGTTATCCAGCAGCGCACGCAGGGTATCGCGCGCATTGAGAAAGCGCTCGCGATCTTCAAGGTCGGCACGCGTCAGCAGCATCTGCCCGATATGAATGCCATAAATCGAGAACAGCTGTTCCCACAGCTGAATCAACCGGCTCTGCCCTACCGCCGCCAGTAACTGCTTGGAGGCAATCGTCGGCGGCAGTTCAGGATAGCCGAGGTGTTCACGCCCGGCGGCCATCGCGCCAGACGTAACGATTACAATACGATGGCCCGCTGCATGCTGCTGTGCGCATTGGCGAACCAACTCAACAATATGTGCCCGATTCAGTCGGCGTGAACCGCCGGTCAGGACGCTGGTACCCAGTTTTACCACCAGGGTCTGGCTGCCGCTCATCATTTCCTGCCATTGCTATAAAAAGAGTGCAAAGAAACGTTTTAACAGGTGTAACGCGTGATGCCAACAGCCAGCGGTGGAAAAGCACAATTTAGCGCGCTGAAGCCCTGGACCATAAATTCGCCATTAACAAGAAACCAGCAAAAACGTCATAAAACTTTCACCGCTTACAGGTAAAACGTTCCTGCGTTTACAAGAGCCTACGCGGCAAAAAATTTATTTTACCTATTCGGGATGTTGATTAAATGAAGAACAGCGCTTTGGCAATTCTCACAGCAGCACTGGCCCTGACGACCACAGCACAGGCGGCGGAAGTTTATAATAAAGACGGCAATAAACTCGACTTCTACGGCAAAGTGAAAGCCATGCATTATATGAGCGATACCGCGAGCAATGACGGAGATAAGTCATACGTGCGTATCGGCTTTAAAGGCCAGACGCAGATTAACGACCTGATGACGGGTTATGGTCAGTGGGAATACCACATGCCGGCCAGCAATGCCGAAAGCGAGGGCACTGCCGGAACCAAAACCCGTCTTGGCTTCGCCGGCCTGAAGTTTGGTGACTACGGCTCTTTTGACTACGGTCGCAACTACGGCCTGATTTACGACGTCGAAGCCTTTACCGATATGATGCCGGAATTCGGCGCCACCGGTTACACCCGCGCCGACAACTATATGCTCAGCCGAACTAACGGCGTGGCAACTTACCGCAATAACAACTTCTTTGGGCTGGTCGACGGGCTGAAATTCGCCCTGCAGTATCAGGGCAAAAATGAGAGCAGCAGCCGCGCGGCCTCAAGTTCTAATGGCGACGGTATGTCAGCATCACTCGGCTATCAGTTGCTGGATGGCCTGACGCTGAACGGCGCGCTCTCCTCCTCCAACCGCACCCAGGCGCAGAAAGCAGCGGCCTATGGCACCGGTGATAAAGCTGAAGCATGGGCCACCGGCCTGAAGTATGACAATAACGGTGTCTATCTTGCGGCGACCTGGGCGGAAACGCGTAATATGTCACCGATTAGCGGTACTGCACAGATTGCCGGCAGCGATGTGCGCGTCAGCGGCTATGCCAATAAACTGCAGAATATCGAGTTAGTCGCGCAATATCAGTTTGATTTTGGTTTACGTCCGTCGCTGGCTTATGTGCAGACCAAGGCGAAAGATATCGAAAATGGTATCGGTGATGCAGATATTTATAAGTTTGCTGACGTCGGCGCGACCTACTACCTCAACAAAAATATGTCGCTGTTTGTTGATTACAAAATCAACCTGATGGATAAAGACAATAAGCTGGCGCAAAACACTGACGACATTGTTGCTGTCGGTATGACTTACCAGTTCTGATTAATCCGCAGCAAAAAAAGGCCGCTCACGCTGTGAATGGCCTTTCTTGTTTATTCAGTTTTACTCGTCAGTCAAACGGCGATATCAGGCGGTCAGTTTTACCGGCTGATCGTTAAAATGCTCTGCCGGAACTAATCCCAGCTCCATGCCCGCCAAGAGCTCTTTCAGACGTTCATGGAAGTTGCGCAGCGTCTCTTCCAGTTTCTGATTGTTCTCTTTACCTTTGATTGCCGTCGGCTTCCAGTTACCTTCTTTATCGAACAGGCCAAAATGGTATTCATAGGTAAAGCGATCGGATTGCGCTTCTAACTCCATCCACCAGCCCCAGAACTCACGCTCTTCAGGTGCGGGTTTAACATTGACGCAAACTGCCAGACAGTCGAAGAAAAAGCGATCGTTATCGCATTTATTCTCGCGGATATACGGACCCAGAGCAGCAAAACGTTTCATTAGTCGGCTTTTCGGGTGTCCACTCGGTAACGTCATGGTTTAAACCTCCATTGGTGAAGCGACAGTTTTAGCAAACTGTTGAATAATAGCAACTCACTTCTCTAAATGCCTGGCCAGCCAGTCACAAATTTGTTGCAGCGCCGCGTCGAAGTTCTTCATAACCGGAGAGAAAGTGATCGGCAGCAGTTTTCCATCAGCGGAAGAACTGACAATCAAGCGTGAGTCCTCGACCGGGCTAAACGGATCGTTTTCCCAATAGCCGGACAACATCGGCGTCGGCGTGCGATGCCCCAGCAGCCCCTGAGTTTTTAACGAGTAGCGGCTCAGTTCAGTGCGCAACGAAGAGTCACCGGCGTTACCCATACCAAGACGACTGGCGAGCATATCCATGTACATATCCGGCACCGCATCCTGACGCTGCGCATCGGTCAGCAGACTGTGCACCACCGGACCAAGACAAGCCACCGCGCGCAGTCGCGACGATTCAAGATAGGCTAACCGTACCGCCACATTGGCACCAAAGCGATAACCAAAAACCGCCACCCGGGTATGATCGACCCAGGGCACATTTTCCAGGCCACGCAGCACGTGCTGATGCAGGAAACTGGTGTCATGCGTCAGCTTACATTTTGCCGAAAAGCCAACCGACGGCATATCCAGCGTCAGCATCGCAATGCCGCGCGGGGCAAGATAGTCATGGAAAAACCGATAATAATCAGTTTGTAAGGTATCGAGGCCGCCACACATAATCACCGTCGGATACGGGGCAGGGATCTGCTTCGGCATATGCAAAAATCCGGTAACCGCACTGGCGCCAGGAATAGCAAATTCCAGCTCTTTCAGCTCGCCCGCCAGCCGCGGCGTCGCCTCTTCATAAGCGCGGTTAGCCATGATTTGCGCCTGTTCGGCCAGCTCATCGCCTTTAATATGTGGATAGGCGGCAATGCTGTACAGGTTGGCAGCATGCAACCAGCACTCACCTGCTTCGGCGTCATCTTCGGCCTCAATCGCTTTTTGCTGCCACATCGCCGCCTGCTTAGACCACTCGTAAATCCAGTTGCCGCCGCGATAACCAATCACCGTATCGAGATGCCTCTCGTTGGTATGCTCCACATCACTGACGGCAATGCGCGCCAGCACTTCACTGATCTCCTGTAACGGCAAACCGCGCCATGCCCACATCAGGCGGTTAATCATGCGATACCAGCCAGCATGGCTTTCACCATCCAGCGTCGAATGCACATCTGATGTAGGGTGATGACGGCGTTTCACCAGCGAGGAGGTTTCAGGATGCTTAAAGCGCGGCTTGAACAGTTCTTCACTGAGATTTTTCGAAGTCATGGTGACACTTTCCTTCCTGCACGGCGTGACGGAAGTCCAGTTTAGCCTGGTGACCGTCAACACGCGACAGGCATAAACAACAACGCCCGGTAAAACCGGGCGTTGTTTTAATGTGGATCATTAAAGCAGAGGATTAACCTTTAACGATTGGCGGGATGTACATCACGCCCATATCCCACGGCTGCTCGATCCAGGTATCTTGCGGAATGTCGACCACATAATCGTCAACCAGCGGACGACCGGCTGGTTTTGCGAAGATGGTAACAAAGCGCGCTTTTGGATACATATCACGGATTGCCTGCGCGGTGCCGCCGGTATCGACCAGGTCGTCAATCACGATAAAGCCTTCGCCATCGCCTTCTGCGCGTTTCAGCACTTTCATTTCGCGCTGATTATCGTGGTCATAGCTGGAGATACATACGGTATCAACGTAACGGATGTTCAGTTCACGGGCTAACAGGGATGCAGGAACCAGACCGCCGCGGCTGACCGCGATGATGCCTTTCCATTGTTCCACAGGAAGCAGGCGCTGAGCCAGTTTACGGGCATGGATCTGTAACATGTCCCAGGTAACGACGTATTTTTCGCTCATAAAAGGAATCCCGGCCAACTATCTTGGCTTAAAAAGTATGCAGTGGGAAAAGGTTGCGCGAGATTATAAGGATCTGGAGCACTAAAAACCAGCACCTGTGCAGCTGGTTGGAGCTTTTTGCCGCGCCTGATTACGCAAGCCCCGGTAAACGGTGGTATTCTCTGGCATATCACGTCAGATTCGCTGACGGCGATCTTTTACTGGAAACTTTGCGACGCACCGGTTAACCGGTTGCCGAAACAGGAGACTTATCGTGTCTGAACTGTCTCAACTATCACCACAGCCGCTGTGGGATATTTTTGCCAAAATCTGCTCTATTCCGCATCCCTCTTATCATGAAGAAGCGCTGGCCGAACATATTCTGTCCTGGGCCAAAGAGAAAGGCTTCTGGGTTGACCGCGATAAAGTGGGCAATATTCTGATCCGTAAACCGGCCACGCCGGGAATGGAAAACCGCAAGCCGGTGGCGTTACAGGCGCACCTGGATATGGTGCCGCAGAAAAATAACGACACGGTACACGACTTCACCAAAGATCCGATCCAGCCATGGGTTGATGGCGAGTGGGTGAAAGCACGCGGTACGACGCTGGGTGCAGATAACGGCATCGGAATGGCCTCTGCGCTGGCGGTGCTGGCCGATGACAGCGTCGAGCATGGTCCACTGGAAGTACTGCTAACCATGACTGAAGAAGCCGGCATGGACGGTGCATTTGGTCTGCAGGCTGGCTGGCTGCAAGCCGATATCCTGATCAATACCGATTCCGAAGAGGAAGGTGAAATCTATATGGGCTGCGCAGGCGGCATCGATTTCATTACCACTCTGCCGGTTGAGCGTGAAGCTATTCCGGCCGGCTACGAGACGCTGAAGCTGACGGTAAAAGGTCTGAAAGGTGGTCACTCAGGTTGCGATATTCATGTCGGCCTCGGTAACGCCAACAAACTGCTGGCGCGTTTTCTGGCTACTCAGAAAGCGCTGGATCTGCGTCTTATCGACTTCACCGGCGGCACGCTGCGTAACGCGATTCCGCGTGAAGCCTTTGCCACACTGGCAGTGGCAGCAGATCAAGTCGATGCGCTGAAAGCGGCGGCAACCGGCTTCCTCGCCACGCTGCAAAATGAACTGAGCGCCAAAGAGAAGAATGTTAATGTGCTGATTGAACCGCTGGCCAGCGAATCTCAGGCGCTGACCAACAGCAGCCGTGACCGTTTCCTTGCGCTGCTGAACAGCACGCCAAACGGCGTAATCCGCAATTCCGACGTGATGAAAGGCGTGGTGGAAACTTCGCTGAACCTCGGCGTGGTATCAATCAATGATAACGAAGCTGAAATCATCTGTCTGATTCGCTCGCTGATCGACAGCGGCAAAGATTACGTGGTGGAAATGCTGACTTCACTTGGTGAACTGGCCGGTGCGAAAACGGCACCAAAAGGCGGTTATCCGGGCTGGCAGCCTGATGCCAGCTCGCCAGTGATGGCGCTGGTGCGTGAAACCTATGAGAAGCTGTTTAACCGCACGCCTAACATTCAGGTGATTCACGCCGGTCTGGAGTGTGGCCTGTTTAAGAAGCCTTACCCGGAAATGGATATGGTTTCTATTGGCCCGACAATCACCGGTCCGCATTCGCCGGATGAGCAAGTGCATATCGAAAGCGTTGGCCTGTACTGGACGCTGCTAACCGAACTGCTGCGCGTAATCCCTGCGAAGTAATGAAAACTGCGGGCGGCGAAAACGCCGCCCTGTAGATTATTTCAGCTGACTTAACGCCTGCTCGACACCCGCTCCGTAGGCCTCATCGACCTGTCTGAACAGCGCAATCTGGCGTTGTTGAATAAACTCCGGCACCTGACTCAGTTCACCCGCGATACGCTGGAACATACGCTGATGCTCCTCATCGCTCAGCAGATTGAACAACGCGCGTGGCTGCGAGAAGTAGTCTTCATCTTCGCGATGATTCCAGTGATCGGCAGCACCTTCCAGCGACAGTGGTGGTTCACTAAAGTCCGGCTGCTCCTGAAAGACGTTAAAGCTGTTTGGCTCATAAGTGGCGCCATTACCGCTGTTACCGTCAATGCGCATTGCGCCATCACGATGGTAATTATGGAACGGGCAGCGCGGTGCATTGACCGGAATCTGATGATGATTCACCCCTAAACGGTAACGATGCGCATCACCATAAGAGAACAGGCGACCCTGCAACATGCGGTCTGGAGAGAAACCAATGCCCGGCACCACATTTGCCGGACTCATTGCCACCTGCTCAACCTCAGCAAAGTAGTTTTCCGGATTACGGTTCAGCTCAAACTCACCCACTTCAATCAACGGATAATCACCGTGCGGCCATACTTTGGTCAGATCAAAAGGATTGTACGGCGTTTGCGAAGCTTCGGCTTCCGGCATCACCTGAATATAAAACTTCCAGCGCGGGAAATTACCGGCTTCGATAGCGTCATACAGATCGCGTTGTGAACTTTCACGGTCTTTACCGATTAACTGCTCGGCTTCATCGTCCATCAGGTTCTGAATGCCTTGCTGACATTTCATATGGAATTTAACCCAGAAGCGTTCCTGCCGATCGTTGATAAAGCTGTAGGTGTGGCTACCGAAACCGTGGACATGACGATAAGAGCTCGGCAATCCGCGATCGCTGGCGTCGATGGTCAGTTGATGCAGCGATTCAGGCAGTTGAGAGAAGAAATCCCATTTATACGTCGGGTTACGCAAGTTGGTGCGTGGATCGCGTTTTACCACGTGATTCAGATCGGGGAATTTCAGCGGATCGCGCAGATAAAATACCGGGGTATTATTCCCGACCAGATCCCAGTTACCTTCTTCAGTATAGAATTTCAGTGAGAAGCCACGAATATCTCGCTCTGCATCAGCACCGCCGCGTTCACCAGCAACGGTTGAAAAACGGATAAACAGGTCGGTTTTTTTACCAATATCAGAGAAAATTTTTGCGCGGGTAAAGCGGGTAATATCATGAGTGACGGTAAAGGTGCCATAAGCGCCGGAACCTTTCGCATGCATACGACGCTCAGGAATCACTTCGCGGTCAAAGTGTGCCAGCTTTTCCAGAAACCAAACGTCCTGTAACAGCATTGGGCCGCGACGTCCGGCGGTCATCGAATTATTATTATCGGCAACCGGTGCGCCTGCAGCGGTGGTGAGGCCTTTTTTGCTCATTGCGGTTTCTCTCTTCTGAATGAAATGGAGAACGGTTTACATAAAGTAATCCTGATAATTAATAGAATTGCTAAGTATCAATACTATTGTCGGCTCTGACCTTGATCTCTGGCAATCTGGCAAAAACTATCACTGCTATTTATGAAATGGATACTGACAGGGATTGCCTTTAATCTTACAACCCCAGTAACAGCTGACGCTCCAGCTGCGGATCAAGTAAAGTGACATGCACGCCCACCAGCCGCACGCCACGTCCACCGCGGCGTTCGTCCCAGGTTTTTTTTGCCAGACCGATAAGATCATCTTTATTCAGAACCGGCCAGACATGCTCCTGGGTGGTCAGTTGAAAATCACTGAATTTCAGTTTAATGCCCTGCCGCGCAATATGTCGATCTGGTTTAATCGCCGTCAGCCGACGCTCCAGCTCTTCGTACAGATAATCGAGGATCTTCAGACAGGCTTCCCAGCTGTGGATATCTTCCGAGAGGGTGCGCTCAACCCCCAGCGACTTACGCTCGCGCTCGGTAATCACTTCGCGATCGTCAATCCCGTTACTGCGCTCCCACAGTACCCGACCAAATTTACCAAAACGTTTGAGCAGCATCGCCAGGTCGCTTTTTTGCACATCAGCGCAGCTGTAAAGCCCCTGCTCTTCCAGCTTCTTTGCCGTCACTTTCCCCACGCCGGGAATTTTAACCAGCGGCAAGGTCTGTAAAAATGCCGGCATCTGTTCCGGAGTAATGACAAACTGGCCATTGGGCTTATTTAAATCCGAAGCGATTTTGGCAAGGAATTTAATCGGCGCGATACCGGCCGAAGCGGTGAGATTAAGCTCACGCTCAATACTCTGCCGAATTTCCCGCGCCATTAGGGTGGCAGAGCCGTGACAATGCTCACTGTCGGTGACATCCAGGTACGCCTCATCCAGCGACAGCGGCTCGATTAATGAAGTGTAACGCGAGAAGATTTCACGAATATGGCTGGAAGCGGCTTTATAAGCGTCAAAGCGGCCAGGAACAACTTTCAGATGCGGGCAGAGTTTCAGCGCCATCGCGGTAGACATGGCGCTGTGGACGCCGTATTTACGTGCCGGATAATTGGCCGTGCTGATAACGCCGCGCTGTTTCTGGCTACCGCCAATGGCAATCGGGATATCACGCAAAGCAGGATTGTCGCGCATTTCGACCGCAGCGAAAAAGCAGTCCATATCAACGTGAATGATTTTACGCATATCCCTCCTCCGGCATTACTGTATAAGTATACAGTCAAAAAGACAGGATTCAAGTGGGTAAGATAACCGTTCAATTGGCCGAAATACCCGCCGTAAAGGGGATAAGTCTCACAGCTGGCGGGATTATTCTCAGTCAGCATCTTGATAAAAAAATAGACAATGTTAATGTTGCGCAGCGAAAGCGGATTTTTCCGATAATGCATGTACCAGACGTCGCCAGACGTCGCACTTCAAACCCTCTATTTCAAGGGAAAACGAATGGGCAAAATCGCACTGCTGTTTGCGATGATTTTTATGCCAGCCGTCAGCATGGCCACCGTATCTGAACCTGTTCAGCCGTTGGCTCCGGTAAGCAAAGAGTTAAAGAAACAATTAATCGGTACGCCGGTTTATCTGCAAATCTTCAAAGAAGAGCGGATGCTGGAACTGTACGGAAAAATCGGCAACGAATATCGCCTGCTGGATAGCTATCGCATCTGTAATTTTTCCGGCGGGCTGGGCCCAAAGCAGCGTCAGGGCGATTTTAAAAGCCCGGAAGGTTTCTACACCGTTACCCAGCGCCAGTTAAAACCGGACAGTCGATTTTATCGCGCCATCAATATCGGTTTTCCTAATGAGTACGATCGTCAGCAGGGCTATGACGGTAAATATCTGATGATTCATGGTGATTGCGTGTCAGTCGGCTGCTATGCCATGACAAACGCCTATATGGATGAGATCTTTACTTACGTCAATGCGGCACTGCGTAACGGTCAGTCAGAGATTAGCGTCAGTATTTATCCATTCCGCATGACGGAAAGTAATATGCAGCGCCATCGCAACTCATACTTTGCTGCGTTCTGGAAGCAGTTGCAGCCGGGATATGCCTATTTTGTTGAGCATCGCCAGCCGCCCAACGTCAGCGTAAACTCTGGCAAATATGTGCTGAATGGCAGCCCGATAATTAGCGACCCGTCAGCACCATCTGGATCATTCTTCGCGCTCACCAAGACAAAATAGCACCCACTCTCCGGGTTCAATTTTGTTCCAGGTTTCATTGCCGGTTAGCGGCTGTGTCGCGATCACTGTGACCACGTCATTTGGCGTGGTCTGCTTCTGAAAATCAATTTCCACATCCTGATCGAGCAATTTGGCTTTCCCAAACGGCGCACGACGGGTGATCCAGAACAGATTGGTCGAGCAGAACGCCATCAGATAACGCCCATCCGACAGCAGCATATTGAATACGCCTTTCTCGCGCAGTTCCGCCGTCAGTTCAGCAATATAACGAAATACCGCCGGCCAGTTACCCGGCGTACGCGGATAACGGCTGGTCAGCTTATGCAGCAGCCAGCAGAATGCCTTCTCACTGTCGGTCTCACCAATCGGACGGAACTGACCGGTTTCCAGCCCGCGATAGCCTTTCAGTTGACCATTATGGGCATAGGTCCAGTTGCGCCCCCACACCTCACGGGTAAACGGATGGGTATTTTCCAACGAGACTTCACCGCGGTTAGCCTGACGAATATGCGCCACTACCGAGTGTGATTTAATTGGATAGTCCTGCACCAGCCGCGCAATCGGCGAATTATAACTCGGCTGCGGATCTTTAAATGTGCGGCACCCTTTACCTTCGTAAAAGGTAATTCCCCAACCGTCTTTATGCGGCCCGGTCCCCCCACCACGTTGCACCAGGCCGGTAAAGCTAAAGCAGATGTCCGTTGGGACGTTTGCGCTCATCCCGAGCAGTTCGCACATAGTGATGACCTCGAAATCAGTAAATTCCCCCGCAAGCGGGGGAAAGGCGTGGCTTACTTGACCATCTCTTTTTCAATTAACAGAATCAGGATATGAATCACTTTAATGTGAATTTCCTGAATACGGTCAGCATAGCCGAAATGCGGCACGCGAATCTCCACGTCTGCTGATCCAGCCATTTTACCGCCGTCTTTGCCGGTCAGGGTGATCACTTTCATCCCCTGCGCCCGTGCCGCTTCAATCGCTTTGATCACGTTCGCAGAGTTACCGGAAGTAGAAATACCCAGCAGCACATCACCGCTGCGGCCTACCGCTTCAATATAACGTGAGAACACGTGATCATAACCGAAGTCATTGCTGACGCAGGAGATATGACTGACGTCAGAAATGGCAATCCCCGGGTAGCCCGGACGGTTGTCACGATAACGGCCGGTCAGCTCTTCCGCGAAGTGCATTGCATCGCAATGTGAACCGCCGTTACCGCAGGAGAGCACTTTGCCTCCGGCTTTAAAGGAGTCAGCCAGCAGCACCGCTGCACGCTGAATGGCATGGATGTTGGCATCGTCGCTCAGAAATTTATTAAGGGTATCGGCGGCTTCATTTAGCTCTGAACGAATAATATCCTGGTACATAGGGATGTCCTTTGGAGGAAAGAGAGTCAGCGCCAAGTTTACCGGAATGGGGGGTAAGCGAAAAGCATCGCGCAGCACAAGCGGCAGCTTTGACTTTTGATGCGGCCGGAGTGTGAGCCAGGTTGTAATTATTATGTAAACACATTGCTAACAAACCTTATCTGCTCTAAACCTGTAGTAACGGTTTCAACAGGTCAGACCTCTTACTACTTACGGAGCGGTTCATTATGATGGTTCTCAGTATTATCGCGACGATTGTGCTGACAGGCGCACTCTTCTATCACCGCGTAAATCTGATGCTCAGTAGCCTGATTCTACTGGTGTGGACGGCGGCTATGGCGATGTTATCACTCTGGACGCCATGGCTACTGGTGCCACTGGTACTTATCCTGCTGCCGTTTAATCTGCTGTCGGTACGCCGGGCGATGTTCTCTAAACCGATGCTGCAAACTTTTCAGAAAGTCATGCCACCCATGTCGCGCACTGAAAAAGAAGCCATTGATGCCGGTACCACCTGGTGGGAAGGCGATCTGTTTCGCGGCAATCCTGACTGGGAAAAACTGCACAATTATCCGCAGCCGCGCCTGACGGAAGCCGAGCAGGCATTCCTTGATGGTCCGGTAGCCGAAGCCTGCCGTATGGCCAATGACTTTCAGATCACCCATGAGATGGCCGATCTGCCGCCGGAGCTGTGGGCGTATCTGAAAGAGCATCGCTTCTTCGCCATGATCATCAAAAAAGAGTATGGCGGGCTGGAATTTTCCGCTTACGCCCAAGCGCAGGTACTGCAAAAACTGGCCGGGATATCGGGTATTCTGGCGATTACCGTTGGCGTGCCGAACTCACTCGGCCCGGGCGAATTGCTGCAGCATTACGGTACTGAAGAGCAGAAAGATCACTATCTGCCACGGCTGGCGCGCGGTCAGGAGATTCCATGCTTTGCCCTGACCAGCCCGGAAGCGGGCTCCGATGCCGGCGCGATTCCCGATACCGGCGTGGTCTGCATGGGCGACTGGCAGGGCCAACAGGTGCTGGGCATGCGCCTGACCTGGAACAAGCGCTATATTACGCTGGCACCTATTGCTACCGTGCTGGGATTGGCGTTTAAACTGTCGGATCCGCAACATCTGCTGGGTGACAGCGAAGAGCTGGGCATTACCTGTGCGCTGATTCCGACCAGCACGCCGGGTGTGGAAATTGGCCGTCGCCACTTCCCGCTTAACGTGCCGTTCCAGAACGGTCCGACGCAGGGCCGGGATATTTTCGTTCCGATCGATTACATCATCGGTGGGCCAAAAATGGCCGGCCAGGGCTGGCGCATGCTGGTGGAATGCCTGTCCGTCGGTCGCGGTATTACCCTGCCCTCCAACTCAACCGGTAGCGTAAAAACTATCGCGCTGGCAATAGGTGCTTACGCGCATATTCGTCGTCAGTTCAAACTGCCCATCGGCAAAATGGAAGGGATTGAAGAGCCATTAGCGCGCATCGCCGGTAATGCTTACGTGATGGACGCGGCGGCATCGCTGATTACTTATGGCATCGTGCTGGGAGAAAAACCGGCGGTGCTGTCGGCGATTGTTAAATATCACTGTACTCATCGCGGTCAGCGCGCCATTGTCGATGCCATGGATATTGCCGGTGGCAAAGGCATTATGCTCGGCAGCGGTAATTTCCTCGCCCGCGCTTATCAGGGCGCACCGATTGCGATTACCGTTGAAGGTGCCAATATCCTGACCCGCAGTATGATTATCTTTGGCCAGGGGGCGATTCGCTGTCATCCGTATGTATTGCAGGAGATGGCGGCGGCGCAGAGCAATGACGTTAATGCTTTTGATCGCGCGCTGTTCAGCCATATTGGTCACGTTGGCAGTAATAAAATGCGCAGCCTGTGGCTGGGCCTGACCGGCGGGCGCACCAGTAAAACGCCGACCCGCGACGCCACCCGCCGTTACTATCAGCATCTGAACCGCATCAGCGCCAACCTTGCGTTGCTGTCGGATATATCGATGTCGGTGCTGGGCGGCAGTCTGAAACGTCGTGAACGAATTTCGGCGCGACTGGGCGATATTCTCAGCCAGCTGTATCTGGCTTCGGCGGCGCTGAAACGCTATGAAGATGAAGGTCGCAACGAAGCGGATCTGCCGCTGGTGCATTGGGGCGTGCAGGATGCACTGAATCAGGCAGAGATCGCCATTGATGACTTGCTGCGCAACTTCCCGAATCGTCTGGTGGCTGGCGTGCTGCGCGTGGTGATTTTCCCGACCGGCCGTCACTGTCGCGCCCCGTCTGATCGTCTCGATCATAAACTGGCGCGAATTCTGCAACTGCCGTCGGCGACACGCAGCCGTTTAGGCCGGGGTCAGTATCTGACGCCTGGTGAAAATAACCCGGCAGGTCAGCTGGAAGAGGCGTTGCAGGATGTGATGGCGGCAGAAGTGATTCACGACCGCCTGTGCAAACAGCTGAAGAAAAATCTGTCGTTTACCCGGCTGGATAAACTGGCAACACGTGGTTTGCAGGAAGGCTGGATCAATGAACAGGAAGCGCAAACGCTGAATCGTGCGGAGCAGAGCCGTCTGCGCTCGATTAACGTCGATGACTTTGACGCCGAAGCGCTGGCGACTCAGCCGCTAAAGGAAGAAAAACCGGCGAGAAAGATTGAGGCGGCGTAAATACTCCTCCAGGGCGGCGTTCCCGCCGCCCGTTTTAATTATATGTACCCCAATCAACCGTTCTGACGAATCCGGGCAATCAGTGCATCAATATCCTGCACGTGAGGTGCCGCCAGAATCAGCGTTTTACCTAAGCTAATCGCATGACGTAAACACTCTTCACGCATCGGCTGGTGATCGATGTTCTTGATATCCGCCACTTGAGAGATACCAACGGTACGACGAATCAGTTCAGTACCACAAAATCCAATCGTGTCCTGCAATACCTTCTGCAAAAACGCCTCGGCATAGCCCGGATACGCCAGAGCCTGGTCGCGGGTTTTCTCTGCCGCCAGCGCGAGGAAACGTGCGGTAAACGCCTGCCACACTTCACGCACATCGGCTAAGCGCTGTTCGCGACCCGCCGCCGCTTCACGCGCAGCCAGCAGGCCCGGCAACGCGCAGTAGTTAATCAGCAGATTGCCCAACGCAGTGCCTACGTCAAAGCCAATCGGGCCATAGAAACCAAATTCAGCATCAATCGCTTTCAGGCTATCCTGCGTAACAAAGATCGAGCCGCTGTGGATATCACCGTGCAGCAGCGCTTCCGCCTGCGACAGAAAACGATGTTTTAGCCCGGCGACGGCTATTCTCAGCTCGGCATCATCCCGCAGCGTGGCAACATACTCCTCCAGCGATGGCGGATAAGCATTACGTTCATGCACCTGATAGGGATCGTTAAAGAACAGATCCTCAGTCATTTCGCACAGCTCGGGATTGGTAAACCGGATCACATCGGCTTTTTTGGCGTGCGGATGCTGGAAGAAATCAGAAGTGTGGAACAATGTCTGCGCCAGATATTCACCCAGCTGTTTTGCCGCCTGCGGATAATAACTGCCTTTGACCAACTCACCGCGCCAGATGGCATGATCAGAGAGATCTTCCATCACCATAACCGCGAGATCGGTATCGAAATGGAGAATTTTGACGGTGTGCTGCGGACAGAAACTACCGTGCACCTGCAACGTTTCCGCTTCCAGCCGCGCACGGTCCAGCGTCAGCGGCCAGGATTCGCCTACGCAGCGCACATAAGGCAGCGCCTGCTTAACGATAATCCGGCTCTGCCCTGCGTTATCGAAAATCTTGAACACCAGGTTAAGGTTACCATCGCCAATTTCCTGTGCGTCCACCAGCGAAGTGGGATCGCTCAGACCGCCAAATTGTCGGGCATATTCCACAGCATCGGTGGCAGTGAACGTACGGTATTGCGACATTGCCTTCTTCCTCTCAACACTTTTTATACTTTTATAATCAGAACAAGCCGTTCAGACGTCTATACATCCGCTTTGCATGTTGGCACAATATGCAGCATTAACGCAACAGGGATTTAAATCACATGCAGACACTCAGCACTACCAGCTTACAAGTCCGTGACAATCAGCTTTGGATCCTTGACCAGCAGGCGCTGCCGCAACAAAAGATCTGGTGCCCGACGCCCGACGTTGCCACGCTGGTCGGCCATATCAAGGCGCTGCGCGTACGTGGCGCTCCGCTGATCGGCCTGTCTGCCAGCCTGCTGCTGGCTTTGCTGGCAGAAGGTGGCATGCCACAAAACCAGCTGGCAGACGCGCTGGAAGTGCTGCGTGCATCACGGCCGACGGCGGTGAACCTGATGAATAATCTTGATCGTATGAAACAGGCGCTGGCGCAGAAGAATTTCGTTACTGCCCTGAGCTTTGAAGCATTACGCCTGGTGGAAGAGGATAAAGCGCTGTGCAACAGCATCGCCGAGGCCGGTAACGCGCTGATTAAATCCGGCAGCCGCCTGCTGACGCACTGCAATACCGGCGGATTAGCCACTGCTGGTGTCGGCACGGCGTTAGGCGTGATTGCGCTTGCCCATCAGCAGGGCAAAGTGGCAAATGTCTGGGTCGATGAAACCCGTCCGCTGTTACAGGGCGGCCGTCTTACCGCCTGGGAACTGGGTGAGCTGGGGGTGCCTTATCAGCTGATTTGTGATTCGATGGCGGCCAGCCTGATGGCGCAACAACAGGTTGATGCTGTCTGGGTCGGTGCCGACCGCATTGCCGCTAACGGCGATGTGGCGAATAAGATAGGCACTTACAGTCTGGCGGTGCTGGCGCACTATCACCGCATTCCGTTCTATGTCGCGGCACCGCATACCACACTCGACAGCCAGTGCCCTGACGGCGCGGCGATTCCCATTGAGCAGCGTGATGCGCGTGAAGTTACCGGCGTCGCTGGCAGTTTTGGTGATGTGCAGTGGGCACCAGAAAATGCCAGCGTCTATAACCCGGCGTTTGACGTCACGCCTGCGGCGCTGATTAGCGGCTGGATACTGGATACCGGTGTGGTGACGCCAGCGCAGGTTACTGACGGAATTTTTCAGCCGCGCGGTTAGCCAGCGGCACGGGCGGCGAAAATGCCGCCCGAAATATTAAGGCAGGCGTGGATAGGCGTCAGCAATATTGTCGCCGGTAAAATTAGCGATCCAGCCTTCGGCATTATCGAAAATACGAATCGCGGTAAAGTGCGGCGAGGAACCCATATCAAACCAGTGCGGCGTTCCGGCCGGCACCGAGATCAGATCGTTCTTCTCACACAGGATCTGGTAGATCTTACCGTCGAGATGCAGACAGAACAGCCCCGCCCCCTCAACAAAAAAACGCACTTCATCTTCGCCATGGGTATGCTCGGAAAGAAACTTGGTGCGCAGCACCTCTTTCTGCGGGTTATCCGCACGCATACTGATCACATCCCAACTCTGATAGCCCTTTTCAGCCACCAGCCGATCGATCGCATGCTGATAAGCATTGATCACCGTTTCTGCATCGGGATTTTCACCCAGATCGCGATCGGCTTCCCAGCGCTCGAAGCGCACTTCTTTGGCGTTCAGCTGCTGACGAATTTCTTCAGCATCAGTACTGTGCCACACCGGCTGCGTGGCTTCGGTATCGGTGAATATAGTCAGTGCACTCATAAGGAAAACAGCTCCAGGTTGATCTGATCAAAACGGTTTACCTGACGATGGATGCTCTCTGCATCCGCCTCGCCGCGAATTAACTGCACGGTGTGCCAGCCTGCCTGCTGTGCGGCATCCAGTTCCTGATGGATATCGGATAAGAACAGCAGTTCACTGGCGGGAAGATCGATCTGGCTGGCGATATTACGATAGGCGTCGACTTCGCGCTTAGCGCCAACATGGGTATCGAAATAGCCGCTGAATAGCGAAGTAATATCACCTTCGTCGCTATATCCAAATAACAATTTCTGCGCAGCAACCGAACCGGATGAATAAACGTAAAGTGCAATGCCCTGTGATTGCCACTGTTTAAAGGCGGGCAGGACGTCCGGATAGAGATGGCCTTTAAAATCGCCATTCAGATAGCCCTCACGCCAGATCATCCCCTGCAGCGCTTTCAGCGCGGTGGATTTACGATCTTCATCCATAAAGGAAAACAGCGTCTCAGTTAGCTGCTTGATGCTGGCTTCGGGCTGAGCAATCTCCTGACGCAGATCGTTTAACGTGCTGCTGACTGCTGGCTGTTGCTGGTTCTGCACAATAAAGCTTTGCAGATGCTGACGGGCATAAGGAAACAGTACGTTATGGACAAAGCGAATATCGCTGGTCGTGCCTTCAATATCGGTGACAATCGCACGAATCATTTGGCCTCCAGCAGACGGCGTTGCATCTCACATAAAAACAGGAACTCCAGCCCTTCAAGATGGCGCTTAGCCTCGTTGACGTCTTTGCCCCAGCAGGTCAAACCGTGGCCGCGCAGCAGAAAGCCGTAGCGCAGCGGATTGTTCTGGGCAAACTGCTCAATACGTTTTGCCAGCCCATCAATATCCTGATCGTTATCGAACAGTGCAATCGAGACGCTGTCGAGATGTGACTGCTGACCGGCAAGCGTTTTTTGCATTTCATAGCCCTGTAGCACCAGCGCCGCGCCCTTCTCAACCCGTGACAGCACGGTAGAATTGACGGTATGGGTATGCAAAACCGCCCCGGCCTCAGGAAACAGGCGATAAATCAAAGTATGCAGGCCGGTTTCCGCCGACGGCTTACGCCCGGATGGTACCCGGTTAGTGGCGATTTCAACCTGAATAAAATCATCGCGGGTCAGACTGCCTTTGTCCTTGCCCGATTCACTGAGTAAGCAGCTGCTTTCATCCTGGCGAACAGACATATTGCCACCGGTTGCCGGTGCCCAGCCCTTGGCACCGATCCAGTGGCAGGCCTCAACCAGCTGGTCTAATTGCGCTAAAACCGTCATGCCTTTCCTTATTTTTCAGGGAGTTGCGGTAGTATACTTTTTGATATTTAGACGTCTAAGCGTCTTGATTGCCAAATACTAACATCGGGCTTTGATGAAATGAAGCGAGAAAAAGCGATGTCGCTTAACCGTGTTACCAGAAACGACTGTCTTGCGGATATAATTTCTGAGCCTGCCGCTTTAACTGCGCGGCGCGTGTTAACTGATTCAACACTCTACTGATCTGAATTAAGTTAAAGTAGGTATTGGCATCGGGCCGCACGCGGATTTCATTCTCCGCCCAACGCTGATATCCCTGCAAAATCTCAGGATCCTGAGTTTGCGAGTAATTCATCATCTGGTGAAGCTGAACATCAAAGTCGTAACGAGCTTGCCAGGGGGTTGGAGTCATCACCTTTGACATGGCGTCAAACTGCTGCAAACCCGTTTTTTCTACTGCGGTAATAATCAATGAGCTGTGCAAACCGTTCAGCATATACAGCATTAACAACGCGGCGATGGCACTGATCCCAATGCGCAGAAGCGGCTGGATTTGCAATGGCATCTCATTTTGACGGCGAACATCACACACCCGCAGCAGCAACAATAGCATTACAGCATGAGCGGCAGACTGATACAGCGGATATTCCAACATCATATGCAGCAAAATCGGCAGCGTTGCCAGCCATACTCCCGGGCGAAGCAAGCGAGGACGCATACGGCGCAGCAATAACCAGCCGCCCCAAGTGATGACGGCAATCCCTGTCAGGCTTAACAGGCCACCTTCAACTCCCCAATACAGCAACTCATTGTGCGGATGGGAGACGCTCTCAATATTGTAATTAATATTGAAATGATTAATAAAATCATGCTCAAAATGCCCATAGCCCCATCCCAGCCATGGACGCTCAGCAATCATCCGCAGTGCTTCCTGCCAGTAAATTAGCCGGTACAGCACTGGCGCTGCTGAAGTCACTTCACGCGCGGCACCATTAAGCAGCATCAGTACCACACCGCAGAGCACGCCGCTGGCGATCAGCGCCAGGGCATACATCATGCGGCGTGGGTGACTACGCCACAATATGATCAACTGCAAGGGTGTCAGTAAGATTGCTGCCAGCAACCCCACGCGTGAGAGAATCATCATTAAAAGCAGCGGCGCCAGTACCAGCACGCCAGCAATCAATCCCTGACTGATGCGGCCTTTGGTTTGCCTGCGCCCCAGCAAACAGAGCGCCAGCGCCAGGCCGGATGCCATAAAACTGGCCATCACATTAACCTGCTGGAAAATACCGTAGGGCCGGGTATAGTTCGTATCAAATCCCATCCAGCTGCCACTGTAATTTTGCAGCAGAATATATTGTACCAGCCCTAAAATAGCTTCAATGAAAACGGCTGTCAGAAGCAATAAAAGCAGCCGCTGACGCCAGCGATGATCGAGCGGAATTTGCAACAAAGCAAAGTATAACAATATACCGCTCAGTAATCCCAGCTGGCGCGGCATCACTTCGCTAAGCCACGGTTCTGCACTCCACAGCGCGGGCAACAGCAAAATCACCCCGCCAACTAACAAAGCGGAAAATAGCCGCGAAGAGAATAGAGGGGAACCAGAGAATCGCATGGTAATTATTATCACCAGCATCATCACTATGATTCCAACCATATTCCAGGGCAGATAAAAACCGCTACCACCACGATTCGGCCAGTGGATATGCATAGCAATCAATAAATACCCTGCCAGAATACAACCTGTCACTCGCGTAATGTTTACTGTCACCGAAAACTATCCCTAATTATAACTAAGCTCAAAGTTAGCCACTGAACTAAATGCCCCTGCCGTCACCGTTTTATCGCGAATAGCGTCCGGATGCCCGATCACATTCGCGGAAAATGAGAGGATAGTTTCACCGGTCTGTAACCCGATCGGAGCTGTGGCAGTTCCCAGATTCAGCGCGGCATTATTTTCGTCAAACAATGCCAGTGCCACACCATTATCGCCTTTATTAATTATTAGTTTTCCGGGCAAAACAGGATCTTCCGTACCGGTAAATGTGACATTAACCGATTGTCTTACATTGGTGGAACAACCAGTAAGTTTAATCTCGAACGGTATTTGCGCAGTGTGACCATCGCGATAAATAATTTTATCGACCACCGAGCCGATGTTCACTTTCTGAGCCTGCGACGCAGGATCGATATTACAGGGAGTGGCGACAACGCTACCGCTAAAGTCTATCTGTAGATCGGCGGCAAATGCAGCCGGCGAAAGAACAGTTCCCATGTTGAACAGGATCGCGCTAATCAATAAATGTTTCATCCTGGCTCCATTACAGATAGTTAATTCGCACGATTAGGCTCTTACTAAAATCGCCTTCCTGACCATCTGCTGTCGCTTCTAACACCGCAGAATAATTCTTGGACACAGAATCACGCCCCGTCATATCGGCAAAAGGCTGAAACTGATTATATTCAATCCACTTTGGATTGCTGTTATCACGGATGCGCATAACCGAACCGTTATCCATATTCAGACCGGTAGCATCCAGCAGGCTGCCATTGACTACAGTGAAGTCGGCATCCAGTTGAAAATCTTCAGAGCAACTGTTTTTGCTGATGCTCAGGTTAAAATCTTTCCGAACGATTTCCCCTTTACCTGCCGCCCAAACTGGCAAGGTGCCAAAATTCACGCCTGAGGGATTATCCAGATTGATTGATACCGCGCATTGAATAACCTCAATTTTCGTCATGCCGGTTAAAAAGAAGCTGTAGTTCTTACCCGGTTGATTATTAATTCCATATTCACCATCCAACTGTAAAGCTTGCACCCTGTCTGTGGTAACGGGGTTGATAGTTCCGCTTTTTTCAAGATAAATTTGAAATCTGATAGTGGCAGTCGTCCAATTGTCCTTATTGGCATATATATCTGTTCGCTTCTTATTATTATTGATCCCCAAATCGGCACCGTTATATATAATCCCCATCTTAATCCCCGGCGCGAAAACAGGCTGGTTCGGCGTTGGATAAAAATAGACATATTCCGCAGGAACATTTTCGTATGCCTTACAAACCACGGTACGGGTCCTCTCTTCTGAGGTCCATAACCGGCTGCCGACTGGCAAGGTAGCAGGTACCTTCAGCGTACCTATATCCACAACTTCTTCCGTTGTACCACCAGGCACATTCATATAGCATTCCAGTGCCTGCGTTTTAAAACTGGCACCCAGAAAACACAGTAGAATAAATATCAGCCGCCCTGTGCCCCAGTCAGATTTAATTTTGTTTATTCTCAAGCCAGAAATTCCCATAAGTTTATCCTTTTACTTTTTACTGGCTGGCGTAACGCGGCAAAGTTGGTTACTGCAGGTAAAATGTAACTGCGGGTAACCACCATGATCGTTGATATAACTCACCGTAAAGCTGCTAAGGTTTAAATTGGGTAGCGCCAGGGTTTCTGATGAATTCGGCGCTATCATTAGCGCTTTAAATTCATCAACCTTTTCCCCTTCCGACTTTTTGGTTGTTTGCTTCATATTAAGCAACGTGACGTAAAAAGGTGTCGGATTTTCCACAATCAAACCTGTACTGGTCTGGCGGAATACCAGCTTCTCCTGCCACACTGCATCTTTCGCTGCCACAATCGCTTTTGGTCGATAGAACACTTTAATTTTGGTCTGTAGTGCCAGCTGTAAAGAATTGGGCTGCTCACTTTTTGGCGGTATTTCTCGCAGATTAAAATAGAACAGCGACTCACGATCCTGCGGCAATTGGCTGGCCTCAGGGAGCTGAGTTATCCGCACCACGCTACTTTCACCCGGCTCAACGCGCTGAATAGGCGGCAGAACCATCAATGGGCCGTCAATGGACTGTAACTGAGCATCATCCAGCCACGCCTGGGCAAGGAAAGGATATTGTTTATTCTCATTAGTAATATTTATACTGATAGACTTCTGATCGCTAACATATATAACGCGGGTACGATCCAACGTAATAGCTGCGCTGGCATGTGGAATCACAGTTCCCCACAGCAAGCCTGCGGCGATTAAATTGAGGTTTACCGACTTCATCATACAATTTGACTCCCACGGGTGTGATTTCATTTAAAGTGCATTACAGGGCAGTAACAGCCGGGTAAGAGGCTTTTCGCTTGCAGGCAGGCTAAGGGTGCATTGCGGTTGGCCCTGCCAGAAAAGTGTCAGTTTCTCTCCGGGCTTGATACCGGTCAGATACGCCACGCCTTTTTCGTTGACTAGCGCCGCCTCGCGGCCTTTTGCTGTCATTATTGTGGCGCCAAATGGCGGCTCACTGCCGTCGTCCAGGCGAATGGTGGCAAGCACTTTATATCCCTGAACCACTTCAAAGTGACGGTAGCCAATCGCCCCCTCGGTCAACGTGCTTTGCACTACCGCACGGGTTGCTTCAACATCATCACTCAACTGGTTGACATCAATACGTGTATCAACGTTGTAGTAGCTGCTGACGTCAGAGATCACCGCCAGACCATAACGATTGCTGTACGCGCGCCCATTATTAATCGGTACTCCGGCGACACCATCGGTATCCAGCATCAATCGGCTGCCGCCATTACCGCTATTCTGATGAGCAGCAATGCCGTGTCGGGTGGCCGTTACGCCGCCCCGCAGGGTCGCGCCCAGCGAGGTATAACTATCCTGTTGCCAGCCAACATTGGCATTCAATGTGCCGGAAGGTGCAGAGTGGGAGTACCAGGCGCTCGACATGAGCTTGCCCGTCTGATTGTGGCCGGCCCGCAGCTGCCAGCTGTTATTTAAGTCGCTGAAATCATCCACGGAAGCACTCTGGGTAATTTCATTATTGTTGGTCTGAAGGCTATAACCGATACGTCGATGATCGCCCAGCGGCAGCGTAACGTTTAACATTGCGCTGTCGTCAGTACGCCCCTGATAATCACTGCGATAAGCGGATAACGATGCGCTGATGCCACTAATTCCCGCCAGATTGAACATTCTGCTGGCAGAAAGCCCGTAACGATTGACCGAGCGGGAATCCCAGTAAGTCTGGTGCGAATAACTCAGATAAACCGTTATTGCCTGTGCACTGTCATCTGCCATAAACGTTTTATTGGCAGTGAGGGTATAAAGCTCTTTATCCTGGCGCGTAAACATTTCGTCACGGTAATTTGCCTGCAGAAACTGCTGCATATTCATAAAATTACGTTGCGAAAATCGATAACCAGCAAACGTGATCTGGCTGTTTAATTCTTCGAAACGTTTGGCATAATTCAGACGAAATGATTTGCCAGTGGCTACAGGGGCATTTGGCAAACGTGCATAAGACTGAGTCACATCTGCTGATAACGCACCAAACACATTTAAATCACGCCCCAGGCCTAATGAGGCAGCGTTATAGTCGCCGCCAATCAATGCTCCACCAAACAGCGACCAGGCATTCGTTATCCCCCAGGAAAAATCACTGGAGGAAAAAATCGGCCCGCGAAGTTGATGATCAGGCGTGGAAGGCTGGCCCAGCGCCACGTTATAACGCACATAGCCGGGACGCGTCAGGTAAGGAATGGTCGCTGTATCAATCTGAAAACTGGATATTGAGCCATCTTGTTCTTCTACTTTAACCTCGAGCCGCCCTTGTACCGAACTGCTCAGATCCTGAATCACAAAAGGGCCTGCCGGCACGGTGGTTTCATACAAGGTACGTCCCTGTTGTGAGACGGTCACTTTGGCATTGCTTCTCGCGATACCGCGCACTTCGGGTGCATAGCCGCGCAGCTTTGGCGGCAACATCCGTTCATCGCTGGCGACACTCGCCCCGGTGTAACGGAAGCTGTCGAAAACCGCTGAGTTGAGATACGCCTCTCCAACCATCACTTTCGCCGCGTACTCAGGCAAAGCGCGCCAGGCATAAACCTGAGTCAGCGATGAATCCGTATTGTGCTGGCTGCCCTGACGTTGAAGACTGGCCTGATAATCAGCTCGTAGCCGCCACGGGCCGGCATTACTGCCCAGCGTACCGTAGCTGGTAAGGCTATCCGCGGTAATACTGCTGTCCTGCTGGCGGCTGGTTAACGCATTGATATTGTAATCCAGCAGAATACCCGGCAGACCGTTATCCCACTGCTCTGGTGGCGTCCAGTTCGAGTCGGAATATTTCATCCATGCCTGGGGTACGGTTATCTCCAGCACACCGCGACCAATGCGGTTGGATACCGTAATTCCGGGCAGTGCGCTGATATCAGCACAAGCGTCGTTGTACCAAAGCGTAATTTGTTTAGCCGCTTCCGGCTTCAGTGCCATTTGCTTAATCAGGTCTGGTGGCAGACAGACCCGCGGTTGCCCTGGGTTGTTTGCATCAGTTAAGTACTGAATTGTGCGTTGAGGGAACGTTTGTTGATTTATTTTAATTTCCAGCAAATAACTGCCGGGTAAAACTGAATGCGGCTCGGAAAAACGAGAAAGATCTACTTTGCTACGTTTTCCTGTCGCCAGCACTTCAGTATTAAATTCAGTAACGGAGTAAACAGGAAAACCGCTAAATGCTGAACTTAAAACAATCAGATTTACTATTCTTCGCTTGCGAAAAAAAAACATAATGAACTCAGTCATTCTAAATCCATGAACATCATTAAAAGTCCGTTTCCGTCAGAAAGAATCACAAAGCAGTTAAGGGAAAACTTAAATAAAGTAATTTACTTTATTCATTAACTTCTCCTGCCCGCGATTAATCTGGCTAAGTTCGTTCTCGCCAATCAGAAATAATGAGGATGCCAGTATGACATCCTCATTAAATTTTACTGGTAAGCGACTTCGAAGTTCACAGTACTATTAAAGCGTCCTGGAACCACAGCGGCTGAAGCATTGCTGTGTTTGAGTGAGGCATTAAATGTCAGCGTGGCATTACCATTGCCCAGATTGAGCGGAGCGGTAGCAGTATGCGGTTTAATATCCTTACCAGCTGGGTCAACCAGTCTGATACCCGCGCCGCTTGCGGTACCATTCAGAGCAAATAAATTGGCATTGGCTGGATCGGCCAGTCCATTAAAGGTAAAGGTAATTTGATCATTGGTGGTGTTAACATCACAACCCTGCAGTTCGATGTTAAAAGGCTGCGGCGTGGATTCTCCAACAGTGGTCAGCACCCTGTTACTGACCTGACCCATCGCAATAGTCTGGTCGGTCGTTCCTGGAGAAATACTGCATGGCGCATTAACAATATCGCCCTCGAAAGTCACAGTGCCACTTCCCTGACCAGCTGCATAAGCAACAGAAGAGGTAACCAGAGTCATTGCTGTTGCCAGCATAATTGCATTCAATTTCATTTTTTAAATTTCCTTATTTAATAATAGCCATTACATTGCTTATCGCCCTGACTTTCCAAACTACAGAAATCCAGACGCAAAACATCGGGCTTATTAATAGCCAATGTTATAAGTAATATTTGAGCTTCCATTTCACAGAACGATTATATTGAAGTATCTAAACCCACAATCATATTTTCATCATGATTGACGGGGCGTCATATTCACACACTTGCTTCGCGAGGCAAAGAAAAAAAATCACACAAGCACATAAAAATAATAATAACCCCCACCTCACTACTCGATACAACATAAAACACCAACCAAAATAAAAATAACAGCCATAAAATCTATAAATAGCAAATAACTAAAAACATAGTATCGCAAAATGATTATTACTGTAAATTTAACACCATAATCGCGCATTGTTCAGAAAAATAAATGAAGCCTCAACAGCGTGTATTTAACAATAATAATGTCATCTACCTTCCGCATAAAGATTTACTTTACCCAATCAAATAAAGGAGTTAGAGATCACCCATAAAAAATTAAATGTCATTGCGATCTTTTTTTTCTGATTATTCTCCCCTGACATTCATCAGAACAGGACTCTACTGTTCTTAATCCTTTAACATCATTAGGTAATAACATAAGAGTAAAATCAGAAGGTTTAAACTATAACTATTAACCTGGCGCACTCAATGCAAAAGGAAGTCAGTTATTAATTATCCTGCTATGCATTAAATTATTCATTAAAAGCTGGAAAACCACTCATTCCTGATAAAGATGAGGGTATCTCGCTGGAAATAACTGGATAAAGGGTAAGTTGCCCTGATAGAGAAAACACTTCAAACATACTGCACTAACGAATTAATTTAATGTTATTCCTAAAAAATGATGTTTTCTCCCGTCATTTAACCCTGACACGCCATCAAAACCTATCGGATTAGTACTAACTTAAGTCGATCCCCCTTAGACGCGGTTTTATAGGGCTAAGGATAATCCCTCAGAATCGGCTTTGCCGTTGTCCCGCTAACCTGAGGCGTCAGGCCAATTCACTATGCTATAGTGGCAATAATCCAGCTTTAACCTCACAGACATCAGCCCGAAAGGTCAACCAGCCATGAGTCAGACACCCTTGATTCCCGAAAGCAAACTTCCGGCACTCGGCACCACTATTTTCTCGCAAATGAGCGCACTGGCGCAGCAGTATCAGGCGATTAACCTGTCGCAGGGTTTTCCGGATTTTGACGGCCCACGTTTTTTGCAGGAGCGGCTGGCATATCATGTCAGCCAGGGCGCCAACCAGTATGCGCCGATGACGGGTGTGCAGCCGCTGCGTGAAGCCATTGCTGATAAAACCGCTGAGCTTTATGGCCACAAGCCTGACGCCAACAGCGATATCACCGTCACCGCCGGAGCGACGGAAGCATTGTATGCCGCGATTACCGCGCTGGTGCGGCCAGGTGATGAAGTGATCTGCTTCGATCCGAGCTACGACAGCTATGCACCTGCGGTGACGCTGGCCGGCGGCGTGATGAAGCGCATCGCGCTGCAACCACCGGGATTCAAGGTTGACTGGCAACAGTTTGCCTCACTGCTGTCGGAGCGTACACGGCTGGTCATCCTCAATACGCCGCATAATCCTTCCGCCAGCGTCTGGCTGAAAAGCGATTTTGCCGCGCTGTGGGAAGCGATTGCTGAGCAGGAAATTTATGTGCTGAGTGATGAAGTGTACGAGCACATCTGTTTTGCCGCAGAGGGCCACGTCAGCGTGCTGGCGCATCCCCAGCTGCGTCAGCGGGCGGTTGCCGTCTCTTCATTCGGTAAAACCTTCCATATGACCGGCTGGAAAGTCGGTTATTGCGTGGCACCAGCGGCGATCAGTGCAGAAATTCGTAAAGTGCATCAATATCTGACCTTTGCAGTCAATACTCCAGCTCAACTAGCCATCGCCGATATGCTGCGTGCTGAGCCGGAACACTATCGTGAGCTGCCGGCGTTCTACCGTGCGCGGCGTGACCGTTTTGTGCAGGCGCTGGCTGACAGCCGCCTGGAGATCCTGCCATGCGAAGGTACCTATTTCTTGCTGGCCGATTACAGCGCCATTTCCGATCTTGATGACGTCAGTTTCTGCCAGTGGCTGACAAAAGAAGTTGGCGTGGCCGCGATTCCGCTGTCGGTATTCTGCGCTGATGAATTCCCTCATAAACTGATCCGCCTGTGCTTCGCCAAACAGGAAGCCACGCTGGACGCTGCTGCGGAGCGACTGTGTCAACTCTAAAACTCACGCTACTGCAACAGCCGCTGGTGTGGATGGATGGCGAAGCGAATTTGCGCCACTTCGCCAGCCTGCTGGCGGATATTAAGCAACGCGACCTGATTATTCTGCCGGAGATGTTTACCACCGGTTTCGCCATGGAAGCGGCGCAGCGTTCACTGCCTCAGGCACGCGTGCTTGAGTGGTTACAGGCGCAGGCTAAGTCGACCCATGCAATGGTTGGTGGCAGTGCGGCAATTCAGACTGCAACAGGGGCGGTTAACCGTTTTATGCTGGTTGAGCCTAATGGCACGCTGTACAGCTATGATAAGCGTCATCTGTTTCGTATGGCGGATGAACATCATCACTATCAGGCTGGCGATCGTCGTATGATTGTTGAATGGCGCGGCTGGCGTATTTTGCCACAGATCTGCTACGACCTGCGTTTTCCGGTGTTCTCACGTAATCAAAATGATTATGACCTGGCGCTGTATGTTGCCAACTGGCCAGCCGCACGCGCGTTACACTGGCAGTCACTGCTGCTGGCGCGTGCTATTGAGAATCAGGCGTATATTGCGGGTTGTAATCGAACCGGTAGTGACGGTAATCATCATCAGTACAGCGGTGACAGCCGCATCATCAGCCCGCAGGGTGAACTGCTGGCGACTGCTGAGCCTCATCAGCCCGCGCGACTGGATGCAGAGCTGTCACTGGAAAATTTGCGTGAATATCGTGAAAAGTTTCCAGCCTGGCGCGATGCCGATGCCTTTCGTTTATAGCTGAATTAATTGGCAGGGAGCGCGCTCCCTGCACATTAGTTATTATTTTAAAGCCTACTGCATCTGCCCTGGTTATACGGTAATCAATAGCACAGCAGCTGCCCAAAGGGGGGGAGGACCGCTGAAGTGTATTTTCCATAAATAATAATGAATCACACTAAATATAAGGCTTATAGTTTATTACCATATTATATCACCGCGTGCTTTCCATTATTTCTTCCGCTGGTTTGGCCTGAATAACTTTTGCTACCGGGCAATTATGTCAACAAATTCGCCTGATGCAAATCAGCGATCCCCTTCTGTTAGCGGTACAGGCAACTAAGATAAATTATTATATCCACCTTAGTTTTCAATCAGAAAAGTGTCAGAGTGCCAGAAAAGGCCAGTAATAATGGACAGCAATTGGGGATAATAAAGCGATAAATTCCATATAGTGGCAAAATAGACTGAGATTTATTTAGCCATAACTATAACGGAGATGCGTAATGATCGGGGGAAAATTGATTTTTCGCCCCGGACAGTGTTAATTAAGAGCGTATGCTGATGGTCTCGCCGCGTTTCAGGCAGTTAAACAGGATATTCAGGCTGACAGAAACCAGGCAAGCGGCGCTGATGCCGGAATGTAATAACGTGCGCACCCACCCCGGAAACTGGTCATAAAATGCTGGCATCACGATAGGGATCATACCGAAGGCGATTGAGGTGGCGACAATGACCAGGTTCATATTATCTTTATAGTCGACTTTTGCCAGAGTACGAATACCACTGGCGGCCACGGTGCCAAACAGCACCACTCCAGCCCCACCCAATACCGGCATCGGAATACAGGCCACCACCCGCCCCAGAACCGGCAGCAGACCAAGGATCACTAAAATAACTCCACCCGCCGCCACGACATAGCGGCTCTTGATACCGGTCATCGCCACCAGTCCGATATTCTGTGCAAAAGCGCTCTGCGGGAAAGAGTTAAACAGCGGCGCCAGCGCGCTGGTCAGCATGTCGGCGCGAAGCCCACTGGCTATCCGCTTACCGTCAATCTCGGTTTCGACAATTTCGCTGACGGCAATTAATCCGGCTGTGGTTTCGGTTAATAACACCAGCACGATCAGCAGCATCGACAGAATAGCGGCGAGATCAAATACCGGCAGGCCAAAACTCATCACGCCAGGCAGCGCGACAAAATCCCCCTGCATCACCGCCGAGAAATCGGTTTTGCCGCTGATAACCGCAAACAGCGTACCCACCAGCATCGCCAGTAATATCGCCAGCCGTTTTAGTCCGCCATTGCCGAGCTTATTCAGCAGCAGGATCACCGCCAGCGTCAGCGCCGCCAGGCCAATATTGGACGGTGCGCCCCAGTCGGCAGCTTTCGCATTGCCGCCCATCGCCCAACGCGCCGCAACCGGCATTAACGACAGGCCAATAATGGTGATCACCGTACCGGTCACCACCGGCGGAAAAAAACGAATGATATGGGCGAAGAACGGCGCAATCAGTAAGCCAATCAGCGAAGAAGCTATCACCGCACCAAATACCACCGGCAGCCCGCCGCCGCCGCTGACAATCGTCACCATGGTCGCCACACCGGCAAAAGAGACACCCTGCACCAGCGGCAGCCGCGAACCAAAGCCAGGCAGACCTAACGCTTGCAGCAGGGTGGCAAAGCCACTGACAAACAGCGCGGCGGTTACCAGCATGCCAATCTCGCTGGCATGCAGGCCAGCGGCGGAGCCAATGATCAGTGGCGGCGCAATAATGCCTCCGTACATGGTCAATACGTGTTGCAGTCCCCAGGCGAAAGTTTTTCCTGCCGGGTAACGCGTGTCTTCAGGCCTGACGCGAGTGAGACTCATGGTGGATGACCTCAACATAACTGTAGGGGAGCGTTTCCGACTCCCGTTGCGATGATTAGCACGCGCGGCGAGAATGCCACCGCTGGACTGATAATCGATTTCAGGAGCCGCGATAAGTGGACCACGACCACGGTGAAATCAGAAACGGCAGATGGTAGTGGCTGCCGCTTGCCGGGATAACGAAATCAATTTGCGCGCTGATATACAACGCATCACGCCCACTGGCGGTGAAGTAGTCACCGATTGCCGCCGTCAGCCGATAATGCCCCGCGGCCAGTGGCTCAGGCGTTAACGCTTTAATGCGTCCATCGCTGTCGGTCTGTCCCTGCGCCAGAGACTGCCAGCCGTCTGCGCACTGTTGCTCCAGCAAAATGGCCACGCCGCTGGCCGGTTTGCCGAGCGCAGTATCAAGGACGTGTGTGGTAATCGTGCTCATTGAAAACTCTCCCGAAGACGCAGCTGAGTGATTTCTCGCAGCTGGATTAGCGCTTCCTGCTGCTCCTGCAAGGGTTCATTCGCCAGTCGACGCTGCAGTTCTGCCAGCATCTGCTCGCCAGTACGCCCTTTGGCACGAATCAGAAACACCTGACCAAAGCGCTGTTCATAGGCGGCATTACCGCTGCGCAACGCCTGTTGCAGTTGCAGATCGTGATGATTGACCGATGACTGCTCCTGGCGAGACAGCGCGGCCTCTTTGCCTTCGCCTTTGGCACGCTCGCCAATGCGAGGATGGGCCGAAAGCGCCTCAAGCAGGTCGGCGCTGTTCCAGCGGCTGGCAAGCGCATCGGCATAATCCAGTAACGCATCCAGTGAAGCATAAGGACGAGCGGCCAGCAGTGCGCTGCTCCAGCCGGGAATCGCGACGCAGTGGGCGATTGCGGCGTGGGCATCGGCGGCGTTAAATTGGTTAAATTGGTCGAGTGTCATCTGTTCTCCTGATGCAAATTTCCGGCACTGGCGCGGAGAACATCGCCTTGACAGGCCACATTGTGAACCACTTGCAGATAGGCCTGGACCGCTTTGGCAACATCACTGCTGGTCACCGATTCTGCCGGATGGTGGCTGATACCGCGATCGCAACGCACAAACAGCATGCCGACCGGCCAGCGTTCGGCTATCGCAATCGCATCGTGCCCGGCTCCGCTCGGCAGCGATAAACTGCGGCCCTGCACCTGCGTCACCGCCTGGGTTATTGTCGACTGCAGCCCAGCGTCGCAGCGGGTAGCGCCAATACGGTAATACTCTTCGGCATGAAACTTCAGCCCACGACGCAGCGCAATAGCCTCCGCCTGCGTCAGCAGAGCAGACAGCAGTTCCGCCAGCGGCTGGTCTTCCGGCCCGCGCACATCCAGCGTCAGATCAACCTCACCCGGAATAACATTGACCGCGCCAGGCGAACACTGCAGGCTACCGACGGTCGCCACCAGCTGCGGATGATGTTCTGGCGTGCTGGTTTCGATATACAGCATCCACTCGGCGGCGGCGGCCAGCGCATCTTTGCGCTGATTCATCGGCACGGTGCCGGCGTGACCCGCTTCGCCAGTAAAGCGGCAGTTTAGCCGACGCGCACCGTTAATGGCGGTGACCACACCTAATGCCAGATCGGCTTGTTCCAGACATGGCCCCTGCTCAATGTGCAGCTCCAGATAGGCAACGATTGCATTCACGTCACGCGCCGCTTGCGAAATATTCGCAGCATTCAGCCCGACATCAGCCAGCGCTTCAGCCACGGTAATACTGTTGCCGTCCGGGTGTGACACCCAGCTTTGCGGCCAGCTGCCGGTGATGCCACGACTGCCGAGCAGGGTAATGCCAAAGCGCGTGCCCTCTTCATCACCAAAACCGACAATCTCAATCGCCAGCGGTAAACGCAGCTGGTGTTGATGCAGATACTGAACGGTTTCGATGGCGGTCAGCACGCCAAGCATGCCGTCGTAACGGCCAGCATTACGCACCGTATCAAGATGCGAGCCCAGCAGCAGCGCGGGTGCGCCGGCTTCCGCCGCTTCGTAACGACCACAAATATTGCCGACGCTGTCCTGCCAGACCTGCATGCCCGCTGCCTTCATCCATTCACCCACCAGCGCGTTGGCACGCATATGCTCCGGCGACAGGTAGACGCGCGTTAGCTTACCGGTGCTCTCGCTGATTTCGGCCAACGCATCGCAGCGCGCCATTACCCGACTGGCCGCCAGCCCGGCGTCGCTTGCATTCATCAGGCAGTCACTCATCAGCGGCTCCCGTTACTGTAGCTATCCCATGCTGCCTGCATTGCCGCACCCTGGGTGGTGTTAAAGCCGAGGTGATTCAGCACCGCTTCCAGCGCCGCCAGCGTTTGCAATACGCAATCCTTGCGCGCGTTATAACCCATGGTGCCGATGCGCCACACTTTACCCACCAGCGGACCAAACGAAGTGCCGATCTCAATGCCGAAATCTTCCAGCATCAGCTTACGAGCCAGATCGCCATTCACCCCTTGTGGAATGACTACGCCCAGCACGTTATTCATCTTGTGCGACAGATCGCCAAAGGTTTCCAGCCCCATGCCCTGAATACCGGCCAGCATCGCATCACCATGCAATTTATGGCGGGCAATACCGTTATCCAGCCCTTCCTGCAGGATTAATCGTGCACACTCGCGGGCGCCGAACAGCGCGGTGGTGGCTTCGGTATGGTGATTAAGACGTTCCGGCCCCCAGTAATCCATGATCATGCCGAGATCAAAATAGTTGGACCAGATCATCTCATCGTCGCCATTCTGATGGTCGGCGGTGCGGATCCCCTCCTCGACGCATTTACGTTTGCGGATCACCGCTTCCATCTGCGGACTGAGGGTGATCGGCGAGGTGCCCGACGGGCCACCCAGACATTTCTGCATTCCGGCCGATACCGCATCCAGCCCCCAGGCATCGGTTTCCAGCGGATTACCACCGAATGATGCGGTGGCATCGGTATAAAACAGCACGTCATATTTGCGGCAGATCTCACCGAGATTTTCCAGCGGCTGCAGCATGGTAGTTGAGGTATCACCCTGCACTGTCAGCAGCAGACGCGGGCGCACGCGCTTAATCGCATCTTCAATCTGATCCGGGGTAAACACTTCTCCCCACGGAACTTCGATGGTGTGCACTTCCGCGCGGCAGCGGCGGGCAATTTCACACAGCAGATGGCCAAAACGGCCAAATACCGGCACCAGCACCTTGTCACCTGGCCGGATCGCCGACAGCAGAATCGCTTCGATACCGGCACGCGAAGTCCCATCAATTAGCAGCGTCCATGGGTTCTCGGTGCGGAATACCGCGCGATACAGCGCCATCACTTCATTCATATAGTGAGTCATCGCCGGGTCATACTGGCCAATCAGTTGGCTCGACATCGCACGCAGCACGCGGGGATCGGCATTGATCGGGCCTGGCCCCATCAGCAGTCGCTGTGGCGGATTGATTTGTGGGTAGTGAGTGATGTCCATATTAGGTTCCTTATTGAATGTTCCTGATGCGTTAGCTCAGACCGCGCACCGAGGAGATAAACTGTTTTAATTCGGCTGTCTGTGGATCAGCGAAAACCTTACGGCTGTCGCCCTGCTCCCATACCCGCCCCTGGTGCATAAACACCACGCGATCGCCGACTTCGCGGGCAAAATTCATTTCGTGCGTGACCAGAATCAGCGTCATGCCCTCTTTCGCCAGCTGCTCCAGCACCTTAAGCACTTCACCGACCAGTTCAGGATCCAGCGCGGAGGTAATTTCATCACACAGCAGTACCTTCGGCGTCATCGCCAGCGCCCGGGCAATCGCCACTCGCTGCTGCTGACCACCGGATAAATTGGCCGGGTAGTAATCGATACGGTCGCCAAGACCGACCTTTTCCAGCATCTGCACCGCCAGCTGGCGACACTCGTCCGGGCGCTTTTTCAGTACCCGACGCGGCGCCAGCATCACGTTTTCCAGTGCAGTCATATGCGGAAACAGGTTAAAACTCTGGAATACCATGCCGACTGAACGGCTGATTTCGCGCGCCTGCGAATCCCGGTCGCTAATGGTGATACCACCCAGCTTGATGCTGCCTTCCTGATAACCTTCCAGCCCGTTGATGCAGCGCAGCAGCGTGCTTTTACCTGAACCACTACGGCCAATAATCGAGATCACCTCACCCATTTCGATATCCAGATCCACGCCTTTTAACACGTGGTTCTGCCCGTAATATTTCTGCACCTGATTAATGGTGATGAGCGGCATTAAATTTCTTCTCCAGATACTGGCTGTAGCGAGACAGCGGATAACACATCAGGAAGTAGCCCAGCGCCACCAACCCGAAGACTTTAAATGGCTGATACGTCACGTTGTTCAGGATGGTTCCGGCTTTGGTCAGCTCGATAAAACCGATAATCGACGCCAGCGCGGTGCCTTTAATCACCTGCACCGCAAAGCCGACGGTCGGCGCAATACCAATTCGCACCGCCTGCGGCGCAATCACCCGAAACAGTGTCTGACCGAAACTCAGCCCGAGACAGCGCGAGGCTTCCCACTGACCTTTTGGTAGCGCCTTAATGCTGCCGTACCAGATATCAAGCAGAAACGCGCTGGTATACAGCGTCAGTGCCAGCGAGGCGGCGGTCCACGGCGACACATCAATGCCAAACAGTGCCACACCAAAAAACGCCAGAAACAGCTGCATCAGCAGCGGCGTGCCCTGAAACAGTTCAACGTAGCCGCGAATAATACGCAGCGGCCAGCGGCGACCGGTTAAACGCACCAGCAGCAGCGGTATGGTCACCAGCGTGCCGCCAATAAAAGCTGTCAGTGACAGCAGGATGGTCCAGCGCGCTGCCAGCAGCAGATTGCGCAGGATGTCCCAGTCGGTAAAAGTGGTCATCATGGCTGCTCTCCAAACCATTTACGCCCTGCGGCCAGCAGTATCTGACGCATGGCAATCGACAGCGCCAGATACATCAGCGTGGCGACCAGGTAGACTTCAAAACTTAAAAAGGTCCGCGACTGAATCAGGTTCGCGGAAAAGGTCAGCTCTTCATAGGAGACCTGCGACACCACTGACGAGCCGAGCATCACGATAATGCACTGGCTGACCAGCGCCGGATAAATGCGTTTTAGCGACGGCGGCAGCACCACGCGAAAAAAAGTCTGCGAGCGGCTGAGGCCCAGAACGCGTCCGGCTTCCCACTGCCCTTTTGGCGTCACCTGAATGCCTGCGCGAATAATCTCGGTACTGTAGGCGCCAAGATTAATCAGCATCGCCAGCAGCGCGGCCTCGCCAGCGGTGAGTTTCACCCCCATATTCGGCAGGCCAAAAACGATAAAAAACAGCTGAACCACAAACGGGGTATTGCGAATCAGCTCTACGTACAGCCCCCAGATACGGCTCAGCCAGCAAGGTTTGCCGCTGCGCAGCGCCGCGCCGAAAATGCCCAGCCCCACGCCGCCGATAGTTGCCAGCACGGTGAGCTGGATGGTCACCCACAGACCGGACAGCAGTTCCGGCCAGTAGGGCCACAGCGCGGCAAAGTCGAGTTGTCCGATCATCTTCCCGTCCTTACGCGCCTAAGTTGGCTGGCAGAGGGGCTTTCAGCCACAGTTCCGACATGCCATTCAACGTCTTATCTGCTTCTGCCTGCTCAATCAGCGCGTTAATTTTCTCTTTCAGCGCCGGCTGGTTTTTACGCAGGCCGATAAAACACGGGGAATCCTTCAACATAAATTTCGCCACCGGCGCTTTATCCGCGTTCTGGCGTGAAATTGCGGCAACCACCAGGTTCCCGGTCGCGACATACTGCACCTGGCCAGAGAGATAAGCGGACAGCGTGGTATTGTTATCTTCGTAACGTTTAACCTGTGCCTGCTTCGGTGCCACTTCGCTTAACACCATATCTTCCACCGCGCCGCGGGTAACGCCGATCGACTTGCCGTTCAGCTCAGCAGCATCTTTCAGCGCGGTATCTTTCGGGCCAAACACCCCGAGGAAGAACGGTGCATAAGCGCGGGTGAAATCGATCACTCTTTCACGCTCAGCGTTTTTTCCCATGCTGGAGATCACCAGGTCGACTTTGTCAGTCTGCAAATACGGCACGCGGTTGGCACTGGTAACCGGTACCAGCTGCAACTTAAGTTTCATCTGTTTTGCGAGGTATTTCGCCATATCGATGTCGTAGCCCTGCGGCTGCAAATCAGTACCGACTGAACCAAACGGCGGGAAATCCTGCGGCACTGCTACGCGCAGTACGCCGCGTTTCTGGATGTCCTGCAACTGATCGGCCATTACCTGCGTGACCTGACTTAACATCAGCGCTGCGCCCATTGCCGCCATCAATACTTTTTTCATCATCATACCCCGGTTAGTTAATCATGAAACAAAAGATTCTTGTAAATGCATTCTGCAACTAATGTGCCAACGACGCAGCGACGGCAGGATTTAGCTAACCAGCAGATTTAGATGAAGAGTAAGTAAGGAAATACGCAGAAAAGCTAACGGAAGAATGAACCAAAAAGAGGCAAGGCACCAAAATGGTGCCCTGTTATCGTTGTTCCAGCTCGTCCATATGCTGATAAAGGTCGGCAATCTGATGGATGCGCTGACGTCCCTGCGACAATAATTCGTGCAGCAAGGCATTGGCCAGCAGGTTGACCACGCTCATCGCCGAACCGTAACTGTCGAAGGCGGAAACGCTGTCCAGCGAGGCGCACAGCTGCCAGCGGGACAGCGCAATTACACCCTGCGCCTGCGGTTCACATATCAGCAATACCGGAATATTATCCTGCTGTAATTGCTGCAGCATCGGCTTGATAATGCGCGGACGGCGGCGAAATGCCACCACCACCACCACATCCTGCGGCGTAATATCCACCAGCTCTTCCGCTAGTGTCTGCCCCGGCTGAGGTAGCAGATACACCTGCGAACGCGCCTGTATCAGCTGCTGACGCAGGTGCAATGCCACCGGATAGGCATTACGCAGGCCGACAATAAATATCCGCTTACCCTGCGCCAGGGCCTGCACAATTTCACCAAACTGTGTCGCATCAATACTGTTAACCCACTGCGTCAGATTGGCCATCTCCTGCTTATAGTGGCGGGCTAACAGCGTATTGCCCTGCACCGCATCACGATTATCGGTTAACGGCATGCCGCTCTGACGTAAAGTGCGCAGTTCATCACGCATATCTTTATATTTTTCATAGCCTAACCGTTTAAACAACCGGCTGACGGTGGCTTTCGATACCCCGCTGAGACGCGCCAGTTCCGCACTGTTATAGCTGATAAGATCGTCAAAATGATCAAAGACAAAGTCCGCAATGCGCTGCTCCTGCGGCGACAACTGCGGGTAATGGCTTTTCAGGCGTTCATCAAGCTGTTTCATGGCGATCTCTTGTAACTTTCGTTTCACTGAACATAGCATACTCCAAATCAGCCTCAGCGCCGCTGACGAAAAATTTGGAAAACTGGAACATCTCTTGCTTCACTGTAGCTCTCTGTTATCCGAAAAAAAAAGAGCCACAGATGATTCAAAGTAATATGGCCCCGCTGGGTATGGCGGTGGCACCTCACCATCTGGCGAGTGAAAGTGCACTGGCGGTGCTGCGCGAAGGCGGCAATGCCATTGAAGCAATGGTTGCCGCTGCCGCGACTATCGCCGTCGTTTACCCGCATATGAATGGCCTCGGCGGTGACGGCTTCTGGCTGATTATGCCACCCAAAGGCGAGCCGATAGCCATTGATGCCAGTGGCGCGGCCGGATCGCTGGCACACTTCGATTACTACAGCGATGAAAAAGTCATTCCGCATCGCGGTCCTAAAGCGGCGCTGACGGTGGCCGGTACCGTTAGCGGCTGGGCGGAAGCGCTGAAGCTGTCGAAAGAGCTGGGCGGTGCGCAACAGCCGGTTGCCCGACTGCTGGCCGATGCGATTCGCTATGCCGCCGACGGTATTCCGGTTACCCAGTCACAGGCCTCGGCCACGCAGAGCAAATTGGGCGAACTGGTCAATCAACCGGGTTTTGCCCGCACCTTTTTGCCTGACGGTGAAGCACCACGCGCCGGCAGTCGTTTTACTCAGCCGGATCTGGCGAATACGCTTAGCGCGCTGACCCTCGACGGGCTGGACAGCTTCTACCGTGGCCCACTGGCCACTAAGCTGGCGCTGGAGATGTCGCGGCTCGGCATGCCGATCACGCTGGAAGATCTGCACAACCATCAGGCGAAGCGCCGTACGCCGCTGCGCGTTTCACATCAGCAGGGCGAAATCTACAATATGACGCCGCCGACTCAGGGACTGGTATCGCTGGCAATCCTTGGCATCACCGATCGGCTGAATATGGCCGAAGCCGATGATGCGCAAACCGTACATCGCATTGTTGAAGCCACCAAACTGGCATTCAGCCTGCGCGATCAATACATCACCGATCCGCGCCATATCACTGAAGAGATGCAGTCGCTGCTGGATGCCGATCGCCTCGCCACCATGGCGGCGCAAGTTGACGACGCTAAAGCCGCGCCGTGGGGAACCGGGCGCGGGCCGGGCGATACGGTGTGGATGGGGGTAATGGACAGCAGCGGGCTGGCGGTGTCATTTATTCAGAGTATCTATCACGAATTTGGCAGCGGTGTGGTGTTGCCGGATACCGGTATTACCTGGCAAAACCGTGGTGCGGCCTTTAGTCTGCAACCCGATCATCTGCTGGCACTGGCACCGGGAAAACAGCCTTTCCATACCCTTAATCCGGCGGCAGCCCGGCTGCATGATGGTCGCACGCTGGTGTATGGCTCAATGGGCGGCGACGGTCAGCCGCAAACTCAGGCGGCAATTTTTAATCGTCACGTGGTGCAGGGCTTACCGCTCCAGCAGGCGATCAGCGCACCGCGCTGGCTGCTGGGCCGCACCTGGGGGCAGGCATCCGACTCGTTGAAACTGGAGGGCCGCTTTTCCGCTGAAACCGTCGCTACCCTGCGCGCACTGGGCCATGAAGTGGAAATTCTGCCGGATTTCAGTGAAGCCGTCGGCCATGCGGGCGCCATTGTGCGGCATAACAACGGCATGCTGGAGGGGGCATTCGACCCACGCAGCAACGGCAGCGCTGCCGGTTTTTAACAGGAGAAGATGATGACGAGTACCTCTGACTGGGCCGCTTATCTGGCGCAAATGGAACAGCTGCTGGCGCTGGAACTGGACGATGCACGCCGTGCCGAGCTGCAAAGCCAATTCAGTCGTATTGCCGCGATGTCGGCACCGCTGATGGCTTATCCCCTCGACGATCGACTGGAAGTGGCGGGAGTTTATCAGGCATGAATCTGGCAGAACTGAGCATTGCTCAACTCCAAAACGCGCTGACGAGCGGCGATCTCAGCGCGCGTGAAATTGCTCAACATACGCTGAGCGCAATTGAACAGCACAATCCGGCACTTAACGCCTGGACGGAAATCACCGCCGACCGCATGTGGCAGGAAGCCGATGTTATCGACAGGCAGCGCCGTAACGGTCAGCCGTTACCGCCACTGGCGGCGGTGCCGTATGCGGTTAAAAATCTGTTTGATGTCGCGGGTTACAGCACGCTGGCCGGAGCCAGCCTGTTCCGCGATCGCCCTGCGGCGCGAGAGGATGCCTGGGCAGTGAACAAACTGGCACAATCTGGCGCAATGCTTTCTGGCATGCTGAATATGGATGCCTACGCTTACGGTTTTACCACCGAAAATAGCCACTACGGTGCGACGCGCAATCCGCGTGATCTCACCCGGATCGCCGGAGGCTCGTCGGGTGGTTCAGCCGCAGCAGTGGCTGCCGGACTGGTGCATTTCTCGCTCGGCACGGATACTAATGGTTCAATCAGAGTCCCTGCCTCACTGTGTGGCGTTCTGGGGTTGAAACCGACCTTTGGCCGCCTGTCGCGCAGCGGCAGCCATCCGTTTGTAGCCAGCCTCGATCATATTGGCCCGTTTGCCCGCAGCACGGCAGACCTGGCATTGGTCTATGACGCCTTACAGGGTCACGATCCCGCTGATGCTTTCCAGGCCAATCAGCCGCCGCAACCGACACTGGCCGCACTGAACAAAGGGCAGGACGGATTGCGCTGCGGCGTGCTCGGCGGCTATTTCCAGCAGTGGTGTAATGACGATGCCCGCAGCGCAGTGGCGACGGCGGCACGCGCACTGAACGCCAGTGATGAGGTGACATTCGCCGATGCCGAAATCGCCCGCTCTTCCGCGTTTCTGATTAGCGCGTCGGAAGGCGGTAATCATTATCTACCGGCACTGCGTGCCACCCCGGAACGCTTTGAGCCACTATCACGCGAACGCCTGCTGGCTGGCGCCATGATCCCGGCCGCCTGGTATATTCAGGCCCAACGTTTCCGCCGTCATTTCCAGCAGCAGGTCCTGCCGCTGTTTGCACAATTTGATGTGCTGATTGCCCCCGCTACGCCCTGCAGCGCCACCACTATTGGCCAGGAGACGATGCATATCAACGGGACAGATCTGCCAACGCGTGCCAGCATGGGCATGCTGACGCAGCCGATCTCCTTCCTCGGCTTGCCGGTCACTACCGTACCGCTGCAAACCGCCGGGGGATTACCGATTGGTCTGCAGCTGATTGCCGCACCGTTTAAAGAAGAGATGGCTCTGCGCGCCGCACGTGCGCTGGAACAGCAGGGTCTGGTTATCGCAAAAGCCGCTACAGTGAGCAGATAAAATGAAGAGTGAAGAGATTAACCGTCCGGCGGTTGTCGCCGAAGTCACCGCGGCATTTTACCGTTATGAACAGGCGCTGGTTGGCAATGATACGGCAGTGCTGGATGAACTGTTCTGGCACGACGACCGCACCGTGCGGCTGGGTGCCGGTGAGAATTTATACGGGATTGAGCAGATCCGCGCTTTTCGCGCCGCGCGTCCCTCCGCCGGTCTGGATCGTCAGTTACGCAATACGGTCATCACCACCTTTGGTGAAGATTACGCGGTGTGCAGTACCGAATTTACCCGCGTGGGTAGCGACAAGATTGGTCGCCAGCAGCAGAGTTGGGTGAAGTTACCCGCTGGCTGGCGGATTGTGGCGGCACAGGTGAGTTTAATGACCTAACGAAGCTACCCGGGTCTTCACCGTAACGGGCGGCAAAAGGGTTAAGCCGCCCGTATAAGTTTCCGCTACGCCAGCGGATGCGTTTTAATCCAGTGCTCAGCAATCTGCTGGCGGGTACAGATCCACACCTTCTCATGCTGCTGGATGTAATCGAGAAAGCGCTGTAACGCTCTGAATCGCCCAGGACGCCCCAACAAGCGGCAGTGCATACCGATAGACATCATTTTCGGTGCGCTCTCGCCCTCTTCATACAGCACGTCAAAGCTGTCTTTCAGATAGGTATAAAACTGCTCGGTGTTATTAAAGCCCTGCGGCGTCGCAAAGCGCATATCGTTCGTTTCCAGCGTGTAGGGAATGATCAGATGGGGTTTCACTGAACCATCCTGACAGGTCACCTGCGTCCAGAACGGCAGATCGTCGCCATAATAGTCGCTGTCATAAGTAAAACCGCCCTGCTCAACCACCAGCCGCCGGGTGTTAGGACTGTCACGGCCGGTATACCAGCCAGTCGGCGCTTTACCGAACAAATCGGTTAACACATCAATCGCCTGCTGCATATGCTGGCGCTCGCTTTTGGCATCCATTGACTGATAGTGGATCCAGCGCCAGCCGTGGCTGACCACATCGTAATCAGCCTGTTTGATGGCCTCGACGATTTCCGGGTGGCGCGCCATCGCCATCGCCACGCCAAAAACACTCAACGGCAAACCACGTTTCTGGAACTCATTATGAATACGCCAGAAACCGGCGCGCGAGCCGTATTCATACAGCGAATCCATTGACATATGCCGTTCGGGATAGCTGGCCGCGCCAATAATATCTGATAAAAACTGCTCCGATCCGGCATCACCGTGCAGCACATTATTTTCCGCGCCCTCTTCATAATTGAGGACAAACTGCACCGCAATACGCGCCTCGCCCGGCCATGCCGCGTGCGGTGGCTTACCGGCATATCCTCGCAGGTCGCGCGGATAGTTTATATTGAAGCTATATTCTTTCTTTTCTACCGCATCATTCATTATCAGATTTCCTGTCGTCGAGCCGAATCATCCACTCAGTTAAGATGCTGAAAAGCACCGGTTGCGGCTTTTTTCCTCGGGTAGTCGAGGTCGCCATATTTGCTGGTTGATAACCCCAGCGCCACCAGCGATTCAACCATTTTTACCGCTGCGCCGACGCCATCGATAACCGGCAGTCCCAGCTCGTGCGTCAGCTCCTGCGCCAGCGTGGCCATACCGCCGCATCCCAGCACGATGGCACCACTGCCGTCTTCGCGTTTTGCCTGTATACAACGCGCGCGAACTTTCTCTTGTGCAATTCCGCTGCCATCTTCCAGCGCCAGCACCGGTAAATCGATCGCATGCAGCGCTGCGCAGTGATGTTCAAAGCCATACTGGCGCAATAAATGACGGGCAATCACCAGCGTGCGCGGTAAGGTGGTGACGATCGAGAAGCGCGTGGCGACCAGCGTTGCCATATGCATTGCGGCTTCCGCAATACCCACCACCGGCCCACAGGCCAGTTCACGTGCAGCTAACAGCCCCGGATCGCCGAAGCAGGCAATCACATGGCCACTGACGCCCTGTTCACGCCCCAGTTTGATCTGTTCCAGCACGCCAACCGTGGCAATCGCTTCATCGAAATGGCCCTCAATCGAAGGCAGCCCGTGCGAAGGAGACACCGCAACAATTTCAGTATTGGCAGCCGCTACCGCACGCGCCGCCACGGCAATGGTTTCCGTCATTGCCAGGCTGGTATTGGGGTTAATCACCTGAATAATCTGTTTTTGCATCATTAACGCGCCCCCTGCGCAGTAAAAAGGCGGACGAAGTCCGGTAAAGTTTCACCACTGCGTTCAAAGTGCAGGCTTGCCACAATATGGGCGAAATGTTGCTGTAAAGCCTCAGTTAGCGGCTGAAGCGCTCTTTTACGCAGCAGATCAACCAGTTTCTGATGATCGTTACAGCGGCAGCCTTGCTGCCAGGGCGCACCGTATGCGGCGACCACTAAAGACGAACGCTGGGTCAGTCGCGTCACCATTTCGGCCAGCACCTGATTGCCGGAAATGGCCTGCAACTGAATATGAAAAGCCGCCGAAAGGCGAATAGCCGCCGGGCCATCATGATCCTCATGTGCCTGCTGCTCCTGGTGTATCAGCTTTTCCAGTGCGGCCAGGTGAGGTGGCTGACAATGCTCCAGCACGAAGGGCAAATTGGCACACTCAATAATTGAGCGACTGCGAAAGATATCCTGCGCCTCTTCGACCGTCGGCGTCGCCACCTGTGCACCACGTTTGGGCGTCAGGGTGATCATTTGCACCGCCGCGAGGCGTTGCAGCACTTTGCGAATCCCGGTGCGACTGACGCCAAACACCTCCGACAGCGCCTCTTCCGGTAATTTGCTGCCTGGCGGCAGCTGATGCTCAACAATCGCCGTCATCAATGCCTGATAGATCGGCTCATCTTTATCATTCAGGTCTGAAGCGGTTTTCAGGCCGTTTTCACTCTTCATTACCGACTCCGGTTAATGTCATTGAATACAGGAATCGTATACATGAAATCCAATTGTTGTATACAACAAATCAATTTCTGGCCTGATTCCTGCAATGCCTCATTAACGCAGTTTGTTATTGAATGAATTGAGAGGAGCAGGTTTCATGCCAAATAGTCAACGTGTTAACCCGGCGTCGGCAACCGAAGCCCACGCCAGCTACAGTCCACGGCTGTGTAACGAGGATCTGGCCCCGACGCGCAATCAGAGCTGGAGCTGGTACAACATCTTTTCCTTCTGGATGTCGGATGTACACAGTATGGGAGGCTATGTGGTCGCCGCCAGCTTCTTCACTCTTGGGCTGGCCAGCTGGCAGGTACTGCTTTGTCTGCTGGTCGGCATTTGTATCGTCCAGCTTTGTGCCAATCTGGTGGCGAAACCGAGTCAGATGGCTGGCGTACCCTATGCGGTGATTTGTCGGCAGGCATTTGGCGTATTTGGCGCCAATATTCCGGCGGTGATTCGCGGCCTGATCGCGTTTGCCTGGTACGGCATTCAGACCTGGCTGGCGGCCAATGCGCTGATGCTGGTGCTGCTGAAGTTCTGGCCAGCGCTGACGCCAATGACCCAAAGCGCCTGGCTCGGGCTGTCGCAACTTGGCTGGATCTGCTTTGGCATTATGTGGCTGCTACAGGCGATGGTGTTCTGGCATGGAATGAACGCGATTAAACGCTTTATCGATGTCGCCGGCCCGGCGGTGTATGTGGTGATGGTGGCACTGGCGGGCTGGATTGTGTACCAGACTGGCTTCGAGGGTATCTCCTTTACGCTGGCGAGCAAGCAACTGAGCATCGGCGAACAGAGTTGGCAAATGCTGACCGCTACGGCACTGGTGGTCTCTTACTTCTCCGGCCCGCTGCTTAACTTTGGTGACTTCGCGCGCTACGGCAAAAGCATGGGTGAAATTCGCCGCGGTAACCGCTGGGGGTTACCGTTTAACTTCCTGCTGTTTTCGCTGGTGACGGTCGTGATTGTCTCGGGAACTCAGTCACTGTTTGGCAAAATGATCACCGATCCTATCGAAACCGTCAGTATGGTGGGTAACGATCTGGCAGTGGCAATTGGCCTGCTGACAATGATCACTGCCACCATCGGCATTAACATCGTGGCGAATTTCGTCTCTCCGGCTTTTGATTTCTCAAACTGTTCGCCGCAGAAAATCAGCTTCCGTACCGGCGGCATGATTGCGGCGGTCGGTTCGGTACTGTTGACCCCGTGGAACCTGTTCCAGTCACCTGAGCTGATTCACTACACGCTGGACGTGCTGGGGGCGTTTATCGGGCCGCTGTTTGGAATTTTGCTGGTAGATTTCTATCTGATTAAGCGCGGAACCATTTCGACAGATGACCTGTTTGATGCGACGCCAAAAGGCAAATATTGGTATCGCGGAGGCTTTAACCCGAAAGCGATTGCGGCGCTGCTGCCGGCGGTGGCTATTGGCCTGGCGATCAGCTTTACGCCATCGCTGCATGCAGTCGCCAACTTTAGCTGGTTTATTGGCGTGCTGTTAAGCGGGATTTGCTATCGCTGGATTGCACGTGATGAACGTGCGCCGGTATCGGGCTTAGGCGCTAAGATGATATTGCAGAAGGACTGAAACGACGAAAGCCTGATTCATTTCTGAATCAGGCCTTTTGAATGTTGGCGGAACGAACTTCTGTGTGAAACAGGGGGCGCATAACGAAGATAAACGCCACTGCCCCCGTTAACAAAAGACGTCCGCAGAAGTCTTGGGTAAGCGACCGTTTTGCTTATGCATAAATGGCCGCTTTACGGTGTATCAGAAGCTATATTTGACTCCCAGCATGGCGGCATTATCGCTATAGCCTTTGTCGCCAATGCGGGTTCCAACATTACCCCAGATATTCAGATTGTTGGTGACGGTTCCCTCAACGCCCACGCGGACTTCTCCCATATTACGCGCACCAGCCTGATTAACCGTGCGATCATCCATCCGGGCAGCAAAGGTTTCCGTATTATGTATCCAGTTCGCCTCAATAAAAGGCTGGAACAAACGATCGCGCTGCGCATCCTGGCTGGCGCGGCCGCTCAGGTAAGTTTTTACCCCTAACCGGGTCTGCACATTACCATCGCCTTCGCTTTTTACCTGCGTGCCATTCATTTCAGTATGATTTTTGGCTTTTACACCCATCCACATAATCTGTGCCTGAGGCTGAATATACCAGCTTCGTTCAGTACCAGTGGACGGTGTAAAGTCACGAATTTTTAACGTATAACCGGTTTCAACGGAGGCCGTGATACCTCTGGAATGATAGTATTCCGAGGACAATCCATCGCCTTTAACCGAGTTGTCGAACCAGTTATATTGGAGCCATGTATCAACGTACATGCCGGTTTTAGTTTGCGCATCGGCATACCAGGTACTGTACAGCCCTGCGCTATAACCATTAACGCTGCCTTTGGAGCCATAGCCGGTCAGCGAAGAGTGCGTTCTGCTTTTGCTGTTCGCGTAGCCCACCATAGCGCCAAGGCTCAGACTGTCTGAACCGTTGAGCGTCCATTTTCCAAGATCGCCCCCTAACTGCAGAACATAACGGTTACTTTGCGTTTTCAGCTGACCCGAACCGCTGCGCCAGCGATTATGTCCCCCTTCGTTGCGCATCCACAACGAGGTGGTTTTTTGTTCGCCGGTAAGCAGATCGCGATAATGCGTTTCGCCACTGCGATCTTCAAGCCGCGTGTTGAACAAAGTATTTGCGGCCGCAATATTCGCAATGTAGCTGCCGGCCTCCGGACGCTCCCGGCTCACTGACGGCGCAGGATCTACCGGCGGGGTAGACGGTTCGCTCGGTTTTTCCGGTTCCACCGGCGTAGTCGGGTCAGCAGGATCCGTCGGGTTGCTCGGTTCAACAGGATCTGTCGGGGCCGGGGTGCTCGGATCAACAGGGTCTGTCGGGGCAACCGGCGTGTTGTCTTTGCTGGTCAAATACCAGTTACCGCTGTTATTAGCCGCTTTTACCAGAGAGTAATCATAAGCCCCGGCGACAATCCTTCCCCCCTGAGTAAATTGCGCGTCAGAGATGCCGTCGACGGTAATAACATTAAGTCCCTCAATGGTTTGCGCGCCATTACCGCCAATATTGTTAATATAAACGGCGCTTTCACCCGCGGCGTTTCCGGCTATGTGAAGCTTGTCAGTTGTCGAGCTATCGTCGTTGAGCACGCTATTCATCATAATCTGTGAACCGCTGTAGCCCGTATAATCGCCATTGATGGTCAGCGTATTGCCAACGCTGCGCTCGGATGAGGCTAATGAGAGTAACCCGTAATTAGCGATATCGCCGTTAAGCGTGCTATGTACCGGGTCATCATTTTGGCTAACGAGCTGTATACGACCACGGTTAGTAATATCGCCAGTGATATCAGAGCCGTTATAAAAACTGACACGACCAGATTCTTCGTTGATAAATTCACTATTCTGAATATCGATACTGCTGTTTTCACTAATCAGCATCTCCGCGCTGTTAGTCACATCCATACTGGCTTTATTGGTGCCGTTCAGAGTAATGGTGCCGGTGTTTTCTACGGCCCCACCGGTTATAACTACGTTGCTGAGCGTAAGTGCACCGGCATTTTCCATCCTGGTGTCCGTCATATTTACGGTAGCATCAGACAATAAGAAATCACCGTCGTTATTGACAGTTGAATTATCAAGATTAATGTCGCCAGCGAGGTCGAAAGTGCCACTATTTTTGATTGTTGAACCGGTCAGATTCAGAATGCTGGTACCGTAGATGTTGCCCTGATTATTCACATCAGAGCCACTTAAATCTATATCCCCGGAAAGATTGAATTGGCCATCATTATTGAGCGTGATGTTCTGCGCGGTTGTCCCGACAGTATCGGCGCAAACGCTGCTATTGCAGTCACCGATAGTAAATGTCGCGTCCGCCCCATTGTTAATTACTGAGTCGGAGATATTATTGCCGAGCGCCGTCAGGGATGCACCGTTAAGGTTGTCGATCGTTACGCCGACGGCATTGTTGTGATAGATATCCATACGCGAGCTGTCGTTGATCAAACCAGCGCCGTTTACCGCATTACCGTCAATAACCATCGTGCTCTGATTTTTGTTGGTTATAGTCGCATCATTCGCATAGTTATTTTTCAATAAAATAAAGGCGTTATCATTGTCAATGATGGCCCCGGAAGCGCTGTTACTGTCGACCAAAAGCGTCGCCCCGTCAGTGGCCGCCAGAGAGATATAGTTCGCGTTATTTTTATAAAAAACGATGGTGGTATTACTGCCGCCGGCAGAAATCGCAGAGCGGTCCTCAGGCGTAGAGATTAAGTTATTTCCCTCGAAGTTGTAGGCCTGAGGCGAAGTAATGCTTTCAGCATTAAAATTATCTCTGTAACTGGATGCCTCCTCGCCAATGGTGCTGTAAACAGGAATCGGGTTTTGCACCGTGCTATTTGGACCAATTAACGAACCGTTTTCATAATCGATATAGGGATTGGTATCATTAAATTTGTCAGGATAATTAAAACCCGTATTATCCGCGTCAGGCGTTTCATTTCCGTATCCATCCAGATCGGCAGCGACTGTGGTAGAAACATAAAAACTGGAAATGATAAATAGCGTTAATATATTTTTCCTAAACTTCATACATAATTCCTTTACGCTGATTCTAAGAAATAAAATTGTCAAACAGTAATATTATTGCGATATTTTAACTACTTACGTACGATGCCCAGTGAGCAATTTTCTTCAAACTTAGCAGCGCAGGTGCACGCCAATATGCAGTGGCTTTGTCGATATTATTAAGCTGTGAAATTTTCCAGCACTAGTTATTATTCAGGTGTTTCTTCATAAAATGTAATGCGGCTTTGCTGTTACGACATGGTGGGAGATAAAATTAATGGTGCAGTGCCAGTAAAAATATACCCACTGGCCGGGTAATCTAGCACAATACCCACACAAACACCATGGCAAAGTTCTTTCAGAGGGACATAGCTTACGGTCAGCGGTGGGATGGTGGCCTCGCGATCAGCTTTACGCCATCGCTGCATGCGATCGCCAACTTTAGCGGGTTTATTGGCGTGCTGTTAAGCGGGATTTGCTATCGCTGGATTGTGCGTGATGAACGTGCGCCGGTATCGGGCTGAGGCGCTAAGATGCTATTGCAGAAGGACTAAAACGACGAAAGCCTGATTCATTTCTGAATCAGGCTTTCTGAATGTTGGCGGAACGGACGGGGCTCGAACCCGCGACCCCCTGCGTGACAGGCAGGTATTCTAACCAACTGAACTACCGCTCCGCGCTTTGTTCCCCGTCGGGAACGAGGCGAATATTAATGGCACCGCAATTTTCCGTCAACGCTTTTTAGCAGATAACTATTCGTTTGGTGTTTTTTTCATCGTTGCGCTGCTTTTTTAGCGCATTATGAGACACTTATGCCCGCCACAGGCAGCTGCCGCCCTTCTTCATCACTAAATCCAGCCGCTGTTCATGCGCCATCACTTCTTCATCACTGGCTTGCAACACGCGCAGTGCCGAAAGTGGGCGCGCAATACGCTGAATACTTTCGCTGCCATCGGCTTCCTGGCGCTCGCCTTCCTGCGAAAATGACAGCGAGGTCTGGCCGCCGGTCATTATCAGGAACACGTCAGCAAGGATCTCGGCATCGAGCAGTGCGCCGTGCAGCGTTCGTTTACTGTTATCGATGTCGTAGCGCGAGCAGAGCGCATCCAGGCTGTTACGCTTGCCAGGGAACATCTTGCGCGCCATCAACAGGCTATCGGTCACCTGACAGAAGGTATCGGTTTTCGGGATGTCACGCTTCAGCTTGCTGAATTCGTAATCCATAAAGCCGATATCAAACGACGCGTTATGAATCACCAGTTCCGCGCCGCGGATATACTCGAGAAACTCGTCGGCAATTTCACTGAAGGTTGGCTTGTCGGCAAGAAACTCATCGGCAATACCGTGAACGCCAAATGCTTCCGGGTCCACCAGCCGATCTGGCTTTAAATACATATGGAAATTGTTGCCGGTCAGGCGGCGATTGACCACCTCGACAGCACCGATTTCAATAATACGGTGACCTTCATAGTGAACACCGATCATGTTCATACCGGTGGTTTCCGTATCGAGTACGATCTGGCGTGTAATTGCTGTGCTCATAGGGCTCGTTTATGTCAGACTTGGCGTTTTGTCAGAGGGAAGTTTACCAGAGATGCGTAAACAGGTAGAAATTTTCACCGACGGTTCCTGCCTCGGTAATCCAGGTCCCGGCGGTTACGGCGCGATTTTGCGCTATGGGCAGCATGAAAAAACTTTCAGCGCCGGCTATCACCTGACCACCAACAATCGTATGGAAATGATGGCTGCGATTGTCGCGCTGGAGGCATTAACCCAGCCGTGCACCGTTACGCTCAGCACTGACAGTCAGTATGTGCGCCAGGGCATTACCAGCTGGATTCATAACTGGAAAAAGCGTGGCTGGAAAACCGCCGATAAAAAACCGGTTAAAAATGTCGATCTGTGGAAACGGCTCGACAGCGCGTTAAGCCACCATGATATCAAATGGGAATGGGTTAAAGGCCACGCCGGGCATCCGGAAAATGAACGCTGCGACGAGCTGGCCCGTAGCGCAGCCGGTAGCCCGGCATTTGACGATGTCGGTTATCAGCAGGAGTCGTGATCTTTGCTGTCACGAAACTGTCGGGTGGTGGCAGAGACCGCGGGCCGGAGATGCGCTTTGCTGGTCTGCTTTTTCGCTGGCGTCATGGTTAGCGGAAAGGTTCGCTTGCGGGCCACCACAATATTCAGACAGCCAAGAGCCGGTAAGTGTGCGCTGATCATTTTCCCCCCCTGTCGGTTCCACGGCACCACCTGAAATCGGGTGCGGTGTATCACTTCATAGTTCAGCAGACTCAACCAGTCCAGCAGGCGCATCTGACTAAACATGCGCCCGCTCCACGGCGCACGACGATGTAATCCCGGAATAGCTTTACCGATCCCCAACAGGCTGAACGGATTGAAACCGCTGATAATCATCCAGCCATCATCAATTAATATCCGATCAACTTCGCGTAAAATGCAGTGCGGATCGCTGCTCCATGCCAGCGTATGCGCCAGTAGGCAGGCATCAACCGATTTTGACTCAAACGGCAGGCGCATCGGATCGGCAATCACCTGTAACCGCTCCCCCTGCTTGCCGACATTCACCTGATGTGAAATCGCGCAGGACTGGGTATCAATTTCAGCACTGAGATTGCCAATTTTTAGCAGATGAAAGCCATACAGCTTAGCGAGGCAAGGCTGCAAATGATGTGAAAGCGCGTCACGAAAATAGTCGCCCCAGGGCATATCCGCCCAGGAGTCTGGCGCATTAAGAATTTGGCGTGTTTTAGCGGGCTTCATGCTTTACCATCTTCATTCCTTTACGGCCTTCGAGAGGTGTCTATGAATCTTACCAGCATTCCCGCACTCCAGGACAACTACATCTGGACGCTAAATGATGAAAGCGGTCACTGCCTGATTGTTGACCCGGGCGAAGCGGCTCCGGTTATCGCAGCGGTACAACAAAATCACTGGCAGCCGGTAGCCATTTTGCTCACTCACCACCACCACGATCACGTTGGCGGCGTAAAAAAACTTCTCGAAATCTGGCCTCAACTGGTGGTGTATGGCCCGCAGGAGACACAAGATAAAGGAGCTACCAACATTGTTGGTGAGGGAGATCGCTTCACTATTTTGGGACGCGAATTTAGCGTGATTTTTACCCCGGGCCATACTTTAGGACATATCTCATATTTCAGTTCGCCTTACCTTTTCTGTGGCGACACGATGTTTTCTGGCGGTTGCGGACGGCTATTCGAAGGTTCACCAGAGCAAATGTTCAATTCTTTTCAGAAACTTAGCAAATTACCTGACGACACACTGGTTTGCTGCGCACATGAATATACATTATCCAATTTGAAGTTTGCGCAGGCGATTTTGCCAACAGATAGTGAAATTGCACGCTATTGCCAGCAAATTAAGGAGTTACGCGCCGAAAATCGCATTACATTGCCAACAAAACTGGCTCTGGAGCGTAAAATTAATTTATTTTTAAGAACAGAAGATACTGATTTGCAAGAAGTTTTAGGTTTTGATTGTGCTCCACAACCTCAGTGGCAGGTATTTGCGCGTTTACGCGAGTTGAAAGACGGTTTTTGATATTCTGGTTGTGTTGTGCAGACTGACCACGTATGATTGCTCGTCTTTTAAGCAAACTATTGACACACACATGAAGGCTAAAGCGATATTACTCGCCTCAGTCTTGCTGGTGGGTTGCCAGGCGTCAAGGCATGATGCCAACATCCCAGAACAGCATGCACAGAGTCTGTCTTCGGCAGGTCAAGGTGAAAACGGAAAGTACTCAGATCGGATGTTGTCTCCGCGTTGGCAGGATGATGGAACCCGCCTCGCAGAAGACCAGGATCTTTGGAATTTCATTAGTGACGAGCTGAAGATGGAGGTTCCGGAAAATTCCCGGATCCGTGACCAAAAACAGAAGTACCTGAAGAACAAGAGCTATCTCCACGATGTAACATTACGGGCAGAGCCGTATATGTACTGGATTGTCGAGCAGATTAAAAAACGTAATATGCCGATGGAACTGGTACTGCTACCCATAGTGGAGAGCGCTTTTGACCCCCACGCTACGTCATCCGCCAATGCCGCAGGCATCTGGCAGATTGTTCCGGCTACGGGGCGTAATTATGGTTTGAAACAAAACCAGTGGTATGACGGTCGACGTGACATCGTCGCATCTACCAAGGTTGCGCTGGATATGATGGAGCGCCTTAACGACATGTTTGGCGGCGACTGGTTACTGACCGTTGCAGCCTATAACAGTGGTGAAGGCCGCGTTATGAAAGCGGTAAAACAGAATAAAGCGCGCGGGAAACCGACCGACTTCTGGAATTTATCGTTACCACGCGAAACCACGGTCTATGTGCCGAAAATGCTGGCTTTGGGTGAAATCCTGAAGAACAGTAAGCGTTACGGTATCAAACTGCCGACCCCGAACGAAAGCCGCGCATTGGCGCGTGTGGAAGTAGGACAGCAGATTGAACTGACACAGGCTGCCGAGATGGCAGGCATGTCACTGAACAAGCTGAAAAGCTTCAATACGGGTTACAAACGCGGAACAACAGCGCCAAACGGTCCCCATTATATTATGGTGCCAAAGTCGAATGTTGCCACATTGCGTAACTCACTGGCGACAGGTGACATCGCTGCGGTTCAACCCACCCTGGTGGCGGATAACAGCAGCAATGTCGGTGGCTACAAGGTTCGTTCCGGCGACACCTTATCTGGCATCGCGAAGCGACTGGGCGTTTCGGTAAAAGATTTGCAGCGCGCGAACAATTTGCGCGGCGCAAATATTAAACCGGGCCAGACGTTAAGCACAGGCAGTAGCAAAGGCACCGAACTGGCTAATAACAGCAGTATCACTTATCAGGTACGGAAAGGGGATTCCCTTAGCAGCATTGCTAAACGTCACGGCGTTAACGCCAAAGATGTGATGCGCTGGAATACTGTACTCAGTGATGCGAAAAACATTCAGCCCGGCGATAAGCTGACGCTGTTTGTTAAAAACAGCAACACGCCTGATAGCTAAATTGTTCCGTTATACCCAATAAAAAGCCACTCAACCGAGTGGCTTTTTTGTGCCTGACTTCAGGCGCGCACGCTGTAAACATCCCTACGGCTTATAAGCTTCGATAAAAATAATATCAGAACTGAAGCTGCCATCATCTTCTAAAGCATAATAGCGCTTCACTTCGTCGGAGGCGGATTGTTGATAAGCGCGTATGGCGGCAACCAGCGTTTCAGGCGTGCGCATCCGCGCAATCCAACTGGAGAACTCCAGCTGCAAACGATCCTGCAGAATACCAGCGATCGCCAGACCGGCTTCAGTGAACATCGTCAGCCATTCACCCGGAGAGTAGTTGCGTACATGAGAGGTGTCGCGCAGTGCTTCTGTCGTTTGCAGCCAGATATCAAGTACCGCGCTACCGGGCGCACTGACATCCATAAAAATTACCCTGCCACCCGGTTTCAGCACTCGCTTCGTTTCCCGCAGTGCCTGGCCGACATCATGCCAGTGATGCGCAGAGTAACGGCTAATCACAATATCGAACTCGCCGTCGGCAAATGGTAATGATTCGGCATATCCCTGCTGAGTAGTCAGATGTGCTAAACCACGCTCTTGCGCCGCTTGGGTTACCACATCCAGCATTTGTGACGAAAGGTCATAAGCCACCACCTCCTTTACCTGCTCAGCGGCGATAAAGCTGGCATGCCCTGCTCCGCATCCCAGGTCAAGCACCCGCGCCTGTGGGCTGGCTGACAGGCGCTCAGCCAGCCGCTGCAGGTCACGGCCACTGGCATGCACCGCACTGCTCAGGTATGCACTGGCACGTTCGCCAAACTGTTTCTCAACGTTATTGTGGTGACTTTGCGTTGCCATATCTCTGTTTCCTCTGTTTTTGGTTTGTTCTAAAAACAGGGCAGACGTGACCGGCCTGCCCTGACGGCAGGCCCGAATCATCCTCAGAGAAGCTCAGGCTTGCCGGGATGGAATTCAACGAGTAGCGGATTATGATCGGATGCGCGGGTAACCAGGACGGAAGCCTCTGCGACATTCATTCCACGGTAGAAAACAAAATCGAGTGGCCGGCCAAAGGCTTTGCGCCGGTGATCGTCGGTAAAACGAACTTCTCGCAGCGTCATCTCGCGGGCAAAACGATACAACGCATTCATACGCTGACGGCTCCAGGCGTTAAAATCACCGGCCATAATCACCGGCCCTTTATGATGCAGGATCTGCTCACCAATTGGGCCCAGCTGTTTACTATAGACATCAACACCAAAACTAAAATTAACCGCATGGATATTCACCACCATCAGCATTTCCCCTGTGGGCAATGGATAGGCGGTAACCAGCGCGGACTTTGACAGCCGCAGCAACGGTTCGCGCTCACGCAGCGGGCAGCAGTAGATTGGATGTGCCGCGGCCAGCGTCATTACGCCAGAGGGATGCTGGGGCAGAACAAAAGCGGGAACCTGATCGGCAGCGAGATAATGGGTGGTGGCAAACTGTACCAGTTCCGGCGTAGTTTGTGCTTCCTGCAACAGCACCAGATGTGCGTCTTTACCAAAGTTTTGCAGTACCGATAACCAGTCGGCGCGCTGCTGTTTAAAAATATTCCACACCAGCACGCGCAGCCGGTTATTGGTCGGTAACGGCTCACCGGGCGGGAGTGCCTGACCTACATGCAGCATTGCGCCCGGCGGAAAAATTCGCTCCGCTGGCTGGCCTGCAACGTATCTCATGGCATAGGTTTTCTTCCGCACTTTCTCGCCTGTCCCCGTAATCACTGCTGAGTGTTCTGTCCTGTCTTTCAGTTATAGGGGCTTTAAGACGCAGTTTCAATGAGCACGGCTGATTTCATGGCAACTAAGAGTAAACAAATGCAAAAATAGCCTGACCACGGCAGGTCAGGCTCACATCCACGAATCAGGCGCTAATCCGCTGTTGCCTGTATTTTATCAACAGCTGCTGGATATCCCGTAAGCGAGATACTGCAATCGAAGAGAGCTTCTCACGGGAAACCTCGCGGTCAAGAGAGATACAGTCTTTCCATAGTGAACGACCGGCGATCACCCCTGAAGCACCATTGCTGAGCGAAATATCCACCTGTTTCAGGAACGTGCTGTGATCGACCCCGGCAGACAGCACCGCCCAGGGAATATCACCACAAATTTCCGTCACTCTGGCGCAGGCTTCTTCAGTTCCTGGATAAGGGATTTTCAATACCTTGGCTCCACAGTCGATACAGGCCTGGCAACCATCCTGAATCAGCTGTGGGATCTTGCGCTGGTACTCTTCCTTACTTTCGTTTTCCAGAGGATAGGTCAGGAACTCCACCACCAGGAACAGATCTTCACGGGCAAAATCGGCAATCACATCGCGCAGTGTCTGTAAGTTAGCGCTGTTAGCCGCAGGCGTGTCCGTGCGCAAATAGATCATAATCTTGCCACCGGTGGCTCCCAACTCGCGCACCTTACGCGCGTTAATGCCTTCCACCATTTTAGAGATACGATACCCTTGTGGCGAAGTATCCCAGCCGGAAGCATCAAGACCAACCAGCAGCCCGGTATTACGCGGCACTACTCCTTCATCAATAATGCCAGGCACCGCACAAATCGGATCAACCAATACGCAGCCCGCTTCGGCGGCCAGATATTGGGTAATATCGTATTTAGTATGCCCCAGGGTCTCATTACTGATCCCAGCTTGTTCTTCCGGCGTTGCCGCTAACAGCGTGCGCATGCCACCACGTTGATCGCAGGCTACAACCATCATTGAACCTGTAGCATCGCAAATCATTTGATAACCACGACGTTCTGCTGTTGTCATTTTGTTCATTAGTTAACTCCTCATACAGAGATAATTTATGGAAAATCAGAATTAATTAAGACGGTTTTTTATCCATGCAATCAGATTTTCATCGCTACACTCTTTATCCTGATCAAAGGTGTAGACGTCACCGAATGCCATCGGCAGTGCTTCTTTCGCCAGTGAAATTAGTTCAGGAATATATTCTTCACCCGGATGTCCTTTTAAACGGCAACCACAACGATTTTTATAACGTTGCGCAACCCGCTCAGGTGAGATCTTATTCCAGACTTCCAGTACGCGCTGGCAGCCACTGATCGCTAAATAATCTTCTAATATCGTTTTTTCCCGAAAGCCAAACCAGGCATCCATCACAAATACCGAATCAGGCGGAGAGCTCTTAACGATATTGAACATCGCTTCATAAGCGGCATAGCCAAGTTTTCGATTTAATTTCCTGTCAATAATCTCGGAAAACTGAACCATAAAAGGCTCTTTAATTTCATCGATACTTAGCACAGGAATATTAAAGTGAGCAGCCAGTTTATTGGCAACAAAACTTTTACCTGATGCCGGTATACCATTAACTAAAATCAGTATTTTCATAGTAACCCAAGAATTTCATCAATTGTTGTGGCTCGTCTGATTTGCGATAACGTTTCCTCCTGCTCCAGAAGGCCGACTATCGAAGCAATTCCCTCAGTTATATGGGAGTCGCTATTAACACCACCAAACATGACGATAATATCCACAGGATCGCTACCATTAATTGACATCGGTCTGGTGAGCGTCACCATACTGAAACAATCGCTGATTACTCCACACTCGGGTCTGGCATGAGGAATAGCAATACCTTCATCAAAAACATAGTAAGCGCCATATTCGATAGTGTTATTAATTACGGCCTGTGGATAGTCGGGAGTGATAAAGCCACCACTAATTAATGGCTTTGCCGCTTGCTGAATAACATCACCCCATGAGTCGGCGTCCATTCCGACCTGAATTGTCTTGTTCTGTGAAAGGAACGCTTTAATACTCATATCACCTCATATATTTCTGCGTATGATATTCCTTAGCTCATCCATTTTGACGAACAGGTCATCAACCCGGTTACGGTATTGTTTATTAGCTGAATAGACCTTTACTGCTTGATTGTATTTCACCATTAATGTCTTCTGAATCATATTATCAGCAGGGTTATGCTGTAAGCCTGACTCAAGCTGAATTAATTCAGCTGAAATTAATTCCGCTTCATGATTGTTATCCTGCTCTGCTGCGGAATTTTCGGGATTAAACAGCTGCTTTAACTTTGCAAACATAAATTCTCCTCATATCTTTATCGAATTTTCCTGCTGGCAATATCCGTCAGTAATATGAAAAATTATTTACTTAGCTTTCGATTAGAGAACCAGACAATCAGTATTACGAAGGCAATAAACCCGATAACGAATGGCCAGTCATTCTGGAAAGCATGACCGAGAACCAGTCCGGTTCCGATAACATCAGAATCACTAAAGGTGACGCCTTTAAAACCGAAGGTTTCCAGTAACGGAACCAGCATTGCTGGTAACAAGGTGATAAAGAGTCCATGCACCACGCCACCAATAATCGCCCCTTTACGTCCTCCCATCGCATTACCAAATACTCCGGCCGCTCCGCCAGCGAAGAAGTTAGTCAGCAGTCCGGGCAGAATCATCGCGAGACCGAACATCGGGAACACAATCATGCCGATAATCGAACCAACAGTGGTGGCAAGGAAACCAACAATTACCGCGTTAGGTGCATAAGGGAACAGCACCGGGCAATCGAGCGCAGGTTTTGCATTTGGGACCAGCCGCATCGCAATTCCTCTGAACGCCGGTACCAGCTCGTTGAGCAGTAAACGTACGCCGCTATAGAGAACAAATACTCCGGCAACAAACTGCATCGACTGCATAAATGAATACATGATGTAGTTGGTTTCGCCCGAGAATTGCGCAATATATTCCGGTCCGGCAAAAATAGCAGGAATGATATACATCGGCACCATAATGACCGCCATTGATAAATAGGTATCCTGCAAGAACTTGAAGTTATCCGGCAGTTCCAGATCTTCAGTCGAACGGGAGTTCTTACCAATGGCGCGAGCTACAGCCGCCTGAACCAGATAGCCGATGGTGCAGAAGTGCCCAAGGGCAACATCATCAGAATCGGTGATCTTGCGAACGATTGGCTGGGCAATGGCTGGCATCAATACCGCCATAATGCCCCCGAAGATGCCGCCGGTAAGAATCAGCGTTGCACCTGTCAGCCCGGCCTTATAGCCAATCACTGTGCCGATGGTCGCCATCCACAACAATGCCTGACCGGTGAGAAAGATATATTTGAACGGAGTAATACGCGCAATAATGATGTTAACAGCAAAAATCACCAGTAACGTCAGTGCGACCTCTGATCCAAGCTCACGATTTGCCACTCCGGCAATTGCCGCCACATCCGTGATGTATCCCTGCATACCAAAACCACTGGTAAAGATATCGTTCAGGAATGTTAAGGCCGCGACGATGATATTAATACCGGCCATCATGATCAAAAAACCAAGCAGAGTTTTAAAAGTCCCCTCTACCGTTTTACCGACAGATTTTTTTTGCAGGATAAGACCCAGCATAGCGATTAAAGCAATAAGTATTGAAGCCTGGCCGAGAAAGTCTTTCACGATAAAATGAATAATTGCGTCCACTTACCACCTCATTGTCAGTTTGAATTCATATAAGCGAGGATTTTTTCTTCTATTTCTTTTTTATCAGTGAGTTTATTTAATATGATTACCCTTCTTTTCTCTTCTTCACTCGCATCTGATGTCAGAATATCGGCGAACATTTTTTGGGTAAGAATAATGTCATATTTATAGGATGATGCTTCTGATACCGTGGTGTGATCGATATCAGCATCAATACATAATTTTTGTAAAACAGATTTTGCGCTCATTTCAATAGCAAAACTAGAGCCCAGACCACAACCACACACGCAGAGTACTTTAAGCATATTCACACCTCAGATAAGGTTATTTACTTTAGCCAGTTTGTAGAGATTGCTCTCTTTGTTCACTAAACGTTTGTCGGAATTTTCAAGGTCGATCGGTATTGCTTTATTATTATTATTAATAACAATAATCTTATTCGTCAGACCGCTATTAATACACCTGACCACTTCTTCTGCCAGAATAGCGCCTTGTATTATCTCTTCGCCGGTCGGCGTGCCGTTACGTAGACCATAGCCAAGAATGGTTTTTCTGATTCTGATACCAATCTTATGCTCAAGTTTGCCTATCATGGTATCGATCGCCCCCTGAAAGCCGGGAGTATACTCTTTGGTATATCCTTCAGAGCATAAGATAATCACGCTATTCTGGCTGTCGATTTTACGTTTAATCCTGTCAGCCAAAACATCAATATCCCATGGTGATTCGGGGATCAACGCTATGTCTGAATTACTTTTTAGTGCAGCCTGTAAAGTCAGTTCACCACAGTAACCGCCCAATAATTCAATCATAAATATACGCCCCGGCAAGCCACGTCCGGTATTGCGTAGTTTCTCCACTTCGCTGATAACCTGCTCACACGCAGTGGAAAATCCAATCGTATAACTATTGCCGATAATGTCATTGTCAATTGTCATGCCGACGCCGTAGCAGTTCACACCATAATTACTCAGTACTTTTAAAAACTGAAAAGATCCATCTCCTCCAGCCATAATCAAACAATCTAACTTTTTTTGACGGATATTTTTGACGATTTTTTCATAGTCAGATTTTTTACACTTATCTTCTTTACGGCCGGAGGATATTAACGGTACAGAAGAGATTGATAAATCCACCAGGTCCCGGCGTGATATCTCTTTGCAGCGGTTAGCGATCAGGCCATTAATACCGCCATCAAAAACTACAATTTCAGATTCTGTCATTCTGTTAATCTGAAATAGAAAGTTATTCATCCCACTGACATCACCACCACTTAAAACTAATCCTATTTTCATGGCAGACCTCAGATAATCACTCAGCGTTTAATGTGTGAATGATGTTAAAGATGCCATAATTAATTTTTTTGAACCTTGTCACATTTATGAAACGAATTCGCTCACTGGCAGGGATTGACAGCGTTTAAATTGATTCAATTTTGTGATTCAAATCACTTATTTTGGCGCTATATTTTGACTATTTTTCTGTAACTTATTGTTTTATAAGATAATTATTTGTGTGATCGATATCCCGTCTTTCAGGTAATCGCTGATGAATAATCTCTTACTGATTATGTGATTGCTTTCACATTAATCAGAGCACGGATATCGATTTATTTGCTGCCAGCTTAGAACTTATAATCCGGATTTTATTGTGAGTAATACGACTTGAGTGGTTTAACCACCGCGATTGCAGAAGTGGGGATAAGTTAAGATGGGGAATTTAATGGAGTGAAATAGATTTTGAACAGTCATCAAGTGGGCTAAAACCGTCTGACTTTGGCAATAATAGTTGTTTTCTGTGCATACGAAAAAGCCCTGAGCTTATGCTCAGGGCTATCGTAATAAGTGGCGGAACGGACGGGGCTCGAACCCGCGACCCCCTGCGTGACAGGCAGGTATTCTAACCAACTGAACTACCGCTCCACCGATTCTGTACTGATTCCAGACTTATCGTCTGACTTCAGGTGTTTCT